>OGOX01000003.1_pt1 | contig 213206 bp, 206 predicted proteins | sample 1552761 | NCBI WGS metagenome assembly OGOX01 (sample SAMEA2580212, study PRJEB22360) | human gut metagenome | biome: human gut; feature: human-associated habitat; material: faeces | place: Denmark | collected 2008/2010
TATCCGCCTCAAGACCTTTGAAAATCCTCTTTGCAAGATGTTTCATTATCCGTTCCGGGACCTTTTTGGTGCAGTTTGCCTCAATATGTGTTGTATCTACGGTCAGAGCGTCGCTTTTTATTATTCCGTTTTCCACGCATTGGCGAACAATCTCACTTAAAACCTCGTCGAGCGTTATATCCTGCATTCTCTGTGTGCGGAATTTCGCAAGTAAGCTGGGGTCGGGTAATTTGTCCTCAGGGTTTAATCCTAAAAACCACAGAAAAGCTAAGTTGCAGTTTGCTTCCTCTATTACCTTGACATCAGAAAGATTGTATATGTACTGTAAGAACAAAAGCTTCATCATCATTTCCGGCTCTTTTGCAGGTCTGCCGAAATGTTTACAGTAGCTGCTTTCAAGCAAATCGTTAATAAAGCTGAAATCTACGGCTTTTTCTATTTGTTTTAATATATGGCTCTCGGGTATCTTTTCATACAGTGCACTGTAAAAGCTGTTTTGTCGTTCCTTGTTCTCGCGAAGCATCCTTTTCACACCTTGTCTTTTGATGCTTCTATTATACCATATTTTCTACCAATTTTCTACTTTTTCTTGACTTTTTCAGTGGTTTCGGACGGTTATCTGCGTTTCCCCCTGTAATTATGCCTCTTTCCGCCCAACTCAAGGTAATAAAGCGCCTGTCTCTTGAAGAATAGAAACTTTTGTGATATAATAACCCTACAAGCTGTTGCTTGAATATTATTTTGGAGAGTGCTTTTTGAAAAACACCAACCTTTTGGAGATTGTATTGTAAACGAGAGGTTTGCAAATACATTCTCAGCAATCCTCTCGTATTTTGAGCGTCAACAACTTATGAAAGGATTTAACAATGAACAATTTGACGATACGTTTAGAAACAGAAAAAGACTACAGAGCAGTAGAAGAACTTACCCGTGAGGCGTTTTGGAACGTCTATAAGCCGGGTGCAGATGAGCATTATTATGTGCATCAGATGAGAACTCACCCCGACTTCATCCCCAAACTCGCATTTGTGATTGAACTTGACGGCAAGATCGTTGGCAACATTATGTACACGAAGGCCTGGCTTGAAGACGAACACGGCGAGCGTAAGGAGATACTCTCATTCGGACCGCTTTGTGTAGCTCCCGAGTATCAGAGGCAGAAGCTCGGCAAAATACTTATAGAGCATTCCTTTGAGGTTGCACGCAAGATGGGTTATGACGTGAACATCAATTTCGGAAATCCCGGTAACTATGTCAGTCGTGGGTTTGTAAGCTGCAAAAAGAAAAATGTCAGCTTTGTTGTAGACGGCAACTTCCCAACGGCACTTCTTGTCTGCGAGCTTGTTCCCGGTGCACTTGACGGCAGAAAGTGGATGTATATCCCCAGTACCGCCGCTGATTGCTGTGAGGATACTGCCGCAGTCGAAGCATTCGACGCTACATTCCCGACAAAGGAAAAGAAGTGGATGCCAAGCCAAGAAGAGTTCTATATCTATAGTCATTCTTCGGTAGTTAGATAAACGTAAAATGCCGCTGAGGAGTTTCGATTCCTCAGCGGCACTTATATTTCAAATCTGTCATTATGTAGGCATCGTTGAAGTGAAAAAAGGGAACACAGGGGATGGTTTGAAACCACTGAAAAAGTCAAGAAAAAGTAGAAAATTGGTAGAAAATATGGTATAATAGAAGCATCAAAAGACAAGGTGTGAAAAGGATGCTTCGCGAGAACAAGGAACGACAAAACAGCTTTTACAGTGCACTGTATGAAAAGATACCCTATAACGCAGGGGACGGTTCTCTGTGCGCTAAAATCTCCTCACAATGCTAAAACTAACCCCTGTCAACCTACTGATCTGCCGTATTGATAAACCGCTTTCCCTAAGCTTTTTCAAGCACTTATCTCTTGTCTTAATATCTAACTCCTGAAATTCAGACACGGTTTTACATTTTGAATAATTCTCAATTATTTTTCGCGCCTGCTCGTCAGTAACCATTATTTTTGGTTTTTCTTCAATTTCCAAACATTGTTCAAACGCTTTTTCACTATTAAATTTGATAAAATCTTCTTTCCCAATCATTTCGAAAACAAAATCACAATCAACAAGGATCTGCTTCTTGAAAAACTCGTTATAACTGCTGAAAATATAATCCTGCGTTTTTTTGCAAATTCCTGCTTTGACGGGATTTTGATGTATATACCTAATAACCGTTAAAAAGTATTCATCATTTTCTACCGGCTCGCTTTTAAAACGATCCTGAAACAAATGACCGCTGCGCTGATACTTTATATTATACCAATAAACAAATCGAGTTGTAATCCTTTTAATTATCTGCTCTATAGGCTCTTTAACCTCTTTAAGCAATAAATGAATATGATTACTCATAAGACAATAAGCAAAAATCTCAAACTCACTTATTTCCTTACACTCTTCTAAGATTCGCAAAAATTTATTGTAATCCTCGCTGTCTTCAAAAATTTGCTGCCTGTTAATTCCGCGCAGAATTATATGATATATTCCGCTATTGCTCTTTTTTCTTGCTTGTCTCGGCATTTTCATCACCAATAGGAGTATATCATATAATTAACGATTTGTCAACACAGAGAACCGTCCCCTGTGTTAGTCCCCTGTGTTACTAGAGAACCGTCCCCTTGGCCCCCTTGGCTCCACAATTAGGAAATGTTTAATTCTTTTTGTATCCGCACTTGGGGCAAACGCCTTTTTCATTAAGCGCTATGCCGCACAAAGGACAGCGGTCAATTTCTTTTCTTGTCTCAAACTCCTCGGATGCCGCATTTACGCCGCTTGTAAAGGTAAGCTTGGCAATATTCAGCTTATCCTTAAGAAGGTCGTACACGATTTTAATCATACCTTCAACCGTCATAGTTTCCTTGGTCACTACCAAACGGCAATCGGGATAAGCCGTTGCAAGCTCTGTCTTAAACGCGGGACCCTTCATCTTGTTGGTAGGCGCGCCGGCTTTGATTCCCTGCTTTTCATAAACATCAAGGATGGCAGGCAGGAGAGGATCGTCCTCTCTCAAAACCAATGCATGATCAAAGTTCTTGAGAACCTCCCATGCTGTCTTCTGAATTTCATTACAAGGAAAAACCATATTTACGCCCGGCTCGACGGTATCCTCAACTTCTATGGTAAGAACACCGGTATGTCCATGCAAATATTGTGCTTCTCCCTTAAATCCGTAAAATCGATGCGCGTACTGCAAATCTAATTTGGTAATGCTTCTCATAACAATCCTCCTAAATATTTATTATATGAAAAACGCTCAGTCGCGGTTTTTCTGTGATACATCTTTCTCTTTTTGAGATGACGAATGCTTTTTGCAATCAGGGCAAGTTCCGCGAAAAATAATATCATAGCCTCTAAAATCAAATCCGCGGGTATCCCTTATGTTATTTTCGAGGCCCGAGATATAATCCATATCCACATCGAAAAAGCGGCCGCATTTGTCACATTTTATATGACAGTGATTATGGGTACAGTGGTCATATCGGTCGGCTCCGCCCGGGATTTCCAATTTACGTATTTCTCCCATTTCCGATAAAGTATTTAAGTTTCTATACACAGTCGCCTTACTGATATTAGGGTGTTCAATGATAACGGCATCGTATATCTCGTCCGCCGTTGCGTGATTATGTAATTTGTTCACAGCGTCCAATACCAAAGAACGCTGAATTGTCTTCCGTTTCATCATATATATTCAATCCCTGCAATCCTATCTTAATGATATTATATATCAATTAATAATAAATGTCAATATTAAAATAACTAAAATAAGGGACGGTTTGAAGCCACTGAAAAAAAGGAGATTTCAGCGGTTTCTAACCGTCCCCTGTGTTATGACCCGACGGCTTAAAATGCTTACCTGTCGGTCAATTCTTTAGAAAGCAAATCTGTGCGGTCGGTTCTTTCCCACGGAATGTCAAGGTCGGTTCTGCCCATATGGCCGTAAGCAGAAAGCTGTCTGTAAATCGGTCTTTTAAGCTGTAGGGCATCGATAATAGCAGACGGGCGCAAATCAAAGACCTTTTTTACCGCATTGGCGATTTTTTCGTCGTCGTATTTCCCTGTACCAAAGGTATCCACCATAACCGAAACAGGGTGCGCCACGCCTATCGCGTAGGCTAACTGCACCTCGCATTTTGAGGCTATTTTCGCCGCTACAATATTCTTTGCGATGTAACGCGCGGCGTAGGCAGCACTGCGGTCAACCTTTGTCGGGTCCTTGCCCGAAAATGCTCCGCCTCCGTGGCGGGCAAATCCGCCGTAGGTATCGACAATTATCTTGCGCCCCGTAAGTCCCGTGTCCCCCTGAGGACCGCCGACAACAAACCGTCCTGTCGGGTTAATATAAACCTTTGTGTTGTTATCGAACAGCTCGGTGGGTACAGTCGGTTTAATTACCTTTTCTAAAATATCGGCGCGAAGTGTCCCTAAATCAATATCGGCGCTGTGCTGTGAGGATACTACAACCGCGTCTATTCTAACAGGCTTTCCGTACTCATATTCTACCGTGACCTGAGTTTTGCCGTCGGGTCTTAAGTAGTTAAGCTCGCCACTCTTTCTTACCTCGCTCAAACGCTTTGCCATTTTGTGCGCAAGAGAAATCGGCAGGGGCATAAGTTCCGGTGTTTCGTCGCAGGCGTAGCCGAACATCATTCCCTGATCCCCTGCGCCGTTAAGATTATATTTGTCCTCTTCCCCGTCCTTAAATTCAAGGGAATTGTCAACCCCCATAGCAATATCGGGCGACTGCTTATCAATAGCCGTCATAACCGCGCAGGTGTTGCCGTCAAAGCCCGCGGAAGGATTGTCATACCCTATTTCGCAGGCGACCTCCCGCGCAATCTGCGGAATATCAACATAGCACTCGGTGGTAATTTCACCCATAACCGTGATACTGCCTGTGGTACAGAAAGTCTCGCAGGCAACGCGGGCATCAGGGTCGTTTTTAAGAATCTCGTCCAAGATCGCGTCCGAAATGCGATCACAGACCTTATCGGGATGTCCCTCGGTAACCGATTCGGACGTAAAAAGCATTTTTGACATTTTTAATTTTCCTCCGTTTTTATATGTCCATAAAAAAACCGCTCACCGAAAGGCAAGCGGCACAAAACCTCATCTTTCGGATAATCCGCCGGAATTGGCACCTTGATAAAACCATCAGGTTGCCGGGCATCACAGGGCCGGTTCCCTCCGCCACTCTTGATAAGGACATATTTAATTTTACGGTTACTATTGTAACACATTATTTCCGTTTGTCAACAAGAAATTTTATCCGTTCTGTTTTTTAAATCCGAACTTTAATATAGGGGAAATTCTCTTATAAACCGCAAAGCAGACCGCCGCGTCGATTATGCCTTTAATAAATGTAAATGGAAGATTAAAGATTAAAAGGGATTTTAAAAGGCTGTCGGACGCGGGCAAAATAGCCTGATACATTCCGACAATCGCCTCCATCGGCATACCGTAAAGCACCACATACGCCGGATAAACCACAAAATAATTCGTGACAACGCTTACAGCCGCCATTGCAAACGAGCCGACTAAAGCTCCCATAAGCGCGCCCTTACGGTCTTTATTCCGCATATATATAAGCCCCGCTACGCCCGTGAAAACCGCTCCCAAAAGGAAGTTTGAAAGCTCGCCCACACCCGCCGATGTAGTGACAAATAAGTGAAGCAGATTTTTAATAAGGCAGACCAATATTCCGTACTGCGGGCCGAAGGAAAAGGCGGTGATTATTGCGGGAATTTCCGAAAAATCAAGCTTAATAAAGGGCGGAATGATAAATGGTAAAGGAAATTCAAGGAGCATAAGCACAAAGCCTACCGCACCCATAACACCGCTTACTGCAATACCTCTGATTAAATTTTGTTTTTTCATTTTACATTTTCCTTTCTTTTTCAGGGACACAAAAGAAAAAGCCCTCATTTTAGTGAGGGCGTAAAAATGCAAATACATATACATTCTTCTTTCATCCGGACTTTAACCGTCGGCTTCGGAGTTTCACCGAATCAGCCAAAAAGGCTCGCGGGCTTTACCGCCGGTGGGGAATCACACCCCGCCCTGAAGATTATGTTAATATAATATTACCAAAAACCGTATTTGTCAATAGTAATATGATAATTATTCCTTATTATTTTTAAGCGAATCGCGGATTTCGCGCAGGAGAAGTACCTCTTCGCTGGGTTCTGCGGGCTTCGCTTCCTCGACAATTTCTTCTTTCTTGCGCTTAAAGGCGTTCATACCCTTGATAACAAGGAAGATAACCATTGAAATAAGCAGGAAATTAACAACGCACTGGATAAAGTTGCCGTAGCCGATAGCCGCCTCCTCGGTGGTTTCGGTCGCCTCGCGGATAACAAGTCTCAGCGAAGTAAAATCAATTCCTCCGAAAAGCACGCCGATTGCCGGCATTATAATATCGTTTACAAGGGAGGTTACGATAGCCGTAAACGCACTGCCCATTACAACGCCGACCGCAAGATCGATTACATTTCCTCTTGAAATAAACTCCTTAAATTCCGCGATTATTCCCTTTTTCTTTGACATTTTTACCTCTCCTTATTTTTAAAATACATAAACAACTGGCACTTTATCATACCGTTGTAAAGCTTGCGCCTTTTATCGGCGGTTCTTCCGAAATGCTTTTCAAACTCGTCGTGAGGGCTTATAACATAGTACTTTCTGCCGCCGCCCTCCTTAAAACGCTTACCCATTACGGTATAAAGCTCCTCCGCCGCCTTTACGTCCAAAAGCCGCTCGCCGTAGGGAGGGTTTGTGATTGTAAGGCATCTTTCCTCGGGTGGGGTAAAATCTCTAATATCCGCAACCGCCGCCTTGACATATTTTGAAACCCCCGCCTTTTTCGCGTTTTCGAGGGTCAACTCCACCGCGTTTTTATCAATATCAAAGCCCTGCGCTCTGAAATCTACGTTATGGAGAATCAAATCCTGCGCCCTCGTCCTTTCCTCGCGCCAGACCCTCTCGGGAATAAATCCAAAACGCTCGGCGGCGAAAAATCGGCGAAGACCCGGGGCGGTTTTGGTCGCCATCAGAGCCGCCTCTATAAGCAAGGTTCCGCTGCCGCAAAAGGGGTCAAAAAGCTTGGTATCGGGATAAATTCGCGCTAAATCACACATTGAAGCCGCCAGCGTTTCTTTTAAGGGCGCGGCGTTAGAATTGCGCCTGTAGCCGCGCTTGTGCAGTCCCTCGCCCGAGGTGTCTATCATCATTGTAACGCTGTTTTTGTGAATTGAAAACCTTATTTTATATTCGGGTCCTGTCTCTGCAAAGCGGGAAACCGAATATTTAAGCTTTAAACGCTCAACTATCGCTTTTTTAATAATCGACTGGCAGTCGGGTATGCTGTGAAGAAAAGAATCAATGCTCCAGCCGTTTACGGGGAATGCGTCGTCCTTACCTATAAAGTCCTCCCAGCGAAGTCCCTTTACGCCGTCAAACAGCTCGGTAAAGGTAGAGGCGTAAAACTCGCCCACATTGATTAAAATTCTCTCCGCAAAGCGGGAGCAGATATTAGCGCGGGCAAGCATATTAAAATCGCCCGATAGCTTTACCTTGCCGTTTTCGGTGACAACCTCCGTAAATCCCATACGACGAAACTCATCCGCGGCGATGCCCTCTGTTCCGAAGAGACAGGGAGCGATTAAATTTATTTTTTCCATTATATGACCTCCGAGGCGTGCCGCGTTACATGACAGCCGATATTTACCGCCACGGGAAGACCTGCTATATGGGTCGGCGCAGTCTCGATATTTACAGCCAAAGCGGTAGTCCTTCCGCCAAAGCCCTGTGGACCTATATCAAGCAAATTGATTTTTTCTAAAAGCTCGTCCTCAAGCTCCTTATAAAAAGGGTCGGAATTGCGCTTGTCGGTGCTTCTGCAAAGGGCAAGCTTTGAAAGCAGAGCGCATTGCTCAAAATCGCCGCCTATTCCTACACCTATCACCATAGGCGGGCAAGGGTTGTTGGACGCTTTTTTTACAATATCAAGCACCGCGTTTACAACGCCGTCCCTGCCGTCAAAGGGAGTGAGCATTTTAACTCCGCTCATATTTTCACTGCCGAAGCCCTTGGGCGCAACGGTTATTTTAACCTTATCGCCATCGGTAATCACCGTGTGGATAACCGCGGGGGTATTATCGTTTGTGTTGACCCTCTTTAGCGGGTCGCCAACAACCGACTTACGCAAAAGCCCCTTTTCGTAGCCCCGTCTTACACCCTCGTTTACCGCCGCGTAAAGACTGCCGCCAGTAAAATGCACATCCTGACCGATTCGGAGAAAGACTACCGCCATTCCCGTGTCCTGACAAATAGGCAAATCGTATTCGTTTGCCGCCGCGATATTTCTTTTAAGGTCGCCAAGCACGCTTTTCGCCAAATCGCAGGTTTCACATTTTTCCGCCGAGCTTATTTTTTCCTCAATATCACAGGGAAGCTTTTTATTAGCCCTTATGCAAAGCTCGCTTACCGTTTCCGTGATTTTTTCAACCGATATTTCTCTTACCATTTTTCTCTCCGTAAATTTAAAGGCAGAAATCGCCTAAGGGCAAAATCCGCCTTACATAAAATCTTATTTTGCCGCGCCGCGCTTAGTGCGTCTCGCCTCGGGATTTTTGCGCTTTAAGTCCGAAAACTTCTCGTCGCTTGTCTGCTTAAAACGGCTCATCATTTCCTCAAAGCTCTGAGGCTCCGCCTTTTTAGGAGTCCAGGTATACGAGCTGTCTATCTTGGGCTGCTGAAAGCTTCGCTTTTCGCGGCGCTCCTTTGATTCCGAAGTCTTTTCCGATTCAAGCGCGCGCTTAATACTAAGGCTTATCTTGCCGTCTTCCCCGATATTAAGCACCTTCATCTTCAGGACGTCTCCGACTTTAACAAACTCCTTAATATCGCTCACATAGGTACGCGCAACCTCGGAAATATGTACCATTCCCGACTTGCCCTCGCCAATATCGGCAAAGACTCCGAAATTTGTAATGCCGGTAATTTTTCCCTCAACAATTTGTCCAACAGTAAGCTGCATAAAAGCTTTGTGTCCTCCTCAAAAATTAATTGCCTGATATATCGATAAAGACCTGCTCGTCAGGATAGATATAGCCCAGTCTTTCTCTTGCCGCTTTTTCGATTATTTTAGATTCCGAACCGTCCTCAAGCATCGCCCGAAGCTCCTCTATATCGTTCTGCTCCGCGGCGTACTGCTCCTTAAGCGCGTCAAGCTCCTTACGACTCTTATTAAGGGTGTTCCACAGACCCGAAAGGGTAGCAATCATATAAACGCATACCCCGAGAATCATAAGGCGCAGTAAAATACTTTTATTATTTCTCTTTCTCTTTTTCATAATTTCAGCGCTCCGTGGGAATATATCTCGCAGACCTATCCCTTATTGGATTAAGTATACAACAAACCTTACTTCCTTTTCAAGTGTTTTTTTAAAGTATTTGAGCATAAAACGTATATTTTTTTCACTTTTTCTCCTAAAAAATCGGTTCCCTTGCCGATTAAGGCAAAAAAACGGCCTAAAAGCGACGAAAACCAATCAAAAACAAACCGCCCTGCCTTTAACATCTTTGAAAAAACAAAAACCAAAACGCGTGAAACAGTAAGCCTTATAATCACGAATCCGACCGCAGCTCCCGCAAAGACAAAGGCGCGGGGCTCGCCTCCTGTAACCGAAAGCAAAAAACAGAAGCAGGTAATAGCGCAAAGAACCGAATATAGTATATCGGTCGCGAAAACCGCGGCTGTTCCCAATTTAATCTCTCTCCTCAGAGCCCGCAAAATATCGTAAGCAACACAGTAAAAGCCGCCTAATGCGGCTGAATATAAAAACCCTATCAGCTGCGATAAATTATCTATTTCCCACATAGCTCACCTGAAAATTCGGGAAAACAGTCCGCCGCTTCTTTCCTCTGAGGTGTATACAAGCGCGTAAAGACGCCCCTCCGCGGAAAGATCGCCGCTTTTGGTATCAAAATTTATGATGTGTAACCCAGACCCTTTTACGGTAAGCTTTCCGAGCGAGGTATCAAGCACCACCGTCTCCTCGTCAAAGGAAAGAACATCCTTTACCCCTGTCAAGGTCATTTTCTTGCGATCCTCGACTATTATATTATGATTTAAGCGCACATTTTCTTCCACAGCCAACACCTCTTATTAAAATATATTTTAAAAGAAGTTCTTTTATTACGCTGTGCGTCTAAAACACTTTTACGGGATTATTTTATAAAGTCCCGCCGCGTCGTCCTTTTTGACCGTCTCCGCAACCGAGGTAACCTCTGCCTTAAAATCACGCGCGCCGAAGGATATTTCTATAATATCCCCAACCTTGACGTCATACGAAGCCCGAGCCGCCTTGCCGTTTACGGTGACTCTGCCCGCGTCGCACGCCTCGTTAGCGACCGTGCGCCTTTTAATAATTCTTGAAACCTTTAAGTACTTGTCAAGCCTCATTTTCTTCTCCTAAAGATAGAGCCGCCCTTGCGGACGGCTCACGAATTTAAGTAAATTATTTGGAAACTGTATCCTTAAGAGCCTTTCCTGCCTTGAATACGGGGTTCTTGGAAGCGGCAATCTTAATGGTCTGCTTAGTCTGCGGATTGATACCTGTTCTCTCTGCACGCTCACGAACCTCAAATGTGCCGAAGCCTACAAGCTGAACCTTCTCGCCCTTTTTTAATTCGTCGGTAACGGTGTCAAGAAAGGCGGAGAGAGCCTTTTCGGCGTCCTTCTTAGAAATGCCGGCCTTATCAGCCATTGATGCTACTAATTCTGTTTTGTTCATTATAAGAACCTCCAAAAATTATTTTTCAACGAATAACTCGTTTGAAAGCTTTAATGTACCAGCCAAAAGCTTGTACTATTTATTTTTACCATACTTTTTTAAAAAAATCAATCTATTTTCGTATATTTTTAAAATTTTCTGTAAAAAAACATAAAAAGATTATTTTTAAAGCAGAATTTCAGCGTATAATTCTATGTTTTTTACAAAATTCCGTAATTTTTTCCGATTTAGGAAGAGAATAAAAATCGCTTTCCTCGAAGGTATTTGCCAAAATAAGGGAAATAACATATGCCATAGCGGCGGCAAAAATTGCCAAAACAGTCACTGAAAAAGAAGTGCCGATATTAAAAGCAAGCCTTGCGGTAACACCGCAAAAGGCGGCAGAGATTAAAGGCTTTAAAAACACGCTTTTAATATTCACCGAAATATCTTTGTCCTTGAGCAAAGCGGAAATATGCAAAACGAATATAACGGCATAGCAGGAAAGTGTGCTGAGAGCCGCCCCCTTTACATTAATTTTGGGAACAGAAACGGTAAGCAAACCGACAGTTAATTTTACCGCCGCGCCGACCGCGATATTTATAAGCGCCCTTTTTTGCCTGCCTACCGCCTGCAAAATCCCCGTTAAAGGTATTGCAAAGCCCGCAAAAACCGCCGCGATACCGAAAATTCTAAGCAAAGGAGAGCCTATTTCCACCGAGGCGGCGCTGTCGTACAAAAGCTCCATTATCCTATCGGAAGCGGCAATCAGACCTATCCCCGCAGGAAAGGAAATAAGCGCGGTAAGCTTTAAAGCGGAGTTCAAATTACGGTTTAAAGCCTTATAATCCTTTTCAGCGCTAAATCCCGCGATTACAGGAACCGCGCTTACGCCTATCACGGCAGTAAGGGTCGGCACTAAATTGAAAAGGGTATATGCCTTTCCCCTAATTCCGTAAAGCAAAGCGGAAAGCTCGCCGTTAGTTATAGGCGACCATGCGGTTTTATTATACTCGGCTATCGACAAAGCGTAGATTTCCCGAATAATATTAAAGCCGTTTTCATCAAGCGAGCTTAATTGCCGCCTTACGGTAAACGCGTCTATAATAAGGGCTATATTTCCCGCGAGCGAAGCCAGCGCCACGGGTACGGCGATTAAAATAAGCGCTTTTGCCGCGGCTTTGTCAGAATCTGCTTTAGAACAGCTTAACAGCAGTTTTGAGGGAACGCCGTCCCCCTTAAATCCATAATAAAGCTTAAGATAAAGGGTTGAGACCGCCGTGCCCACCGTAATCCCGAAAATCGCCGCCGCCGCGCCGAAAGCGACATTTCCCGTTAATTTAACGGTCAAAAGCCCGAATCCGAAGCCCAATATAAGCTTGCAAAGCGCCTCCGCAAGCTCGGAAACCGCCGTCGGGAGCATATTGTTAAGTCCCTGATAATACCCGCGGTAGGAGGACATAAGACAGCAAAAAATAACCGACGGAGCCATCGCCGCAAGCGAGTAAATCCCCGCCCCCGTAGAATCTGTGAGCCTTGAAAAGGGATAGATTAAGACCGACAGGCACAAAAAGAATATAAGCCCCGCCGCAAAATATACCCTGCGGCTGACCTTAAGCGTCTCTCTAACATCATTAAATCTGCCCTGTGCGCTGTACTCCGAGACCGTTTTTGAAACAGCAACGGGAAGCCCCGCCATAGCGAGGGCGTAAAACGGGGTGAACAAATCATAGGCGGAGGAAAAATAGCCGAAGCCCAAATCGCCTAAGCAGTACCTACTCGAAAGCGGAATTTTAAAAAGCGCGCCTATAAGCTTTACCGCGACCGCCGAGCATAAAAGCAGAAACGCTCCCCGCTGAAAGCCCTTTTCCCTGTTTTCCTTTTTCATATCACAGCTCTTTTGCGGCTTCTTCGGCACATTCAAGAATAAAATCCGATAAAACCGTTTCGCGCGAGGTGTTCATTTCGCGGTAGTTTTCAGCCGCCGATTCTCCCGCGTCGTCGGACACCCTGCGCACCGCGGCAAAGGGTACACCCGCGTACTCGCAGACATAGGCGATAGCCGCGGTCTCCATATCACAGCACATAGCGTCGAACTCTTCCTTCAAAAAATCTCTAAGCCCGCTATCGCATACAAAACGGTCGCCCGTTACGGCTACACCCTCCTTTATATTAGGTAAAAGGGATTTGATGACGCCGTTTAAGCGCTTGTCCGACCTATAAATATAGCTATGCTGTCCCGGCTTTTCACATGGCTTATATCCGATTGTAGTAAGGTCAAAATCGTGTTCTAAAAACTCTGTACATAGGCAAAGCTCGCCCCGCCTTATGCCGCTTATACCGCCTGACAGCCCGTAATTAAGTATAATTTCACAGCCGATATCAACCATATGAGCGGCGGCAGCCGCCGCGTTTACCTTTCCTATACCGCAAAGTATGGCGCAAACCTCTATGCCGCCCGTATTAAATTCCAGTATTCTTCTTTTGAGAAAGGCTTTTTCGGTATACCCGCCTTTTTTGATTCTTTCCTCAAGCGGTGCAAACTCATCCGCGTCGGCGACAATTATGCCGACTTTTTTTATTTTTTCCATATATTTTCTCCGTAATCTTAAACAAAAATAAAGGGCGGAAAACCGCCCGTTATTCCTCCGTCTTGTCTTCCTCGCTGTCGTAGAAAAGCTTTGCTCCGCAGGCGTTGCAGTAATTCGATGTCTGCTCTATCGCCGCACCGCACTTTGGGCAGATGCGCCTATTCTTTACGCTGTTAATTTCCGCCTTAAGCTTATCAATCTTATCGCTTTTCTCCTTGATAGAAAGCACAAGCTCGCTGACATTTTCATCATCAGCCGCCGAGTCCTTGATTTTATTGTAATAAATCTCGCCCAAAACCGCAAAATCCTTTGCCCTTTTGCTTTCAAGAGAGGCAATGTCAAATTTTTGCTTTTGGGTATTTACGACCTCGCCCGTCTTCTTAGAGGCAACGTCAATTGCTTCCTTTGCCTTGCTTACCACATCATCAAAAAAGTCCATTGTGAAAACCTCCGTTTTTTTGTATTTTATCACGAAAATATGAATTTTTCAAGTAATATTACAGATTATACTTACCGTTGCCTATAAATTCCGTCACAAGCGAATCAGACGGCACAAGCGCACTGTCAATCGGAACAAATTGCTCAAGAGCGGCGGCGGTTTTCAAAAAATAGTCCCTGCACCGAGCGTCCCAAGCTACCTCGTCCTTTAACTTTAAAAACTCATTTCGGTAAAGACACGGCTCGTAAATATGGAGGGTTTTAATCTGAACGTCCGCGGTATTCTTAAAGCAGTAGAGATATTTTTTCTCGCCCTCAACCACACCCTGCCAGAGCGACAGGGTCTCGTTCACTGATGAGCCGCGAAATGTGCGGTCGCGCAGAACCCGTCTTGCAAGCCTTAGCTGGCGGCTTGACAAAAGCTGACTGCCGTCCTCATTATCCACACAGCGGTTAACGCTGATGTACGCCTTGAATATATTTTTTCTCGGCACCAACTCTGTTATAAAGGGATTAAGAGCGTGAAGCCCCTCAACAATCGCGATTCCCCTGCCCGAAACGTCAATATTACGTGCCGCCAAAACACGGTTCTTTTGGGCAAAATTATATTTCGGGAGCGCGGTTTTTCCTGTCTTAATAATCTCATTTAAGCATTTATTAAGAAGCGGAATATCAAGGGCGTTTACAGATTCGATATCTCGCGTTCCGTCCTCTGAAACAGGCAGCCGATCGACGGGCAAATAAAAATCGTCAAGCGAAATGACCTCTGTCACCTCATCAAGCTCTTTCAGCTTTTCGCAAAGCATATGCGCCGTTGTGGTTTTTCCCGAGGCAGAGGGCCCCGCCAAGGCTACGATTTTTATATCGTCATCGTCCGAAATACGCTCTGCTATATTGCTTATCTCTCTGTCATAATGCCGCTCCGCGCGGGCAACCAGTTCTTCAGGAGCCTTCAGCGCCAAATCATTTATTGTTTGCAGGGTATTTTTCATAAAAGCTTAAAATACCGTCCTTTCTTTTTGCCAGCTCATTAAAGCGGCTGATATATTCATACGGATATTTAAAGTTAAATATTCTTTCAATATACGGTCCGTTAGGCTCTCTCAGCTTTGTTACCGCCGACGCGCCGCAGGCTAAAACCGTGTGGGTTTCATCCATAGTGAAAACATTGTAAAGGCACTCCTTGCCTCTTTTAGCATAGCCGACATTTTCAAGGTTTCCCACAGTCTTGCTCTGCCTATACATATAATACGGAAAAATTCCGTTTTCCGTGAGGGTTTCGCGGGCGAAATTGACCATTTTTGCCGCCTCGGCGCCCATTTTCGCCTCTGGGAAAAGTCCGTTTACATTAAGAGACGAGGAACGCTTCATAGAAAGCGAATGAACCGTCACGCTTTCGGGATTAAGAGCCAAAACGCGTTTCACGGTCGCTTTAAAGCTGTGGAAGGTATCGGAGGGAAGTCCCGCTATCAAATCGGTGTTTATATTGTCAAAGCCGTGTTCCCTTGCAAGTATAAACGCCTTTTCGGTATCCTCGGCGGTGTGCCGTCTGCCTATTCCCTTTAATACCTCGTTATTCATAGTCTGGGGATTAATGCTTATTCTGGTCGCCCCGAGATTCTTTATAACATCAAGCTTTTGGGCAGTCACTGTGTCGGGTCTGCCCGCCTCAACAGTGTATTCCCGCAAATTGGAAAGGTCAAAGAAGTCTTTAACCGCCGTCATTATTTCGCAAAGCTGCTCGGCGGTAAGGGCGGTGGGAGTACCGCCCCCTATATAGACCGTTTCCAGCCTTAAATTAAGCTTTCCCGCAATTTCGGCGGTAAGCCTTAATTCCTCCTTTAAAAGCCTTATATAATCCGGGATAAGGTTCTTTGCCTGCTCAACCGAGTGCGAGACAAAGGAGCAGTAGGCGCACCTTGTCGGGCAAAAGGGTATTGAAATATAAAGGCTGTATGAATCGGGCGCGGAGAGGGCGGTAATCCTCCCCTCACTCTCAACAGTCTCACGGCAAAGGGAAATTTTGTTTTCGCTTACCATAAGCCCGTTTTTAAACCATTCCTCAGCGGCGTAGGCTCCGCCTGCACTGCAAAGTCGAGAAAAAAGCTTCGCGGGACGGACTCCCGTTAGTATTCCCCATTCCGGGACATAAGAAGAAGCACTTACAAAGCAGTTATAAAGCGAAACCGCCAAAAGCCGCTCACATTCCTTATCATAATCGGCTCTTTCATTGGAAACTGTTTCGGAAAAAGAAAATCTCTTATTATCTATTAAAAGCTCAGCCGAAAGCAGGGTTTTAGTACCGTTACGGCAAATAGAGGTGACGCAAACCCGATCCCCCTCCGACTTTTCCTCAGAAAACTCGATTTTTTCAAAAGGAAGAAAAATTCTTATAAGCTTTTCAAGCTCATATTTGTATGAATGATTTATAAGACACAGCTTCATTTCGTCAACCCGCAAACATATTGTATTCCTTTTCCCGCGCAATGGTTGTGGAATACCCGTGACCGGGGTATACCTTAGTATCGGCGGGCAGGGTCATAAGCCTTTTTACCGAACGTTTAAGCGCCTTAATGTCGCCGCCGGGAAAATCGGTACGCCCTACCGAGTTTTCAAAAAGCGTGTCGCCCGAAAAAAGACAGTTGCCTGTAAGATAGCAAACTCCTCCTACAGTATGTCCGGGTGTTCCTATTACCTTAAATTCTATATCCCCTACCTTAATTGTATCTCCGTTTTTAAAGATCAAATCCGGCTTAAAGGGGACTATATTCGCATGAAACATATCCGACAGATTAATATCGGTATCGGCAAGTCCGTCCGCGTCAAGCTCGCCTATTCCTATCTTAACACCTGTTTTTTCGCGCAGAGTCTCCGCCCCGCCGATATGGTCAAAATGGGCGTGGGTAAGTAGAATTAACCGTTCCTTATCGGAATTATCTTTTAAAAATTCAAGTGTTTCGGGTCTGTCAAAGCCCGGGTCTATCACCACCGCCGCCATTTCAGTTGAAATTAGATAGCAGTTGGTTTTAATAAGTCCTAAATGTAATGTCTTAATTCTCATTTTTTCTCCATACATCGGTATCGAAAAGTATAGTTACAGGTCCGTCATTTATAAGCTCAACCTTCATATCTGCGCCGAAAATCCCTTTTTCTACCCTCTTTACGCCGAGCTCTTTTAGCTTTTCACAGTAAAAATCATAAAGCTTTTCGGCGCTTTGCGGCTCTAACGCGCCTATAAAGGAGGGGCGGTTGCCCTTTTTAACGTCGGCGCAGAGGGTGAACTGGGAAACCGCTAATATCTTGCCGTCAATGTCGAGGACAGACTTATTCATTTTATCATTCTCATCGCAAAAAACACGCAGATTAACCGTCTTTTTTGCGAGCAGTTCGGCTTCCCCCTCGGTGTCGCCCTTAGCGGCTCCGAAAAGAATCATATAGCCCTTATTACAGGAGCCAACGGTTTTTCCGTTCACCCTCACACAAGCGCTTTCCACCCGCTGTATTACAGCCTTCATTACTGATTTATCCTTTCAATACTGAACACGCCCTTAAGCTTTTCAAGGCGCGAAATAATACTTTTTAAATGCTCCACGCTCTCAACCGAGATTGTAAGCACAACAAGGCAGTTGCCGCTCTTGGTCTGTCTTGCGGTTACGCTGTGTGCGGTAACACGCATATTGTAAACGGCGTTCATAACATCAAGCAAAAGTCCGTCGCGGTCGATTGCCGCGATTTGCAGGGTCGATATAAAGGAATCGGACTGCGTGCCGTCCCAATGTGCGGGAATCCAGCGTTCAGGCTCGGCAGAATCAGCAATATTAACCGGTACATTCGGACAGTCGCGCTTGTGAATCGAAACGCCGTGACCCCTTGTGATAAAGCCGATTATATCGTCCCCGGGCAAGGGAGTACAGCATTTTGAAAGCTTGATAAGGCAGTTATCTATGCCGTCGACAATAACGCCGTCCGAGGATTTTGCCGATTTCCTTTCCGGTATAGGGGCAATTTCCGCAGGTGTTGCCGTGTTCCGCTTGTTATATTCCTCTTTTATGCGGGGCATTATTTTAGAAAGCAGTACCCCTCCGTAGCCGATAGCGGCATAAAACTCGTCCGCATTTGCAAATCGCTGTCTTTTAGCTATCTCATCGACAAACTCAGCGTATTCGTCATCAGACATATCTATTCCTAAGCGACGGAATTCCTTTTCGATTTCAAGCTTGCCCGCAGCAATATTTTCGGTACGCTTTTCCTTCTTAAACCAGGAGCGGATTTTTGACTTTGCCTGAGAAGTAACGGCAATATTAAGCCAGTCGCGGCTGGGTCCGTGACCCGCCTGATTGGTGGTTAAAATTTCTATAACCTCGCCTGTTTTAACCTCGTGGTTAATAGGTACAATCTTACCGTCCACCTTTGCGCCGACCATTCTGGTTCCGACAGCCGAGTGAATAGCAAAGGCGAAGTCCACAACCGTTGCTCCCACAGGCAGGTTTATAACATCGCCCTTCGGAGTAACCGCGAAAACGTCCTCCTGCGACAAATCGACCTTTATACTCCTTACAAGGTCGGAAACGTCGGTTGACGCCGCCTGAGAATCGAGAATCTCTCTGATCCAGGCGAGTCTGTCCTCCATTTTTCGGTTGTTTTCGGTTATGCCCTCTTTGTATTTCCAATGTGCCGCGATTCCGAATTCGGCGGTGTGGTGCATTTCAAAGGTGCGTATCTGTATCTCAAAGGGTATTCCCGCGCGGCTTATGACCGTGGTGTGGAGCGACTGGTACATATTTGGCTTAGGGGTTGAAATATAGTCCTTGAATCTGTTCGGAATAGGTCTGAACATATCGTGCATAATACCGAGAATGTTGTAGCAGTTCGCCACCGTGTCGGTTATAATCCTGATAGCGTAAATATCGTAAATTTCATCAAAGTCCTTGCCCTGAACATACATTTTGCGGTATATTCCGTGAATGGACTTAATTCTGCCCTGAAACGCCATTTCTACGCCGGGCATGGCTTCTTTAAGCCGTTCCTCAATCCTGCTCTTAATCTCCTCTAAAATCTGCTCGCGGTGCTGTTTGCGAAGCGACAGTAGGTTTTCGATTTCCTTATAAGCCACAGGGTCAAGGTGCTTAATAGCGAGATCCTCGAGTTCCTCTTTAACGGGGCGTATACCCAAGCGGTGGGCAATCGGCGCGTATATTTCCAGCGTTTCAAGGGATTTATCCCTCTGCTTCTGCTCGGGCATAGCGTCGATAGTGCGCATATTGTGCAGTCTGTCCGCAAGCTTTATTATGATAACCCGTATATCCTGACCCATCGCAATAAGCATTTTTCTAAGGCTTTCCGCCTGCTGCTGCTCTTTGGTGGAAAAATTAAGCCGCCCTATCTTTGTGACGCCGTCAACAAGGAGCGCCACATCGTCCCCGAAACCGCGCTTTATGTCTTCAAGTGTGGCGTCGGTGTCTTCGACAACATCGTGGAGGAGAGCCGCGGCTATCGATTCGCTATCCATTCCGAGGGTGACAATAATCAGTGCCACATTAAATGGGTGGATATAATAATCCTCGTTTGTACAGCGCTTCTGCCCTTCGTGCTTTTGCACACAGTACTCAAAGGCTTTTTTAACCAAATCATAGTTATAATTGCCCCCGAAATCCTGCATTTGTTTGTATAATTTTTGATAATCTCTCTCCTGTTCGGGCGTCATAGCGTTCCCCTCCTTTCCAGTAAGCCTTTATAAACCGCCGAGTTTGTAAGCTCGGTTTTGGTATGTACTCCCGCCGTTCTGTAAACACCTAAACCGTCCTTAATTATAAGCCCTAATTCTGTTAGTGTCATAAGCGATATTACGGTTTTAGCATATCCCACCGTATTCAAATGAAGATATTTTATTCTGTCCTCCGATACAGGACCTGCGGCTATAAATTTATATATTACGCCCATTTCGGCTCTGGTGGGCAGCAGTAAATCAACATCAAAATCCCTGCCCGACATATAATTATTAAAGCTGTCGATTTCCTTAAACAGCTGCTCGTCGTCCGTACCGCTCATTCTTAGCGCCTTTATCTGCACCGAAAGGCTTAGTTCGCCGTTATAAAGGTTGGTATCAACCGTCACGGCGGTATCCAAAAGGTCTCCGACCTCAAAGCAAAAGCGTTCGGGCGTCATTCCGAAAAGCAGAGCCTGAAATGAATTTTCACCTTTCGAGAATAAAAGGCGCAGATGCTTGCCGCCGCCAATAGGCGTAATGCGGGTAAGCCTCACGCCGTAGACACCGAAAAGCGGGGTTGGGTTGCCGTGACCAAAAGGCTCTAAATCTTTTAAAGCCTCTGCCAAATCAAGGCTTAGAGCCGATGGGTTAAGCCGACAGTCAAGCTTTAGCACAGGGGGCACATAATCGAGACGCGCTGCGTATTCGTTAATTTTCTGCCTGAAAAGCCCTATATTTTCGGACTTTAGCCCCACTCCCGCGGCAAGCTCATGACCGCCGAACTTTAAAAGCAAATCGGACGCGTATTTTATCGCGCTATAGAGCGAAAAGCCATCTATACTCCTGCCTGAGCCGCTCGCAACCTCGCCGTTTCTTGAAATCACGACCGAGGGACAGCCGTACCGCTCGGTTATTCTTGAAGCGACAATTCCGACCACGCCGTTGTGCCAGTTCTCTCCGTCCACCACAATTACGCGGTCGTATTTGTAGCCCTTTTCCTCTATTATATCCACAGCCTGCGCGAAAATTTCCTTTTCTATTCTCTGGCGTTCGGCGTTTGCGTCATCAATTTCCCCCGCTATTCCGAGGGCTTTAAGCATATTATCGCAAAGGAGCAATTCAACCGCTCTTTTCGCGTTCCCCATTCTGCCCGCGGCGTTAATTCGCGGCGCTATTCCGAAAGCAATTTTCCCCGCGTTTAAGGAATCTTCGGATATTCCCGCCACGCTTAAAACAGCCGAAAGCCCTGTTGCGGGCGCGGTTTTAAGCTTTTCTACCCCGTATTTTACAATCGCGCGGTTTTCGGCGGTCAGCGGCATAACGTCGGAGGTCACTGCAACGCTTAACAGGTCGGCGAAATAAGGCAACAGCTCCTCCGGCTCCTTGTCCTCCATAACGCATATCAGTTTAAATGCAACCTCAGCGCCGCATATCTCCTTAAATTCAGAGGGGCAGTCGGCTCTGTGCGGGTCAACGACCGCGTCCGCCTCGGGCAGAGTGTCTGCGGGCAGATGGTGGTCGGTCACTACTACCGACATACCAAGCTCCTTTGCAAGCTTTATTTCATTATGGCAGGCAATGCCGTTATCCACCGTGATTAAAAGACTAATACCTTCGTTCTTGAGCTTTTTTACGGCAGAAATATTCATACCGTAGCCCTCTTGGAAGCGGTCGGGTATATAGTAAACACAGTCCGCTCCCCTGCCCGAAAGATAGCTGAACATAAGGGCGGTGGCGGTTACGCCGTCGCAGTCATAGTCGCCGAAAACAGCGATTTTGCCGCCGATTTCAATTTCGGCGTTTATTATTTCCGCCGCCTTTTCGATATCACAAATGGCGCGCGGGTCTTCAAAATACGGCTCGTCTGATAAAAATTCTTCGAGCGCGGCAGGGTCGGTATATCCCCTTGCCGAGGCAATAAGCGCAATTATCGGGTCAACGTCGCACTCGTCTGCAAGCTCCTTTGCAAGAGCCTTGTCAAAATCCGAAATCTGCCATTTTTTCATACCCATACGCTTCACCGCCTGTAAATTGCTATATATTATTTATTTTACCACTATTCATAGCTCTTTTCAATATTTTTCTTTATGTTTTGAAGTGACAGAAATATTAAACGGCAGGAGCAAGCCCCTGCCTTACGATGCAAATTCGGTTTTTCAGTCTAATGTCTAACATCTAAAAATGACCGCGCTTGATGCGCGGTCATAAAATTATCAGTTGCAGATTGTGATTTCGGTGTCCTTGTCAAAGAGGTGAATCTTTGCGGTTTCAAAGGCAATTTTTATCTTATCACCAGGACGAGCGGTATTGGTCGGACTAACGCGTGCGTTAATTGCCTGACCCTCACAGTTCATATAGAGGTAGGTTTCAGCACCCATAAGCTCGGTAACCTCAACGTCCGCCTCAACAATTCCGTCCTTGTGCTGCTCAATAAGATCCTCTTCGTTGTGTACATTTTCGGGACGGATACCCATTATAATTTCCTTGCCCGCATAAGCCTCAAGGCAGTTATCCTTGTTCTTGGAGGCGGGAAGTTTAATTTTATACTTAACGCCGGCACGGGTCTTGGTGTCCTCAGAGCCGAACTCTACCAAATAATCCTCGCCCTCTTTAAGAAGCTTAGCCTCAATGAAGTTCATCTGCGGAGAGCCGATAAATCCGGCAACGAAGAGATTGCAGGGATAGAGGTAAAGGTTATTCGGAGTATCAACCTGCTGAATAAGACCGCTCTTCATAACAACGATACGTGTACCCATTGTCATAGCCTCGGTCTGGTCGTGGGTAACGTAAATAAATGTTGTGCCGAGACGCTGATGAAGCTTAGAAATCTCGGTACGCATCTGTGCACGGAGCTTAGCGTCCAAGTTGGAAAGCGGCTCGTCAAGTAAGAATACCTTAGGCTCACGAACGATAGCACGACCGAGCGCCACACGCTGACGCTGACCGCCCGACAAAGCCTTCGGCTTACGCTCGAGCAGGTGGGAAATATCAAGAATACGCGCGGCCTCCTCAACACGGCGCTTGATCTCATCCTTCGGAGTTTTACGGAGTTTAAGACCGAATGCCATATTGTCGAAAACCGTCATATGCGGATAAAGCGCATAGTTCTGGAAAACCATCGCAATATCACGGTCCTTAGGAGCGACATCATTTACAAGCTTGTCACCGATGTAAATTTCGCCGTCGGAAATCTCTTCAAGACCGGCAACCATTCTAAGGGTTGTTGACTTACCGCAACCCGAGGGACCGACAAGAATTATGAATTCCTTATCCTTGATTTCAAGATTAAAATCCGAAACAGCGGTAACGCCGCCCGGATATCTTTTGTAAACGTTACGCAAAGACAAACTTGCCATAAATTGAGCCTCCTGAAATTAATAGCGTTTATTTAATGTTATTATAACAAATTACAATTTAAATTGCTATGCAAAATATATCCAATGTTAAAAGTAATATTTTGTTTATTATGCGTTATCGGGTCAATCCGAGTTGGAAAATACAGGAATAAGGTCGTTTTTCGTCACTTCCAAACATTCTCCCCTCGGTAAAAATTCGGGAAGATGATAACCCCCTATTGCAGTCCTCTCAAGCGCGCTTACACCGAGCGACGCTACTCCGAACATACGCTTTATCTGGTGGTATCTTCCCTCGCAGATTTTAATTTTCGCCGTCCGGTTATCAAGCCTTTTAAGATACGCCCTGCGGCAAACAGTACCGTCCGCAAGGGTTATTTCTTTTGAAAAAATATCAAGCGTTTTCTCGGTAATATCGCCGTCAAGCTCGGCAATATAGGTCTTAAAAATATTCTTCTGCGGCGACAGCACCCTATGAGCAAAATCGCCGTCGTCGGTGATTATGAGCAGACCTGTGGTGTCTTGGTCAAGTCTGCCGACGGGGAAAAGTCCCTTTCTCTGCAAATTTTCAGGAACGAGGTCAACGACCGTCTTTCTCGTCTTATCCGATGAGGCGGAAAGCACACCCGCAGGTTTATTCATAACAATGTATATGAATTTCTTATAAATAACAGCCTGTCCGTTATAGAAAACCGTTTCTTTTTCAGGGTCAAGCGGAAATTCGGGATTTTTCACCGTTTCGCCGTTTACCCGTGCCAGTCCCCTGCGGATTCCCGAGCGGGCGTCTTTCCTTGAGACATTAAGCTGCGAAGCAATAATTTTATCAAGTCTTGTATCAGACATCGCATTACTTTCCTTTCGGCAGCAGAGACTTCATTTCTCCGTCGATTCTGACCGACGATATATCGCCGCCTATTATAATATTGTCGGACACTATTAAATTTATCACCGTATCCTCGCTGTCAGACAAACGATAGGTATAAACACAGGCATTGTCGCCTTTATGACGTGTCAAGTCAAAACCCGCCGTTTGCTGAAGACGGTTGTATTTGGAATAAACGTCCGAAAAGCTTTCGGGAATAACTATTTCCTTTACCGAAACAGCCGTTTCGTCTGCGGTATAGCCGAGCCCCGATATATACTCGATTCTCAGCGCATTTGTCGAGCCGTCAATTCCATCCGCTTTAATCGTAAAAAGCTGACCGATAATTATCAGCGCGATTATAAGTAAAGCCAAAATAACGCAAAGTGTTTTCTTTGATAGAGTAATAAAAAATCTCATCGTTTTCTCCCTCATATTATTTCAGTAAATATTATGAGGAATAAATTAAATTTATTCTATAAGGCAGACTGCGTGAGCGGATATTCCGCTCAGATTCCCGGTAAAACCGAGACCCTCCTCGGTGGTTGCTTTAACATTCACACACTCTGCGGACACTCCGCAGTCAAGGGCAATATTATCACGCATTTCAGCTATAAAGGGTGAAAGCTTCGGCTTTTGGGCTATAACGGTGGCGTCAACATTAACAACCTTATATCCTTTTTCTCTAAGTAATTCCGCGGTTTTTCTGAGCAATATTCTGCTGTCAATATTTAGGAACGCCTCGTCGCTGTCGGGAAAATGCTTTCCTATATCTCCGAGAGCCGCCGCGCCAAGGAGCGAGTCGCAAACTGCGTGCAAAAGAACATCCGCGTCAGAATGACCTAAAAGCCCCAATTCAAAAGGTATTTTTACACCTCCGAGTATTAGGGGTCTTCCCTTAATAAGCTTGTGAACATCGTAGCCGTGGCCTATTCTCATTCCTCTTCCTCCGCATTTATCAAATATTCCGCAAATTTCAAATCCTCGGGGGTTGTTATTTTTATATTGCGGTAGCTCCCCTTTACGGTATGAACCTCGAAGCCCGCCGCCTCCATAACCGACATATCATCGGTAAATTTTGAAACATCGCCGACCTTTTCGACTGCCGCACGGTAGTCCAAAACCCGCACTCCCTGCGGAGTCTGCACCGCGGCAAGAGAGGAACGGTCTGGCGTGCTTAAAACCTTTCCGTCTTTATCCACCACCTTGACCGTGTCTTTTAAAGGTATGGCGCAGGTAACCGCAGAATATTCCTTAAGCGCTTCAGCAACAGCCCGGATTACTGTATTATCGGCAAACGGACGCGCGCCGTCGTGAATAAGCACGGCTTCGGCGCTTTTATCAATGCGGTCAAATCCCTTTAAAACCGATTCCTGTCTGGTCGCCCCGCCGCAGACAATGTCGGTAAGCTTATCTATACCGTACTTTTCCGCCATAAGCTGCATACCGAAAACATCATCCGGTCTGACAACAAGAATTATAGAGGAGATAACGTCCGAACTTTCAAATGCCATAAGGGTTCTCGCAAGCACAGGCACGCCGCCAAGCAGAGCGGTCTGCTTATTTATCCCCTCCATACGTGCGGAGGCACCCGCCGCGACGATTATTACGGGTATGCCTGAATTTTCGGTATCGCATACCGCGTATTCAAGCTTTAATTCGGTAAGTTCCATAATTACTTCTTTCCTCCGCAAAAGCAGAAAATATGTAATCAAAAAAGCCGCGCCCGTCCCTTAACGGAACGAAACGCGGCAAGTTTTTGAAAAATTATTCCTTGTCACCGTCGTTGCAGCAATCATCGTCACAGCAATCGTCGCAGTCACAGTCAAAATCAAACTCCAGCTCGGTGCCGCAATTCGGGCAGGTCATACCCTCTTCCTCAAGCATATCGCCGTCAAGATAAATAGTATCATGGCAGGCGGGGCACTCGATTTCGTAAACCTCATCGTCACAGTCACAGCAATCGTCGCAGTCGCAACAGTCATCCTCGTCCTCACCGTAGATTATGTCTTCAACGGCGGAGAGATCCTCGTCAACGGCGTCAATCTGCTCCATAAGCTCGTCGCAACCGTCCTCTATTTCACAAATTTCAGAGGTCATATCATCTAAAAGGTCGATAACAGCGGCAAGAATCTTGCCCTCTTTGGTTGTCTCGTCAAGGCTTAAGCCCTCTGCGAGTCCTTTAATATAAGCGATTTTTTCACAAATATCCATTTTAACAGCCTCCATTAAGCGCGCTCCATATATTCGCCCGTACGTGTATCGATTCTAATCATATCGCCCTCATTGATGAAAAGCGGAACGCGGATTTCCGCGCCTGTTTCAAGAGTGGCGGGCTTTGTGGCGTTGGTTGCGGTGTCGCCCTTAAAGCCGGGGTCGGTAGCAGTCACCTGAAGCTCTACAAAGGTAGGCGGCTCAACGCCGAAAACCTTGCCCTTGTAGGACAAAATTTTGCATACCATATTTTCCTTAACAAACTTGAAGTTGTCGCCAAGCTCGCTGCCGTTAATCGGAACCAGCTCATAGCTTTCCTGGTCCATAAAATAGTAAAGGTCGCCGTCCGAATAGGAATACTCCATATCCTTTCTCTCAACATAGGCGGTGGGGAACTTTGCGGTCGGGTTGTAGCTCTTTTCAACAACCGAGCCCGTAATAACATTTTTTACCTTTGTTCTGACAAAAGCCGCTCCCTTTCCTGGCTTTACATGCTGAAATTCAATAACCTGAAGAACATTTCCGTCCTCTTCAAAGGTTACTCCGTTTCTGAAATCGCCGGCACTAATCATACTTTTTAATTCCTCCAAATGCTTTTACTCTAATGGAATTATACGGCGTAAACCTCAGTTTGTCAAGTTTTTGTATTGTGCCGAGCGGAGCTTTTTTGATTTTTTGAGTTATTTTCGGTTTTTGAGATTCCCTTTGACACAGGATTTTCGCGGTCGGTCTTGATTATTTCCTTGTTAAACCCTTGAGCGATAGCGGGATACATATTCTCGGTATCTGAAGTTGCCTGAATCTCGTATGTGCCGTAGCGGTTGACCATTTCAAAAGCCGTTTCCGGCATTCCCCCGAAAGGTTCGGACGAAATATCATCTACAGGAAGCCTGTTATTTTCCTTTTTTTCAGACATAGTTTCACCCCTTTTTAAGTATGCCCGAAAAAACACGGCTTTTTTTATTTATTCTTTTTCTGCCGAAGCGCGGGATATGCTTGAATTGCCGAACTTTTTTCTAAGCTCGTAAATCGAGTTTTCGATTTTTTCTTGATTTTCCTTTCTTTTACAATCGCCGAAAATATCCTGCTGAACGGCGGTTTCGTATTTCTTAAGCCCTATTGCCCTTATTCCGACCGATCGCAGTGGCTCTGAAAAATTGTAATTTTCCTTTAAAAGCTCTATTCCTCGGCTTGCTATCTCATAGGCGCTGTTAGTAGAATCGGGATAGGTTCGGCTGTATTCCTTAACATTAAGCGACGCGGTGCGTATATGCACCTGAATCCCCGTAGCATACAGTCCGTGACCTCGAAGCGTATCCGCCACAGACTGCGCGAGTGTTAAAAAAACACTCCAAACCGAATCAAAATCGGTAAAATCGTGCGAGCAGGTGACCGACCGCCCCACGCTTTTAGGCTTATCGTCTTTTGTCGGGGTCACAACGGGCGAATTATCAAGCCCCAGCGCACAGCTTTTAAGCGTCGCGCCGTTTTTTCCTAAAAGCCTTATAAGGGTTTCTTCCGAGCATATTGCTAAGTCTCCCACCGTGTAAACCCCGCAGGAGCGTAGCTTTTCGGCGGTTTTTCTGCCCGCGAAAAGCAGGTCGGACGCGGGCAGACACCATACCTTTTCCTTAAAATTATCCCGTGAAATCACCGTCACCGCGTCGGGCTTTTTCATATCCGAGCCTAATTTTGCAAACACCTTGTTAAAGCTTACCCCGACAGAAATAGTAACTCCCAATTCCCGTTTAATATCACGCCTTATTTTATGGGCGATTTGCTCCCCGCTTCCGAACAGCATTGTACTGCCCGTCACATCAAGCCAGCATTCGTCTATCCCGAACGGCTCTATCATATCGGTATACCGCGCGTAAATATCACGCGCTTTTTGCGAATATTCGAGGTATTTATCCATAAGCGGAGGAAGAATCACAAGTTCACTGCATTTTCGTTTAGCTTCAAAAATCGGCTCGGCTGTTTTTACCCCAAAGCCCTTTGCGATTTCGTTTTTGGCAAGCACTATTCCGTGGCGGTTTTCCTTATCTCCGCATACCGCAACGGGCAGAGAGACAAGAGTAGGATTAAAAATCAGGGATACCGAGGCAAAAAAATTATTAAGGTCGCAGTGAAGTATTATCCTGTCTTTCATTTTTCGCCCTTCTTTAGAACATTCGTTCTATAAAATTATAGCACCTAACCGAGCATTTGTAAAGCGGAAAGATTAAACAAAAAAACTATTTATATTTCAAATTTGTTGAGCGCCTTTATGTGAAGTCTTTCAATCTGCCTTACGCTGTAATTGAGCGCATAGCTTATTTCAAGGAGGGTTTTGCCGCATACATATTTTAAATATAAAAGCTCGCTTAAAACGCCGCCGTCCACCGCTTCGATTTTATCCTCAATTTCTCCGCGCAGAGCGCACGCCGTCCTGATTTTCGACATATATTCGTTTTCCATTTCGGGATTATTAATACTCATTTCTTTCAAACGGCGGATTTTCTCATTTTGCAGAAGATAAAGTGAAAGATACTCCTTTTTTGCGTTCATTTTTTACCGCCTCGCTTTAAATACGGCTTAATCAGCGTCACATACTGTCCGTAGCTGTAATCGGTATGATTTTTTTCATTATATTCGTTTGCTTCTCTGACCGTTTGAAAAAGCGGAGATGAAAAAACAAGCTTTTTCTTTTTAAGCTCCCGTCTTCGCATTTCCTCTCCCCTTTTGCGGCAGGACGGACTGCAATATTCCTTTTCGTCCGTTCCTAACTTTGCGCCGCAGCAGCGGCAGTAGGATACGGCTTTCGGTTTAATATTCCCGCTCCCGCACAAAGGACAGCGGCACGCTTCCTCAAAAGGGGGTGAAGCAAGTCCGTGGGTTTCGGTAATAACGGCGGCGGTTTCAAATTCACAGCCGCAGTCTGAACAGTAATACATTAATCATTTCTCCTTTCAAATTCCAAAAGAAAGAAAGGTAAAGATAAGAGAAATGTAAACCGTATTTTTTAAAAAATACAAATATTATTTATCCTTTCTTAACAAAATCGGCAATTAAAAGGAATATAATAAAAATGCAAAGGAAGGGTTAATATATGAACTTCAGATACAGACTTATGCAGTTTATGTCGGGACGGTACGGTCCTGATGAAACCTTTTACGTCATTTTTATTGCCGCCGTTATTCTGTCGGTTGCCAATATCTTTATCCGCTTTGCTTCTGTCGGACTGTATATAGCAATTCAGCTTATTGTATACGCCCCTATAATTTTCGCGGTTTTCAGAATGTTCTCACGCAACACAGAGCAAAGGCGGAAAGAAAACTACTGGATTCGGGAAAAGCTGGGTTTTATAAAACGCAAAAAGGATTTTCACGCCCAGAAAAAGGCAGATAAGGTACACGTTTACAAAAAATGTCCCGCCTGCGGGGCGGTGCTTCGTCTCCCGAGACGCATAGGCGTTCACAAAACGGTCTGCCCGAAATGCGGAAAAGAGTTCACTGTTAAGGTTAAAAAATAATGAAAATATCTGTTAAGAGGTTTTTGGGGATTCATTTATCGGTAGTTGCGGCGGTTTTAATTTATATAGCTTTGCCAATTAAATGTCCGATTAAATATTTTTTACATTTTGACTGTCCGACCTGCGGTATGACCCGCGCTATGTTCTCGCTGTTCAAAGGCGATTTCGCTTCTTATATGAGCTTTAACCCGGTGGCGCTGCCGTTTTTGCTGCTTTTGCTTTTCGGGCTACACGCAAGGTTCCTCCCGATAAGCAATAAAATAAAGAATGCAATAATTATAGGCGGAACTGTATGTGTGGTATTTGTATATATTTTACGGACTTTTTTCATATAAATTCTACATAGCAAAATGTCGAATTTTCTGTTGAAATCCTGCACAATATATAGTATAATATATCCATAATATATTTTAAGGGGAATTGTATTATGGAACAGAACAAAGTTGATATGTACATTATGACAAACTAGAAGTATTTTCCGGCTGAAAAAATTATGTACATAAAGGAAAAGCTCGCCGCTATGGACGAAAGCAAGTTTTCTATGATTTCGACCATTGAAATGAAGGACCCGACCACCATTTTGCTGGTTTCCATTTTCTTAGGCGGACTGGGCATTGACCGCTTTATGCTCGGCGATACAGGAATGGGCATTTTAAAGCTTTTGACAGGCGGTTGCTGCGGTATTCTTACAATAGTCGACTGGTTTACCGTTTCCAAGAAAACCAAGGAGCTTAACTTCAACAACATAATGACAATGCTGTAAGGTGTTAAAATTGAAGTCAGCGGCGCTCGTCTTTGCGGGCGCCGCCTTTATATAAGAGGTAATCATTGTGAATTACACGGTAAAGCGTTCAAGAAGGAAAAGCGTGGGACTTGAAATAACAGGGGATTGTGAAATAATCGTCCGCGCGCCCATAAAAATGAGTGACAGGGCGATTGCCGAATTTGTAAGCAAATACCGAGGCTGGATTGATAAAAAACTGCCCGAAGCCGAAAAAAGGGCTAAAAAAAGCAAGGCTATTTCCGAAAAGGAAGACGAGCTTCGCCGCGCCGCGCGTGAGGTTATACCTCCGCTTGTGGAACGGTATTCAAAATTAATGGGGCTTAAACCCGCATCGATTAAAATCACCTCCGCCGAAAAGCGGTTCGGCTCCTGCAGCGGCAAAAATTCTCTCTGCTTTTCGTGGCGGCTTATGGCATACCCTACGGAGGCTGTGGAATATGTTGTAGTACATGAGCTTGCTCATATAAAATATCATAATCACAGCTCTGCCTTTTACTCGCTTATTGAAAAATATATGCCTGATTATAAGGAACGGCAAAAATTGCTTAAAATAAATTGACAAAATACATTTTATAATGTAATATAAAGAAAATTTCAATATATAGGAGATGGTTTTGTGGACGACAGTCCTGCGGGGAGTATTATATTCTTTGCACTTCTGATTATTGCCAGCGCGTATTTTTCGGGGACGGAGATTTCTCTCGCCTCGGTAAACAAGATTCATATGATGAGCCGCGCCTCAAAGGGAAACAAGGGCGCTGAACGGGTGCTTCGGATTCTCGATAATTTTGACGAGGCTTTGTCGGTACTGCTTATCGGAAACAACATAGTAAATATCGGCTGCGCTACCCTCTCTGCGGTAATTGCCGCCGGGATCTGGGGCGCCGCCGCGGTTTCGGTTTCAGCGGTTGTTACCACCGTTGTGCTTTTTATGTTCGGTGAGATGTTGCCTAAATGCTTTGCACGTTCCTGCAACGAACGGTTTGCAGAAGCTGCCTCGCTGCCGCTTATTTTATTAATGAAGCTTTTAAAGCCGCTGTCGGCATTTTTCACCACTATTTCCTCGGCTGTTGCAAGTCCCTTTAAAAAGCATGCCGAAGAACAGGTGACAATGACCGAAGACGAGCTTAACGACATTGTCGAGAACATATCCGAGGAAGACGGCTTTGACGAGGATACGGGACGTCTTGTAAAATCCGCGATGAAATTTTCAAGCTCTTCGGCGCGCGAGGTAATGGTGCCGTGGGAGCAGGTGCTTACAATCCGCACAAGCCTAAAAACCGCCCAGATACTCGAGGTTGTGGAAAACTCGGTACACTCACGGATACCCGTCGTTGACCGTGAGGGAAACATCAAGGGTATTTTGCAGATAAGAAAATTTTTAAAGGCGTACACAAAATTCAAATCCAATGTAATATTAGCCGGCGTTATGGATTACCCCTATTATGTAAACGCAGACGCTCCGATTGACGAGCTTTTAACCGAAATGAGTAACCACCGTCGCAATCTTGCCGTTGTCAAGGACGCGGAAGGAAAGGTTCTCGGAATAATTACGGTCGAGGATATTTTGGAGGAGTTAGTCGGCGAGATATACGATGAGGACGACGCAGGGGGTGACGAAAATGAATGAGTCACTTCGGTATGCAGGGATTGCCCTGCTAATACTTGTATCGGCATTCTTTTCAGGCACGGAAATAGCGTTTGCAAGCGTTAATCCTGCGCGGCTTAAATCAAAACGCCAGAAAAAGGACAGTCTTTCCCTTGCTATCGCGGCAAAAATAGTTGACGACTATGAAAATATGCTGGGCGCGGTGCTCATAGGAAACAACCTTGCAAACATCGCCGCCTCCTCCATTGCGACCCTTATTGTAATGGATTTACTCGGCGAGGGCTACGCTTGGGTCGCCACCCTTGTGATGACGCTCTTGGTGCTTATTTTCGGCGAGATTATCCCGAAGGTTCTTGCAAAGCAGTTTGCGGAGCAGTTCTGCACCGCCGTCGCGATTCCTATATATGTCCTTTCGGTCATTCTTAAGCCTATTACAATAGTTATGATGGCAATAATCAATTTACTGTCAAAGCTGTGGAAATCGAGCGTTGCCGACCCCGACGCCGTTTCCGAGGACGATTTTGAAAATATTATCGATATAGTCGAGGACGAGGGCGTGCTCGACGAAGAGCAATGCGATCTGCTTCAAAACGCGCTCGACTTTGATACAGTACTGGCTTACGAGGTAATAACCCCGCGCGTAGATATGGACGCTCTTGACATTCGCGACCCGTACGAGACGAATATCCGCAAAATTAACGACTCGACCTATTCGCGTCTGCCTGTCTATGAGGACACGCCCGACAACATAATCGGTATTCTTCACCTGAATCATTTTTACAAGGAATATGTAAAAGGAGAACGGGTTAATATAAGAAGTCTTCTTTTGCCCGTAACCTATGTTCACAAAACCATGCCGCTTCCTGATGTGCTTGAAAAAATGAAGGAAACAAAATGCCATATGGTCATAGTACTTGACGAGTACGGAGGCACAATGGGAATCCTTACAATGGAGGACGTTTTGGAGCAGTTGGTCGGCGAAATTTGGGACGAATCAGACGAGATTGAGCGCGAATTTGTCTGCATTGACGACACGCATTTTGAGGCGGACGGCGATATGCGTATTTACGACTTCTTCGACGAGTTCGACATCGATATTGACGAGGACGAGGATTTTGAAACCGATAACGCCACGGTCGGCGGCTGGACTGTAACCATGCTTGACGGCGAGGCGGCGGAGGGCGACTCCTTTACCTTTGAAAACCTGAAAATCACGGTTAAAAAGGCAGAGGAACACCGCGTTGAACGCATTGAGGTTGAAAAGCTTCCCGAGGAAGACGAGGAAGAGGAATAAAAAATCAAGCGAGTCTTTGCACCCATTATTTTAGGTGCAAAGACTCGTTTCTGATTTAAAAGTATTTTTAATATTATTTTTTCTCTTCCCGACATTCCCCGCACAAACCATAAAGTATGCTACCGTCGCACAGAAGTAAAAAGCTGTGTTCCTCAGCTAAATGCCTTTTAATATTCTGCATAAAATCACATTCAAGGTGCATAAGTTTTCCGCAGGAAACGCATTTTATATGTATATGCTCATCACAACCGCTGTCTGCACCCACAAATCTGTAAACCGATTTCTGAGTTTTACTGTCGGTGAATTTTAAAAGACGGTTTTCGCGGCTCAGCCTATTAAGATAACGGTAAACCGTCGCCTGATTAACCGACGCACCCATTTTTTCAAGATGCTCGGTTATGTCGGCGGCGCTTACCGTGCTATCCTGTCTCGATTTTAGAAAGTCGAGTATATATTTTCTCGCTTTTGTGTTGTAATTCTGTCTTTCAGGCATAATGCTCCCCTCTTTATATTGTTCCTCTGTAAAAAAGCCCTCTGGTATATTCCGTATCGGCGGAAAGGCCGTTTTTGTATGCTTTAATAACATTTCTGACGCGATCGGGCTGCTCATTTGTAAAATACAAAACCGCAAAATCGACTGCCTTTAAGTCCTCTCGGCGGTCGGCAAGCCAAATAGGCACGGAGTTTAAAAGCTCGCTAAAGCCCATACGGCAACGCACGGGAAACTCGGTGTTCTTACGGTCGGTAATACTTCCCTTTTTATCGCAGTCAGCACACCGCCTTCCGTTTTTGAGCGGGCAGTTTTTAAAGAGCATAAGCGGAATATTGCCGTATGCGACTATTCCTCGCGGAACGGGCGAATTAAGCTTTGCCGCGTCTTTAAGGGTGATTTCATTTGACAAAATAACGCGATCTGCTCCTAATTCGGAGGTCGCGGCGGCGCTTTCGGAATTCAAAACATTAAGTCCTGTACCGGCAATTATTCGGAAGCCCTCTTCAATAGCTATTTGCACCGCCGAAAGATTACCGCAAACCGCTGTTTTAAAGCCTTTTTCCTTGAAAATGCGAAGTCTTTGCCTTATTAAATCCTCGCTTGCTATTCCGCGCGGAATATCGGCAATAAGCTCCACTCGGCATATATCAATATTAAAATCCTTTTCAAGCGGGAAGATAACCGCGTCTATACCGCTTAAAGATTCAGGTATCTGCGATATATCCTCAAACCGCGCGTAAAATTTAGGCGGATTAGTTCTTTTATCGCTCGGTTCGGGCAGGGAATAAACGACGCTGCTTTCTTCACGACGCACCTCGCCGCGTTTTCGGTCTAACAGCTCTGCCGCCTCACGCCTTAGCGCGTTAAGCTCCGCCGCGCTTACAAAAAGTCCCTCGCCGCATTCTGCGGAGAATTTATACAATATATAAGGAGTCGAGCCGAATTTATCAAGCCCCGCCTTTAAGCCATCGGGCGTTATCGGTCGGCTTTGGGCGGCTTTTGGTATTTCGCCCTTTACCGTCACCCTGTTTTTACCGTCGTCAAGGGTCAGCATGACCGGCATATCCTTTTTAACTGTAATTTCCGCCCCTATTTCGACCGTTCTGCGCTCGGCGCGGATAAGCTCGTGTATTTTAGGGAATGCCATATCTGCGGCAGTAACATCTTCCTTTGTCCTTATACCGAACATATCACGCCCCAATTGGTTTACATAATACCCATCTGTAAAGCCCGAACGGGAGAAAACATTTTTAAGCGTAATTTCAAGGTCAGCAGAAACCGAACCGTTATCAACCGCAAAGCGGCAGGCGGCGGTTGCGGCGGCGACATATTCAGGGCGTTTCATACGCCCCTCGATTTTAAAGGAGCTAACCCCCATATCGCATAACTCTTTTATATATGGCAAAAGGGAAAGATCCTTAAGGCTTAAATCGTAGCCCGTGCCGCCTTTAGCCTCAAAGGGCAGACGGCAAGGCCCCGCGCAAAGTCCTCTATTGCCGCTCCTTGAGCCTAAAAATGCCGACAAAAGGCATTGCCCCGAAACCGACATACAAAGCGCCCCGTGGACAAATACCTCAACTTCAATGTCAAGCTCCTTTGCCCTTTTACAAAGCTCCTTTAATTCTTCACGGGACATTTCTCTTGCGGCGACAACCCGTGTAAAGCCCGCATTTTTAAGTATTTTAAGCGCGGCGGGAGTGTGTACCGTCATTTGGGTTGAAGCGTGTAAATGAAGATTAGGTATCAGCTTATGCAATACAGCCGCAAGTCCTAAATCGGCAATAATAACCCCGTCTATACCGTAGTTGTACGCCCTGCGCGCCAAATCCACCGCCGAGGAAAGCTCGCTGTCCTTAATTTGAATATTAAGGGTAAGGTAGACCTTGACTCCCCTTATATGGCAATACTTTATCGCTTCCCGAAGCTCGTTATCGTCAAAATTCTCGGCATTCCGCCTTGCGGAAAACTCCTTTGCGCCAAGGTACACCGCGTCCGCTCCCGCACGGCAGGCGGCAACAAGCATTTCCCCGTTTCCTACGGGCGACAAGACCTCAAAACGGCTCATTTATCGCCGAGCCTCATCTGCTGCTGTTCGGGAAAATTTTTAGTCTCGTATTTAGGCTTTTGATACGGTGCTTTTTGCAGTCTATCTTTAAGCTTCGCGAGCTCCTGCTTTGCCTTTTTCGCCTCGTCGGCTGATTCCAGCGCCGCAATAATAGCTGCCATTGTCGTTGAGGCGGTGGGGCTTTGCTTGGCAATTCGGCGCAGTCTCTGCTCCAGCTCGCCCCCTAACTCCTTTAAGTACTCGGCACTCTCGTCGCTTTTAACGGTATAATTTATTCCTCCGACATTAATCCTTATCTGATTAGCCATTATACTTCCCCCAATCCTATATAATATAATAAACCATTTTGCCACAAATTAAAAGTATTTTTTCAATCTCCCTTTACTTTAAAGTGTAAAATTGCTATAATAGTTACAAATTGGAGGAATGTTATATGAAATATCTTGTTTTATTATGTGACGGAATGGCAGATACGCCCAATCCCGCTCTCGGCGGAAAAACCCCTATGGAATGCGCGAATAAGCCGCTTATGGATAAATTAGCGGCGGTTTCGGAAACCGGAATATGCCGCACGGTAGCTAAGGGACTGAAACCCGGCAGCGACGTTGCCAACCTTTCGGTAATGGGCTATGACCCCAAAGTTTGCTACACAGGGCGCTCTCCCCTTGAGGCGGCATCAATCGGGGTCGATTTAAAGCCGACCGACGTGGCTCTTCGCTGTAACATAGTAACCCTTTCGGACGAGGAAAATTATGAGGACAAAACAATGGTTGATTACTGCTCGGGCGATATTTCCACCGAGGAGGCGCACCAAATTATTGCCACCGTCGAAAAGGAATTAGGAAACGATATTTATAAATTCTACGGCGGAGTAAGCTACCGCCATTGCCTTGTGGTCGATAACGGCACGACCGACCTCGGCACAATGACACCTCCGCACGATATAAGCGGCAGGGTTATCGGCGAGTATTTAAGCAAATCGGAAAACGCCGCTCCCCTAATCAACCTGATGAAGAAAAGCTATGATATTTTGAAGAATCACCCCGTAAACCTTGCCCGCCGTGCAAAGGGTCTGCACGAGGCTAATTCAATCTGGCTCTGGGGCGAGGGCAGAAAGCCCGCTTTAGAAGATTTTAAAGCGAAAAACGGCGTTTCCGGCTGTGTGGTAAGCGCGGTTGACCTATTAAAGGGTATCGGTATCTGCGCGAATATGCAGACTCCGTCTGTCGAGGGTGCTACAGGCTATATCGACACCAATTTTGAGGGTAAGGCACAGGCGGGAATTGACGCCTTTAAGAACGGCACCGACCTTGTGTACCTGCACTTTGAAGCGCCCGACGAGTGCGGCCACCGCGGCGAAGCTGAAAACAAGGTCAAGGCAATTGAGTACATAGACAGCCGCGCGCTTAAATTAATGCTTGATTATCTTGAGGGTTGCGGCGACGATTACCGCATAATTATTATGCCCGACCACCCGACACCGCTTGACACTATGACCCATTCCGCCGAGCCTGTCCCCTATCTCATTTACGACAGCAGGGTAAAAAAGGACGGAGTTCCCTCCTTTACCGAAAAGAACGCCGCGTTAAGCGGAGTGTTTGTTGACCACGGCCCCGATATAATGCAGAAGCTGCTTGAGAAAAAATAATTTTTGGGGAGTTTTAAATGAATTCAATATGCGGAGCTAATTGCTCGGAATGTAATTTTAAAAGCGAATATGCGGGCTTTATTCTCATTTCAACTTACAGCGTAGACGGCAGCCAACCCGAAATCGTACTTTATAAAAGAAGATAAAACTGCCTCCAATAAGAATCGGAGCCGAACAGCTATATTTATTTGTTCGGCTCCGATTTAAAATTTCCATATGAATATTGCGCAAACGGAATCTTATAATAATAAGTGAAATCACTCCGCACATCATGCGGAATACGGGGAGAAATTAAGCTTGGGTATTATTTGGTGCGCCGAAAACTGCAAATATCAGACCGACGGCTGCTGTCAGCTAAACAGCTGCGGCACGGTTAATTCTCTAACTGGTGTATGCCCGTATTTTACGGAAAAATCATTTGATAAGGGTGACAGCCTCGGAGAGGCGTCTGACCCCGATAAGCTCAATTGACTCAGGACAGCTGTTGATTTGTTTAAGGCAGGTTTTAGGCAAAACGCACCTTTTAAATCCCATTCGCGCCGCTTCGGTAACCCGCGACTGGGCGCGCGGAACAGACCTTATCTCCCCCGAAAGACCGATTTCACCGAAAGCCACGGTGTATTCGTCAATCGGTATGTCGCGAAGTCCCGAGACCAGCGCCATAGCAACCGCGAGGTCGGCGGCAGGCTCGTCAAGTCGGATCCCGCCTACGATATTAAGATAGGTGTCAAGATTTGAAAAATAAAGTCCTAAACGCTTTTCAAGCACGGCGAGCATAAGATTTAAACGGTTGTAATCAAAGCCGGCAGAGGTGCGCCGCGCGTTGCCGAAGCCCGTCGCGGTGACAAGCCCCTGCACCTCGGCTAAAATAGGTCTTGTACCTTCCATAATACAGGTGATACAGCCGCCTGAAACATCGCTCATTCTGCCCGACAGCATCATAGCCGACGGATTTTCCACCGCAGTCAGTCCCGTTTCGCTCATTTCAAAAACGCCGATTTCATTTGTTGAACCGAAACGGTTTTTCATTGCCCTTAAAATTCTGCCCGACTGGTTGCGTTCGCCCTCAAAATACAGCACGGTATCGACAATATGCTCCATAACCTTAGGTCCCGCAATGTCTCCGCCCTTGTTGACGTGACCGACAATGAAAATCGGAATATCAAGGCTTTTGCCCGTCCTTAATAGCAGATTTGTCGATTCTCTTACCTGAACTATACTTCCCGGCGAAGAGGAAATATCGCTGTGCTGCATGGTTTGAATGGAGTCGATAATCACAAGCCCCGGCTTTGCGGAATTTATATATTCGCAAACGGTCTGCACATCGGTCTCGGTCATAACAGATACTCGGTCGCTGTCAACACCTATGCGCCTTGCGCGGAGCTTTATTTGTATAGCCGATTCCTCGCCCGATACATAAAGTATATCGAGCTTGTCCTGCAAAGCGGAGCAAACCTGCAAGAGGATTGTGGATTTGCCGATGCCCGGGTCGCCCGACAAAAGCACCACAGACCCCTTTACAATTCCGCCGCCTAAAACCCTGTCAAGCTCGGAGATGCCCGTGACAAACCTGTGCTCGTCGGCGGCGCTTATCTCTGAAAGCGGTCTTGCCGAAAAGGCGTGAACCGGCTTTGGTGTGCTTACCGCCGTCTTCTGCGGCAGTCGCACCTCCTCGACCATAGTGTTCCATTCTCCGCACTCGGTGCATTTGCCCATCCATTTCGGACTTTCAAATCCGCATTCTGTGCAGACATAAACCGTTTTGCTTTTTCCTGCCATTTTATATTCTCCCACATTTATTTTTACAAATTTTCCTCGGAAAAGAAGCTTACTATTCCGCAAAAAATCGAAAACGCCATTTTTTTCTGATATTCCTCGTCCTTAAGCCTTTTAAGCTCGGCTGAGTTGCTTAAAAAACCGCACTCCACAAGCACCGCGGGAACAGTGGCGTTGTAGAGAAGATAGGTACTGCTTGTCGCCTGCTTGTTGACCCGAGTGTTTTCGGGCTGTAAAAGCTTTACAATAGACCTTTGTATGCAGTCTCCCAGCGCCTTTGATTGATCATGCTCCGCGCTGTAAAATACCTGCGAGCCGTTTGCGGCGGAGGTCGTAAATTTGTTAAGGTGGATGCTCACAAAAACCGCGTTCGGATTATCTTTCATAAGCCCTAAGCGGTTTTTAAGGTCGCTTTTTTTGCGGGTAGCAATCTTATCGGTCTCAACGTCGTCGGTCGAGACATCGCTTTCCCTCGTCATTATAACCTCGAAACCGCCCTGCTTTAAAAAATCCTTTAGAGTAAGAGCAATCTTTAAATTGATGTCCTTTTCAACGGTTCCGTCGGGAGCAACCGCTCCCCCGTCAAACCCGCCGTGACCCGCATCAAGTATAATTACCTGACGTTCCTTTACCGCGTTCCAAGCGGTTATGTATTCATAACCTCCCGCAACCGCGGCGCTTAATACCGCAAGGCATAAAACAACAGCTAAAACTGCCGCAATTTTTCTTTTAAAAATCACATTATCACTCCAGTCACTACTGTTTTAAAAATATGATTTTTTTATGTGCGGTAGAACAAGATAAATCATACACATTTATCAAAACGCCTTAGTGAAATGCAACACCCATATTATAATCTTTTTCTTCTGATTTTTCAATATCAAGAACACAAGTCGCCCTGTTTTCGCTTAGTGTCGCCTTAACATTATCCGATAGGTTGATTTTCAAAAGTTATTTTCCAAGTATTTTATGATTTTTCGGGCAATCCGTTGATGCCCTAAATCCGTAGGATGAAGCCCGTCCTTTACAAAGGTTTCTCTTACAACCGGAATATTTGGCTGAATCCCGCTGTATTTATACAAATCAAGAACAGGCAGTGAATAATACTCCGCAACCTCTCTGATTGCGTCAATATATGATTTCAGATACAAGCCTGTTGCAGCGTTCTTGACAACATCTTCATCTGCCCGATGGATCGGTGTTATAACGACAATTTCAGTAGTAGGATACTTTTCGATCAATGTTCTGTAAAGGGTATGCAGCGCGCCGTAAAACGTATCTGATGTCCTGTCCCCGAATGTGCCGAAATCCGCGTCGCCGTGCCCGTAATCATTTGTACCGCCAAAGACGATAATAAAATCAAATTCCCCCTTCATTTCTCTTGCTCTTTTACAAAAGTCTTCATCAAAGGTCGGGTGATCCCATGTGATTGATTTTTGTTTTGCGATTCTTGTGCCTGCGATACCGCAGTTCACACAATTCGCACCCGAGTATTCACGGAAATAATCAACATAGCCATAACGGTCGGTTGCACCGTAGCCTTCTGTTATGCTGTCGCCTAAAAAGGCAATATTTTTATTAAGCAGCTCCATTATTATCCCTTTTCATTTATAATAAATTTTCTTCTAAACTTTTATGCACTGTTTCACCCTTATTCAATCCTGTCACCTCTGCAAACAGGAAGTTCAAAAAGTCCGCCGTTTAAAGCATCAGCCATCTTTTTGACACCGTTTACAACAGCAAAATCCCTGTTATAAAGCAGCAGAGCTCCGTCGTCTAACACGGTTTTGTCTTTAATTCCCTCAAAACAAACATACTTATCCTTAAGGCCTATAACCGCGCTGCCGTTTTCAAGAGGAACAAACAAAAGCATCTTAAAGTCATCTCCGCCGTTCAGTAAAACATCTAACCTGTCATCCCCTTTTACCGTTACCGCGTTCTTACCGAAAACATCATAAGCAACATAGGTCATATCCCGATCCAATTCGGCGTCTGCGGCACTGATAAAGCCTCTGACCCCCTTACCGTTTTCTGTAATATTATAAGCTATCACAACGCCGTTTTTACCGTCCCTGTTGTAGATCTTAAAGGGTTTTCCGCTTGTCGCGGAATCTTCGAACATACAATCATCACAAGGCAGAGCAGGGCTCGGCATACGTATAATTCTGCCATCGGAAAAGATTAACGGTTTAATGATTTCAAAATCTGTTTTTCCTAATTCATCGCTGATATAGACAGGCCCGCCGCTTATTGAATGAGAAACAGCGTTTTTAAGCTTTTGACTGTCATAGGTCCACCACATATCATAGTCGCCGTAGTAAACAGGACCGTAAAACAGACTGTTAAAAGCCGACTGCCGGATGGTTAAATTGAACCGTTCTCTGCTTTCGGGAAGAAAGTCACAGGAAATTCTCGTTACACCGCTTTGCCTGTTCCAATAGTTCTCAAGCGACATACCCATACAGTTGATAACGCTGCCGCCAAAAAAGGTGTCTGCCGCATTTTCAATAGCTTTATGTAAATTCTCGGCCGCTTTTCCGATCTTCATAACACGCTTTGAAAATCTCCGTAAACAGGCCTGATTATCAACCTTTATAAAATCTATTCCGCATTTACCGTAATATTCGTTTTGTAAATAATAATACTTCTTGATGCTGTTTTCATCAAATTTATGAACCAGCATACCCTCCTGTGACCAAAATATCAGATCCTTAAACCGCTCTTCCTCTGCAATTTCACCGTTAGGGTCAATTCCGTTCCAATATCCTGTAGTAGGGTACCAAAGCCCTACCTTCAACCCCAAATTATGCAGTTTGGAAACGGTGGAATCAAGTCCGTTCGGGAATCTGTCTTTATCCGCCTTAAAGCTGTATAATTCTCTTGTGGAATTCACCCCTATTTTGTTGTTCTTAACATCGCCCCACATATCGTCTATCATAAACCATTTGACAGGAATATTTTTATTTTCAAATTCCTCTACTTTTGAAATCAGTTTTTCTTCTGACACCTCAATATTAAAAGCATCCCAACTGCAAAATCCCAAATAATTAAGAATTTCCGGATATAAACGATCTTTTCGCATGAGAGGTTTTTTCCCCGCAAGAGTAAAACCGCTGTAAACCGTCTGATAAATCATTTCTTTAAAGTCTTGACCGAAGGACAAAAGCGCAACAATTCCGTCACAGGAATTACTGCGGCAGTTATCGTAGGCATAAAGCGAAAATACTCCGTTTTGTTCGCCTTTAAAATTGCTCTTTATTCCATTGTGGCAAAATGCGGAAATAAAGCATCTTTTCTTTTCAAACGCAAACATCAGCGACTGCGTATACAAAGGGAGTGAGGAAAAATCATCTGAAAACATAACCCTTGACCACCATTCACTTCCGCGGTATATGGCGGTAAACTTTTCAATATTACATGGTTTCAGTTCTAAACCCACTGCATTTTCTTCATAAAAATGAATGTTTCCTTTTTTTGAAAAAAGATTTTGCGGCAAATAATCAGCTGTAAAGCGCAATGCAAACGTACTGTCCTTACAAACAACCGAGACTTTGAACTCCGCGCCTATTTCGGGTAAAGAGTATTGAATCGAATCTTTTTCCGCTGAAAAAAAATTTAGATATGTTTTTTCATTCTCTTCGGTCATTATGTAGGCATTTATCAATTCAAAAATATTCACACCGAAATCCGTGCAAATGAAAATTTTCTTTCCGTTCTTAACAAAATACATAGCGCTATCCCTTCAATTCGTTTATACCTTCACAAATACTATGATTCTGCCGACATTATACTAAATCGTCTTTTATTTCGCAACCCTCGGCTATATTTCTTATAGTATCGCTATCGGTCAGAACCCATGCTGCGATTCTTTTTCCGTTATACCAATTCTTTCCGGCAGAGGAATAATTGCAGCACGTAATTTTTTTACCGCCGTTCAGCGGCACTGAAAAAGTCGCCTCATTATCATGATTGATGCCGAGTAATTCTATCCCTATTTTTCCTTTTTCGTCTGTTGCCAAGGGGAACGTATTGTCAAGATTATATCCAAACCGTTCGTCAAAGCCTAAAACGATCGGACCGTACTGTATCGAAGAAAAACCGTTTTGCGACTGTATATGCGGATTCATATCAAAACAAATATCAACAATGTCGCCTTTTTTCCAGTTCCGTTTAATTGAAAAATAGGCTTTTGACGGCGGATAATAATTTTCTCTGCCGTTTACTTTAATTTTAGTATTTCTTGAAAACGAAGGTATTCTGAACGAAAGTTCAAATTCGTTCGGGCAATCCGAAATACTGATTCTCACATCACCGCTATAAGGATATTTTGTAGTGACCCCGCATTCAAAATTTTGTTGATTCCGTTTCACAGAAATACTTCCGTTAAAATAATAGTTAAATACCAATCCTTTTTTATTCTGTAAAACAGAGGTATCGGCGAACAAGCCCACTCCTGCCGCGCCGATGCAAGCACAGCAGCCGTAATAACTGTCTTCCTGCATTTTCTTCAGACCGCCCACACCCAAGCCCCTGAAGCCCGGCAAAAGAGGAGAATAACTGTCAAACGGCAAACCCGCGTCGTTTATGCCGTTTTTTACATTGTTTTTAAAGCTTTGACGGTAGCGCTCGATTCTTTCAAAATCAAAGCCGATCTTTTTTGTATTTACCGCTCCCTGCAAAGCGTTAAGCGCCGAGCGTTCCACCCGGTCGGCATACTGTGAATCCCCTGTTAACAGCAAAAGCCGTGTACAAAGCTTCATCCATGTAACTGTTACACAGGTTTCGTTTTTGAGCGTCGTTATTGACGGGTCGGTTTGCGTAACAGAGGAATTGTCGAGACGTTCATGGTCACAGCCGCAGCCTCCGATAACAGTAACATCGGTTTTTATGATTTCCGCTGCAAAATTCTTGACTGCTTTTAAATAACATTTGTCTTCGGTTACACGGTAATATTCTAAAAGCCCTTCCATACACGACATCATTTCATAAGCTTTTCTGACGCCGAATTCATAAGGATGCTTAGTTTCATTTAAACTTGATAAATATATATTTTCCAAAGAAGAAAAACCGCAGGAAACAATATGAGAACCGAACTCCAGATAATTTTTATTCCCCGTAATATTGTAGAGCTTCACCATCGGCTCTAAAATTGACGCCGCGTTCAAACCGCCTAAAACAGGATGTCCCGCATCCAGAATGCTTTTTTTACCGTACCCTATTTTTTCGGTAACAGCATCGGCAGCTTTGCAAAGAGAATCTATAATTCTTAATTTCAGGCCATCTGATTTACAAATATCACAGAAATACTCAAGTCCCAAAAAAACATATTTTCTGCACCATAAGTCCCATAAACCGAATTCTTCGTCCGGTAAATATGTAGATATTCTTCCCCGCTCATCCTGCGTTGATAAAATATCAATAACAGTTTCTTCTAATATTTCATATAATTCGGCATCTTTTGTATAAGCGTACACCATAACTGCTCCGCGCATCATTTTGCCCCAGTATTCGCCTCTCCAACCGCCGAACCATTTGCCGGTTCCGTTTTTTTCGGATGACGGAGTATCCAAATGAACACGGTATTGCGAAACAAACAATGCCCACATTTTTCGGTTCTTAAGATGTGTATCCTGCAAAAACAAAATGGTGTCGTCTATCTCTCCGGTATAATCAAAATCTGCACCCTCGCATAAAAAAAGTTTATTAAGGTCTGTTCTTGAAAAAACCGATGAATCTTTAATTTCTGAATTAATGTTTTCCATTATCTGCTTTCCAATCTCTAAGCCATTTATAGGATGAATGAAGACGCAAACGTTATTTTTCGCCCCCGAAATACAGCGGCAGAAAATACCAAGGCCAATATCTTTGCGGCAGTTCTTTATCCCTTAAAACTTTAGTTTTTCCGTTTCTTTCCTCCCTGACCGCAACGGGAAAAGATGAATAAGAATGATATCCGGTTGTTGAAAGGACGGCGGAAACCGTAGAATTATCGTTAAGAATAACCGGTCTTTCACCGCCGCCGCCCACCACGCAGACGCCGCCCAATATTTCAGTAACTCCGCCGTCTCTTGTAATGTTAGCCGAGCCCTCCTGTTCGGTCTTAAACCCGCTCCACCAAAGCGTGCCGCCGATGTTTTCAACCTCTATATCGGAGCGTTCGGGATTGATAGAGTGGCACCAAGCGGTTTGTTTATAAAAGGAGAATCCGGGAATATCTTTATAAACCTTTCTATCGCCGATAGTACAGGCGCAGTTTTCAAAAAACACTTCCGCACCGGGTTTGGTATTACAATAAAACGCGCAGGCCTGCGTATGCATATCTCTCATATAAACGCTTCTTGTACCGTCATGCCTGAACATTCGTATTCTTCCGGCACAGAAATTCCAGGAAAACAACCTTTCCAGGAAAAGCAAATCCTTATCGCCTATAATGTGAAAAACCGCTTCTTTTTCAGTATTGCTGAGAGTTTCACCCGAAATAATATCGCAAAACATAAAATTTATATGTTTCACCGTTTCGGGAATGTCAATCGGCCGAGTAATAAGATAGTGACCCGGCTGGAACCAAAAATCGGCTTTTCCGCTGTTAAATGCCCTGATAATACTTTCCGTATCGTCGGTTATCCCGTCGCCGACCGCGCCGAAATCATTGACGCAGCACCGTTTCGAAAGATCGTTTTCAACAGAAACTTGGGGAAGCGGCGGAACAGAAAGATTTACGCTTTTTGCGTCTTTTGTAAACAATGTATACCCCTTATGGGTGCAGTATTCATCAATATGTCCGTCGGGAATAAACTTTTCAAACCAGTTTTCTTCCATGGCTGCCGAAAAGCCTTTTGTGTTGATATTTCTTACAAACAAACAACCCATTGTATATTTAACGGCGGTATATTCGGTGCCGTTGCTGATAAAATTTCCGTCCACTAACACAACATGAGCCATGGGCCCGTCAACATTAATTACCGGAACATTATTATGGCTTTTTACACCGACAAACTGCGCCGCATTATCTTTAACATAGATTCCGTATTTAAGCTGATTATTGAGTGTAATATTTTCAAAATGAGAACAGGTGCGGAATGTTGAAATTTTTATTCCGTAATTGAAGCCCTCAACTTTTAGGTCGCGAACATTGGCGGCAGAGTGGATTTCGTTTTTTATCCAAAGTCCTATTGCACCCTCGCCGTTTTTATCGGAGGAGCGGATCACAGCATTACGTATTGTACCGGAATTGTTTGCGAAATATACGATACCGACGGCTCCGGGGTTACCGGAGCCGATATCGACCGTCATATTTTCAAAATAATTGCTCATAGCAACGTTGGAGCGCTCACCCTGCATGAAATTTATAACCGGTCTTTCCTGTCCGAACTCAAATCCCTTGCAGTTATCCTTAAGCTTTATTATTGTCTTATCTTTGTTTTGACCGATAAATCTGATACATCGGTTAAGCTCAAACCCGCCGCTTGTATAATGATACATCATATTATGAAGAGCTTTAAGCGTATAAGAAACCGTATCCGAAACCAAATATGTACCGTTCGGAAAATAAACAGACGGAACTTGGTCGATATCAACAGGGAATATCGCAAATATTCTGCCCTTTAGTTTTCTGTTTTCTCTGCTGATATAAGTATTGTCCGGAGATTTTTTTAAGGTTTCGTATACCTCTTTCATCTCCGCTATCATGCAAAATAAAATATCATCCAAAATTTTGCAAAGCTTTTGAGTACAATCCTCTTTACCGGTATTGTCCACAAAATACGGTGCCTTTGTTACATCAATTATACCCTTGCAATTATTCGGAAATATCACGTTATCATAATATGACATTTCTATAAACCTCAAATTTCTTCTTTTCTATCTTTCTTTTGCGATACAACAAAACCAAAAGCAAGAATTAGAATCAATGCTGTCCCGGAAATCACAAAAACAACAGGTGCTAAATATTTATATCCGAATGTAAAATAGCCGGTTATCGGGGAAACTGGCAAATTTGTTGTTGGAAAATCATAAAATGAACCGAGTTTACTCACCTTAAAATTATCATAATAAGTATTATAACCCGACGCACGGACTCCTGCAAAGCCGTTGCCGCATACCGTTGATTTTTCATTGAAAACAAGTTTCCCGTCGAAATAGCACTGTATCACATCTCCGGAACAAACAGCCCTTAAAGAATGAACGCCTTCATCAATTTCGGTATTTTTGTCAACAGCTATATTTGCTTTATTGGTTCGGTCGTACAGAATAAGGTACGCAGATCCGCCCGCAGGAGTAATAATACCGTATTCATATCCGCTTAGCGGACCGGACGAACGCATACAAATTCGAGCCGAACCGATCGTTGATTCCCCGATCAGTCCTTTTTCGGTATCAACCGTAACATCAGCCGAAACCTCATAGTCCGACCACAGTCTGCTGCCCTTTACATTACTCATATATGCGGATCCGTTTACTTGAAGCTGACCGTTGTAAATTCCGGGCAAATCGGTATCCCAGCCACGCTCGGAGAGCGAGCTTTCACCGTCGAAATTGTCAAAAAACCAAACATCTTCGGATAATTTTGAAATTTCATTGTCTTCTATAATATCAGAATAATCAAAAAATTTTACACAAAAACTGTCTACCTTGATTCCGACGGTGTTTTCCTCGGAAGCAACCGCTCTTATTCCCGCATATCCTTTCAGGTAAGGCTCAATCTTAACATTTTTTATAGAAGTTCCGTTATCTGTAACATCAAATACTTTCATGCCGTCAAACAGACACAAAACTCTGTTGCCGGTAACAACCATCCGCAAAGTATGGTATTCCTCCGGGCTGATACCGATATTCATTTTGTATGTTGTATTATTAATTTTTCCGCCGGATTCTCCGCGCTTGTACAATAATAAATAGCTTTCATTACTAATGGGGTCAAGCGTCATTCCGAATTCATAACCGTTTTTTGCTTTTTCTGTACTTCTTGCTACGATTCTTGCAGATACTGCTGAAACATAATTTCCTTTATTAAGGCATAATTTGCCCTCGACAACATAATCGGTAAGATTTTCGGCGCCTTCGATTTCAGAAAGATACATCGCTTTATTCGGCGACATATCAAAATATTTTTCCTTCGTTACACGCTTTCCCGCATCTGTATTCCAGCCTATTGCAGTCATTGGAGCAAAAACGTCAAAATCGTCCTTATAATAATACTCCTGAGGATAAAAACCGTCATAAATTTTCAGGTCTTCCTCCGAGACGTTTCTGACGCTGAAATTATCCAACACCATCCCGACAGAGGTTTCATTATTACCCAAAGCTTTAATGCCCACATATCCCACAGTGTAGGCTTCTCCGTCTGTCACATCAAAAACGGGTGTGCCGTCGATCAAACCGATAATTCTGTCACCCAAAACAATCATTTTATACTCGTGGTATGCGAATTTATCCCCGCCGAAATCAGCGGTATAAACCGTTCCGTTTATTTTCCCGCCTGACACGCCTCTCTTATAAAGCTGGAGATACGTAGTTCCTTTTTCAGGATCATCTGTAAGCCCGAATTCATAACCGCCGCTTGCTTTATTGGTTGATCTTGCAACAATTCTTGCACTTGAAAGAGCAGTCGGATTCCCGTCCTTTAATGCCATTTTTGCTTCTATAACATAATTATCCCATTTATCGGAATCGGCAATTCCGGATAGATACATTGAAGTATTCGGAGAAATTTCATATATCCCCGCCGATGTATTCCGACTTCCGGAATCCGAACTCCAACCTGAAGAAGTCATAGAAACTTCTTTATTAAATTCATCAGAGTAATAATACCCTTCCTGATAGGTATATGAAATATCTTCTTTTGTGACTTCGCGTACCACGATATTATCAAAAGCAGCGCCGACGGAATTCCCGACCGAGCGAAGACCGACATATCCAGCCGATAAGCTTTCGGAATCATCAACATCAAATATCAAGCTTCCGTCCAAATAGCAGATAATTCTCTTTCCGTAAAGCGTCATTCTTAAACGATAGGATTCATTCTGCATAAGATCCGTTTTATCATATTTCAAAACCTTTCCGTTGATTTTACCGCCGCTCACACCGCGCTTGTAAAGGATCACAGACTTGTTACCCTGCGAATCAACTGTAATTCCGTATTCGTAACCGCTGTTAGCCGCATTTACGGTATGCGCTACGATTCTTGCCGACGCGCTTGATTCAATAGCTCCGCTTTCCAAAGCAACATCAGCTTCAAAAGTATAATCCTTCCAAGAGGAGGCGCCCGCGATTCCTGATAAATATACCGATTTTGCAGCATCAAGCACATATCTTCCGTCTTTTTTAGAGCCGTTCACGTTACTGCTCCAACCCTTTGAGGTCATGGTCGAATCATCGCTGAAGTCATCCTTATATTCCGGAGCCGAGCTTAATTTTTCCACAGAAAAATCATCAAAAGTAACCGAAGATACACTTGAAGAAGCTGTATGTATCCCTGCACAGCCTGCGGTATAGGTTGTATCTTTTGCTGTAATAAAACAAGTATCGTTAAGATAGCATTTTATTGTACCTCCCGCAAATTCCATTTTTACCCGGAATTTTGTGGCAGGACTTATTCTTTCGGTCGTACTGAGAGAATATGTGCCTAAAACCGATTGCTTTGAATAACCGGAAAATACCTGCAGTTCAAGACCGCGAAGAACGCCGTCCTTCGCCCAAAAGCGCAGCCAATAACCTTTTTGGGAGTTTATCATTCCTGAAATATACGCATAGGACGATCCTGCTGTGTTTTCATTGATTTTGATGTTTGCTGAAACGGAATAATCTTTCCACGTATCACTGCCGCTTTTGTTACTGCAGGTGAGATTCACCGCCGTTGCGGCAGGAACGGTAAAATCAGAACCTGTATTATAATTTCCGGTAGTATTATTTTTCGTGTCCCAACCGTTTGCAATCATTGCATTTTTATTTGCAGCACCGCTCGGATTGTTGCCGTAAGAATTAAAATCATCACTAAACAGAATGCTTTCTGTATCTGCATAAAGTTTAATAAAATTCACAGCAGATAGGCTTCCGCTTATAATCATAACAACAGTCAATACGGAAACGAGCCTTCTAAATCTTTTTTTCATATAAATCCTCCCAAATTTTTTTACCGCAAAGGCGAAGCGTTATTATACCAAAAGGGTAAAACATAATCTCTTGTTTCAAGTAACATTTTGGACAACATTAATTTCATAAGTAACGGAGAAACCGTTTTCATTATACAGAGTAATACTTTTGGTTCCTTCGGTTGACATATCAGGAGTATTTGCAAGGAATAAATCAGCGGTATCAATTGTATATTCGGTGCCGTCAAGAGAAGATACTTTTACAACGCCGCCGGAATAGTCAAATTTATCATTCGGTGCAAAAACCGTTTTCGGGGTTTCGATCAGCATCATGGACTTTGGAAACAGCATATTGCAAATATTCGACGCGTCCCATTCTCTGCCCGTCAGCGATGTTTTTTCAATTCTTGAAACCCTTATTCTTTGGGCGTTATGAAATTCTATACTCGAACCATATGAACATCCGTATGAAACAAAGATATAATCTGATGTCACCGTGATACTCGGATCGATTATTTGGAAAAGGGGCGTGGTAACGGTTAAATTGTCGCTGTAAACCTCTCTGCCCATCCGCTCAATATCACAGAGGTATTCCCAGTTTTTTCCGTCTGTGCTGTGGGCGAGACTTAACCTTGTCCTTGAAAAATAAGATCCCAAAGAAATCGGACTGTCGTTCACCCAAACAAGGTAGTAATCGGTCTCTCCTGCCGAAGCGGAATCATCCTTAGCAATCGAAAAACTGGATGCCGCACATTGCATTTTGGGAATTTGATAAAGTCCTTTCCAAGTAATACCGCCGTCATTTGACACGGTATACTGCATACATCCTAACGTGTTTCTCGAATAATACATACGAAGTGTGCCGTCATCGCAGGCTATAATTTTTGATTCACACCATGATGAGGTCGTGTTATCCTTGCTGCCGTAGAGGATGTCGGTCGTGTTGTTTTTCGAACAGTTCCATGTTTTTCCCGAATCGTCGCTGTAATAAACTTCGGTATAGTGACCGCTGGAAGACGTAATATAAGGATTTGCATATAATCTGTTCGCAACCGGAAGGAATATTCTGTATTCTCCGTTTGAAAGCTTGACCTCTGTAAGAGAATTCACATGGAAAATTTTATCCACACGGTTGCCTGTCTTATACGGCGTAATCTGACTGCAAATCTTTGTCCAGCTTGCCATATAATCACTTGAAGAATATACCTCAAACAAAGAGTTTACCCGAATGTAATCGCCGTTATGTAATTTTAACAAACTGGGATAACCCCCGTCGCATAATTCCGAATACTGTGCAGTGGCATCAACAAAAGTTTCTCCGGAATTGTCCGAAACTGCAACCGCATTATATCCTACGCCGATCATATTTGTTCCGCTTAATTCCTCAATTTCAAAATTTGCCGCGTAATCGTTTGGATACGGTTCATATTCGGTAATGCCGGAAACTACCGTATCACCCTCAGGCAAGATAACGGAAATATCATCTGCGTCAAATAAAGTATTATGGGTGATAAATCCTATTTTCCCTGTTTGCTTATTTGAGATTTCGTTAAAATTACAGATATATTCGCTTTCCAAATCTCCGCCCACTACCGTAAGCGTAACGCAGCCGCCTGAAACCGTCAGATTAACATCGTACCATATTTCCGGATTCAGCACATTGTTTAGATCCTGATAATATGTATTCAACGGCAAATCGGTTTCGCACTCGGTTTCACAAACATACCACTTTTTCAAGCCGATATCATATCCGACCTTCAGATACGCGGTATTTGGAGAGTTGCGGAAAACAAATTCAAAATCCGAATTATCAGCTCCGTAATTATTATACCTTATTTTCGCGCTGAGTGTTGGATTTGTTTCAAATACATGAAGATAAGTTTTCGTAGAAGCAGGGGGAACAATATCGGTATGTGTAACGGCAAAATTATCATAGGTGACCGCCGAAACGCTCAAGGAGCTTACATAAATTCCCGAACATCCGCGGGAATAAGTTGAATCAACGGTATTTATTACACATTCCCCGTTCAGATAGCATTTAATCACGCTACCTGTAAATTCAAGTTTAATATTAAACATTATATTGGGCTGGATCCGACTTTCGGTATCAAGTGAATAATTGCCGAGAACCGCGGTCTTGGAATTGTTGTTGAAGGTTTGCAATTCGAGACTTCTGAGAACGCCGTTCTTCGCCCAGAGTCTTACCCAATACCCGCTCTTGGCATTGACTCTGCCCGAAATATAAGAATAAGAATTTCCTTCCGTATCACTATTATACATCATATCGGCAGAAACCGAATAATTATCCCACAACTGACTGTTTTCGACATTAGAGCAGGTAATGTTCACAGCCGCGCCGGCGGGAACGGTATAATCCGAACCGGTGTTATAATTCCCGGTTGTGTTGTTTGGGGTATCCCATCCCTTTGAAATCATGGCGTTTTTGTTTGCAACACCGCTTGGATTATTCCCGTAGGAATTAAAATCATCGTAAAAATAAATATCATCATTTTCAGCCGATGGCTTTACAGAGTAATATTTATTGGTTTTATTTTCCGAACTGACAGCCCAATTATCGTTGCCGCTTTCCTCAAGCCATTCCGATGGGCTTGAAAACAGTTCGCTGTTTTCAAAATCCGTGCTGTAATATGTCGCAGTAGGCGTTGCAGCCGAAACAGGCTTTTCCGCCGCATTGCCGTATACAGTAAAATTATCAAATGTTGCGTCACCGCTGACCGTAATAACTCCGGCACAACCTTTGTTAAACAAATTTGCAGAATTTACTTTCGGTGAAGAACAAATTAAAGAGTAATCGATATATGCGCTTACAATATGATCTGACGATATACAAAGCTGCATATTAAACCATTCGCCGCGACATACATCAATGTTATTTTGCATTGCGATTCTTGTTGAACCGGATGCGTTTTTCTGATAAACTCGCAGCGTAGCGCTGTTTCTGGCATTAACCTCATCCGCATTTTTATTAAGCGTCAAAGTCGCATAATAATACCCGTTTTGGTCCGCATTCAATACCAATCCCGCCGCGCTGTCGTAAGACTCGATACAAATATCGGCTGAAACCGAAGACAGCTCACCGTACAAATTATTAAAATATGAGCAGCTCGTTGAAATTCCGTAGGGAATTTGGACTATTTTAAGCTTGCTGTTTTGAAGATACATTTTCCCCCTTTTCATTTCAAAGGTGCTTCCCCACTGATCTGCGGTATCAGAATCGAATTTTGAAGAAAGCAAACAGTTTCCGAACGGTACATTCAGCAGAGAAAGCTGTGAAGAAAGGTTGTCATATGCCGCTTTTGCATCATCTGAAAGACTGCTTAATTCATTATCGGAAAATTTGTCGCAGTCTCTGATAAGATTTTTGAAAACAACAGCGTTATTCCGTGTGACAATTTTATCCTTGTTTGCTAACAGCCTTGTTTCAATGCTTGAAACAGCATTCTTTTTCACATTGAAAACAAAATTTTGCTTCATTCCGAAAAGTTGGACGCTAACGTTATTCTTCCCATCTGAAAGGCGTATCGGATTTACATAATCATTTTTCAATAAAGCAGTAAAAACCGTACCGTCGTAATCGGTAATATTTAGCTTATAATCATTAATATCCAAACTGTTTCCGCTGCGAATCTCAATTTCATCATTATAAGCATAACCGCACATTGATATTTTTTTATAGTTTTTTTCCGTTCTGTCCGTAACGCGAAAACCCGTCACGTTTCCCTTTGCACGGTAAGATTTCATTCCCACGGTTCCCTTTAGGTATGGGTTATCGTTATCGGTATATCCCCCCAACAGACAGTTGTTCAGAAAGCAATATATTGTATTTCCTTTACATAACAAATTTACATCATAATATCTCCCGAGACCTATTTCCTTTGCACCGATAACATTTTGAATATAATCATTGTCAAAAGCAGTTAATAATGTATACCCGTCGGCAGAGCGCTTATACAATTCGCCCTTTATGTATGCCGCCGAAGAAGCGTCGACCGATAATCTGAATTCATAAGACCGATTTGAAGCCTCTCTTCTTGCCACGAGCGCTAAATAGGAAGACTTCTTTGTATAATCATAGTTATCATACAAAAATTTTGCACTGACCTGATAATCGGTCCAATCTGACGCTTTGATACTGTTATAATATGCTGAATCAACCGTTGACTCGGTTGTATCAAAAGAATATGTTGACGAGGAATTTGAAATAACGGCAGTTCCGCTTTCATCGGAAATTTTCCAATTGCTTGAGTCAAATTTGTCAGAAATAAGGTCATTGGGTCTGGACTTAAGCGAAACAATATCGACAATATCCACCTTACCGTTGCCGTTCATGTCGGCAATTTCCGAATATTCATTGTCAAATAAAACGGATTTTTTCAACAAGGATAAATCGTCAGAGGTATTGAATCCGTCTCCGTTCATATCACCCTTGTTTCTTTCTCTGAACGACACATTAAGCGTATGATCCGATAAAAATTCTTTAAAAGTGTACTCATTCGTCGGAGCAATATCCCTTCCGTCAACAGTGATTTTATCTATTACATAACCCTCATCGGGAATAATGTTACAGGTTATGCTTTTTCTCGCAGCAATCACAACAGTCCCGCTTGGCGTAACAGTCCCGCCAATACCGTCAACCGCCGTTACAAGCGTATATTCCGATGCGGCAAAGGCTGTCATATTCGGCAAAACAACGGCTGATAGTATAATAAATAATACCAAACAAACCGAAATTGTTTTTTTGAAATATTCCATATGAGGACCTCCTGTAAAAATTTCAAAAAATCTGTAAGCACACTGAAAAATCGGTAGGTTTACACATTATTTGAAAAGCTTGCCTCCCCCCCACCTGAGAAGGGAGGCAAGAAACTGTTAAAACGATTCTAAAATTCTCTTAATGCGAACAGCATCACGAATATCTGTTACGCCGTCTTTATTGATATCTGCTTCACCTGAATCCTGTAATAAGCGGCCGATAATAACAGTCATATCATCGGCATCCGATATTTGATTGCCGTCGAAGTCTCCGACAATTTCTTTAACATACTGATCCAAATTATCAAAATCAAAAACAGTGATATTATCAACTTCAATTGCCGAATTATTCGCAGTTGACTTGATACCGGCATTCATTGCAATAGAACCCTTGGTATAGGTTTCATCTGTCGCTTCAATGATTAAGGTATCATTAAGATACACCTTAATTGAGGTGCCGTTAAATTCCATTTTTACAGTAAATGCAGTGGAACAAAGCGGTCTTGACGATGGCTCGTAAGCAGTGCCTATATCATTGCCCTTATAATTTTTCTGTAAATGGATTTCTCTGATATGTCCGGAAGATCCCATATAAATTTTTAGGAAATAGCCGGTCTTATAATCGGTGATTCTGCCGCCTAAAAAGATAAAAGTGTTTGAGACAGCGTCACTTCTGATATCCCAGCTTACCGAGTAGTTTTGCCAATTCTTTGCTTTTGTCGTATTCAGGAAAAGATTTACATCGTTGTCGGCAGTGGTTGGAATTGTAAGACGTCCGTCGGCAAAATAGGGAACATAATTTGTAAGCATCGCGTTGCTTGATGAACCCCAGCCCGCCTTTTGAATGTACTGTTTATCGTATGTTACTCCGTCTTCTAAATAGCTTGGAGTATAATCGTCGAAGTTTTCGACCTTGTTCGGTGTGGGGGCAGGTATTATATCATAATCATATACAACAAAGTTATCGATAGTTGTAGTTATGCCTGTTCCGGTAGTGCTTCCAATATAGCGAATACCTGCGAAACCTATTTGATAATCATTATCGGTTGCGGTAAGCATTTTCACTCCGTCAATATAGGCATCAATTCTGTTTCCTTGGAAAACAGCCTTAACATTATATGCTTTGCCCTGTTCAATCGTTGCCTCGCAGGTTGCAAGTTCACCGGAGCCACCTCTTGAATAAATTCGCATTCCGGCAGTGCCGTCTGTTTTAATGAAGATTTGCACTTCATAGCCGTTTGGATTTAATCCGACAGCGTCATTATGCCTTCCGGAAACTCCGGCATAAACATTTTCCGAAACAGTTCCCTCACCGAAAGTCACATCGGCCTCAACCGAATAGTCATTCCAGGCCAAAGCGCCTTTAGCACCTGCAGATTGATAACCCAAATGATTATAAGTACAGTCTGACGGGATATTCAATGCTCCATCCGCAAAAAAACCTGCTGTTGCATTATTATAAACAGACCAACCGTTATTTCTTAAAGCAGAAGCTTTTAATGCATTGGTTTCCTGATTATAACTTGAAAAATCATCATAAAACTTATTCGACAATATCTCTGTATGATTCACAGTAAATTCATCACAAACAGCCAGATAACTTTTCGATGCAAAACGAATTCCGGCAGGACCCGTGGGATAAGCGCCCTTTTCATCTGTGTAATCGATCACGAGAGTATCCCCGAGGAAACATTTTATATTATTCCCTTCTACTGCAACCTTTACTTCAAGCTCCTGACCCAATTCAAACAGATCATTCTTATTGGTAACGATGTTACCGTCGGAGGTTATAATCCTGTTGGTACCTCTTTCAAAAAGTCTTACATAGCCTGTAGTAGAGCCCGTAGGACAGCAAAGCTGGAATTCATATCCGCCCGAAGCGGCTGTTGTATTTCTTACCGAAATACCGGCTGTGGCAGGTGTTGTTGGGGCAACGCCCGCTTCGCCTAATGTCAATTTGCAGGTCACGGTGTAATCTTTATAGGTTGTAAAATCAAATTTTGTATCACGAAGCTGCGCCCAAATTTGATTTGTATCTGTTGCGGAATGAACAAATTTTCCGCCTGTAACACATGCCTTCGCATACCCTAAATTGGTGTTGTTAGTTGATTCCCATCCCGAAAGTTCCGCATCATTAAAAGTTTCGGTGTAGCATGTTACATTAAATGGCATATCTGCAAACGCAACCGTTGAAAACAGGCTTGTTAACAGAGAAAAAACGAGTGCTATGGAAAGTGAGAAAACTAAGAATCTTTTTGCTTTCATAAAAATCTTCCCTTCAATTATTTTGTTACTTTGTCATATATCCCGTCAAGATACTCCGCCTGCGATGGAGTGATCTTGGCAAACGGTTTTCTGCAATCGCCGCAAGGGATGCCCGATTTTGTAAGGAAATACTTTACCGAAGCATTTACACCTACCTTAATCATTGCTTCGATAATTTCATTTGCTTCCCTTTGCTTTTGTGCGGCGCCTTCCATGTTTCCTGCCTCAAAGTATTTTTTAATTTCCATATACTTTTGCGGCATTACATTGAATGTTGAACCGATGGCGGCGGTAATACCGATCGGAAGTGCATTACAGTAAATTTCATCATGACCGTTAAAGAGCATTAATTCCGGATACCTGCGGCTGATTTTTTCAAGCTCAAAAAGGTTATATGAGGTATATTTAAGTCCTTTAGCACCTGAAGCGTCCAGTATAGTCTTAATATTATCGGCTGTAATCTCAACACCCGAAAAAGCAGGAATACTGTAAATGATAAGCGGTAAATCAGGAGCCGCCTTTGCAAGATCCTCATAATATCCCGCAATTTCATCAAAAGAAAATTTGTAATAGAAAGGCGGAACGCTGGATACGGCCGAAGCCCCGATTTCCTTTGCGTGACGCGCCAAATCAGCGGTTTTATCCGTTCCTATATCGCCAACATGTGCAATAACCGGAACTCTTCCGTCTGTTGTTTTGATAACCGTTTCTAAAACTTTTTTTCTTTCCTCCGCTGTCATTAAAAAGCACTCCGATGTGCTTCCGCAAGCGTAAAATCCGCCGACGCCTTTCGCAATCAAACTGTTAACCAGCTCTTTCAGTGCACCGTAATTTACATCGCCGTTTTCCTTAAAAGGGGTAACAAGCGCCGGAATAATTCCACTAAAATTCATTTTTCTTCCTCCATCAGTCATTCCCGAACAATTCCATGGGTATTTTAAATATTATTATTTTAATCATTTTCTTTTGTGTTTTTGGGTTTGCTTTGGCGCAATGCGCGTCGTTCGGAAAAAGACAAACTGCTGTACCCTTATTAAGCGGGACGTCTAAATAAGGCTTGCCGAAAATCTTTACAAAATCCTTTTCTTCCGTATAACTGTCAAACTCCATTTTATCGGCAGCTCCAACCGACATGAAAAATTCGCCGTCAATAACATAGTGGACATCCGCATATTTTCTGTGCGCCTCATAATAATCTTTTTCCTCAAATTTGCTGTCGGTTTCCAAAACGCTGCAATAAATACCGTTTTCAAGGTTGTGCCTGCCAAAAGGAATTTCTTCCCTTTCCGCCCTTTGAGCGAATTTGACACACATGGTAATCGGTTTGGAAAGACCTGCCGTACAGCTGTCAAAATATATCATAGCCAAACACCTTCTTCTTCCAAAAGTGAAATATCACAAATTGTGGTTGAATCCCAATCCTGTTTTTTCAGGCAGGATTTTTTGATCCTTGTAACAAGCGTTCTCTGCTCGTGGTGCACTGCAAGCGCAGATCCCGGCAAAACCTCTTTTTTTGCCGAAAACAGTACTGTGCCGTTAGTTACAAAAACATACTCTTTTGTAACATAAACCGCGGGGTCCACAAGCTGGAACAACGGGGAACGAAGCCGAGTCATTTTGTCGGGGAAGCAAAGACCCATTCGCTCGATATCGCATAAAAAATCCCAGTTTTTTCCGTCGGTACTTTTTGCGAGAGAAAGCCTTGTACGCTCTGATGTATTTCCCCTTGAAAGGGGAAGAGAATTCACCCAAACAAGGTAATATGTCCCTGAATCAAATCGATCCTCATAAACGGAAAAAGAAGATTTCCCGCATTGCATATATCGGATACATTTGATATTCTGCCAGGTTTCGCCGAAATCAAAAGACTCAAAATAGCATAAGAAGCGGCTTTCGGAACGTGTGCAGTATAACCTCATCGAGTTATCGCCGCAAAATACGATCTTACATTCGGCAATATCATTGATCGGCGTTTTTTCACCGCAATGATCAATAATTTCATCGGTGTCGGTTTTTGATCTTATCCAGGAAGCTCCGCCGTCGTCACTATAATAGACAACGGTATTATGTCCGTTTTTTTCGGCGCCCAAAGCGTCTATCGGGACTGTGTGTTTTTCTACTATCGGAATAAAAATTCTGTTTACCCCATTCGGCAGTGTGTATTCGCTCAGGGACTGCGTATGAAAAATCACACCGTTTTCAGGATAATCCTCTTCGCTGATTATGTGGGAAAGCGTTTTCCATTCTTTAAGATCGAATGATTCTTGAACCTCCAACCGATTATTAAGCAACACCTGAATATACTTTCCGTTTTTTAACCTTATGACGCTTTGATAGGCGCCGTTCGTGCAAAGACCTGCGTATTCTCCGCCCAAAGGCAAATCCGTAAAGGATGCGCCCCTGTCCTTACTGAAGAAGATACCTCTGCTTTCCGGGTTTTGAAAATCAATGGGTTTCTCGCTTCCCGTACCCAAAAGCTGTTTCTCGCTTAAAATTTTGCGAATACCTAAAAGGTTTCCCTCGTTGTTTTCAATAATCTGCATTGAGGCTGCCGGACTGTCAGGCGTTTCAATAACATACTGTACAATATCCTCCGCCGCCTCGGTTGCATTTTCTGCGTCAAGAAAAATTTCTTTTACTGAAAACTCTGCATTTTCAGAAAATAAGCTCACTTTGCCGTAGTTTGCATGACGCAGATTTTTAATATTCAATATAGAAATTCCGTCGATTTTCAGTTCAAAAAAGTTCTCTTGCGCGGTTGCGCAAACCGAGTATTCTTTTTCGGGAAAAATTTCAAATGTTCCGCTTTTGTAACATTGTGTTTTGCAGTCATACAAAGCGGGGGTGTCCTCTAATATCCAAGACTTTTCCGAAACATCAAACCGACATTTTAAGAATGCGGTATCGGGAGACTTGCGAAGAAAAAATCCGAACTGCCCGTCCCCGTTTATTTGGGATATTTTAAATTTGAAATTTAAGGTTAAATTCCTCGAAAAAAGGTGGAGTATTGCTTCCGAATATTCTTTTGTTTCAGCTGAAAACCATCCGTTTTTTAAAACAAATCTCGGTGTATACGGCTTACAGTACCAGCCCTTCGGCATACCCGCTGTATTGATGTCGTCAAAATTTGCCGAATAACGCTTGATAATCTTTTTACAGGCTTTTGAAGGCGCTTCCTCAAAATCACCCTCAATATTAAAGGTTGTAAAATCGGCACTGCTTTCGGGATGAATCCAAACACCGCCGTATCCCTTTGAAAACGCAAAATCATTGCTGTCATCAAAACATATCAGAGGTGCCCCGTTAAGATATCCCGTAAGATTTCCCTTATCGCAAACCAGTTTAAGCGTTAACGAATCGCCCTCAATCGTTATATCGGTTTTATCCAGTTCTATCCTTTTAAGAACATAATTACAGTCATACTTTTTAATAAGAAGAAGCGTGCTGTTTCCCTTCAGCCTTAACTGATAATTACCCTCAAAACCGATATTAAGACCTACCCCGATATAAACATTTTCCGCTGTCCTATGAAACAACGCAGAAACAGCGCTGACAGAGCCATACCGACAATCGTATAAATGCCAGCCCTCAAAAGCTCTCCTAAAGGTCAATTCATCCATTTTTCTTACTCCTTTTAAAAAGCTTCAGAAACAGGGATTTGAGAAATTCAAGCTGTTTTTTCAAAGGTGCAAAATACTTTGTTTTTTTCTTCGCTGAAACAACGGCAAGAAATACTGCCTCGGTTATAATCGCCAACAAAAGAATCAAAACAAAATAATCGAGAAAACCTCTTGCGGTAAATATAACTTCGATATCCAAATCTTCTTTAACATTTTCTCTGATTATTTTTCCAAAGAAAGCAAACTCTGTTTTGCCGTTGATTCTTACGCTCTTGACCTTCACAAAAATATTTTTCGGTTTCAGCTTGACCGAAAGAGTGTCGCCCTCAAGAATACCGGTATCCTGCGGTTCCACCTCTCCGTTGCCTAAAACAGTCCAATTAATATTGTATTTAGGAACAACCTCAATCTCATAGGACGTTTTAATACAATGAGAATCGAAGAGCGTAACCGTTTGTTTGCCGAGCGTAAACAAATCGGGTTCTTCCACAAGGCGAAGTCTTCCCGTATCAATTTCTTTTTTAGAACCGTCCAATGCCGTTACGGTTGCGATTCCGCCGCTAAAGCCGAAAATTTCGCCGACTCCGTAACGGACTTTGATCGGTTTTGTAACCTCGATTGATTTTGGGAAAAGCATATCGCTTATCGAATAATTATTCCATTCGGTATCTTGAAGCTTTTCCTTTTCAATACGGACGACCCTTAACCGCAAGCCCTGGTGATAGTTTGTTGAACTGCCGGTAATTTTTGTGGGGTCTGTACCGTCTGAACGTCCGAATGTAACAAATACATACTTATCCGTAACCTCAATACATGGATCTATACACTGGAACAGCGGCGTTGTAGAATCCATATCATTGCCGTAAACTTCCTCCGCCATGCGTTCAATATCACAAAGGAAGGTCCAGTTCTTTCCGTCGGTACTTCTTGCCAGACTGAGTCTTGAACGTGAGAAGTTAGAGCCCTTTATTACAGGATTATTGTTTACCCAAATCAAATAGTATGTGCCTCTGTCAGACGGGTCCTCAATAACGTTGAAAGAAGCTTTTGCACACTGCATTTCAGGGATCTGATATTGCCCCTCCCAAGTAACACCGCCGTCCTTGGAAACGGTATACTGTAAGCAACCGTATGAGTCACGGGAGAGATACATACGCAATGTACCGTCATCGCACTGAACAATTTTGCACTCTGCCCAGTCTGCGCTTGTTACGTCATCCGGATTCCAGGTAGTGGAAACATCCCTTGAATCACACTCGGATTCTTTCCATGTAACACCGCCGTCATCACTGTAAAACACCCTTGTATAGTGACTGGATGAAGAGGTTGTTAAGGTTGATTTATATAAGTTATCAATGACACAGAGGAATATTCTCCAGGTTCCGTCCTTTAGCTGATACTCCGTAAAAGAATTAATATGAATTGAATGATAGGCTCTGTCTAAGTCATCCAGCATTTCCTCCGGAGCAAAAATTCTGCCGACTTCCTCCCAGGTTTTGCCGTAATCCTTTGATTTTCTGATAATAAAATCGTTTTTACGGGTAAAAATGTAACTTCCGTCGTGCAGCTGCATGCAGGAATTATAGCCTTCATAACCGCAGAACGCCTCATAATACGGATCCTCTTCCGACAGCTCTTCAAAAGATTTACCGTTATCCTTGGAAAGTCCCACATAATTATATCCCGCTAAAATAACCTTGTCGCCGTCAAGACTTTCAACCTCGGCAGTACCGGTATAAACTCCTTTACGAACAGTATATTCCAGTATACCGTCCTGAACTTCTCCGCCGTTCGGGAATTCACATTTTATATTGTCAAAATAAAGCGATGTGCCGTCCGCAAAGGCCCCTACCCTGCCGTAGGTTGTTTGAGAAACCTTTTTAAGTGTTAACACTTCTTTACCGTCGAGCTTTACAGTAACATCCGTACCGCTTGCGGCAATGCTAAGCTTATACCATTTATTCGGTTCTATTTCGGAGGTTTTTTCAGAATAGACCGTATTAACATCGCAATCCCGTTCATTTTTCGTATCAACCGCAAACCATTGCTTTTTTGAACAGTCATATCCGATTTGCAAATATGCCGTTTCGGGCGACATACGGATAAAGAAACCGAATTTTCCGTCCGAACCTTTTTTGTCAGTCATAAAATCGAGTGTTATTTTCGGATCCGACTCAAAAACATGAAGCCAAGTATAGGTATAATCTGCGGTATATTTTGTACCGTAATACTTATTGTTCGCTGAGGAATAAATCTGCCAGTTATTTTTGTCGTCTTCCTCAACAAAATGGCTCGGATCGGAATTTACTTTTTCGTCCTCAAAATCATCCTCATATTTTGTGGGGGTTACCGTGGCTTTTGTAGCAGGTTCTTCAAGAACGGTACCGCGCATAACAAAATTATCAAATTTTGCATTTCCGTTATGTAAGCGTATGCCGGTTCTGCCCTCGGTATAATAATTTGACGATTCGCTGTCATCAAATGAGATAACAAGCTTATCATTAACATATACCTTTATCATATTATCAATGAATGTAACATTCATTGTGAACCATTCGTTTTCTTTGATATCCAAACCGTAACCCGATAAAGGTTCATTAAATACGCGAACATCGTCTTTTATAAACTGCAAAATCGGGTTAACCTTTCCCTTATCGTCAAATGCGTCCATTTTAACGCGGGCAATATAGTATCCGTCGTCGCCGATATTAAACGCAAATCCCATATACATGGCTTCCGAAAGCATCATCATTCTTGCACTTACAGAATCGAGTTTGGCATAAATCGGTTTTACAATACGCAGAGATGTTGAGGAAATGTTATATCTTTCCTGTTCCACACGGTAAGCTCCGTTGATAACCTTCCATTCTCCTCTGCCCTTTTCAACGCCGTCAAACCATTCAGACTCATCAAATTTTTTGCTGTCGTTAAAATCATTGCTGTAGATGATTTTACTGTTCTTAAGCTCCGGGTAAACAAGTATCTCCATGTTTTCCCTTGCGGTTTTCATGTTTTCAAACGCTTTATCGGACAGCTTTGTAATTTCATATGAAGAAAGCTCATCATAACGGTTTTGAAGGTCGTAGACCTTATCCTTGTCGGATAATTTCAATTTCTTCGGGTTGAGCTCCTTTAATTCCTCATCAAGTTTGTTGATATAATCATCACGGTTTTTTACTACAACTTTAGCGCTTTGTTTTTTGCCGTATGCAGTAATAGTAATGTTCTGTGAGCCTACCGAAAGATTATCGTAATCGGAAAGCATATCCGAAGTGAGAGACTCAACAAACACCGTGCCGTCTGCATCAATGCAGTTGATTTTGTAATCATAAGGATTAATTTCAAAACCTTCATAAATTTCAAATGTATTGTCCTTAAGCCCTTCAATTTGAATTCTATCGATATTGAATGGACCTTTCTCCTGAACGGTGAAATTGTCAACCGAGCCGGTAACTTTGGCTATTTTCATCCCCGCATAACCGCTATACGGAGCGTCCTCTGCGGTATCGTTGTAAATCATAAAGAGAATACCGTCAAGATAAATATATATCGTGCTGTCCTTACAAATTGCCTTAACCGAAAACAGTGTACCGTTAGACGCGGTCTTAGTACCGCCGAATTTTGCATTGATCTGCCCTGTAGTGACAGAGTTAACCAGCGTGTTTTGGCCTGAAACGTACTTGTAAAGATTAAGTGAAACAGTGCCGCCCCTTGTAACAAGGCGCAAATCATAATAATTGCTTCCCGTTCTTCGGAAGAATATACTGACCATTTGACCCGAACGTATCATTTTGGTCATGGTTGTATCAAACGATATATCCGCGGAAACAGAATAGTTTCTCCACTTGTCTGAACCCTCGGTATTGGCAGACATAGATATTGACGCTTCGCTGTTTGTTCCGTTCCAAGTGGATTTTAAGCGGTTATTTTTAATGGAAAGTTCGGTATTTGCACAACTTGTAACATTCCAATTAGGGCTTATTCCGTCATCAAAACTATCGTAAAACAGATATTCCGAATAGGTGAAATTAAACGTACTTTTCGCCGCGCCGTAGGTAACCGTAACCTTTTGATTTCCTTTTAGAGTATCATCATATCCGGTTATCATTTCTTCCGTTAAACCGACATTTCTGATGCTCGAGTCAATATAAGTTACCGCAAGATAAAGTTTCGATATATCCAAACTTTTACCGATATAGGACGATACAGGATTGCCGTCTGCAACAGAGTATATTTTTACGGATTTTGCAGCATTTTTAGAACATTTTTCATTCTTTATTAATTTCAAATTGTCAAAATCCACACTTCCGTTATTTGCGGACACATAGGATTTTGAAGTCATTTTATCCATTTTTGCACCGGTATATGAAAATACATTTTTATCGTTTGCAAAGCATAAAATAATATTTTCGGAAACCGTCATTTTCAGATTATAAAATTTTGAAAACTCAAACGACGTTCCCAATACCGATGAAAGGGATTTTGACATCAGCAACTCATCATCGCGGTAAAGCTGGAAATTACCCGTACTTATAAGTCTGAATTTATAAACCTTACCGTAACTGTCCGCAAAACAGGATATTTCTGCAAAAGTACTTCTTTTTGTCGCCGTACCGCTTACTTCTGAGTTAATTGAAGCGTCTGCAGAAAAGCTATAGGTTTCACCGATATTTTTAGTATATTCCGTATTAAGAGTCGACTTTGCAACTAACGGTCCGTTATAACCGGTTGAAGCAACATTTGGTGTTTTTGCAATCAGTTTGCCGTTAGAAGCCGTCTGACCGTACTTTATTCCGTAATCGTCTTTAATAGTATTATAAAATGTATAATTATCGGTGGAAAAATTCGTAAAATCATCAGAAAATATGACCGTTTCGCCGGAGGATTTTACAACATTAACCTTAAATGCCGCAGATTTATTTCCGCAGGAAACAGTAATACTTTTTTTGCCCGGCGTTCTTCCAAAACCTGAAATCTTAAGCCGCGGGTCATCACTGCCCACAGTTTCGGTATTATGAAATGCGTCGGTATAGGAAAGAGTGGCGGTAAAGTCAAGCTCTCCTAAGACAGATACGGTTTGAGGGGTGTTATTCAATGTCAATGAGGATATTACTTTTTTACCGATTTTTCTTACTGATACATTATCGAATACGCTTTTAGACCAACTTGTTTTTATTCCGCAAAAGCCGGAATTATATGTATTATCAGAATATGAAATAATCGGTTTTCCATTAATAAAGCAGTTAATCGTTCCCTCAAAAACGCCCACCGAAAGTTCATAGGATGTGCCTGTTTTAATATTAATATCCGTTAAATCTTCAGATGATTTTTGAACAAGAATTTTAGATATTTTCTCATCTCCGCGAAGATAAAGGCGGGCATAGGTTGTGCCGGTTTTGGTAACGCCGATTCCAAACTCATATCCTTTTTTAAACTGCTCATCTGCACAAACAACCAAAGCGGCAATACTGTTTTGCATTATGCCTGAAGAATCAGCGCCGATATTAACCGTAACATCAGCGGTTATTTGAATTTTTTCTTTTTTACCTACTGCCGAAATCACATTGTATTCGCTGCCGCTGATGCAGTAGCTGCCCGATTTTACATTCCCGACATCCGCATTCTTCCAACCGTTGAGCGATGCATTGGAAAAATCATCAAAAAATTCTCTTCCATCAGCAAATGCGGGAATGGTTCCGCAATCAAAGACATTCACGGAAATCATTAAAAAGGCTAATAAAAGAGCAATCAGTCTTGATGCCTTAATAATCTTCATAAAGTCAGTCCTCCAAAAAGTTTTCGGCAGCAGCCATCTTTAAAAAATTATTTTGTTGCCTCTTCAAGATTTTTAAGATATGCGTCGTAACCGTTTTGCATAATCTTGATCATATCATCAACCTTAAGGTTCTTTAGGGTTGATAAATATTCGTCCCATTCCTTATCAATGTCACTTTTGCCCGTAATCCATTTTGCGCGGTAGGTTGTAACCTGATAGAAAATATCGGTAGTTAATTTATAAATTGTGTTCGCGTCTTCTTTTGAAAAATAAGGTCTTGGCCAAATTTCCTTTTCTGCCCACTTTTTGTAAGTATCATAAGCAGTAGCCTGATCTTTCAGCGAAGAATCCTTAATCTTATTTTGATAATCTTCCAAAGTCAGCGCGTGCGGGAATCTATCAACAAGGTCCAAAAGGGTCGGATGCTCTTTATCAATCTTATTCAGCTGTTCGGTAGTCAAATCGTCTCTAATAGTATAGACGCCGTTTTCAACCGTATATCTGCCGTCGCTCTCAGAGCCGTATTCAACCTCAAAAGCATTTTCAAAATTATAGAAATAGTCCATCCATTTCAGAAGGATTGCTGTATACTTGCATTTGTTAGTTACATAGAAACGGTCTTTCGACGCAACAATTGATGGGTTGTTATACCAGGCCTGTTCATACCCCTCAACCTTTGGCGGATCAATACAAATATAATCATCATGATAACTTGAAAGCGGAACAGTGTTTGACGTAAAGCAGCCTACAAGACAGGGGTCCGCGGTAAGTTTTGAAAGACCTGTTGAGGAGCTTGCAGTAAAGCATTCGTTCCACATAAGTCCCTCATCAAACAACATTGCCTGATATTTAACAGCCTCTTTATATTCATCAAGTATCGGGCCGAAACGGACTTTTCCGTTTACAACCTGACAGAAGCCGTCTAAGTTGCCGTTCTTAAACGCCATTCCCCAACAACCGTACAATGCTTCAAGGCTATAGAATTCACGGTTTACGGAAACCAGATACGGAATTTCATCCTGAATGCCGTTTCCGTTCGGATCGTTATCGCGAAAGGCGCGAAGCACATTTGTAAATTCATCAATAGTTTTAGGTGCGGACAGACCTAACTTGGAAAGCCATTTGCCGTTCATCCAAATCGGGCTTTCGATGGAGTTTCCGGGGAAACTGTAAATATAAGGAAGTGTATAAATTTTGCCGTCTGCACCTGAAATCATACCGATAATTTCAGGTTTTTCTTTCAATTTTTGAGAAACATTGGGCATATATTCCTCATTTACAAAAGGAGTCAAATCCTTGAAAATACCTGATGCGATATATCTTGAAGCGGAAATATAGTTCAGCACAGGTCCTCCGACGATAGCGTCACCGTAGTTACCGCTGTTAATGAGTAATGTGAGTTTTTCCGAAGGTTCTGTGCCCAAAAACTGAAACTCTACATTAACATTGGTTTCTTTTTTCATTCTTTTCCACAAACCGTTGTTTTCAATTTGTGATTTAAAAGAGCTATCCTCTGTGCCCATAACCATAAGCTTTAATGTAACAGATTCTTTAAGCGGGAATGTCACATCGACATTTGCCTCTCCGGCAGAGCCGCCGGAACCCCCGCAGCCGACGGTGCAGAACGCGATGCCGAGTACCAAAAAGGCGCTTACCAACAAACTGATGACTTTTTTCATTGTATTTCCTCCTTATTCTTTTACCGCGCCAATCATCACGCCGGTATTAAAATACTTTTGAATAAACGGATAAATAAGACAAAACGGCAACGCTGTAATTACTACGATACTGTATTTCAGCAATTCTTTTGTCTTTTCCGCCTGTATCGCCTCACTCATTGAAGCAGCATTTGAAAGAGAAGCGGTAAGCTTTGCGGTAATTTGCTGAACGATTACCTGCAAAGATTGCAAATCGGGGTTATCGATATAAATTAGGAACCTTGCGTAATTATTCCACCAAGCAAGTCCGCTGAACAGGGCAATAACAGCTATCATTGCCGAAGATAGAGGAACTGCAAACTGATAAAAAAATCTGAAATCGGAAGCACCGTCGATTCTGGCTGCTTCGTAAAGTGCTTCGGGAAGTTCCTGAAATGCACTTCTTGCCAAAATTAAATAATATGCAACAAATAAGCTCGGCACCAAAAGCACCCAAATTGTATCAATCCAGCCAATGGAACGGTGCAATAAGTATGTAGGAATCATACCGCCGCTGAAATACATTGAAAACACAATTAAGAAGTTAAAAACTTTTCTTCCAACCAACGCTTTCCTTGAGAGAGCGAATGCAGCGGGTAATATGCCGAAAAGGGCAACTGCCGTACACGCAACCATATAGAACAAGGAGTTTCGGTATCCGATCCATATTTCCGGATAGTTTTTAAGCATCTCGTAAGCTTTAAAAGAAATATTCTTCGGAATAATAAAAATCTTTCCGGCTGAAATAAGCATGGGGTCGCTTATTGAAGCAATTAAAACAAACCAAATTGGGTAAAGCGCGACAATTCCGGCAATAATTAAGAAAATATTTATTATTATATTAGTAGCAACATCCTGTTTAATCTTTTTCTTCATATCTACGCCCCCTATCAGAACAACGAAATGTCGGCAACTTTTTTTGAAATCTTGTTCGATGCGATAATAAGTATCAAACCGATAATATTATTAAACAGCGAAACGGCGGCCGAAAAGCTGTAATCTGCGCCTAAAATACCCATTTTATAAACATAGGTGCCGATGATTTCCGACGCTGCAAGGTTAAGGTCATTTTGCATAAGCAAAACTTTTTCATAACCGACGGACAATATCTTGCCCATATTCATAATAAGAAGTAAAACTATTGTTGGTTTTATCGTAGGAATATCGATGTACCACATTCTCTGCAGCTTACTGGCGCCGTCTATCGTTGCGGCCTCAAGCAGCTGAACATCAACAGAGGTAAGTGCCGCAATATATATTACTGCGCTCGACCCGAGTCCCTGCCAAATGCCGCTGATAAAATACATTACGTAAAACCACTTAGGTTCTCCCATGAAAAATACAGGCTCAAATCCCATGTTTTTAAGAACAATGTTAATCATACCCGTTTCCCTGTTGCAGAAAAGCTCAATAAGCGTTACAACGACAACCATCGACAGCAAATGAGGCAGGTATGTCGCAGTCTGGGAAAATTTTCTGACCGCTCTGCTTGATGAATTATGTATTAACAATGCGAATATTATCGGCAGCGGCCACAACAAAAAATGTTGAACAAAGGAAATAAATATAGTGTTTTTAAAAACCGTTGTAAAAAGATTCGACTGAAACAACCGCCGAAAATTAGCAAGACCCACCCAAGTGCCGCCGAAAAGAGATTCTCCGACCGACAGTTCCTTAAAAGCGATAATCACACCGTACATCGGAATATAATGAAATACAATCATCGCTAACATTGCAGGAGCTAACATAGCATATAGCTGCCATTGCGATAATATTCTCTTTATAAGCGGTTTTTTACGGCCTAAACCTGAAGAACTACTTGCCATATTATTAACTCCTTATAAATCAACTATTGCGTTTTGATTTCTCAGTCTTTCACGCAATTTACAAACATCAATACGCTTAAAATCAAGATGATCTTTTACAGCAAAATAAGCCGCAGTACCTGCCGCTTCGCCTACCGCCATACAGGTCGACATAATTCTTACAGGACCTAACGCCTGACCGTCTGCGGCAATACATCTGCCTGCAGCCAATATATTCTTTGAGTCCTTCGGTATCAATGCCCCGAATGGAATCCCCGCTGCCCCGAAGGGCAAACTTTTGTCGGCAAAAGGCTGCTTTAGATTTCCGCTGTTTGTACGGCTTAAATCAAAATGCCTGCCGGCAAGAGCGATAGTATCGTTCGGTTTTTCATTGCTTAAGATCAAATCTTCAGTTAAGGTTTTTTCTCCGACAATTCTGCGGGTCTCCCTAATACCGGGATAATAAGCCGTAAGCCTTATTTTACAGTTTTCCGCACCGGGAATATACTTCTTAAAAAGAATATCATTCAATGCTTTTGCCCTTTTTCTGCCCCAAAGAGTTAATTCTGTTCTGTCAAACCCGGAGGTGCCGTCAAAACCTCTTTTGCTTGTACCGCCGTTCACCATAAATACTCCCTTATCTGTCATCGGGAAAATGATAAGTCTTTCGGGTAAATCGGCATCGGGATTTTCTGCTATCGCTTTTTTGCAAATATCCTTAAACCACGGATCTCCGCCGTTACTAAGGTAATCGGCAATTTTTGAAGAATCGATATTTTCAATATGGGCTACAAGACCTGCGTGGGTCATTTCTCCCGTGCTTTTATCGCCTTTATACGTTTCAAAACCTGCGTCGTAAACCATATCCGCATCGCCGGTACAGTCTATTAATACTTTACACGGAAAATATGTAATGCCGCTTTTATTGCTGACATAAACTCCTTTGACAGAGCTTTTTTCCATCTCAACGCCAACAGCTTGAGAATAATAAAGAACATTCAGTCCCGACTCAACCGCCATTTCATCTAAAACTCTTTTTCCTATTTCAATATCAAATGTAAATTCATCATGACAACCAAAACGGTCAAGAGCGGGATACCTGTCGGCTTGGGCAACCTTACAGGGTCCGACGCCACCGCCCTGTGCTTTGATGCGCTCTGTCATTTCCTTAAAAATTCCGCCTACAGCTTCTTTTGTGCGATTTAATTTTGAATAGGGGATATTTTGTTCAAGCATTTTTTTATAAGGTATCGAACCACCTACTGCACCGAGGTAAAACGGTAATGCGCCTGCGGTAGAAACGCCGCCCAAGCAGCAGTTGGATTCAACAAGAAGCGTCTTCATACCATTTCTTGCGGCGGCAATGCCGGCACCGATTCCGGCAGGTCCCCCGCCGGCTACAATAACATCAAAGTCTTCGCCGGATATAGCTACTCTGGAAAAAATCATTTGCTGTTCTCCTTAAAGTTTTAAAATATTAACTGCTCCGCTGTTATCTTCCGCCTCGGACTTTTTGAGCGTTATTTCAATCTCACCGATCTTATCAATAGACGCTTTAATTCTCATGCCTTCTTTAACTTTGTCCTTTGGAATAACAATTCTGTCAGCAATACAACTAAGTGTAATAACATCTCCTGGGAAAAATGTAATATAACTTGTCATAAATGAAAGAGCCATATCGATATCAGCATAATATTCACTTATATTGCCTGTTGCTTTTCCGATACCTTCAACTTCAAGGTTCATAGCAAGATTGGAAACTTCATTCCATTTGGCAGGCACAGGTTTATCCATAACTGTATTAAAACCGTCTGCCCATCTGCCGTAAACCAAGGGCAAGCCTTTTTCCTGAAGGGTTGTCGGCTCTAATAAAATGTCATCAAAAGAGCTGTCGGTAATTGAGATAAGCGGTGTATAACCAAGCACATAATCATCTGCCGTACCCTTTTTTACCTGACCGGCTATCTTTTTGAGAACAACGCCTAATTCGACCGAAATTTCAAGGTTATTGGCTCTGGGCGGCACTTCAATCTCATTACCCGAAACACCCAAAGCGGAATTCGGGGCACATAAGAATCTCGGCGTATCCAGCAGATGAATGCCCTCTAATTCGCCGACGCTCTTATAGTTTTTAAAGATCGTCCAAAAATGCCGTACCTTATCAACCGACCAATCACCGAGCGTAATCTCAGCTTTGCCGCTTTTAATTACATCTCTGACAGCCGAAGAAATATGAATTGTCTTACTTTCATCGTCATCTTCACGCCAATCGCCGAAATTCATATTTAAAACCGGACTTTTTACAGTTCCGATTTTTTCGATTTCGCTGTCTATCGTGCAATCTCTGCCATTATATTCAGAGCCCTTTGAAAGTCGAAGACCGTCGGTACCGACGGTACCCATATGTATAATATCGCCCGGATATAAAGTAGCAAATGAAGAGTACCACTGAATGGTCCTCTCAACGCCTAAAAGCATTGCGGCGGTTGAAGCGCGGTCGCGAAGCATATCGTTCATTTTGGTATAAACGAGCAAATCGTAAACATTTCCTATTTCATCCTTTGTAACCAGCCAAGGACCGACTGTGCAATGCGCGTCTGCCATTTTACCGCCCCAGGAACAGGTTGCACCGACATACCAGTCATGTTTCGCAGCAATATCATAGTTTCCGAGATTTTCCTTATCCATTAAGCTATGATAGCCATTAATCTGAGAATCAATTACAACGGTATATCCCGCAACATATTCGAGCGCCTTGTTTACAGGGATATACCTGCCCTTCTTACCGATAATAACACCCAGTTCAACATTCCAACCAAATTCACCGGCGCCAATCGGGTGATAAAATATTTGCCCGTGACCTGACAATGCGCCGCAAGGGCGTTGATGTCCCTGAGGAAAAAGATTAGTGCTGTGTCTTGCCGGATTACTTCTTATAAATGTCGGACAGTTTTGAACCAGTCCCCACATCAGACGCGGTTGCGGAATCGGTGCCTTTAACTGAACATCGTCCAAAGGATGTCCTGCATAAATCATACGGGCGTTATCACTTTGTTCGATAAACCGAACCAAAAAGGTTTCTAACTTTTTCAGCACATCCATTCCTTTATCTTCTAATTTTAAAAATTCACAAAGGGTTTCAGGCCAAATGCAGTCCGGCATAAACTTTGGCATACTGACAGAATAGCCGCTTGTCATGCTTGCGCTTAATTGCAATTCCTTGTCGACCTTTGCCGGCTCATAAACCCACAGTCTGCCATCAAAGGGATTGTTTATTACAAAACCCCAAGACTCTTTGCCCTCAAACTCAAATGTTACTAATCTCATTACTCAAAACTCCCAAAAATATTATAAATAAAAAACAATTTATTGCAAAAATTTAGAAAATGATGTAAAATATTATTTGCAAATAAATATGCTTTATAATTTGTGAATTTGATAATTCTTTGCCTTAAACGGAGAAATATATGTGTAATGTTTACAACTTATATCAATTATAATACATTACCAATATCCAATTATCAATATTTACAGTTGCTCAAAAAATATTCTGTTATTGCTTTTAATAAATATATATGCAGGAGGATTGAAATGTTTTATAAAGGCGAGTATCACATAATAGGCGAAAACATTAAAAAAAGTCCTTTTTCCAAGCTGAAAGTTATCGAGCTTGTTCAGCCTTGGTCTAATGACGGATACTTTGTTTTGAATGACAAAATCTTCAGCATTGAACCCGGTTGCGTTTTCGTGCTCAATGCATTTGAAACGCATTGCGTAAACACACCGGATATAAACAAATTTTGCCGAAACAAAATCATAATCGATTATGATTATTTGCTTACACTTTTTGATAAAATAAATATTCCGGAAAGCACAATATCATCCTTTCAGAATAACCCCGTATTTTATTTCAACATTCAGGATAGATCTCCCTATGAATTGGATTTGCTTTTTAAAAAGGCGGCAGAAGCATATGACGACCCGTCAAATATCGGTTTCGCGGAATTTATTACAGCAACAATTGAGACATTCTTATTTCTTTTCCGCAAAAGCGAAAAAAAAATACCGATTTTCATAGATAACAACAAGCCCATCAACAAAGCCATGGAATATATCAACAATAATTTATATAATGAAAATCTAAGCCTTGACGATATATGCGAAAATTGCCATACAAACAAGTACTACCTTTGTCACACCTTCAAAGAAACAACCGGAATTTCGGTTATGAAGTATATTAAGGAAAGACGAATAAACCGGGCAAAACAGTTACTGATTGAAACCGACATAAAAATATGCGATATCGGCAGTATGGTCGGGTATCCCAATGCCTCTCTTTTCTGTAAAATTTTCAAACAGGATGTAGGTTGTCCCCCTCTTAAATACCGTAATATCAAGTAAAAAGTAAACCTCCTATGCAACTTCAATTCACATAGGAGGTTTTTATTATTATACTACTGCTTTTTGTTCCAAAAGAGTTTTTCTGAGAAAATCAATATCTATATTTCTGACATTGAAATCATTTTTGCAGGCAATTGCAGCGGCTGTTCCCGCGGCTTGCCCTTCTGCCATACAGCAGGCTTGAACACGCATTGAAGCAAGTGCTTCTCTTTCCATTGAAACGCATCTTCCCGCAACGATCAAATTATCTATTTCTTTGGTTATCATGCAGCCATACGGTATATAGTACGGTTTGTCTAAAAATCGAACCTTTTGCTCGGCGCTGTTAGGCACATGAATGTCAATGCAATGACCGCCCATACCGATAGAATCCGGATAATGAACGCTGTTAATGATTTCTTCTTTAGTAACCTTATGACTTCCTATTATTCTTCGGCTTTCCCTCGAACCGGCCTGTGATGCAGTTTGAAGAATATAGCAATTCCTGAAAGCAGGATGATATTTTTTCAAAGCATTTACAAGCGCAAATACATCTTCACGGAGTTTTATTTCTGCTTTTGTCAAGGATTCGGCATTTGAAGAATCCGCCATACATCTTGAAATATTAACATCAACAATTCCGTTTGCCATACTCTTGAAAAACCAAGGTCCGCCGAAGTTGGGAATTCTTTCGTTTTCGGTTTTTTCCAGTAACATATTATGTATTTCTTTGCTGAAATGGCGTTTATTCTCTGAGCCCGCCTCATCATCTGATTCAAGAAAACCAGGATCAACCCCACCCAGTCTGATCCAAAGCGTCATTGGCTGTAATGTACCTACATCATATTCTTCCATCGGCACATCTGCCATAAATGCCACATCTGCATCTCCTGTGCAGTCGATTACCGTCTTTGCGGAAATTGCCGACTGTCCGGACTTGTTTGCAAAAACAATATGTGTTATCCTATTTTTTTCTTTGATTACATCGGTGATATACGAATGAAGAAACAATTTTGCTCCCGATTCGACAACCATTCGCTGTGCTTCAAGTTTATAAAATTCCTGGTCAAAAGGCACACTGCCGTTTGCAAAAGTATCTACAGCCGAATTTGTCGCCGTTAACCTTTGAACAAACTCCCACGGAATTCCATTAATAATAAGCTTCCCGTTTTTTCTGAAATTTGCCATTGGCGTGACAAGACCTGCTGTCGCAGTCCCGCCAAGATACCCATAGCGTTCTATAAGGGCGGTTTTCGCACCGTTTCTCGCCGCTGCAACGGCAGCAATAAAACCCGAAGGTCCGCCTCCGCAAACCACCGCGTCAAATTCATCTGTGACCTTAATATCTTTCTTAATTGTTAACATAGCATTCTACTCCTTTATGAAATCGCCTTAGCAAGAGTTACAACAACAGGCATCGTAATTATGGAAAGCAATGTGCTGATCGAAACCATATTTGCAGATAGATTTGTGTCGGAATCATATTTCAAAGAAAGCATGGTTGTCATCGCTCCGACGGGAGCACAGCAGGATATTACAATTGAGATAAACATTGTGTCTCTGATTCCCGCAAAATACATAAGTCCAAGTACTAAAAGTGGGAAAATCACCAATCTGGAAATAACCGCAAGCATACATTTTAAGTCTGTAAAGCCTTTAAGAATGTTACTGTTTGCCATGTGATATCCTATCATTATCATAGGCAAGGGGGTGTTAATTGCGGTAATATATGTTATAGTCTGGGTAACAATACCGGGCACCGGCAAGGATGTAAAGAATATTACCAATCCGATTAAAAGCGACAATATTCCCGGACTTAAAACAATCTTTTTAAGGGAAAAAAACTTTTTGTCCCCGCTTATAACAATAACACCGTAGCTCCACACGAGAGCATTATAAATCACAATAAACGAAGATGCGTAAAACACGCCTTCATCACCGAGCAAGACCTGTTGAAGCGGCAAAGACATAAACCCGCAATTTGAAAATATCGCGCCCAGACGCAATACATTCTGTCTTGCCTTATCCTTATCATGAAAAAAAGCACAACTTAATAAAATAAATAAAATATGCGCCAACAAAGCAATTAAAGAACTTATCAGAAGCCTCCTCAGCACAGAAGGATCAAATTCCCTGATAAACGACTTGATAATAACGCACGGAGTTACCGCTAACACAACAATATCCGTCATGCCTTTTACACATGCTTCATTGAGGACCTTTGCCTTTGTCAATACCGTTCCAAGCCCCATCAGCAAAAACAAGATGGCAACCTGTGAAAAAACACTTAAAAACATTATGTATTCATCCCGCAAAAATATAATAACTCTTCAAATGTCATTATATCAAAACCTTCAGTTATTACAATGTTATATATTGTGCAAAAATTGTTTCTTTATTGCTACCCTATGCTGACGTTCCGGAGGTGCTCACTAACATTGGTGAATGCGGGGAATATTGTACCTTTTGCTGAGCTCCTTTAATAACTTATATTAAGTCTTGCAATTAATGCAATAAAAAACTCAATCCGCGTACAGAATTCAATTCTAAAAATACCTAACCTTTGAATGTTGAGCAGGTCAAGGAAAAACGACCTGTAATGCTCATAGCAACGAATTTACAGCAAGGTGAAGGTGCTTCGTTTACATTCAAGCACCTTTTCGTTTCGAAGCTTGCTTATTTCCGCAGAAAGTCCGCTGCGCTCCACCCCAAGATAATCCGCAAGCTCTTGCCGATTGTACGGAATTGTAAATGTTCTGCTTCCCGAATTTTTTTCTTGCAGAAAAAGATATGTCATCAGCTTTTCTCTTGTGCTGTGTTTTGAAGTGATTTCGATTTTCTGATGCAAAACAAAATTTTTCTTTGCGACTATATTAAGAAGATTTATAATAAGCTGAGCATGAAAGGTGCAGGCACCCTCACAGGGAGAAGCGGCACGCTTCACATCAATAAAGAGAATATCTGTATCCTCTGCAGCGATAACGTCAATCGGCAATGATTTAATACCCGCGCAAGCAAAGGCTTCACCAAAAAGCTGCGATGGCTCAATGCTTGTAAGAATACTCCGATTTCCGTAATAGTCCACTCGCTCAAGCTGTACGCTGCCTTTAAGAACAATGCCAAAATACTTTGCCTCCTGCCCCTCGGCAAGTACTGTATCGCCTTTTTTATAGCTTTTTTCCTTTGCACCGAGACATCCGAGCGCTCTTACAAGGCTTTCGTCCTCTATTTGATTAAAAAGCGGACATTTACGCAAAACTTCAAAATATTTTTTCATTTTTTCTCCTTTTGTTGAAATTTCAACAGACTTTGAATATTAATTATAGTATACTCTGCTTGTCAGACTAATAAACAGGAGGAACAATAAATGTTCAGAAAAATAATTAAGATTAATGAAGAAAAGTGTAATGGGTGCGGCGCCTGTGCCGCCGCCTGCCACGAGGGAGCAATTCAAATAATCGACGGTAAAGCAAGACTTACGCGCGAAGATTACTGCGACGGGCTCGGAGACTGTCTTCCCGCCTGTCCGACAAATGCAATTTCCTTTGAAGAACGTGAAGCGCCTGCCTATAATGAAGAAGCGGTAAAGGCGGCAAAAGCTGCAAAATCTCATAACCCTCTTCCCTGCGGATGTCCCGGAACGCAGTCAAAGCCGATACGCCGAGATACCGCTCCTACCCTTACCACAGAACCCGGAAGTCAGCTTTCGCAGTGGCCCGTTCAAATTAAACTTGTACCGGTTAACGCACCGTATTTTGCAGGTGCAAGACTTCTTATTGCCGCCGACTGCACAGCATTCGCTTACGGTAATTTTCACGACAGGTTTATACGCAACCACATAACGCTTATCGGTTGTCCAAAGCTCGACGAGGGAGATTACACCGACAAGCTGACGCAAATAATTTCAAACAACGACATTAAAAGCGTAACCGTAGTCAGAATGGAGGTGCCGTGCTGCGGAGGGCTTGAAAACGCCGCCAAAAACGCACTTAAAGCAAGTGGAAAATTTATTCCGTGGAGTGTAGTTACAATTTCAACCGACGGAAAAATCTCTGAATAATATTTATAACAGCTAAATATTATCTTAATGCTGTTCGCGACTGTTATAAAAACCTACCTAATCAAAAAGCTCAAGATTAGGTAGGTTTTTTACAGTTAATGCAGTATTAAACCGCATTTATTAGGTTTTCATTCTGAGCATTGCGCCTGATTTTATGGGTCGGTTAAACGGAATTTTAATTTTCATCATTGGGCGGGGCGCTGATTCTATCGCATTACCGTCTATATCGTAAAGCTCGTCCGCCTTTACGGTAAAGGGTGGGGACTTCGGTTCTAAACAGTCAAGCTCCTGCCCCCGCAAAAACTTATTTTTAAGGGTAGCGATAATAAAACCGTCACGGTAGCCGTCAACCGTCGCCGCCACCGAGTAATCCCTTATATAGCCCGCATTTTCATAGGTCTGGGCGTTTTTCGGAGTTCCGAAATAGAAGCCTGTCGAATAGGTGCGGTGGCTTATTTTATTAAACTCCTCGGCGACCCAAGGCGGCAGTTTCCAGTTATCGCCGCCGCTTTTGAGACTGTCAAGCGCGCCGCGGTAGGCGTTGGCGGTCACCGCAACGTAATAGTGGGATTTTGCCCTGCCCTCTATTTTAATGCTGTCTATTCCGCTCCCTGCCATTTTGTCAAGATGCTGTGCCATGCAAAGGTCGTTGGCGTTCAGAATATAGGTGCCCTTGTCGGTCTCGGTAATATCGAAATACTGACCCTCCCGCTTTTCCTCCATAAGGGAATAACTCCAGCGGCAGGGCTGGGCGCAGTCGCCGCGGTTGGAATCGCGCCCTGTCATATAGCTTGATAAAAGGCATCTTGCCGAAAAGGAAACGCACATAGCGCCGTGAGCAAAGGCTTCAATTTCAAGGTCTTTTGGGGTCTTTGCCCTAATTTCAGTAATCTCGTCAAGCGACAGCTCCCGCGCTAACACTACCCGCTTTGCGCCTAAATTGTAAAAGGCGTTGGCAGTTTCGTAATTGCATATGCCCGATTGCACCGAGGCGTGAAGCTCCAAGCGTGGGGCATATTTTTTTATAAGCCCTATCGTGCCTAAATCCGCGGCTATAACTGCGTCCGCTCCTAATGAGTCTATAAGCTCCAAAAAGGCGGGCAGTCGCAGAATTTCCTCGTTGTGGGGAATGGTGTTGCAGGCAATATGCACCTTAACGCCGTTTTTGTGGGCGTATTCGATCCCCTTTTTTAAATCCTCTTCTCCGAAATTCGTTGCGGCGGTGCGCATACCGAACTCCTCGCCCGCAAGGTAAACCGCGTCCGCGCCGTAATCCACGGCGGCTTTGAGTCTTGTCAAATCCCCCGCAGGGCATAAAAGCTCGGGTATTTTAATGTTATTCTTCATAAATCCAGTTCTTTGCCGCCTTAAGCCTTGCTATGGTCGAGTTATGCTCGGATAAGGTCTTGTTGTAATAAAATTTCATTGACGCGTCGGTTACAAAATAGTAGTAATCAAAACTTTCCGTAGGCTCAGCCGACGCTTTAATTGAATTAAGGCTGGGCGAGCAGAGAGGTCCGGGAGGAAGCCCCGCCGACTCGTAGGTGTTGTACCTGCCGCCGCCATAGGGATATTTTCTTGTGGGGGACGAGCCTAAGGTTGAAAACCCGTCGCTTTTTAAGCGGTTGAAGAAGACCGCCGCTACATTTGCCATTTCATTAGGACTGCCGCCCGCCTCTAACTCTACAATAGAAGCCATAGTCATAATTTCGTGAAGCGTATAGCCGCTGTCCGAAATCTTTTTGCGCAGTGTGCTGTCAAGCTTTTGATCCAGCGTCTTTAGCATTTTGTCAACCGCTAAATGGGCGCACTCCTTGGAATCAAAGTTATAAAAATCATAGGAATCGGGAAAAAGGTAGCCCTCTAAGCGGTAATAAACCTTTTCCTCGGGTATATCCTTTACAAAATCATAGTCAAACTCGCCGGTTTGTACCTCGCTTAAAAAGTCGGACTTCGTGCAAACTCCTTTTTCCTCAAGGATTTTCGCAATATCGTCCACCGAGGACATTTCGGGTATTGTAACGTGAACGCTCTGAGCCTTTGCGCCCTCCTCAATAAGCATAACCGACAGCGCCTCGTAGCCCGCCTCGTTATTAAAGGTGTAAACGCCATATTTGAACTGACTGTCGTAGTGCTTTAGCTTGGCGTACATTCTGAAAAGGAAGGGTATTTTAACCGCGCCGCAGTCTTTTAACTCATCGGCAATCTGCGCCGTAGCCATACCCTGCTCAATTTCTATTGTACATTCCTTTCCTCTGCCGAAGCCTATGCCCATATAGTCCGCTCCCGCGTAAATAACCCCAAACGCAAGGCCGACAGATACAATTATTATGCAAAGCACCCATACAAGGGTTTTAGAAAGGCTGTGACCGTCCGAGTGCTTACTGCCTTTTCCTTTCGGCTTGTCCGACCCGGAGTTTTCATCAATTTCAAAGCCCCTGCCTATCACAAAATCGTCGTCCGGAGCATTTGTAAAGCCGCTGTTTTCCCGCGGATTTTCGCTGAAATTATTACCGTCCATTCCTTATCTCCTATTTACTGTACTTCATACTTTTTTTAAGGGTGTCAGCGCACTCTTTGTCACCTGTCAGCCCGCTTAAAAGCTTGAAGCCGAAATCAAACGCCGCTCCCGCGCCGCAGGCGGTGGTTATTTTTCCGTCTGTCACAACAGGAAGATCGGCAAATTCCGCTCCGTAAAGGTCTTTTTCAAAACCCGGGAAACAGGTGGCTTTTTTGCCCTTTAAAAGTCCCTTGTGACCGAGTATTGAGGGCGCGGCGCAGATAGCGCCGATATAAAGTCCGTTCTTATCCGCAAAATCGATAAAACGCTGAACACACTCGCTCTTTTCAAGATTAAGCGTTCCCGGCATACCTCCGGGAAGAATTATTCCCTCAAGCCCGTCTGTTGTTGCCTCTTGAGCTGTAATATCGCACACAACGGGGATTTTGTGAGAGCCGACGGCGTTTTTTCCGCCTACGCCGACCGTTTTAACATTTAAACCGCCCCGCCTTAAAATATCGACAGGGGCTAACGCCTCGATTTCCTCAAATCCGTCGCTTAAGAACACATAAATCATAACGCCCGCTCCTTACTTACTTTTAAGGGATTTATAAAATTCCCGCACCTCTTGGGGTTTTCCGCAGGACATCTTACCCTCAGAGCAACCGCCTCTTACGCAGGACGGCCCCGCGTTTTTAAAGAGGTTGGGCGCAACCTCGCTTACAAGGGCTAACATCTGGTTTGCAACGTCCTGTATCTCCCACTGTGCACGGCGGCAGCACCGCACCTTAAAGAAATTCATAAGCGAGCGGGCATTCATTGTAAGCACCATTTGTGTCTCGCAGGCGTTGGGCAGGACAAATCTCGCGTCCTCAATAGCTTTTTTCTCGGCAAGGCGGGTTGCGGTCTTTTCGTCCTTTCCCTCGGCTAAGAAGGTCTTAATATGCTTTTCCTTTAATATGGCGGCAAGGCGGTCATAACGCTCCTGATCCTCCGCCATTATCTCGTCGTATATGCGTTTTGCCTCCCCGTCCTCGGCAATTTCTGGCGGGGTGACATAACAGAAGCTGCCCTCCCTTACATACCGCTGGCTCTTGACCGAAAAGGACGCCATTCTGTGCCTTGTAATCTGAGCTAAAAGCGAGCGGGAGACCCCCTCGATTCCAAAAGTGAAGCTTGCGTGCTCGATAGGGCTTTCGTGACCTATCTCCGAAAGCATTTCCACAAAGGACGCCGCCTTTTCATCTGTTAAATTGTCATTTAAACTGTTTATGTCGGAACTGCTGTAACAAAGCTTTGCCGCCGCCGCAACCGTATGCTCAGGGTTCGGCGTGTGGGCTAAAAGAATAACGTTTGCCATTTTTTTGTCTCCGTTTCTTATGTTGTATTAATTATATCAAATGGTGTATATATAATCAATGATTTTTTCAGAATTTGCGTATTTCAAGGCTTTTATCGTCGCCTCCCTTGGTAATGCTCTTTATTACTATAAAGTAGCTGTATTCGTCGCTTACCTTAACGCAGACCCTGTCGCCCACCTTTTTGCCCATTACCGCGTGACCCAAGGGCGATTCGCGGCTTATAAGCCTTTCGAGTGAATTTTGCCTAAGCGATGTTACAAGCCTTACGCTTTCGGTACAATCATCCTCTTCAACATAGTATTCCACCGTGTCAAACAGTCCCACCTCGTCCGCTTTGCTTTCGGGGTGTATTATTTTCGCGGTCTTAATCATATTGCGAAGATACCTGATCCTGCTTTCGTTCCTGCCGCGTTCACGCTTTGCCGCGTGATATTCTGCGTTCTCGCTTAAGTCCCCGAAGCTCCTTGTGAACTTGACCTCCTCTAAAATCTTAGGTCTTATAACGCCGACGCGGTATTCAAGCTCCTCCTTCATTTTATCTATATCAACCTGAGTTAGCTCGTCGTACATTTTCTCACAGCCTTTCAACATTCAGTTATCATTATAATAAACCGTGGCAGAATTATCAAGTATACGCTTTAAATTTCCCCTTAGTTGTGTTAGAATAACAGAAAAGGGGAGTTTTTTATGTTTAACATTTTTCTTATCGAGGACGATCCCGTGATTTCGGGGGCGATAAAAGCACACCTTGAAGCCTGGGACTATAAGGTTTATGCCGCCGAGGATTTTAAAAATATAACCGAGCAGTTAGCAGAGGTAAGCCCTCAGCTTGTACTGCTTGATATTTCTCTGCCCTTTTACAGCGGGTACTACTGGTGCGTTGAGTCTTATAACCCATAAGGGCACGGTAGCTGTCTTTGCGCTGATTTATTTGCTTATTTATTATTTCACGGCAAGGGTTTATTTTAAGATTGTTAATTGGCGTTAAAACTATCCACAAATAAATAGGAGATGATGATTTTGGCTACATACATAGAAATTCAAGCTTATGTTAAAACAAATTATGGTTTTACTCCAAAAACTTGCTGGATTGCACACATGAAGGAAGTTTGCGGTATTCCCGTGAAAAATGCACCCAATAGAATTTTGCCGGATAGACGAGAAAAGCCTTGCCCTTTAGAAAAACAAAAATATATTGAGCAAGCTTTTCGTTATTTCAATATGATATAATAAAAAGAGTTAACTGACTTCTCAAAAAGTCAGTTAACTCTTTACTTTTACAATAATTCAAAAAATGTTGTCATTTTGTTGCCACAAAGGACATCAAAGCGGCAAAAAGCCTTTATTCATGAGCTTTTTTAAGGGTATGAAATCATTCCCACTCGCTCCCGAAAACTGTGACTTAAACAATTTTGTATGGGTGTTTTTGCTCATATTATCAGGAGTGTTCAGATTATCCGCAAAATACGGACTATCAAGATTTTTGTTGTCATCGTGTTGTCACGCCAACAATGATATGATACACGCTAATTGTCGTTTTTTCAATAGATTTTGTAAAAGAAATAACCTCCACATTATAAAATAATGTCTTTAAACTCCGATTTTAAAATATCCTTAATGACATCTCTATCTATAACAAATTCGGGAGTTCCCATTGAGCCGGGACCAACCTCGTATTTGTCAAAGATTATTACTAAATCGCCGTTTTCATTCCAATAGAAATTATGGTCTGCACTGACGGTTGCAAATTCTTCGCCTATCCCACTATTATTTATCCAATATGAGATACTTTCATCGTTGGCCATTTGCTCTTGCATTTGCATTTTGATTTCTGCCACAAGAATATCGGAAAATTTATCGGTATTGAACAGATCGCCAAGCTCGACTATCTTTCCTTGCTTTTTATCAATGTGATAAAATTCAAAATAAGTATTACTGCTTGCCGCCGTTTCACTTACAGATAATTTGAGCGTAAACCAACGATCTGTATTCGTTGTCGCTTCATAATCAACGTGGATAGAGCCATAGCCATTATTCCCGGTAATTTCAAGGTCTTTATAAAACTGATTTACAAGAGCAGTTGTAAGCTCGCTGACATCTTTGTTTATATAATCAACAGCTTCGCTATCCTCACCCTCTATTTGCGGTACATCAATACCCATTTCGTGTTTATCGTCAGAGTAAAAATAATTACGTATAGTTACCACCCGAACAATATCCCCGATTACGGGAATTTGCTCCAGAGCCTGTGCGTATGCTACGCTCACATTAGGCAATAAGAAAAGTGTTATAAAAATAAAGCATGCTGCTGCCGCCGCAATACGGGGTAATATGCGAATTTGTTTTATAACGGGTTTCTTTTCGGGTAAGTCGGCAAGCGTTTGTTCTATACGGTTTTTCACAGAATCAGGAATTTCTGTCTGTTCTTGTGCCGCTTTGCTTTTTATATACTTATCAAAATCATTCATCCGTTAAAATCCTCCTTCAAAATTTCTCGCAGCATCTTTCGGGCACGAGAAAGCTGCTTTTTTACAGCAACCACATTCGTGTTTGTAATTTGTGCGATTTTTGATACCGAAAGATTTTCATAGTAAAACAGCACAACAACTGTACGGTAGGGTTGTTTAAGGCTATTCACAGCCTCACGAACTGTAAGACTTGTAGTTATGTCGTTTTCGGGACTGTCATCGGGAATGTCCGGTGTTTCTTCCATAGGTATAATTTTTGAATTTTTGCGGATCATTTCAACTGCTGTATTATGAACAATACGCAATATCCACGGCTTAAAAGAATTTTCGTTTTTTAGTGTGTCTAAATTTTTATAGGCTCGGTATATGGATTCGCTGATGATTTCGCCCGCATCTGAATCGTTCCAGACAATAGAAAAAGCCAAAGAATACATTGCGTTTTCACAAAGCCGTATATGTTCGCAAAATGCGTCTTTGTCGGTCAAAATCATCCCTCCCCGATTAGTGAAGCCGTTTGTCTTATGATCCATTTGCCCCACTCACTGTAATATTTAGCATAAAGATGTGTGCTGTCCTCCGATTTGTCGGAAGATAGTCCGCCTGTTTTATCATCAAACAGAATATTGGCATCAAGATAAAATTTGCTTTTTGAGTCCGCGAGTTTTGCCAATTCTGCATTTAACCCGTTAATAGCAGTATTGTTTACCACCTTATCGCTATCCGAACGACTTTTCGTAACGTGCAGATTTGCTTGTATGAAAATAACAGCATCGGATTGTTTGCTTTTAACAAATTCAATCAACTCACTGTATTTTTCGATGGTGTTGCTAAATTTGTATCCCACTTCATTGATGCCGAGCATTATATATATTTTACCATACTTTTTGCTATTCAGCAACTCCGTCAAAGTCACCTTGCCGACATTGGGAACAGAAACAGGCTTTTTATGAATGTTGTAAACACTCATTCCCACCGTGCAAAAATAGTCTGCTCCGTCGATACCTGCATACTCCATAAGTCCCACTGTCCTTGAATCACCGATGAACAGAGCATCATCCATAGAAATATCGCTGTTTGGTTGCGTTGTTATATTTTCCGAAGTTGATGTTTCTGTTATAGATGTACTCGCTTCGTAATCACCCTCTGTTTGCGTAGAGTTTGTATCTTCTAAGGTGTCTTTGGGATTCGATATAATATCGTTTTGCGTTACCGAATTGTTGTCGGTTTCTGTGTCGGAGCTTGAAGATGGGGTTTGCCAAAAAAACATCAACAGTATAACAGCAACAACTAAAAAACATAAGGACAAAAGAGTAACTAAATTTGACTTTTTCATTTTCTTTACCTCTCAAAATCTAAAATATAAAAACGGATCATCAAAGCCACGGTACATACAATATACACTTGCACAGAAAATCACCGATAACAGCAGGCATATAACAACACGGCTTTTAATTCGTTTCAAAATACGAAACGGCAATCTTGTCGAGAACAATATACCTGCGATAAAAAACGAATAAAATAAGTTTAAGTATTTTAGGTAGTCATACCTAAATATCGACCATACGCCTTGACCGAAAAACGGGAACAACCGAGTAAAAAACACCCAAAGCTGCCCTATATCATCAATAGCGAATATTGCCCAAGTAATCGGGATCAATATGAACATATAAAGGTGGGCAATGACAGGCATTTTATTAAGATATTTTCCTATAAAGAATTTTTCAAGCATTATGATAATGGACAGAACTGTTCCCCATAAAACGAAATTATATCCTGCACCGTGCCACAACCCCGTAAGCAACCATACGATAAGCAGATTTCTGACAGTAGCAATTTTGCCGTTGCGATTTCCGCCAAGAGGGATATATACATACTCTCTAAACCAAGCCCCAAGTGTTATATGCCACCGCCGCCAAAATTCTGTCATTGTAAGGCTTGTATATGGGTGGTCAAAGTTTTTCGGTAGCTTGAATCCGAGCATTTTTCCAAGACCTATAGCCATCAGGGAGTAACCGAAAAAATCAAAATATATTTGAAAAGAAAATGCTATTATCGCCATCCACGCAAGCGGTGTAGATATGCTTTCAAACCCAATCGCACAAGTCTGCGACCACAGTTTTCCGATAGGATTAGCAAGTAGCACTTTTAATCCTAATCCGAAAATAAATATGCCGATACCTCTCAGCACAGATGATGTTTTGATTTGCCGCTTATACAGTTCTTTTTCCACTTGACCGTAAGTAACAATCGGACCGGCAATGAGCTGTTCGAACATTGAAATATATATCGTATATTTAAGCAAACTTTGTTGTGCCTTTGTAGTTCCTCGGTAAACATCAACAATATATGAAATTCCTTGAAAGGTGTAAAAGGAAATGCCAATAGGCAATACAATATCTGCCGTAAAGTTAAAACTCGGATTGAGCCGACCAATTTCGTTTATTACAAAACCGGAATACTTAAATGCGGCCAGACTGATTAAGTGTAAACTTATGCCTATGGTCAATAATACCTTCTTGTGTGCCGAAAATTTTTCAATCCATACACCAACCACAAAATCCGCAATAATACTTAGTATAAACACTATAAAATGTTCGGGGTTATGGATCGTGCCCACAAAGTAAAAGCACAAACTTCCAATAAATAATATAGAATTCTTTAATTTATCAGGTACAATATAGTAGCACCCGAAGAATATCGGCATAAATATAAAGATAAATTGTAAACTACTGAATACCATAACCATACCATCATTTCGCTGTTCTGATATATAGATGCACGGGCAATATAAAAGGTGACACACAAATTTATTTTTTCAAAAAAATTAGCGGCAAGGATTTCTCCCTGCCGCCGTTTAACTGTTATATTAACTTGAAAACCGCCTGATTCTACTCCCACTCGACGAGGACTAAACAATTCTGTTTATGTAATTTTGCTTTTCGTTAGTCTCTCTGTTTTGATTTTACGATGTATCTGTATTATCCTGTGCCAAAATGCCCTTGTTATCATTTTGTTATCGTGGTTGATAACAAGAATAATTTCACCGTGGATAATAAGGAAGTGGTATGTGTGTATTATATCGCACTTGACCTCAAATTGCAATATGTTTTTCAAAATTTACACGCAAGATTGACAAAAAGCGTGCAAACCTCTTGCGGTTTAGGGAACAATCTATTATAATATAAACACGCATAATGAGAATACTGCATGCAGAAAGTTGGTGGCAGTTTGAGTAAGCACGATATCGTAAACGAAGTATTTAATACAGTCGGTGAAGTTGCAAAGAAATCTGATTTCATTTCTGCCGGACTGAAAGAACAAGATATTTATACACTTTTTAAGCAGGGATATATTGAACGTGTCAGGTATGGTTATTATAAACTGTCTGTTGGGGATGAACTCAAAGAAGAAGTTCTCCTTTCCAAATTGATGACACAAGGCATCGTTTGTGTTGAATCGGCGCTGTTTTATTACGGTTACAGCGATTTTGCACCCCGTGAGTGGACGATTACCGTTCCCCGTTCCTATTCCAGAACCGTAAAAGCCATACAGGAAAAAGTACCGGTAAAGGCGTATTATGTTCAGAACGATATGTACCACCTCGGTGAAACAACAGGTACTTTTAACGGTGTCACACTTCCCGTATATGACCGTGAACGCACTATCTGTGACTGTTTCAAATACCGTACGAAGCTGGATAATGAGATATTTAATAAAGCAATCAACGCCTATGTATCAGACGAAAAGAAAAACCTTGCCACCCTTTCCAAATATGCAAAAGAAATGGGCGTTTATAAAAAAATGATGAATGTAATGGAGGTACTGCTTAATGGCTGATATTGCTGCATCTGTGCTTGCACGACTGAAAAATAAGGCTGCCGAAAGCGGAAGAAGTTATCAGCTTTGTCTGCAGCTCTTTTGCCAGGAAGAATTTCTGCGCCGTTTGGAAAAATCCAAATATGCAGAAAATCTTGTGCTGAAAGGCGGATTGTTTATCTATTCCCTTACCGACTTTGACAGCCGAGTAACAGTTGATGTGGACTTTTTGCTCCGCCAAATGCCAAATACGCCGGAGCAGTTAAAAACCGTGTTGGAGGAAATTATTGCAACACCTACCGGAAACGACTTTATCACTTTTGAGATTAAAGATATTGCTCCTATTGCTGTTGCCAAAAAGTATGCAGGAATCGGTGCATCGGTGGTCGCCCGCATTAAAAACACCAAAACACCGTTCAGTATTGACTTTGGTGTAGGAGATGTCATCGTACCGAAACAGGAAAAACGAAAAATCCCGACACAGCTTTCCGACTTTGACGCCCCGACAGTAAATACATACTCCCTTGAAACAACCATTGCCGAGAAGATTGACGTTATTCTTAGTCTAATGGAATTTTCAAGCCGAATGAAAGATTACTACGATATTTACTATCTTGCCAATAAATTTGATTTTGACGGCAAGGTGCTCACCGAAGCACTTAAGAAAACTTTTGAAAATCGTGGACACACCTTTACGGTTGAACAGTTTGAGCAGGTTATGGGCTTTGACAGAGACGGCTCAATGCAAAAGAAATGGAAAGCATTTGTCCGAAAAATTGATACAAAAACCGATGATTATGGTACTGTGCTGAAAACAATAAAAGAGTTTCTTACAGAACCGTTTGTAGCGGCAGTCAAAGGTAAAGAGATTATTGACAAATGGTCTGCTTATAGTGGGAAATGGATGTAATTTTGGAGGTAGTTATGGCAAATATTGACGTTAAATATGATGTTTGGAAAAACAAACTATTGGATTTAGGAAAACGCAATAGATTGTTGAATTATAAAGATACTGCACGCTCAAATGTTAAAATTGAATACCCCGAGTGCGGCACTCTGTATAATATGATTGTAAAAGAAGAGAACGCATTGGTCTTTCCTTTTGAATACGACGAAGAAAATTCAGAAATCGAATATGTTTCTAATGTTGAAACTAATAAAAATACCAGTGATTTGCAAAAAGCACTTAGAAATTTAAGAAATAAGGCAAAGACTGCTATTGAGGAACAAGGTGTAAATGTCTTGTATCTTTCGTTTGGTTTTCTGAAATGGACAGAATCAGAAAACTCCAATCAGAGTTTTACATCTCCGTTAGTTTTAGTTCCGGTTACATTAACAATCGAATCAATTAAATCTCCATATACTTTAACACTTCACGAAGATGAAATCGTTGTCAATCCCACCCTTGTTTATAAACTTGAAAATGATTTTGGAATTACTCTGCCTACGTTTGATGAAAACGGGGATATTGACGACTTTCTTGAAGAAGTCAAAAGAAGTATTACATTAAAGAACTGGTCAGTTACAAAGGATGTTGGGCTGAGTCTGCTTTCTTTTTTGAAAATCAATATGTATTCAGACTTAAACAAACATAAAGAATCTATCGTTGCTAATCCTATCGTAAGAGCAATAAGTGGTGATGCGTCTGCTATTACCAGAATTTCTGACGAAATGACAGATTTCGATTTTGATAAGCAGATAAAACCGACTGATGTATTTCAAGTTGTAGATGCCGATGCCAGTCAACAAGATGCTATCATGATGGCGAAAAAAGGCGTTAGCTTTGTTTTACAGGGGCCTCCCGGCACCGGTAAAAGCCAAACGATTACAAATATAATTGCCGAAAGTCTTGCCGACGGTAAAAAGGTTTTATTTGTTTCTGAAAAGATGGCAGCTCTTGATGTCGTCCACCGCAGATTATCAAGTGCCGGCTTAGATGATTTCTGTCTTGTTTTACATAGTCATAAGGCAAATAAAAGAAACGTTTTAGACCAACTCGGCAAAGTATTGGATCTTAGTCAGAAAAAAGTTAAATTGACTGATGAGGCATACCAAAAATTAAATGTTTTACAAGCAGACAAGGATAAATTAAACGCTTATGCTGAGCAAGTATATGAAAAAATTGAACCTCTTGGTAAATCAATATATGAAGTGAACGGTATTGTAGCAAACTTAGATAGTTACGATGATTATATCTTCGATATTAGCGATATTCGCAATGTGACAAAAGAACAATATAATAAATATAGTTATCTGTTAGCTCAATTTGCTACCACCATTGGAAAAATGACAGATGACTTTAAAAACAATCCTTGGCGAGAATGCCACTTAACATCTGTTTCTAACGAGTTTAGACACGATGCAACTTCCCGCCTTAATAATCTTTTGCCTAAACTCAAAGATTTTGATGAAAAGTTAGCAGAAGTATTTGTTACACTACATATGGATGTACCGCATACTCTCCAAAATGTGGACCAAATAATTGAAGTGCTAAATGTTATTGAATCAGCACAAAAAATCCCATCAGAATGGATACTGACTGATGGAATTCAGCCTTTGTTTGATGAAATTACAAATTGCATCAAACTAAAAAAAGAACTTATTTCATTGTCAGATAATTTAGCAGATAAATATAAAACAATTCACACAAATGAATCAATAGCGGAGCTTTCTTCTGCTGATTCTTTAAATAATACTTCTGCTTTAATAAGCGAGAAACGAAACTTAAAAGAATTAGTTACTTCTACTAAGCCTTATTCTGCTTGGAACACAGATGTAATTGATAGCGTAACAGCCCTGTTGTCACAGGCTATTGAAACGGCTAATGAAATAAACGCCTTAAAGAATGAACTCCTTGAGGTATATGAACCAACGGTTTTTGAATTGGATTACAATGCAATATTAGGACGAATCAAAACAGAATACACCTCGTTTACAAAGGTTTTCAAGAAAGAATACAAACAGGACAAAAAGGCAATACAACTTCATCATAAGAATATTGTTAAGAAAATCAGCGATGAAGAAATGCTGTCTCTTGTCGAGAAGCTTCGCAAAATAGACGAAACAAGGCAATGGTATGCCGATAACGCTAAATCATTGAGGGAATATTTTGGCGAAGATGTTGTCGATGAAAACACAGATTATACTGTTTATCAAAAACGTATTATAGCATTCAACGCCATAAATAATGCAATTAAAATCATTAACGATATGGTTGAAATTTTCAATCACATTAGTGATAAGGAACAATTATTGCAAGAACATTACCAATTCTTGTATAACGGAATTTTATCCGACTGGGAGGCAATCCGTAGTGCTTTAAATTGGGCAATATCATTTAAGGACAGCATATATAAAATAAACGTTTCAGATTATTTTGTCAAAGCGGTATGTGATGGAAATGAATTCATTGACATCTGCAAACAAGAAAATGATACTTTGGAAGAACTTAAGCGTACGATATCTTTCGAGTACAGGTGGTTTGTATCAAATTTTGCTCATCCTGAAATATTTGATACAATAGAACTTCCCGATCTTTATAATAGGTTAAATGCTTGCGTTAACGGACTGTTTTTATTGGAAGAGTGGATCGATTTCAGTTCCGCAAAAGCAAACTGTATAGCCGGCGGATTGAGCAGTTTTATAGAGGTTATTGAACAACACAATATTCCGTCACAGGATATTATACCGATTTTCAAGAAGCGTTTCTTCCGCTTGTGGTTGGATGCTGTACTTCCTGAATATCCTGCTGTTTTGAATTTCAGAAGAAAAGTGCAGGAAGCGACCATTGATGAATTCACATTGTTGGATAAAATGCAATTTGAAATTGCAAAAGCTCGAATCAAAAGCAAGCTTATTAATGACTTGCCTTCTCTTGAACATTTTACAAATGGTGTCGACGAAATAAGCATATTGAAAAGAGAGTTGAATAAGCAACGCAGAATTATGCCAATCAGACGCTTATTTAAAGCTATCCCTAATTTGTTGCTTACGCTGAAGCCTTGTTTAATGATGTCTCCACTTTCGGTTAGTTTGTTTTTGGAAGCTGAAACATACAAATTTGATATTGTAATTTTCGATGAGGCTTCTCAAGTGTGCACAGAAAATGCCATTGGTGCAATTTCAAGAGCGAAGCAAGTTGTCATTGCCGGCGATAGCAGACAATTGCCTCCCACAAATTTCTTTCAGGCAGCAGTGTCGGAAGGTGATTTTGACACTGATGATGACGACGAATTTGACGATTCAGATGCTTATGAATCCATTCTGGATGAAGCAAATATGTTGCCGGAAAGGACTTTAAGATGGCATTACAGAAGTAGGCACGAAAGCTTGATTGCTTTTTCTAATGCCAAAATCTACAAAAACAAACTCATTACGTTCCCCTCAAACATAGAAAAAGTAGAGAATAATGGTGTCGAATACATATATGTAGCAGATGGCTATTATGATCGAGGCGGTAAGAAAGGAAATGTTATAGAGGCTAATAAAGTAGCTGATCTTGTATTTAAACATTTCAAAGAACAACCCTATCGTTCTTTAGGTGTTATTGCATTTGGTGAAGTTCAACAACAAGCCATTGAAACTGTAATTAGAGAAAGAAGAATTCAAAATCAAGAATTTGAGCCGTTCTTTTCAGAAGATAAAGAGGAAGCATTCTTTATAAAAAATCTTGAAAATGTTCAGGGTGACGAAAGAGATACTATCATTTTCAGCATAGGATATGCTAAGGATGCCGCAGGTGTGTTCAGGATGAATTTCGGACCTCTTAGCAAATCAGGTGGTGAGCGTCGCTTAAATGTTGCAATTACTCGAGCAAAATATAATGTAAAACTTGTCGGCTCGATTATGCCTACCGATATCGATATTGATAAAATTAGTTCTGAGGGTCCGAAGCTGTTAAGAGCGTATATCGATTTTGCAATAAATGGTACACAGGTACTTGAAAGAGAAATAACCGAAAGCGATATTGTAGAGCATGATTCACCTTTTGAGGAAGCGGTGTATAATTTCCTCGATAGAAAAGGCTATAAACTTGCAACACAAGTAGGATGTTCGGGTTATAGAATTGATATGGCTGTAAAGCATCCTACATTGAGCGGAATCTATGTTTTAGGTATAGAATGCGATGGTGCCGCTTATCACTCTGCAAAAACTGCCAGAGAACGTGACCGTTTAAGACAAGATGTCCTTGAAAATATGGGTTGGAAAATCTATCGTATATGGTCTACCGATTGGATAAAAGATCCAATAACCGAAGGACAAAAACTTGTTGAGGCCATTGAAAATGCTATTGCCAATTATGGTATAGATGAAGATGCTATTCAGTTGAATTTAACAAACAATACTCAAAATACAAGTGCTGATGATTTTGTAAGCGTTGAAGAAAAAGAATTGTCGGTTCAATCCACGGAAAACCCTTATGGATTTGAGGAAGCAGAATTGCCGAATTTCTCATCTTTACCTCGTAACAGATATGGATATTTAGAATTAACAGATTGTATTATGGAAGTGGTTAATACAGAATATCCTGTACATTACGAATTGCTTTGTCAACGATTAGCTCCTCTGTTCGGAAATGAAAAGGCGACAGTCAAGATTCGTCGAGAAGCCGATATAGGCTTGGCACGATTGGGAACAAGAATTGTTCGTAAAGGCGATTTTATTTTCCCGAATGGTTATGAAACAATTCCTGTTCGTATGCCAAACAGTAGAAAAATTCAACACATCTGTATTGAAGAACTATCTGAAGCAATGTTTAGAGTTTTGCAAACTTGCGTCGGAACTACAAGAGAAGCGCTTTGCTCGGAAACCACACGTGTTTACGGTTTTAACAGAGCAGGTCAAAATATTTCGTCAGCAATGTCCAATGCAGTAAATGCTTTAATTTCTACAGGCAGAGTTGAAGAAATTGAAGGAAAGCTAAAAATAAAAGGAGAATAGTTATGAAAGACCATATTATTATTGAAAAAGCCAAAGCATCATTGCCTTAAACAAGTTTAAGGATGGCGATTTTGTATGCGACGACAAAGAGATTAACGATGTCTTAGCGTACAATAAAATCACCCGTGATGATACAGAAAACAACCAATAAAAAACGGCGGCAGAGAGCAAAATCCCTGCCGCTTTTTTCCGGTTAGGTGTAAATAAAATCTGTATTCACGACCTCGGTGGCTCTGCTGCGGATGTTGTTCATTCGACCAACCCACGCCATTTGATTGTCCGCCTTGAGTTGTTCGGTCACACCCTCACGCTCTGCCATCTGTTTCACCAGCCGAGAAAACATTTCTTCCGCCTGTTTGTCAATATCAGCAAGGTAACTGTTTAACTTGCCGCTGGTCAGCAGATTGGCATATAGCACCCTTCGATTTTGCTTGAGGTGTCGCAAATGTCGCTGTCCCCATATGCCGATTGGCTGTTGTTCCTCAGCGGGTAATGCAAGGTCAGGCAGATAATAATCTCCCTGCAAGGTGTAACGGATCCCCGTTTTTTCGTCTGTAAAATGCTGTTTCATTGTGTTGTCCTACCTTTCATCTTTATTATTTCTAAAGCGTTTTTCACGCTGTTTAGACTGTTTTTCCAACTTTGCTCTATCAAGCAAGTCATAAATTTGTTTATGACCAAATACTTTGTGGAGAAGTTTGTAATCCCTGTTTTCCACACGCAAATTTTCATTTTCTTGTGATAATTTTTCATTAACTTTCGATAGCTTCTCGTTTTCACGATATAGGTTTCCGTTTGTGATGTTCAATCTGTGGTAACTGTCCAATGCCTTGAAATATCGTGCAAATAAGGTGCTGATTAAAGACTTAAATCGGGCTACAAGCGGCTCAACAAACTTTGTTTTATAACTTCTCGCCGACATCATTGCAGGCGGTTCAGGGAGCTGATATTCAGGCTCATTCATTATACTTTCATCAAGTTTCTGCAAGGCTTTCTCTCCGTTATCGAAGTTCTCAATGCGGTCAGCCATAACACGAAACTCATCTTTTTTCTCGGCAATTTGATTGTCCAATACAGCGATTTCCTTTTCTCGCTCCTGCTTTTTATAGTCTAAAACAGACAGATGTTTTTCGTGAGTATCCTTGTGTTCCCACTCAATTCCGTAGCGTTCCATAACAAATGCGAGTGCGGATTTTTCTGCGCTTACCCATTGATTCCACTCGGTATCTCCACGGGTTCCGCCCTTAAATCCTTGTGCGGCAAGAGCCTGCTTGAGTGATACTCTTGTATCAAGTCCACGCTTGCTTCCGATGGTGAACGGAACAAAATCAATGTGCAGATGTGGTGTTGCTTCGTCCATATGAAGATGAGCAGAGAACACTTTTAACTGAGGATTGCGTTCCTGAAACCCACGATAGTATTCATCCAAAATCCGTCGTGCAAACTCTCCGTTTTCGCTTTCTGCGCTCATATTTTCTTTATCGCCTATCTGCAAAATGAGTTCGTGGAACGGCTTTTCTTGCTTTGAATTACGGATTTTTTCATAATAGTTTTCTATCTTGCGGTCGGCTCTTGTCTGCTTAGAATTATATCTTTTAAGAGCTTCGTCAAACAATTCGTGATAGACATTTTTGATATTTTCATTGCAGTAGTCGATATTTAGATGTGTTCGACTACCGTCAATATTTTCCGCTTTGAACTTGCGGCTGTTGTGATTAACCGAGCCTTTACCGACCATTGCACTAATCGTTCTTTTCATTAAATTTCACATCCTTTCCTTATCCGGCGTAGCCGGGGTTCTGTTACTCTTGTCAAGAGTAACGCAAAAGCACTTTTGACAGCCTTCTGCCATCAAAAGCTGCTATTGCGCTCTCCGAGGGGGCGTTGCCCCGTTGTCTGCGGACAACTCCCCAGCAGAGCCGCCCTTTGAAAAGGGCACCCTGCACCCCGCCTAAACTTCGTATTGGAATACCTGCCGAAAAAGAACATTGCAAGATTGCGAAAGCCCCCGCCTTTGCAATGTTGCAACCTTACAGGTCGCCGCTCTCTTTTTCTTCGGGTAGTTGCCAATACCACACACTGCCTTCCTTAACAGATCGCACACGCAGAGTTTTCTTTGCTTCATCGAGCACTCGTTTGGAGATACCCAAACTCTGCGCTTTTTGTAGCAAGGTCTGTTGCGGGTACTTCCCGCCGGATAGGCAGTCAACGATAAGGCTTTCAGCCATATCGGATTTCTTCTCACGACTGACACCGCTGAGAAGATCGTCGATGGAAATTTCATAATGACCGAGCCATTTGAAGCCGTTGGCTTCACTCAGTTCAAAGGCGATAGGCTTGCCTTCCGGTGCGAGGGAAGATTTTTGATGTGCCGCCACTCGTATCTCCGGCTTGTCCTTTACTCTGCCGACTACAAGCACGCTTCTTGCAGCTGCTTGAAAGTCTATGGAACCAAGACCTCTATAATTGGATTTGTTACCCTGTGCCTTGTTTAAGTGTCCCACAAGTATAATCGCACAACGGTATTTGTCGGCGATCCTGCCAAGCTGAGAGAGAATGGTACGGACTTCATTTGCTCGGTTCATATCTACCTTTGCGCCGATATAGGCTTGCATCGGATCTAAGATAATTACCCTTGCCCCTGTTTCTGCAATTGCTTTTTCTACTCGCTCGTCAAGCATCGTCAATGTTGCCTCAGATTCGTCGATCACCTTGATTTGTGAGCAGTCAGCATTACCGGCAAGAAGACGGGGCTTGATGGTATCCCCAAGCCCATCCTCTGCGGTTTGATATATTACCTTGATAGGCTCACGCTCGGTGTCGTCGCAGGGTAGTTTTTCTCCCCTTGACAACAGAGCCGCTAATCTCAATATCAGTGTTGTTTTACCCTCACCGCCGTCGCCGTGAATGATTGTCAACTTACCGTATGGGATATAGGGATACCACAGCCATTCCACTTCTTCGACGGGCACTTCATCCATACTGATGATTTTTAATTCCGCCATAGGCGTTGCCTCCTTTCAATTTTTCTCAAAACTATTGAAATTGGAGGAGTCATAGGTTATAATATTTGCAGTACATTTTTTGAGAAGACTGTTCCGTATCTGCGCCAACAGATACATTGAGAACAGTCTTTTCGGTTTTATATGCCATCCTTTCGCTCCTTCATTCCATATAGCGTGGTGTTAATCTGCTCAATACGATCGAGCAGGTCATCGTGAACATTTGCGCCGGCTTCGATGCGTTTAAGTTCATCGAGGACGGCGGCAAGCTCGTTTCGCAGAGCCTTATAAACTCTCGGATTGCCGACCACCGTTATTTGTTGTTGCAGGGCACGAGCACAAAGATAATCTTGCTTTGTCAGTCCCGATATTCTGACATTACTGTCCAAAACATCAGCCTCCTGTGGCGACATACGAAAAGCGATTGTTTTGCTCCTCCAACGGTTGTGGCGGTCAAGATTTTTAGCGGACATTTTCAATATCCATCCTTTCATATTCAAGTTTCTTTGCCATTTCTGTCTGTTTTGACGGGAATAAGTGTGCATAGCGATATGTGATCTCAATGCTTTCGTGACCGACACGGTCAGCAATTGCCACCGCAGAAAAGCCCATATCTATGAGCAGGGAAATATGGCTATGGCGCAAATCGTGAATGCGGATACGCTTTACCCCTGCGGCTCTTGAGCCACGATCCATTTCTCGGTGCAGATAATTCTTTGAAATGGGGAATATACGGTCTTTCTTTTTGTAGCCGTACAGCATACCGATATAATCCTGCATTTCCTCACAGAGAAACTGCGGCATTTTAATTGTGCGGTTGCTTTTCCTTGTTTTCGGTGTGGTAATGACAGCTTCGCCGTGCAAACGCTGATAAGATTTGCTGATTGTAACTGTGCCTTTTTCAAAGTCGAAGTCCCCCGCAGTCAGGGCGAGCAACTCGCCCTCACGAATGCCGCACCAGTAAAGCATTTCAAATGCGTAATAGGATACGGGCTTGTCCATCATTTCATCGGCAAACTTCTTGTACTCTTCTTTCGTCCAAAACTTCATTTCCTTGCGTTCCTCTGTGCCCATATTACCGGCTTTTGCGGCGGGATTGGAACGAAGGTCATAATGTCTTACAGCGTGGTTAAATATAGCACTAAGCTGATTGTGGACGGTTTTGAGATAGGTCTGTGAATACGGCTTCTTCTTTTCATCACGAAAAGCGAGCAATTCATTCTGCCAAGCGATTACATCCTTTGTGGTGATCTCACTGACATTTTTCTTTTCAAAATAGGGTAAAATCTTGGTTTCAATGATATGCTTTTTGGTCAGCCAAGTGTTTTCTTTTAAGCGAGGTTTTATGTCCTTTATATAAAGCTCAACAAAGGCGGAAAAGTTCATATCCATATCGGCAGCACTTTGCTGCTTAAATACTCGCTCCCACTCCTGAGCCTCTCGTTTGGTTTCAAAACCTCGCTTACATTTCTGTTTGCGCTCGCCTTTACAATCTACATATCGTGTTAAAACATACCAAGTGCCGTTATCTTCATTTTTATAAACAGGCATTTTTGTTCTCCTTTCTGGCTTGGTACAGCCTTTCATTAAAATACTCTCTGTTGACTCTTCCTGAGATGGTAATGAAACCTTTACGCTTCAGTTCCCCGTTCAGCTCTCGTATGACTTTGTAGGCATACGAGGTTGAAACATCGAGAATCTCAGCGACTTCTTCCACACGCATAAACTGTTGTCCCATAAGTTTCCTCCTTTCTTCGGTTGATATAATGGGTTGCCGTTTTACCCAAGTGCCGTTCCTACCCCTGCTGTTTCAGCGGCGTTGTTTCGCTCGCTCCGTCGCCACTCGGAGGTCTTGACAAAATCATATCACACTTGGACGGTCATTCAATTTTACTAAGCGTAATTGCTTAGTTCTATATCATTATACTAAGCATATTTGCTTTTGTCAAGTGGCTTGCAAGAAAATACTAAACTTTTTTGTTTTGATTTCTCTTGACACCACTAAACATTTCTGCTATACTATATGTGAACACTTGAAAAGAGGTGCTTTTATGGCTATTAGCGAAAGAATTCACTTTTTCCGAAATCTGCGTGGAATGACACAGAAATATCTCGGTTTACAACTCGGTTTTCCCGATAAATCTGCTGATGTTCGCATGGCACAGTATGAAACAGGTTCCCGTACTCCAAAAGCGGATATTACCGCAGCGTTGGCACAAGTTTTGGATGTTGCACCCGAAGCATTGAACGTGCCCGATATTGACAGTTACATAGGTTTGGCTCACACTTTCTTTGCGCTTGAAGACATTTATGGCATTACCGTCAGCGAAGCCGATGGGGAACTCTGCCTTAAAGTTAATGCCGACAAAGGCAAGGATGCCGCAGAGGTTATCCGTATGCTTGCCGCTTGGAACGAACAGAAAGCCAAACTCGATTCAGGTGAGATCGACAAGGAAACCTACGACCAATGGCGCTATCACTATCCCAAGTTCGATACAACTGGCGGATGGGTTAAAGTTCCTTCCCAAGAACTCAGCGATGCTATGGTCGAAGCGTTCAAAGACCGTTTGAAACCGGACTAAGAAAAAAGACGACAAAAAGCCCTTAACTGCGGTAATCCACAGTTAAGGGCTTTTTAATCGTCTAATACAGATTTAATTGTTGATGACAACCACTTGACTATTATTCTGATAACCTACAAACCACTCGTGGTATAGAATAATGGTCACTCTAAGGATTGTTATCAAATCGTTATCAAAAGAGGTGAGCGAAATCCGAAAACCCTTGATATTACTGGGCTTTTAGGCTTTCTGTGATTATTCCCACTCCTAAGTATAAAACAGACTTTAACTGTTTTTGCTTAGGAATTATGACTTAATATGTTTTTATTTGGTACAGATTATCTCAATTCTATGAGGTATTTCTGCTTTTGCTATCAAATAGCTATCACTTGTATGCTATCATAAAAGTGATTTTCTCTAAATTATTTTTCTTGTAATATAATTGGCAAAAGTTGAGAAAATTTGCTAATTGTATAATCCGGTTTTATGCCAAAGGAAATGTATTGCTTTTTTAGTTCTTTTTCTCTTATGAAATCGTCCTCAGTCCAACTTGTTATGTCAACAAGCAAATCATAATAATTGTTTTTTTCTTTCGGATAATTAGCCCATACAGATGTTATATTTGCCAACTTTGCCATATATACATCTTTAGTTAAACTATCTCCAATATAAGCCGCATCACTTATACTACAATTTTCTTGGTTGCAAATATTAATCAACACATCTTTATCAGGTTTTTTGCTTTTTACTGTAATTATTTTTTCATCCAAAGGAATATTGCTTTCGTATTCACTTTCAGATGTATATATATGTTTAAAATACTGAGAAATTCCTAATCTTTTCAAACGATAAAAACCATTTTCTTGAGCAGATTCAGTATATCCAATTATTGTAACGCCATTCTCGAACAATCGCTTAAGCGTATCTGCAACTCCATCATATAATTGTAATTTACGTTTTCTAACGGAATTAAATTTATGAAAGGCTTCTCCCAAGATCTCTTTTATTTCTTCTTTACTTTTTCCATTATATTTGTTCAATATCGATGGTAGTTCTAACGTAGCAAAAGGATACTCAACACTACCATAACATTGGTGTATCGACTTATATTCTTTTAAAAGAATATCTTTGTTTATTTTTGTGATGTTTACTATTTCATCTACCATTTCATAGAAAGAAGGGATAAAAAAACCAAGCCAATCATATAGCGTATCGTCTAAATCAGTTATTATTATTTTCTTCATTTTAACCCCCAAAAGGTATTATATATTTGCATATAGGTTCTGTTTTTTCATTGCTACCACTAGGGAATAATTCATATATATTGAGCTTTAAGATTTTTTCTTCTATTTGAATTGTAGCAAACTGATTATTATATCCATCTGTTAAATCAGATTTAGAAGCACCTGTGCTTCCTAAGCCAATCACATAAATTGTCTTTTTTTGATCATCTTTACTTCCACATTTTCGTGTCATCTCTACATAAAAATTTTTATGAGTATGTCCGTGTAATACTAATAATATATTATTTTGTATACAGAACTGAGAAATGGCTTCACTGTCAAGTAACATTGAATACATCGGATTAACCTTAGGTTCTTCTGAATATATCACTGGCAAAAGATTATGATGCATAACTAAAATTCTCAATACATTCATTTTATCGGTCACTTTTAATGCATTCCTTAACTCAAACAACTGATTATTTCCAGCAAAACCCATTCCCCTAAAATGTTCTCGATCTTGTTGTAATATACAGGTATTTAGTGCTATTATTTCTACTAATGTGCCATTAAGTGCAACAAATCTATGAATATTATTGTTATATTTATTAGCAGTTATGCCTTTTACCTTTTCATAGAAATCAATGTAATTATTCTTTGCTTTGTCATAATTAAGTTCAATAGGCGAATTGTCTTCGTAGTCTTTTTCAGAATATTTCATATCGTGATTGCCAGGACAAAATATATATGATTCGCCATCTGTTCCATAACCACTTGTCATTTGACAGAAAAATTTTTTTGCTTCTGCAAACTCTTTTTCATCAGCAGAAAAGGTAAAATCCCCTGATACAATAACTTTTGAAAATTTTTTAAATTTTATTGAATCCAACTTGTTTTTTAAAATATCAAATATTTGGTTGTTACTGCCAACAGATTTTTTGAAAGCAAAATGATTGTCAGAGAAGTGTAAATCAGAAAGCCATAGTAATTGATTGGTGTTAGCTATAGAAAAGGATGTTTCAACATTTCCGTTTCCCGGAGCATATGAAACAATTTGTCGATTTTCATCATCAGTTTTAGCTTTTCTTAAAAACCAAATGGTACATTGTTGTTCAATCAACTCATTTAAATTATAAACCTTTTTATTATTAAAAACAGAAAACGGAGACGTTTTACTTGCAAAATGCTCATCAACTTGTACATAAGAATAATTGTTAATGTATTTGTCAGGACTATCTATAGGTTCGGATATCTTGTCGAACTTGAACCACATTAAATATTCATTTTTATTGTAATACGCAGGTGTTGCATTCTTTTGTGGTGAAGGGATAGGATTATTGAAATCAAATTTTATATCTATACATTGTGCCCTTCTAAGTTCACTTCTACCTGAATCAAGTAAAAACACTTCAAAATGTGTATCACTAACAGCTTTTTCTGCTAATGATTTGAAGACTTCAAGCGCAACTTTTTCTTGTGGCTTCGCCCACCATCCCCACCAAACAAAACCTTTTGCTGCAATTTTATCATTGTGTATCTTGATCGTGTTTTTTGAAGACAAATCTCTATATCTTAGTACTATTGTTTCAATTTCGCAACCCAAGATCGTGTCACATCCTTTCATTTATACAGCTTTCATACCACTCGTGAGGGAGTAAAGTCGAATTAAAAGCAGCTTCAAATAACGGGTACAATTCTTTATATGTTTTGCCGTTAGACACAATTTTCTTTAACTCCGATGTTTGCAGCGGAATGATTTTCATTCCTGCTACAGACTTTGAATAGTCTTGTGGATCATAAAACGGCGTTGTTTTTCTGCTACGAAAATCAGAAATAACATTTATGTTAAGATAGTTTGTAGCAAATACGCAGTAAGAATTCATATTACCGCTGCGTATTAAATGCATGCCCAAATGTCTTGATACCGGTTCCATTTCCATTCTACGTTGGTTTGTACTGTCGGCAAGTGTTGCTTCGAGCAAAAGTGTATGTTCAGGATAGTACTCGGTTGCCTCATATTCATAAACTATATCTGCCTCGCCACCGGCTGCGTGAGTTTTAGGTAGTAAATCAGCATCCAGCGAGAGCTTCATATAATCAAGAATCTTACCGTGCCTTTCACTTGCTTTGTACCACAAAATACCAAGCACATATTCAAAAATCGTAGGTACATCGGCATTATCGGTAACCATACTTCTGATTTCATCATCATTTCTGGTTTCAAAGCAATCCAAAAGTGACAATATCTTGTCATCAGTAAATTTAGTATCTATAAGGTGCTGTAATCTCTGGTAGCGTGTATCCTCCAAAGCAGCACGGGCCGATTGCATATCAGAAACATTTATGCCGAGTTCTTCATTAATTCCTGCAACAATAGTGTCATCATCAACTATGAGACATTCTGATATTTCTGGCATATCACAATCTTCATACAGCAATTCAGAAGAAGTAAATGCATCTTGATATAATTTCGCTGCTACTGATTTGAAAAAGTGTTTCGGCACTATATCAAATTTTATAGTATCATCCTCAAATAACACTACATCCGTTGTTTTAATATACCTACGATTAAGGTCAAGATAGTCTGAAAGCGTGGCTTTAGCCTTAAATAAGTGCATTATTTTAAAGAAAGCAATTTTGAAGGTGTTTTCATCTTCAACTTCGTTAAATAGGGTTGTTTTCAAATGTGCCACAGGATGGTTACTAATTGCCTTTTCAGAGGTGGTATCAAATAAATAATTGCGCCACCATTTCCCTATTTTTATATCTCTTGTTGCATCATAAATAGATATCAAGTTATCTATATCATTCAATACGAAAACTCGGTGTAATGCTTGATACAATTTAAAATACGACTTATCGTATTGTCGACTTTTTCTGTTGAGTCCTATTTCACATATCAACTCTTCTGTAACTTCATTATCAATAAAATAATCCAAAGCCGTTTTGTAATTAAGCATTCCCATCAATCGATTTACAATGATTTCATCAATAGATATATTTCTGCAACGCAATTTGGATATACCGTCAATAATTTCGTTCGTTTCTGTTTCGCCAATGCAAAGAGGTAAAAGATATGTATATTCATCAAGTGTTAAATAATCAAATTTATTCAACAAATGAATCAATACCATAAATGGTCGCACAGTGTGTCCGTCCACATTATAATATGTTTTCAGCAATTGCTTCAAATAGATATAGCTGTCTTTTGCTATTTGAAATTGATTATCAGAAGAAAAATCATTTTCTGAAGTGATTTTAAGCAGTGCTTTACCGGCATTGCTCAGTTTTCTTCCATCATCTATTAACCCAATATCAACTAAGCCTGAAGTTTTTTCACGAGCGTCTTTTGGTTTGTTTCCGGCATTGCCTTCAACAAAGTCTTTAGATTGCATAAAATCATAATAACGAGTTTGTAAATCTTTATTTCCCGACCAGCTTTTACTCTTATTCTCTTCAAGCTTCCAAAACTCATCTAACAACGAAAGTTGTTCTTCAATAGTTTTATTGAAATTTTTTGTTCTAAAGCTGGTTGTTCCCAGACTCCAGCAAAAGCTTTTATACGGAATCACATTCGGCATAACCGTACTCTCCTCAATAATTTGTTATTAGGACTTCCTCGGTAACGGAGGACTTATCTTTAGTTTGATAATTTGAATTCGAGTAGCTATAATTGAGTCGTATTGCCTTATATTTTTCTGCGTTTTTTTCAAGCCACTCAATTAAAATACTGTTTTCCTTACCTTTACTTCTCAATACGTTCGATAAAGCAAATCGAATATTCCTATCATTCAATTCGTCTAAAAAAGAGAGTAGGTCTTTTTCATCTTCTTCACTCCAACCGCCTTGCTCGTTGTATGTGGCACAAGTAATCAAGTATGGCGGGTCAACATATACAAAATCCTTTGATGTTAACTTCGATGTATCAAATTCTCTAAAGTCACAGCAGGTAAAGATACAGTTTTGTTCTTGGATTTTGTCAATAAAATCAATGAGTTTTTGTTCCATCTTTTTATTGAAATCTCTTTTTCCAACCGGTAAATTAAACTCGCCGTTTGAATTAAATCGAATTTGATTATTAAATGCATATACGATTATTACATAAAGCATAACGTAGTAATAATAATCAAAGTTTTCATTTGCATGTTTTTGATTAAAATCTGCACGCAGCTTTAAATATCCTTCTCTGTTATAATTACCAAGTCCTTTGCTGCTTTCACAACCGTAATAGTCATATCCGTGTTCACTCACAAGTGACAAGTTATACTTTTCTATAATTTCATAAATCCATTCTAAAATGGATTCTTTATCAAGATTCTTAAACGTATTATACAAATAAAGTAGGTTTTCATTTAAATCATTATAAATAACTCGGTTGCAATCAACATTGATACCAACATTACATCCACCGCAAAATAAGTCTACAAACACATCTATGTCTTTTGGAAAAAGCGGCAATATTTGAGGTAACAATTTATATTTGCCGCCGGTATAATTAAGCGGTGATTGTATCATCTAATTTACTCCTCGTTAAAACAAATACACAAAAATAATCTTTCGGCATTTTCTGAAATGTCAGATTTTCCGGTTGTAAATGCTTTGTAGCTTTCTTCAAAAACCTTTACAGTTCCTTTTTGACTCAGTATTCTCATAATATCATCGTCGGAAATCTTGGCATTAGAACGGCAATTTCCTTTTTCAGCCATATTATTATATGAAAGTAGAATGTATTTGGCTTTAATATCGTTTATCAGTGTTTCAAATGCTTTTGTTGCTCCGATTGTACAATATTTACTCTTCATTCCGCTTCTATCCATCTTCTTGGCGACACCAAAAACCTCTGGTTTTTCCCAACGTGCAACATTTTCAAGCAAATGATATGAATCACAATATTGTCTTGAATTATATGGCGGATCTATATAAACGAGGTCAGCCTCAATCCTCTTAACAAGGTTATTGGCATCCTCATTAAAGCATTGATTTTTGGGATTGTTGTTAACTTCAGCCAAGGGAACATAAAGTTCCAACGAACCTTCGAATTTTGCCCCCTTTCTGTATGCATCGTAATGCCCGCAGGTTACAGCAATTTTATCCATTGCATAAAGCAGTGATGTTATTAAGATTGCTCTTTCTCGATTATTTAAATTGCCTTTTTTATAATTTCGTTCTATATCCTCTCGAATATATCCGATTTTAGCGCAATCTTTTTTACTGAAATAGGTATCTGCAAAATTGCGTGTCATATAATTTTCCTCACAATTAGTTTTTGCATTGTACCTAACAACATAATCAATTATTTTTTGTTGATCATAGCTTTCAGCACCAAACCAAGCAAAATTGCAAATATAGTTGCTATACATCAAATCATTTGTAATAAGTGTCTTATCTGCAAAAGCAGAAGAAACTGCACCGGTTCCCGCAAAAATATCTGCAACTGTTTCAATATCGGCGCATTCATCATTTACAACGCCGGTGATAAACGAAAGCAACTTATATTTATTTCCTAAATAACGTCTATTGTTTATCAATGAGGTTTTATAAGTATTTTCAGTTGCAGTCATTGCAAATCCTCCAACAATCATCTTTATCTATCTATAATTATACTAAATATTTAGATTATATCAAATACAGTGTCCAATAAATCGTACTCTTTCAAATTCCGTCAAACAGTTCCGAAAGAGATATTTCTAATCCATTGGCTATTTTTTCAATGTTAACGATAGAAATATTACGTTTTCCAAGTTCAACGCTTGCAAAATAAGTTCTATCCATACCTATTTTTTGAGCAAATTTTTCTTGACTCAATCCGGTATGACTTCTTAACTCTCGTATTCTATTACCAATTTTATCTGTAATCATAATGTACCCTCGATATTAAATTGCACATACCGCAGACTATATTTATACAGTTTAATTATATGTTTAATCCGCAAATAAGTCAACTGTTTTTAAGCAACAAAAAATCGGCAGGGATTGCTCCCTGCCGCTGTTGTGTTTATACTGTGTAAATCAGTTCTGCATTTACAATTTCTGTTGATCTATTACGGATATTGTTCATCTTTTGAACCCACAACATCATATCGGTTGATTTGAGTTCTTCGGTTACATTTTCTTTTTCGGCTAAGTCTTTTACAAGCCGAGAAAAAAGGTCTTGAGCCTGCTGTTCAATATCTACAAGATATGAATTGAGCTTACCGCTTGTCAGCAAATTGTAGTAACGTACCTTATGGTGTTGCTTCAAATATCGTTTATGCCTCATTCCCCAAACGCCGATATTCGCTTCCTTTTCTTCTTCCGCCGGTAATAAATCGGGCAACATATAGTCGCCCACCTGCGTATAAGTACCGCCTTGCTTTTCAAAAATTGTGTTTGCCATTTTGTTTTACCTCCAAAAATTTATTTATCTCGAGCGTGGATTTTCACGCTTACGACCTTTAATATTTCTTGCCTGTTCAAGCAACTCGTCAATCTGTTTATGCCCGAAAGCCTTACGCAAAAGCTTGTAATCTTTGACCTCCGAACGCAAATTTTCGTTTTCGCTTTTCAGCTTGCTGTTGATTTTAGACAACATTTCGTTCTCACGATATAGGTTGCCATTTGTAATATTTAGCCTGTGGTAATTGTCCCAACCCTCAAAACAACGAGCCAATGCAGTCTTAATTAACGCTTTTAATTTTTGAATAAGCGGCTCTGCAATTTTAGTTTTATATGCTTTTACAGACATAAAACCTTGCGGCTCGGACAGTTGATATTCGGGTGCATTATCAAGCATTTCTTCCACATTTCTTAAGTTTTCCAAACCATCATCATAGTTTAACACTCGCTCGGATAACACATTGAATTCAGTCTGTTTTTCTTCGATTTTAGCACCTAACTGTTCAAGTTCCGTCGCTCGCTCTTGCTTTTTATAATCAAGAACAGACAAATGTTTTTCGTGCGAGCCTTTATGTTCCCACTCAATTCCGTGCCGTTCCATTACGAAAGCTAAAGCGGACTTTTCTACGCTTACCCATTGATTCCACTCGGTATCTCCACGAGTTCCGCCCTTGAAACCTTGTGCGGCTAACGCTTGTTTGAGACTTACTCTCGTATCAAGTCCACGCTTGCTTCCGGTTGTGAACGGAACAAAATCAATATGCAAATGGGGCGTCGCCTCGTCCATATGCAGATGAGCAGAGAACACTTTTAGGTTGGGATTTCGCTCTTGAAATCCACGGTAATACTCATCTAAAACCTGCCGTGCAAGCTGTCCGTTTTCGCTTTCGGCACTCATATTTTCCTTATCGCCAATCTGCAAAATCAGTTCGTGAAACGGTTTTTCTTGCTTAGAATTTCTGATTTTTTCATAGTAATTTTCTATTCTACGGTCGGCTCTTGTCTGTTTTTCGTTGTATCTTTTTAGCGCTTCATCAAACAATTCGTGATAGATTTTCTTTATCGGCTCGTTACAGTAATCAATGTTCAAATGCGTTCTGCTACCATCAACATTTTCCGCCTTGAACTTGCGGCTGTTATGATTGACCGAGCCTTTACCCACCATTGCGCTTATCGTTCTTTGCATTATATACACCTCCAATCTCATAAACTTGCTCGTCCTCGGTTCTGTTACTCTTGTCAAGAGTAACGCAAAAGCACTTTTGACAGGCAAGCCCATCAAAAATGCAACCTGCAAGCAGGTTTTGCGCTCTCCGAGGGGCAAAGAGCCGCCTTTGAAAAGGCACTCTCTGCACACTCCGCTAAACTTTATCTGTGTCGGTCTGTGTCGATAGTGACGGTGATTTTGTCACCGCCTAAAACAGCGACACAACCGTCACACATCGTCACGCTGTTCATAAGTCAAACTAACTTTACGCCCATCGTGACAGCGTTTGTTCTGATAACGGATTCCATACTCATCGAACAAACGCCCTGCATTGATATTCAGCTTCATCGTCAAAGCGTTTGCTTTCATTTCAACGCCGAGAAATTCAACAAGTTCCGTCGGGCTGCCATACCATTCGGGATTTTCATTTGTGATTTTGACGGCGATATTTTCAAGCAAAGGTTCAGGCGGCAATTTCCAAAGTTCCGTTTCGGTTCTCTCAAGTTCCCACACAAGGGTTTCAGGATTGCGATTGAGATAAATCTTTTGATCGGGCTGGTCTCTGCCTGAAACTTCAAGCGTTGCCGAATTGCTTGTTCGTTTTTCTTTCCGTAAAATAAAGCCACCGTCGGCGGCGCCAAGCAATCCGTTAGTTCCTGAAATCATATCAAACTTATCCTCAGAGTTCTGCTTGCGTGTATGATGAACAAGCAGCAAACATATTCCGTAACTGTCCGCAAACTTTTTAAGCCTTGTTATAATCTCATAATCGTTTGCGTAACTGTAATTATCACCGCCCACTTCACGCACCTTTTGGAGAGTGTCTATGATAATCAATTTTGTATCGGGGTGTTCTGCCATAAATCTTGTAAGCTGTTCGTCAAGTCCACTTCCAAGTTGACCCGCCGAAACAGAAAAGTACAAATTATTCGCACTTTCTGTTCCGAACATCCTATACAATCTTTCTTGCAATCTGTGGTAATCATCTTCAAGCGCAAGGTACAAAACAGTTCCTTTTCTCACATCAAAATTCCAAAGCGGTGTACCTGTACTGATATGGTAAGCAAGCTGTGCCATAAGAAAACTTTTGCCGAGTTTTGGTGCTCCTGCAAAAATATATGTGCCCGGATAAAGCAAACCGTCAATCAGCGGCGGTTTACTTTGATATACCGTGTTATACAACTCACGCATAGAAATCGTTTTCAAATGTGATGGATCGAGCTGTTGCAAAAATTCTTTTTGCATTTCTTCAAGATAATCATCTAAACTCTTGTCATTTTCATTAAAATCAGTTATACTGTTGTTAATTTGTTTTAGGATTGACTGCTCCGTATCTGCGCCAACAGATACGATCGGAGCGGTCTTTTCTTTTTCTGTCATTCCGATGCCTCCTTTAATCCACCGAGAATATCAGCAATCATTTCGATTAAATCAAGTAATTCGTCATTGACTTCACCGCCGTTCTCAATTCTCTGTAATTCCGTAAGTACATCTGCAAGATTATTACGCAAAGCCTTGTATACTCTCGGATTACCTTGAACGACCACTTCTTTGTTAGTAAGTCGCCTTGTGATATAGTCCTGCTTGGTTAAACCCGAAAGCTGAACATAGCGCTCAATCTGTTCCCACTCTTCGGGCGAAACTCTAAAAGCCACAGTCTTATTTCTCCAACGGTTATGTTCATCTTTGTTTTTAAGTGACATATTACTTTCTCTCCTTCCATAATTCATCAAGCGTATTTGCCATTTCATTTTGTTTTGACGGATATATGTGTGTATATCTGTCGGTAATTTCCACTGTTTCGTGACCAACCCTATCAGCAATTGCAGCGGCTTGATACCCTTGATTTATTAAAAGTGAAACATGCGAATGTCTCAAATCGTGAATACGAATACGCTTTACCCCTGTGGCTTTTGAGCCTCGGTCCATTTCGTGATGAAGATAGCTTTTTGAAATAGGGAATATTCTGTCTCCGTCATTCGGTGAATAAAACATTTTCAAATATTCCTGCATTTCATCACATAAAAACTGCGGCATTTTTATTGTTCTTTTGCTTTTCTCCGTTTTCGGTGGAGTAATAACATCTTCTCCGTGCAATCTTTGATAAGATTTGTTGATTGTAAGCATATTGTTTTTAAAGTCAAAATCACCGGCAGTTAATGCAAGCAACTCACCTACACGAATACCTGTCCAATAAAGCATTTGAAAAGCATAATATGAAATAGGCTTGTCCATCATTTCATCAGAAAACTTACTGTATTCCTCCACAGTCCAATAACTCATTTCCTTGCGTTCTTCCTTACCCATATTACCGACCGTAGAGGCAGGATTTAATCTTAAGCCGTAAATCTTGATTGCGTGATTGAACAATGCACTCAACTGATTATGAATCGTCTTTAAATATCCCTGAGAAAGCGGCTCTCCACTTGAATTTGTTTGCCTTCTAATCTCATTTTGCCAAGCGATAACATCTTTTGCCGATATATCGCATAATCGCTTATGCTCAAAATACGGCAATATTTTAGTTTTAATAATATGTTCTTTGGTAAGCCAAGTGTTTTCCTTTAACTTTGGTCTAACATCTTTTTCGTACAATTCCGTAAAAGTCTTAAATGGCATAGTGACATCGGCTTTCTTTTCGGTCAGAAATGCTCGTTCCCACTCCTGTGCCTCTCGTTTGGTGGCAAAGCCACGCTTTAATTTTTGCTGTCGCAAGCCTTGCCAGTCTGTGTAACGGAACTGCACATACCAAGTTCCGTTTTTTTCATTTTTAAATGCTCCCATTTTAATCGCTCCTTTCAATTGTTTTAGTTGAGTAAAATTTTTCGTGAAAGAATTTACGGTCAATTCTGCCGGGAATTGTAATACACCCGGTTGACTGCAATTCCTTGTTTAGTTTGCGTATGAGTTTATATGCGTAAGAAACGGAGACGCCCATTTCTTCTGCCACATCTTCAACACGCATAAACATTTTATTTGACATAAACATCATCCTTTCATTTTTATATTTTCATATTTATTGTCGGATACTTTCTGACCGCATTCCGATTTGCCCGAGCGGATACACCATTACCGTGATGTATGACGGTTATTCTGTTGTTTGCGAATAGACTTAACGCTATTTGCTTAATGATTATACTAAACATATTCCGTTATGTCAAGTGGTTTTCACAAGAATATTAAACTTTTTTGTTTTATGTTACTTGACATTGCTTAACTTGTTATGCTATGATATTTAACAGTAAAGTGAGAGGAGCTATAGTATGGCTATCGGCGAAAGAATAAGATTTTTCAGAAATTTAAAAGGTATGACGCAGAAGTACCTTGGTATGCAGGTGGGCTTTCCGGAAAAAACCGCTGACATCCGTATGGCACAGTATGAATCCGGCAGCAGAACGCCTAAGGCTGATTTAACAAACAATCTTGCAAATGTGTTTGGCATATCGACAAGTGCCTTAACTGTGCCCGACATTGACAGCTACAACGGATTAATGCACACTCTGTTTACTCTTGAGGATTTATACGGTTTCCGTATTGGTAAACTTGATGATGAGCTTTGCATACGCCTTGATAAAGGTATGGGAACAAATTATCTTACAATGTTTGATATGTTTTCCACTTGGCAGGAACAAGCAGAAAAACTTAAAAACGGCGAAATCACAAAAGAAGAATATGATAATTGGAGATATAACTACCCCGAAGGCGTAGCTTTCAATTATCGTAAGGAGGGATAAAAATGCCTGTAGTAAATGTTAATTTACTAGTTGACGAAAAGACATATGCTGCTGTTCAAGCCGGAGTTTTGGAACTCTGCGGTATGGCGAAAAATATTGACAACAAACGAGTTGCAAAGCATATTCCCGCTGTTGCAGATGCTGCTAAAGAAGGTGCAGCTAAGGCTATTGATTTTATTCGTGTTCATAAAAAGGGTACTGTTATTGTTAGTGGAATTCTCATAATAGGTAGTGCTGTTGCCGGTGTCATCGGTTACATTGCAACCCGTGATAAAAGAAACCTTGAAAAGCGATTTGCCCAAAATCTTCAGATTTATTTAGATGCCGCAAAAGATGGCAAACTAACTGTGGAAATTTTAGATAATTTAATAAACTCCCTTGATGAACTTTCAAATGACGATACTTCTAAGGCAGTAAACTTGAAAATCACGCCTTCCCAATTTAGTGATTTGATACAAAACATATTTGATTACACCGTATGTTTGGCTGAAGCAAATAATATGAGTCCGACACTTATTAGCAAGCCCAAGATTTTGAAGAAAAAAAACTATTCCGATCTACAATACTATTTGAATATGCAAAAAAATATTTTTGAGCAAGTCGCTTAAAACAAGCATAGAAAAAAGGCATTACCGACTGCAAAAGTCAGTAATGCCTTTTATAGTATTAAAATATTTGTACCTGCAAACCGATAGAACGCTTAGAATAAAGTCATTTTTCAGTTTGCTATCATTTTGCTATCAAATCGGGAATTTGAGAGTCTAAAACCCAGTGTTTATGCGGGTTTACGCAACTCTTGATATTATTCCCACTCAATTGTGGCAGGGGGTTTGGAGGTTATATCGTAGACTATGCGGTTTACGCCCTTTACCTCGTTTACTATTCGGCGGGATGCGGCGTCAAGCACGTCATAGGGGATTCTCGCCCAGTCCGCGGTCATAAAATCGCTTGTCATAACCGCTCTGAGCGCAACGGTGTAATCGTAGGTTCTGAAGTCGCCCATAACGCCGACCGAGCGCATATCGGTAAGCACGGCGAAGTACTGACCGATTTCGCGGTCAAGCCCTGCGTTTGCGATTTCCTCACGGAAGATAGCGTCGGCGTCCTGCAGAATTGAGATTTTTTCCCTTGTGAGCTCTCCGATAATTCTAACTCCGAGTCCGGGACCAGGGAAAGGCTGGCGGTAAACCATATTTTCAGGCATACCAAGTTCAAGTCCTACCCTTCTGACCTCGTCCTTAAATAGGTCGCGGAGTGGCTCGATAATCTCGTCAAACTCGACGTGGTCCGGAAGTCCTCCGACATTGTGGTGGCTCTTAATAAGCGCGGCGTCGCCCACGCCCGATTCAATACAGTCGGGGTAAATCGTGCCCTGAACAAGGTAGTCAACCTTACCGATTTTCTTAGCCTCGGCCTCGAAAACGCGGATAAATTCCCTGCCTATTATCTTGCGCTTTTGTTCAGGCTCGCTTATGCCGCGAAGCTGACCCAAAAACTGCTCGGACGCATCGATTGAAATAAGATTAATATTATAAGTCCCCTTAAACAGGTCGTTAACCTGCTTCGCCTCGTCCTTTCGAAGCAAACCGTGATCCACAAAAATGCAGGTGAGGTTCTCCCCTACCGCCTTGTGCAAAAGAAGCGCGGCAACAGAGCTGTCGACGCCGCCCGAAAGCGCGCAAAGCACCTTTTTATCGCCGATTTTGTTCTTCAAATTTTCGATAGTACGAACCGTAAAGGAGGACATAGTCCACTCCCCCTTACATTCGCAGACATTGTAAAGGAAGTTCCTTATCATCTGCGAGCCGAGCGGAGTGTGCATAACCTCGGGGTGGAACTGCACGGCGTAAAGCCTGTCCGCCGCGTTTTCCATAGCCGCAACGGGGCAATCGTCGGTTTTGCCAATGATTTTGAAGCCGACGGGAATTTGCTTTATATAATCGGTGTGGCTCATCCAGCAGACGGTTTTCGCGGGAATATCGGTAAACAGCTTGCTCGTGCCGTCAACCTTTACCTCAACCTTGCCGTATTCGCTCGCGCCTGCCTCAACCACGCCCCCCAGCATATGCGACATAAGCTGAGCGCCGTAGCAGATACCCAAAATCGGTATTCCGAGTTCAAAAAGCTTTTTTGAATACAGAACGGCGTTTTCTCCGTAAACGCTTTTCGGACCGCCCGTTAATATTATTCCCTTGTAGCCCGCCGCGGCGATCTCCTCAATCGGAGCGGTATAGGGGCGTATTTCGGAATAGACGTTGTTTTCTCTTACCCTTCTTGCGATAAGCTGATTGTACTGACCGCCGAAGTCAAGCACCAAAACCTTTTCCATAGTAACCTCCGTAAGTATAAAACTCAATATAAATTATTATATCTCAAAACTCCCGTTTTGTCTATCCAAAAAAGCATTTTAATAAACATTTAAATATAATCGTAGACCTCGACCACTCCGCTTTTGTGGTAAAGCGACGGTGTGATGCGCAGGGAATAACCCCGTCCGCAGTCTGCCGTCCATTCAACGGGCTTGTGCCGCGGTAGGGCACAAACGCCCAACAGCATCATAATAGCTCCACCGTGCATAATAACTCCGGCGTCGGTAACGCCGTCGTTTGCCATATCAATTACAATTTTGTTAAGCCCTATGCACAGCCTTTTTATAAATTCGGAGTTGTCCTCTCCGCCCGGAGGGGCTGAAAGCTTGCCCGACGTCCAGGGAATAAAATTCGGGTCACTTTCAAGCTCCGTTGCGGTTTTGCCCTCGAACGATCCGAAATCGTACTCCCTTAAATCCGAAACAGGGATAATATCCATATCGGGATATAGCACCGCGCCTGTCTGGCGGCAGCGAAGCAGAGGGCTTGAATAAAGCCTCCCGATTTCGGGGTATTCAATATCGTCCTTCAATAGTCTCAATTCGTTAAGACCCTCGGGCGAAAGGGGCAGGTCGGTTTTACAGCCAATATACTGTCCCGCATAATTGGCGTCGGTCGCGCCGTGGCGTATAAGATGTATTCTAAGAGTTTTCATTATAGGTACTCCAATAAATTAGTTATTATGCTGTTGGATAAAAGCATACCGCGGTCGGTAAGGTAGATGCGGTCGGCGTCTATGTTGAGCAGTCCCGCCCCTTTAAGCGGCAGGGCGGCTTTTTTTACTGCATCGGGCAGGTCTTTACCGAAGCGTTCGCGGTATTTGTCGAAGCAAAGCCCTTTTTTAAGTCTCAGTGCCAGCATTATATATTCCTCTTCACCGCCGCCCTTGCCGTCCGAAACGGGCGGCTCGCCCCTTAAAAAGGCACGGCTGTCGCGCTGGTAGTAAGACCGCTCGCCGCCGACAAAGGAGTGTGCCGACGGACCGATTCCTAAGTACTCCTCGCACCGCCAGTATTTAAGGTTATGCTTACCCTCTTTGCCTTCCTTTGCAAAATTGGAAATCTCATAGTGGGCAAATCCCTTTTCCTCTAAATAACGGCACATAAATAAATACTGATCGGCAGTTTCGTCCCCGTCGGGCAAATTAAGTGTATCCCGCTTTTTGTAAAACAGGGTGTTTTCTTCAAGCTTTAAAATGTAGGCGGAGATGTGGTCGGGTCTTGCCGAAAGCACAAAATCAAGATCGGACTTAAGGGTGTTTAAATCAGAATCAGGCAGACCTATCATCAAATCAAGCGAAATATTGTCAAACTCCAGCGCCCGCGCGGCTTTTACGGTTTTAAGGGTATCGTCGGCGGTGTGAGTGCGCCCCAAAAGGGAAAGCATAGCGCCGTCTCCGCTCTGCGCGCCGACCGACAGACGGTTTACACCCGCTTTTTTTGCGGCGGCAAGTATGCTTTCACAATCCCCCGCGGGGTTTACTTCAAGGGTGATTTCTTTCGTTTCGGCAAGGCAAAACGCCTCTTTTACCGCCCCAATTATAGGTATAATCCGCTCGCCCAAAAGTGAGGGAGTTCCCCCGCCTAAATAGACCGTATCGACTAAGGGGCGGCAAAGTCTGCCGCCCCAATTTTTTATTTGCGAAATAAGACCCTCGGTGTAATTATCAAGCGCTTTATCACCATAGAATGCCGAATAAAAGTCGCAGTAGGCGCATTTTCTTTGGCAGAACGGGATATGGAGATAAAGTCCTAAAGGCTTTTTATCAGTCAAGAATTTCACCGATACAGCTGCCGGGAACGGCGGCGGCGTTAGCCTCGTCGGTATCGATATGCATTGCAAGCTTATATTTAGGGCTTACCCTTGCTACAACATCGCCGAATACGAGAGCGCGTCCCTCGGTCGGGATTTTAACGCTGATAACCTGCTTATCCTTAATGCCGTACTTTTCCGCGTCCTCGGGGGTCATATGTACATGTCGCTTTGCCACGATAACGCCCTCGCTAAGCTCGATTTCACCCGCGGGGCCTACAAGCTTGCAGGGAGCGGAACCCTTAATGTCGCCCGATTCTCTTACAGGGGGCTTTACGCCTATTGTACGCGCGTCGGTAAGCGACAGCTCAACCTGAGTTTCGGGGCGGGTCGGTCCTAAAATTGAAGCCTTAAGCTCGGACTTGGGTCCTACAACCGTAACCTTTTCCTCGCAGGCAAACTGACCCGGCTGTGAAAGGTCTTTTTTAGGGGTAAGGGCGTGACCCTTGCCGAAAAGGATTTCAAGCGCCTCGTCTGTAACATGCACGTGACGCGCGGAAATTTCAACCAAAACTTCTTTTGCCATTATAAATTACTCCTTGCCGTATTTGAATTTATAATATAATTTTACCATATTTCGTGAGGTTTTCAAGGGGTAAAGCAAAAAAATACGGCAACAAGGAGCATTTTTTTAATTTTCAGCGTTTTTTCAATCTCAATAGTGCGAAATAAGCCAGCTTGATACATACAGCCGTTTTAATAAGTGCAGTAGCGAAGAAAAGACAGTAAACTATACCGTCCATTCTTGAGAAAAGCTGTCCTACCGTAACTGTGCTTACTGCCGCGGCAAGAGGAAAATCAAGCCTTTTTGCAAGCGGAGCACCGAAAAGCAGCAAGCTTTCAAGAAGACTGAGCGCGGTTACGGCAATCCCCGTAAGCAGTCCGAAAAAAGGCGCACGAATACGCTTTTCTCCCGTAAAAAGCGCGGAATATACCGGAATTAACAACGCAGGCAGGGACAGCTCTAAAATGTAGGGCTTAGCGCCCGAAAGCAGTTCCTTTAAATCAGGCAGACGGTTAACCGCGATATTTTCCGCGTTATAGTCCTTTGCCGAAAGCAGAAAAAACAACAGTACCGTAACCGCGGCGGTGACAAGAAATATAAGTGAAAGCTTTAAAATTACTTCCTGCCGTCTGCTCGTCAAAAAAACCGCGGCGATTATAAAAGCGGCGGCGATAAAAAAGCGCGGCGTTTCAGGAAGCAGTACCCTATCCACAAAATCGGTATAGTTTATAAGCGCCCCGTACGCGTTATAAAGGGCATAGACTGCGGCGGATAAAAGCAAAGGTACGGAAAAAATCCAAGCTGTTACTTCGCCGATAATAAGGCGATTTGCAAGCGGAACAGCAACAAAATATAATCCTACCGCCGCTATCGCCGCGGTCAAAAAGCCAAAAATGGATATTGCTCCTGAATAAGCACATGGCAATGAAATAATCGCGTCGCCCAGAATAAAAAATGCCGTAATGCCAACAAGGTGTTTGTTATAGGTAGGGCTTGCCGTCATTTTGTTCCCTCCCCAAGATCTGATTTGTTAGAAAATTTATCTCCGCTGAAAACCGCAAGACCTTCAAGCGCCACCCCGTACTCGCTTCTTGAAAAGTATGGCATAGAAAACATCGGCTTCCCTTTTTCACGTCTGCTCTCAATTTCAAAATAACGGTTCTCAAAATTAATTTTTGCCGTCTTCACTTTCTGCCCTATAATCCCCATAATATCATACCCGACCGCGACCGAGGAAACAGGCTCGTCGTCAAGTAGTACAGCGGGGTCGTCCGCCGCAACCATATAGGCGGAAAGGGTTATTCGGTTTTCCCTAAAGCGATAATCGCAAATTTCACCGAACCGTTTCGCGCTCAATGCAGTGTCGATCACAATAATGCCGCAATGTTCAAGCAGCATCGGCCTTGAAAGGGAGTCGGCAATGCCGTCGAGCGCGGAGGTTATTCCATTTGCGGTATAGGAAAGCACCTGCGAGGTCGGTTCGCTTTTGGCAGATTCGGAATTTACCGTCACAATCTCTGCGGTTACGGTTATATTATCTCCGATTTCCGAAAATCCCAGAGCCGTCACCATAAAACGGCGGTCGTTGCCTGCCGATCCCGATGTAAAACTACACCCCGCCAGCATACAGCACATAATCACATTGGCAAGCAATAACGAAAGCTTTTTCATTTTTCTTTTTTCTCTCCCGCACGTATAATATTTCTATTAAAAAATGGGCGGGTGCGCATTTTATTCCACGGAGCGCGCCAAAAGGAGTCCTTAAGGCTCTGGAAGCTCGCACGCTCAAGGGAAACGGTACTGCTTGTGCCGAAGGAGCTTAAATCGAGAATGTGTATAAAGGTAAGCGTCACGCCTAAAATATATCCGTAAAGCCCCAAAAGGGCGCTTAACACCACATATATAATTCTAAGATAAAAAACCGCGCCCTTAAGCCGCGGAACCATAAGTCCCGAAATACCCGACAGCGCCACAATAATAAGCATAGGCGCGCTTACAATCCGTGCCTCCACCGCCGCCTGACCTACAACAAGCCCGCCGACAATGCTTAATGCGTGACCGAGGCTCTGAGGCATACGCACCCCCGTTTCTTTCAGAATTTCAAAAACAAAAATAAGCAGTACGCACTCCCAAAACGCCGAAAACGGTACTCCGCCGCGAAGCTGGGCGACAGTAAGGGCAAGCGAGGTGGGGAGCAATTCCTTGTGATAAGAGGTAGCGGCGATAAACACCGCTGGAATACTTACAGAAAGGAAAAAACAGACAAAACGAAGCATCCGTCCTACCGAGGAGACGGCATAATTTAAATAATAATCCTCGTCAGACTGAAAATTTTCCGAAAAAAGGTAGGGCACCGTCATAACAACGGGAGTTCCATCCACCACAAGGGCTATTCTGCCCTCAAGCAGTCTTGCCGCCGCAATGTCGGGGCGTTCGGTTGAGCCGCTGGTTTTAAAAAGGGAGCGCGGATGGTCTCTTATTTGCTCTGCAATGTAGTTTGAATCGAGTATGCCGTCCATATCAAGCTTTTTAACCCTTTTTTTTACCTCATCAAGCGTTCTTTTATTTACAAGGGAGTCGAGATAACATATAAATACCAACGTGTCGCTGCGTCTGCCGACCCTTAAAGTCTCGGTGCAAAGGTCGGGGGTCAAAAGCTTTCTCCTTATCATTGCAAGATTTAAAAGCGCCGCCTCGTCAAATCCCTCGCGCGGGCCCTGCAAAACCCTCTCGTCCTCCGGCTCGCTTATACCCCTTGTGCGCCAACCCTTGGTGTTTATTGTTATAGCGTCAGTACAGCCGTCAACAAGCAAGAGGGTGTCGCCGTAAAGCAAAGAGCGGAGCATATTCTCCACACTGTCGGTCGCCGCGGTCTCCCCCGCGAAAAGCACCTGCTTTGATATAAAGCCGATAAGCGAATCTTCTTTTCGTTCGGCGTTGCTTGTAAGTAAGGGACGAATAACCGATTCGTTTAAAAGCTCGGCGTTTATCATTCCGTCCATATAAAAAAGGGCGCAGTCGTAGCAGCACGCTCCCCTCACGCTTACACGTCTCAGCCTTAACACCGCGTCTTTTTTGAATATACCTTTAAAAAGTCGTATGTTCTCTTCAAGCCCCTTTGCAAGCGACATATCCGCGTAATCCGCAATTTCTCCCGACATATTTCCAATTCCACCTTAGGCGTTAATAACTTTAGCTTGCCCAAAAAAACAGCAAAAATTCTGCTTTGTATATTTAAAAAAGTGAAAAAGAGCCGTCGAAACGGCTCTTTTTCACTTTTAAGGGGTTTGAGGAGAGAACTTCTCTTTTGAAAAAGAGAAATTATACCAAAATGGGTGCGGCTCCCTTTTCGGTACATTTATATATTAAACTATAATTTTTTCGTTTCTGTGAACGGATTTTAAATTTTTAGGGAATATAATATGTATATTTGTTAATAATAGAAGTATTAAGCCCGATATGGACAAATACCAAGGAAAGGAACAATTGGAATGAACTACTCTGAATATCACTCAAAATCTAAATTTACAGGCAGCGCGGCTTTTTATATTATAATAGCCTGCTGTCTTATCGCGATAGGCGGCGCGGCGTGGTTCGCCGCGGCGAATATAAATAAACACGACGAAAAAACAAAGGGAGAAAACAGCAGCTACCATTCCTCGGAAAATTCCCTTTTTGAAAGCATAGGCAGTATGCCGAACGCTTCAAATCCGACAACATCCGAAGAAGCGGGCAAGACGGTTTCGGACGAGCCTTATTCATCAAAGGAGGAAACGGCGGAATCAACCGAAAGCCCCGCCACAGCCGTTGTTTTCAGTATGCCCGTACAGGGGGAAATAATTAAGGGCTACAGCGAAAAAGAGCTTCAGTATTCCGCGACCTTCGGCGATATGCGAATCCACAGCGGGATTGATATAGCCTGCGAGGACGGCACGTCGGTAAGCGCCGCGGGGGACGGAAAGGTGCTTTCGGTCGACGAGAGCGGCACCCTCGGAACGGCGGTCACGGTTGACCACGGCAACGGAATAACCACTAAATATGCCGCGATTAAAGGCGTTAAGGTAAAGTCGGGGGATAAGGTCTCGGCAGGAGATATAATCGGAAAGGTCACAGCCGTTCCGAGTGAATGTGCCGACCAAAGCCACCTGCATTTTGAGGTTTGCAAGGACGGTCACGCCGCCGACCCGCTTCATACCTTGGGGCTTGAGTAATTTCAGATTGATTAAACGGACGGGCTTTTCCCGTCCGTTTGTCTAACGTCTAATGTCTAACATCTAACGTCTAAATCATACAATTTTATTCTGCGGCCTGCCCGCTAAAAACGCCTTTATATTATCCTCGACTATCCCTAAAAGCCGCTTTCTTGTGGCTAAGGGCGCCCAGGAGGTATGGGGCGTTATTATTATGTTCGGCGCAGTTTCAAGACAGCTTTTTTTGCTCTGCGGCTCCCGCTTTAAAACGTCAACCGCCGCGCCCGACAGCTTGCCTGATAAAAGGGCGCCCAAAAGCGCGTCCTCGTCCACAGTACCGCCGCGCGAGGTGTTGATAAAAAATGCGCCGTCTTTCATTTTATTAAACGATTCTTCATTCATCATATCTGCGCTCTGCTCGTTTAAAGGGCAATGGAGAGATACAATATCGCTTTCCTTCAACAGGGTATCAAAATCAACAAAGCGGGTCTCGCCGTTTTCGCGGACTGTTCTCGTGAATACAATAACCTGCATACCGAGTCCCTTTGCCGCCCTTTCGACCGCTCTTCCGATACTGCCGTAGCCGACAATACCGAGAGTTTTGCCGAAAACCTCCTCGGTTGAAAAGGCAAGCGGCGAGAAAACCTCCGCGCTTTTCCAGCCGCCCGATTTCACAAAGGCGTCATACTGAGGTATCTTGGTGTAGTGCATTAAAATATAGCCGATAACCTGTTGAGCGACCGCGTTTGTCGAATATCCGCCCGCGTTGCAGACCGTAACGCCCCTTTTTGCGGCATATTCGGTATCTATATTATTATACCCCGTCGCAAAAAGGCCGATATATTTGAGCTTCGGCGCGGAGTCAAAAACCTCTTTATCAATAACAGTCTTGTTACAGAGCATAATATCGGTATCCGCCGCCTCGCTTAAAAGCTCGGAGCGGCTTATATTGCCGTACTCTTTTACCTCGCCGAACTGCTTAAAGGTATCAAGCGAGAGGTCGCCGTTTGCTTTAAGTGTGGCGCAGTCAGTTAAGAGGAGCTTCATTTTTCCGCCCGACCTTTCTTTTTGTGCCGTCAGGCTCTAAAATATATGTGTTTTCAAGCTGAGCGATAAGGCTTTGCTTATAAGCGTCAATATACTCGCGGCGGAGACCGAACTGCTCGGCTTTTTCCTCCTCGGTAAGCCCCTCGGACTTTTGCTTGCGCGCAAGCTCGTTTATGCGTTTTATCTTTTCTTCGGTCATATTCTTACCTCAAATCTCGTTTCTGCCCTCTAAGGCGCGGGCTAATGTAAACTCGTCTGCGTATTCAAGGTCGCCGCCTACGGGTATTCCGTACGCAAGGCGGGTGACCTTAATTCCCATCGGCTTTAAAAGGCGGGAAATGTAGCTTGCCGTTGCCTCCCCCTCTACCGTCGGGTTTGTAGCCATAATAATTTCGTTTACCTCGCCGGAACCTAACCTTGCCATAAGCTCTTTAATCCTTAATTGGTCGGGTCCTATGCCGTCAAGCGGCGAAATCACCCCGTGCAAAACGTGATAAATGCCGTTATATTCCCTTGTGCGCTCAAACGCCATAATGTCCTTTGGCTCTGCCACAACGCAGATAACCGAGCGGTCGCGGCGGTTGTCATCGCAGATGTCGCAGATCTCCTTGTCGGTAAGTCCTTGACAGACCTTGCAGAAATGGATTTTTCTTCTCGCATTAACAAGGGCTTCGGCGAATTTTTCGGCGCGCTCGGGCGGTTGCTCTAAAATACTGTAAGCAAGCCTTTGAGCGGTCTTTCTGCCGATACCGGGGAGCCGCTCAAACTGTGCGATAAGCTCGGTAAGCGGTACTATGTTATTAGCCATTCTTAAAACATTCCCGGCAGATTAAGTCCGCCTGTGACAGCGCCCATCTCGGTCTCGGAATCCTTTACGGCGTTGCCTATAGCCTCGTTTACCGCGACTGTAATTAAGTCCTCAAGCATCTCTGTATCATCGGGGTCAACCGCCTCGGGCTTGATTTTTACCGATTTAATAAGGTGCTTGCCGTCGACCGTGACCTCAACCATTCCACCGCCTGATACCGCGGTGTACTCGCGTTGCTCCAAATCCTCCTGGAGCGCCGCCATATCCGCCTGCATCTTCTGAGCCTGCTTTAGCATTTGGTTCATATTGTTAGGTCCGCCTGAATTGGGTATTCTTACTTTCATATATATTCTCCTTAATTAACTTCAAAATTTTTAAGCTTATCCGCAAGAGCTACGAGTGGGTCTTCCTGTGCTTTCGGCTTTGCCGCGGTGTACGGACCTAATTTATAGGTAACTCCCAGCACCGTCTGCGCCGCCTTTCTTATACTGTCCTTATAGGTGCTGTTGCCGCTGTTTATAAGGGAGCGGAACTGCGTGTTCGGCGCGTCAATTAAAAGGTACTGCCCCTTAATGTACGCCTCAGAACCTTTAAGCACCCCAGCGATAAGCGGGCAGGAGGTTTTTAAAATACTCAAAACCTCACCCCAGCTTTGGACGGGCGTTATTTCACCACTCTGCGCGGGTCTTGCCGCGGTCTGCGCTTCCTCGGGCGGCTCGGGCAGGGGGATTTCCTCCTCGGGCTCGGGCGGTGACTGCCGACTCTCCGTAACAGGCTGTTCCTTAATCGGCGTTTCCTTTACGGGTGCGGGTGTTACCCTTGCCGTGCCGTTTTCAAGGGCGCTTACCCTCCGCTCAAGCGAGGCGATATCAGAAGAAAGTGCGGGGTTACACAGCCTTATCACCGTCATTTCCATCTCACAGCGGCGGTTGCCGTTCTGCATAGCCGCGTTTGCCGACTGGAGCAGGGAAAGGGTATACATTATATCCTTTATATCGTAATCCGCCGCCTGCTCTTCAAGCCTTTTAAGCCTTGCTTCAGAGCAGACAATAGGCTTTTTTTCGCCCTTTACGGTTTTTATTATCATCAAATCGCGGTAATGCGAGGTAAGCTCGGACAAAAGACGCAACATATCCACCGAATTGCCGTAAAGCCTGTCTATAAGCATTAAAGCGCCCTCGGAGTCTTTTTCCTTAATGTAATCGGCAAGGGTTATCAGATAGTCGCCGCCCGCCATTCCGCAGACGCCCTCCACCGTTTGCTCGTCAATATTTTTCCCCGCCGAGGCACATAGGTCTAATATCGAGAGCGCGTCCCTCATTCCGCCGTCCGCCGCCGCGGCGATAAGCGAAGCCGCGCCCTCTGTAACGCAAAGCCCCTCCTTATCTGCGATATACTGTATCCTCTCGCAGATTCTGTCCGCCTCAATCCTTCTAAAATCAAACCGCTGACAGCGTGAAAGAATCGTAGCGGGGAGCTTGTGCACCTCTGTAGTAGCAAGTATAAAAATCACGTGGGCGGGCGGCTCCTCAAGGGTTTTTAAAAGGGCGTTAAAGGCGCTGACGGTAAGCATATGCACCTCGTCTATAATATAGACGCGGTACTTTGAGGAGGCGGGGGCAAACGAAACCTGATCTCTAAGCTCCCTTATACTGTCAACGCTGTTGTTTGAGGCGGCGTCAATCTCGACAATATCGGTGTTCTCGCCGTTTGCGACCGAAAGACAGCTTTCGCACTTAAGGCAGGGGTCGCCGTCCTGCGGGTTTAAGCAGTTTACCGCCTTTGCTAAAATCTTAGCACAGCTTGTCTTGCCCGTTCCCCTTGTTCCCGTGAAAAGGTAGGCGTGCACGGTTTTGCCCGAAGCAAGCTCGTTTTTTAGCGTTTCGGTTATATGCTCCTGACCGACAACCTCCGAAAAGGTCTGCGGGCGGTATTTGCGGTAAAGCGCCTGATATGCCATAGTTACACCCTCCTTTTTACAAAAATTGCGTATTTAAGTGTACGAATGAGCCGATTTACTGCGGCGCACGGGACAGACCGCTTAATGCTGCTCGGTTCCCCGCCTGACATGGTTCGCAGCGCCCCGTCGCACAGGACCCGCCCATTCGCACACTTAAACACGCAAGCTTGCTTGACAGAAGTTATTTTATCACAAAAATAATCTTTTTACAATACCAAACACATAAAATGTTGAAAAAAATTCATATTGTTGATATAATTAGGTTGTATAGTAAGATAGAAAGGTGTGTCTTATTTGAAAGGAATTACCGTAAAGGAGCTTTTCGCCGAAAACGAAAGCTTGGGCTACTCGCTTTTAAAAACCGTAACCTATCCGTTTGAAGCGCTGAGCCTTATAAGCGATTATATTAAAAAGATAGGTCCGACCCTTGATACTGATATTTACGAGCAGAAGGGCGAAAACATCTGGATTGCAAGGTCTGCTAAGGTTGCCCCCACCGCGAGCATAACAGGCCCCTGTATTATCGGCGAGCGCACCGAGGTTCGCCACTGCGCCTTTATACGCGGCAGCGCCCTTGTCGGAAACGACTGCGTTGTGGGCAACTCGACCGAGCTTAAAAACGTAATACTGATAGATACCGTTCAGGTCCCGCATTACAACTATGTAGGCGATTCGGTCTTGGGCTCGCATTCTCATATGGGCGCGGGGTCTATTACCTCTAATGTTAAGTCCGACAAAACCCTTGTCGTGATAAAATCGGGGGACGAGAGGTATGAAACAGGACTTAAAAAAATGGGGGCGGTTTTAGGCGACTTTGTAGAGGTCGGCTGCGGCTCGGTGCTTAATCCCGGTACGGTAATCGGGAAAAATACCAATGTTTATCCGCTTTCCTCGGTTAGGGGAGTTATACCCGAAAACAGCATTTACAAAAAAGCGGGCGAGGTAGCAAAAAAGCGCTATGAGTATTGAAATATGGGATGTGCTCGATGAAAACGGAAACCCGACGGGCAAAACCGCTCTGCGCGGTCAGGGTATTTTAAAATCGGGAGAGTATCACCTTGTCGTGCATATATGGATTGTTTCAAGCTCCGGGCAGTTTTTAATCCAGCGCCGCGCGGACGATAAAAAGCTTATGCCCGGCGAATGGGCGGCGACGGGCGGAGCGGCGGTCTCGGGCGAGGATTCCTTTGCCGCCGCAAGTCGGGAGCTTTTTGAGGAATTGGGTATAAAATCCGACCGTAATAGCCTTAAAAAGCTTGAAAGAATCAAAAGGCGCAATTCGTTACTTGATGTTTGGGCTATTGTTTGTAATATTCCCGAAAACAAGCTTGTGCTTCAGCGCTCCGAAGTGGCGCAGGCGAAATGGGTATCTGAAAGAGAACTTCGTAAGATGATTGAAAACGGAAATTTCCACAACTACGGCAAGGAATATTTCGACAGTATTTTTGAAAAAATCAAAAGCATAAGAGGTGCGGTTTATGAGTCTTAAAACAGAGGGCGTTACCTGCGCAAGGTGTCACGCCTATCTTTTCGATGACGACGATATTGTTTACTGCCCCGTCTGCGGCGCTCCGCATCACAGGGACTGCTACAACGAGCTGGGTCACTGTGCGCTCGAGGAATTTCACGGAACGGATAAGCAGTACGATAAAATTAAAGCCGCCGAGGAAACCGTTTCCGCTAGGGAGGCGGAAAGGGGGCATACGGGCGAAAACGCCGAGGGCAAAATTACCTGTCAGATGTGTCACGAAAGCTACGATTTTTCCCTTAACGCCTGTCCTAAGTGCGGCGCTCCGAATGTTGCAAAAGCGGGCGGAAGCTTTGCAAGCTTCGACTTTTTAGGCGGCGTACCAGCCGACTGCGACATCGGCGAGGGTGTGACCGCCGACGAGGCAAAGCGGATTGTTGCGGCGAATACGCCGCGGTATATTCCGAAATTTGCGGTTTTAAATAAAAAGAACCGCACCTCCTGGAACTGGATGGCGTTTTTCTTCCCCTGCGGTTGGATGCTGTCGCGCAAGATGTACAAAAACGGAATTATCACAGGACTATTGACCGTTATAGCAACGCTTCTTTATCTTCCCCTAAGCAGCGCCGTATACAATTTGGGATTCGTCGGAAATGAAACCTATGCCGACATTGCAAACAATATTTTTGCCCATATTTCGGATATCGGAGTGGGAGTAATAATTTTCGCTATGCTCGGATTTATTTTTAATATAGCAATCCGCGTTGTTTCGGCGATTTTCGGGGATTATCTCTATAAAGGCTATACTATAACCACCGTTAAAAAAATCCGCGCCGAAAGCGAGGATATGGATTACGACTACCGAAAAAAAGGCGGAGTAAACATATTTCTGTTTCTTATCGGGGTTATGGCGGTTCAGTATCTGCCCGCGATAATAGCTATGTTTATATAGGCTGACGGGAGTCGAACCAGTTACGGTTTGTGTCACCGCCTTTTCTCGTCGGCTTTGCACTCATTTTTGAAATACGCAGAGTATTCCTGCAAATTCGTGGCTTCGCCGAACGAAAAAAGGCGGAGACACAAACTCTTCAACCTGCCATTTAGAAGAATTTTGATTCGGGCGAAGTCGAAGAACGTGGCAATACTGGCGTATTGCAAGTGATGAGACAAGTACGAACAAAATTATTCAAATGTCAGGCGTGACGGGTTCGACTCCCGTCAGCCTAGGGAGGAATAAGTATGGATAAAAAAATTTGCTCTGAATGCGGAGTGGCAAACGAAAGCGAATATATTTACTGCAAAAACTGCGGCGCGCCCCTTACAAAGCCCGCCACTCAGCAGGAGCCCGAGTTTATCGGAAACATGGCGCAAAATACAGGTGACGCGCAAAGCAGCTTCGGCGAAGGCTCAGGTCAGGGCGCATATGACGGCGGTTATACCCCGCCCCAATACGGCGCGCAGGGTTACGGCACAGGGCAGTATTCGCCGTATAGTACCTACACGTCTTATGCGATAGACGGTATTCCCGCCGAAGATGTCGCTTTCTTTGTGGGCAAAAAGTCAGCGGAAATAATGCCTAAATTCATGAAGATGGAAATCACCCATACAAAGGTGTCATGGTGCTGGCCCGCAGCGATTTTAGGCTTTATTTTCGGTCCGCTCGGTGCGGCGCTGTGGTTTTTCTACCGAAAGATGTATAAAATCGCGCTTATACTCCTTGCCGCGGGAACGGTGCTCACCTTCACAACCGCCGCACTTACCTACGATACAAATTCCCAAAGCATAAGCGGTATTTTTGAATCGATAACCGAGGGGGACACCGACGCCTTGATTGACGCCATTGAAAATGCGGGGAGCGGCAAAACCGCCCGAGATGTTTTAGCCTCGGGGCTTGATAATCTTGCAAGCCTTGCGGTCTGCGTGCTCTCGGGTCTATTCGGATTTTACGCATATAAAAACCACTGTGTTAAAACGATAAAGAGATTCCTGCAGAATGGAATCGATCAAAGATATTACCGGATGGGACTCGCCTCATTAGGTGGGGTCGCGGGCGGTATGCTCGCGGTAGGCATAATATCAATGATAGTTATTCAGAATATCGCGTCTGCAATTACCGTAATGCTTTCGCTGATATAAAATAAATAAAAAAGAGGAAAAGTTATGAAAATCAAAAAGGCAATTATCCCCGCAGCGGGGCTGGGCACAAGAGTACTTCCCGCCTCAAAGGCGCTCCCAAAGGAGATGCTACCCATTGTGGATAAGCCCGCAATACAGTATATCGTCGAAGAGGCGGTAAGGGCGGGAATCACCGATATTCTCATAATAACCAACCGCGGCAAGGGGGTTATCGAGGATCATTTCGACCATTCGGTAGAGCTTGAGGCAATGTTAGAAAGGCGCGGCAACACTCAAATGCTTGAAGCGCTTAACAAGGTTGCAAATCTCGCTAACATTTACTATATACGCCAAAAGGAAACAAGGGGTCTCGGCGACGCGGTGCTTCGCGCTAAAGAGTTTGTTGGCGGAGAGCCGTTTGCCGTACTTTACGGCGACGACGTTATAGTAGGCGACCCGCCCGCCATTGGCGAGCTGTGCGAGGCTTATGAAAAATACGGAAAAAGCGTTGTCGGCATAAAAGAGGTTTCGGATGAGTTGATCGTTAAATACAGCTCCTTAAAGCTCGAGCAGCTTGACAGCAAGAATTACGCGGTCAGCGACATGATTGAAAAGCCCAGCCTTGAGACTAAGTTTTCCAACTACTCTATTCTCGGCCGCTGTGTGCTGGACAACGAGATTTTCAGTATTTTAGAACATACTCCTTTAGGCGTGGGCGGAGAGCTTCAGCTGACCGACGCTATGCGCGAGCTCGCGGTAAAATACGGTATGATAGGCGTGGATTTCAGCGGCGTGCGCTATGATATGGGCAACAAATTCGGCATTTTAAAGGCTAATATTGAGGTTGGTCTCAACCACCCCGAAATTAAGGAAGAGCTCAGAGAATACTTAAAGGAGCTTGCGAAAACGCTGTGACGGTCTATACCTCTTTGCTTCTCGACCTTGACGACACATTGCTTGATTTTAAGGCGGCAGAGACTCAGGCGATACGCGGTGTGCTTGAAAACAACTCCCTGCCTTCAAACGACGAAGCCGTGCAAACATATTCGAGAATTAACAAAAGCTTTTGGGAAAGCTTTGAGCGGGGAGAAATACCGAAAAGCGCCATATTTACAGGACGTTTCAAAAGGCTTTTAGAAATTTTCGGTCGTGAGGGGGACCCCGCCGCACTCTCCGCGGAGTACGGCAATGCACTTGCCGCAGGGTATTTTACGGTTGAGGGCGCTTTCGAAATCCTCGATTATCTTCGGCAGAAAGGCTATAGGCTCTACGCTGCAACAAACGGGCTTTCCGCCACTCAAAACCGCCGAATAAAAGGCTCGGGGCTTGCGCCCTATTTTGACAGGGTTTTTGTCTCTGAGGATTCAGGATATCAAAAGCCCGAAAAGGAATATTACGATTATATTATTTCGCGGATTCCCGAAAAGGACAGACGAAAAATACTGATTGTGGGCGACAGCCAGAGCTCCGATATTTTGGGAGGAATAAACGCAGGTATAGATACCTGCTGGTACAATCCCCAGGGACTTAAGGCAAAATACCCCTCAAAATATGAAATTTTTTCCCTTATGGATCTTAAAAACATTTTGTAACCGTATGAAAACTCGGAGCATAAATTTATGCCCCGAGTTGAGAGTGTCGACAAAGTTGCCACTCTCTTGGCGGGAATGCCGCTCGTCGAAAATCCAAAGGATTTTCGGACTGCGCTCTACTCCCGCCAATACCACCCACGTGCCCTTGAAAACCGCTAATTAAGCGGTTTTCGCTTACAAGGAGTTTTTCTGCCGCACATGTCAGCAGAAAAACAAAAATGCGGCTGACCGCCGCCGAACATTGAAAATACAGGTTTTTCGACAGACTGACTCGGAGCATAACTTTATGCCCCGAGTTTTCATTATTAAACGCGCAGAGATATCATAAACTGTGCTTATGAAAAATGCAATGAAAAAGAAATAAAGAATTCTAAAAAAATACCGCAGTATATACCTTGGTAATTAAAATAGCGCATATTCGGGATAAAGACCGCGGTGAAACCTACGGAGAACGTCTTATTTTAATTTTGAAAATGAATAGCTATTATATAAAATATACATATACTGTTAACAATAATTTACTTGACATTTTTCGACAGCATTAATAAAATAATAGTGAAATATGTAACAAGTTCGGTTATAACCCGAAAAACCCCGCATATGTTTGACTAACGCTACGAACAGCTGACAACTAAAAGCCGACAATAACTCCGAATTTAAAAGCAAAAAATAAGCGCCTCAAATACGCAGACTGCGTATCGGGGCACTTGGTTGGAGCTGAAGATGGGACTCGAACCCACGACCTGCTGATTACGAATCAGCTGCTCTACCAACTGAGCCACTCCAGCGTTTTCTATAAGATTATATCAATATCCAAGCGCTAAGTCAAGTAAAAAAATAAAATATACGGAGAAATTAGATATGGATAAATCAATTAATCAAAGAATTTTATTATATAGAAAAATGGCAAATCTTACTCAGACAGAGGTCGCCGAAAAAATGGGTATGAAATGCAGCACCTATTCGCAAATGGAGCGCAAGGGATCAATAAATTCGGAGCGTCTTCTTGCCCTGTCTAAAATTCTCGGCGTTACCCCCGAAATGCTGCTTTACGAATCTCCGGGCGGTAAAAAGCTTGACTTTCTCGGCAACGAAACATCTGCGAATTCCCTAAACCAGAATAACAATCCCTTTAGCAATGACTCTTACGGTCCTGCGCCTTTCATCCCTACCCACAAAGAGGAAAGTATTATAAAAATACTCCGAAATCTGCCTAAGGCTTACTATGACGAGGTTGTAAACTTTATAGACCTTAAATATAAAGAATCAAAGAATAAATAATTAAAGCCTGAGGTTTTCCGCCTCAGGCTTTAAAGCATTTAGTTAAGCGTAATGGCTACTCGTTGTGCAAACGGTACGAAAGCGTCATTAGACTGTCCCCGAAATGCACATTTTCAACCTTTATCCCCGGGTATTTCAGCGCTAAATCATAATGGCTGAAGTTCCAAAATCCCTTTATGCCAAGTCCAACAAGCTGGTCTGCCATTGCCATAGCCGCCTTTTTTGGAATACAGAGAATCGCGGCGTCCGGAAGATTTTCTCGGCAGAATTCGTCTATCGTATCTGTGCTTCTTATAGGCAGATTTTTGATAACCTGACCAACTAGGGACTCTTTACTGTCGAATAGTCCGATAAGCTTAAATCCCTTTGATTCAAAATTAATATGGAGCGTAACCGCTCGCCCTAAATTTCCAATACCGATAAGTATAGCGGTTTTCGGAGTATCAAGTCCTAAAATATGACCGATTTCCGACTGTAAAAGTTCAATATTGTAACCGTATCCCTGCTGACCGAAGCCGCCGAAGCAATTCAAATCCTGCCTTATCTGACTTGCGGTAAGTCCCATCCGCTCTGAAAGCTCGCGAGAAGAAATCCGTGTCATTCCCGAAGCCTTAAGATCGCCTAAAAATCTGTAATATCTCGGCAGACGCTTTATAACCGAATCGGATATTATACTACTGCTCATTTAATCACTCTTTTTAATTTATTTCATATTAATAATAAAGCATTGTGAAAAAAATGTCAAGTTTTTAAAAAAAGAACTTGACAAAAATCATATTATATGTATAATAAAATAGTAATCATTACTGATTTGGGTGATTATATGAAAAAATATTCACGACAGCGTGAAGCTATTCTCAATGTATTACATTCGACCGATACGCATCCAACTGCAAACTGGGTGTACGATCAGGTTCGTGAAATCATACCGAACATCAGCTTAGGTACCGTTTACCGTAATCTTGCCGCCTTAAGCGCGGCCGGTGAAATAGTTTCGCTTTCGGTTGGCGGAGGTTATGAGCGTTTTGACGGCAACAATTTTCCGCACGCGCATCTTCAGTGCAGAAAATGCGGAAGGATTAGCGATATTGCGCTTGAAACCGATTATTTGATTGAAGCCGCTCGGAAAAATGATTTCATTCCTGACTCATCGGTTTACATTGCCCGAGGAGTGTGCGGCGAGTGTAATGCAAAAGAAAAAACAGAATCTAATGGAGGAAATTAAAATGAAAAAGTATGTATGTCTTGTATGCGGTTATGTTTACGAAGGTGAATCCGCTCCCGCCGAATGCCCCATCTGCCACGCGCCGGCTTCAAAATTTGCTGAGCAGGCTGCTGAAAAGACCTGGGCTGCCGAGCACGTTGTAGGTGTTGCAAAGGGAGTTGACCAGAGAATAATTGACGGTCTCCGCGAGAATTTTAACGGCGAGTGCTGCGAAGTCGGTATGTATCTTGCTATGGCAAGAGTGGCTCACCGCGAGGGTTATCCCGAAATCGGTCTTTACTGGGAAAAAGCGGCTTATGAAGAGGCTGAACATGCCGCCAAGTTTGCTGAAATGCTCGGCGAAGTTGTAACCGACAGCACCAAGAAAAATCTCGAAATGCGCGTTGATGCAGAGAACGGCGCTACCAAAGGCAAATTTGAACTTGCCAAGCTTGCTAAAGAGCTTAACCTTGACGCAATTCATGACACTGTTCACGAAATGGCACGTGATGAAGCTCGCCACGGCAAGGCTTTTGAGGGTCTTTTAGGACGTTATTTCAAATAATTCAAAACAACCCCAATCCTGTGTTAATAAAAAGAGACATTTGTCATACGCTGACGGATGTCTCTTTTTTGCTATGCGTATTATTTCTATGTTTTTTTACATATGAATATTCTGAAAAATATCATAATTCAATCGGTTTTTAACCTTATATTTTATGATTACTTTTGCAGTTTGAGGGTGATTTGCAAAAATATAAGGTAATAACATAAAAAAGTATTGACAAAAGGTACTTGTTAGTGGGATAATAGAATTAGTTATAAAGAGTAGTATACTCTTTGTAGACTAAGCTTGTTTTGGTGATACAGATGCGAATTATTACAGGCTCAGCGAGGGGCAAACGACTTGTCACGCCCGTGGGCAGAGATGTCCGCCCCACACCCGAACGGGTTAAGGAAGGACTTTTCAGCGCTTTACAGTTTGATATTGAGGGCAGAAGGATTCTCGACCTTTTCGCGGGATCAGGTCAGTTAGCACTTGAGGCTTTGAGCCGCGGAGCGGAAAGCGCCGTATTTGTTGACGCGGCGGACGCTTCGGTGAAAATCGTAAAACAGAATATCGAGCTTACGGGCTTTGAGAGTAGGGCGCGGGTTTTCCGCTCAGATTACGCCTCCTTTGCGGCGGCGTGCAGGGATACCTTTGATATAGTTTTTCTTGACCCGCCCTATGCCGCCGGACTGCTTATGCCCGCTGTCAAGGCGGTCCTTCCGCTTATGAGTGATTACGGGATGATAGTCTGCGAGCATCCGCCCGAGGTTGTGCCCGATACTTCTGTAGGTGGTTTTTCGGTTCATAAGACCTATCGCTACGGCAAGGTTTTGGTCACGGTTTATCGGAAAGGAGAACCGAAATGAACACGCTTACCGCTCTTTGTCCCGGCAGCTTTGACCCTGTAACCTGCGGGCATCTTGATATTATAACAAGAGCCGCAAAGATGTTCAATAAGCTTATTGTGGTTGTAGCCAGCAACAGCGCGAAGCATTGCTCCTTTACCCCCGAGGAACGGGTGGAGATGATTAAAAAATGCATCGCCGAGCTTGACAATATCGAGGTTGTGCATTACGACGGTCTGCTCGCCGATTACGCGGCAGAGCGCAATGCCAGCGCGATAATTAAGGGACTCCGCGCTATGTCCGACTTCGAATACGAGTTTCAGATGGCGCTTACCAATAAAAAGCTTAACCCGAATGTCGAGACCCTGTTTTTAACCACCGCTACACAAAATATGTATTTAAGCTCAAGTATGGTAAAGCAGGTCGCAAGCATGGGGGGAGACATTTCGAGCTTTGTCCCCGAGGTTATAAAGCAGGATATAATAGACAGGATTTACATTGAAAAATAACAGACCAATTTAACGGAGGAATAAAAAATGACACTTGATGAATTACTTGAACAGTTTGACGAGGTTTTGGACAGCGGCATTAAAATCCCCGGTAAAAAGACCGTGGTTGACGTTGAAAAGCTGAGGGCGGTTGTAGACGATATACGCCTTAACATCCCTGCCGAGATTAAGCAGGCAAAGGGCATTGTTGCCGACCGTGCCGACATTATCACAAACGCCAAGCGCGAGGCTGACGGAATTATAAGAAACGCCGAGGAACGCGCAAAGGCTATGACTGCTCAGGAGGAGATTGTAAAATTAGCTCAGCAAAAAGCGGCGGAGATAATCGCCACCGCACAGACCAAGAGCCGCGAAATGAGAAAGGCGGCGCAGGATTTTGTTGACGATATTATGCGCCGTGCCGACGAGGGACTTACCGCCAATTTAGGCGAGGTAAGAAAAACCCGCGCCGCTTTAAAGCAGCAGATTCCCTCCGCTAAGGAATAAGGCGGAAATTTAAAAATATAATACCAAAGGCTGTGACGGAGACAGCGCTGTTTTTCCGCGACCTGAAAGCGAGCCGAAGAGGGTGAAAGTTCGGCGGTCGTTAAACAGCGGTATCACTCCCGAGCCGACGGCTGAAATTTTCACAGTAAGCCGCTCCGCTTTTCCCGCGTTAAAGGGAACGCAGATATATAATTATGTCTGCCGTAATAGGTGGTTTGAAGCAGTATACAGTCTTCGTCCTATTATGGACGGAGACTTTTATCTTTGAAAGGAGAAATTAAACCGTGTACAAAAGCATTTCCCCAAACCTTAACTTCGTCGAAGAGGAAAAAAAGGTAGAAAAATTCTGGGAAGACGAAAAAATATTTGAAAAGAGTATAGACTCAAGAGCAAAGGGCGAGCCTTATGTGTTTTATGACGGTCCTCCGACCGCTAACGGCAAGCCGCACATCGGTCACGTGCTCACCCGCGTTATAAAGGATATGATTCCGCGTTACCGCACAATGAAGGGCTATATGGTGCCGAGAAAGGCGGGGTGGGACACCCACGGTCTTCCTGTAGAGCTTGAGGTTGAAAAAATGCTAGGCCTTGACGGCAAGGAGCAGATCGAGGAATACGGCTTGGAGCCCTTTATCGAGCATTGTAAGGAAAGCGTTTGGAAATATAAGGGTATGTGGGAGGACTTCTCCAAAACCGTCGGCTTTTGGGCGGATATGGAGCACCCATATATTACCTATGATAATAATTTTATTGAATCCGAGTGGTGGGCGCTTAAACAAATTTATGAAAAAGGACTGCTTTACAAGGGCTTTAAGATTGTCCCCTACTGCCCGCGCTGCGGGACTCCCCTTTCCTCCCATGAGGTAGCTCAGGGGTATAAGAGCGTTAAGGAGCGAAGCGCGGTTGTACGCTTTAAGGTAGTGGGTGAGGACGCTTATTTCCTCGCCTGGACGACCACTCCCTGGACTCTGCCCTCAAATGTCGCGCTCTGCGTAAACCCTGACGATATATACTGCAAGGTAAAGGCGGCGGACGGTTACACCTACTATATGGCAAAAGAGCTGCTCGACAAGGTTTTAGGCAAGCTTGCAACCGAAGAAGCCCCCGCTTATGAAATTTTAGAGGAATATAAGGGCAGTGCACTTGAATATAAAGAATATGAGCCTTTGTTCGACTGCGCAAAGCCGGTTTGCGAAAAGCAGAATAAAAAGGCTTTCTATATCACCTGCGACAGTTATGTTACCATGAGCGACGGTACGGGTATTGTTCATATTGCCCCCGCCTTCGGTGAGGATGACGCTAAGGTCGGAAGACGCTATGACCTGCCCTTTGTTCAGTTTGTTGACGGCAAGGGCGAAATGACCGAGGAAACCCCATATGCAGGTCTTTTCGTTAAGGACGCCGACCCCAAGGTTTTGGTTGATTTAGACGCTAAGGGGCTTTTGTTTGACGCGCCTAAGTTTGAGCACGATTATCCCTACTGCTGGCGCTGTGACACTCCCCTTATCTACTATGCCCGCGAATCATGGTTTATAAAAATGACCGATGTTAAGGACGACCTTATCCGCAACAACGATACCATAAACTGGATTCCCGAAAGCATCGGCAAGGGACGCTTCGGCGACTGGCTTAAGAATGTTCAGGACTGGGGTATTTCCCGCAACAGATACTGGGGTACACCCCTTAATATCTGGCAGTGCGAATGCGGTCATATGCACTCGATAGGCAGTATCGAGGAATTAAAGAGTATGTCGGACAACTGCCCCGACGATATCGAGCTTCACCGCCCGTATATCGACGCGGTAACCATTAAATGCCCCCATTGCGGCAAGCAAATGCACCGCGTTCCCGAGGTTATCGACTGCTGGTTTGATTCAGGCTCAATGCCCTTTGCACAGCACCACTATCCCTTTGAAAATAAGGAGCTTTTCGAGTCGCAGTTCCCCGCCGACTTTATTTCCGAGGCGGTCGACCAGACAAGAGGCTGGTTCTACTCCCTGCTTGCTATCTCCACACTTATTTTCAATAAAGCGCCCTATAAAAACGTTATCGTTTTAGGTCACGTTCAGGACGAAAACGGTCAGAAAATGAGCAAGTCAAAAGGCAACGCGGTTGACCCGTTTGACGCGCTTGAAAGGTTTGGGGCGGACGCGATTCGCTGGTATTTCTACACCAATTCTGCCCCGTGGCTTCCCAACCGCTTCCACAACAAGGCGGTTACCGAGGGTCAGCGCAAGTTTATGGGCACGCTTTGGAACACCTATGCCTTCTATGTGCTGTACGCCAACATTGACGAGTTTGACCCAACAAAGTACGAGCTTAAAAAATGCGCCCTCACCGTAATGGATAAGTGGCTCTTATCAAAGCTTAACTCTATGGTTAAGGCGGTTGACGAAAATTTAGCGAATTACCGCATACCCGAGGCGGCGCGTGCTTTGCAGGAATTTGTGGACGATATGAGCAACTGGTATGTTCGCCGCGGACGCGAGCGCTATTGGGTACAGGGTCTGCCCGTGGATAAGATTGCGGCGTATATGACCCTTTACACCTCCCTTGTCACCACCGCCAAGGCGGCGGCACCGATGATACCCTTTATGACCGAGAGCATCTACCAAAACCTTGTAAGAAGTGTTAATAAGTCCGCTCCCGAAAGCGTGCATCTTAGTGAATTCCCAACCGTGGACGAAAAGGCAATCGATAAAGAGCTTGAAAGCAATATGGACAAGGTGCTTGAGATAGTTGCTTTGGGCAGAGCCGCCAGAAACGGTTCTTCGCTTAAAAACCGCCAGCCGCTCTCCACTATGTATGTAAAGCTCGACGGCGACTTAGACAGCTTTTATACCGATATTATCCGCGATGAGCTTAACATAAAGAATGTAAGCTTCACGGACAGCGTGGACGGCTTTGTAACCTATCAGTTCAAGCCTCAGCTTAAAACTGTAGGGCCTAAGTTTGGAAAACAGCTTAACGAAATAAGAACCGCCCTTTCAGAAATCGACGGCGCAAACGCTAAGAAACAGCTTGATAAGGACGGTTATATAGAATTAAAACTGCCGTCAGGTAATGTTAAGCTTGAAACCGAGGACTTACTGATTGATGCTAAGCAAAAGGACGGATTTTATACGGTAAGCGACCGTGGAATTACCGTAGCAATTGATACAACCCTTACAGAAGAGCTTATCGAAGAAGGCTTTGTAAGGGAGCTTATCAGCAAGATTCAGACTATGCGTAAGGAAGCGGGCTTTAACGTAACCGACCATATCTCTATCACTTTAGAAGGCAGTAAAAGGGTTACAGACACCGCGATTAAAAAGCAGAACGATATTAAAGGTGATACCCTTGCCGATTTCCTTACCGCCGAAAGTCCCGTTGGTTTTACCAAGGAATGGGATATTAACGGCGAGACAGTAGAGATAGGCGTTAAAAAAATCTAAAACCGAAAGGAGCGTTCCGCGTTGACTGATAATAATGAGGATTTTCTGTTTGAGGATATAAGCTCCTCATCACTACCTAAATCTAAAAGCAGCTTAAAAGCCGTCACCCAAAATTACGGAAACGGCGTTTTTAAGCACCTTGACAAGATAATAAAGGCAATTTCCTTTATTGTGGCTATCGGGATACTTCTGATTTTCGCCGCGGCGGCGGCAGTACTTGTTATGCTTGACAAGATTTTTGCGGTTATTGCCGTTGCTGTCTTCATTGTCGGAATCATTTTGGCGCTTATTTCGCTGTTTTTAATTTACGCCGTAGGACATCTTATTTCGCAAAATAATGAAATTATAAAAAGGCTTTAAGGCTTGATAAAAACGCACGGAGAGCAATTTCCTCCGTGCGTTTTTTATGTTTCGGTATTTTAAAACTTATCCGTTCTCATGGCCCGCATAGCGTTTAAAACAGCAATCACCGTAACGCCCACGTCAGCGAAAATCGCAAGCCACATTCCCGCAATACCCGCCGCACCCAAAACAAGCACAATTGCCTTGACGGCAAGGGCAAAAATAATATTTTCCCATACTATTGACATTGTTTTACGGGCAATTTTTACCGCCTCGGGGAGCTTCGACGGTTTGTCGTCCATAAGGACAACGTCCGCCGCCTCAATCGCCGCGTCGCTGCCCATACCGCCCATAGCTATACCTATGTCCGCACGCGCAAGTACGGGTGCGTCGTTGATTCCGTCCCCAACAAAAGCGAGGGGCATTTTTTGGTTTAACAGCTTTTCGACGGCGTTTACCTTGCCGTCGGGCAGTAGTTCCGCGCAAACCTCGTCAAGCCCTAATTCTTTGCCTACCGCCTCGCCTATTTCCTTTCGATCGCCCGTAAGCATTACCGTCTTTGTTATTCCGAGGGCTTTAAGCTCGGCAACAGCCGTTTTGGAATCGGGCTTTAGCTCGTCGGAGATCACAATATGTCCGTAATAATTTTTGCCCTCCGAAATATGAATTACCGTTCCCGATATATGGCAGTCGTGTGGGTTAGCGCCCGCAAGCTCCATAAGCTTACCGTTTCCTGCAAAAATGTCTCTGCCGTCTATTACCGCCTCGACGCCCATTCCCGCGTGCTCGGTGACTCTGCCTATCCGCGCGCGGTCGATATGCCCCTTGTGCGCGGCGATTATAGACTCGGCAATCGGGTGGTTTGAATAGCTTTCAGCCGCCGCCGCAACGTCAAGCAGCTCCGCCTCGCTCATACTTTCGGGGTGAACTGCGGTCACCTTGAAAACGCCCTTTGTAAGGGTTCCCGTTTTGTCAAAGACCACCGTGCCGACCTTAGCTAACACCTCGGTGTAGTTAGCGCCCTTTATAAGAATACCGCGCTTTGACGCACCGCCTATGCCACCGAAAAAGGAAAGCGGCACCGAAATTACAAGCGCGCAGGGGCAGGAAACGACAAGAAAAATTAGCGCGCGCTGAAGCCACTGTATCCAGCCACCGCCCGATATAAGCGGCGGTAAAACCGCCAAAAGCACCGCCGCCGCAACAACGCAAGGGGTGTAATACCGCGCAAATCGTGTGATAAAATTCTCGGTTTTTGCCTTTTTGGAGGAGGAGTTTTCAACCAAATCAAGAATTTTCGCAACGGTGCTGTCGCGGTAAACGCTCTCGGTCTTGACCGTAATCACGCCGTTTAAATTGACAGAACCGCTTACCACCCTGTCACCCGCCGAAATGTCGCGCGGTAGGCTCTCACCCGTCAGCGCCGCCGTGTTTACGGAAGTCTTGCCCTCCAATACAATTCCGTCAAGCGGGATTTTCTCGCCTGCCCTTATTATAACGGTTTCGCCCTTCTTTACCTCCTCGGGCGAGACCTTAAGCTCTTCGCCGTTTCTTAAAACTACCGCGCTGTCGGGACGAATATCCATTAACGCGGCAATGCTTTTCCGGCTTTTGCCGACCGCGATGCTCTGAAACAGCTCGCCTACCTGATAAAAGAGCATTACCGCCGCCGCCTCGACATAGTCTCCGAGCGCAAACGCGCCGACCGTTGCAATCGACATTAAAAAGTTTTCGTCAAACACCTGTCCGTGGGCGATATTCCGCGCCGCGTTCCACAAAACATCCCACCCGACGATAAGGTAGGGTAAAAGATATAAAACCGTCTTGATTTTCTCGTTTACAGGCAAAAGAACAATGACCCCCAGCGACGCGGCGGCAATTATTATTCTTGCAAGCCTTTTTTTATGCTTACGGCTCATAAAAAGCGCTCCTTAATATTTAATACGGCAGTCGGGCTCAATTTTTTTGCAGACCTTCGCCGCTTTTTTCATAATCGCGTCAAACTCGCTGTCTTCAGCTTCAACCGTCAGTTTCTGGGTAAGAAAATTTATGTCGGCATAGCTTACTCCCTCAATTTTTCTTATACCCTCCGCCATTTTTGCGGCGCAGTTGGCGCAGTCTAAATCTTCAAGCTCAAATGTTTTCCTCATTTTCGTTCTTCCTTTCCTCGATAAGGTGGTCAAAGCCCTGACCGATTATTGTTCTTACATGGTTATCCGCCAGAAAATAGTAAATCGTTTTTCCGTCGCGGCGGCAGTCTACAAGCTTGCTTTCTTTCAGCACCCTAAGCTGATGAGAAATCGCCGATTGGGTCATTCCGAGTAATTCCGCAATGGCGCAGACGCACATTTCCGACTCAAAAAGAGAAAATAGTATTCTCATACGCGTTGTGTCGCCGAAAAGCTTGAACAAATCCGCCAAATCGCATAATAGTTCCTCGGTGGGAAGCTCATTTTTGACAGCACTTAATATTGCTTCGTGGTTATGCATATTTTAACCTTCATTCATATGAATTATTATTCATATGATACACCGTTCATATGAATTTGTCAAGTTATTATTTAAAAAATAAAAAAATCGCCCATTTACGGGCGAAATGTATATTCCTTTATAATTTTCCATTCCTCGCAAAGCCTTGTAACGCTCCAAGCGGCGTTTGCGGGGCTGGTCGAGGGCAGGCAAACCGCTTTTTTACCGATCAGCGGCTCGGTATAGCGGATATAATACTTTTCCGCCGTTCTGCCATTCACAAAAATTGCCTTAATATTACTGTCGGCTAAAATCTTGCTTATATCATTTAGAACAACTTTTTTGATGCTCGAATCAGACGAGCCTGTTATCTCGCACTCTGCGATAACGTCCCAAAGCGCCAAGCGGTTATTTAAAATAAGATGTTTCTTATTTTCTATAGTGCTTGGAAATTCGCATTCAAAAATATTTGCGATGACCTGCCAAAACCTGTTTTGCGGGTGACCGTAGAAAAACGCCTGCTCTCTTGATTTTACCGACGGAAAGCTACCTAAAATAAGCACCCGAGAGTCTTTATTATAGAGGGGAGGTATAGTGTGAAGCTGTTTCATTTATCTGCCCCTTACCGCGCCTATTATACTGCAAAGTAAGAACGCAAGCATATCCACCGCAACCACGGTAGAGCCGACAGGCGTTCCCGCGAGGATTGAAAAAAGTATTCCCGAGGCGGCGCAGAAAACCGAAATAGCCCCCGAAAAAATCACAACGGGACGGAAGCTTTTAAATATTCTCATTGCCGACAGCGCGGGGAAAATAACCAGCGCCGAAATAAGCAAAGAACCGACCAAATTCATCGCAAGCACTATTACGACCGCTGTGATAACCGCTATCAGAAGGTTGTATGTTCCCGCCCTTACGCCTGTCGCCCGTGCAAAGCCTTCGTCAAAGGTGACGGCGAATATTTTATTGTAAAAAAGAATAAATATTACTGTCACAACCGCCGACAGCGCCGCACATAGCCAAACCTCGCCCCTTGAGAGTGTGAGAATAGAGGTTGAGCCGAAAAGGGTACTGCAAACATCCCCCGAAACATTGGAGGAGGTTGAAAAGACATTCATAACAAGGTAGCCTATTGCCAAAGCGCCTACCGAAATCATGGCTATCGCGGCGTCACCCTTGATTTTCGCGTTTTTGCCGGTTTTAAGGAGAAGTACCGCGCTTATAACCGTTATGGGAAGCACTATTATCATATTGTTTGAAATTCCTAAGGCGGAGGCTATCGCCAGCGCGCCGAATGCGACATGGGAAAGCCCGTCCCCTATAAAGGAAAACCGCTTTAACACAAGAGTCACCCCAAGGAGCGAGGAGCAAAGGGCAATAAGCACCCCCGCTATCATAGCATAGCGTACAAAGGGGTACTGGAAATAGTGGGCGATTTGCGCAATAATCCCGCTCATATGCCGTTTTCCTCCCTGTATTTCAAATATTCCGCCTTAGTGCCGAAGAAAATTTCTTTTCCTATCTGCAAAATGTGGGTGGCGTATTTAAGCGCCGCGTCCATATCGTGGGAAATCATAATTACGGTTATGCCCTCTTTATTAAGGGATTCGATTGTGGCGTACATTTCCGCCGTAACAGCAGGGTCAAGGCCTGAAACAGGCTCATCGAGTAATAGCATTTTTTCGGTGGCGCACAGGGCGCGGGCAAGCAAGACCCGTTGCTGCTGACCGCCCGAAAGCTCGCGGTAGCAACGCCCCGAAAGGTCGGAAATCCCCATTTTTTTAAGGCTTTCTCTCGCCCTGTCCTTTTGCGCCTTTGTATAAAAGGGCATAAGTCCGCTGTGACCCAAATTGCCCGACAGCACAATCTCCCATACAGAGGCGGGAAAGTCGCGCTGTACCTCGGTCTGTTGGGGCAGGTAGCCGATTTCGGAGGGCTTTAAGCCGTCTCCTGTCTCGATTTTGCCCGAAATAGGGGGATTAAGGTGCAAAACCGTCTTCATAAGGGTGGTTTTGCCCGAACCGTTTTCCCCGACTATGCAAAGGTAGTCCCCGCTGTTTACCGTGAAATTTAGGTTATCTACAACCGTTTTGCCCTCATAGCCGAGCTTTAAATTACAAGCTTTAAGAAGAGCCATTGTTATTCTCCTAATGCCTTTTTAAGGGTTTCAAGATTTTTTTCCATTACCGAAAGGTAGGTCGTGCCGTTCATTGCGTCCTTAATACCTACCGACTGCATACTGTCAAGCACCAGTATTTGCTGATTTTTTTCTTTAGTATTGGCAATCACCGTTTCGGCAATTTTTGTCGCCGCGGTCTCGGTTTTGAGAATGTATTTAAGCCCTAATTCATCGGTTTTTGCGCTTAAAAACGCCACGGTTTCAAAGCTTGCCTCGGTTTCGGCAGAACAGCCCGGGAACGCCGCGTAATAGGAAAGCCCGTAATCCTCGGTCAAATATCTGAAGGGGAAACGGTCGGCAAAAAGCAGGGTTTTGTTCTGGGCTTTGCTTACCGCCTTTTCGTATTCGCCGTCAAAGGCGTTTAGCTTTTCGGTATAATTTCGGGCGTTTTCTTTATAAAAGTCGGCGTTTTCGGGGTCTTTTTCGGCTAACAAATCGGCAATAGCGCCCGAAAAAAGCACGGCGTTTTTAAGGGAGAGCCAAACATGCTCGTCATACTCGGTTTCCTCTTCGCCCTGTTCGTGCTCTTCTTGCATACCCTCGGTATGCTCCTCTTCCTTTAAAGAGTCGCCCAAAAGGGAGGTTAAATTAATAAGTGTACGTTTTTCGTTTTGGTACTGCTTTACCGTCTCGTCAACCCATTTATCCGATTCGCCGCCGACATATATTAAAATATCACATTCAGCGATTTTAACCATATCCGCCGCCGAGGGCTGAAAGCTGTGCATATCCGTGCCGCCCTCGGTAAGCCATATTATTTCTGCTTTGTCGCCCGCTATTTCCCTTGTCCAGTCATAAATCGGGAAGACCGTGCAGACAACCTTGATTTTTCCGCTTTCCGCCGTTTTTATGTCAGCACAGGCGCAAAGGCTAAGCAAAATTAAAACCGCCGAGAATATCGGCAAAATGCGTTTAATGCTTTTTTTCACAGTAGTATTTCCAATCATTTTTAAATTTGCAAATCGTTCGCAAATTAGTATACCCCAATTAACCTCTATTGTCAACCGAGAATGATAAATTTTTTAGTTGAATACTCTCGTTGTTTGGTATATAATTTAAAAAAACAATTAGAAGGAATGCATGTGAAGAATTTAATCGTAAATATATATAAAACGCTTTTCTTTTTCGATTTGGCGATAGTTGTCGCCTATTATATACCCGATATCAAAACCGAAAACTCCGCGCTTTTAAGCCTTTGGCGTGAAGGGGTATTTCTCGGCGTTATGCTGGCGTTCACCCTCTTTTTTATAAAGGCGGTAGAGAAAAACAGGCTTCGTGTGTTTAATTTCAAAAACAAGCTGAGACACTATTCGCTGGGGCTTATCACTGCGGCAATACCTTTGGGCATTACCGTTTTAATCCTTTGGCTTTTCAAAGCACTTAAGCTTAACGGGGCTCAAAAAACAAGCGGAATCGTCTTTTGGCTTATCGCGCTTTTGTTTGAAGCCGCCGCAAACGAGCTGTTATTAAGAGGCTATCTGTTTAAGCTTTACAGAAGGTATTACAGCCTGCCTGTCGTAACCTCGGTAATTACGGTTTTGTTTATCTCGCTTAACATAAATGTTTTTTCACACGGGATAATATACGCCCTTAATATGCTGCTTACAAATATTATCCTTTGCCTTTTGGCGGAGTATTCCTACTCTCTGTTAGCGCCTATAACCGCGCGGTTTTTCTATAATTTAATAAGCGGATTTCTGCTTGGAAGTTACACGGTTTCGGCGGAATATCCCGCTGTTATAAACACCCTTTGGAGCGGGAACAGGTATTTTGCGGGCGGAGATATGAAGCTTGAGGGAAGCCTTATACTGCTTGCGGTGAATATTGCGCTGTGCGCCTTCTTTACCGTAAGGCTTAAAAAGCGTAAAAAAACTACTTAAAGGTTATTTCACAGCCTATCGCCTGCTGACATTCGGTAAGCCCTGCGGCTACTATAGCCTTGGTTCTCTCAAAGGATTTAGCTGCCTTTGCCGCAGCGGCGGAGTCAAGCGAGTATTTTTGACTGCCGTCTTCCGCGCTCTCAAGGGGATATACCGTGTATTGGTAGCCGCTCCCGCCCTTATATTTGTTTACCCAGGTCGGTATAAGGTCAAGACTGTTCAAAGTAACGCCGTCCTTGGCCTTTTTAAGGGTAAAGCTGAAGAGCACGCCGTCCTCGGTGTGACCTGTAGGACAGCTGTCCATAATCTCCTGACGCTGATTTGAAACGCAGTTGCCCATAGAGTAAATACATACCGTGGTGCTTTCGCCGTCTTCGGAACGGATAAGCTCCACAGGCTCAATAACATGCGGATGACTTCCGATTATCATATTAACCCCGAGGTTTGAAAGCTTTTGTGCGATTGTTTTCTGCCATGTATCGGGGCTTAATTTATATTCGTTGCCCCAATGCATATAGAAAACGATATAATCCGCGCCACCCGATTTCATTTCATTTATCATATTGGCTGAAGTGGCATAAAACTCATCTATGCGGTCATATGAAAAGCTGTTTATTAAATCGTTCGCCTCCCCCGCTATTATCGCGCCGTTAAGGTACTTTCTGCCCGCGGTTTTGCCCGAGGTTTCATAGGTGAAATTCGCAAAGCCTATCTTAATTCCGTTAATCTCCTTTACGGCATAGGCTGGGTCATCGGTGGTTTCCCTTGTGCCGATAAATTCAATACCACGTTGCTTTAAGACCTGAGCGGTGCGCTTTAAGCCGTAAAGCCCTGTATCGTAGGCATGGTTGTTGGCGGTAATCAGGAAATTAAGCCCCGATGCCTTTATTGTATCGGCAAGACTGTCGGGTGTGTTGAAGACGGGATAGCCGCTGTAGCTACCCGATTCGGTTCCGCCGAAGGTGACCTCTAAATTCGCAACCGCTAAATCAGCCGCCTTGAAATATGGGGCGGTCTCCTTGAAAAAGGCGCTGAAATCATACTCGCCCGAGGAGGTTTTAGCCCCTGTAAGCTGGGTTGAATGTACCATAATATCGCCTGTGCTTATTACTGTGGCGTAGGTTTCGGGTACGGCTTCGCTTGAAGCGGCAGAGGAGATGTTTTTATTGTCGGAGGGCGTGTCCTTGTCCTTATCAGAGCCTTTGATAAGCGCGTTTACCGAAAAGGCTATAAGCGCAATTACGGCGATAAGCACCGCCGCCGAGCAGGTTAAAAATATTCTTCTTTTGATTATCGCCTTTTGTCTTTTTGTTCTTTTTTTCGACATTTTTGACCTCCTTAAATAAAAAAGCACACAACCAGCGGAATAAGCATTGCGGGGATATAGTTCATAACCTTAATTTTTGTAAGTCCCAGCATATTAAGCGCAAGGGCGATTATAAGCAGAGAGCCTATAACCGACATATTCGCAATACCCGAATCTGTAAGCACAGGGGAGATTACCGCGGCTAAAAGGGTTATCGACCCCTCTAAAATTATTACCGGAAAGGCGGAAAGCATTACCCCGATGCCGAGGCTTGAGGTAAACGCCATAGCCGAAACGCAGTCGATTATAGATTTTGAGTAAAGTGTGGAGTTGTCCCCCGAAATACCGCTGTTTACAGAGCCTACTATTGACATCGCGCCCACGCAGAAAAGAAGTGTGGCGGTTACAAAGCCGTCGGCTATTTTGGTGTTGCCACCCTTTTTGTTAAAGCTTTTTTCAAGCCGATCGCCGAGGTTGTTTACCCGCTTGTCAAGGTCGATAAGCTCGCCTATGACCGCGCCCGCCGCAAGGGAGAGTATTATAATTATTATGTTCGTATTTTCCTCAAAAAGTCCTGTAACGCCTATGTAAATAACGCAGAGCGCCATTCCGTTCATAAGGGTTTTGCGAACCCTTTCTGGAATACCCTTTTTAAAGAGCAGTCCCAAAAGACTGCCGAGTATAACAAGCACAAAATTTATGACCGCGCCGCTTAAAAACAAACGTCCTATCGGCGTTGCCGCCGCATTATTTATAAAATCCATTATTTCACCCCGAATACATACATTAATACTATATAACAAACCTGTCCGAAATGCAACAAAAATCGGCAAATACCATCAGGGTAATTTTGCACAGAAAATCGGTTAGCAAAGGCTAATACATCTGCCGTTTAGCCGAAATTGCGAAAAATAGTTGACAAAACGGAGTATAATAAGTATTATATTATTTAGTTAGCAAAAGCTAACCTTAATTTACAGTTTTCGGTTAGCCGTAGCTAATCGGAGGAGGAAAATTTATGCCGCTAACATACGCTGCCATCGGCGAGGAGCTTATTATCAAGAAAATAGGAGGCGGAGACGATTTAAAAAGACACCTTGAAAGCCTCGGCTTTGCAGTCGGCGGAGAGGTTCGTATCATAAACGTCATAGGCGGAAATTTTATCGTAAGCGTAAAAGAAACACGGGTTGCGATAAGCCGCGAAACGGCGCAGAGGATAACAATTTAATGAGGGGGGAAAATAAATGAAAACCTTAAAGCAGGCCGCGGTCGGCGAAACCGTAAGGGTCATAAGGCTTAACGGAGCGGGTGCAGTAAAACGCAGAATTATGGATATGGGAATTACCAAGGGAGCGGAAATACATATCCGCAAAACCGCACCCTTAGGCGACCCGATTGAGGTTACCGTGCGCGGATATGAGCTGTCGCTCAGAAAAGCGGACGCCGAAATAATAGGGGTTGAATAAGGCAACCCCATATTTTTAGGCTATTAAGTTAGCATAAGCTAACACAATGAAAGGAAATTGATATGGATATAAAAATAGCTTTGGCGGGCAATCCAAACTGCGGAAAGACCACCCTTTTTAATGCACTCACAGGCTCAAATCAGTTTGTCGGCAACTGGCCCGGCGTTACAGTTGAGAAAAAGGAAGGTAAGCTTAAAGGCTTTGACGGCGTTACCATCGTGGATTTGCCGGGAATTTACTCCCTTTCGCCCTACACCCTCGAAGAGGTAGTGGCAAGAAATTACCTTATAGAGCAGCAGCCCGATGTGATACTTAACGTAATAGACGGCACTAACCTTGAAAGAAACCTTTATCTCACAACCCAACTCGCCGAGCTTGGGATTCCTTTGGTTATTGCGATAAATATGACCGACGTTGTAAGAAAAAACGGTGATAGAATCGATACTGCGGAGCTTTCAAGGCGGCTTAATTTAAAAATCGTTGAAATCTCGGCGCTTAAGGGTACGGGCATAGCCGAAGTCGCTCGGGCGGCGGTTGACGCTGCTAAGGAACAAAAGCCTACCCCGCCGCACACCTTTTCGGGACCTGTCGAACACGCCCTCGCCCATATTGAGGAGGCGGCTCTGCGCGCTTTTTCCGCCTCAAATCAGCGTTGGTACGCCGTTAAAATATTTGAGCGCGACCAAAAGGTTTTAAAGCGCCTTAATATTGAGAAAAATGTGCTTATGCATATTGAAAGCGATATAAAGGCGGCGGAAAAGGAATGTGACGACGACGCGGAAAGCATAATCACCAACGAACGCTACATATATATCGCCTCTTTATTAAAGGGCTGTTACAGGAAAAAATCCGCAGGCAGGCTTACGGTATCCGATAAAATCGACAAGGTTGTTACCAACCGTTTTGCCGCACTGCCTATTTTCGCGGTGATAATGTTTTTGGTTTATTACATATCGGTTTCGACAGTCGGCGCGGTTGCGACCGATTGGGCGAACGACGGCGTGTTCGGCGACGGCTGGCACCTTTTCGGGATAGGTACGAACAGCTATAACGAGGCTATGGACAGCTACGCCGCCGAGAACATTTTTACAGCTGAGGTAAAAACCGCGGTCGAAAACGCCGCGGCGGTGGGAACGGTTGGTGCTCAAGAGTTAAAGGCGGCCGTAAATGACGGCAGCTTTGCCGATTTTGACGAGGCTTATTCCACCTATGCCGATTCCTTGTCAGAGTCGGGCTTTGATATTTCTGAAACGGTTGATAAGGCTCTTGAAGCAGAAGCTGTCCCGAAGGCCGAAAGCTACGGGGTGTGGATACCGGGTATCCCCGTGCTTGTCGAAAAGGGTCTTGACGCGCTTAACTGCGCCTTCCCGCTTAAAAGTCTTGTGCTTGACGGCATTGTCGGTGGCGTGGGGGCTGTGCTGGGCTTTGTGCCGCAAATGCTCGTGCTCTTTATTTTCCTTGCCTTTCTTGAAGCCTGCGGCTATATGGCGCGAATCGCCTTTGTGCTTGACAGGGTTTTCAGAAAATTCGGACTTTCGGGAAAATCATTTATACCTATGCTTATCGGCACGGGCTGCGGAGTACCGGGAATTATGGCGTCGCGCACCATTGAAAACGAGCGCGACCGCAGAATGACGGTTATGACCACCACCTTTATCCCCTGCGGCGCAAAGCTTCCGATTATCGCGCTTATTTCGGCTTCGCTTTTCGGCGGCGCGTGGTGGGTAGCCCCCAGTGCCTACTTTGTGGGTATAGCGGCGGTTATCATTTCGGGAATAATTCTTAAAAAGACAAAAATGTTCTCGGGCGACCCCGCGCCCTTTGTAATGGAACTGCCCGCCTATCATATACCCACACTCGGAAATATCCTGCGTAGTATGTGGGAGAGGGCAAGCTCCTTTATAAGGAAGGCGGGAACAATTATTCTTTTAGCGTCAATAGTTATCTGGGCGGGGTCGAGCTTCGGCGTTACCGACGGACATTTTGGATTTAGCACCGATACCGAGCTTGAAAACAGCCTTCTCGGAATAATCGGCGGCGCGGTCTGCAAAATTTTTGCGCCCTTGGGCTTCGGGACGATAAAGGCAACCGTCGCTACGGTTATGGGACTTGTCGCAAAGGAGGAGGTTGTCGGCGTGTTCGGCGTGCTTGATTTTGAGGGTATGACCCGCCTGTCTGCCTATTCCTTCCTTATTTTCAATCTGCTCTGCGCCCCCTGCTTTGCCGCTATGGGCGCGATAAAACGTGAAATGAACAGCGGAAAATGGACCGCCTTTGCTATCGGTTATCAGTGCGCCTTTGCATACGCCGTGTCGCTTATCTTTTATCAAATTGGCTCGGCGGTTTCTGGAAATATTAATGCTGTCGGGCTTATCTTTGCTTCGGCGGTTTTGGCGGTAATGCTTTACTTACTTTTAAGACCAGCGAAAAAAAACCGACCGGCTTCCGCAGATTTCGGCGGTTAAAGCAAATTAGGAGGTAAATGTATGATTTCGTGGCTCTATGAAAATATGGGCACAATAATTGTCGCGCTCGCGGTTTCAGCGGCAGCGGCGGCGATTATCATAAGAGCGGTTAAAAACCGAAAAATCGGCAAAAGCTCCTGCGGCTGCGGCTGCAGCTGTTGCCCGATGGAGGGCAAATGCGGCGCGGATAAACATTAGAGATTATACATAGCGCGCAAGTTCCCGCTTCCGATATCTAATGTCTAAAATCTGATTGACAGCACACCGTAAAAAAGATATAATTTAAAAATGGGACGGTGTGATAAATGATTGATAAAAGTATAAAAAAGCTTGTCTGCTACGGAATGGAAAAAACTCTGTTCCCTGAGCGAGACAGAATTTATGTGACAAACCGTATTCTTGAAGTTTTAAATTTGGACGAATACGGCTGTGAGGAAGAATTTACCGACGTAAATCTTGAGGAAACCTTAAAGGAGCTTCTTGATTTTGCGGTGGAAAAGGGACTTATAGAAGACAGTATTGTCCATCGCGATTTGTTCGATACAAAGCTTATGGGCGCTATGATGCCCCGACCCTCCGAAGTTACCGATCGCTTTAATGAACTTTATAAGGAATCGCCTAAAGCGGCAACCGATTATTTTTACCGCCTTAGCTGTGACAGCGATTACATAAGGCGTTACCGCGTGGAAAAGGATATTAAATGGGTCACGGCGACCGAATACGGCGACCTTGACATTACAATAAATCTTTCAAAGCCCGAAAAAGACCCCAAGGCGATAGCCGCGGCAAAGAACGCGCCACAGGCAGGCTACCCTAAATGTATGCTCTGCCGCGAGTGCGAGGGCTACGCGGGCAGGCTTAACTTCCCCGCAAGGCAGAATCACAGGGTTATCCCGGTTAAAATCAACAACAGCGACTGGTGCTTCCAGTATTCGCCCTACGTTTACTACAACGAGCATTGCATAGTATTTAACGCAAAGCATACGCCCATGGCGATAAACCGCGACACCTTTAAAAAGCTGCTCGACTTTGTAAAGCAGTTCCCGCATTACTTTGTCGGCTCAAACGCCGATTTACCGATTGTGGGCGGCTCTATTTTAAGCCACGACCATTTTCAGGGCGGCAATTACACCTTTGCTATGGCAAAGGCTAAGGTTGAATATCCCCTTTCCTTTGAGGGCTTTAATGATGTTGACGCAGGCATTTTAAAGTGGCCTATGTCGGTCATAAGGCTTTCTTCTCCCGATTCAGACAGGCTGATAGCACTTGCCGATAAGATTTTAAAGGCTTGGCGCGGGTATACCGACGAGTCGGCGTTCATATTCGCAGAGACTGACGGCGAGCCCCACAACACAATAACCCCTATTGCCCGCAAAAAGGGCGACCGCTTTGAGCTTGATTTGGTGCTTCGCAACAATATAACCACACCCGAACAGCCCTTGGGCGTATATCACCCGCACAAGGAGCTGCACCACATTAAAAAGGAAAATATCGGGCTTATAGAGGTTATGGGGCTTGCTGTCCTTCCCGCCCGACTTAAAAACGAGATGGCATTGCTCCAAGACGCGATACTTGAAAACAAGGACATTAAAAATGACGAGGTGCTTTCAAAGCACTATGACTGGGCAGAAGAAATTAGAGCCAAATATGACCTTATAACAAAGGAAAATATCGATAAAATTATTAAAGACGAAATCGGTCTCGTATTTGCAAAGGTGCTTGAGCACGCGGGAGTTTATAAGCGCACACCCGAGGGCATTTCCGCCTTTAAAAAATTTGCGGAGAGCGTAAAATAATGTTTACAACCGTTTTTTCGCAGGTTATGATTCTTATGCTGATGATAGCGACAGGCTTTGTCGCGGCTAAGGCTAAAATAATGACCGCCGAGGGCGCGCGCTGCTGTACCGACATTGCACTTATCATAGTTACTCCCTGCGTTATCATAAAATCGCTTATTCGCGAATACAGCAAAGAGATAATGAAATCCCTTGCCCTTGCGTTTATCATCACCCTGCTTGTTCAGGTGCTGATGATACTGTTAAGCTACATAATTCTTCATTCAAAGGACAAGGCAAGAGAGCGTGTACTGCGCTTCGGCACAATTTTTGCAAACTGCGGCTTTATGTCGCTTCCGCTCCAGCAGGTAATTTTAGGCGCTGACGGCACCCTCTACGGCTCGGCTTATATCATAATGTTCAACCTCGTTATTTGGAGCTACGGCGTTTTCCTCACAAGCGGAGACAAAAGGTACATAAGCCCCAAAAAGCTGTTCATAAACCCGGGGATTATAGGTCTTGCAATAGGGCTTGTAATTTTCATTTTTTCTATTCCCGTACCTAAAATTCTATATTCCACAATCGACTATATTTCGGCATTGTATACCCCTTTACCGATGCTTATTATCGGCTATCACTTGGCGCAGAACAGTATTAAAACCGCCTTTAAGGATGCAAAGTGCCTGTTTGCGGTGTTGCTTAGAATGATAGTATATCCCCTTGCGGTACTCGGATTTCTGTATATTTTAGGGGTCAGAGAAACTCTGCTTGTTTCTGTGATTATTTCGGTCAGCGCGCCTGTTGCGGCGATTACCACGATGTTCTCCTCAAAATACGGGGCGGACACACCGCTTTCGGTGGATATGGTCTCTTTAAGCACGGTAGCCGCGGCAGTAACTATGCCGCTTGTTATCACTTTGGCGCAGCTTTTGGCGTGATTGTAAAAAAATACTTGATTTTTGCCGCACGGTGTGTTATTATAAGTGTTGCTATGTGGTTCGGTCGGATGACCGACAGAAAGAAGGAGGTGCAGACCATGGCTAAATGTGATATCTGCAATAAGGAAATTGCTTTCGGAATTAAGGTTTCCCATTCTCACAGACGTTCAAACAGAACCTGGAAGCCCAACGTTAAAAAGGTTAAAGCAATAGTAAACGGTTCTCCGCGTCGTATCAATGTTTGCACCCGCTGCTTGCGTTCGGGAAAGGTTACCAGAGCAATCTAAAGTTTTAACTTGCAAAAATAACCCTTAGCGGCTGCTAAGGGATTTTTTGTATGTAAGAAGGTATTATCAATGATAAAAGCGGTATTGTTTGATTTGGACGGCACGCTTGTAAACTCACTTGCCGACCTTGCCGACAGCACCAATTTTGCCCTCAAAAAATTAGGCTTTCCCCCTCACGAAACCGAGGAGTACAAATACCTTGTGGGCGACGGAATACCAAAGCTTATCGAGCGCGCCCTGCCCGAGGGTGAAAAGACCGAAGAAAATAAAAGCAAATGCCTTGAGCTTTTTATGGCGCGTTACAGGGAGCATTATTTTGATAAAACCGACGCATACGAAGGTATTAAGGAGTTGCTTTCCGAGCTTAAAAAACAGGGCTTAAAAATCGCCGTGATTTCAAACAAGGCGCAGGAGATGGCGCAGAAGGTAACAGATAAGGTCTTCGGAGATATATTCGATACCGTCGCAGGCAAGCGCGAGGGCTACAAAACAAAGCCCGACCCCGCCTTAACCCTCGAGGTTATAAAGGAGCTCGGCGTCACGCCGGAGACTTCTGTGCTTATCGGAGATTCGGGAATGGATATGGCGGCGGCGGTAAACGCGAAAACGGCGGGTATCGGCGTTCTTTGGGGCTTTAGAACTAAAGAAGAATTGCTCCGAAACGGCGCAAAATATATAGCAAGCACTCCCGCGCAAATTTTAAATATAATCAAGGAAATAAAAAATGACTAAAAGAATTAGTTACACCTCTACGAAAATCGCCTCATACGCGGGTCTTTTCGTTCAGGCAATAGTCAATAATTTTCTGCCCATACTTTTTATAGCGCTTCAGGATGTCTATAAAATAGGCTATGAAAAATTAGGCAGACTTATAATGTTCAACTTCATAACCCAGCTTGTGACCGATATGCTTACCCCTAAAATCGTTGGGGTTTTGGGTTACAGAAAAACTGCCTTTATGTGTCAGGGCTTTGCGGCGCTGGGGCTCTCTTTGCTCTCCTTTTTGCCGCGTATAATGCCCAACCCGTATGTCGGAATTGTGATTTCGGTTATGGTTTACGCCTTCGCAAGCGGGCTTATGGAGGTTATATTAAGCCCGTTGGTAGAAATGCTGCCGACAAAGAACAAGAGCGGAAATATGTCTATACTTCATTCCTTTTACTGTTGGGGTCAGGCGGTAACCGCCCTTGTAACAACCTTTTTAGTAAGCCTTTTCGGGTACGCAAACTGGATGTTTATACCCATTATCTGGGCAATAGTACCTTTTATTAATATGTTCAGCTTCTTAAAAGTGCCGATTATTGAGCCAGAACCCGAGAGAAAGAGCGACAGCCTTAAAAAGCTTTTAAGCTCTCCGCTTTTTCGTTGCTTTATGGTTATGATGCTCTGCGCGGGCGCAAGCGAAATTGCAATGGCGGAATGGGCTTCAATGTTCGCGCAAAAGGCTCTCGGAGTTTCAAAGGTGATAGGAGACTTAGCGGGACCCTGTGCCTTTGCGATATTTATGGGAACAGGGCGCGTGCTTTACGCAAGGTTTGCCGAAAGGGTTTCTTTCCGCAAGACGGTTATAGCATTAAGCGCGCTTTGCGCCGCCTGCTATTTAACGGCGGCGTTCGTAAATATCCCGCTTTTAGCCCTTATATCCTGCGCTCTTTGTGGCTTTACGGTAAGCGTCATGTGGCCGGGTACCTATTCCGCGGGAGCAAGAGCCTTTCCCCGCGGGGACGCGGTTATGTTCAGCGTTTTCGCTATGTGCGGCGACCTCGGCTGCTGCTTAGGACCTTGGATGTTGGGTATTATCGCCGATATAAAAAGCCTGCACACGGGCTTTGCGGTGACCGCCCTTTTCCCCGTAATTATGCTTATTACCGCGATTTTCTTCTTTAAGGAAGATAAATAACAAATACAGGAGGCGTTTTAGTTGAAAAGAGAAGATTATTTAAGCTGGGACGAATACTTTATGGGCATAGCTCTGCTGTCCTCTATGCGGAGCAAGGACCCCTCAACTCAGGTGGGAGCTTGCATAGTTAATTCCGAAAAGCGAATTTTGTCTATGGGCTATAATGGTATGCCGCGGTGCTGTAGCGACGACGAGTTCCCGTGGGACAAAAACGAAAATCCCCTTGATTCAAAATATCTTTACGTCTGCCACGCCGAGCTTAACGCGATACTCAACTGTGCGAGCGGAAATGTCCGCGGCTGTACCGTTTACACCACCCTTTTCCCCTGCAACGAGTGCGCTAAGGCAATTATTCAGTCGGGAATTGCGGAGGTTGTCTATATGTCGGACAAATATTCCGACTCCGACTCGGTTTTAGCCTCAAAGCGTATGTTTACTACCGCGGGGGTAAAATTCAGAGAGTACAACATTTCGGGTAAAACGTTTGAACTTAAACTTTAGGTGATTTAATGGAAATAATTAAAATACTGACCGAGGAATTTTCGCTTAAGCCATTTCAGGTGGAAAACACCGTAAAGCTTATTGACGAGGGTAACACCGTCCCCTTTATTGCGCGTTACCGCAAGGAGGCGACAGGCTCGCTTGACGACCAGATACTCCGCGAGCTGTCCGACAGGCTTTCATATTTACGGAATATGGAGGAAACCGCAGAGAAGATTAAGGCGGCAATCGAGGAGCAGGGCGCGCTTACTGAGGAGCTTGTCTCTGCAATAGACTCGGCTAAAACCCTTACCGAGCTTGACGATATATACAGACCGTATAAGAAGAAGCGCAAGACAAGGGCTTCCGCCGCAAAGGAAAAGGGCTTAGAGCCCTTAGCGGAGCTGATTTACGCCCAGTCGCCCGACTGCGAAAAGCCGATAAGCCTTGCCAAAAGCTACATAGACCCCGAAAAGGGTGTAGAAACCGCCGAGGACGCTTTACAGGGCGCAATGGATATTATAGCCGAGAAAATCTCGGACGACGCGGACATAAGAAAGCGAATGCGCTTTGTCTGCTCGGCTCACGGCGTTCTTACAGTCAAGGCGGCGGGCGAGGAATTAGGCGTTTATGAAATGTATAAGGACTATTCCGAGCCTATTTCAAAAATCCCCGATCACAGAATACTCGCAATAAACCGCGGCGAAAAGGAGGACTTTTTAAAGGTCTCTGTTGATTTTGACCGCGATAAGGCGATGTTTATAATCGCGAAAAATCATATTAAAGAGGGCTCCCACGCGACAGCCGCCGTAAAGGCGGCGGCGGAGGACGCATATACAAGGCTTATTTTTCCCTCTGTCGAGCGGGAGCTTCGCTCCGAGCTTACCGAACGGGCAAGCGTTTCCGCAATCAAGGTATTTTCCACTAATCTGCGCCAGCTATTAATGCAGCCGCCTGTTAAGGATAAGGTCACTTTGGGTCTTGACCCGGGCTACAGAACAGGCTGTAAGGTAGCGGTGGTAGACGGCACGGGCAAGGTGCTTGATACAGGGGTTATCTACCCCGTTCCTCCGAAAAACAAGGTTGAAGAAGCAAAAAAGATTATAAAGGAACTGGTTAAAAAGTATTCGGTACAGGTTTTCGCCATAGGCAACGGCACGGCAAGCCACGAGACTGAGGTTTTCGCCGCCGAGGTTATAAGGGAGCTTGACAACGGACTTTCCTACATGGTGGTGTCCGAGGCGGGGGCGAGCGTTTACTCTGCCTCCAAGCTCGCCGCAGAGGAGTTCCCCGATTACGATGTTTCCCTTCGGAGCGCAGTCTCAATCGCGCGAAGACTTCAAGACCCGCTTGCCGAGCTTGTTAAAATCGACCCGAAGGCGATAGGAGTAGGTCAGTATCAGCACGATATGCCGCCTGCAAAGCTAAGTACCGCGCTTGACGGCGTGGTAGAGGACTGCGTTAATACCGTGGGGGTTGACCTTAACACCGCGTCGGTTCAGCTTTTGTCACGCGTGTCGGGACTTTCTTCTGCCGTAGCGAAAAATATTGTATCCTACCGCGAGGGAAACGGCAAATTCACCTGCCGAACACAGCTTAAAAAGGTAGCGAAATTAGGGCCTAAAGCCTTCGAGCAATGCGCGGGCTTTTTGCGGATCGCCGACGGCAAGCAGCCGCTTGACAATACCTCGGTTCATCCCGAAAGCTACAAGGCGGCGGAGAGCCTTTTAAAGCTGTGCGGTTATAATGATCAAGATGTCAGAAACGGCAGGGCTTTAGGTCTTTCCGAAAATGCCGAGCAAAGAGGACTTGAGGCTCTCGCAAACAACCTTGAAATCGGTGTTCCCACCCTAAAGGATATAATAAAAGAGCTTGAGCGACCGGGCAGAGATCCGCGCGACGAGCTACCCCCGCCGCTTTTGCGCTGTGATATTATGTCTATGGAGGACTTAAAGACGGGCATGGAGCTTACGGGCACGGTCAGAAACGTTATAGATTTCGGTGCGTTTGTCGATATCGGCGTTCATCAGGACGGGCTTGTGCATATCTCGCAGATTACAGACCGCTTTATAAAGCACCCCTCGGAGGTTTTAAAGGTCGGGGATATTGTTAAGGTTTGGGTTCTCGGTGTTGATGTCGCTAAAAAAAGAATTTCGCTTACAATGAGGAAAGATAAGATAAATGAAGCAAAATAATTTAAAGGGCAGTCTTATTCTCTGCGCCGCCTCGCTTATATGGGGGCTTGCCTTTGTGGCGCAGAGCGACGCGGCGGATTTGGTTCCGTCCTTTACATTCAACGCCCTGCGCTCCTTTATAGGAGCGGCGGCGCTCTTCGTGTTTTATAAAATTACAGGAAGAAAAAGGAAAGAGAGCTTTTTCCCCGCCGATAAGGCGCTTAAAAAGCAGTATTATTTGGCGGCGGCGGTCTGCGGTCTTATGCTTACGGTTTCGGTAAATCTACAGCAGTTCGGGCTTGCGGCTTATCCGAGCGGAGCGGCGGCAGAAGCGCGCGGCGGCTTTATCACCGCGCTTTATGTGGTGTTAGTGCCTGTAATCTCGTTTTTTGCGGGCAAAAAAACAAGCCCCGTTATTTGGTTAAGTGTGCTTGTGGCGCTTTCGGGGTTTTACCTCTTATGCCTTTCGGGCGGAGTCGGAGGAATTTACCTCGGCGACCTGCTTATCTTTATATGCGCCGTCTCGTTCAGTCTGCATATTCTTTCAATCGATAAATTTGTCGGAATTACGGGCGGGGTTAAGCTTTCGGTAATGCAGTTTACGGTGGTCGGCGTTCTGTCCTCGATTTTAGCGCTTATTTTCGAGCGCCCCGAGCTTTCAAACATTTTAGCCGCCGCTCCGCAGATACTCTACCTCGGCATAATGTCAAGCGGCGTGGCGTACACGCTTCAAATTGTGGGTCAGAAATACGCTGAGCCGTCGGTTGCTTCTCTTTCAATGAGCCTTGAAAGCGTTTTTGCGGCGCTTGGCGGCTGGATTATTTCGGGTAACGCCCTGTCTGTCAAGGAGTTTTGCGGCTGTGCGCTCGTGTTTGCCGCAATTATAACAGCCCAGTTGCCCGAAATGATAGCTTCAAAGAAAAAGCAGAAATGTTAAATATTCATATCTCTGAAAAAACATATTAGAAACTAAGTTTTTTGTTACGCAAAAAGACTGTCTCATTAATGCAAGGTGAGACAGTCTTTTTATTAAAATATATTACAGTTTAATCTCATTGCTGTCGCCGCAAAGCCAATCCATAGATACATTGAGGGCTTTTGCTATCATTCTAAGCTCAGCGTCACAGACATGCCGCTGATTTTTCTCTATTCGAGATATTATTAACGGTGTCATTTCCATACCCATAAACTGCATTTTTCTTGCCAGCTCCTCCTGCGTTATCGGTGGTTTCTGTAAAGCTCGACCAAGCCTGACGCGCTCAGAACAGATATTTCCCTTAATTAAAAACAAGCTTTTCGCCATCTTTGCACCTTCAATAATATCAATTTATGATAATTATTATCAATACTATTGATTTTATCCTAAAATATGATATAATACTGAATAAAGTAGATAATTAATATCTAGTTAAGACAATAAAATAAATTTTTTAGGAGACGAAAAGTGGAAAACCCGACAGTTTGCTTTACGGGGCATAGAGAATTGCCCGAAAATAAAATTGATGTAATTGCAGACAGAATTGAAAAAGAAGTTGAAAATTTAATAAAAAAAGGATATAGTAATTTTGAATCAGGAGGCGCATTAGGATTTGACATACTCGCCGCACAGGTAGTTTTAAAATTGAAGAAAAAATATCCGCATATTAATTTAATACTTATACTTCCCTGCAAAGAACAGTCAAAATATTGGGAAAAAAACGATATCAAAATATATGATGCTATTAAAAAGAAAGCGGATAAAATAGTGTATACTTCTGAATTTTATTATAAAGGCTGTATGCACAAGCGTAATAGAAAGCTTGTAGCTAAAGCCAGCGTATGTCTTTGCTATCTTGAAAAAAATTCAGGTGGAACATTTTATACGGTTCACTATGCCGAGTCAAAAGGATTGAAGCTTATAAATATTGCTGAATAAGAATCAGAACAGCGGGCTTTCACCTGCTGTTCTTTAGCTTTTTAACAAAATATTCCGTTTAATGCTCACTGCGCTTAGGACGGCTCATTAAGTCGGTAAGCACATCCTTTACATCTTTATTTTCATAAAGTATAGCGTAACATTCCTCAGTTATCGGCATTTCGATTTTATATTTTTTTGCCAGCTTATAGGCAAGGTCTGCGGCGTAGTAGCCCTCGACCGTTCCGACCTCGTCAAGCGCCTGTTTAATAGGCGTTCCCGATCCGACCTTTTCACCGAAGCGATGATTGCGGCTGTGTTTTGATGTGCAGGTAACCACAAGGTCGCCTATTCCCGCAAGCCCCGAAAATGTGTATTCCTTAGCGCCCATACAAACGCCTAAACGCGCTATCTCCGCAAGACCTCTTGTTATAAGGGCAGCTTTGGTATTATCGCCGAGTCCCAATCCGTCGCAAAAGCCCGCGGCTATTGCGATAACATTTTTAAGTGCACCGCCAAGCTCAACGCCTATAAGGTCATCGGAGGTGTATATCCTTAAATTATCTCCCGACATTATGCTCTGAACAATCTGCGCGGTAATGGCAGAATCGGAGGCGACAACCACCGAGGTGGGTATTCCGCGGGCGACCTCCTCGGCGTGAGAGGGGCCCGAAAGCACGGCAACCTTTGCAGAGGAAAGTTCTTCCGCGATAACCTCGGAAAGCCGCAAAAGCGAGCCTTTTTCAAATCCCTTAGCAACATTTACAACTATCCCGAAATCCTCCATAGCGGCAAGCCTAATAGCAGTCTGTCTTACCGCGACCGAGGGGGTTGCTATGATTGTAATCACCGAGCCCTTTACAACCGATAAATCTGTAGTGATACCTATTTCCTCGGGAAGTTTTATCCCGCATAAGAGCCGCTCATTGCCGCGGTTTTTTTGAAGTGCGGCGACTTCTTCGGGGAAAGGCGACCAGATGTTGACCTCGTTTCCGCCGGCTAAGGAGGAAAGCGCCAGCGCCATTCCCCAGCCGCCTGCACCCAGAACCGTAATTTTAGCCATTACTTTTTCCTCCGTACCGTGATTTTCTTCTCCTCGCCCTTTGCCAAACGCTTTATATTATCCTTATGCTTTAAAAAGACTATCAAGCCCATTGTAATGCTTAAAAGAGCAGGCAGAACGATGTTAGACTCAGAATTATAAAAGACTATCGAAAGCGAAATAACGGTGACCGTAGCGACAAGCGAGCTTAATGATACAATCCTTGTAATAAGTGTCATAAGCGCAAAAACTGTAAGTCCTATAACAATGGCGATAGGACAGCAGACCGAAAATATTCCCACGCTTGTGGCTACACCCTTGCCGCCCTTAAAGCGGAAGAAAATCGGGAAAACATGGCCTATCATACAGGCTACTCCGCACATATATGCGACATAAATCCATGGTATAGTATCGGGAAAAGCGTGTATAAAAAGCATTTTGCCTATAAAACAGGCGGCAAAGCCCTTTAATGCATCACAGATAAAGGTAAGCGCTCCCGGCAAAAAGCCCGCGGTACGCATAACGTTAGTAGTACCCGCATTTCCGCTTCCAAGCTCTCGTACGTCCTTTTTAAGAAAAATATTTGCAAAAATCACCGCGAAATTGATACTTCCCAAAAGATAGGCGATAATTACCGCCGCCAAAGCACCTAAATAATACATCATTTGTCTCCCCTTTCACGAATTACAAAACGAACGGGCGTACCCTCAAGCCCGAAGGTTGAGCGAATCTGATTTTCAAGATAACGCTGATAAGAAAAATGGAACAGCTCCGCCTTGTTGCAGAAGCAAACGAAGGTCGGCGGCTTTGTCGAGGCCTGGGTCATATAGTAAATTTTAAGCCTTTTGCCCTTGTCGGTCGGCGGCTGAACACGCGCGGTCGCGTCGGCTAAAATATCGTTGAGCATACCCGTTGATATCCGCATTGTGTTCTGCTCATTTACATATTTTATAAGCTCGAAAAGGCGGTCAATTCTCTGCCCTGTTTTTGCGGAAATAAAGATTATCGGCGCATAGGGCATAAAGGAAAAGTCCTTCATAAGGCTTTTTCGTGTGCTGTCCATCGTTCTGCCGTCCTTATCGACCGCGTCCCATTTATTGACGGCGATAATACACGCCTTGCCCTGCTCGACCGCAAGCCCCGCGACCTTAGAATCCTGTTCGGTAAAGCCCTCGGTGCCGTCTATCATTATAACGCAGACGTCGGCGCGTTCGACCGCCATTTTAGCCCGCAGGACGCTGTATTTTTCGATTTTGTCCTCAACGCGGCTTTTGCGGCGAAGCCCTGCGGTATCAATAAAATTGTACTTAATACCGTCACGCTCAACCCTTGTGTCTATAGCGTCTCGCGTAGTTCCCGCAATGTCCGACACAATCGAGCGTTCCTCCCCTGCAATCTGATTTATAAGGGAGGATTTTCCCGCATTAGGTTTGCCTATAACCGCTACATTGATAATGTCCTCGTCTTCCGCCTCAAACTCGGACTCGGGGATATTTTTTATAACCTCGTCTAATAGATCGCCCGTGCCGTGGCCGTGAACCGAGGAAACAGCGATAGGCTCGCCTATGCCTAAATTATAAAACTCGTAAAACTCGGGGGGGAGTTCGCCTATACCGTCGCACTTGTTAACGCACAGCACCACGGGCTTGCCGCTTTTTTGCAGCATAGCCGCCACCTCCATATCAGATGCCGTGACCCCCGTCTTAATATCGGTGACAAAAATTATGACCGAGGCGGTGTCAATTGCAAGCTGAGCCTGCGCCCGCATACCCGACAGTATAACGTCGCCGTTATCGGGCTCTATACCGCCCGTGTCCACCAGCATAAATTTTTTGCCCAGCCACTCGCCGTCGCCATAGATACGGTCGCGCGTAACACCCGGGGTATCGTCCACAATGGAAAGACGTTTGCCTATTATTTTATTAAAAAGCGTTGATTTGCCGACATTCGGTCTGCCGACAACCGCGACAACAGGTTTTGCCATAAGGCGCGCCCCCTTTTACTTATTTATTCCCAAAATCGCGTCCACAAGCTCATAGCCGTCATTATTTACGGGGGTTATCTTTACCCTCAAACGCTTTGACAACTCGTCAACCGTCACGCTGTCAAGGAACATATCCCCCTCGGCACGAAGCATAACGGAGGGGATTAACAGCTCCTCTCCTAAGTCCTCACCATTCAGCTGTTTCTCAATATCGGTTGCCGTAACCAGTCCCGAAACATTGATTTTCCCGCCGAAAAAGTTGTTCTTAATAGCGAATACCCGAGAGTCTAAAAGCGGATTTTTTTCCGCACATTTATCGGCTATCATTTTGATAAGCGGATACGCCGCCTCGCCGCTTGCAAGCGAAACTCTGCGCTCGACCTGCGAAACATAATCACAGTCTTCAAGCGCCTGTAAAGCCTCGCTCCGCAGGAGAGACCAAAGCCCAACGCCGTTTTCAAGCTGTAAAAAATCGCCGTAATAATCCGCCTCGGGAATTTCTCTTTCCGCCAAAAGGTAGAACTCATCCGCGCCGTAAATTCTGCGCTGACCGTATTTTTTAAGGCAAATATCGCCGTACTTATCGATTATTCGGAGCACCGCGCCCGCCGTTTGCTTATTAAACGGCTCAATATGTGCCAGTCCCTCACGGTATCTTGTAAGCCCTACAGGCACGGCGGCGATACACTCGGCATTTTCAAGTTTACTCAAATCACTAAGCGTTCTTTCAAGCTCCGAACCGTCGTTATATCCGGGACACAGCACAAGCTGGCAGTTAAGCTTTATCCCTGCGTTGTTAAAGCGCTCTGTTATTTCGAGAACCTTGCCCGCGTTTTTATTCGCCATCATTTTAACCCGCAATTCGGGGTTTGTGGTATGCACCGAAATATTAATAGGGCTTATGTGCATTTTAATAATGCGCTCGACCTCGTGCTCGGTTATATTCGTAAGCGTAATATAATTCCCGAAGAGGAAGGAAAGACGGGAGTCGTCATCCTTAAAATAAAGGCTTTCGCGAAGACCTTTAGGAAGCTGGTCGATAAAGCAGAAAACGCATTTATTGCGGCAAGAATGCTTTTTATCCATCAGGTAGGTATCAAATTCCAGACCTAATTCCTCGTATTCGCCCTTTTTAATCTTAGCGGTTCTTGTTTTTCCTGAGGAATCAATAAATTCTGCGGTCAGGCATTCATTATCCTGATAAAAGCGGTAATCTAAAACATCAACAATCTCGTTTCCGTCAATAGATATGAGCGTGTCTCCGCTTCTTATTCCCGCCTTATACGCGGGACTGCCTTTTTCTACAGATTTTATTACTACCGACATATTTTCACCCCTTTTTACAACAGAGATAAATATAAAAATAGTCTAGTGTCTAGTATCTAGCGTCTGGCGTCTAAAAAAGCAGAGGAGGAAACCTTCCCCCTCTGCCCCCTTTTTACGAAGACCGTTCGGCAAAAATTATTCGCCGACCTTTACTACCTCGCGTCCATCGTAATGGCCGCAGGCAGAGCAAAGTCTGTGCGGACGCTTATATTCACCGCAGTTGGAACATCTAACAAGTGTCGGAGCGGTAAGCTTCCAAAGGTTGTTTCTTCTCTTGTCGCGTCTTGCTTTAGAGGTTTTTCTCTTTGGTACTGCCATTTTCAGCACCTCCTTAAAAAAATAAAAGTGTGTTTTTAATTATTTAACAGGTCGGCAAGCGCCGAAAGCCTTGGGTCGATCTCTTTTTCGGGGCAGCCGCATTTGCCTTCGTTAAGATTTTTGCCGCATTTCGGGCATATACCCTTGCAGTCCTCATTGCACAAATGCTTCATAGGAAGACTTACAATAACCTCGGAATAAACAAGCTCGTCCAAATCAAGCTTCATATCTGGAGTAAGCAAAATACTGTCGCTTTCCTCCCCCTCAATGGACGGCGCCAAGGATTTATGAATGTGCAGGGTATGCTTTTTCGCGGTGTAAACCCCACAGCGGTCGCAGTCAGCCTCATATACATAAGTAACAGCTGCGTCAAGCTCCACAAGGCTTGCTTTGTTGGTAACCGAGCCCTTAATTTCCACGGGCTTTTTGAGCGGATAACAGCCCGAAAAATCCACATTGCTCATATCCAACGAATACTCAATCGGTAAAGAAGAATTTTCATTGACAAAAATTCGCTTTAAATCAATAATCATACTTCCACCTCTATCGTCACAAAGATTATTATATCGTTATCTTGCCTCTTTGTCAAGATTTTATTTAACAAATTTCCTTTGCCCCGCTGTTTTAACCTATACAATTTAAAAAACGGTTATTAAAGCTTAGTAATGTACGGCATATCTTGAAAATCGAATAAAAAAGTGATAAAATATCCACTGTAACAAAATGTGGGAGTGTAGCATATGCAGCTTAAAATTCAAAACGGCGCGGTCGAGCTTTCGGGCGAGCCGATTTTAAGCGCGGTCAACATAGAGATTAACGATACGAGTAAAATCGCGGTGGTGGGACGCAACGGTTGCGGCAAAACTACCCTTTTAAAGCTTATTTCGGGTGAGTATACCCTAGCAAAAATGGACAGCGATGAAGACAGCTTTATTGCGGTTTCGGGAAAGCCTGTAATAGGAGTGCTGTCGCAGATGACCTTTGACGATGAGAGCGTTACGCTGACAGATGAAATAAGAAAGGCATATTCGGATATAATCGGGCTTAAAGCAGAGCTTGATAATGCGCAGGAAAAAATGGAGCTCGAGCAGAGCGAGGAAAATATAAAAAGCTATACCGCGCTTTTAGACCTTTTTACCAACCGCGGCGGCTTTTATTTTGAAAGGGAGTACGAAGCGGCAATAAAGCGCTTCGGCTTTACCGACGAGCAGAAAAACCGCCCGCTTTCGGAATTTTCGGGCGGACAGCGCACCAAAATAGCCTTTTTAAAGTTGCTGCTTTCAAAGCCCGATATTCTTCTTCTGGACGAGCCGACAAACCACCTTGATATTGAGGCGGTAGAGTGGCTTGAGGAATATCTAAAGAACTATAAAAAAGCCTTTGTCGTGGTCTCGCACGACCGAATGTTCCTTGATAATGTTGTGGATACGGTTTATGAGATTGAGTACGGAAAAACCCATAAATACTCGGGTAATTACACGCGGTTTACCGAGCTTAAAAGGGAAAGACGGGAACAGCAGGCAAAGGAGTATGATGCGCAGAAAAAGGAGATAGCAAGGCTTACGGAATTGGTGGAAAAATTTCGCTATAAGCCGACAAAGGCGGCGATGGCGCAGTCAAAGCTTAAACAGCTTGAAAGAATGAAGCCTGTCGAAGCGCCGCTTTCCTACGATATGCGTACCTTTCACGCCGATTTTGAGCCCGAGGACATAGGCGTAAAAGATGTCTTATCGGTAAAAGGTCTTGAAATAGGATATACCTCGGCTCTGTCGGTCATAGACCTTGATATGCGCAGGGGCGACAGGGTTGGTATTATCGGCGGCAACGGACTCGGAAAATCGACCTTTATTAAAACTCTTGTCGGAGCGGTAAAACCGCTTTCGGGCAAGTTTAATCTCGGCCCCAGGGTAAGTATCGGATATTTTGACCAGCAGATGGCGCTTTATTCAAGCTCGGACACGGTGCTTAACGATTTTTTAAAGTTTTTTCCCGCTATGACCGATTTTGAGGCGAGGAGCGCGTTGGGCGCCTTTCTCTTCAGCGGCGAGGACGTTTTTAAAACGGTGGATATGCTTTCAGGCGGGGAGCGGGTACGGCTTGCGCTCTGCAAAATTTTTAAGAAAAGACCGAATTTTTTAATCCTGGACGAGCCGACAAACCATATGGATATTGTCGGCAAGGAAACTCTGGAGGAAATGCTCTCCCGCTATTCGGGAACGGTGCTTTTCGTTTCCCACGACCGCTATTTCGTCCGCAAAATTTCAAACAGCCTTTTATCCTTTGAAGCAGGTAGCGTGAAATACTACCCATACGGCTACGCGCAGTATCTTCAAAATAAAAAAACTCCGCCCGCCGAGCAAAGCAAAGCCGCACAGCCCATAAAGCAGAAAAAGACCTACACCACCCCAGCAAAGGAACGCTCAAAATACGAGCGGGCTATTTCCAAGGCAGAGGAAAAAATATCACTTTTGGAAGAGCAAATCGGCGGGATAAAAGAGGAGCTGGCTTTTCCCGAAAACCAATCGGATTATATGAAGCTTTCCGAGCTTCAGTCGGAGATTGAGTCTCTTGAAACCGAGCTTGATACCGTTATGACCGAGTGGGAGCGGTTGAGCGGCGAATATGAGGAATTGATAAACAAACAAGAAATTTAAAGTATAATGACAAATTATAGGACTTGATTTTACCCTGCGGCAATGCTATAATCATTATAATTATCAAGGGACGATGTGGACATCGTCCCCTATGTTTAAAAGGGGGTTTAAAATGTTTTTAAATATAACGCCCGATATTGCAAGCGCTTTTACAACCGTGGGTGGCTGGTATCCTGCGCTTAAGGTTATATACGCCGCAATCGGTACGGTGTTTTCGGTTATGCTTGCCTACAAGGTCGTTTACCGTATAATCGGGCTTTTTTTTACAAGGAAATTCAAGCCCTCCAAAAAACGGCATAAATACGCGATTGTTATCGCCGCGAGAAATGAAGAAAAGGTTATCGGAAACCTGCTTGACAGTATAGCGAAGCAGGACTATCCTAAGGAGCTTGTCACGGTTTTTGTAGTGGCGGACAACTGCACCGACAAAACCGCCGAGGTTGCAAGGAAGCACGGAGCAATATGCTACGAGCGGTTTGATAACGACCACAGAACAAAGGGCTTTGCGCTTCAGTTCCTTTTTGAAAGGATTGGTGAGGACTACGGCAGGGAAAGCTTTGAGGGCTACTTTGTATTTGACGCAGATAACCTATTAAAATCCGATTACATTTCCCGTATGAACGATTCCTTTGACGCGGGGGAGAAGCTTATAACCTCCTACCGCAACACAAAGAATTTTGACGAATCCTGGGTCGCCTCGACATATGCTCTCCATTGGCTTCGGTCAATCCGTTTTAACCACCGCGCGCGGTCGGTTTTAAGGCTTGCTACGAATATTCAGGGAACGGGCTTTCTTTTTGCAAATGAGATTGTAAAGGACGGCTGGAAATACACATCCCTTACCGAGGACAGGGCTCTCACCGCCGATGCGGTGGCTCAAGGGTATGCCATTACATACAACGACGCCGCCGAATTCTACGATGAACAGCCCACTAGCCTTAAAATAGCACTAAGGCAGAGACTCCGATGGTCAAAGGGCCACCTGCTCGCCTTTGCCGAGACAGGACCGTATCTTTTTATTAACATATTTTTCGGCAAGCGGTTTTTAAAGACCCGTTGGAAAGATAACGAAAAGAAAAAAGGCAAAAGGAATTTTAAAGAGCTTTGCCTTGCGGCGGGCGAATCAATCCGCCACCGTTTCGCCTCCTACGATACCTTAATGCAATTAATGCCCTTTTCGGTTATTAATATAATCCGCTGGCTTTTGGTCTCGGTTATCGCATACGGCTTTTACTGCGGTGTTCACGGCATAGGCGGCGTGTATTTCTTCTCAAAAAGCACCTATTTGGGTCAGCTTCTGCATTTCCTTTTCCCCTTTGAAATTACGGTGAAATCAGGCGCGGGCGCGGTATTTATCGGTATGCTTCTGCAAATATGGCTAAGGCTTTTATATCGCTTAGGTATGTATATTGAAAATATGTGGGCGGCGGTTTATCTGTTTATAGTCGAGCACAAGCGGATTAAGAAAATGCCGCTTTACAAAAAGGCGCTTTACACCTTAACCTGGCCTACCTTTGATATTATAGGAAGATACACCCAGTATGTCGCCCTCTTTAAAAAGGTCGACTGGAAACCGATACCCCACGAAAGCAAGGTCACAATTGATGATTTAAACGGCAAAACCGTAATCAAAGAAGAAAAAAGCAAAGCAGAAGTACCATAACTGCTTTTACGTAAATAAATATGTAATCAACAAATTATAATATTACAAATTTGAAATCTATATTGAAATTTAACATTGCCTATATTATACTGTTATTATATCACTTTTTGGAGGAAGAATAATGTCAAAAAAAATACTGCCTTTTCTGTTATGCTTAACCCTTTGTATGCTTATCGGCTGTTCCGAAAACAAGGAACGTTTAAGCGTTGAAACAGGCGAAGAACCGCAAAGCTCATTACCGTCCGAAACATTGCCTGTTTTATATAAAAATCCCCTAACCGGCGTATCCGAGCTTACAGAGGATAAGGCGGACGACCGCCCTGTGGCAATTATGATTAACAACATAAGCACCGCTCAGCCCGTGCAAACTGGTCTTAATAAGGCGGATATTATATATGAAACCGAGGTTGAAGGCGGAATAACCCGTCTTATGGCGGTTTACCAGAATGTTTCCGAAGTCGGAAGGATAGGTACAATACGTTCCGCAAGGTATCCTTACGTTGATTTGGCACTCGGTCACAACGCTATTTATCTGCATCACGGTCAGGACAATAAATATTGCGGCCCTCACCTTAAGGATATTGACGATATAAATATTTCGGAAGGAAATTACGGCTTCCGTATAAAGAACGGTCTCGCCACGGAGCATACGCTTTACACCGAGGGAGGCAAGCTCTGGGACGGTCTCGTAAAGGACAAGGTTAAAACAGAACGCGGCAGCAGCGTTATGTGGGCAAACTTTACAGATGACGAGACTCCAATAGCTCTTGAAAATACAGCTTCATCGGTAAGTGTTCCGTTCTCTGCAAGCTATAAGACGGTTTTCAAATACGACTCCGCGACAGGCAAGTATACAAGATATTTCGGCAATACCCTGCGTAAGGATTACAATACCGGAGATACTACTCAGGTAAAAAACGTTTTTGTGCTTCTTACTACAATTAAAAACTATTCCGACGGATACCACAGGCAGGTTTTGCTTGAATCAGGCGAGGGATATTATTGCACTAACGGTACATACACTCCTATAAAGTGGAGCAAAGGCGCCGCTAAAAACGGATTTAAATTTACAAAATCAGACGGCACTGAGCTTTTAGTCAGCGCGGGAAGCAGCTGGGTCTGCATAGCGAACAAAAACACCTCTACGCCTGTGTTTGAATAAACAGATAAATATTGCAAAAATGCATATAAAACAGCCAACCGATTTTTACTCGGTCGGCTGTTTTTCGTATCAAAGTGATTCCAAGAATTTAGCGATTTTACACGCTAAAATTTTATGTCCCGCGTCATTGGGGTGAAGACCGTCGGGGATAAATTTTTGCTGTATAACCGAAACCTTCGGCTGCAATCCGCTTTCCTTATATAAATCAAGCAACGGAAGCGAATAATACTCCGCGACCTCACGGATAATCTCAACATAAGTTTTTAAGGTTCCCACGTCCTGCGGCTTATTCCCATCGCCGCGAGGATTATCCTCGTTAAGTCTGTGGAGGGGAGTGATTACAACAATAGGACTGTCGGGGAATTTCTCCAAAAGCTCGGTATAAAGCGTGTGAAGCGCGCCGTAAAAAGTATCGGGCGTGCGGTCATTCATAGTTCCGAGCGGCGCGTCGCCGTGGCCGAAATCGTTTGTTCCGCCGAAAACTACAACTATATCAGCGTCCGCATCCATCTCTGATACTCTTGAACAAAAATCCTTATCCCATTTCTCTTCGCACGACGGTGTATGCTGCCTTGCGACGCGAGTTCCGCCTATTCCGTAATTTTGACAAATAGCCTCATATTCCCGCTCAATCAGCATACAAAATGTGTTTTCAGGTGCGGATGTGCCGTGCCCCTCGGTAATGCTATCGCCTAAAAAGTTAATTTTTATGCCTTTAAGTTCCATAATTATTTCTCCTGATTGCAAAAAAGCCGACCGTTACCGATCGGCTTTTTTAATTTTGAAAACTTAACCGTTAATCTTAGTAACAACGCCTGAACCAACGGTACGTCCGCCCTCACGGATAGCGAAGCGGAGTCCTTCTTCAATAGCGATAGGAGTGATAAGTTCAACATCCATCTCTACGTTATCGCCCGGCATGCACATCTCGGTGCCTTCGGGAAGAGTGATAACGCCTGTAACATCGGTAGTTCTGAAGTAGAACTGCGGACGGTAGTTGTTGAAGAACGGAGTGTGACGGCCACCCTCTTCTTTATTAAGAACGTAAACCTGACCGTGGAACTTGGTATGCGGATGAATTGAGCCGGGTTTGCAGAGAACCTGACCGCGCTCAACTTCTTCACGGCCTACGCCGCGGAGAAGCGCACCAACATTGTCGCCGGCCTCGCAGAAGTCGAGGGTCTTGCGGAACATTTCCATAGAGGTAACAACAGTTTTCTTGCGCTCTTCGGTAAGACCGATGATTTCAACTTCATCACCTGCATTGAGCTGTCCGCGCTCAACACGGCCTGTAACAACAGTACCGCGGCCCGAAATGGTCATAACATCCTCGATCGGCATAAGGAAGGGGAGATCAGACTTACGGTCGGGAGTCGGGATATAGCTGTCAACAGCGTCCATAAGCTCTTTGATCGGAGCATACTCGGGAGCGTTAGGATCGGTAGAAGTGCACTCAAGAGCAACAAGAGCAGAGCCCTTGATGATCGGGGTGTCGTCGCCGGGGAACTCGTACTTGTCGAGTGTCTCACGGATTTCCATTTCAACAAGCTCTAAAAGCTCTTCATCGTCAACCTGGTCGCACTTGTTCATAAATACAACAATGTACGGAACGCCAACCTGACGGGCAAGGAGAAGGTGCTCCTTGGTCTGAGCCATCGGGCCGTCGGTAGCAGCGATAACGAGGATAGCGCCGTCCATCTGAGCAGCACCGGTGATCATGTTCTTAACATAGTCGGCATGTCCGGGGCAGTCAACGTGAGCATAGTGACGGTTATCGGTCTCATACTCAACGTGAGCGGTGTTGATTGTAATTCCGCGCTCTCTCTCTTCGGGAGCCTTATCGATGTTTGCGTAGTCCTCAAACTGAGCCTGACCCTTAAGAGAAAGGTACTTAGTGATAGCTGCGGTTAAGGTTGTCTTACCATGGTCAACGTGACCGATGGTACCAATGTTTACATGGGGCTTATTACGTTCAAATTTTGCCTTTGCCATTGTATATTTTCCTCCTTAAATTTCAATGAAGCATTATAGCTATAGTTTAACAAATTTTTATAAAAATTTCAAGTATTATTTCAGTAAAAATCAGTCTTTCTTTGCTCTGGCTGAAATAATTTTCTCAGAAATACTCTTCGGAACCTCTTTGTAGCCGTCGGGTTCCATTACATACTGACCGCGGCCCTGTGTTTTAGAGCGCAGGTCTGTAGCGTAACCGAACATATCGCCGAGAGGTACGCGCGCGTTAATCTGCTTAACGCCGGACCTGTCCTCAAAGCCCTGAATCTCGCCGCGGCGGGAGTTAAGGTCTCCGATAACATCGCCCATATATTCCTCAGGAACAATAACGGTAACCTTCATAATGGGCTCTAAAAGCACCGGATCCGCTAAGCGGCAGGCTTCCTTGAAAGCCATAGAACCGGCAATTTTAAATGCCATTTCGGAAGAGTCAACCTCGTGATAAGAGCCGTCGTAAAGGGTAACCTTTACGTCAACCACGGGGTAACCTGCAAGCACACCCGCCTGCAATGCGCCGCGAATACCTGTATCAACCGCAGGAATAAATTCCTTCGGAATAGTACCGCCCGTAACGGCGTTAATAAATTCATAGCCCTTACCTGACTCGTTCGGCTCAACGATAATCTTAACGTGACCGTACTGACCTGAACCGCCCGACTGACGCTTGTACTTGGTTTCGTGGTCGACCTTTTTGCGGATGCTTTCCTTGTAAGCAACCTGCGGAGCGCCGACGTTAGCCTCAACCTTGAATTCGCGAAGCAGTCTGTCAACGATAATTTCAAGGTGCAGCTCGCCCATTCCTGCAATAATTGTCTGGCCTGTTTCCTCATCGGTGTAGCACTTAAAGGTCGGGTCTTCCTCGGCTAATTTTGCAAGAGCAAGTCCCATCTTTTCCTGACCTGCCTTGGTCTTCGGCTCGATAGCAACGCGTATAACAGGCTCAGGGAAGTTCATAGATTCAAGTATAATAGGGTGCTTTTCATCGCACAGCGTATCGCCCGTTGTGGTGTTCTTAAGACCTACGGCGGCGGCAATGTCGCCCGAGTAGCAGGTTTCAATATCCTCGCGGTGATTTGCGTGCATCTGAAGAATACGTCCCATACGCTCCTTGTTCTGCTTAACCGAATTGTATACGCCCGAGCCCGCGTCAACGGTACCCGAGTATACGCGGAAGAAGCAGATTTTACCGACAAACGGGTCGGTAGCAATCTTAAATGCAAGAGCGGAGAAAGGCTCGGTATCGGAGGAATGTCTCTCCTCCTCCTCGCCTGTATCGGGGTTTACACCCTTAATAGCCTCAATATCGGTCGGGGCGGGCATATAGTCGACGATAGCGTCGAGAAGCGGCTGAACGCCCTTGTTCCTGTAAGAAGTACCGCAGGTAATCGGTACCATATTATTGGCTATTGTGGATTGACGGATAATCTTCTTAATCTGCTCGACAGTAGGCTCTTCGCCCTCGAAGTATTTTTCCATCAATTCCTCGTCCTGCTCAACAACATGCTCGATAAGCTCGGTGCGATATTTGTTGGCAAGCTCAACCATATCCTCGGGGATAGGCTCGTGTCTTACGTCCTTTCCGAGATCGTCATAATAAATCTCGGCGTCCATATTTACAAGGTCGATTATTCCTTTAAAGGTGTCCTCAGAGCCGATAGGCAGCTGAATCGGGACGCCGTTGCAGTTAAAACGCTCCTTGATCATATCAAGAACGTGATAGAAATCCGCGCCCATAATATCCATCTTATTGATGTAAATCATTCTCGGTACGCGGTATTCGTCAGCCTGTCTCCAAACGGTTTCAGACTGCGGCTCGACGCCTCCCTTAGCGCAGAGAACGGTAACCGAGCCGTCCAGTACACGCAAGGAACGCTGAACCTCAACTGTGAAGTCAACGTGTCCGGGAGTGTCGATAATATTGATACGATGGTCCTTCCAGAAGCAGGTGGTAGCGGCGGAGGTAATTGTAATACCTCTCTCCTGCTCCTGCTCCATCCAGTCCATAGTTGACGCGCCGTCGTGAGTTTCACCCATCTTACGGTTAATACCCGTATAGAAAAGGATACGCTCAGTGGTGGTAGTTTTACCTGCGTCAATATGTGCCATTATACCAATATTTCTTGTCATTTCAAGAGATACCTTTCTTGGCATATTAACCTCCAATTCGCTATTTATGCGTCAGCAATAAATATAATCAAACTACCATCTGTAATGAGCAAACGCTCTGTTGGCCTCCGCCATCTTGTGAGTATCCTCACGCTTCTTGGCGGCGCCGCCCATTCCGTTGACGGCGTCCATAATTTCGCCTGCGAGACGTTCCTTCATTGTTCTTTCGGAACGTGCGCGGCTGTAGGTCGTCAGCCAACGAAGACCCAAGGTCTGTTTTCTTTCGGGACGAACCTCAAACGGTACCTGATAGGTAGCGCCGCCCTTGCGGACAGCCTTAACCTCAAGCTGCGGCATAACATTTTCCATAGCCTGGTCAAATACCTCAAGCGGGTCCTTGCCCGTCTTTTCACTGATAATGTCGAAAGCACCATATACAATTCGCTGAGCAACACCCTTCTTACCGTCAAGCATAATATTGTTGATAAGGCGGGTAACCTTCTTGGAATTGTAAACCGGATCCGGCAGTACGTCGCGTTTTGCGACAAAACCTCTTCTTGGCACTTTACTTCCCTCCTTCATAGTAATGAATTCATTGGTACTCGAAGCTTTTTCCCCGTGTCACCAAGCAAAGGCGTTATTAATATATAAACGCCGCTGCCTGTATATGCAGCAGAGATAAAATTTCTTAAAATTACTTCGCACCTGCTTTAGGACGCTTTGCACCGTACTTTGAACGGCTCTGCATTCTCTTTGCAACGCCCTGTGTGTCAAGAGTTCCGCGTACGATATGGTAACGTACACCGGGCAGATCCTTAACACGTCCTCCGCGGATAAGAACAACGCTGTGCTCCTGGAGATTGTGTCCGATTCCCGGAATATAGGCTGAAACCTCGATTCCGTTGGAAAGACGTACTCTCGCGATTTTACGGAGCGCTGAGTTCGGCTTCTTAGGCGTGGAAGTCTTTACTGCTGTGCAAACACCGCGCTTCTGAGGAGAATCGTTATCGGTCTGGCGGCGCTTCATAGAGTTATAACCCTTTAAAAGAGCCGGAGCCTTAGCCTTCTTCTCAACGGTTTCGCGGCCGTTGCGAACCAACTGGTTAAACGTAGGCACTGTTACACCTCCCTTAAAAATTACTCGCTACGGAAAAGTATAATCCCGCATACTAAAGTATTATAGCACGCGGGATAATAATTGTCAATTGTTTTTTTTGTTTCTTATTTCATCAAGAGCCGTTTTCATTTGAGCGTGAATAATATCACCCAGTTCGACGGTAGTCATACCCTCATATTTGTCTGGGCTAATCACGCTTAAAACCCTTAGTTCTATATCCGTATGCCGTAAAAACATACGCCTCGGGATAGACCTTGTGTTGTTTAAAACGCAGACAACAATAGGCGCCTTAGCCTTACAGGCAATCTTAAGGGAGCCGTTTCTAAAGGGCAAAAGCTCGCAGGATTTGCTGACATACCCCTCGGGGAAAAGACCGATAGAAGCCTTACCCTCCTTTAGGATATGTACCGCCTCGATAACCGTCTTAGCCGCCTCGCGGTTGTTTTCTCGGTCGATAGGCAGACAGCAAAGTCCGTGCATCGCCTTGCCGATAAGCGGCATTGTTTTATAAATTTCCTTTTTCCCGATAAAGCCTATATCATAATCGGGGAAAACAGACAGCATCATCACGGGGTCAAAATCGTGCTGGTGGTTGCAGACAAAGAGCATTCTGCCCTTTTCAGGCACTTTTTCTACGCCGCTTGCCTTTACACTTACCCTTACAAGCTTCATTAAAAGCGGAACGGTAAGGTTGATCCACCGCCTGAAAGCAGGTCTTTGCTTTACGGGACGGTCGGTTCTGATGGTAAGAATCCACAAAACGGTGATAAGTATATGAAGAATTACAAAGCCGAGAAAAAAGGCAACAAAAAGCAAGGGCACCAGCCACCACGAATAAGAGTGCCTTAAAATTTCAAAAAAATTGTCAAGAATAGGTATCAAAGCCGCACTTGCCACAAGATATACATAAAACATAGTATTTACCCCTAATTCTGTTTTCTTACAATGCCGTATTCATCGTATAAATCGAAGTATGGACAGTTATAAGTCTGTGACGAAAGAAATTTCTGCATTTCGTCCTCGTCTAAACTTACCTCGCAGTACATACAGTCGCTTTCCTCGTCATACACATAGTTGGCACAGCTTTCACACGCCGTCTTTTTCATTTTTCAGCTTCTCCTTAAAATCAGCCTTTTTCTCGGCAAAGCGTTCAAAAATTTCCCTGTAGCGTCCGCTCTTAAGATTAGGGAAAGCTTTGAAAATACGCTTGTGAACAAAGCCGCGGTCTTCAAACTGGCGCTTATATTCCGCCGCCTTTTGTGCATATTCCGCCTTTAGTTCTCCGAGTTTAGGTCTGCTTTCCTCTACAAGCTCATCACCCTTTGCCTTAGCGTTTATTGCAGTTTCACTTATATTCTCGCCGATTTTATCAGAAAGGGCTTTAAGCGCCCTTTCGGCTTCGAGCATTGCACTCATCTTTTTAGGCAGCCTTGCAAGCTCAACCACAGTTATAACAAGGTCGGTGACAAAAACCGCAAGGAAGACCGCCATAAGTATAATTCCAAATACAAAGGGAGTTTTTTTAATAAGCATAAATACAAACGGGTGTACGGCGCCTACGACAAACGCCGCCGCAAGCCCCCACAGTATGGTAAATTCAAGGCATATGTAACCCTTTACATTAAAGGGCTTATCAGAATAGTCCCACCACTTATCGTGAAAAAATTTTTCAAGCACCCAGCCTGTGACAAATTCAAGGGTGGTTGTAAGTCCCGCAGAGCCTAAAAAGAGCAAAATCAGATTAGATCTCAGCCCCCACAAAAAAGTCACAACAACAAGCATACCCACCCCGTAAATCGGGCAGACAGGGCCGTTTAAAAATCCGCGGTTTACGAACTTTCCCTTATGCGCCGCCGCGAAGGCGACCTCGGCGCACCAGCCTAAAAAAGCGTAAATAAGAAATATCCAAACCGCCTGATAAATATTTTCGGGCATAGACTATTCTCCTTTAAAAGCGCTATTCCGTTTCAGCGGGTGGGGTATTAGATTCAGAAGGAGTTACAGGAGGCTCGGACGTTACGGGAGACTCCGTACTGCCCGACTGAGAAGAGCTGTCTGACGGCTCAGACGCGGAAGCGTCCGAAGAAGTTGACGGAATTGAGGTAGTTGTATTATCCGAGCTTTCATTTTCCGATGCCGTACTGTCTGTTGACGATGTATCTGAACTGCCGCTTGATGAGCTTGCCTTTGATGAGGAGGAAGAAGACGAAGGACTTTTGCTTGAGGACGGCTTGCTTGACGAGGAATACCTGTCAGCGTACCAGTCATTTTTCTCAATACCGTTTATATCCATATAATCATCGGGAGTTATATCATCATAAATGAAGGCTTTAATGATTTTAGCAGCATATTCTAAATCATAGTATACACAGGAGCCGTAACCCTTTACGCTCTTTGAACCCATCTGATAATCGGTCAGCGGAACGCGACTCTGCTCAAATGTAGGTGAAGAAAGCAGAATATTGACCGCAAGGCTCATAATCTGAGAATATGAAAGCGAGGTCTCACTGCATGGAATAAGGGATTTTGCAAGCTTTACATACTGCGTTTTGCTTAAAGTGACCGCCTTGTTAAAAAGCTGCTCCATAACATAACGCTGGCGGTCGGTCCTTCCGTAGTCATCGTTCGTTCCCTCTATATTCGCGGCATGTCTGATTCGTGCATATGCTACTGCCTGAACTCCGTCAAGATGCTGGAAGGCGGCTTTTTTGATATAATATTTTGAAGGATCAAGCTTCATATAACTGCATTGCTCGGCAATCATACCGTTTATTCCCCAGTTAATTCGCCTGCCGTCTTCATAGCCGTAAACATCAAGCTCCCCCTCGGCAAGGGTAACGTCAATTCCGCCCACTGCGTCAATTATATCTGCCATACCGTAAAAATTAACAGTTGCATATTCCGAAATATCAAGCCCGAAAATGGTGTTAAGGGTTTTAATGGCAAGCTCCGGACCGCCCTTTGAGTAAGCGCTGTTAATTTTTCCGTACACGGTTTTTCCGTTATAAGTAATAGGAACAAGGCTGTCGCGCATTACGGAGATAACCTTTACCTTTTTAGATTCAGCGTTAAGGCTTAATATCATTATACTGTCGGAAAGTCCTTTAAATGAGCCAACCTTACGCGAATCTATACCGAATAAAGCAATATTTGTTATTTTTTTATCAATTACGCTTTCAAAGCCCAACTCCTCGGGCTTTCCCGTGATATTATTATAATTGTAGTCGAATACCGTTAAAAGAACTCCGACAGTAACCGCCAACGCAGTAAAAAGGGATACGGCGCTTATCATAACTGCCTTTTGCCATTTTTGGCGACGGCTCCACCATCTTGTAAAGCGGTTTTTCCTTTTTTTCTTTGCGAAATGCTTACCCTTAAGTCTTGAATCGCTTACAATATCCTCGAAATTGTCATTACCCGATGATGAAGAGGAGTAAATATCGTCCCCTATAAACTCAAATAAATCGTTATTGTTTTCCATACTCACACCTATTTTTTTATTTTCCTATTAATGCCCTGTATATATCGCCTTTTTTAATTCCTGAAATTTCCGCAGCTTCTTTTGCAGCCGACGAAGTTGATTTCCCCTTGTCCGTCATTCGTTTTGCAAGCATTACAGCTTCTTCTAATGTGTATTGCTCGCCTGTCTCCTCTTTTTTTCCCTCTATTATCAAAACAAACTCCCCCTTGGGAGTGTTATTGTCATAAAACTCCGCCGCTTCAGAAAGGGTGGTGTTAAAAACCGTTTCGTGAATTTTTGTAAGTTCCCTTACAAGCGCAATTTTTCGGTCTCCGAACGCCTTAAGCATATCATTAAGAGTAGCATTTAGCTTGTGAGGCGCTTCGTAAAAAATTATTGTGCGCTTTTCATTTTTAAGCTCGTCTAAATGCTTTTTGCGGCTTATTTTATTTACCGATAAAAAGCCCTCAAAGCAGAATCTTCCGCTCTCCATTCCCGAAATCGCGAGAGCGGTGACAAGGGCGCTGGGACCCGGTACCGACTCGACCGTAATGCCTTCCTCATGCGCCTGTCTTACCAAGTCCTCACCCGGGTCGGATATAGCTGGCATACCCGCGTCGGACACCAGAGCACAGCTTTCGCCCCTTAAAATACGCTCTATAATAAGATTTCCCTTAGAATTTTTATTATGCTCGTAGTAGGAGAGCATTTCCTTTTTAATATCAAAATGATTTAATAGCTTTACCGTCACCCGCGTATCCTCCGCGGCGATAAAGTCTGCCTCGCCTAAAATACGCACGGCGCGGGGGCTCATATCCTCCAAATTCCCTATCGGCGTACCGACAACATAAAGCTTTCCGCTCATTAAATGTATGCCTCCTTGTAAGCGCCGTAAATTTTTATCATTTCGGGCGAAAAGCCGCCATTTTCCTCAACATAAAGTGTCGGAGCTATGCGAAGCCCCGTATTCGCACACTTTTTACCCTCTATAAGCACAAGCCAAGGCTCTCCGCCCTTCCTTTGACAGACAAGGCGAAGTCTTTTAGGCTCTAATTTATATTCCCGCATAAGGTCCATTAATTCTGCAAGCCTTTCGGGTCTGTGACACATACAGAGTCTGCCGTTCGTCTGCAGAAGCTTTGCCGAAACCGAAATTATATCACGCAAGGTACAGTCAACCTCGTGCCGAGCGGTCGCCTTTACTCCATCGGGGTTTTTAAGCCCTCCGTTCGGGGCTTTGTAGGGCGGGTTGCAGGTCACAAGGGTGTGACAGCCAAAGCCTATTTTTCCCTTAAGCTCCTTTAAATCGCAGTTTAAAACCGTAAAATTTTGAAGAGAGAGTTCACAGCTTGTCCGTTCTGCAAGCACCGCCGCCTCAAGGGAAATATCCACACCTACGGCGGTTTTCAAATTTCCGTCCCTTAGCATTAAAAGGGGGATTATACCGCAGCCCGTCCCTAAATCGACAAGAGTGTCCTTTTTTCGCGCTAAGGCGAAGTCGGCAAGCAAGACCGCGTCTGTCCCGAAGGTGTGGCGCGGCGAAACATAAACGAAATAGCCCTTGCCTAACGGCTCTTTTTTTATCAGCTTCTCGTCCATTTTACGCCCTGCGGGGTGTCCTCTAATATAATTCCCATTTCCTTTAGCTTATCGCGGATCTCGTCTGCGGTTTTAAAGTCCTTAGCCTTTCGAGCAGCGGTGCGCTTTTCGATAAGCTCCTCAATCTCGCTGTCAAGAGTTTCTTCCTTACGGTTGTAGACAAGACCCAACACGCCTGTTAGCTGGTCAAACATATCGGCAAAAGCCACTAAAGCGGTCTTTTTCGCGCCGTTTGCGATAGCCGTGTTAATATCACGGACAAGACTGAATATCGCCGCCAACGCATCGGCTGTGTTAAGGTCGTCCTCCATAGCGGTTATAAATTCTTCTTTTCTCTGCTCTACGAAGGCGGGAACCTCGCCGCCCTCCTCGGCATTCTTTAGCGCGAAATCGATATTATCTCGGCAGGTGTAAAGCCTTTCAAGGGAGTTTTTCGCCTGCTCGATAACCTCTACAGAGTAGTTAATCGGGCTTCTGTACTGGCTTGATACCATCATATAACGAATCGGCTCGTAACCGAACTTCTCCGCCACGTCACGGACGGTGAAGAAGTTGTTAAGTGATTTTGACATCTTGTGGTTATCAACATTAATAAAACCGTTGTGCATCCAGTAGTGGGCGAAGTCACAGCCGTTTGCCGCCTCGCTCTGGGCAATTTCATTTTCGTGATGCGGGAAGATAAGGTCAAGTCCGCCGCAATGAATATCTATTGTTTTGCCTAAATAGCGGCACGCCATAGCCGAGCACTCAATATGCCAGCCGGGTCTGCCCTTTCCCCAGGGGGAATCCCAATAGGGCTCACCGGGCTTTGCGCCCTTCCAAAGGCAGAAGTCCATCGGGTCTTCCTTTATTTCGGTGACATCTATTCTTGCCCCCGCCTCTAAGTCCTCAAGGGGCTGGTGGGAAAGCTTGCCGTAGCCCTTAAACTTGGTCGCGCGGTAGTAAACATCCCCGCCCGATTCATAGGCGTAGCCCTTTTCCATAAGGGAAGAAATTATATTCTGTATCTGTTCTATATTTTCGGTAGCGCGGGGATTAACCGTTGCCTTTTTAACATTAAGTCCGTTTGCGTCGGTCCAGAATTCCTTTATATAACGCTCGGCTACATCGGGCACGGTCGTTTCTTCCTCGTTAGCCCTCTTAATAAGCTTATCGTCAATATCTGTAAAGTTCTGAACAAAGTTTACCTTATAGCCCCGCCATTCAAAATAACGGCGGAGCGTGTCGAAAACGCATAAGGGTCTTGCGTTTCCGATATGAATATAGTTATAAACCGTGGGACCGCAGGCGTAAATTTTAACCTCACCCTCGGTAATCGGTTTAAATTCGTCCTTTTGTCTTGTAAGTGTGTTAAATATCCTCATCTTTGTCTTCTCCTTCTATGCCGCAAACCAGCTTTTCAAGCTCTTTAATCCTTTTTTCAAGACATTCCATTTTCTGCTTGACAGGGTCGGGAATGTGAATCTGGTCAAGGCTCTGTGCACAGCCGACCTTTTTGCCGTCCTGACGGACTACCCTTGCGGGCACGCCTACAACAGTACAGTTAGGCGGTACCTCTTCAAGTACTACCGCTCCCGCCGCAACGCGGGAATTGTCACCTATTTTAAACGGACCTAAAACCTTTGCGCCGGCGCTTATCATAACATTGTTGCCTACGGTGGGGTGGCGCTTGCCCGTGTCCTTACCGGTACCGCCCAAGGTAACGCCCTGATAGATAAGCACATCGTCCCCTATCTCGGCAGTCTCTCCTATTACTATTCCCGTTCCGTGGTCTATTACAAGCCGTCTGCCGATTTTAGCACCGGGGTGAATTTCAATCCCCGTTTTTCTTGCCGCTCTTTGCGAAACATAGCGTGCTAAAAAGAGCCAGCCGTGTTCGTAATAAAAGTGGGCTCTACGGTACATTCTTATCGCCTTAACCCCGGGATAAAGCAGTAAAACCTCCAAAAAGCTCCGTGCGGCGGGGTCTCTGTCCCTTACCGCGTTAACGTCCTCGCGAAGTCTGTCAAACAAATAAATAACCCCCTATTTCGACGGATCTATATACTCCTTGCTGTCTTTTAGATAAATCACTCCCGATATAATACATAATACGGCGGAAGCCCAGAAAAGTATACTTATTATTATATTACATACCGAAACGAAAGGGGCATTATCAAGTCCGAAATCGGATATAAGCACATAAGCGAAAAGCGCGTAAATAATCCCCGCCATCTGGCTTACGGTCTTGCACTTGCCCCACATATTTGCCGCGATTACCTTTCCGCCGCTTGAAACCACTACAAGGCGTAAAGAGGAAATCAAAAACTCCCTGAACAGCACTATAAAGGCAATCCAGGTCACCTGCCAGCCGATGCCCATTTTAATAAAGCCCAAAAAGGCGGCTGTCGTCAGCATTTTATCGGCAAGCGGGTCTAAAAACTTGCCGAAATCGGTTATCATATTGTATTTCCGTGCCATTTTGCCGTCTATCATATCGGTAAGCGAGGCGGCGACAAAGAGTATCAGCGCCGCGGTATAGTGGAACGGAAAATCAATCATCAATGCAGCCATAAAAAACGGCGTTGCGATTATTCTTGCTATCGTTAATTTATTCGGCGTATTCATTCGCATAGCTCTCCCAACAAATCATAATCAAGGCAATCGTTAATCTGCACATTTACAAAGTCGCCTATCTGAAGCGGACGGCTTGCCATAAAGAATATTTTGCCGTCAACCTCGGGCGCGTCGGCGGGGGTTCTGCCGAAATAGCATTTAATGTAATCGTCAAAGCCTTCTATAAGTACCTCTGTTACAATGCCGACCTTTTCCCCGTTTTTCTCTGCGGATATAGTCATCTGCATATCCATTATATTATCCATTCTGTCCTGCTTTGTTTGACCGTCTATCTGGTCAGGGAAGGTCGCCGCCACGGTGTCCTCCTCGGCGGAGTAGGTGAAACAGCCGAGCCTGTCAAACCGCATTTCCTTTACAAAGCGGGCTAATTCGCAGAACTGCTCCTCGGTTTCCCCGGGGAAGCCCGTTATAAGTGTAGTCCTTAGAGTAACCTCCGGGATTCTCGCCCTTATTTTATTAATAAGCGCGGTTAAGCTTTCGTAATCGCCCCTGCGGTTCATTCGCTTTAATATTTCGCCGTTTACATGCTGGAGCGGAATGTCAAAATATTTAACTAATTTCGGCTCGCTCGCCACGGTGTCAAGCAGCTCGTCGGTAATGCGGTCGGGGTAGGTGTAAAGGGTTCTTATCCAATGCAGTCCCTCGATTTTGCAAAGCTCGCGCAGTAGCTCTGCCAGCATAGGCTTGCCGTAAATATCCTCGCCGTAGGCTGTAGTGTCCTGCGCCACAACCGTTAATTCCTTTACTCCGCCCTCGGCTAATTTTTTTGCCTCGGCAACGCAGTCCTCGATTTTTCTTGAGCGAAGTCTGCCCCTGATTTTAGGTATCGCACAGTAGGTACAGCAGTTGTCGCAACCGTCCGCAACCTTTAAATAGGTGCTGAAAGGATAAGACCCTAAAATTCTGCCGCCGTTTAAGTTAAGCTCATATTTTTCACCGTAGGTGTTTTTATGCTCTCCCTTTAACGCGTCGGTCACGATTTTTGCAATATCGCCGTTTTTGCCTATTCCCACGCATACATCAACCTCGGGGATTTCCTCGGTCACGTCGTCGCGGTAGCGCTCGGCAAGACAGCCTGTGACTATCAGCGCCCTGCATTTTCCGCTCTTTTTATACTCGGCAGCTTCAAGGATATTTTCAATAGCTTCCTTTTTCGCATCCTCAATAAAACCGCAGGTGTTAATGATAATCGCGTCTGCCTCGGACTCCTCGGCTCCTATCTCAAACCCCGCATTTTTAAGGGTCAAAAGCATCATTTCGGCGTCAACCTGATTTTTAGGACAACCGAGCGACACCATGCTTACTTTATACATAATCTTCCTCGCTGTATTCAAGCTCTTCGCTGTATTTTTTAAGGGCGTTTCTCACCGCCGAAAAGGAAAAACCCTTTCTTACAAGGGCGGCGTAAACCCTTTGCACGCCGTTTTCTTGGGTAAGCTTCCGCGCGTACTTTTTTTCAATTACCGCCCTTATCTGCTCCTCCTCGTCTATCTCGGTTTCGGAGAAGACCTCGTTCGCTATGTCATATGGAACGCCCTTTAAAAGCATTTTTCTTATTCCCTCACGCTTTGAGATGTTAGCATCACGGCATTTCTCGGCAAAATTCTCGGCAAAGCGGCGGTCGTCAATAAGTCCTACCTCAACAAATCTGCCCACCACCGCGGCGCAGGCTTTTTTATCAAATCCTGCCCCCGCAAGCTTTTCGTACATACCCTTTTCGGTGCGGTCGGCGCGGTCTAAGTACCAAAGCGCCCTCGACTTTGCCCGCGCGTATTCCGATTCGTACATAAGCTTTTTAAGCTCCTCCTCGGAAATTTGCGTTTCGGGCTTTAGGGAGTGATTAAGGCAAATATCGTTGTCTAACAAAACCTCTTGTCCGTCCTCAAAAACAAGCTTTGTTAAATGCTTTTTCTGCTTTTGTACTTCTGTAATAAGCATTATTCGTCAACCGCTATGTCAATATCCACCTTTTTGCGGGGCTTGATGTTTTCGGGTGCGGTGGGCTCGATTACAGGCTCGCTATCTTCTTCGCTCGGTTCTGACGAAACGCCCGTAACCTCTGTTCCCGACTTAACCGCGGCAAAAATTTTATCCTCAATTTCCTTTGCCATCTCGGGGTTGTCAAGCAACAGCTTTTTAACATTGTCACGTCCCTGACCGAGCCTTGTATCGCCGTAATAGAACCACGCGCCCGACTTTTTAAGCACGTTGGTTTCAACTCCGACGTCCACCAGCTCGCCTACGTGGGAGATGCCCTCGCCGTACATAATATCAAACTCGGCGGACTTAAAGGGAGGAGCTACCTTGTTTTTAACAATCTTGACCTTTGTGCGGTTGCCGATAACCTCGCTACCGTCCTTAATCTGGTCGCCCTTGCGGACATCAATTCGCACACTTGCATAGAACTTTAAAGCGCGGCCGCCCGTTGTGGTCTCGGGATTGCCGTACATAGTTCCGATTTTTTCACGCAGCTGGTTAATGAATATAGCCGCGCAGTCGGTCTTAGCCAAAGCGCCCGTAAGCTTTCTTAACGCCTGCGACATAAGGCGGGCTAACTGACCCACGTGGGAGTCGCCCATCTCGCCCTCGATTTCCGCCTTTGTAACAAGGGCGGCGACCGAGTCTATGACTATAATATCGATAGCGCCCGAACGCACAAGCGCCTCGGCGATTTCGAGCGCCTGCTCGCCCGAATCGGGCTGGGAAACCAGCAGACTGTCTATGTCTACCCCTAACTTTTTAGCGTAAACGGGGTCTAAAGCGTGTTCAACATCGATAAATGCAGCGGTTCCGCCCGCCTTTTGCGCCTCCGCCACGCAATGAAGCGCAACGGTGGTTTTACCCGAGGATTCGGGTCCGTAAATCTCAATTATTCTGCCCTTTGGTATACCGCCTATTCCGAGGGCTAAGTCAAGGGTTAATGAGCCTGTGTGAATCGACTCGACATTCATTGCTACGTTTTCGCCCAGTCTCATAACCGCGCCCTTGCCGAACTGCTTTTCTATCTGCTCCATTGCGGTCTTAAGCGCCTTTTCCTTACCCTCCGCCTCGGTAACCTTTACAGGGGGTTTAACCGTTGTTTTCTGTGCCATTTTATTTCCTCCGATTTATTTGAAGTTTGCGTAAACCGCGCGTTCTATGCCGTTTAAATCCTTTTTTGCTCCTATATTGGCAAAGCCCGCGTTCCTTAGTATTTCCTTGACATTGTTTGCTTGCCCTATTCCGACTTCAAAGCAAAGCATACCGTTTTGCTTTAGCGATCCTTTATAATTTTCGGTAATCACTCTGTAAAATTCAAGTCCGTCCGTACCGCCGAAAAGCGCCGTTTCAGGCTCGTATTTAGTTTCGGGCGAAACCTCTTCCGCCCCGTTTTCGGCAATATACGGTGGATTGCTTACTATAAGGTCGTATTTTTCTTCTGCCCCTGTGTTCTCGAAAATATCGCCCGCAATCACCCTTGCGTTTTCCGCCTTATTACGTAAAATATTCTTTTCGGCGTACCGAATTGCCTCAGGGTATTTTTCTACCATAAGACAATCGCAGTCGGCTTTTTCCTTTGCAATGGTTATGCCAATACAGCCGCTCCCTGCGCATAGGTCAAGAATTTTCGGCTCCTTTTTATCCTTTAGGTAATCGGTGCAGACCTCAATTACCGTTTCGGTGTCAGCCCGTGGTACCAGCACCCCGGGACCTACATAAAAATCCCGTCCGTAAAACGACCACTCGCCGAAAATGTACTGCAAGGGGTAGCGTAGCTCCCTTTGCTTTATAATCGCGGTTAAATTATTGCTCTGAAACTCTGAAAGCTTGTTTGTATAATTCATCAGTATTTCGGAGCTTGAAAGACCGGTTATGTGCTTTATAATCTGCTTTGCTTCAAATACATAGTCCTCAATCCCCGCGCTGTGGAGCGCTTTTTTGGTACTGTTGTAGGCTTCAAATATGTTCATTCTTCTGTTTCGTCCGTTTCGGTGTTTTCTTGCGTTTCCGCCCTGTCAACACTTCGGTCAACGTCGGGCACGGCGGGCTCGCACGCCTTTAAAGCCGCTATTGCAATTTCAATCATATCATCGTCCGGCTCTTTTGTTGTAATTCGCTGAAGCCAAAGTCCGGGGGCGGAAATGATTTTAGTCGCTAAATTATCGTATTTCCCGCAGATTTTAAGCACCTCAAAGCCCGCACCGCAGACAAGCGGAATTAAAAGTATTTTAATTGCCACCCACAGCCAGTAAATATTGTAAACGCTCGGGAAAATAATCTGCACTATTGTTGAGAATATGATACTTACAAGAATCATAAGTATCATAAATGAGGTTCCGCAGCGGGGATGGAAGCGGCGCTGTGTTCTTACATTCTCTACGGTTAGCGGCAGTCCCTTTTCATAGCAGAATATCGTCTTATGCTCCGCGCCGTGGTACATAAACACCCGTTTAATATCCTTCATAAAGGAGACCGCCCAGACATAAATCACGAATATCGTAAGCTTTAAAAGCTGCTCTATGCTTGAACGGACGACGGGGGAAAATTGGGTCTTAAAAACCGTTCTTAGTCCCGACACCGCAAGGCGGGGCAACAGCATAAAAAGTACGACTGCCAGCGCAACCCCTAAAACGGTGGCTATCACCATAACAGCGCTCATAAGTGCGCTTTCTTTTTTCTTATCGCTTTCGGTCTTTTCCTTTTCTTCCTCGTCTAAGTCTGTAAAGCCCGATTTATCGGCGGAAAGCATCATCGCCTTGTAGCCCTGAATCATAGATTCGATAAAACCCGCAATTCCGCGCAGTATAGGAAGCTTTAATATTTTATATTTTTCCCGTATGCTTTTGCCGTTTAAATATGTTATATCTATGGATTTGTCCGGCATCCTAACCGCAAGCGCGGTTTTTTCTGGGCTTTTCATCATAATGCCCTCAATAAGCGCCTGACCGCCGATTGAAGTATACTTTGCCATCTAATTCTCCTTCTCCTCCGACTGCTTAGAATCGGTTTCTTCTGTTTCCTCTGTCGGCTCATAAAGCGGAAGCACTATCGTCACGGTAGTCCCTACGCCCTCGTCGCTTTCGATAAACAAAAGTCCTTTGTGCTGCTTTATTATCTCGTCCGCGACCGCAAGACCTATACCTGAACCCCTGACCGTTTTATTTGCCTTGTAGAATTTTTCCTTAACGCGGTCAATGTCCTGCGCCGGTATTCCCACGCCCGTATCCTTAACCGTTATTCTGACGCAGCCCTCCTCGGCAGTCTGGTCAACCAACACCTGACCGCCCTGTTCGGTGTATTTAACCGCGTTATCAATTATATTAATAAACACCTGCTTTAATCGGTTCGGGTCTCCCGCGACCGTCATATCCTCGGCGGAGCGGGTATAAATAAGTTCTATTCCCTGCTGACGGGCAAGCTCTATATACATATCAACCGATTCCGTCAGTATTTCCGAGACATTGAGCGGTTGAGAAACAACCGAAAGCCGTCCCGTCTCCATTCTTGAAAAGTCGAGTAGCTCCTCCACAAGCGAGGAAAGCCTATCCGCCTCCGAAAGTACCACGTCAAGCCCTCGGCTAACCAGCGCCTCGTCGGTACCCAGAGACATTTTCGCCGTCTCGCCCCAGCCCCTTATCGCCGTGAGCGGAGTTCTTAATTCGTGTGAAACAGAGGAAATGAAATCGTTTTTAAGATTTTCTGCCTGACTTAATTCCGAAGCCATATAATTAATGGTATCGCAAAGCTCGCCTATCTCGTCGTTTTTCTTAATCTCTATTCGGGAATTAAAGTCCCCCATTGCAATCTTTCTTGCGATATTGCTTACATCTCTTATCGGGCTTACTATCGACCTTATAAAAAACAGACCCGAAAAAGCGCAGAATGCTAAAACAAGCAGACCTACTGAAACAAGTGCTAAAACCAGACCGAAAATTATCTTGTTCGTGTTTTTAAGAGATGTAATCCATCTGTAAGCGCCTAAATATCTTCCCGAGGTGTCATACAGCGCGGTAGTGCCGCAAAGCACCCGCTCGCCATCCGACGTGCGGCTTTTCGCCGTCGCCCAACCGCCGCTCTTTTTTGCTTTTTCGTAATCGGGCATTTTTTGCTCGGTAGGATGAAAACCCGTGGTGGTCACAATTATATTGTCGTTTCTGTCTATTACCTGAACCTCTAATTTGGTTTTATAGGCGAAATTTTCGGCAAGCTCCACAGCCGTATCCTTAAAATTAGCTCTCGACGCCGTGGAAAGCGAATTAAATTCATAGGTAAGATCATTTGCAAGGGTCTTAATCCGCTCTGTATAAAGGGAGCTTACAACCGCTGAAAGGGCGATAACTACCGTGCAAACCACCAATACCACAATAAGAAAAATATTAAAAAACCATCTTACCGCAATACTTTTAAATTTAATCTCAAGCTGCAAGGCATATCCCTTCCTTTCAACAAAATCAGATTTTTAGGCTCCTAATGCGTATTCCACTTATAACCCATTCCCCAAACTGTAATCAGATGGCGCGGCTGTGACGGGTCGTCTTCGACCTTCATACGAAGCCTTCTTACATTCACGTCAACAATCTTTTCCTCACCGAAATAGTTTGTTCCCCAGACCTTGCTTAGTATATCGGTGCGGTCAAGCGCAACGTCGGGATTGTTGAAAAAGTATTCTATCATCTGGAATTCAACCTGTGTAAGCTCAATATTTTTGCCGTTTTTAAGCAATGCTCTTCTCCTCAAATTGAGGGTAAACTCACCTAAGGTTATATCATTGGCCGACGCGGGCTCTGTTTTTGGCGCCTGCATTTCAACCCGCCTATACAGCGAATCCACTCTCGCCAAAAGCTCTGTGGGACTGAAAGGCTTTGTTATGTAATCGTCCGCTCCTATCATAAGCCCGCTTATCTTATCCATTTCCTGCGTTCTCGCGGTCAGCATTATTATTCCGATAGAGGCGCTGCGCTTTCTTAACTCCTTGCAAAGGGTAAATCCGTCCATACCCGGCATTGAAATATCAAGCAGGGCTATATCTATCCCCTCTGTATCGCTGTCGTAAATATCGAGCGCCTCTTCACCCGAGCCCGCCTCTACCACGCTGTAGCCGACCCTTTTAAGGTTAATCGCCTCAAATTCGCGTATTGCCGCCTCGTCCTCAACAATCATTATGCGTTTCATTTTTTAATCTACTCCGTCAGTTTAAAGTTTTTCTTTATAACCTCAAGTGTTATCCCCTGCGTCGCAGCGGTGTCGCTTATTTTGCATAGGTAAACGGATATTTCGTCCTGTGTTATTTTTTCAAAGCCCTTACCCTTGTATTTTCCGCTGTCCCAGTCCGCGCGCGGCACCGTCTTAAAGCTTACAAGCATTTCGCCCGCCGAAGAGTCCTCGCTGTTGTAAAGGTAAATTTCCCGCAGTCTTTTATCGGTATCCTTTAATACCGCGATTTGACCAGTCCATTTTTGAGAGAGAATGTAATAGTATCCGTCGCTGCTGTTTATCATTGCCGTCATCTGATTGGTAAGGGTTTCCCCGTTGTATGAGCACCAGTTGGTAAGATACAGCTTTTCATTAAGAGTGGATTTTGTGAGGGACGGCACGTTTTCCTGCACGGGAATTTCAAGTATTCTGTCGTCGTTAATGTCCTTTACTCCGATTCCCGCGGAGCGCAGCGTAGCTAAGGTTTCGCGCGACTCGGCGTTCATCAGCGGATTAACAAGCCGATTTTTTTCAACAAATAAAACCTCGGTGATCGCTCCGACGCCCTTTATCTCGTCAATATAAACTGCGGGCTTGCCCGAAGAAAGATAGGATACTAAAGGCTCGCCTACCGACTGAACGGTTTTATCAAGCTCACAGGAGTAAAGTTCGGTCACGCCGCCCTCAGTCAGGTTATAAACAGAAGCGGAATTAAGCTGTTCCGCCGCACTGAATTTTATAATAAGAATTTCATTTATTCCGTCCTCGTTCAGGTCGCAGCAAACAAAACGGCTGTATTTCTGCATTGTGCGCTGTGTGAGTTTTCCGTTTTCAAGACTATATACGGCAAGCTGCATTTCGCTTGCGCCGTATATTTCCCAGCCGACTAAAATTTCGGATATACCGTCTCCGTCAAGGTCGCAGAAATCAATTCTTTCCACCCCACCCGCGACAATTTTCTGCTTGTCGGCGCAGACCCACCCCCCATCGGTGAGGGTGATTACATTGATATACATATTTACAGCGTCGGCACCGTTTTCCTTTTCCTCCATACTGTAAAAGGCAAACGCCTCAAGTCTGCCGTCACCGTCAATGTCATTTTGAACCACCGCAGAGCGGAAATTACCGTCAGACGGATATTTTAGGGTATATGCGCCTCCCGCGCTTTTGGCTATAGCGTCGGCAATCGGCGAAATATCACCTGAGAGTTCGGGCGGACTTAACAGCTCCGCAGTATCTGAGGCAAAAATATCACAGCCGCAAAGTAAAAAGCAAATTGCAAAAGCAATCAGCACAGAAATAACCTTTAGCTTCATATATCCGCCCCCTTTACGCAAATTTAAATAAGCATATACACATAAAAATACATTTTAGATTATAACACATCGCTCTGCAAAAATAAAGATATTTTTATTAATATTATTTTTCATTTTTACTTTCTTTGCTCTTTTTCCTCCCCATAAACCTCCGATATATAATAAAAGAGGTAAGAAAGCATGGAGCAGTCTTACCTCTTAAAAAAACTATACAGTATTATTTTATATCGGCGTATCAGCAAATCTCCGCAAGGTCGAAAATCTTTTTCGGAAGTTCTTCCTTATCGGCGGAGACCGTAAAGATAAACTCGACGTCGGAAATTGACGAGATTCTCTCTAAGAAAGCGGCAAGCTTTTCGTAATCGCGCTCGCCGATTCTTAGAGTAGCGTCGCCGAAAATATGAGTAACGTCGTGATTCCCGGCCTTAATGCCTGCAACCATACCATAGTACTCGCCGTAGCCCGAAATGCCGTAGCTTTCCGCGTCGATAAGGCGCGCCTTATGTGTAACGGAATAAGTAAGAGTATCGCCTTTTTCTATGCATACAACGTTGCCGAGACTGGTCTGAGCCGCATCATTGACCATATCTACCAGTTTTTTGGTTTTACCCGAACCCTTTTTTCCGATAATGAGTTTAATCATTTGTCACAACTCCTTTTATATTTCACTGCAAAAGCAGCTTCTTCAAAATTTGGTTTATCCGTTAAGACGTGCTTCAAGCGCCGCCTTCTGCTCCTCATACCCGGGCTTTCCGAGAAGGGCGAACATATTTTTCTTATAGCTTTCAACGCCCGGTTGGTCAAAGGGATTTACGCCGAGCAGATAGCCCGATATTGCGCAGGCTTTTTCAAAGAAATAGATAACGCGGCCTAAATTCTCCTCATCAGGCTTATCGACGTTTATAACAAGGTTAGGCACTCCGCCGTCGGTATGTGCGAGCACTGTACCCTCGAATGCCTTTGAATTAACATACGACATAGTCTTTCCCGCAAGGAAGTTGAGTCCGTCGCCGTTGTCGCTCTCAGCCTCGATAGTAATGTCCTTATCGCTCTCGCCGAAGGTTACAACCGTTTCAAACATCACGCGGCTGCCGTCCTGAATGAACTGACCCATTGAGTGAAGGTCGGTTGAAAAGGTTACGGACGCGGGGAAAAGGCCCTTATTGTCCTTGCCCTCGCTCTCGCCGTAAAGCTGTTTAAACCATTCAGCCATCATTGTAAAGCGTGGCTCATAGCTTACAAGCATCTCGACCGCCTTGCCCTTACGGTAGAAAGCATTGCGGAGCGCCGCATAGAGATAGCAGTCGTTTTTATACATATCAGGCTCGTTATACTCAACCATAGCCGCCGCCGCGCCCGACATAAGCTTATCAATATCCGCGCCCGCCGCCGCAATCGGAAGAAGACCCACAGCCGTTAAAACTGAGTATCTGCCGCCTACATCATCGGGTACTACAAAGCATTCGTATCCCTTTTCGTCGGCAAGCTTTTTGAGTGTGCCGCGCGCCTTGCCGGTCGTGCAATAGATGCGCTTTGCGGCTTCTTCCTCGCCGTACTGCTCCTCAAGATACTTGCGAAGCACCCTGAAAGCCACAGCGGGCTCGGTCGTTGTACCTGACTTTGAAATAATGTTGACCGAAACGCGCTTGCCCTTGCAAAGCTCCATAATATCCGAAAGATAAGCACCGCTTATGCTGTTGCCCGCAAAATAAATTTCGGGAGCGCCGCCGCGCAGATTGTTGTAATACGGTCCTTTTAAAAACTCTATAGCTGCTCTGGCGCCTAAGTAAGAGCCACCGATACCGATAACGATAAGAATATCGGTGTCCTGCCTTATTTTAGCCGCCGCGGCTTTAATACGGGAAAATTCCTCCTTATCATAATTAACGGGTAAATCCACCCAACCCAAAAAGTCATTTCCAAGGCCCGACTTCGCGTTCACCGTTTCGTGAGCGGCGGCAACCTGAGCCTCAAGACCCTTAAGGTCGTTTTCCCTGATAAAATCCTTTGCGTATGATGAGTTAAATTTGAGTGCCATTTTAAACCCCTGATTCTTTTTGAAATTGCTTTATTTTATTTTACAATATATTGTTCTCTTTTTCAAGATAAAAAAACACATATTCATTAAAAGTTTTCATAATTGAAATAATCCCTTTAAAATCCAGCCGAGTGTTACCCCTAATGTAAGCCTCGGGACGTCCTTATTTGCTACCAAAGGAATCTCACCCAGTTGCTCGCCGTCAAGGGTCACGGTGACCGTTCCTAAAATGTCCCCCTTCTTTACGGGGGCGGTGACGTTCTCGCTTAAGACGGTTTTTCGCTCGATTTTGCCCGAAGAGGATTTCGGCAGTAAAACATTAAGCGTGCTTTGGGACTTAATACCCACCGTTTTTTCGGTTCCCTTTATAACTTCAAGCTCGGTATTTTCCTCTAACCCCGCGTCAATACTCGAATAATTATAGTTGGCAAAACCGTAATCAAGCAGTTTCTTAGCCCCGCCGAATCGGTCGTTACTGCTATCCCCCGCCATTACCACCGCCACAAGCTCAAGCCCGTTGCGCTCAGCGGTTGCCGAAAGGCAGTACTTGGCGGTCGAGGTCGTACCCGTCTTAAGCCCTGTCGTACCCTCGTAAAAGCGGACGAGCTTATTTGTGTTTACAAGCTCGCTTTTGCCGTCTCTGAGCGTATCCATCCAGACCGTGGAATAGTCCTTAATAAGATCGTGCTTTATAAGGGCGCTCGACATTACGGCGACATCGTAGGCGGTTGTCAGATGCCCCTCGGCATCAAGCCCCGTGCAGTTGACAAAATGGGTGTTTGTCATACCAAGCTCATTTGCCCGCTCATTCATAAGGGCGACAAAGCCCTCCTCGCTTCCCGCTACCGTCTCGCCTAATGCCACGCAGGCGTCGTTTGCCGAGGCTATCACCGCCGCCTTTAAAAGGTCGTTTACCGTCATAGTCTCGCCCGGCTCAAGCCATATCTGCGAGCCGCCCATACTGCAGGCATGCTCGCTTGCGGTCACCACGGTTTCAAGCGTTATATCCCCGCGGTCGATTGCCTCCATCACAAGCAACAGAGACATTATTTTGGTAATTGACGCGGGCGGAAGCTTTTCATCGGAATTGGACTCATACAGCACCTTACCCGTATTCGGTTCCATAAGCACGACCGATTTCGCCTTAATATCGAGGGTCTGACCGATAGCAGCGTTTACGGGAGCGCTGTCAATGGGGACATTAATATCCGATATGTCGCACTCGCTTGACACCGTCACCGATTCCTTTGCCGAAACATATATTCCCGACATCAAACACAGAACTATCACAAAAGCAATTATTTTTTTCAAAACGGCACACCTCTTAAAAGACAGATTTTCTAATAAAAGATATGCCGTTTAATTAACTTTAATAACCGAGCGTTTCGCCGCAGAGAATAACGGTTATGCGGTCCTTCGGCTTCTGAAAGCCCGAGACAAGATATTCTATGCACATACGGTTTAGGTTTTTACAGCCGTCTGTAACCGCGGGATAATCACTCTTTTCAAGAGCTACGCAATGTCCTAATTTTTGACAGGGTGTTCCCGTGTTAAGCCTTACCGCGTTTTTTGGCGCGGCAATCTTTTTAATGCGTAAAAAGCCCTCGTCAATGTCCTTTACAATTTTATTGACCCCGACAACCATAACAACCTTTTTCGGACCGAATGCGATTGAGGAAATACGGTTTGCGTTGCCGTCAACATTTACAAGCTCGCCGTTTTCGGTGACGGCGTTTGTCGAGCAAAAGAAAAAGTCACAGCCGATAGCCGCTTTGTAGGCTTTAGTTCTTTCTTCCTCGGTAATTCCCTGCTTTGAACGGTCGCGGAAATCGTACTCGGGTGAATTTATTATATCCCAAACTCCGCTTTCTTTAAGAGACATCGAACCGCCGGCTGTTATAACCGCTCCCTTAAAGAGCATATCCTTTACAATTTCACAGACCTCCGCCTTAGTCTCGGCGTAAACCGCCTTGATATTATTGCTTTCAAGATTTTTCATTACCTTACTTACATTTTCGTTCATATCAATCTACTCCTTTTACGATAGTACCGCCGCCGACCACAATATCGCCGTCATAAAAGACCGCCGCCTGTCCCGGGCTCGGCGCGCGCTGGGGCTTGTCAAACTCCACTATAACGCCGCCATCGGTCGGGTAAATCACGGCGGGCTGTTCGGTGTGGCGGTAGCGGAGCTTTGCGGTGACCCGCATTTCCCCCTCAATATTATCAAAGGGGATAAAATTAAGTCCGCTTACAAGCACCCTCTTATAAAAAAGCTCCTCCTCGTCCCCTAAAACAACCGTGTCCGTCTCGGCATTTTTACTTATCACGAACCGCGGCTTGCCAAGGGCAATTCCAAGTCCCTTGCGCTGACCTACCGTGTATCGGATAATCCCATTATGCTTGCCTAAAATCTTGCCGTCTGTATCGGTAAAATTGCCTTTAGCCGCCGTTTTGCCCGTGTACCGCTCGATAAACGCGGCGTAATCGCCGTCGGGAACAAAGCATATGTCCTGACTGTCGGGCTTTTTAGCGTTTACAAAGCCGTTTTCGGCGGCTATTTCCCGCACCTCGGCCTTTGTAAGAGAGCCTAACGGAAAAAGGGTGCGGGAAAGCTGTTCCTGGGTTAGGCAGTAAAGCACATATGTCTGATCTTTCTGCTTATCCGCCGCTTTTTTTAAGAGATATCGCCCGTCTTCGGCACGCTCGACCACCGCGTAATGCCCCGTGGCAATTTTATCATATCCGAGGGTTTTAGCCCTGTCAAGCATTGCTTCAAACTTAATTTTCCTGTTACATTCAATGCAGGGATTCGGAGTTCTGCCCGATATATATTCGTTTACGAAATTGTTTATCACGCGGTCGCCGAATACGTCCTTAAAATTGAAAACATAGTGCGGTATTCCAAGCCTCATACAGACCGCCTTAGCGTCCTCCGCGTCGGAAAGGGAACAGCAGGTTTTGGTAAGACCTGCGTTGTAGTCCTCGCCGTCGTAAAGGCGAAGGGTCACGCCCGAAACCTCGTATCCCGCTTTTAAAAGCAGAGCGGCGCAGACCGAGGAATCGACTCCGCCGCTCATTCCCGCCATTACCTTGTTAAGCTCCAATAGCTTTCTCCTCCTAAAAATCCGCCCGAAAGACAAGTCTCTCGGGCGTAAAAAGCAGTTTTAAATTGAAGTTGTATGCGCTATCTCGTACATCTCGTCGTCAAACGGCTTCTTCATATTAAGAGCCTCGTAAATATCATAATTTACGATTTCGCCCTTCTTCCAGCCGATAACGCGGTTGCCTATGCCGTCCTTTAAAAGCTTGACGGCGGCGTAGCCCATTTCGGTCGCCATAACCCTGTCTCTTACGGTCGGATTTCCGCCGCGCTGAACGTGACCTAAAACGGTGGCACGTGATTCAACACCGGTTTCTTCCTCAATCTTCCTCGCGATTTCCTCAACTCCGCCTACGCCCTCGGCGACGACTATAATAAAGTGCTTTTTGCCTGTCTTCTGGGTTGCCTTGATCTTTTCGACAACGTCCTCAATTTTAAACTCAACCTCGGGCACTAAAACGGCGGTAGCTCCTACGGCGATTCCCGTCTGGAGCGCCAAATATCCCGCACGTCTTCCCATAACCTCAACCACCGAGCAGCGGTCGTGAGACTGGGCTGTATCACGAATCTTATCCACCATTTCCATAGCGGTGTTCATCGCGGTGTCAAAACCGATTGTATATTCAGTAGAAGAAATATCGTTATCAATAGTGCCTGGAACGCCAACGCAGGGAATACCGCGCAAAGAAAGGTCGCGTGCTCCGCGGTAGGAGCCGTCGCCGCCGATTACCACAATACCCTCGATACCGTGCTTTTTGCAGTTATCGATAGCCTCCTTCATACCCTCTTCTGTTTTAAAGCGCGGGCTTCTTGCTGTGTAAAGCACAGTGCCTCCGCGGTGAATAATATCCGATACCGAGCGGACATCCAAATCGATAATATCCCCCTCGATAAGTCCGTTATATCCGCGGCGGACACCCTTTACCTTCATACCTAAGGCTATCGCTGTTCTTACAACCGCGCGCACCGCGGCGTTCATACCCGGCGCGTCTCCTCCGCTTGTAAGCACACCTATTGTATTCATAAGATCATCTCCGAAAAAACATTATATAATATGAGTATAAACCATAATTGTTAATTTTTCAACAATTATTTCTCCTATTTAATAAATTTCACGTTTTCTTTACCTAAAATTACATTTAAAGCCGAAAAAAGCCGATCTGACGGTGTGATTTTAAGCTTTTCGGGGGCTTGGAGCTTCTTTTTCGTTTCGGTACAATATATGAAAACCGCCGTATTTCCGTGAAAACGCTCCAAAATTTCCTTAACCGCAGCAAACTCTGCGCACTCGGTGTTTTTCACCTTTAAGTAAAGCCCGCTTTTGTATTTCGGTACCGTCTTACCCTTTTCCGACTCGGGTATTTTTTCGACCCTGTCGACCACAATTTCGGTATCCCTGTCCTCCCTTTCGGAAATCCTTCCGCTTATAATAAGCGGCTCGCCCGATGTAAGAAGCGGGCGGAACTCCGAGAGCACGGCGGCAAAAACCGTTATCGGGGCAGAGCCGTCAATACCCTCGGCAAACCCCGAGCCCATTAAATTATTGTTTTTAAGCTGGCGCACCTTAAAGCCCGAAACAAGCCCCGCGACCGTTACCCTTTCACCGTCGCGGTATTTATGCGCCGCTATATCGGATACACTGTTGAGCCTTGCCGAAGATAAAAAACCCGCGTACTCGTCAAGCGGATGCCCCGAGAGGTAAAGCCCCGTCGCCTCCTTTTCAAGGGACAGAAGCATTTCCTTGGGCATTTCCTCGACCCTTTGCGGCTCGTATTTTACCGCGTCGCCCATCTCGTCAAACAGGTTTAGCTGACCCTCAGACGAAAAGCGCTTTTCGCTGTCGACCGCTGCCATAACGCCGTCGATATTATAAAGCATCTGTCTGCGGTTTTCGCCTAAACCGTCCATAGCGCCGCTTTTAATAAGCCCCTCAAGCGACTTGCGGTTGAACTCGCGCGAGTAATTTCTAAGGCAAAAATCGTACACCGAGGTATAAAGCCCGTTTTTCTCCCGCTCTTTTATGAGCCTTTCTATTATGCCCTGTCCGAGATTTTTTATTGCCATCAGTCCGAAGCGGATATTTTTGCCGTCGGGCGTAAAGCCCGCAAGGCTGTGATTTACCGAGGGTGGAAGAACCTTAATACCCTCGCGCTTTAAATCGGCGGTGTAGAGGGCGATTTTAGAGCCGCTGTCCATCATAGAGGTCATAAGCGCCGCAAAGTATTCGGACGGATAGTGGCATTTTAAATACGCCGTCCTGTACGCGACAAATGAATATGCCGCCGCGTGCGCCTTGTTAAAGGCGTAGGAGCTGAAGCTTGACATATCGTCAAAAATCTTGTTTGCGGTCTCCTCGCTGACACCGTTTTTAAGCGCGCCGCAGCACAGAATATTACCCTTTTCGTCCCGTTCGCCGTGGATAAAAAATTCCCGCTCCCGCTCCATAACCGCGTGCTTTTTCTTTGCCATAGCGCGCCTTACAATATCCGCTCTGCCCAGCGAATAGCCCGCAAGGGTTCTGAAGACCTGCATAACCTGCTCCTGATAGACAATACAGCCGTAGGTTACGTCAAGTATCGGCTTTAAAAGGGGCGTATCGTATTTAATATCCTCGGGGTGGTGGCGGTTGTGGATATATTTAGGAACAGAATCCATAGGACCGGGGCGGTAAAGTGAGAGAATAGCCGTCAAATCCTCTATGCTGTTAGGTCCGAACTGCCTAAGTACGCTCTTCATTCCCTCCGATTCAAACTGGAAAACCCCGTCGGTAAGTCCCTTGCCCATCATTTTGTAGGTGTCATTATCGTCAAGCGGTACCTTCTCGATATCAAATAAGGGCTCTTTTTTCCTTATAAATTCCTGCGCGTCGGCAATAACCGTAAGGTTGCGAAGCCCCAAAAAGTCCATTTTAAGGAGTCCCAGCTCGTCAAGCGCGGTCATAGTGTACTGGGTGACAACCGCGTCATCGTTTACGGCGAGGGGTACATATTCGGCAATCGGTTTGTCCGAAATAACAACCCCCGCCGCGTGGGTAGAGGCGTGCCGCGGCATACCCTCTAATTTCATCGCCATATCGATAAGCTCTTTTATCTGCGGGTCATTCTCATAAAGGGCGCTAAGCTCCTTAGAGCCCGCCAAAGCCCTATTGATAGTCATTCCGAGTGACTGCGGAATGAGCTTTGCGGTTTTGTCGCAGACGGCGTAGGGAATATCCATAGCCCTGCCGACGTCTCTAATAGCCGCCCTTGCCGCCATTGTGCCGAAGGTGACAATCTGGGAAACGCGGTCGGAGCCGTACTTTTTTATAACGTAATCAATTACCTTTTGTCGGTTTACATAGCAAAAATCAATATCAAAATCGGGCATTGAAACCCTCTCGGGGTTTAGAAAACGCTCGAAATAAAGGTCGTATTTTATAGGGTCTATACCCGTAATTCCTATGCAGTATGCCGCAAGACTCGCCGCGCCCGAGCCTCTGCCCGGACCTACGGGTATACCGTGGCTTTTCGCGTAGTTTACAAAGTCGGCTACTATCAGATAGTAGTCAACATAGCCCATACGGTTTATAACCCCTAATTCGTAACTGAGGCGGTCGGTCACCGTTTTATCCGGGGTTTCGCCGTAAATTCTTTGCAGTCCCTCAAGACATTTTTCCTTAAAATATTCAAAATGGTCACGCTCCCCTATATCAAAGCGGGGAAGCTTTATTTTGCCGAATTCAAAAGTAACACAGCACCGCTCGGCAATCTTGGAGGTATTTGTCAAGGCAGACGGCGTACCGCCGAAAAGCTTTGCCATTTCCTCGGCGGATTTTAGGTAAAACTCATTTGTTTTAAACTCAATCGGGTTATCCTCGGTGATTTTTGAGCCTGTCTGTATGCACAAAAGCACCTTGTGCATCTTAAAATCATCGTGATTAATATAATGCACATCGTTTGTCGCGACAAGCCCTATTCCCGTCTCCTCGGAAATTCTTATTAGCTGCGGATTAACCCTTTTTTGCTCCTCAATCCCGTGATCCTGAAGCTCTAAAAAGTAGTTGTTTTCGCCGAAGGTATCCCTGTACCAAAGCGCGGTTTCCTTTGCCTTGTCGTATTCGCCGTTTAAGAGCAGCTGAGGAATTTCCCCCGCAAGGCAGGCGGAAAGGGCGATTATACCGCTGTGGTATTTTTTTAAAAGCTCGCGGTCTATGCGCGGCTTTGAGTAAAACCCCTCGGTAAAGCCCGCCGATACAAGCTTTATTAAATTGCGGTAACCCTCGTTATTTTCACAAAGTAATACTAAGTGGCTGTAGCGGCTGTCCAAGCTCTTTTGCTTGTCAAAGCGGCTTCGGGGCGCAACGTAAACCTCGCACCCGATAATCGGCTTAACCCCTTTTGAAAGAGCGTATTTATAAAAGCTTATCACGCCGTACATAACGCCGTGATCGGTGATTGCAAGCGCGGTTTGACCGAGCTGGGCCGCGCGGTCGATAATCTGTTCAATGCGGCAGCAGCCGTCTAAAAGACTGTACTCGGTATGCACGTGAAGATGGGTAAAATCCATACGCTCCCCTCCCTCAAAACGGTTTTCAGCAGTTTTTAAGCTCTGTGTAAATTTCAATAATTTTATTAAGACGGTGGTTAAGCCCCGATACGGTAATATGCTCGCTTGAAAGGTTGCAAAGCTCCTTTAAGGTCGCCTGCGGATTGCCCTCGCGGAGCAGAGCCGCCTTTAAAAGCTCCTCGGGCAGACTGTCAAGCCTGTCGGTTCTTCTTAAATATTCAATCGCTCTGCGCTGTTTAATAGAAGCCTCGACGGTTTTTGAAATATTTGCACTGTCGCAGTTATTCGCGCGGTTTATATTATTTTTAACGCTTTTCATTATTTTAGTATCTATAAAATCAAGCGTCCTGTGCGGAACGCCCATAAGGGTAAGCAGGTCTTCGATAAGCCCGCTTTCCTTTGTGTAAAGCACCGCCGTCTTGCCGCGCTCTGTTTTTTTAAGGGTAATTCCGTGAGCCGATAAAAGCTCCGAAAATTCCTCAGCAATACCACCGCTTCTTATCATAAACTCGGCGCGGTACTCCTTTTCGGGGTCGTTTATGTTTCCGCAGGCTAAAAAAGCCCCGCGAACAAAGCTTTGAAAGCAGCATTCGCGGCTTATTATTTCGGAATTAATAGGGCTTTCGGCTATGCCGTAATCGTATGCGGCGAGGATTTTAAGCCTGTCCGCCTCGGAGACCACCTCCGCTTTATAGGTAGGCCGTACACTCCCGCCCTCTGTGATTACCGCCCTTGCATTAAAAATTTCATCAAGTAAAAAGGCGTAATACTCCGCAACTTCCTTATTATTTGTCTGCATAGAAATGCGCTTAACCGAAAACGACCTGCTGAACAGCATAAATCCGTAGGCCAGCGGCAGCTTACAGCATTCCGATACCCTTATTCCCGCCAGCTCGTTTTTAACATCTTTACAAAACGACATAATTTTTTAATGCTTATAAATATCGCGGTGCTCTATCGAGCAGTTGTAATTTTCGTTTATCAAATGCTCGCCGATAAGCTTCGCAAAGGTGACCGAGCGGTGCTTTCCGCCCGTACAGCCGATGGAAATTATAAGCTGGCTTTTGCCCTCCTTAGCGTAGAGCGGTACGGCGCAGTCGATAAAGCTAATCAGACGGGACAAAAACTCCTTACTGTCCTCGCTTGCCATAACATAATCCCGTACCTCCTTATCAAGCCCCGTTTTTTCCTTTAACTCCTCAACATAAAAGGGGTTGGGCAGACAGCGCACATCGACCACTAAATCCGCCTCGGTGTCCGAGCCGTACTTAAAGCCGAAGGACTTGCACTGAATTTTAAGCACGTTGCTTACGCTGCCGCAGAAAATATTTGAAAGCTGAACCTTTAGCTGAGAAATCGAAATATGGCTGGTATCCACGACAAAGTCGGACATATACCGTATTTTTTTAAGCATCTCCCGCTCTTTTTCGACGGCGGCAGAAACCGACATATTCTCGCTGTCAGAAAGAGGATGCTTGCGGCGGTTTTCCTTATAGCGCCTTATCAGGACGTCATCCGCCGCGTCAAGGAAAAGGATCTTATAATCGGTATGATTATTTTTAAGGCTTGTAAGCACATCTTCAATCTCGTTAAAAAGAATACCTCCGCGCATATCGGTGACAATCGCCATTTTGTTAAGCAGGTCGCCGCTTCTCGCGGAAAGCTCGACAAACGAGGGGATTATTGCGGGCGGAATGTTATCAACACAGTAAAAGCCTATGTCCTCAAGGACGTTCGCCGCCTGAGATTTGCCCGCTCCCGACATTCCCGTTACAATTAAAAGCTCCATTTCACTCACCCTTTTCCTCTCTGCCTATAAATATGACCTCGCGCTCAAGACTTACTCCGTCCTTTGCTAAAACGGTGTCGCTTACCTTTCGGCTTAGCTTCATTACGTCCGCCGCGGTCGCCCCGCCGCGGTTTATTATAAAGCCTGCGTGCTTACAGCTTACCTGCGCGCCGCCCTCGGTCGCTCCTTTAAGCCCGTTTTTTTCTATAAGCGCGCCTGCAAAATAGCCCTCGGGGCGCTTAAAAAAGCTGCCCGCGCTTGGGTATTCAAGCGGCTGCTTTGACTTTCTGCGGCTTATATAGTCTTCCATTTTTTCTTCAATTTCTTTTTTTTCGCCCTTCTGAAGCCTTAATACGGCACTGATAACGGTCGTTCCGTTTTCCTTGAATACACTTTTTCGGTATCCGAAATTCATATCCTTTGCTTCAACCTTAACGGTAGAACCATCCGCCGTCATACACTCGGCGCTTAAAACCGCGCCTGATATTTCGCCGCCGTAGGCTCCCGCGTTCATATAAACAGCGCCGCCGATACTGCCCGGTATTCCGTAGGCAAATTCAAGCCCTGTAAGTGAGTTCCTAAGCGCCGCCCTGCAAACATCCGAAAGCGCCGCCCCCGCGCCGCAGGTGATTTCCTCCCCGGAGACCGAAATGCCGTTCAAACCCAAAAGGCTTATTGCCGCGCCCTCTAACCCTAAGTCGGAAACCAAAAGGTTAGAGCCTTTTCCGATAATAAAACGCGGAATATTAAGCTCGCCGCATTTTTTAAATACGGCGGAAAGCTCATTAGCCGAGCGCACGGAAATAAAAATATCCGCCGCTCCCCCGATTTTAAAGCTTGTGTGACAGCTCATAGGCTCGTTAAGCTTATACTCTATTGAATTTTCCTTACAAAACCTTATTAACCCGTCAAGACCCATAAGCACTCCGAAAAATCTGAATTTTATTTATATAGCTCGCAAAGATACGCCGCGCCGATTATTCCCGCGTCATTTCCGAGCTCGGCGACCTTTATCTCGGTTTTCTTCTCAATATTTCTTGCGTAGTTCTCGCCCTCTAAGAAAGCCTTAATCGGCTTAATTAGGTTGTCGCCCTCTTTTGAAATTCCGCCGCCTATGCAAAGCACCTCAGGCTGGAATATGTTTATATTATTGGAAACGCCGACAGCGACGTATTCAACATATTTATCTACAATCATCTTGCCCGCAACGTCGCCTTTACGCATAGCGTCAAAGGCTGTCCTGCCGTCAACCTTGTTTATGTCAGACCCGCAAAGCTCCCACATAACCGATTTGGGATATTTTATCATAGCCTGTTTGGTCTGACGGATAAGCGCGGTTGCCGAGGCGTACGCCTCCCAGCAGCCCTGTCTGCCGCAGGAGCACATCTCGCCGCCCATAGCGATAACGGTGTGTCCCAGCTCCGCACCCGCGTAGTTAGAGCCCGAGTAAATCTTGCCGTCGATTATTACGCCGCCGCCGACGCCCGTGCCGAGGGTTATCGCGATAAAGTCGTTCGTACCTCTGCCCGCGCCCGCAATATACTCACCGTACGCCGCCGCGTTGGCATCGTTTTCAATGTAGAAATCCACCCCCATACGCTCCTTAAGCATTTTCGCCATAGGCACATTATTAAAGCCTAAATTGTTGGCGTAGCAAACCACGCCGTGTACGGGGTCGATAGCTCCGGGCGAGCCTACGCCCATTGAGTCAATATCGCTCACTTTGAGCCCCGCGCTTTCAATTGCGATATTCGCCGCCTTCACCATATCGTCAATAACCTCTTCGGCGGGGCGGGGCAGATTTGTTTTAACCTTGCTTGTAGCAACTATATTATAGTTATCGTCCACAACTCCCGCTACAATGTTAGTTCCTCCGAGATCAATTCCAAGCTTATACATTTTTTGCACTCCTAATTATTTTTTTATTTAAAATGGATTTACTGTTTCAGCGGCAGTTTCTGTTTTTTCATCATCCTCGGTCATACCGAGCTTTTGAAGCAGATCTTTCGCCGCGTTGTAGCCGAGTTTTTTCTGGCGGCTGTTCATAGCGGCTACCTCAATTATAACCGCAAGATTGCGCCCGGGCTTTACGGGAATTGTATGCGACGGTATATCCAGCCCTAAAATACTTGTGGTCTGATTTTCAAGTCCCATACGGTCATAAACCTTATTTATATCCCACGGTTCCAGATTAATGACAAGGTCAATTTTCTCCGTAAGCTTGACCGCGCCTGCTCCGAAAATACGGCTGGCATTAATAATACCTATTCCGCGAAGCTCGATAAAATGCCTGATATTATCGGGCGCAGTACCGACAAGCGACTTGTTTGAAACGCGGCGTATCTCAACCGCGTCGTCCGCAATAAGACGGTGTCCGCGCTTAATAAGCTCAATTGCCGTCTCGCTCTTACCTACTCCGCTTTCGCCGAGCAAAAGTATTCCCTCGCCGTACACCTCGACAAGCACTCCGTGCCTCGTGACGCGAGGAGCAAGGCAAAGATTCAAATAAGCGATAAGCGCCGCGGTAAAGGCGGAGGTGGATTCCCCCGTTCTAAGAAGCGGAACGCCGTATTCTTTAGCGATTTTTACATAAACATCGCCGACATCGAGGTCGCGGCATATAATAACCGCGGCGGGCTTATGTGAGAAAAACTCGCGCAGTCTGCTCTCCGCCTTTTCGGGGGTAAATCGTAAGATAAAGCCCTCCTCGCTTTTTCCGATAATTTGAATTCTTTTTTCGTCAAAAAATTCAAAATATCCGGCCATATGAAGTCCCGGGCGGTTAACCTCGGTCGTAGTGATTTTAATATTTTCGGGATTCTCAGGCATATTAAGCTGTTCAAGCGAAAATTCAGAAATGATTTTTTCAAGAGATATGGTAAAATTGGTATGCATATCCTCACCATCCTATGATTTACTATTCACCTTTTTGATTATAATATAAAACATTCAAAAAGGCAAAACATTTATTTCCTTTTTTATTATTTTATTATTATAATCAAAAATAAACAGACTTACAGCAAAAAGCAATACCCTTTCTTAACATAAAAATTAACAGTCCGTTTAAGAAATTTGGCTTTTTTTGTGGTAAACTAATTATTATATTAATATGATTAAAAGTTTAAAAGAAAAGAGGGACAAAAATGAGCGGAAAATCCGGTAACGATTATAATGCGATTACTCCGGAAATACTTAAATACTCCGAATGCTGCATCGGCAACTGCCGAATTGAACCGCAGCTCTACATTGAGCACAAGGTGAACAGGGGACTGCGTGATCTCAACGGTAAAGGCGTGCTTACCGGTCTTACCGAAATATCCGAGATTGTCTCCAAAAAAGAAATAGACGGCAAAGAGGTGCCTTGTCCCGGACATCTTTATTACAGGGGCTATGACGTTGAGCAGCTGGTCGAAGGCTTTATTAGGGACAATCGTTTCGGTTTTGAGGAAATAGCGTATCTTCTGCTTTTCAGCGAGCTCCCGAACGAGTCCGAGCTTGCCGAATTTAAAGGAATTATTTCCTCATATCGAACCCTGCCCGGTTCTTTCGTGCGCGATATTATTATGAAAGCACCGTCGTCTGATATGATGAACTCTCTCGCGAGGAGTGTATTGACCCTTTATTCATACGATGAAAAAGCGGATAGCACCGACATTCCGAACGTTCTTCGCCAGTGCTTGCAGCTTATAGCAAGATTCCCGTCTCTTTCGGTCTACGGTTATCATTCCTACAATTATTACATCAACGGAAGCGACAGCTTCTTTATTCACGCTCCGCGTCCCGAGCTTTCCACCGCCGAAAACATACTTTATATGCTAAGGCTTGACGGAAAATACACCCCGCTTGAGGCAAGGGTGCTTGATACCGCGCTGGTACTCCACGCAGAGCACGGCGGCGGAAACAACTCTACCTTTACAACTCATGTTGTGTCCTCCTCAGGGACAGACACTTACTCAGCAATAGCGGCGGCGCTCGGCTCCCTCAAGGGACCGAAACACGGAGGAGCCAATATTAAAGTCTGCTCGATGTTCAACGACATTAAGGAAAATGTTAAGGATTGGGAGGATGAAGAAGAGGTCGCCGCTTATCTTAAAAAGATTCTGCACAAGGAAACCTTTGACAGGGCGGGGCTTATCTATGGCGTAGGACACGCCGTTTACTCGGTGTCGGATCCGCGCGCCATGGTGCTTAAAGGCTTTGTAAAATCTCTTTCCGAAGAGAAAGGTCTCGAAAAAGAATATCGCCTTTACAGCCTTGTCGAAACCCTCGCTCCTCAAATTATCGCGGGAGAACGCAAGATGTATAAAGGCGTCAGCGTAAATGTGGATTTTTACAGCGGCTTTGTTTACGATATGCTGGGATTGCCGCATGAGCTTTACACTCCCCTTTTCGCAATCGCGCGTATAGTCGGATGGAGCGCCCACCGCATTGAAGAACTTTTAAACGCGGGCAAGATAATCCGCCCCGCATACAAAAGCGTTCAGCCCCACCGCGAGTATATAATAATGAAAGACAGATAGATAAAATCCCGCGCCCCGGCATGCGATTTGCATGCCGGGGCGCTCAACTATAAAAGGGGGTACTTCCGAATTATTGTATTTTTTTCTTAAATTAGAAAGTTCATATTCTAATTTCTTTGGAAGATGAACCTTTCTATACGAAAGTTTGGTTTTCGGAGTAGTGACAATAAAACCGTAATGCCCGTCTTCAAGTTTTGTTTCAGACAGTGTTTTATCGATATTTATGCGTTTATTTTCAAAATCAATATCCTTCCACTTAAGAGGAAAAGCAATCCGAGCATTTCAAAGCTAGAGTCCCTTTAACTCATTTCAAAATGAAAGTGCGCCCCTAATTACAAAAAGAAAGTTTTCCCTAATATAAATCTTCTATTAATTTTAAAATAATCTATGACGGTCGTTTGCAAATGAGTATCATCTTATCATTGCAAATAGAAAATCATAGTAATATTAAACCGACACTCATATAAAAGTATTCCCATAAAACAACGACCTGCAAGAAGTCAGCAGATATCATAGTACCGAAAAATTATTCGTGAAGGACCGAACAATCATAAGTTCCGCCGTGTACTGAACGGTACGCACGGTGGTGTGAGAGGTCAGCCGGTCAAATAATGGTCAGCCTCCTACTCGATTCTCAAAACAGAGCTTATCGGCTTTTTAAGGCTTGCTTTTTCTTGTATTCGGTCGGGGACATTTTAAAATGAGCCTTAAAGCATTCGTTAAAGCTTCTCACGCTTTGAAATCCGCTTTCCAAGGCAATATCGAGTATTTTTTTGTCGCTTTGTTCCATTAGCGTAATCGCCGCTTCCAATCTGTATAGGTTAAGAAATTCGGAAAAAGACATTTTAAAAACCGAGTGAAAATATCTTGAAACATAGTGATAGTCATAGCCTAACAGCCTGCCTATATCCGAGAGCTTAATATCCTTTGTGTGGTTCTTTTCGATAAAATCGGTTATAACGGTTATTTTTTCCGAGATTTTTTTGTTTTTTTCGGTAAGAGGCACCGATTTAATATATTCGTCGCATACAGCGTAAAGAGACGCTTTAATAAGCAGACGCGACGGCTCGCGGTTATCAATCAGACTCTCGGTTATAAATCCGGTGATCTGCGGATTGCAGTTGAATTTAAAATCTCCCGTTTGTCCTTTAATCATTTTATAAAAATCGTGAACATAATCATCGGAAAAAACGCAGACCCAGTAGCTTGTTTCGGGCTCGGGCTCGTAGGAGTGAATATCGTAAGGAAAGCACAGTCCGAAATCGTCGGTTTTTAAAAGGTATTCGTTTCCGTTTGAACAGCATCTGAGTCTTCCTTTTATAACATATACAAGCTCAAGACTTTTATGAAAATGCGGGTTCCAGATTTCGGTTGTGTAAAATCTGGCGTTAAAATTATTGCTTAAAGAGTTCGTGGGCTGATGAAATAGCATATGTAATTCCTCTAAAGATAAAATTCCGCTAATATTATACAACATAATGCGAGAAAAAGTCAACTGTTTGCTCTATTATAATAATATAATAATATGAGAGGAATGATATTATGACTTCGACATTTGATAAGCTCTATAATTATATAGTAAACAAAGAACATCACAAATACCGTCATAGGGTAGACTGGGCGCTTGCCGATGAGTATTCTAAAAAGGGTCTTACCCCTATTGAGCGTATGTCGGATCGTTTCCGCCGCGTCTGCGAAGAGGAAAAGGCTGTAATACTTGAGGGAGAGCAGATAGTATTTTTGCGTACCGTCGCAAATTTGCCGGATATTTTCACCCAGTCTGAATGGGAAGAAATAAAAGGAAAGCATTATATCCACGAGCTTGGGTATATGTCCAATCTTTCCCCGAATTATTATGATACAATAAGCAAGGGCTTGCTCGAAAAGCGCAAAACCGCGGACGAATACGGAAAAGCGGCGATAGATAACATTATTATGCTTTCCGATAAATATTTAGAGGAGGCAAAAAAACAGAGCAGGGAAGACCTTGTTGAAATTTTAACAAGAGTTCCGCGCTATCCCGCCCGTAATTTCCGCGAGGCTCTACAGTTCTTCAGAATTCTGCATTATGCTCTATGGCTTGAGGGCAACTACCACAACACGGTAGGAAGGTTTGATAAATATATTTACCCCTACCTTAAAGCCGATATCGAAAAGGGGATATACACCGAGGAAACCGCGTTAGAGCTGCTTTGCGACTTTTTCCTCTCCTTTAATAAGGACAGCGACCTTTATGTCGGCGTACAGCAGGGCGATAACGGTCAGAGTATGATGTTAGGCGGTATAGACGAAAACGGAAATGACGTATATAATCTCTTGTCCGAGCTTTCGCTAAAGGCATCGTACAATAATAAGCTTATAGATCCCAAAATCAATCTCCGTGTTTCTAAGTCTACCCCCGCGGAGCGTTATACCGAGGCTACCAACCTTACTAAAGCGGGGCTTGGGTTCCCCCAGTATTCAAACGACGATATTGTTATCCCCGCGCTTGAGTCGCTCGGATATGAGCATAATGACGCAGTAAACTATACGGTTGCCGCGTGCTGGGAATTTATAATTCCCAATGTCGGAGCGGACGTGGCTAATATAGGCGCAATGTCCTACCCCAAAGCGGTAGACGCGGCTTTTCACAACGAGCTTATTAAGTCTGAAACCTTTGACGGGTTCTTTGACTGTGTAAAAAATGAAATATTTAAGGAAAGCGCAGAAATCTGCGATAATATCAAAAATCTGTGGTTCATACCCTCTCCGTTTATGAATGCGCTTATGGACTGCGATATTTATAACGGCGGAAAATACAATAATTTCGGTATTCACGGTACGGGAATCGCCACCGCCGCGGATACGCTTGCCGCAATTAAGAAATATGTTTTTGAAGAAAAATCAATCGGAAAAGAAGAACTTATAAAAGCGGTAGATGAAAATTTTGAAAATACGCCCGAGCTGTTGCATAAGCTTAGATATGAAGCGCCCAAGGTCGGCAACAATGACGATTTTGCAGACAGTATAGCAGTAGAGCTGCTTGACACCTTTGCCGATTCCCTTAAAGGAAAAACAAATTGCAGAGGCGGCGTTTACAGAGCCGGTACGGGAAGCGCGATGTTCTACCTGCGCCACGCGGAGGAGATAGGCGCGTCCGCGGACGGCAGAAGAAAGGGCGAGCCCTTCGGGACAAACTTCTCGGTAAGTCTTTTTGCAAATGTCAAAGGTCCCGTTTCGGTAATAGCCTCTATGACAAAGCCGCACTTTGAGAAGGCAATAAACGGCGGACCGCTCACTCTCGAATTTGACCAGAGCGTATTTGCTGATGAAGATGGGGTGAAAAAGGTAGGTCTTCTCGTTAAGAATTTCATAGACCGCGGCGGTCACCAACTTCAACTTAATACCGTAAATCTTGATACAATGCTCGATGCACAGAAGCATCCCGAAAACCATATGCATCTCGTAGTTCGTATTTGGGGTTGGAGCGCGTATTTTGTAGAGCTTGATAAGGAATTTCAGGATCACGTCATCGCAAGACAGGCATATAAAATATGAAGGGTGTAATTTTCGATATTAAGGAGATGGCGGTGCATGACGGTCCGGGAATACGAACCACCGTATTTTTTAAGGGCTGTCCCCTGCGCTGTAAATGGTGTCATAATCCGGAGGGGTTATCGTCTGAGCCTCAGCTTATGTTTAAGGAGGCGCGGTGCATTAAATGCGGCAGATGTATAACAAAATGCGGGCATCCCGAATGTCAGCCTTTCGGCAGATGTATTCATATATGCCCGCAAAACTGCCTTGAAATAGCCGGGAGAACGGTTGAAGCAAAAGATCTTGCAAAGGAACTTAAGGAAACCGCCGAAATACTGGGTGACAGCTTTGGCGGTTTCACCTTTTCGGGCGGCGAGCCGTTGGCACAGCCGAAATTTCTGATTGAGCTTATAAATGAATTAAAGGGCTGTAATCTTTGCATAGAAACCTCGGGCTATGCTCCGAACGAGATTTTCCAAGAAGTAATAAAAGGCCTTGATTATATTATTATGGATATAAAGCTTGCCGATTCCGAACAGCATAAAAGGTTTACGGGCGTGGGAAACGAGATTATTCTCAGCAATTTTGCGTTTCTCAAAAACAGCGGAAAACCTTATTTGATCCGCACACCGCTTATACCGAATATTACCGATACTGACGAAAACCTTGACGCGATAAAAAAGCTAATTGGAGCAAGCGATTGGGAGCGTCTTCCGTACAATAAAATGGCGGGAGCTAAATATAAGATGCTCGGAATGAAATATCAACTAAATCTATAGGAAATAAATTAAAAACGCATCAGTTTTATCTAAAGGACGGTCGGTTGGAAATAAGCAATAACCGTGCCGAGCGAAGCATAAAAAGCTATGTTATTGACAGAAAAAACTTCTTATTTGCGAATACTCCCGGCGGAGCTGCAGGCAGTGCGGCTATGTTCAGCTTCATTATGACCGCCTTAGAAAACAAGCTTGATCCGTGGCGATACTTAACCTGCCTGATGAAGAATTACGACGCTGTTAAAGATGTAGAACAGCTTCTGCCCTGGAACGCACCCGACGATTGCAAAATTCAACAATCCTCTTTACCTGCCGTACCGTCTACGGCAGGTATTTTTATACGCCTTTAGGTTTGACGCTTACAAACATTCAGAATTTTTTGTTACAATAAAGCTTACACTCTCTACCAAAAAGTAATCCAAGATATTTGTAATGCAACTATCCCCTTTGACCACTAACTATCTATTGCACTATATTATGATTAACCATTAATCCCGAACCTGACAAAGCTGTAATTGTCTGTCCATACAGGCTTTGTTCTGTCATCCGCCCAGCCGTATTTATCCGTAAAGGTTGTAGGGCCTACGCTGTAAATTTCCCCCTCCGGCTTGTGGTGCGGACCCAAAAGATTTCGGTTGCCCGAAAGCAGGGTTATTTTAACCTCGTTTTCGCCGTCTCTAAGGTATTCGGTTATATCGGCAGAGTACGGCGCAAGCATTAAGACTGCGGCTTTCCTGCCGTTCACATCTAACCTTGCGGCAGGGGTGTTGAGCTTTTTAAGCAAAAGCACATATTTTGTGTTTTCCTTTTTGTTTACGGTAATACTTTCCGTAAGCTC
>OGOX01000008.1_pt1 | contig 173798 bp, 145 predicted proteins | sample 1552761 | NCBI WGS metagenome assembly OGOX01 (sample SAMEA2580212, study PRJEB22360) | human gut metagenome | biome: human gut; feature: human-associated habitat; material: faeces | place: Denmark | collected 2008/2010
GGCAACCCTTAACAAAGCAATCCGTCGTATTATCCGTGACTGCAATGATGAACAGTTTCTGAAAGATGAAAATGCAAAGGTTTTGCTTCCGCATTTTAGCTGCCACTCATTAAGGCATACATTCACGACAAGAATGTGTGAAGCAGGGGTTAATGTAAAAGTTATCCAGGATACGCTTGGACACAAAGATATTTCTACAACCCTTAATATTTATACCGATGTGACGAAGGAGTTAAGGAGGTCTGAATTTGAAGGTCTTGACTCGTACTTCAAAAATGAGTATAATAAGGCGAATGAAGTATTATAAACTGCTCGTTTTCGTGGGCATTAGATTTACATCATTTACACCAATTTCTACAAATAATGCTGCTCCGAGGGTGTACGTTTAGGAGATAGGAAAGTCTAAAAATGGGCTTCAAACAACATATCAGTAGAACTTGGCAGATGATAGAACAGCAAGTGAATGATGTACCATTTCGTCCCGACAATGAAGCCGATTGATTAAATAACCCTTTATAATTCTTCATAATTCTCGATAATTCGACTTATGAACGGGTTTACACCAACAACTTACACCAATTTACACCATTGGTACACCAAACCGAACACAATCGCATAATTTTCTTGAGCCTACTATGTTTCATTACATAGTAGGCTCTTTTTTCGCCCTGTTTATCTTACTTTCACGCAAGATAAACAGGGCAATTTATTTTTTTCAAAAGGGGGGTTAATTTTTGCGATTTTTTTCAGCAATCAAATACAGAGGGCAAAACAAGAGACCTCTGAGATCCTTGAAAACTGAATATACAGCACACAGGTACGTTACCTGCATCGGAGAAATCCGAGCCTCGAAGTGAGTGCGCCACGATCTTCCGAACGGGAGGGAGCGATAAAACTTACACTTCTTTAATTTGTCGGCAGACAAAGACGGCGATGACAGATGCAGGCGATAATGATACTTCCGTAATTCGCGGTCGGGCCATAAAGAAGGCGCGAGGGTGAGACTCCCATGGAGCTGCTTGCAACAGCCGCCTGTGTTGTTCCCATTACATCCGGGGTGTTGAGAACAAATAGGATGTACGACCTAAGCATATAAAAATGATTTATATGTTTAGGTGGATCATTATAGATTCAAATAAAAAGGAAAGGAGCATTATTAGATGAGTTGCAAAGTAATTGCAATCGAAAACCAGAAAGGAGGCACGGGAAAATCAACTACTGCATTGAATCTCGGAGTCGGGCTTCATAACGCCGGTAAAAAGGTTTTGCTTATCGACGCCGATCCGCAGGGTTCGTTGTCAATCAGTCTCGGTATTAAGCGACCCGACGAGCTGGACATTTCCCTTGCAACGGTTATGGGGAATGTTATCGACAACAAATCCTTTGAGGATGATTTCGGTATCATACACTGCGACGAGGGCATTGACCTTATGCCCTGTAATGTGGAGCTGTCCGGTATTGAAAGCTATCTGTTTACGGTGATGAGCCGAGAGTGCATTATGAGAACCTATGTCAATCAAATAAAAAAGAACTACGACTATATTCTCATTGATTGTACCCCGTCGCTTGGACTTCTGCCAATCAATGCTTTTGTAGCGGCAGAAAGTATCATTGTACCGAGCCAGCCGAGGATATTATCTACAAAAGGTCTTGATTTACTCTTGCGTACCTATTCGCAGGTCAAGCGAGGGATTAACCCAGACCTAAAAATCGACGGTATCCTCTTTACAATGGTTGACGCACGAACTGTAAACGACAGATCGGTTATTGAGTCAATGCGCGAAACCTTTGGAATGAAAATCAATGTGTTTGATACCTTTATCCCCGCATCCGTCCGTGTGACCGAAGCCAACATGGAGGGCAAAAGCATTTTTGCCTATGATAACAAGTGCAAGGTTGCGGACGCATACCGAAACTTGACGAAGGAGGTGCTGGAGATTGCCGCGCGTGAAAAAGCTCGATTTAGGAATGACGGCTCTCGATGAGCTGTTTATGAATGACAAGGAGCGAGCCGAAAACAAGCTCCCAAAAATCTTTGATATTCCGCTTTCGGAAATTGATGATTTCCCCGATCACCCTTACCGCGTCCTTGATGATGAGGATATGCAAAACCTGATGGAAAGTATCAGAGACCGAGGTGTAATCACACCGGCTATGGTACGCAAAAAGGATGACGGCAGATATGAAATGATTTCGGGACACCGAAGAAAACACGCTTCCGAACGGCTCGGACTTGAAACTTTGCGCTGTGAGGTTGTAGAAGTCAGCCGCGATGAAGCCATTATTCTGATGGTAGACAGCAATGCACAAAGGTCAGAGATATTGCCTTGTGACAAAGGACGAGCCTACAAAATGAAGTTGGACGCAATAAAAAGACAGGGACAGAGAACGGATTTAACTTCTCGCCCAGTGGGCGAGAAGTTGTCGGTTACTGAACTTGCTGAAAATGCCGAAGATAGTGAAAGGCAGATTCACAGATATATCCGCCTTACCTATCTTGTTCCGGAACTTCAGGAGTTTGTGGATAAAGGTCAGATGAAAATGCGTCCTGCGGTAGAGCTTTCGTATCTTGATGAAGAAACTCAGCGGGATATTGTCGACCGTATTGACGAAACCGAAGCGTTTCCGTCACACGACCAGGCAATCCGTATCCGTAAGGTGTTTGAAGCCGGAGAAATCAACTACGATAAGGTTCAGGACATTATGGCGGAGGAAAAGCCCAATCAAAAACCGAAATTCAAGTTTTCTTTTGACCGGCTGAAACCGTATATCCCCAAGGACTATAACGACAGAATGGCAGAGGATTATGTTATAAAGGCTCTTGAATACTATCAGAAATATTTAAGGAAACAACGGGAGCAGGCAAGGTAATAAAGAGTGCGCACAAGGCTGAGAGAGCATTGCTTTCCCGGTCTTTTTTGTTGCCCTGCTTGCAATTTCACTTATATAAAAATCGTCAAAGAAAGGAGGAAAAACAGTATGCAGTTTGATGTTAAAATCCGCAAGGTCATCGAGAACGGCAAGCCCCTCAAGGCAGTGGCTTCCGTAACTGTGGACGGCGCTTTTGTTATCCACAATGTCAGAGTGATCGAGACCGAGAACGCAAAGTTCGTTGCAATGCCTTACGCAACCTATCAGGATGCCGAAGGCAAGGATGTACGCAAAGATATCGTTCATCCCATCAAGTCCGAAGTCCGCAAGGCTTTGGAGACCGCTGTGTTTGCTGCCTACGAGCAGAAGATCAGCGAAAAGGCTGAATAATGACAGCCAAAAAGGAATACCCAACTAAAAAAAAGAAAGAATGAGGTAAAATTTATGTTCAAGAAAATCAGAAACAAGGTTAATTCCATGGTTGCGACTGCGAAGGCGACCGTCGCCACAAAGAAGGCTGAGGGTTATGTTGACTCCGGCGTGAAGATCCTTATCGCAGTTGTTATCGGTGCGCTTCTGCTTGCCGGTTTGTACGCACTGTTCAACACCACAATCATGCCCACTGTGACCACCAAGATCACCGAACTTTTCTCGTATAACGGTTAATCCGTAATACACCCCAAAATTAAAAAAGAAAGAACGAGGTAAAAGAATATGTTTAAGAAAATCAGAAACAAGGTTAATTCCGCAGTAGCTGCGGTAAGAGCGACTGTTGCTTGCAAGAAAGCAGAGGGATATGTTGATTCCGGTGTCAAGATTTTGATCGCCGTTGTAATCGGCGCACTCCTGCTCGGCGGACTGTATTTGCTGTTCAACGGCACCATCATGCCCACCGTGACCACCAAGATTCAGGGACTTTTCAACTACGCAGGTTAAACAACGACGGCGGGGTGTCAATGGCGGCACCCCGCCGCCTATTTTACTATGAAAGGGGCGTATTGAATGCATTTGATGATTCGACCTATTATGCCGTATGATATACCGAAGCTTACGGAAAACCCGTTTGTCCTCATAAGCGGTTTTGTACTGCTTATTACGGCTGTGCTGATTGCCGTTGTTCTCAGCAGGTATGCTGCCGAAGCATATAAAGGCAACAGGAAAAAAGCGACGCTTTTCTTTGCCGGTATTACGGCATTTGTAACCCTTATGCTGTTCTGTTTTTTTGGATGTGCTGCAACCACACTCAAGGGCATTATTTTATGCCTGCTCCTCCTATTTTCCTCTTATGAGGATATACGGGTAAGAGAGTGCGAGGACTATGTCCATTTAATGATCGTGATTGCAGCGTTTATCGGAACGGATATACGTAATAATTTTAACCTTGTATACCAAAGGCTTTTCCGCTACCGTTTGCTCTATCGGACTTTCCGCCCATATCTCCGCCGGGGTTTCTGTCCATTCCGCCGCCCATACCGCCTGCCGAGCCGTATGAGGTTGACACCGTGCTTATTTCAACCGAAAAGCTTTTTTCTCCGCCCGAAACCTTTCCTGATTTTGCGTATCCGTTTTCGTCACAATCCGAGACTGTGCCGCCTAAAGTTACGGTATAGCTGCTTCCAACCGTAAGCTCAGGAGAGCTTACTACTATATTACTGTATTGCTTTGAGGGTATAAACGAGGCGATGACCACACCTTGCGAATTACTGACCGCAATACTGCTTCCGGCCCCCATAGAGCTGTCGAGCGTATATATAAATGAAGCTTGCGTAGAGTTTTCCGAAAAGCCCTGCGCCATTCCCGAGCTTCCGCAGAGAATGGCTGTGCCGCCTGTTATTACGGCGGAAGAATTGTAGTCAAATGCTCCGTTGCCGTTGTTGGTGGGTCCGCTTACAAGCAGTACACCGCCCGACATATTAACGCTTCCGTTTGAGTCTACACCGTCGCCGGATGCGTTCACCAAAATGTAGCCGCCTGTAATATTTATCTGTGCATTAGAATTACTGTTAAAGGTGTTTTCACCGGGTCTGCCGCCTAATGAGGAGCCGTCGTTTCCACCCGCTGCGTTTATTCCGTCATCGCTTGCGGTAATATCGATTTTACCGCCCGTTACAGTAACCTTAGTTCCCTCGAGACCCTCGTAGGCTTTGCTTATCTTAATATCTCCCCCGTTAATTATAAGCGCGTCATCGGCGTGGATACCGTCGTCACCCGAGGAAATAACTAAACTGCCGCCGTTTATCTCGGCGTCGCTGTTTGAATGTACGGAGTCATCCGACGAATCAATATTAAAGCTTCCGCCGTCTATTTTGATTAGCGACGAGCATTTAATCGCTTTTGCGCTTTCTGTTTCTTCTGTGTTTTGGGTTTCGGAGCTTTGCTTAAAGCCGCGCATCTCAAAGCCCTCGGAATGAGCCGCAGCATTTTGAGAACCGCCGCCTGTTTTTAAGGTGAAATCGCCGTCTGAGATTTTAAGGGCGTTTTGCGCCTCTATTCCGTCGTTTTCGGCGGTTATCACATAGCTGCCCGATTCAATATAGACATATCCGCGGTTTTTGTCCTCGGTATTTGTAGATTTTATACCGTCGCCACCCGCATTTACGGTTACCGCCACGTCTGAACATTTAACGCAGTCCTTGCCTTCGATTCCGCGCCCCGCGCTTGTAACAGTAAGTTTAAGACCGCATATTACAAGATCGTCCTTTGAGGCTATTCCGCATTTCATATTTCCCGTAACTGAAAGACTGCCCCTGCCGTTAAGGGTTAAATCAGCGCGGCTGAAAATTGCGGCGTCTACATTGCTATCGCTGTATTCCGAAGAATACTCCGCACCGTCAGAAACCGTATTTTCGGTTCCCTCATAAGCGGTTATAAACACCTTATCAGCGTCGGTTATATAAATCGCGGGACCCGTGCTGTTTTCTATTGCCGCGTTTTTAAGAACTATCTTAATTTTAGCGGTATCGGGAGCGGAAACAACAATTTGCGTGTGCCTGCCTGTAATAACATAAGTTCCCTCAGCGGTTATTTTTATAATATCCTCGTTTTCGCCGACAGTTTTTGCAGAGCCTTCATCATAGCCGTAGTTTAAATCGTTATTTGTAAATTCAAAATCCATTTGGTCGGTGTTTATATCGGTCTTGACCGCTTCGCCGCTTGACACCGACGAAACGCCGCCGTCATCAGCGGTTTTTGAACAGGCACATAGCAAAAGCGCGGTTAATACCAGCGATAAAATAATATAAAGCTTTTTCATAGCGTTACAGCTCCTCCGAAACGCCCGAGCGGCAGTTGCTCACAATTTCAAGATTTCCGTTGCGGCAGCGCATACCGTCGATAAGCGCCTTTTCGTTTTCTTGTTTTTTAAGCCGCAAATTATATGTAAGACGGTAAAGACTTCCCATATTAGAGGTTTTTACGCTTTTAAGTCTGTGATACGAGGTGTATTCCTTGAATAAATCCTCAAACATATCGGTGTAGTTTAAATCCTCCGGAACGGTGACTTTAAGCTCACGCTCGGTATTAGCACCCTCTCCGAAGCCGCTTGCGGTATAAATAATATTTGAAAGAGAAAGCACAACGGTAAATATAATAGCTACGCCGACAAAACCTACACCCGTTGCAAGACCCGCGGCCATAGCGGTAAAAATGCTTAAAATCTCCCTCGCACTGCCGGGCGCTGAGCGGAAGCGCACCAGAGAGAACGCGCCGGCCACTGCGATTCCCGTGCCGAGATTGCCGTTTACCAGCATAATTATTACTTGGACTATTACGGGAAGGAGCGCGGTAGTAACCGCAAAGCTTTTTGACGAGGGATTTCTGAACATATGGGCAAGGGACAGAATGAGACCGCAAAAAAGCGATACCGCGGTGCTTATTGCGAAGGCTTTGGGAGTTATACCCGAGGTCATTATACTTGAAAAAATTGAATTAAGCACAATTATTTCCCCCTGATTGTAATTTTTTATTAAGAATATTTTTATATGCCGTACCGTATTTTGAAAATGAGGCAGGATATATTTTAAGACGTGAAAGCATTTCCGCCGTCCAAAGCGGCATAGCACCCGCGGTTTTAATTTCCATTAAATACATACCGTCGGGCAAAATCAATTCGCCGTAAATACCGTTTTTTAAATCAAGTTCGGTATCGCGGAAAAGAATATCGCTGTCAAATGTCAGCCGCACGTTAGGGTCTTTTTCATCGTAAAAAGCTAGACGTCGGTAAAAAATACCGACCGACGGCAAAAGTGTGCCGTAATAGGCTTTGAAATAATCTATTTCACTTTTAATCTGCGACGGCTTTACAGCGGTTTCGTCCCCGTTCATATAGGAAATACCGCTCTGATAAGAGGTTAAGACGCGTCGCTTATATACAATTCCCTTGTACTTCTTTTTAAGCTCCAAAAAGCAGTCCGATCCGCCCTTTGGAATTCCGTAGGAGCGAAGCCTTAGCTTCTCCTTGTAGACGGGTTTTTCGATTGAGGCTCTTATAATACGCTTGTCAGGCGTATCGTAATAAATACTGCAAACATCGCTTTGCCCGAATTTGTCCGGTATTGTTCTGCTTTTTATCTCACCGAGGACCGAGGAATATTGCTTTTTGCTTAAAATGTATTTATTTTCGTATCTTTTGAAAATTGTCTGAAACATTCTTTTCACCTCTGTGATTAAAATGTAGCATATCAATTTCATACCTCTGTGAACGGTTTTTAAACAAGTTTAACGGAAATTTAACATAATTAACCATTCGACAATTTTCGTTTTTTTATTATAAAAGGTTGACATAATCGCGGCGTAAATATATAATTAATATGTATATTGTTTTTTGTCTCAAAAAAATAAGGAGAAGAAAAATGAACAAAATTTGCAGAATGACCTGCATCTTTTTATCTGTAATAATAATGCTTTCGGCAGCTTTCGACACTACCTTTGGGGTATCTGCCGCTAATGTCGCGTATTATCTTGATGACTATGATGTCAATATCCACGAGGACGCGTCCACAAGCAGTAAAAGCCTCGGCAAGCTTTCTTATGTATGGCTTACTAAAAACGGAGAAAAAAAGGGAACAGACGGCTATGTGTGGTTTAATGTCACATACGGCGATATTACGGGCTATATTCGCAGTGATTTTATAAAAGAAATTACTGTACAGACAGATACAAGCTTTGAAGCACAGCTCGCCGCCTTTCCGGAAAGCTATAGGAGCTACCTGCGCGAGCTTCATGCGGTTTATCCAAACTGGAAATTTTACGCCGATAATATTAATATGACCCTTGATAAGGCGGTCTCGCTTGAGCTTGTAAGAAAGGTCACCGACCTGAAAAGTCTTTCATGGCGTTCAATGGACTTAGGCTCATACGACTGGGGCGACGGGGACACGGGAAAATGGGTTTCGTTGGAAAAAGGCCGTTGGTATTATGTGTCGCGCGAGGTAATAAAATATTATATGGACCCGCGCAATTTTCTGAATGCAAGTTATATCTACATTTTTATGCAGCAGAATTACGATCCCGTGCGCCAGACCGAGGAGGGGCTTCGCAAGGTAATAAGCGGAACCTTTCTTGAAAAGGGCTATGGCGGCGAGAATGACGCATATGTAAAGGATATTATGGCGGCGGCGAGCTCGTCTAAGGTAAATCCGTATATTCTTGCGGGAACGATAATTCAGGAGCAGGGCGTAAACGGTACTTCGGATCTTATTTCGGGTAATTATTCGGGCTATGAGGGTTACTACAATTTCTTTAATATCAGCGCAAACGGCGAAAATCCCACCCTTAACGGGCTTAAATACGCTAAAGACAAAGGCTGGAATACACGCTCTAAGGCTATAGCCGGGGGCGCGCAGTTTTGCGGAAACAGCTATGTAAGCACGGGGCAGAATACATATTTTTATATGAATTACAATATTAAAGAACCGGACAGAATCTGGCATCAGTATGCAACAGCGGTACATGACTCCGCCTCTAAGGGATATAATGTTTCAAAAACCTATGCAGATTTAAAAACGGCTGAGCTTGATTTTCTTATACCTGTTTATAAAGATATGCCTTCGTCTGTATCGGAAATTCCGCCTAAAAATGACAAGCTTAATAATTACTATTTTAATTCAATTTCGGTTTCCGGGCTGACCCCTTCCTTTGACAGGTTTACATACAGCTACGACCTAAAGGTATCCGGAGATACGACGGTAAGTATCACCGTCCCGAGCGGAGCCTCCTACACCGGTGCGGCGAATTATAAACTTAAAAAGGGAAGCAACAGAATTACGCTTTCGGTTAAATCACAGACAGGATATACAAACGGCTATGTTATAGATGTTGAGGCGGACAAAGACTGCGTACTTTATGTGGATACGAGCGGAAAGACTCCTGCCGTTATATGCGGCGATACAAACGACGACGGCAAAATAAACGGCAGAGATTTGGCAAATGTCCAAATGCACATACTTGGCGTGAAGCTCCTCTCGGGCAACGGCTTTTCGGGCGGTGATACAAACGGAGACGGTAAAATTAACGGGAGAGATCTGGCAAACGTCCAAATGCACATTTTGGGAGTAAAACTGCTGGGCTGACGGATTTTACCGTAACGGGTTCGGCTTTTTAATTTAAAATGAAACGGAGACATATACATATTATGAACGGTATAATTAAAAAACTAACCGCGTCGGCGGTATCCGCAGCACTGATTTTCTGCTGCTTTGTTTTCACAGCGTTTGCCGCTGCGAAAACCACGATTGCTTTCAGCAGCAGTAAGCCTAAGGTGAACGACGCTGTTACGGTTACTGTAACTGTAAGCGGAAGTCAAGCGATGTACAGTACGGTATTTAGCGTAAGCTATAATCCCGAGGTACTTCGCTTTGAAAGCGGAGACAGCGCCTCGGGCGGAGCGGGAATGGTAAAGGTAGCGGGCTTACCGAGTGGGGCTTCAAAACAGTCTTATTCGCTTAAATTTACAGCTATCGCTGCCGGCTCATCCTCAATTCAGGCATCAGGCGCGGCGTATTATGAAAATACCGAGGATTCGATAGGCGCTTCTGCCACCCTTACCGTTTTGGACGCCGCTAAATCGGATAATGCAAATTTAAAATCCCTTTCCTTAAGCAAGGGAACGCTGTCACCTAAATTTTCAGCTTCAAAAACCTCTTATACCGCCACGGTTGCAAAAAGCGTTACAGAGGTTAAGATATACGCGACCGCGCAGGACAGCGGCGCCAAGGTCGCCATATCGGGAGAGTCGGCGCTTAAGGAGGGCAAAAACACCCGCACCGTAACGGTTACCGCACCCTCGGGAGCGCAGAAAACCTATACAATAACGATAACCCGCTCGGAGGAAGACACTGCCTCCTCTGAGCCCGATCAGTCCTCAGAGCCCGAGGTGAACCCATATGAAACAACGCTGGACGGCACGACATACACTGTACTAAACGATATTTCAGGAATAACTCTGCCGACAGGCTTTTCTTCTGAAAAGGCTGAATATAACGGTTCAGAGGTCGATGTGGCTAAGGACAAGGACAATAATTACACTCTGTATTACTTAAAATCTGCCGGCGGAGGAAACCCCGAGCCTTATGTCTTAAGTGAGAACAGCAATACCTTTGAAAGGCTGCAATACGCTGTTTTTGGAGATAAAACGTATATTTTTGCTGAAACTCCGGAGGATGAAACAGCGCCCGACGGATATTACGAAACCGCCGTTAAAATAGGAGATTTCAGCGTGAAGGCGTTTGCCGCAAACGATACGGAGCTTACTGATTTTTATTATGTATATTGCTTCTATGAAAACGGTTTCAGGATGTATCGCTATGACTCAAGAGAAAATGTCATTCAAAGGTCGCCGGAGTTTAAGCTGACGTCTGTCGGCGCGGAAAAACTGCCTGACAGCGCGGGATTATCACAGCGCTTTGCCTCACTTTCCGCTAATGCAAAAGTAATCGTAATTGGTTTGCTTATTGCGGCTGTCGGCGCGGTTGCGCTTATCGTTCTTTTAATTCTCAAGCTTATTAGTTCAAGAAAAATGCCTTATGACAGCGATGAAGAAGAGGATGTAATGTTCAAGCCTACTTTTGACGAGGTTTCTGATGAAAGCGGAAATGTGTATTCCGAAGAAAAATCAGAAGACGATAAAAATAACCGACAGTAAAAAAGTGCTGACTTTACACAATAACGTATAAAATTAAAAACCTAATATTTTTATGAAAAAAGCTCGGCTGTTGCCGAGCTTTTTCCATAGGCTGAACCGATCCGAAACCGGGCGGTTTTGCTTTTGCAATCAGAAGTTATTATTGTTATTATTGTTATTCTTGTTCTGATTATTATTCTGGTTGTTCTTATTCTGATTGTTGTTCTGATTGTTCTTATTCTGGTTCTGATTGTTCTGGTTATTCTTGTTCTGGTTATTGTTTTCCATTAAAATCACCCCGCTTTCAACCTGTATTGTTTGCTGAAATGGGGTGAAATATACTATATTTTAAATAATTTTTCCGCGTTTTTCCTTGCCGAAGTGAGCACCTGTTCAACCGTGGTGTTTCTGATTTCGGCGATTTTTTTTGCGGTAAAAAAAATCATTGCCGAATGGTTTATTTCCCCGCGGTAGGGAACGGGGGTTAAATAGGGTGCGTCGGTTTCAAGCAGAAGTCGATCCTCGGGCAGCATCTCAACCACCCCAGGGAGCTTTCGCGCGTTTTTAAAGGTAATAACGCCGCCAATTCCTATATACATACCTATATTAAGTATTTCCCTTGCCATCTCACAACTGCCTGAAAAGCTATGAACAACACCCTTTGGACGGTGCTTTTTTAGAAGCTCGAGCGTGTCGGCGTGCGCCTCACGGTCGTGGACGATAACGGGGAGATTAAGCCTGTTCGCGAGAATTAACTGTTCCTCAAAAATGGCTTTCTGCTTCTCCTTATTGTCGGAAACCCAGTAGTAATCAAGCCCGATTTCGCCTATCGCAACGCATTTTTTATGCCGTGACAGAGCCTCGATTTCCGAAACCGTACCGCCGCCGATATTTTCGGGGTGAACGCCGACCGCGGCATAAATATAGCTGTATTTTTCCGCAAACTCAAGCGCTTTTTTTGAAGACTCGGTATCGCATCCGCAGTTAATTACCCCGCAAACGCCGTGACGGGGCAGATCCTCTAAAAGCTCATCTCGGATTCCGTCAAATTTTTTATCGTCATAGTGGGCGTGGCTGTCAAAAATAATCGGTTTTTTAAGCTGATATTCCTCTAAAAAATCTATCATCTTATTTTACTTCCCGCAGGAACATTGTCTATAAACAACACTTTAACATCGCCGTCGGCACAGTCGGCGGCTAAAATCATACCGTTTGACTCGACGCCGCAAAGCTTCGCGGGCTTTAAGTTAGCCACAACGATTACGGTGTGACCGATAAGCTCCTCGGGTGTGTAATATTTCGCAATGCCCGACGCAACTATTCTGTCCTTACCGCTGCCGTCGTCAAGGGTAAGCTTTAAAAGCTTTTTCGCTTTAGGAATAGGCTCGCAGGCGGTGATTTTTGCAGCTCTGAGTTCAACCTTTGCAAAATCCTCTATTCCGATTTGGGCGATGGAAACAACATTTTCGGCTTTCTCTTCCGCCTTTGCTTTTTCCTCCTGCTCGGCGGCGATTTCGGCAAGCACCTTTTCCGAATCAAGCCGCGCGAAAAGCGGGGAGGGCGTGCCTACGGAATACTCGGTTACAGCGCCGAATGTAAGGGTTTTATCGTTACAGCATAGCTGTGCTTCAATGGATTTTGCGCTGTCGGGGATAACGGGGGAGAGCATAATCCCGATAAGGCGGATACATTCGAGCAGATTGTAAAGCACCTTACTGAGCTCCGCGTGGCGGCTTTCATCCTTTGCGAGCGCCCAGGGGGCGGTTTCGTCGATGTATTTGTTACAGCGCTTTGCAAGGCTCATTACCGCGTCGCAGGCGTCGGCATTGTGATATGAGTCCATAAGCTCATAATATTTTTCAATTGTCTCCTTGGCGGTCTTAATAAGGTCTTTGTCACAGTCCTCGGTGTTTTCGCCCGCTGTTACCTTGCCGTCAAAGTATTTATTCGTCATCGCGACCGAGCGGTTTACAAGGTTTCCGAGGGTGTTCGCAAGGTCGGAATTGTACTTTGAAATAAAGCTTTCATAGGTTATTGTGCCGTCCTGAGCGTAGGGCATTTCAGAAAGGAGGTAGTACCTCACCGCGTCAATGCCGAAGCGCTTTGCCATATCGTCGGCGTAGATAACATTACCGCGCGATTTGGACATTTTGTCTTCACCGACCAAAAGCCACGGGTGACCCAAAACCTGCTTTGGCAGGGGAAGTCCCAGCGCCATTAATATGATAGGCCAGTAAATTGTATGGAAGCGCACAATATCCTTGCCGATAACATGCAGGTCTGCGGGCCAGAGCTTGTCAAACTGCACGCTCGAGCCGTCGGGGTCGTAGCCTACACCCGTAATATAGTTTGAAAGTGCGTCAAGCCACACATAGACAACGTGCTTGTCGTCAAACGGAACGGGTATGCCCCACTTAAAGGAGGTGCGCGAAACGCAAAGGTCCGAAAGTCCGGGCTTTAAGAAGTTGTTTATCATCTCGTTTTTGCGGGATTCGGGTTTTATAAAATCAGGATTCTGTTCATAGTATTCGAGTAGTCTTTCCTGATATTTGCTAAGCTTTAAAAAGTAAGCCTCCTCCTTTGCGTCCACAACCTCTCTGCCGCAGTCGGGGCATTTGCCGTCAACTAACTGCGACGGAGTGAAAAAGGACTCGCAGGGAACGCAGTACTTGCCCTCATAATGACCTTTGTAAATATCCCCTTGGTCGTAGAGCTTTTTAAATATTTTCTGTATAACCTTTTCGTGGTAATCGTCGGTCGTGCGGATAAACTTGTCATAGCTTGTGTTAAGACTGTCCCACACAGCTCGGATTTCACCCGAAATCTTATCAACGTATTCTTTCGGTGTAATACCCTCAGACTTGGCAATTTCCTCAATCTTCTGTCCGTGCTCGTCAGAACCCGTCATCAGATATACGTCAAAGCCCATCATACGCTTGTAGCGTGCTATCATGTCCGCTAACACTATATCGTATGCGTTGCCGATGTGCGGCTTGCGGGAGGTATAGGCAATCGCGGTGGTGATGTAAAACTTTTTCTTTTGTGACATAATTATTCCTCCTATGGCTTTTGAGTCAAATATAAGATGTAAGCGACGGCGGTTGAAGCAAGGCTGTATAATAAAATCGTGACCCCGCTCATAAGCGAGCCCGAGCCGTCAAAAGACATGTAGGTGAACAGCACCGCGCCCAAAACCGATGAGATTACATAAAGAACGGTAAGTAAGATATTAGATTTTTTTATCCTTGAGGCGTTGCTTATAATTGCGGCAAGTCCCATAGGATTTCCCTTGTACGCTGCGGGGGCAGAGCAGGCGGAGGCGGGTGTGACCGCGTTTTTATACATATGACAGCCCGCGGCGCTCATAACCTTTACCGAATCGTCATAAAGCCCTATATAGTCGCAAATCATTTCTTCGGTCATATTCGGGTCGGAGCTGTTTATTAACATTGTGACCCCAAGTGCCGAAACGCGCCGTAATTCCTTTGCTATATCCTCGCGTACGGTGTAACGCACGGTTAAGAGGGCGCACGCCTTGTCCTGTGAGGCAACATAAACAGGAAACAGTCCCTGACGGAGTATTTTTCGGTCTACCTCGACGCTCGGAACCTCGATTCCGTGCGCCTCCATAAGGGTGCGGTTTCCAATGAAAAGCAAACGGTTGTCAACCCAGCCCGAAATACCCATTCTGTCCTCGTATTTTACGGTGTCGGAATTCGGAAGAACAACGTTTCCGCCCGTACCCGCTATTTTTTTAAATATCGGGGCTAACGGACTTGACATAGCCTCCGTAAGCGAGGCGGCGCGGATTATCGTGTCGTCAATGCTATTGTCCGACAGAATCTGAAGCTGATGCATTTGCACCGTGCCCGAGGGGAAAAGCTCGTCTGCCCCGAAAACCACAGCGTTTGCGTTTTCAATCCGCTCCGCACCTGTTTTTCCGGCAATCATGGCTCCGAAACGGGAGAGACGCTTTGACGAAGAATAAAGCGGCAGGCTGTCTACCATAAATATTATGGGAACTGCGGCGAAGCACTGAATTGCCGCCGCGCTGTAAAAGCCGTATAAAATACCGTCAAAGTAAGAGGCGCAGGCAAAGCCGACAATAAGGGAAAGCAGGAGCGAAATCACCGTTACGATAGGCAGTTTGCCGGCTAAAAATACTCGGAAGGTGGAATATTTCATATAATCGTTTATATGCCTTGTTTTTTGCGGAGCGGCTGCAAGTACATCACCGTCAATAGAGTTTTTCGCCATTGCAAAGGTGACCGCCTGATCGCCTATAAGCTTGACCGCGCGTTTAGGAGAGGAAGCGGAAATTTGCTTAAATCCCGAAAGCATATAGGCGGCGCTCATAAAGGAGCAGAGTGCGCGGACAGAGAGTATTGCCGCGCCGAGCAGTATAAGGTCAAGCGCAATCTCGTTTTTTAATATCGCGGCGACAGAGTAGGCGATAACCGATAATGAGGCGGTAACGGCTAAGACATCGGGATTTGCGCGGCGGCTGAAAATTTTAGGAAGACTTTTAAACATATCCGCGTTAATAAGGGTTATTATTCCCAAAACCGCCGTGCATATTATATTTGCCGCTTTGGTATTGCTAAGCAGTATCTCAGACATAAATGGAAGCTTGGCGGCAGAGAGCAAAATCAGTAAGAATACCGAGAAAACCGTTCTTAAAAAGGCGGCGCGTTTTTTGAGCGAAAGCTGCCTTAAAAACCGCTTTGCGTGTTTTTCATCGGTAAATTCTTCCTTCGGTATGTATTCTTCAAACTCAGATTGTTCAAGCTGTACTTCGCTTTCAGCCGAGCTTTCATCTGTTTTGGGAAGACCGGTGAGCTCCCCCGTTAAATCTATGGGTCTTGTCTGCGAGCTTACGCTGATTCGGGCGGTATTGTCCGCGTCTGATACCGGAGTGAATTTGATTGTTGAGGTGCTGTGCATATCGGGCTCGTCTGATTTTACCGAAGAAGCTTCGATGTCAATGTCCGATATAATATTTGATACGTTTGTTTGAATATGCTGTACCTTAGGCATTGCGGGAACTACGTCATCAAAAACCTCCTGCTCCGATTTATTACTGCTTTCGGTTTCGGCGGGAGATTTAACAGGCGTTTCGGTTTTGCTGTATTTCCCGAGATCGTCAAAGGCTATTTCATACTTTTCAGAGAGCTTGTCAAGCGTTTTTTTGCTTTCGTTGTTTAAAATTTCTGCGACGCTTTCAAGCTTATATGTGGGAGCAGACCGCATAGCTGAGTCTCCGCCCTCGTCGTCTAAGATAAATGGACGGCACTTTTCAAGCAGAGACTTTTCGCGCGGCGGGGTTTCCTTTGTCGGTGCGGGATAAGCGTCGGGTTTTTTATCTGATTTGGCCTCAAGCATACGCTTTTTAAGTGATTCAAGCGCGTCCGTTGAAGTGATTTCACCCTCCTCGGAATTTGATGAAAAGCCTAATACCTCATCAGGCGTTAGAGCGTGTTCGGGACGCGGAGCGCTGTGATCACCCAAATAGAAAGAGTTATCACTGTCGCTTTCCAATAGCGAAAAAAGCTCCTCATTTTGTTTTTTTGAAAAAAAGCTCATAGTTGCCTCCTTTTCCGAACAACCTCGTACATAAGCACGCCCGCCGCAACCGAGGCGTTGAGCGAATTAATTTTCCCAAACATAGGCAGGCTTATTATCGCGTCGCACTTTTTGGCGGTAAGCGCGCCGATTCCGCTACCCTCGTTGCCGATTACAAGGGCTAAGGGAGTATCAAAATCAGTCTTTGTGTAGTCCTCGCCGTTCATATCCGCACCGAAAACCCACAGTCCGCGCTCTTTAAGCGAGTCTATCGTATTTGCAATATTTGTGACCCTTGATACTGGCATATACTCAAGTGCGCCGCAGGCCGCTTTTGCAACGGTTGCGTTAAGAGAGGCGCTCCTGCGTTTAGGTATTATAATTCCGTGAGCGCCGCAAATTTCGGCGGTTCTGATAATCGCGCCCAAATTATGAGGGTCTTCAATTTCATCACAGATTATTATAAAAGGTTTTTCGTCTCTTTTCTCGGCAAGGGCAAAAATATCGTCAACCGTGGCATATTCCTGCGAGGCGAACATAACCGCCACGCCCTGATGATTAGCTCCCCCGCAGTAGTAATCGAGCTTTTGAGGGCTTACCTCCTTTATAAGAATCCCTTTAGCGCGGCATTTTGCAATTATTGCGGCGACCGAGCCGCCCGTAATGCCGTGAGCTACAAGCAGACGGTCAATTTCTCTGCCCGACCGCACCGCCTCGAGTACGGGGTTTCTGCCGCATATTATATTTCCTGTGCGCCCTGTTTCATTATTCTGCATTTTTATTATCCTTTATAAACATTATATTCCGACTATAAATTATAACACAAAGTTTAAAGAATTAAAATAGGCAATTTTATTAATAAACCGAAAATATGAAGAAATAATATATGTAAAAGTAAATTAATGTAAATTCGGAGGCAATGTTATGACGGACAGGAAGATAGCAAGGGTAGAGGGCTTTGAACTGATGGATTCAAGGGGCAATCCTACGGTCGGGGCAAGGGTTACTCTTAATGACGGGAGCACGGGCTTTGCACTTTCCCCATCAGGCGCGTCCACAGGCATTTACGAGGCGCACGAAATGCGTGACGGCGACAAAAGCCGCTACGGAGGTAAGGGGGTTTTAAAGGCGGTAAGCGCAATTAACGACGAAATAGCCCCGGCGCTGATAGGACTTGAAACGGTTAATCAGCGCGCGGCAGATGAATGTATGATAATGCTTGACGGCACAGAAAACAAAAAAAGGCTTGGAGCAAACGCAATTCTCGCTGTTTCCCTCGGTCTTGCAAAAGCCGCCGCGGCATCCTACGGTATACCGCTTTACCGATATTTGGGCGGCATAAACGGCAGCGTGCTGCCGCGGCCTATGATGAATATCTTAAACGGCGGCGCGCACGCGGCTAACAACATCGATATCCAGGAGTTTATGATTATACCTTATAAGGCGGAAAGCTTTACGGAGGGTCTTCGTCAGTGCGGAGAGATTTACCATGCGCTGGGATCTATTCTTAAAGAAGAGGGCAAGGGCAGCGGCGTCGGCGACGAGGGCGGCTTTGCACCGGACCTTAATTCCGACGAGGCGGCAATAGAGCTTATTGTAAAGGCGATAGAAAGGGCGGGCTACACTACCGACGAAATAAAAATCGCACTGGATGTAGCCTCAAGCGAGTGGTATTCGGACGGCGGCTATTTACTGCCAAAGAGAGACAAAAGAATGTCTGCTGAGGAGCTTATAGGCTATTACAGCGACCTTATCTCAAAGTACCCGATAATCTCGATTGAGGACGGTACTGCTGAGGAGGACTGGGAGGGCTGGCAAAGGCTTACCTCCGCTTTGGGAGATAAAATACAGCTTGTCGGAGACGATCTTTTTGTAACTAACACCTCAAGGCTTAAAAAAGGAATAGAGCTTGGCGCCGCAAATTCGATACTTGTAAAGCTTAACCAGATAGGCACGCTTACAGAGACACTTGATGTTATAGAGCTTGCAAAAAATCACGGCTACACAGCAGTAATATCTCACCGCTCGGGAGAGACCGAGGACACAAGCATTGCCGACCTTGCCGTGGCAGTAAATGCGGGACAGATAAAAACGGGCGCGCCCTGCCGCACCGACAGGGTTGCAAAGTATAACAGGCTTTTGATGATAGAAAGCGAGCTGAAAATAAATTAAAGCAGGAACGGGGAGACCCACTCTATAAGCATATTTATTAAACGGCGGGAGATTTGACTCCCGCCGTTTAAAATAAAAATAAGTTGTTTTTTTATTTTTTTGTGGTATAATGATGTGTACGCTTAATATTTGTATTACTCTGCGGCAAACTGAAAGGAATGCTGATATATGTATTTCGGAAAAGTGTGGAATAATGTTCTCGGCTTTTTTAGAATAAGGGTACCTGAATTTTTCAAAACTGATTTTGAAGTCGTATCGACAAAGCGTTCAAAAATTATCGGCTCTGTTATTTGCCTTGTTACGCTTATCGCGGTCATACTTGATGTAGGCGCATATACATCTCAGGAATTTGCGTCAAAATGGCTCTTGCTCGCCTTTGCGCTTCTGTGTCCCTTTATTTTGGGCTTTACTGCGTCGTTTTCGGTTATTATTAAAAATGACCTGTTTAATAAAATATGGCATATAGTCTTTATGCTGCTGATGCCCTTTGTGACCATAACTATGACCGAATGTCTTAACGATGTGTTTATATACGATATGACCTATTTGGGATTTTTAGGGAATTATCTGCTGGTCGTTATTATGTATTTTATCGTTTTTGCAATTACGGGCAGCTTTAGGGTTTCGTATCTTACGGTAAATCCGATTTTGTTTGGATTGGCGGTTGCTCATAGCTATATAATGGACTTCCGCGGCACACCGTTTCTTCCGATGGACTTTTTAAGCATAAAAACGGCGGCGGGAGTTGCGAATACTTATAATTATACGCCGACCTACAAGGTAATGACTGCGTCGCTTATCTTCATTTTCATAATTATAATAGGCGTTAAGACCAAAACTCCTAAATACAATCTGATTACAAAAATAGTTTCCCGAGCCTTTACGGGAACCTTTGCGGCGGTGCTTTTAATACTGTTTTATTTTACAAGCGTTTTTGCCGATATGGGTGTAAAACCCGACTTCTGGAATCAGACGAGGGGTTACCACAATTACGGCTTCGCCTTTAACTTTTTTTGCAATACGAAGTATATGTATATGTCGGAACCTAACAACTATAACCCCGACGAGCTTGAGAACTATGTAAACAGCGTGGTGGACAGTTCTTCAGACAATAACGATAACAGGCAGGAAGATTACGGCAAGCCGAACGTTATCTGCATAATGAACGAGTCGCTCGCGGACTTGAGTATACTTGGAAATCTTACTGTTAACGAGGACTATATGCCTTTTATAAGGAGTCTTACCGAAAATACCGTTAAGGGCAATCTTTATGTTCCGGTAATCGGAGCCGGCACTTCCAACACCGAGTTTGAGTTTTTGACGGGACACACGACGGCATTTCTGCCTTCGGGAAGCAATGCTTATATGCTCTATATTAAAAATCCCATCGCCTCGCTTGTCTCTACCCTTGAAGCGCAGAAATATTCTTCCTACGCACTGCACCCCTATTATGCGATGGGCTGGAACCGTACCGATGTTTATAAGTATTTAGGCTTTAACAAATTTACAAGCCTTGAGGATATTATGGATATTTCGCTTATGCGGGAGTATCAGGATAAAGGCAGCGACCCGAACTACCTGCAGGGTTTGGTAGAACAGTACTATCCGGGCAGAAATATGCTTCTGCGCCAGTATATCAGCGATTCCTACGACTATAAGCTGCTTATAGAGGATTATGAGAACCGCGATAAATCCCAACCTTATTTTGCCTTTAATGTTACAATGCAGAACCATGGCGGCTATACAACAAGCTGTGTGAATTTCGACGAGTCGATTTACGCTACCTCGGTTTCTAAAAGTTACACAAAGGCTAACAAGTACCTTTCGCTTGTAAGGGCAAGCGACAACGCCTTTAAAGAGCTTATAGAGTATTTTAAAAACGTCGACGAGCCTACGATTATCTGTATGTTTGGAGACCACCAGCCCTCTGTTGAAACAGAGTTTATCGCCGAGGTTATGGGGGTTGACAGCCTTTCGGGACTTAATCCTGAGCAGGAGCAGCTACGCCACGTTACGCCATTTATCATTTGGGCGAACTACGGTATTGAGGAGCGTCAGATTGATAAGCTTAGCTCAAACTATCTTTCCTCGCTGGTTTTAGAGATTGCAGGAATAAAGCTTACCGAATATAATAAGTACCTCTTGAAGCTTTCTCAGACCCTGCCTGTAATAGACACGGTAGGCTATATCGACAACCAAGACAACTATTATAAGTGGAGCGATGTATCACCCTATAGCGCATTGCTTGACGAGTATGAGAAAATCCAGTACAATAATATTTTCGACCGGGAAAATATGAATTCGGATATATTCTATATTGACGGATATGTTCCCGAGGAGGTTTCTTCGGAGGACAGCTCCGCTACGGAAGAGGGCGCATGATGATTAACACGACGCTTTGCCATATTGAAAAGGACGGAAAGTACCTAATGCTCCACCGCGTGAAAAAGGATAACGACCTAAATCACGACAAATGGGTGGGAATCGGCGGAAAATTTGAGGATAAGGAGAGTCCGGAGGACTGCAATCTCCGCGAGGTAAAAGAGGAGACGGGGCTAACCCTTAATTCATGCCGGTATTGCGGAATTGTCACCTTTATTTCGGATAAATGGGAAACTGAATATATGCACATTTTTCATTCGGACGATTTTTCGGGTACGGTTACTGACTGTGATGAGGGAAGGCTTGAATGGGTAGAAAAGCAAAGGCTCTATACGCTTCCGATTTGGGAGGGAGACAGGATTTTTCTGCGTTTGATAGATGAAAAAGCGCCTTTTTTCTCGCTCAAGCTCGAATATATCGGAGATACCCTTGTGAATGCTGTCCTGAACGGTAAAAAGCTATGAAAATATTAGTAAGCGCCTGCCTTTTAGGGGTGGGATGTCGGTATGACGGAAAATCGAAGCCTGCTGACGAGGTTATCGCACTTAGTAAAAAATACGAACTTATTCCCGTATGCCCCGAGATATTGGGAGGACTTCCGACTCCGAGGATACCTTGCGAGATAAGGAACGGCAGGGTGATAAACCGCGAGGGTGAGGACAAAACCGCGGAATATACCCGCGGAGCTAAGGAAGTATTGCGGCTTGCACGGCTTTTAAACTGTACTGCGGCTGTTTTAAAGAAAAAAAGTCCCTCCTGCGGAGAAGGAGAGATCTATGACGGAAGCTTTTCGGGCAAAATTACCCAAGGGGATGGCATTTGTGCCGCACTTCTTAAGAAAAACGGAATAAGAATTTTAAACGAAACGGAAATAAATAAATTACAGGACGGTGGATTATGAACATTTGTCTTTACGGGGCGTCAAGCAGCTCGATAGCAAAGGCCTACATTAACCCAACCGAGGCGTTGGGAGAAAAAATGGCTGACAGAGGACACACACTTGTTTTTGGCGGCGGAGCGGCGGGCCTTATGGGCGCGGCGGCGCGGGGAGCGTACTCGCACGGAGGAAAAATAATCGGAGTTGTGCCCTCGTTTCTTAATGTGGACGGAATCCTGTTCGATAACTGCGACGAGCTTATTTTCACCGATACTATGAGGGAGCGCAAGCAGCTTATGGAGGAAAAATCCGACGCGTTTGTAATGACCCCGGGAGGGCTCGGCACGTTTGATGAGTTTTTTGAAATTTTAACCCTAAAGCAGCTTGGCAGACATTCAAAGCCTGTTGCCGTTTTCAATATTAACGGATATTTTGACAGCCTTGTCGCACAGCTTAATAACGCGGTGTATAAGCAGTTTATGACCCCCGAAGCATTGGAGCTTTGCCTTTTTACCGACAATGTGGACAAGCTGATTAATTACCTTGAGGATGTCGCGGCGGCACATTCACGGGCGAGAATTTATAAAATTTTATAAAGCTGAAAACGGACCTCTCAAATTACTTGAGAAGTCCGTTTTAAATTTTGCAATTATTGTTTAAAAGCCCAAAAGCTTTGTTCCGCTCTCGGTAAGTCCCTTAAGTTTGTTTTCGGATTCGGAACAGGTATGTCCGACCGAGCCGATATAAAGCTTAATTTTAGGTTCTGTACCCGAAGGACGGACTATTAATGAACAGCCGTCCTCCATATAGAAGCAGAGTACATTTGAGCGCGGAAGAGTGATTTTTTTCTCGCCGCCGTTTTTGATGTCTCGGCTTACGGAGGTTTCGTAATCGTCGAATTTTACAACTGCTGAACCGTTTATTTCGGTCGGAGTCTCGTTTCTAAGGGCTTCCATCATACCCTTTATCTGCTTCATACCGCTTTCTCCCTCGCAGGTAAAGCTCTTCTGCGCGCAGATGTAATAGCCGTACTTTTTGTAAAGTCCGTCGAGCACCTCGATAAGGTTTTTGCCCCGCGTTTTGTAGTAGGCTACCATCTCGCAGATAAGCATTGAGGCGATAACCGCGTCCTTATCGCGCACATATGTGCCGCCTAAATAACCGTAGCTTTCCTCAAATCCGAAGACAAAGCGGTTTTCCTCGCCTTTCTTTTCAAGCAGCGTTATCTGCTCGCCTATAAACTTAAATCCCGTAAGCACATCGATAAGCTCACAGCCGTAGTTTTCGGCGATTTTGCGGCAAAGCTCGGTTGAGACTATGGTTTTAACCGCAAGCGGGTTTTTAGGCAGCGTGCCGTTTTCGGTTCTTCTCTCTAGCACGAAATCGAGCAACAGAGCGCCGACGTCGTTGCCCGAAAGCAGCTTATACTCGCCGCCGTCGCGAACCGCTATTCCCACGCGGTCGCAGTCGGGGTCGGTCGCAAGCAGTAAATCGGGTTTAATTTTGTCCGCAAGCTTTAAAGCGCACTCGAACGCCTGACGGATTTCGGGATTCGGGTAGGGGGCGGTGGGGAAATTGCCGTCGGGCAGCTCCTGCTCGGGCACTACCGTAACATTTGTAACCCCTGTCTTCTTTAAAATGCGCCTTACGGGTTTGTTTCCGCTGCCGTGGAGCGGGGTGTAGATAACCTTTAAAGCTTCAACGTCCGCTTCGGGAGCTACTCTGCAGGCAAGCACGCAGTTTAAGTATTCTTCAATAATATCGTCTCCGATATATTCGATTTTTCCCTCTGCTACCGCCTCGTCGAAATCAACCGTCTTTACATCGTCGAATATATCGACCTTATTCATAATAGAAAGCACATAATCCGCCGCCTCAAGACCTAACTGACAGCCGTCGGGACCGTATGCCTTGTAACCGTTGTATTTGGCGGGATTGTGGCTCGCGGTGACTACAACGCCCGCGTCGCACTTAAGCCTTCTTACCGCAAAGGAGAGCATAGGCGTGGGCATAAGCTCTTTGTAAATATAAACCTTAATTCCGTTCGCCGCGAAAATTGAAGCGGCGGTTTTTGCAAAAAGGTCACTTTTAATGCGGCTGTCGTACGCGACGGCTATACTGCCGTTTTCGGATACCGAATTAACATACGCCGCAAGCCCTTGAGACGCCTTGCCCACTGTATATATGTTCATACGGTTTGTTCCCGCGCCGATAACGCCGCGAAGACCTCCCGTACCGAATTCAAGGTCCTTGTAAAACGCGTCTGAAATTGCTTCCTCGTTGTCCTTTATGCTTATAAGCTCCTTTACTAAATCGGAGTCCTTTACAGCCTTTTCACACCATAATTTATATTTTTCGTTGACCATAAATCTGTGCCCCCCTGTATTATATTAGCCTGTATGGTTTTATTATAGCAAAAAAATCTGTCGATAACAAGCGGTTTTAAAAGAATTTATAATATTTGCAAAATCTTGCTGATTGTGATATAATAAATTTGATTATATTTGAGGGGTGAAGCAAATGTCTGAACGCAAACGCGGAATAAGGATTCAAACCCGAATTATTATCTCTGCTTTACTGCTTTTATTACAGCTGGTTTTCCTTTTTTACGTACTTTACGATGTTACCGCAAAGTCTGTGGCGTTATACTCCCTTTCAATGATTGCGGGTACTGTAACGGTTATCTATATTTTAAACCGCCGCGGTAATCCCGACCATAAAATCGCCTGGATTATTTTTATACTGATATTTCCTGTTTTCGGCATCTCTGTTTTTCTCTTATGGGGAGGCGGAAGAGTTTTACCGCATCTGCGCAGAAAGATGGAAAAATGCGAATCACATTATCTTCCTTATCTAAAGGAGGACCCGAAGGTAAGGGACAGGCTCCATTATTATGATATGTTCCATTCCCGCCAGGCTGACTACCTTTCGGGTGAATCGGGTTATCCGCTTTACGGCAATACCGAAACCGAATATCTTTCTCCGGGTGAAAAAATACTCGAAAAAATGCTTTCCGAGCTAAGCAGAGCGGAAAAATATATTTTTATGGAATTTTTTATCCTTGCGGAAGGCTATATGTGGGACGAGATACACAAACTACTTTTGCAAAAGGTTAAAGCGGGTATAGAGGTTAGAATAATTTTCGACGATTTTGGTTCTATAAAGCGCCAGCACAGGGACTTTATTAAAAATCTGCGCGACGAGGGTATGGCCGTATCGGTATTTAACCCCATAAAGCCGTCTATGAATATATTTATGAATAACCGAAGCCACCGCAAAATTGTGGTGATAGACGGTGAAACCGCCTTTACAGGGGGGTTTAACATAGGGGATGAGTATATCAACCGTATGGTGCGCTTCGGTAATTGGCTCGACAGCGGAATAATGCTTAAAGGCGAAGCGGTAAGGAGCTTTCTTGCAATGTTCCTATGTATGTGGGAGTTCACGACAAAGGAGCAGCTTGACATCAATTCTTACTTAGCAGATTATAAAGCCGAGGACAGCGGCTTTGTTCTGCCCTATTGCGACGACCCGCTTAACGACAAAAACCCCGCCGAGGGTATTTATATGCAGATATTAAACACCGCGCAGAAATATGTATATATAGCCTCGCCGTACCTTATAATTGATAATACTATGACCTCTATTTTAAGAATGGCGGCGAAATCGGGGATAGATGTGCGTATAGTCACCCCGCATATTCCCGATAAATGGTATGTCCACCCGGTCACTCAGTACAATTATTTAGAGCTTTTGGAGGCCGGAGTAAGAATTTACGAATACACCCCCGGGTTTATTCACTCTAAGCTTTTTGTTTCGGACGACAAAATAGCGACCGTCGGCACCGTTAATATGGATTACAGAAGCTTTATTTTCCACTTTGAATGTGGGGCTTGGATATGCGATAACAACACGGTTCTTGACATAAAGAACCAATTTGAGGATATAATTTCAAAATCGCAGGAAATAAAAATAGAGGAATGGAAAAAGCGCCCTCTTTCAATGCGCTTAAAGCAAGCAATTTTGCATATATTTGCTCCGTTTATGTAATAATGCTTACAGAATGTAGAAAGCTTCTTCAATATTTCGACATTCAGCCGCCGTTATTGACATTTTAATAATTTGCTGATATAATGTATATAACGAAACGAGGTGCTTATCATATGAAAGGTTTTCTAAAATTTATGATGTCTGCTTTCGCCGTGTTCGCCGCGGCGGTCGGCGCGCTTGTTATAATCGATAAGCTTGCCAATCAGAACCGAATCGAGGGCAATTACCTCGAGTGCGACGGTTCAGACGAAATGTAGACGGGAGGCTTCCAAGCGGGAAGCCTTTTATTATATTCGTAAAAATCCCTAATATTGTGCTAAATAACGAATTTTTTTTGATTTTATTTAATTTTTGTTATTATTTTATATATGATATACAATTTTCGCATAAATTATAGTTGCAGTTATATCTTGAAAAAGTGTTTTGAATATTGTATTATTTACTTGTAAATAATAACCTAAAGTATTATATGAAATTATGAGGAGATGCTGTTATGACCAAATATACCGTTTCCGCCCTTTCGGCAATGATTGAGCGAAAGCTGTCGCATAATTTCGGCGTGACCCCGTCGCAGGCGTCCGACGAGCTTTTCTATAAGGCCTGCGTGCTGGTTCTGCTTGAAATTATGAATGACCGCCGCGCAGAATTCAAGAAAGCTGCAGATGAGCAGGAAGCAAAAACCGTTTATTATCTGAGTATGGAGTTTTTGATGGGACGTTCCCTTAAAAACAATCTTTACAATTTAGATCTTACCGACACTATGGCAAAGGCTTTGGCAAAATTCAAGGTAAAGCTTGATAAGCTTTACGATTTCGAGCCTGACGCGGGGCTCGGTAACGGCGGACTCGGACGTCTTGCCGCCTGCTTCCTTGACGCGCTCTCAACAGGAAGCTACCCTGCAATGGGCTACTGTATACGCTATGAGCTTGGTATTTTTCGTCAAAAGCTGGTTGACGGCTGGCAGACCGAGATGCCCGATTTCTGGCTGCCCGGAGGCGGAGTATGGCTTGAACAGCGTCCGACCGCGGCGGTTGACGTTAATTTTGACGGCAAGATAAACGAGTGGTGGGACGGCAGCTATCACCACATTGAGCATACAGGTTACCACACCGTTCACGCCGTTCCGTACGACCTTATGGTTGCGGGCAAGGACGGCAAAACCGTAAATGTCCTGCGCCTTTGGAGCGCGGAATGTCAGGACTTTGATATGTCCGCCTTTAATCAGGGCGACTATGTCCGCGCACTTGAACAGCGCGCTATGACCGAGACCATTTCAAAGGTACTTTACCCCGAGGACAATCATATTGAGGGTAAGTCGCTGAGGCTTCGTCAGCAGTATTTCCTCGTTTCCGCGTCGGTTCAGGATATTTTAAACCGCCATTTAAGAAAATATAATACGCTCGACAACCTGCCCGATAAGGTGGCCATTCACATTAACGACACCCACCCGACCCTCTCAATCCCCGAGCTTATGCGCTTTTTGCTTGACGAGTGCGGCTATGGCTGGGATAAGGCGTGGGATATCGTGACCCGCACCGTGGCTTACACCAACCACACCATTATGTCAGAGGCGCTCGAGTGCTGGCCCGTTGAGCTTATCAAGGAGCGTATTCCCAGAATTTATCAGATAATTAAGGAAATTGACCGCCGCTTTAAGGGCGAGGTTCTCTCTCGCACGGGCGACCCGTTGACCGTAGAGCGCACCGCGATTATTCAGAACGGCGTTATCAGAATGGCAAACCTCTGCGTTGCCTCCTGTCATACCGTAAACGGCGTTTCCAAGCTTCACAGCGAAATTCTTGTGAATGAGCTTTTCACCGATTACGCGAAAATGACCCCCGAAAAATTCACTAACGTAACAAACGGTATCGCCCACAGGCGCTGGCTGTGTCAGGCTAACCCGGCGCTGACCTCTTACCTTACCGAGCTTATCGGAAACGGCTTTGTGATGAACGCCGCGGAGCTTGAAAAGCTTATGGAATACAAGGACGACAGCGCGGTACTCGAAAAATTACAGGAAATCAAGCGTCGGAACAAGGTTCGCTTTGCCGATTACGTTAAGGATAAGACCTCTATCGTCTTAGACCCCGATTCTATTTTCGATATGCAGGTTAAACGGCTTCACGAATACAAGCGTCAGCACCTTAACGCCCTTAACATTATTTCGGAATACCTCTATTTAAAGAATAACCCGAACGCCGACTTTATTCCCAAAACCTATATTTTCGGCGCAAAGGCGGCACCCGGCTACCTCTTTGCGAAAGAGATTATTCAGATGATTTATAAGCTTTCGACAGTTATTGATAATGACCGCACAGTAAGCGACAAGCTTAAAATTCTCTTCCTTGAGGATTACCGTGTAACATTGGCTGAGCTTATGATTCCTGCCGCCGATATAAGCGAGCAGATATCATTGGCTTCTACCGAGGCGAGCGGCACGGGCAATATGAAGCTTATGATGAACGGCGCGATTACTCTCGGTACAGAGGACGGAGCTAATGTTGAAATTCACAAGGCGGTAGGGGACGACAATATAATCATCTTCGGTATGCAGACCCCCGAGGTTCTCTCTCTCCAGAAGAACGGCTACTCACCCGCTCAGTATTACAACAACAATCCCGAGCTTCGCGAAGCGCTCGACTTTATAGGCAAGGGCATTGCAGGACAGACGTTTGACAATATTTACAGTTCGCTGAAAAGCCATGACCGCTATATGGCGTTAGCCGACTTTGCCGACTATCGGAAAGCTCAAAGACGGGCAAGCACGCTTTATGCCGACAGGAATAAATGGAATAAGATGTCGCTTGTGAATATTGCGAAGTCAGGAATCTTCTCGGCAGACCGCTCAATAGGCGATTACGCCGAGAATATCTGGCACTTAAAGCCTGTTAAGTAATTTATGGAACATTATCCTTTTGATTCAAGAAATCCGCTTTACCGCAATAAATTAGGTGCTTTAGCCGAGGGGGAAACCCTTCGGCTAAAGCTGTTGTTACATAATGACGCCCGCGTTCACTCGGCTTTTTTAATTCTCCGCGACGACAGCGGCGATACCGTACGCGAGGCTAAAATGAACGCGGGGGACGAGCTTGACGGCTACCGTTTCTACGAGTGCGAAATAACTCTTTCTGAGGGGCTTTATTGGTATCAGTTCCGTTATACGAGCGATTACGGCGAGTTTAGGGTTGTAAAAAGCGATCATTCTCTCGGTATTGTTGCAAACGAGGGAGACTGGTGGCAGCTTACGGTATATAACCGCGATTACTTGACCCCCGACTGGCTCGACGGCGGGATTATTTATCAGATTTTTCCTGACAGATTTTTTAATTCCAAAACTCCGAAGTCCAATATTCCGAAAGACAGATTCTTGTGTGAGGACTGGCAAAAACAACCCGAATACCGCCAAACGGAAGATAAATGTACTTTAGGCAACGACTATTACGGCGGCGACCTTATGGGAATAGAAAAAAAGCTCCCTTATTTACAGGAGCTGGGGGTAAGTTGTATATATTTAAACCCTATTTTCGAGGCGCACTCCAACCACCGCTACAACACGGCAGACTATTTTAAAATCGACCCGCTGCTCGGCACCGAGGAGGATTTGATTTCGCTTGTTAACGAAGCACGGCGGCATGGAATTGCGGTAGTATTAGACGGCGTTTTTTCCCACACGGGGGACGACAGCCGATACTTTAACGGCAAAAACCGTTATGATACGGTCGGGGCGGCAAATTCTCCCGATTCTCCTTACCGCAGCTGGTATAAGTTCGGTAATTACCCTACGGGTTATTCCTGCTGGTGGGGCGTGCCGTCGCTTCCCGAAACCAACGAGGACGATTTATCCTTCTCAAGCTTTATAACGGGCGAAAACGGGGTTATCAGGTATTGGCTTAAAAGAGGAGTTAAGGGCTGGCGGCTCGATGTCGCGGACGAGCTGCCCGACGGCTTTCTTGATAAAATCCGTCTTGCCGTTAAGGCGGAAGGGGAGGAAAGCTACCTTTTAGGCGAGGTTTGGGAGGACGCAACAAATAAAATTAGCTACGGCAGCCGCCGCCGATTCTTAAGGGGCAGACAGCTTGATTCGGTTATGAATTATCCCCTTGCCGAGGCGATAATTAACTTTGTAAAGGGCGGTAATTCCCGAGATTTAATTGATACCGTGCTACAAATACTCGAAAATTATCCGCCTCAGTCGGTAAAGCTTTTGATGAACCATATCGGCACCCACGACACCGCGCGGATTCTTACCCGTCTTGCAAAGGACGGCACTGTAGGCGACCGTGAGTGGCAGTCACGGCAAGAACTTACTTCCGAGGAATACGAGCACGGCGTTAAGCTCTTGAAATTGGCGGCGGTACTGCAGTACACAATGCCCGGCGTACCCTCTCTATATTACGGGGACGAGGCGGGAATGAGCGGCTACGGAGATCCGTTTTGCCGCGGGTGCTTTCCATGGGGAGCGGAGGATAAGGAGCTTACCGCATTTTATAAAAAATTGGGACAGTTCAGGCGCAGAAGTCCGGTTTTCGCTTCGGGCGAGTTTGTTCCTGTGTACGCAAATTTCGGAGATATTGTATATATTCGCAAAAAGGGGAAAAACGAGGTGCTGGTGGCGGTCAACCGCTGGCACGAGCCGTCGGAAATCGAAATTCCCGATAAATTCGATAATGCAAAAGTAATTTTCGGTAATAAACCGAAAAACGGCAAACTAAACTTAAATAAAGAGGATTTTGCGGTTTTAGAGCTTTAATCCCCTTTATTTGGGCTTTGGAGCTGATTTAATTGAGTGTTTTGCCGTATGTACTTACAATAACATTTGCCGCGGGAGTTGGCGGCACGGGGATCGGCGGTCTTTTGGGTATACTTGTAAAAAGAAAATCCGCTAAAACCGTAAGCTGTCTTTTAAGCTTTGCGGCGGGAGTAATGCTCTCGGTCGTCTGCATTGACCTTGTGCCGAGCGCGCTTGAAGGCTCTCGAATAACGCTCGTTCTCCCCGGTGTAACGCTTGGTTTTTCTGCCGTATTTCTTCTGAATGACCTTACCCTGAGGGCGCATGGCAAATCTGATTTCGGCGGCGGGGATATTTCGGTAAAACGGCTTTTAATAGGCGGCATTGTGACGGCGGTAGCGCTTGCTCTGCACAATTTTCCCGAGGGTATGGTGATAGGCGCGTCCTTTGTTCGGTACGGCGCGGCTTACCGCTTTAACTTAAACGAAACTGCAGTTGCGGCGGTAATCGGACTTCACAATATACCGGAGGGTATGGCTATGGCGGTGCCGCTTGTTGCGGGCGGAATGAAAAAATCCTCGGCGGCGGCAATCACAGCCCTTGCGGGAGCGCCTACCGTTTTAGGCGCGGCGGCGGGATATTTTTTAGGTACGCTCAGCCCTTTATGGCTTTCTCTTTCTTTAAGCCTTGCGTCGGGCGCTATGCTGTATGTGGTATTCGGCGAGCTCTTGCCCGAATCGCTTGCGCTTGACAGCTCGGGACCTCCCGTTTTTTCCGCATTAGCGGGGATTTTAACAGGAATATTCATCGTTTTTTCTTGAAAAGATACTTATAATTATTCATTACGCACCTTTGGCAGTCTGTATTATCGTTATTATAGCTTTATTCCTGAATTAGGTCAATATTATCAGGTTTACTTTTTCAGATTTTTGGTGTAAAATAATACCGTAAAATAATTTGTGCGGTGAAGTAATGAAAAAAATTGTAATAATCGGCGGCGGAGCGGCGGGACTTACCGCGGCTTACAGCGCCTCGCTTAAATGCGGCAAGGACGGCGAGATAACCGTAATCGAAAGAAACGAGAGACCTGCGCGAAAACTGATGATAACGGGTAAGGGAAGGTGCAATGTCACGAATAATTGCGATGTTGATACCCTTATCGCGAATGTGCCGAAGAATGGAAAATTTATGTTTTCCGCCTTTTCGGGATTTGATTCAAGCGATACGATGCGGTTTTTTGAGTCTTTAGGGGTTCCGCTTAAAACCGAGCGGGGAAATAGAGTTTTTCCCGTTTCGGACAAGGCTGTCGATATAGTTGACGCGCTTGTTGGAGCGGTCAAAAAAAGCGGTGTTAAAACTGTCTGCGGCAGGGCGGAAAAAATAATTGTACGTGACGGAGCGGTGACGGGGGTTAAGACCGAAAACGGCGAAATTTACCCCGCCGACAGCGTGATTTTAGCCACGGGAGGAATGTCCTACCCGCTTACGGGCTCGACGGGGGACGGCTACAAAATGGCGGCGGAGCTTTCGCATACTGTGACGGAATTAAAGCCGTCGCTTGTACCGCTAACGGTGCATGAGGGCTTTTGTTCAAGGCTCGCAGGACTATCCCTTAAAAATGTGACCCTTTCGGTCTTTGAGGAAGGCAAGAAAAAGCCTGTTTTTTCCGAGCTTGGCGAAATGCTTTTCACCCATTTCGGAATATCGGGACCGCTTACCTTAAGCGCGTCGGCGCATATGCGGAAAATGGGTAAAACGGCTTACACTGCTTATATTGACCTAAAGCCCGCGCTTTCCGAGCAACAGCTTGACAGCCGCATTTTGCGGGATTTTGCGGAAGAAAAGAATAAGGATTTTGCAAATTCGCTTGACAAATTACTGCCTAAAAGCATTATTTCGGTTATAATAGATTTATCGGGCATCGAGCCGTCTCTCAAGGTTAATCAGGTGACACGTGAAATGAGGGCGGCGCTTTGCGGAGTTATAAAGGCTTTGCCGCTTCACATTACGGGCTTCAGACCTATTGAAGAGGCGATAATCACAGGCGGCGGTATTTCGGTAAAGGAGATTAATCCTTCGACAATGGAGTCAAGGCTTGTAAAGGGACTTTATTTCGCGGGGGAGATTATCGACGCCGACGCCTACACAGGCGGCTTTAACCTGCAAATTGCCTTTTCAACAGGCTTCGCGGCGGGCAAAAATGCCTGACCAATACAAAAGGGAGTAATAATATGATTTCGGTAGCAATAGACGGACCCGCGGGAGCGGGAAAAAGCAGTATTTCACGCCTTGCGGCAAAAAGGCTCGGCTTTATTTATGTAGACACGGGTGCGCTCTACCGCGCGGTGGGGCTTAAATTTTCGCTGTCAGGCGCCGATACGTCTCTTAACTGCGATATTGACGGCATTTTAGCAGAAACTGTGGTAGATATCCGTTTTAAGGACGGCGAGCAGAGGGTTTTCCTTGACGGTAGGGACGTTTCGGACGAGATACGTACACCTAACGCCTCTATGATGGCGTCGGCGGTTTCAGCCCGTCCGCAGGTGAGAGCCTTTTTACTCGAAATGCAAAGAAAGCTTGCAAGGGAAAACAATGTGGTCATGGACGGCAGGGATATTGGGACTGTCGTTTTGCCTGACGCAAAGGTTAAAATATACCTTACCGCCTCCGCCGAGGTACGCGCTAAGAGAAGACTTAAGGAGCTTAAAGAAAAGGGCGAGAAGGTCACTTTTAAAGAGGTTTATGATGATATGGTAAAGCGCGACTATGACGATATGCATAGGAAAATCGCCCCCTTAAAGCAGGCGGAAGACGCCGTCCTTGCGGACACAACCGATTGCAGTCTTGAGGAATCGGTAGAGCTTGTTTTAAAAATAGTCAGCGAAAAGAGGACGGAAAATTGAAAATAACGCTTGCAAAAACCGCCGGCTTTTGCTTTGGGGTAAACCGCGCGGTGCAGTCGGTTTACGATTTGCTTGACATGGGCGAACAGGTATGTACCCTCGGCCCTATAATTCACAATCCTCAGCTTGTTGAGGAATTAAAGCAAAAGGGAGTGAGGATAGTTAACTCGCCCGAAGAGGTGAAAAACGGAGAGACTCTTGTTATCCGTTCCCACGGGGTAGAGCGGAGTGTGACCGAAAGGGCTAAAGAACTAAATGTGAGGACCGAGGACGCTACCTGCCCCTTTGTCGCAAAAATTCACGCTATTGTCGCTGAAAAGGGCAGGGAGGGATATGTCACCTTAATAGCGGGAGACGCTTCTCATCAGGAGGTCAAGGGCATTGTCGGTCACTGCACGGGAGAGGTTTTCGTCTTTTCGGGAGAGGAGGAACTGACAAAATTACTGGCGGAAAAGGAAAATTTCGCCGAAAAAAACGTAATTTTGGTTTCCCAAACAACATTTAATGAAAAAATATTTATAAAATGCCGAAATATTTTAAAAAAAGTATGTACAAATGCGGAAATTTTTGATACAATATGTAATGCTACTTCTATGCGCCAGCAGGAAGCCCGCGAGCTGTCCGAAAAAAACGATGTGATGGTTGTCATCGGAGGACGGCACAGCTCGAACACAGCAAAGCTATTTGATGTGTGCAGGGAAAAATGCGGCAGAACCTATCTTGTTGAAACGGCGTCGGAGCTAAACGGCATTGATTTCGACGGATGCGGTTCGGTGGGAGTTGTTGCAGGCGCGTCTACGCCCGCAGGTATTATAAAGGAGGTTATTAAAACCATGTCGGAAAATTTACAACCGGTTGAAGAACAGGCGGAGGTAAAAGAACCTGTTCAAAAAAGCTTCGAGGAAATGACGGATGAGGAAGCATTTGAGGCTTCTCTAAGCGGCTTAACGGGCGACCAGAAGGTTTGCGGTACGGTTATCGCTGTCAATCCTACCGAGATTACGGTGGACATCGGCAGGGGTGTTACCGGCTATGTCACCGCAGATGAGTTCTCTTCTGAGCCTGATGTGAAGCTTATGGATGAAGTTAAGGCGGGCGATAAGCTTAATCTTATCATCATGAAAATCAATGACCAGGAAGGAACCGCAATGCTTTCAAAGCGCCGTTACGATGCTATCGCCGGTTGGGACAATATTGTTGCCGCCAAGGATTCTGGCGAAATTGTTACAGGCACCGTAAGAGATGTTATTAAGGGCGGCGTTGTTGCCTATTCAAACGGCGTAAGAGTCTTCATTCCCGCGTCGCAGGCCACCGCTTCAAGAGGCGAATCTCTTGAGGAGCTTAAGGGCAAGGAGGTTTCCTTCCGCATTATCGAGATTGGCCGCGGTCACAGAGCAGTAGGCTCTATCCGCAGCGTTCTCAAAGAACAGCGCAAGGCGGCTGAAGACAAGATTTGGGAGAATATCGCTGTCGGCGACCGCTTTACAGGTACTGTTAAGTCACTTACAAGCTACGGCGCGTTTGTTGACATTGGCGGTGTGGACGGTATGATTCACATTTCTGAGCTTTCCTGGCAGAGAATTAAAAATCCGTCTGAGGTTGTGCTCGTAGGCGATACAGTTGAGGTTTACGTTAAGGCGCTTGATCCCGAAAAGAGAAAGATTTCTCTCGGTTACAGAAAACCTGAGGATAATCCGTGGGTTATTTTTGAGAATAACTACAATGTAGGCGATACTGTTAAGGTTACAGTAGTAAGTATGACTACATACGGCGCGTTCGCCCGCATAATCCCGGGTATTGACGGTCTTATTCACATCTCGCAGATTGCAAATAAGCACGTTGCAAAACCGCAGGATGAGCTTACTGTAGGACAAGAGGTTGACGCTAAGATTATAGCCGTTGACCCCGAGAAAAAGCGCGTAAGCCTTTCTATCCGTGCTCTGCTTGAGGACAGCGTGCCTTCTGAAGAGCCGACAGTTAATACCGCCGACGAGGTAGTTTTCGAATCGTCTGAGGAGACTGCCGAAGCTGCACCCGCAGAAGAAACAGCTGAAAATCCAGCCGAATAATTAAATATTTTTTAAAGCTTATTTTCACAACTATTAGAGCCTCCGACTTTTTGGGGGCTTTAGTATTTTATAAATAAACTAATGTAATGCAGAGCAAAGACACACTTGCAAAATACCGTAAAATACAATATAATAATGACAGAAAATATTATATCTTTTATTTTTTGTAAGAAAGGAGTGCGGCTATTGCGGCGCTTTTTGGCAAGGACAGCGGATTTTATCCGCGAATCCGATAAAATTCTGCTTATTCTTTGTGCTTTTGCAAGCCTTTACGGCTGTTTAGCGGTTTTTTCCGCAACTCATTATCTTGAAAATTACCGACCCGTAATAATCCAGTTATTATGCACGGTTATCGGCGTTGCCGCCGCGGTAATAATTTCCGCTGTGGATTATGAGAAGATGCTTAAGCATTGGTATGTTGCGGCGGCGCTGGGCGTTATTCCTGTAATACTCACCTTTTTTATAGGTTTTGCGCCTGAGGGCACAGACGATAAGGCGTGGCTTGATCTCGGGATTACTACATTTCAGCCGTCGGAGCTTTTAAAAATCTGCTTTATTATCACTTTTAGCACGCATTTAAGCAAGGTTAAGACTAACATTAATAAACTTAAATATCTTATTCCCGTAGTCTTACACGGTGCTTTTCCCGTGGTGCTTATACATATACAGGGAGACGACGGAACAGCTTTGGTATTCGCGGTTATGGTCGTTTTTATGCTTTGGGCGGCGGGAGTTTCGTGGAAGTATTTTCTTTCGGCGTTTGTAGCTGCGCTTGCCGCGTCGCCGATATTCTATTTTTTGGTTATGAATGACGACCAGCGGGCGAGAATAACCAGCCTTTTCGACCTTAATGCAGATACAAACGGAATCGGTTATCAGCAATGGCGGGGCAGAATGGCGCTCGCCAACGGCGGATTTGCGGGTCAGGGACTTTTAAAAGGCGACCTTACACAGAACGGAATAGTGCCCTACGGCTACAACGATTTTATTTTTGTAAGCATAGGCGAGGAGCTGGGATTTTTAGGCTGTATGGCGGTGGTTTTGCTTTTAGCCGCCATCTGTTTCCGCTGTATCCAAATCGCAAAGCTTTCCGTTAAGGACAGCGGCAAGCTCATCTGCGTGGGAATGTTCTCGGTGCTTTTTGCTCAGATGATTATTAATGTAGGTATGTGCGTTTCGATTTTGCCTGTCATCGGTATTACTCTTCCGTTTTTCAGCGCGGGAGGAACCTCGCTTTTGTGCCTTTATCTCGGAATAGGACTTGTGCTTAACGTATATAAGCACCGTAATTCGCGTACAATTTATTTGCATGATTAGTATAACGTCTCAAATGAGGCTTTAGAATGTCAAAAAACATTATAACTATCAGCCGCAAGTTTGGCAGCGGCGGAAGAACGGTTGGCAGACTGTTAAATCAAACAAAAAGATACCGCCGAGGTTTAGAGCCTCGGCGGTGTTTTTATAAAGTTATTTAATTCTTTTACCTGATGCACTGTATTCGTAACTTTTATAGTGTTTTTTATAATACTTAGTATTTTTGCCGTCCGGATCGTTTAAAATTGCACCTAAAATCTTACAGCCGCTTTTTTCAAGCTGAGTTTTTACCTCTAAGCCCTCTTTCACGGTGATTTTTCCGATAGTAATAATTATAATAGAGCCGTCGCATTGAGTGGCGATAACCGCCGAGTCAATTACGCTGCCAAGCGGAGGAGAATCAATTATTACATAATCGTAAATTTCTCTTGCGTCGTGAATAAGCTTGTTAAAGCGGTCTGAGCTTAAAAGCTCAACAGGATTCGGGGGATAATGTCCGCTGAAAATAACATCAAACATAGGATTCTGCGTGTTGTAAAGAACCATATCAAGCTCTGCCTGAGAGGAAAGGAATTCAGAAAGTCCGTAAAAATTCTGCGAAGCGATATTGCGGTGAATCATTACGGATTTACGCATATCCGCGTCAATCAATAAGGTCTTCTTATCGATCTCAGCCATACTTCTCGCAATTTCGGCAGATATTGTGCTTTTCCCTTCGTTTTCTCTGGAACTTGTAAGGACGATAACTTTAATATCCGAACCGCAGAACATAATGTTTGTGCGAAGAGTTTTAAAGCTTTCGTTGGTTAAAAAATCGTTTGAGGCACAGGTATTAAAATTGACTTTACCTGCGGCTTTTCCTTCAAAAAAAGATGTATCGTTGGTCATATCGGTTGTAGAAAACATCTAACTGCCTTTCTGACAATATCTTGTCTGTCATTATAATTTTATTAAGGGTATTAACCGAACAAAAAGTATATATAATCAAGGCCGTGCAAACCTCGGTTCGGTCAATAGCAGATTTTAATATGTAATAATTAGGAAACAAATAAAATTACCGACAATTTGGCTTCCTGCTTTATATAAATCCTAAAAACGATTTTAACATATTCAGATTTATTATTCAAGCAATTTTATTTAAAACAGTGGAAAAACCGTATTTTCCGCATAATACATAAAAAGCGGTCAGAATTTTATACTTACCTCTCCGGAGGAAAGCATACCGAAGGCGCCATCAGAGTATTCAACGCGAAGACGGCAATTTTCGTCGATGCCGAGCGCAGTAGCTGAACGTGAGCCGTCGATAGAAAGCACATTTATTTTTTTGCCGATAACTATACAACGTTCTTCGTAAGCCTTTAAAAATTCTCGTTTAGGAAGAGTTTTATAGTATTTGAAAAAGCTTTCAAGTACAGCCGCCGCAAGTCGGCTTTTGATACCCGCTTCGCGCTCTCTAAATATCGCTCCCGCAATATTTTTAATTTCATCGGGGAAGCCGTCCGTTGGCTCGTACACATTAAGCCCAATGCCTAAAACCGCGTAATCAAGCTCGCCGCTTTCTATGTTAAGGGAGGCCTCGGTAAGTATTCCGCAGATTTTTTTGCCGTCTATCAGCACATCATTGACCCATTTGATTCCTGTTTTTCTTCTGCTTAAGGTTTCTGCCGCCTCCGAAACGGCGACCGCCGCCGCGGTGGTGATAAGAGCGGCGTTTTCGGCGGAAATACGGGGACGCAGAAGAATACTCATATAAATTCCGCTGTCGGCGGGGGAGAAGAAGCTTCGTGTAAATCTTCCTCTTCCCTCGGTTTGTCTGAGGGCGATTAAAACCGTGCCCTCGGGCGCTCCCGAGGCGGCTTTTTCCCGAAGTAAGGCGTTTGTTGAGGTAACGGTATTTTTGACCTCGATATCAAGCTTTCCTTTGAGTGAGGTCAGATTATTTTCAATTTCGGCGCGGGACAAAATGTCGCCGCTGCTATTTAACCGATAACCTCTGTTGGTCACGGCTTCTATCTCATAGCCCTCGTTTTTAAGGGCGGAGACCGCCTTCCAAACGGCGTTTCTGCTGACTCCTAAAAGCTTGGCGGCGTCCTCGCCCGAAAGGTAGTCTTCGCCGCGGTCGGTTAATAACGGCAGTAAACGTTCTTTGACAGACATTTATGCCTCCTTAATTGAAACAGCGGTCTCAAGCGCAAGCCTTATCATATCGGTAAATGAATTTTGCCTTTCTTCGGCGGTAGTGGCTTCGCCCGTTATAAGGGAATCGGAAACCGTGCAGATGCACAGTGCTCGCTTGCCCGCTCTCGCGGCGTTCATATAAAGCGCCGCCGTCTCCATTTCCACCGCCAGCACCCCCATTTTCGCCCAGAGGGCTGCGGGCTGTTTCCAATCGGGCAGACCCTCGCTGTCACCGTAGAAGCGGTCGCTTGAAAGAATGTTGCCGACGTGATAGTTAAGTCCTAAGCTTTCAGCCTTAGATACAGCCTTTGTTAATAGCCCGAAATCGGCAATAGGCGAAAAGTCACCGGGCAGAACGAACTGCTTTACAAAATTCGAGTCGGTACATGCTGCCTGTCCTAAAACTATGTCTCGCAGCTTAACGTCGGCGTGGTATGAACCCGCCGAGCCTACCCGTATTATATTTTCAACACCGAAGAAATAAAACAGCTCATATGAGTATATTCCCATTGACGGCATACCCATACCGCTTGCCATCACCGAAATTTTTTGACCCTTATAAAGCCCTGTGTAGCCCTGAACGCCGCGTACATCGTTCACAAGCCGCGCGTCACTAAGGAAGCTTTCTGCAATAAGCCTTGAACGCAAGGGGTCGCCCGGCATAAGCACGGTATCTGCAAAGTCGCCCTTATTAGCTGCTATATGAGGTGTTGACATATAAATTCCGCCTTTCTTTTAGCAAATGTATGGTTTGTCTCATATACTGTAACAAAATAAAGTTTAACAGGAGTGTGCGTTATGGAACATAATTTTCCCTGTCATATTACAAGTGACAAGGATTTAAAATATTACGAGGATTATCTGAAAAGCTGCAATACCGAAAGCGAAGCATTGCAGGCAAGAAAAAACAGCTCGAATGAGTGCAAAATAACGGTTGAAAGCGGCTCGCCGCGCGGGAATATGCGTATGACCGATACCGTTTATCTTCCTGCCTTTCTTAACACTATGGTGGGAAAGCTTGTAAGGGTGGAGTCACTAATAGGCGGCTGTCTTGAAAGCAGGGTCGGAATACTGATGAGGGTCGGGGCGGACTATATTGTGCTTAAGCTTTACAGGGGTTGCAGCACAATGATCTGCGAGACCTCGTCTATTAAATACATTACCGTTATTCACGATAACGATTTGAATAAGGCGGGATTATTTTAAAAATCCGTTAATAATCTGCTCCTCTGCCTCAGCTTCGGTAAGTCCCAAGGTCATAAGCTTTATAAGCTGGTCGCCCGCTATTTTCCCGATTGCCGCCTCGTGAATAAGCGAGGCGTCGATACTGTTAGCGGATATTTCGGGTATAGCGGTCACCGTGGCGTTATCCATAATAATCGCGTCGCACTCGGTATGACCGCTGCATACATTGTTGCCGTTGATTTTTGAAAGGAAACGCTGGAAGGAGCTATCCTTTGCGACCGAGCGCGATACAACGTTAGCGCTGGAATTTTTGCCGTCAAGGTCAACCGTGAAGTCGGTTTCGGCGGTCTGCCTGCCGTGGGTCATAATCTTTTCGTGTATCACAAGGGAGGCACCGTCGGATAGGCGGGCTTTGGTTACGCGCTTTGTAGAGTCTATTCCCTTTATCTGCGCGGTGTCCATCTCCATATAACCGCCCTCGGCGATATTTACAACGGTGGTGGGGTTCATATTGTTTTCGCCGTTTCCGTCCCCTTCACCGTAGTGCTTTTCAATGTATTTTACCCTTGCGTTTTTGCCGACAAAAAAGGTGTGAATACCGTCGTGGCGGGATTCCTTTTCGCCGCAGTTGTGTATTCCGCACCCCGCAACTATTGTGACATCGGCGTTATCGCCGATTATAAAATCGTTATAAACAAGGTCGTTAAGCCCTGTTTCGCTTATAATTACGGGAATGTGGACGGTCTCGCCCACAGTTCCCGCTTTTATTATTATGTCAATACCCGGTCGGTCGGTTTTGGTTTTAATATCGATGTTTTCGGTAACGTGACGGTCGGCAAGCTGACCGTTTGACCTGATATTATACGCACCGTCGGGTGACGCGTTCATATCCGCAATAATCTTTAAAAGCTCTAATTCCGTGCCGTTCATCAGCGCGCCTCCTTCACATTGTCGGCAAGTATTTTGCAGCCGCTGTCAACCGTGCCTAAAAGCTCAGGCAGAATTTCGTTTTTAGTGCCTGTGGCGCGAAGCTCGCCGCCGCCTAAAACAACAATCCTGTCGGCAATATTAAGAATACGCTCCTGATGCGAAATTATGATAATTGTACCGCCCGAGCTCTTGTGCATCTTTTCAAACACCTGAATTAAATTTCCGAAGCTCCAAAGGTCGATACCCGCCTCGGGCTCGTCAAAAATGGAGACCTTTGAGGAACGGGCTAATACCGTGGCGATTTCAATGCGCTTAAGCTCGCCGCCCGAAAGGGAGGAGTTAACCTCGCGGTTTATATAGTCCCTCGCGCAAAGCCCTACCTGTGAAAGATAGTCGCACGCCTCGTTTATTCCGATTTCCTTGCCCGCGGCAAGACCTATAAGGTCGTAAACGGTAAGTCCCTTAAAATGTACAGGCTGTTGAAAGGCAAAGCTTATGCCTTTTTTTGCCCTGTCGGTCACCGAAAGGTCGGTAATATCCTCTCCGTCAAGCAGAATCTGCCCCGAAACGGGGGTGATTATTCCCGCGATAATTTTCGCAAGGGTAGATTTGCCGCCGCCGTTGGGTCCCGTTATTACAACAAAGCTTTCATCAATTTTCAGATTAATGTTTTTCAGAATTTCCTTTTCGCCCGCTTCATTTTCGGCGCTGAAGGAAATATTTTTTAATTCTAACATTTTTTTCCTCCGGGTAGGCTGATTCTCGCCAGCCTAAATATTCTCCCTTATATGATACCTTTTTTTTCTGATAAAATCAACCGTTTGCGTAAAAAAACGGAATTATTTTCTTTTTATAATCGGTGTGCGCCGGAAAATGCTCGGTATTCCTCCCTGAAACTTCTGAAGTAGCTTCGTCCGACATGCAGCTGTTCACCGGTGCAAAGCGTTACCGCGTCGCTGTTATAGCCTGAAATATAGTTGAAATTTACGACATATGCGCGGTTTATTTTGCCGAAATGCTGTCTCGGAAGTTCAAAGTACACCCGTGCCATTGTTTTTCGGCATCGGATTTTTTTGTTGCGCAAACTGATATAGCAGCTTTTGTTATCAGCTTCGAGGTAAAGTATATCATTTGCGCTTAAGCAAAATGTATCGCCGCCGTCTTTAATCCAAATCGGTCGGTTATCGGTTCGTATTATGAAAAAATCGTCCAGCGAGGAAAACAACAGAATTTTATCAAGCGGCTTCAGTAAAAAACGGAAAGGGCTGACTTTAAAAGAGTCAAGAATAAAACCTGTATAAGAGCTTAAAAAAATAATCGCACAGTCAGGATTGCTTTTTCTAAGCAGCCGTGCGGTTTCAAGCCCGTTAAGGTCTCCGATATTGTAATCCAGTATGACAAGCGGATATTTGATTTTATTCATAAGTAATTTCGTTCCGGAGGCGTATTCCTCAACCAAAAGCTCAATTCCGCGTAGATTTGCGTACTCGTATATTATTCGTTTTGTCACTTTAATTGCGTCGGAGTCGGCATCGCATAAAGCTATTCTCATTGATATTGCCTCCCTTGAAATGAGTGAGAATTCAATTATTCGACTTGTTTCGACAATATTATACAATAAATGTGAATAAATGTCAATATATAACTTATAAAAACAAAAAAAACATTATTTTTTGCATTTCACTCCCAATAAATATCGTTTTACTCCAAAAAATGTAAAATTTATAGACAATTTATGTAAAATTTTTCTAACGAGAAAAAGCAGCTGCTTTGCCTGGAAAATTTTACATATAAAAAGTTTACAAAGCGGCCGCCTTTTTCTTTCTAAAAGTGAAAGGAAGAATCAGGATGTGTAACAGAGAACTTATGTCTATCGCGGAGGAAATCAAAAATAAAAATATGTCGCGTTTCGGCGAGCTTTATGAGGCGTTTTCAGGTCTGATACGTCACTTTGAAAGTAAGCTTGGATACGACGACGCATGTCAGGAATTGACGGTTTTTTTACTGGAGCTGGTGTATTCGCTTGATATGAGCAGGTTTTCACCCGATGAATCGGATGTGATTAATCGATACATTGCGGTCTCGGTACGAAATAAATACATTGCGCTTTCAAAGAAAAAACACAGACATATACTTGAATCGGGAGAGCTTTATGACAGTATCGGCTGCACGTCGGAGCTTGATAGCTCCGCTGCCTTAAAAGAGGGAATGAAGCTTCTCAGCAAGCGTCAAAGGCAGACTATTACTTTAAGGTACATATATGGGTATTCCGACGCAGAGATAGCGGACAGGCTGGGTATAACAAGGCAGGCGGTAAACCGCCTTGAGAGACGGGGACTGGAACTTTTGCGGGAATATTTCGGGGTATAACAAAACGGTCAGGCGTTTGCCTGACCGTTTGAGCTTATCAGTACAGCTTAACCTCGCTCCAGAGGGTTTCGTAATAGGTGCGTATTTCGCTGTCGATATCGTGATAGTACTGAACCTTTGGCATATCCGCTTGGTCGGGATAGAGAATTTTGTTTTGATAATAGCAGTAATCCTCATTGTTAATAACTGATGTGTTGGGAGAGGCATAGCCGATATATTCGGCGTTGGCGGTTGAAATATCAGGCTCTAAGAGGAAGTTGATATACATAAGTGCCGCTTCGTAATTTTTGGCGTTTTTCGGTATACAGATTGAATCTACAAAAATATTTGTACCCTCCTCGGGGTAGAAGAAGCGCAGATCCTCGTTAGACTCAAGCATTGTAAGGTAATCGCCCGCGTAGTAGGGGGCGACAGAAGCCTCGCCCGTCTCCATTTTAGCGTAAATCTCGTCCATAACATAGGATTGAAGATTGGCTTTGCCTTTCTTTAAAAGGTCGGCGGCGGCGTCCCAGTCCGCCTTGTTAAGGGTGTTTAAATCCTGACCCAAAATCATCTGTGCGGTCATAAAGGCGTCGCGCGGGTTGTTGAAATTAAGCGCCATATCCTTGTATTTTTCGTCCCACAATACCTTCCAGGAATGCTCAATATCGCTTCCTGTCAGCTTTTCATTGTAAATAATTCCGACCAAGCCGACATTATACGGAACGCTGTACTCGTTATTTTCGTCGAAGAAAAGATTTTTGTACTTGTCCTCAATCAAATCGTAGTTAGAAAGCTTTGAGGTGTCGATTTTTTCGAGCATATCCTCGTTTTTAAGGCGCTCAATCATATAGTCCGACGGAATTATTATATCGTAGCTTATGCCGCCGCTCTTAAGCTGGGAGTACATAGTCTCGTTGCTTTCAAAGGTAAGGTACTTAACCTTAATTCCCGTAAGCTTTTCAAATTCCTTGTTTACGTCAATCGAGCCGTCCGCACCGTCTGAAATATATTCGCCCCAGTTGTAGACCGTAAGCGAGGTCCCCTCAAGGCTTTTGTCATATGTTCCGCGGAGGTTCAGCTCCTTGTATTCATATCCGCAGCCCGTAAGCAGGGCGGTGAGTGTTAATGTTAATGCAAGTATGAGAGCAAGACGTTTTTTCATTTATCAAAATCCTTTCTTTTTTTTGTGTGGTTTTATACGCGTACCGTATCGGTGCACTTTTTTTCGCTTTTGGTCTGCAATACATTATAGAGCACCATCAGAACAAAAACGGATATAAATATGAGGGTTGAAAGGGCGTATGTGTCGGGCGTGACAGATTTTTTTGTCATATTATAGATTACGATGGGCAGGGTCTGGTAATGCCCGCAGGTAAAGTAGCTTATAACAAAATCGTCAAGCGATAAAGTAAACGCCATTATAAAGCCTGTGACGATTCCCGTTGAAATTGAGGGAAGTATCACCTTGAAAAAGGCTTTAAGCGGGGTACAGCCGAGGTCAAGCGCCGCTTCTGCTAAATGAGAGTCGGTCTGCCTGAGTCTCGGTATAACCGATAAAATCACATAGGGCAGGTTAAAGGTGATATGCGCGATAAGCACTGTCGCAAAGCCCAACGATTCGTTAAGCCCTATAAGCTTGCCGAAAAATATGAACAGGAGCATTAATGAAATACCCGTTACAATATCGGCGTTCATCATAGGAATCTGGGTAACCGACATTACAACCTTTTTTGATATTTTACGGCGGATAGCGGTTATACCCACCGCCGCGGCAGTTCCCAAAACGGTTGAAATTACCGCAGATGAAACGGCGACAATAAGGGTATGCTCAAGGGCGGTAAGCATTGTGGTGTCATTAGCCAGTCCCTCGTACCAACGGGTAGAAAAGCCGTCAAACACCCAAACGCTCGAGGAGGAGTTAAGGGAAAAAACTATCATCACCGCGACAGGGGCGTAAAGGAAGAGAATAATAAGCGCGATATAAAGTCGGGAAAGTATTTTCACATTAACACACCTCCGTCCTCATCGTCCGAAAATCTGTTCATTATAAAGAGACAGATTAATATCATAACCATAAGCACCAGCGAAATCGCCGAGGCTATATTATAATAGGACGGACCTAAGTTAAAGAAGTATTCGATTGTATCGCCGATAAGCATAGTCTTGTTTCCGCCGAGCTTTTGGGAAATGTAAAAGGTGCTGACCGACGGCACGAAAACCATTGTAATGCCCGAAATAACACCCGGGCGGGAGAGGGGGAAAATAACCCTTTTAAACTTGGAAAATGAGTTTGAGCCTAAGTCCTCCGCCGCTTCGAGCAGGGATTTATCAAGCTTTGACATTACCGAGTAAATGGGCAATATCATATAAGGTATAAAGTCGTATACCATACCGAGTATTACTGCTCCCGGCGTATTTATAAGCTTTAGCGGCTTCAAACCTATATTTGTTAAAAAGGTATTGATAAGTCCCGTATTTGCGAGTATCGTTATCCAGGAATAGGTGCGGATAAGGAAGTTCATCCACATCGGTATCATTACAATCATAAATAACATTCGCTGGGAGGATATGTTAAGCTTTGTCATAAAATACGCCATTGGATACGCCAATATAAGTGTTATGAGGGTTGCGGCGGCGGCGTAAATTATAGAGATTGCAAAGGCTTTTTTGTATTGCCCGAGACTCGACAGGTTGGCGAGCGTGAACGCACCCGAGGAGTCGGTAAGGGCGAAGTACACCATTATTATAAGCGGTACCACAATAAATATCGCCGACCAGACGATATAGGGCGAGGCAACCAGCTTATTTCCGAAGGTCTTTTTATTCACGGCTACTCCTCCTCGTATGCGTCGGAGAGGTGGTCGATTTCCTCGCTGTAGGAGGAATAGTCGCCGTAAAGTCCCGAATATTCGGACTTTTTCATTATATGAATAGCGTCGGGCTCAATGTAAAGTCCCACATTATCGCCCGTGAAATGCTCGTCTGTGGTCTGAATCATCCACTTAAAGCCGCCGATGTCAACGATAATCTCGTAATGCACGCCCAAGAAGGCAACCGAGGTAACCTGTCCTTTAAGCATACCCTTTTCGGGGGCGACAATGTCCACATCCTCGGGGCGGACGACAACGTCAACCTGCTCGTTTTCTGAAAAGCCCTTGTCGAGGCAGTCAAATTTCTGTCCCGAAAATTCAACATAATAATCGCGGAGCATTTTCCCGTCGACAATATTCGACTCGCCGATAAAGTCGGCGACAAAGGCGTTCTGAGGTTCGTTATATATATCCTGCGGAGTGCCGACCTGCTGAATCTTGCCGCCGTCCATTACGACAACGCGGTCGGACATTGTAAGGGCTTCCTCCTGGTCGTGGGTTACAAATATAAAGGTAATTCCCAACTGCTGTTGAATTTTTTTAAGCTCCTTCTGCATATCCTTGCGGAGCTTTAAATCAAGCGCGGCGAGCGGCTCGTCAAGGAGCAGTACCTTCGGGTGATTTGCGATAGCCCTCGCGATAGCCACTCTCTGCTGCTGACCGCCCGAAAGGGTGTCGATATGCCGCTTTTCAAGCCCCGTTAAATTAACGAGCTTTAACATCTCCGCAACCTTTTCCTTTATCTCCTTTTCGGGGCGTTTTTTCACCCGCAGACCGAAGGCGATATTTTCATACACATTAAGGTGCGGAAACAGCGCATAACGCTGAAAAATGGTGTTCACCTGACGTTTGTAGGCGGGAACACCATTGATTTTTTCGCCCTCAAACAAAACGTCGCCCGAATCAGGCTCCAAAAAGCCCGCGATAAGCCTTAAAGTAGTGGTTTTTCCGCAGCCCGAGGGACCCAACAGGGTGATAAACTCCTTATCCTTTATCGTAAGGTTGAGTCCGTCTAAAACCTGCTCTCCGTCAAAGGCGACCGAAATGTTTTTAAGCTCTACAATATTTTCCTTTTCCATAAAAGCATCCCCCTTTGTTCAACACTCAAATGTCGACACAAGAATAATATTCCGATTTTACGGCAAAGTGCGTGCCGTAAAATCTACCCTGTGCGATACCCGCAGTCTCTTCGTAATATGCCCTGAACAAAGGGTTTTTCATAGTTTTCTGAAGCAATTTTCCGCCCCGAAACTACGGCATAAAATCTGAAACCGCTCTCTACACAGATGCCTTTCATTAAACATATTAAGTTTTTATGTTCAACTAATTAAAGACTATACAATGAAAAGCGCAAAATGTCAAGTTAAATTTGCGTTTTTTCTACAGTTTTCTAATAAATTTTAAGCTCTATTTTGAAAAACTCTTAAATACTCGTTTTTTCTCTCTTTTTCTCGCGAATAATCACTTTTTGCAAATAAGTGAAATTTATGCTCCGAAATCAAGAAATTGTTGATGTATTTCATAAAATGTGATATAATCGTATAAAATGTGATATTATGCTTTGGAGGCGGAGCCTTGAGAATTTTAGGCATAGACCCGGGTTACGCGACGGTGGGCTACGGCATTGTGGATTACGATAAAAACCGTTTTAAGACCGTCGGCTTCGGGGCGATTACCACCGCGGCGGGTATTCCCTTTCCGAAAAGACTGCGGGACATATATAATGATATTGTGACCGTTATCGAAAAATATAAACCCGACGAAATGTCGGTTGAAAAGCTTTATTTCAATACCAACACTACAACAGCCATAGATGTCGCACAGGCGAGGGGAGTAATAGTGCTTGCCGCCGAGAACTGCGGCGTTTCCGTATTCGAATACACCCCGCTTCAGGTAAAGCAGGCGATAACGGGCTATGGCAGGGCAGAAAAGCGGCAGGTTATGGAAATGGTTAAAAGCTTTTTGAATCTGGAAAAAATACCTAAGCCCGACGACACCGCCGACGCGCTGGCGCTTGCAATTTGCCACGGTCATTATTCGGGCTCGTCTTATTCAAGACTATGGAGTGAAAACAAATGATTGCATCTTTAAGAGGAAGGCTTATTTATACAGATAACACCTCCGCCGTGGTTGAGTGCGGCGGGGTAGGTTTTCGCTGTGCCGTTACCAAAAATACCCTTTACAAGCTCCCGCAAAAGGGGGAGGAGGTTTTCCTTTGTACCTATCTTGCGGTACGCGAGGACGCGCTGGATTTATACGGCTTTTCGGACGAGGACGAGCTTAACGCCTTTAAGCTTATAATCTCGGTAAACGGCGTGGGGGCTAAAATCGGAATAGCAATGCTTTCGGAGTTTACCGCTTCACAACTGACAGTTTATATCGCAAGCGGCGACGCTAAGGCGCTTACCGCCGCGGCGGGTGTGGGAATTAAGCTTGCGCAGAGGATTGTGCTTGAATTAAAGGACAAGGTAGGCTCCCTCGAAACCGATAACGGCATTGATTTAAAGGCGGTCGGCAACGCGACGGTAAACGGCAATTCGGCAGAGGCGGTCGCGGCGCTTGTAACGCTTGGCTATACAAAGTCGGAGGCTTCTTTGGCGGTCGGCAGGCTTGACCAAACGCTTTCGTCGGAGGAGCTTATCAAGCAGGCGCTTAAAACCCTTGCGAGGAGGATATAATTCTTGATTGAGCAGGAAATGGATTTTGAAAACCGCATAGTCTCGCCCGAGTATAATTATACCGAGGACGAGGCGGAATTAAGCCTTAGGCCTAAGTCCCTTAACGAGTATATCGGGCAGGATAAGGTTAAGGAAAATTTAAGTATATATATTAAGGCGGCGCTCGGACGTCATGAGTCGCTCGACCACGTTTTGCTTTACGGCCCTCCGGGACTCGGTAAAACCACCCTTTCGGGCATAATCGCAAAGGAAATGGGGGTAAACCTGCGCGTGACCTCTGGCCCCGCTATCGAAAAGCAGGGGGACTTAGTGGCGATACTTACCTCCCTTAACGAGGGGGACGTGCTGTTTATTGACGAGATACACCGCCTGTCACGAAATGTTGAGGAAATTCTGTACCCCGCTATGGAGGATTTTTCGCTCGATATAATTTTGGGTAAGGGTCCGTCCGCCCGCTCTATAAGGCTTGATGTGCCGCACTTTACACTTGTGGGCGCTACGACCCGTTCGGGTCAGCTTACTGCGCCTTTACGCGACCGTTTCGGCGTGCTTTTGCGGTTAGAGCTTTACTCGCCCGAGGATTTGGCAAAGATTATCACCCGCTCGGCGGGGATACTCGGAATCGGCATTGAAAGGGACGGCGCTTTGGAGATAGCCTCCCGATCGCGCGGAACGCCGCGAATTGCAAACCGCCTTTTAAAGCGAGTTCGGGATATTGCAGAGGTAGAGTATGACGGCGAGATTACCGAAAGGGTAGCCCGCGCCGCATTAGCTCGGTTTGAAATTGACGAGTTGGGTCTTGACGATTTTGACCGCAAGATGCTTTTAACCATTATAAATAACTATCAGGGCGGTCCTGTGGGACTGGATACCTTGGCGGCGGCGGTCGGTGAGGAATCGATCACAATAGAGGATGTTTACGAGCCGTATTTAATGCAGATAGGCTTTTTAACAAGGACGGCGCGCGGAAGATGTGTAACAAAGCTTGCCTATGACCACTTAGGCATTCCGCTTAGCGGACAAAACTCAGCTCAGCAATCAATTTTTTAAATATACAGAGGGAGAGATAATTATGGGAAGACTTTTTGGAACAGACGGTGCAAGAGGTATTGCAAACAAGGAGCTTACATGCGAGCTTGCAACAAATATAGGCAGAGCGGCGGCGTATGTGCTTACAGAGAAAACCACCGAAAAACCGAAGGTGCTTATCGGTAAGGACACCCGTGTTTCCTCAAATATGCTTGAAATGGCGCTCGCATCAGGTCTTTGCTCTGTGGGAGCGGATGTTGTGCTTGTGGGCTTTGTGCCGACGCCTGCTATCGCCTTTTTGGTAAAGGACAGGGAGGCAGACGCAGGAATTATGATTTCCGCTTCTCATAACCCTTGCGAGTATAACGGTATTAAGATATTCGATTCCAACGGCTTTAAGCTGCCCGACGCTTTGGAGGAGGAAATTGAGAAACTGGTACTTGACGATATGAGTCCTGTCGAGTTCCCCGTGGGCGGAGATGTGGGCAGTGTATTTATGCGATATGACTATGTTGATTTATATATCGACCACTTGGCAGAGTCGGTAAACGCCGACCTTTCGGGGCTAAAGATAGCGATTGACTGCGCGAACGGCTGTGCTTCTTATACCGCCGAAAAGCTCTTTACAAGGCTTGGAGCAGACGTACATATGATGCACGACAGTCCGAACGGCGTAAACATTAACGCCCGTTGCGGCTCCACCCATATGGACGACCTTATAGACTATGTGAACGGTCACGAGGTCGATTTGGGACTTGCTTTTGACGGTGACTCCGACCGCTGTTTGGCTGTTGACGAGAACGGCAAGCTTATTGACGGTGACCGTATGATAGCCGTTTTCGCCCTTGATATGAAAAACCGCGGCATTTTAAAGGACGAAACCGCCGTTGTTACGGTTATGACCAACTTGGGCTTTAAGCATTTTGCCGAGCACAACGGAATCGCCGTGAAAGAAACTAAGGTCGGCGACCGTTACGTGCTTGAGGAAATGGTTAAGAACGATTATAAGATAGGCGGCGAGCAGTCGGGACATATTATATTCAGAGACTTTGCGACAACAGGCGACGGTCAGCTTTCGGGCGCTATGCTCGCGGCTATTCTCAAAAACAGCGGAAAGTCCGCCTCGGAGGTTGCCTCGGTTATGACGGTTTTACCCCAGACCCTTGTTAATATCAAGGCTCCCGCCGAGCTAAAGGCAAAGCTTGATACCGACACAGATATTATTAATGCTATTGAAAAGGTTAAAAATACCCTCGGTAAGCGAGGCAGGATTCTGGTAAGGGCTTCGGGCACCGAGCCGCTTATCCGTGTAATGCTTGAGGGCGAGGATATCACCGAGATTAAACGCCTTGCAAAGGGCGTTGCGGCGGTTATTGAGGGGAAGGCTTAAATGAGAACCGTCACGGGCTTTGACGATTACGAGCTTATAGACGCCGATTCGGGCGAAAGGCTCGAGCGTTGGAAAAATATTGTGCTTATCCGCCCCGACCCGCAGATAATATGGTCGGGTAAGCGTGAGGACAGCCGCTGGAAAACCGCGAACGCGGTCTATCACCGTTCGCAAAGCGGCGGAGGGCGCTGGGAGGTACTAAAACCCGTACCCGATGTCTGGAGCGTAAATTACGAGGGGCTGACCTTCCGTTTAAAGCCTATGGGCTTTAAGCACACGGGGCTTTTCCCCGAGCAGGCGGTCAACTGGAGCCTTGCAAGACAGCTTATTGAAAAGGAAAACCGACAGCTTTCTGTGCTTAACCTTTTTGCCTACACGGGAGCGGCTACCCTTGCCTGTTTAAAGGCGGGGGCTAAGGTTACCCACGTTGACGCTTCAAAGGGTATGGTGCAGTGGGCAAAGGAAAACGCCGCGGCAAGCGGTCTTGCAGACGCGCCCGTGCGCTGGCTTGTGGACGACTGCCTAAAGTTTGTAAAGCGGGAGATAAGGCGCGGCAATAAGTATGACGCGGTGATAATGGACCCGCCCTCCTACGGCAGAGGGCCTGACGGTGAGGTATGGAAGCTTGAACAGCAGTTAGCGGAATTGTTAGGCGAGACAGGAAAGCTGCTATCCGATAACGCGGTCTTTTTCTTCCTTAACTCCTATACAGGCGGGCTTTCGCCGACTATACTAAACTATATGGTACAGCGGTATGTTGTAAAAAACCGCGGCGGTAAGGTTGCAACAGATGAAATAGGGCTTTTGGTCACCGATAAGGGAATAAGCCTGCCCGCGGGAAATACTACGATTTGGACAAGGTAAAATGGACAGCATAATTAGTGTAAAAAACGTAACATATGAATACAAGAACGAAGACGCCTATAGGGGCGAAGAAGCTGTGGTTACCGCCGTTAAGGCTTTAAGCCTTGAAATAGAGCGGGGAAGCTTTACAGTAATTCTCGGTCATAACGGCTCGGGCAAATCGACCCTCGCTAAGATGTTAAACGGGCTTAATAAGCCTACCTCGGGCGATATTTTTGTGGACGGAATTAACACAAAGGACGAGGAGAGGGAAATTGAGGTAAAGCGCAAGGTCGGAATGGTTTTCCAAAACCCCGATAATCAGATAATCGCCTCAATAGTCGAGGAAGACGTAGCGTTCGGTCCTGAAAATTTAGGTGTGCCGCCAAAGGAGATAAAGGAGCGTGTTGATGACGCGCTTAAGGCGGTCGGTATGCTCGAATTTAAGGAATCTACCCCCCACAGACTGTCGGGAGGTCAAAAGCAGAGGATAGCCATTGCGGGAATAATCGCGATGCAACCCGAATGTCTTGTGCTTGACGAGCCGACCGCTATGTTAGACCCAAAAGGCAGAGCGGAGATAATCGAAACCCTTATAAGACTTAATAAGGAAAAGGGCATTACCGTGGTGCTTATCACCCATTATATGGAAGAAGCACAGAACGCCGACCGCGTGCTGGTAATGAATGACGGAGAGATTATAGCGGACGATGTACCTAAGGTGATTTTTTCGGATGTTGAGAGGCTTAAAAAGGTGGGTCTTGATGTTCCGCAGACCGCCGAGCTTTTGTATAATTTAAAGAAAAACGGATTTTGTGTGGATACCCACGCGCTTTCAATCAAGGAGGCAGCCGACGAAATAATAAAGGCGCTTCATTCGGAGGAAGAGTAATTTGTCAGTATTAGAGGTAAAAAATCTTACCCACACCTACAGCGGAAATACACCGTTTGTCAATGACGCGGTAAGCGGCGTTAGCTTTACCGTGGAAAAGGGCGAAATAATAGGTATTATCGGGCATACGGGCTCGGGTAAGTCAACCCTTGTTCAGCACCTGAACGGGCTTTTAAAGCCGACGGAGGGCGAAATTTTTATAGACGGCGAGAATATTTGGGACAACCCTAAGGAAATAAGAAAAATCCGCTCAAAGGTGGGGCTTGTTTTCCAGTATCCCGAATATCAGCTTTTTGAGGAAACGGTCTTTGCCGACATCGCCTTCGGCCCTAAAAATATGGGGCTTTCGGGGGACGAGCTTAAAAATCGTGTGCTTGAAACCTGTAAAATTATCGGTGTTAAGGACGAGTATCTCGAAAAGTCGCCTTTTGATTTGTCGGGCGGCGAAAAGCGACGAGTAGCCATTGCGGGGGTTATGGCAATGAAGCCCGAGGTTATCGTATTTGACGAGCCGACCGCGGGGCTTGACCCCAAAGGACGGGAAAATGTGATGAGCATTATCTCCGATTACCGCAATGCTACGGGGGCTACAGTAATAATAATCTCCCACAGTATGGAGGATATGGCGCTTATTGCGGACAGGCTTATTGTTATGAACAACGGAAAGCTTGAAATGTTTGATACGACAGAAAATGTCTTTAAAAACGGAGAGAGACTAAGGGCTATCGGTCTTAATGTGCCTATAGTGACGAGGGTGTTCGACCTACTTCAAAAAGCGGGTATTCCCGTACCCGACGATGTATTCACCGTAAGCCGCGCTGTCGAGGTTTTAAAGCAGATAAAGGCAGGTGGCGGCAATGCTTAGAGATATTACCTTCGGTCAGTATTATGAAAGCCGCTCGGTTATCCACAAAACCGACCCGAGAATCAAAATAATACTGCTTATATTGCTTATTGTTTTTATTTTCCTTGCGAAAAACGGCTTCGCGTTGGGCTTTGCGGTGGTTTCGGTACTTGCTGTAATGCTTATTACGAAAATTCCGATAAAGCTATACTTCAAAAATATGAAGGCAATTTTGCCCGTGCTTATTTTCACCGCGGTGTTAAACCTTTTTTACGGCGAGAGCGGCAAGGTGCTCCTATCCTTTTGGAAGCTGCAAATCACGACAGACGGCGTAAGCCGAGCGGTATTTATGGCGACAAGGATTATTTTGCTTATATTTATAAGCTCGGCGCTTACCTATACCACCACGCCTAACGACCTTACCGATGCGATTGAAAGACTTTTAAGTCCGCTTAAATATGTGGGTCTTAAAAACGCGGTGCACACTCTTGCTATGATGATGACGATAGCCTTAAGGTTTATCCCGACCCTTATTGAGGAAGCCGAAAAGATTATGAATGCCCAAAAGGCGAGGGGAGCCGACCTTGAAAACGGCAAGCTCACCGAGCGGGTAAAGGCGCTTATTCCTATATTAATACCTCTGCTTATCTCCTCGGTAAGGCGGGCGTATGAGCTTGCCGAGGCTATGGAGTGCCGTTGCTACAACGGCGGCGAGGGCAGAACCCGTATGAAGCAGATGCATCTTAAAGGGCGAGATTTTGCGGTGTTCGGGGTAGCTCTTGTTATCTGCGGAGGAATTATAACCTTGAATATACTTTTTTAAGGGCGGTGTGCCGTAAATGAAAAGGCTTTTACTTACAATTTCATATGACGGCACGGCTTATCACGGCTGGCAGGTTCAGCCCAACGGCATCACCGTGCAGGAGACGGTGCAGAACGCCCTTTATAAGCTTTTGGGCGAAAGACCCGCCTTAACGGGCTGCAGCCGTACCGACGCGGGGGTACACGCAAGAGAATTTTGCTGTCACCTTGACTGTGACGAAAAATTCCCCGAAAGCACCTTTTTAAGGGGCCTTGACGCTTTTTTGCCGCCCGATATTTCGGTTAAGGCGGCAAGGGAGGTACCGCCCGATTTTCACGCGCGGTACAACGCAAGGGGAAAAACCTACGCTTATTACATTTTAAACAGCGAACGGCGGGACCCGTTTTTATCAAGGTACGTATGGCGGATTGAGCGGGAGCTCGATTTAGAAAGTATGAACGCCTTTTGTAAGGAAATTGTCGGCAGACACGATTTTTACGCCTTTTCCTCCTCGGGCAGAACTGTGGAGGACACGGTAAGAACGGTAAGCGAATGTTATACCGTGCGGGAGGGGGATAAAGTGATTTTAAAAATTACCGCCGACGGCTTCCTATATAATATGGTGCGTATTATAGTAGGTACGGCGGTTGCTGTATCTGACGGGAAAATCGAGCCGCAGTTTACCAAAGAAATTTTAGCTTCAAAAAAACGCGCGCTTGCGGGGCAGACCGCTCCGCCGCAGGGGCTTTTTTTAGAAAAAGTATGGTATTAGGAGAAAGATATGCCTGATTATAAGAAGAAAAAGGTGAATAGGCTTAGAGGCGCGCCCAAACCCAAAAAAACAAAGCCTGTAGCAACACCCGAAAATGACGATATAGTAATGACTCCCACCCCCGCAAAAAGTCGAAGCCGACCGCCCAAAACCGAAAAGCCCGTTTCTAATATGCGGGTGGTAAACGGCAAAAAGCTCGAACGTAAAAGAAGAGTGCGGGTTTCTCTTTCGGCTGTTTCGGCGGTGGCGGTGGTATTGCTTGTGCTTCATTTGATTTTGCCTGTCGGAATATTAGAAAATGTGCAGAATCTTACTGCTCTTATAGGCTTGGGCGGCTATCCTGCGGATATAAACAGCACCGAGGTTTTAAACGCCGTTTCGCGGGGAAATTACTATTATGTCCTTACTGATACACGGTTAAACGCCTACTCGAACGGCGGCAAGGAAATTTATTCCTGTTCCCACGGCTTTGAAAATCCCGTCCTTAAAACCTCCAAAACCAGAGCTTTGGTATTTTCGCAGGGCGGAAACGAGGCGTATATATATAACCTGGCAGACCTTAAAAATGCGGTCAGCACCGAAAAGGAGATAATCACGGCTAATATATCCGATTCGGGTGCCTACGCGCTTGTGACCCGCTCGGATTCATATGCCTCGGTGGTGAGCGTTTATAATAAAAATAATAAGCTCGTGTATGAGTGGTATTCCGCAGAGGATACCGTCAACAATGTGGCGATTTCGCCGAACGGCAAGAAAATAGCCGTTTCCGCCTTTAACGCAACCTCGGGAGATTACAGCGCAAAGGTATGTGTTTTAAGCTTTGATTCGGCGACTCCCAAGTACAGCGAAATCTATTCGGGATCCCCGATTTACGGCATAGATTCACGAAACAGCGCGGGATTTTCGGTTATGACCGAAAACTCTGTTCAATTTATAGAATGGTCTAACTATAAGAAAACCGAGTACAAAAACGATTACACTTTGTCTATGTTCAGATCGGGCTCGGGCGGAAGCGCAGCGGTTTTCAACCGCTCAAGCGACAGGACGGATAACCGCGTGGCGGTCTTTAATTCAAAGGGAAGGCTTAAAAGCGAATTTGAATTTAAGGGAATTATCGGTGATATTGAAATTCACGGCGGGCATATTTATTGTATAAGCGATACCTTCGTTTATCTCCTGTCCGAAAACGGAGAGATACTAAGGAAAGCGGAGTGCGGCTTCGGAGCGGTAAGAATAAACGTTACGGGCACAAATACGGTTGCTGTTGTAACCGATAATCAGATTTACATTATAAAGCTTGAACAGTAGGAGAGAGGAAAAATGAGTATTATTCTTGATTTAATTGTATTGGCGATCATTATTATAACGGTTTTAATCTCGGCAAAGCGCGGCTTTGTAAGAACCTTGATTGAATTGTTAGGATTTATTGCCGCTGTTTTCATTTCGTTTACAATCAGTACACCACTTGCTAACAGTACATATGATAAAATAATTGAGCCGTCGATCGTATCCACGGTTACCTCCGCGGTAGATACCGCCGCGGATAATTCCGCCGCGGCGGCGGTTGACAGCTTCTGGAACGAAATACCCGGGTGGGTAAAGGGAGGAATAGAAAAGGCGGGAATTTCAAAGGAAAGCCTTGACGGAAGCATTACCGCGAATATAGGAAACGGTGTTCAGTCGGCGGTTGAATCTGCCTCGCAGAATGTTATAAAGCCGGCTGTTACAAGCACGCTTGCCCTTATTTATCAGGTGATTTCGCTTATAATTCTGTTAGCTATTGTAAAGCCGCTCGCGAAGCTTATAAACAAGCTTTTCTCTTTCAGCGTAATCGGTACCGCAAACCGAGTTTTAGGCGGAGTGGTGGGCGTTCCCAAGGGAATGATATACGCCGTAGCGTTTTGCCTTTTGATTACGCTTGCAGTATCCTTTACACAGAACGGCTTTTTGATATTCACGGGTGAGGCTATGGAGAAATCCCTATTCTTTTCCTTTGTTAGTTCGCTTAGATTGATTTAAGCGCTTTTTGTGCCCCTTCAAGCGAGGCGACCCTTTAAAGATTTTAGAACGGAGACAGCTATGAAACTTTGCTCAAAATGTAAAAAACGTCCCGCGGTGGTGTTCGTGTCGGACGCTATGAACCCGAACGCCGAGCCTAACGGGCTTTGCCTTGTCTGCGCTAAGGAATTAGGCATTAAACCTATCGACGATATGCTTAAAAAAATGAATATTTCCGATGAGGATATCGAGCAGATGAGCGACCAATTTATGGACTTGATGCCGTTTAATGAGGACGGCGAGCCTGACGACTCGGAGCTCAACGACGAGACCTTTGACCTCGGTACCGCCCCCGCGATACCGATGTTTAACAAGCTTTTCGGTAATCTTATGGGTACGGGAGATTCCGAAAAGGAAAAGAAATCCGACATAAAGGACGGCGGGGAGAAAAAGCAGAAGAAAAAACGCCGACGTTTTATGGAGCAGTACTGCACAAACCTTACTGATAAAGCAAGAGCGGGGCAGATTGACGTAATAGTAGGCAGGGATAAGGAACTTTACAGAACGATACAGATTCTGTCCCGCCGCACCAAAAACAACCCCTGTCTTATAGGCGAGCCGGGCGTCGGTAAAACCGCTATAGCTGAGGGGCTTGCCCTTAAAATAGCGAACGGCGACGCGCCAGCCAGACTGCTTGATAAGGAAATTTATCTTCTTGACCTTACGGGGCTTGTGGCGGGGACGCAGTTCCGCGGTCAGTTTGAAAGCCGCGTTAAAGGGCTTGTCGATGAGGTGAAGAGCGCGGGAAATATTATTCTCTTTATCGATGAAATTCACAACCTTGTCGGTGCGGGAGATTCCGCAGAGGGGTCTATGAACGCGGCTAATATCCTAAAACCCGCCCTTTCAAGAGGCGAAATTCAGGTTATAGGCGCTACCACCTTTAAGGAATACCGAAAGTATATCGAAAAGGACGCGGCGCTCGAACGCCGTTTCCAGCCTGTAACTGTGGAGGAGCCGTCGCTTGCCGAGGCGGAAGAGGTGCTTATGGGCGTTAAGGGCTATTATGAGGGCTTCCACGGCGTTACCGTGCCTGATGACATTGTTAAAAAGGCGGTTTTGCTTTCCGAAAGGTATGTAACCGACCGCTATCTGCCCGATAAGGCTATCGACCTTTTGGACGAGGCGTGCGCTTGCGCAAGCCTTGCAAACAAGGCGGTTGACGAGCTTTACACGGCAAATAAAAAGATAGCCGAATACTCGGTTGAGCTTGAAAATCTCGAAAACGAGCTTGAAAACCCCGATTATGAAAAGCAGGCTATGGTCAAGGCGGAGCTTGAAAAGTATAAAAATATTGCCGAGGGTCTGTATGAGCCTGCGTCCCATAACACCGTGACCGACGCGGATATTGCAAAGGTTATCGAGCTGTGGACAGGTATTCCCGCCTCAAAGGTACAGGAAAGTGATCTTAAAAAGTTAGCAGACCTTGAAGAAGCACTTAATAGGCGGATAATAGGGCAGGAGGAGGCGACAAGGCTTGTTGCTTCAGCGGTCAAGCGCTCAAGGGTGCATACAAGCAATTTACACCGTCCCGCTTCATTTATATTCGTAGGACCTACGGGCGTCGGCAAAACCGCCCTTGTAAAGGTGCTGTCCGAACAGCTTTTTGATACCCCCGAAACCCTTATCCGACTTGATATGTCGGAGTTTATGGAGAAGCACTCGGTCTCCCGAATAATCGGCGCGCCTCCCGGATATGTTGGCTATGATGAGGCGGGTCAGCTTACCGAAAAGGTGCGCAGAAAGCCCTATTCGGTTGTGCTGTTTGACGAGATTGAAAAGGCACACCCCGATGTTTTAAATGTACTTTTGCAGATTCTTGACGAGGGCAGAATTACCGATGCGCAGGGAAGAACGGTTAATTTTGAAAACACGATTATCGTTATGACCTCTAACGCGGGAAGCGATAAGGCGGAAAATCTTTTGGGCTTCGGTAAAACCCAGGCGGACGCCTCAAAGGAAAAGGCACTTAAGGCGCTTGAGGGCTTCTTAAGACCTGAATTTATCGCCCGTGTGGACGAAATAGTGGTATTCAGCCCTCTCTCGGCGGAGTCGCTTGCAAAAATCGCGGCTATAATGCTCGACGAGCTTAAGGATTCGCTTAAAGAAAGGCTGATAGAGTTCTCGTACGATCAAAGCGTTTGCAAATATCTCGCCGAAAAATGCGGCGGCGGCAAGCGCGGCGCAAGGGAGCTTCGCAATGTTATCCGCCGTGAAATTGAAAATAAGGCGGTAGATATAATTGTAGAAAAGGGTGAGGGAAATCTAAAAAAGCTTTCGGTCACCGCAGATTCGGAAATAAAAATATCCGCAGAATAACCCGGAAATGCAAATATGCTCTGTAAAACTGTTATTATATATAAATATTTAGCTTTAATTTGTATAATTTAATGCTGAATGTCAGAAATAAAAATAAATATTGGCTTTTATAAAAAAATTCTTTATTTTTTTAAGAAAAACTGTTATAATAATTTGGATACTTACAGAATGTAATGTCTAAAAAAAGTCAATATTGGATTAATATCCATAAAAAATCAGGAGGTTGATTCTCAATGAGTCACAAGTACGTCTACCTTTTCAGCGAAGGCAACGCAAATATGCGTGAGCTTTTAGGCGGTAAGGGCGCAAACCTTGCAGAAATGACCAACATCGGTCTTCCTGTTCCGCAGGGCTTCACCGTTACTACCGAGGCATGCACGCAGTATTACGAGGACGGCAGAAAAATCAACGATGAAATCCAGGCACAGATTATGGAGTACATCGACAAAATGGAAGGCATCACCGGTATGAAGTTCGGTGATAAGGAGAACCCGCTTCTCGTTTCCGTTCGTTCGGGCGCCCGCGCTTCAATGCCCGGTATGATGGACACCATTCTTAACCTCGGTCTTAACGAAGAGGTTGTTGAGGTTATGTCTGCTAAATCCGGCAACCCCCGTTGGGCTTGGGACTGCTACAGAAGATTTATTCAGATGTATTCCGACGTTGTTATGGAGGTCGGCAAGAAGTACTTTGAGCAGCTCATCGATGAGATGAAGGCTGAAAAAGGCGTTACTCAGGATATCGAGCTTACCGCCGAAGACCTTAAGGTACTTGCAGGTCAGTTCAAGGCTGAGTACAAGAACAAAATCGGTAAGGACTTCCCCTCTGATCCTAAGGAGCAGTTAATGGGCGCTGTTGAAGCCGTTTTCCGTTCTTGGGACAACCCCCGTGCTAACGTTTACCGCCGTGACAACGATATTCCTTATTCTTGGGGTACCGCTGTTAACGTACAGATGATGGCGTTCGGTAATATGGGCGACGATTGCGGTACAGGCGTTGCCTTCACCCGCGACCCCGCTACAGGCGAGCGCGGACTTATGGGCGAGTTCCTTACAAACGCACAGGGCGAGGATGTCGTTGCAGGCGTTCGTACTCCTATGCCGATTGCCGAAATGGCTGATAAATTCCCCGAGGCTTTTGCTCAGTTTAAAGAGGTTTGCGCTATCCTTGAGGATCACTACCGTGATATGCAGGATATGGAGTTCACCGTTCAGGCGGGCAAGCTCTATATGCTCCAGACCCGTAACGGTAAGCGTACCGCTAAGGCGGCTCTTAAGATTGCCTGCGACCTCGTTGACGAGGGTATGATCGATAAGAAGCAGGCTGTTGCTATGATCGATCCCCGCAACCTTGATACACTTCTCCATCCGCAGTTCGACGCTAAGGCTCTTAAAGCCGCTACACCCGCGGGCAAGGGCTTGGGTGCTTCACCCGGTGCCGCTTGCGGTAAGGTTGTATTCACCGCCGAAGACGCTGAAGAGTGGAACGCTCGCGGCGAAAAGGTTGTTCTTGTTCGTCTTGAAACTTCTCCTGAAGATATTACAGGTATGAAGGCTTCTCAGGGTATACTCACCGTTCGCGGCGGTATGACCTCTCACGCTGCCGTTGTTGCTCGTGGTATGGGTACTTGCTGTGTATCCGGCTGCGGCGACATTATTATGGATGAAGATAATAAGAAGTTCACCCTTGCAGGCAAGACCTATCACGAGGGCGACTATATCTCCATTGACGGTTCAACCGGTAACATTTATGACGGTATTATCCCGACCGTTGACGCTGAAATCGCAGGCGAGTTCGGCAGAATTATGGCTTGGGCTGACGAGTTCAGAACCCTTAAGGTTCGCACCAATGCCGACACTCCCGCCGACGCTAAGAAGGCTCGCGAGTTAGGCGCTGAGGGTATCGGTCTTTGCCGTACCGAGCATATGTTCTTCGAGGCTGACAGAATCGCCGCTTTCCGTGAGATGATCTGCTCCGATACAGTCGAAGAGAGAGAAGCTGCTCTTGCTAAGATTCTTCCCTATCAGCAGGGCGACTTTGAAAAGCTTTACGAGGCACTTGAGGGTAACCCCGTTACCATTCGTTTCCTCGATCCTCCGCTTCACGAGTTCGTTCCTACTGAGGAAGCCGACATTGAGGCTCTTGCTAAGGCTCAGGGTAAGTCGGTTGAGGCTATTAAGAATATTATTACCGGTCTCCACGAGTTCAACCCGATGATGGGTCACCGCGGCTGCCGTCTTGCGGTTACCTATCCTGAAATCGCTAAGATGCAGACACAGGCTGTTATCCGCGCGGCTATCAATGTTAAGAAGAATCATCCCGATTGGAACATCGTTCCCGAGATTATGATTCCGCTTACAGGCGAAGTTAAGGAAATGAAGTTCGTTAAGGATATCGTTGTTGCTACCGCTGACGCTGAAATTTCAGCTGCAGGCGCAGAACTTAAGTACGAGGTTGGCACAATGATGGAAATCCCGAGAGCCTGCTTAACCGCTGACGAGATTGCTAAGGAAGCTGAGTTCTTCTGCTTCGGTACTAACGACCTTACCCAGATGACCTTCGGCTTCAGCCGTGACGACGCAGGTAAGTTCCTCGGTGCTTACTATGATAACAAGATCTATGAGAACGATCCGTTTGCTAAGCTCGACCAGAACGGCGTAGGCAAGCTTATGGAAATGGCTGTAACACTCGGTAAGAAGGTACGTCCAGAAATGCATTGCGGCATTTGCGGCGAGCACGGCGGCGACCCCGTTTCTGTTGAGTTCTGCCACAAGATCGGTCTTGACTATGTATCCTGCTCGCCCTTCCGCGTTCCGATTGCACGCCTTGCCGCAGCACAGGCTGCAATTAAAGATTCGCAGAATTAACCCAAAATTGTCTCCTGTTAAACCCTTTTATCCCGATTTCACTCAAAAAGGCAAACATTTTAACGTGAAAGAAATTTAAGGAAAACGGAAATTAAAATAAAAATGACCTTGTGTACCTTTTAGGTACGCAGGGTCCTTTTTATTACCATTATATATAATAATAATAAAGAGAGGTGTTCGAAGGATAATGATTTTTGTGCGGGTTAAAAACAGATTCATTCAGAAAAAACTATTTAATAAACTTCACTATTATTAAAAAAAACTTCACTATTATTTAAAAATTAACTAAAAATATTTACTTTTTACATTTTTTTAATATAATAAGATTGAAATGAAACCAATGTAAGGAGTATGTTGAGATGACAGACAGAATTATGAGTCACGAGGAAACAGGAATATTGCCGGTTATCAATATACCGGAGGCGGGACTTGCAGAGTCGGTGGCAAAGGCGCTTCGGGACGGAGGTCTGAATTCAATCGAGGTGACCCTGCGCTCGCCCGATTCGCTTGAGTCAATAAGGCGGATAAGGAAAAAATATCCGGATATGACTGTTGGCGCCGGAACTGTTTTAAGCAAGCGGACCGTTGACGAAGCGCTAAAAGCGGGAGCGGATTTTATTGTTTGCCCCGGATACGATGAAGATATAGTTGATTATTGTATTTCTAAGAAGGTAAAGGTAATACCCGGCTGCACCAACGCAAGCGAGATTCAGAAAGCGGTAAAAAAAGGTCTTACGGTTCTAAAATTTTTTCCTGCTGAGCTGAGCGGAGGATTGGATGCGATAAAGCTGTTGTCCGGACCGTTTCCTAATGTTAAATTTATACCTACCGGCGGGATAAATTACAATAACCTGGGAAGCTATCTTGAAAATGAGAAAATACTTGCCTGCGGCGGTAGCTATATGGCAACAGCGAACCAGATAAAGAACAATGATTTTGAAGGTATAACCGCCTACTGCAAAAAGGCTTTGGATATATCCCTTGGCTTTGAGCTGGCGCATGTGGGTGTAAACAATGAAAATGCCGAGGAAGCGGAGTCGGGAGCGAACAAGATAGGCGATATATTCCGTATGCAGGTAAAGGCAGGCAATTCCTCGGTGTTTGCGGGTACAGCGGTTGAGTTTATGAAGAGTATGTACTACGGAACTAGAGGTCATATAGGATTTAAAACCAATTCTATGGAAAGAGCTCTCGCATTCCTGCGCAATAACGGAGTCGGGATAATTGAAGAGAGTATCCGCACCGACGCGAAGGGAAAGCTTGTATCCGCGTATCTTAAGGAAGAAATAGGCGGTTTTGCAGTACATATAGTCAGAAAATAAGGAGAGAATAGTTATGAAAAAAGTAGTAGGCTTCGGAGATTATCTGCTTCGTCTTAACCCCAAGGGGTATTTAAAGTTTATACAAGCGCCGGAGTGGGAGGCGAACTTTACGGGAGCTGAGGCGAATGTTTGTGTCTCTCTTGCAAATATGGGAGTTGAGACAGAGTTTGTTACGCGTCTTCCGGAAAATGAGATCTCCCGCTGCGGAATAGCGGCGCTTAATAAGTACAGGGTTAAGACCGATAATATTCCCGTCGGCGGAGACCGTATCGGCATTTTTTACTGCGAAAAGGGTGCCTCTCAGCGACCCTCGAAGGTTATTTACGATCGTATGAACACGGGCTTCACCACCTGCAAAACCGAGGATTACGATTGGGATAAGATATTTGACGGCGCGGGATATTTCCATTTTACGGGTATCACCCCCGCTTTGGGAAAGTCGGTAGCCGCTGTCTGTCTTGACGCCTGCAAAATGGCGAAAGAACGCGGAATTACTGTGTCATGCGACCTTAACTACCGTAAAAACCTTTGGACAACCGAGCAGGCAAAGGCTACTATGGAAAGGCTTCTTGAATATGTGGACGTCCTGATTGCCAATGAAGAAGACGCTGAAAAGGTTCTCGGAATAAGCGCCCCCGACACCGATGTAACCGCAGGAAGGCTTAATAAAGAGGGCTATGTAAGCGTAGCAAAGCAGATCTGTGAGAAATACGGTATTCCTACCGTTGCAATTACTCTGCGCCAGAGTATCAGCGCGTCCGACAACAACTGGTCGGGTATGCTTTATACCAATAATACGGCTTACTTTTCAAGAGAATATGCGGTACATATTGTAGACAGAGTAGGCGGTGGAGATTCCTTCGGCGCGGGGCTTATCTTTGCTATAGGTCACGGCTTTGAACCGCAGAAATGCATAGAATACGCAGTTGCCGCGTCCTGTCTTAAGCAGACTATGGAATGGGATGTAAACCTTTCAACCGAGAAAGAGATAATGATTCTTGTAAACGGGGATGGTTCAGGCCGTGTTCAGAGATAATAAGGGAAGAAGTATAGAGCTTATAACCGACGCGCGTTGTATAGTCGGCGAGGGACCTATCTGGGACGACAGAACAGGCTGTCTTTTAATGACTGATATTCAGGGTAAGCGTATGCGCCGTATACATTGGGACAGCCTTAGTATTGAAGAAACCGTTCTGCCGCAGCAAACGGGATTTTTTCTGCTCACAGAAAGCGGTAAAATTTTAGGCGGTGCCGAAGACGGTGTTTACATTGTTGGCACCGACGGTACCTTTACGCGATTCAGCAAGCCTTTTCCGCTTAAAGGTCAGCGCTTTAACGACGGTAAGGCAGGACCCGACGGCAGGGCGTATCTCGGTACCTTCAGCCGAGATTTCACAGCGGCTTTTTACAGAATGGAGACCGACGGTAGCTTAACCGAGCTTTTTGATAAGGTGGGAAACTCCAACGGTCTTGATTGGGATACAGAAAAAGGGGTTATGTATTACAACGATACCCCTACAGGCAGAACCGATTGTTTTGATTTTTCAAGCGGTGAATTAAAAAAACGGAGCGAGGTATTCAGATATATCGGCGGAAATCCCGACGGTATGACAATAGATTCAAACGGCAATCTTTGGACAGCCGTCTGGGGAAGCGGCACCGTTGTTTGTGTTGATCCGACAGTCGGAAAAATCATAGACAAGGTCGATTTACCTGTAAGCCAGCCCAGCTGCTGCGCCTTTGCCGGAGAGGATATGGATACGCTTGTAATAACGTCCGCGGCACATGGCATACAGCTAAAAAACGAACCGTATGCCGGAAGTGTTTTTGCGGTCAGCGTAGGAGTAAAGGGAAATAAGCCTTACAGGCTCGACGTATGAAAGGACGGCTAAGATGAGAGTTGCAGATTATTTGAAATCCACTCCCGGTATTCAATGGGACTATGCGAGACAGATGGGGGTTAAATACGCTGTCGGGAGAATGCCAGACGGTCATATGGAGGAAACGGCGGCAAGCTATGAACTGCTCAAAGAAATGAAGCAGCGTTATACCGACGGCGGCTTTGAACTAAAGGTTATTGAGCCCGCCCCGCTTAATCAGAAGATAAAGCAGAATCTGCCCGGGCGGGACAAAGAAATAGAGCGGATGTGTTCCCTTATTACAAATATGGGAAAACTCGGTATAGAAGTTCTTTGCTATAATTTTGCCGCCCATTTTAACTGGAGCAGAACAAGATCCGATTATCCGGAGCGTGGAGGGGCGCTGGTTACCGCATACGACCATTCGGCGATAGACCATACGCAGGTGACCGAGGCGGGGATAATTACGGCTGAAGAGCTTTGGAAAAATCTTGAATATCTTCAGAGGGCGATAGTACCGGTGGCTGAAAAAGCAGGGGTAAAGCTGGCTATTCATCCCGATGACCCGCCGGTTGAGCACATTCAGAACGTTGCACGGATTTTAAATACCCCGGACGCAATGGAGAGGGCGTGCAACCTTGTGAAAAGTCCTAATATGGGTATTTGTATGTGTCAGGGAACATTTTCCGAGATGGGCGGCAATGTTTACGATGATATCAGGCGATTTGCAAATCAGGGCAGGATACATCTGGTTCATTTCCGTGACACAGCGGGAAACAGATTCAAATTTCACGAGACCTTCCACGATAACGGGCCTACAGATATGGCGGAGTGCGTGAGGCTTTACGAAAAGCTTTGTCCGAACGCATATGTTCGTGTGGATCATGTACCGACAATGGCGGGGGAGGACAATGATAATCCCGGTTACTGCTCTTTAGGCAGACTTTATGCCATAGGATACCTTAAGGGACTTATGGAAATGGCAGGAAAGGAATAAAAAAATGGGTGCAAAATTTGATTCCTTAAAGGGTAAGCGCGTGCTTATAACAGGTTCAAGCCGGGGAATAGGGAGGGCGCTTGCTGTCGGATTTGCGCAAAACTGCGCCGACGTCGCGCTGCATGGTGTAAGCCGCGGAAGCGCCTTGGATGAGGCTTTAGGCTTGGTTACGCAGTACGGCGTACGGGCAACGTGTGTATTAGGCGATCTGGGAGACCCTAATATTCCCAAAAGGCTGGTTAAAGAAACCGTTGAAAAGCTCGGCGGCATAGATATTCTTATTTGCAATGCTTCCATACAGATAAGAAGGCCATGGCTTGAGATGACCGATGAAGATATGCTGGCTCAGACCCGAACCAATTTGTTTTCAACCGTGAAACTGATGCAGTCGGCGGCGCCTCATATGCTGGAAAACGGATGGGGAAGGATTATCACTATAGGAAGCGTCCAGCAGGATATGCCGCATCCTGATATGCTTATATATTCGGCTATTAAAAGCGCAACGTTAAATATTGTAAGGAACCTTGCTGTTCAGCTTGCTGATAAGAACATAACAGTTAATAACGTACCGGTGGGCACAATTTATACCGACCGTAACACTGAGGTTTTGAAGAATGAGGAATATCATAGGCAGGTTAAAAACGATATTCCGATGAAGTATATCGGCGAGCCTGAGGATTGCGTTGCGGGCGTACTCCTGCTTTCGAGCGACGAGGGCAGGTATATAACCGGCGAAAATCTGCATATCGACGGTGGCAAGTTTATGTAATCTCAGTCTGAGCAAGGCTGTAACAAAAGGTAATTAAAGCCATTGGCTTTGATATTAATTAATTTCTAAGGAGAGTTTTATTATGAGCGAAGACAAGATTCAAGACGTGTATGAAAGACGTATTTACGAGCCGGATTATGATGTAGAGGATATCCGTCAGCGGTATTTAAGACTGTATACCGCTCTTATTTACGACGCAATGGAATCAATCGGTCTGCCCGGTAGGAGTATGTCAAGCGGCGTTTATCCGCTTACAATAGATATGAAGGTTGCCGGTCCGGCGTTTACCTCACGCCGTCAGACTACTCCCAATACCGATCCCTACACCCACAACATACGTTTGGGTCAAATGAAGAGTATGACCCCCGGCTGTGTGTTCATCAGCGATACGCAGGGTAACCTTAACTGCGGTCAGTTCGGTGAGATCACCGCTACGGCGATGCGTGCCGCGGGCTGCACGGGCGCTGTTATAGACGGTTCCACCCGCGATTCCAACTACCTGATAAATATGGGATTTCCGACATTCTGCCGTTTCCGCAACCCCGTTGAGGGCTTGGGGCGTTCTATGATAGTCGATTACCAGATCCCGATATATGTAAACGGTATCGACGGTATGATCAGGGTTGAGCCGGGCGACTTCATATTCGGGGATAACGACGGAGTTGTTATTGTTCCTAAGGATAAAACCATCGAGGTCCTGGAAATCGCCGAAACGTGGTTTGAAAACGAAAAAGCAAGCCGTAAAGCTATGGCTGAAGGTATGGACCCGTTTGAGGTTTACAATACATACGGAAGATTTTAATATTATAAGTAACTATCCCTGCCGTTCGGCAGGGATACCGTTGATGTTAATAGTATTTTTATTCCGTGGTTTTTAAAAAAGAGGGAAATATTCCTGTCAGCCTAAGGAGGTGTCTGAAATCGGTGTTGAAAATAAATTTAAAAACCCTGTGAAATCCGATTTTGAAAAGCATGAACTTACCGTAAACAAGAAAACAATTGACAAAATGTTTAATGCCCATTGGCATGATTATTTTGAAATAAAGCTTATTTTAAGCGGTGACGGTACAGTTGTTATAAACGGTGAAAAGCATACCTTTAAAAAGGGAAGCCTTTATCTGATAATGCCTGCAAATATTCATGCTTTTACTCCTCGGAATGTTGTTGAACTCTATAATGTGACTCTGCGTGAAAGTATTATTTTTGATGAATCAATAATACATAAGCTTTCCGGATTCAGTGAATTGTTTTTTCAACTTAACGATGAGGAATTTGAACAGGTATACTATATACTTGAGCTTTTAAAGCATGAGAACAACTGTGAACAGGATTACAAAGACCAAATAATTAAAAATCTGCTTGAGTGCCTCTTGTTGACTCTGATCAGAAAATCCTCTGATAATTATATTTCAGCGGATAGTTATTCTACCGTTATGCAAATTGCAATTTCGTATCTTAAAATGCATTTTCGCGATGATATAACCTTGCAGGGAGTAGCTTCTCTTTTAGGATTCAGCTCGGGATATTTCAGCACACTTTTCCGAAAAAACATCGGCTCTACTTTTGTGCAATTTTTAAATGATTTGAGGCTTGAATACTCAAAGAATTTGCTCTCTTATGACAAATTTGCAATAAATGAGATTTGCGTTATGAGCGGTTTTAAATCTTATTCAAATTTTTTAAAGGCATTCAAAAACAAATACGGTGTTTTGCCTAAAGAATACAGAAAGAGCATTAAAAGGGGGTAAATTATGAAAAGTTTTTTGTGAAAGGCTCTATGGAGTTTATGAAGTATCTGCATGACTGTGGGGAAAAAATTACTTTGTTACAGGAGAGGTGGCGGACAAATCGGTTCAGCCGCCTATGAGAATGTACGAGGAGGTTTTGGGTCTCGGCTTTGAGATAATCAGCGACTACACCCCTTTGGCTTTAAAGGAAATATTCAGAAAGCAGTGATGGTTACTGTCACCTTGAGGGGAAAAATAAATTTAGCGGTAAAAAGAACAGGTATCGAAAGTATCTGTTCTTTTTGTTTACTTGTTAAAAAATATGTGCTATAATATATAATCGATATTATGTAAATTTTGACTTCGTGTTATCTTGTTTTATTTAAGTTTACGGCGCTTAAATTATTGATTTTTGTGACCTGAATTCGTGTAAAGGTATTTTTTGCTCATTTTCGACCTGTTTTTAATCTAAAAAACTTTTGAATTACACGAATTTATTGGCTAATAGTAATTATAGTAAGGGGAGTGAGAATGTGCCTGATAAGTTTATTTTACATTCAAATTACAAGCCCACAGGCGATCAGCCCGAGGCTATAGCAAAGCTTACCGAAGGGGTCGAAAATGGCTTAACAGAGCAGGTTTTGCTGGGTGTTACGGGTTCGGGCAAAACCTTTACTATGGCTAATATTATCGCTAATGTCAACCGCCCGACCCTCGTCTTAGCCCACAACAAAACACTCGCCGCACAACTGTGCAGTGAGTTCAGAGAATTCTTCCCCCAAAACGCGGTTGAATATTTTGTTTCCTATTATGACTATTACCAACCCGAGGCTTATATCCCCGGGAGCGATACCTATATCGAAAAGGATTCCGCTATTAATGACGAGATAGACAAGCTCCGCCATTCCGCGACCTGTGCGCTTTCGGAGCGGCGGGACGTTATTATTGTAGCGTCGGTTTCCTGTATTTATTCTCTGGGTAGCCCTATTGATTATAAAAATATGGTGATTTCTTTGCGGGTAGGTATGGAGAAAAACCGCGATGAGCTTTTGCACAAGCTTGTTGATTTGCAGTACGAGCGCAACGATATTAATTTTGTGAGAAATAAATTCAGGGTAAGGGGAGATACGGTTGAGATTTACCCTGCCAACTCCTACGAAAACGCTATAAGGGTGGAATTTTTCGGGGACGAGATTGATAGAATAAGCGAAATCAACACCGTGACGGGCGAGGTCAAGGCACATTTGTCCCACGCGGCGATTTACCCCGCCTCGCATTACATTGTCTCAAACGAAAAGCTTGAAGACGCGCTGAAAGAAATTAAGGACGAGCTTGAAGAACGGGTAAAATTCTTTACCGAAAACGGTCAGCTTATCGAGGCGCAGAGGATAAGACAGCGCACCGAGTATGATATGGAAATGCTAAAGGAAATAGGCACCTGCAAGGGGGTTGAAAACTATTCCCGCGTGCTCTCCCGCAGAAAACCGGGGAGCGTTCCCTCAACTCTTCTTGACTATTTTCCCGATGATTATCTGCTTTTTGTAGACGAGTCTCATGTAACGCTCCCGCAGGTGAGGGGTATGTACGGCGGCGACCGTGCAAGAAAGGAAAATCTTGTGCAGTACGGTTTTCGTTTGCCCTCGGCTTTTGATAACCGCCCCCTTAATTTTGAGGAGTTTTACAGCCATGTAAATCAGGCGGTTTTCGTTTCGGCAACGCCCGGTGATTTTGAAAAACAGCACGCGTCACAGATTGTCGAGCAGGTCATCCGTCCGACAGGGCTTTTAGACCCGAAAATTACCGTCCGACCGAGTGAGGGGCAGATTGACGATTTGGTGTCCGAAATCAATCTACGCACCGCGCGCAAGGAACGCGTGCTTATTACCACCCTTACTAAGAAAATGGCGGAGGATTTGACCGATTATCTGAATGATTTATCGATTAAGGTGCGGTATATGCACTATGATATTGATACGATGGAGCGAATGGAGATTATCCGCGATTTGCGCTTAGGCGAGTTTGATGTGCTTGTCGGCATTAACCTTTTGCGCGAGGGCCTTGATATTCCCGAGGTATCGCTGGTTGCTATACTGGACGCCGACAAGGAGGGCTTCCTTAGAAGTGAAACCTCCCTTGTGCAGACGGTGGGCAGAGCCGCCCGAAATGCCGACGGCGAGGTTATAATGTACGCCGACAGTATAACCCCCTCAATGGAGCGGGCAATTACCGAGACCGAACGCCGCAGAAGGATACAGAGCCGTTATAACGAGGAGCACGGAATTACGCCGAAAACGGTAATTAAAGATGTGCGAGACGTTATCGAGATCGGCACAAAGGTTAAAAACGAAAAGCCTGTTTCAAAGATGTCGAAACTTGAGCGCGAGGCGGAGATAAAACGCCTTACAAATGAAATGAAGCAGGCGGCGAAGATACTTGAATTTGAACACGCGGCTTACCTGCGCGATAAAATCAATAAACTCAGAGAGGGTAAATAATGGCAAACGATAAAATTATAATCAAGGGCGCGTGCGAGCATAATTTAAAAAATGTTGATGTTGAAATACCCAGGGACAAGCTTATAGTTTTCACGGGTCTCTCGGGGAGCGGAAAATCCTCCCTTGCTTTTGATACCATATACGCCGAGGGGCAAAGGCGGTATGTCGAGTCCCTTTCCTCCTACGCAAGGCAGTTTTTAGGACAGATGGAAAAGCCGAATGTAGATACTATCGAGGGGCTTTCTCCCGCAATATCCATTGACCAGAAAACCACCTCTAAAAACCCGAGGTCTACCGTTGGTACTGTTACCGAAATATATGATTATCTGCGCTTGCTTTACGCGAGGGTGGGGATTCCTCATTGTCCTGTCTGCGGTAAGGAGATAAGCCAGCAGACCACCGACCAGATTGTGGATAGGGTTATGGCGCTTCCCGCGGGAAGTAAAATTCAGGTTTTGTCCCCTGTTGTTAAGGGCAGAAAGGGGGAGCACACAAAAGAGCTTGAGCAGGCGAGAAAGCAGGGCTATGTACGCGTTCGGATAGACGGCAATATGTACGACCTGTCAGAAGAAATAAAGCTTGAAAAGAATAAAAAGCATATGATAGAAATTGTCGTTGACCGCCTTGTGGTTAAGGACGACATTCGCTCCCGACTTGCGGGAAGTATAGAGACCGCCGCGGGCATTTCGGGCGGTCTTATCGCGGTTGATGTGATAGGCGGGGAGGAGCTCCAGTTCTCCCAAAGCTTTGCCTGTGACGAGCACGGCATAAGCATACCTGAGCTTACGCCGACAATGTTTTCATTTAACAGCCCATTCGGCGCTTGCCCCACCTGTACGGGACTCGGTATTTTTATGAAGGTTGACCCAAGGCTTGTGATTAACGATGAAAGCAAGTCCCTTGTTGACGGGGCGATAAGAGCCTCGGGCTGGGGGGTTAACTCCTGGTTCGCCCCCGACGCGGGAACAATAGCAACAATGTATTATAACGGACTTGCCGAGCATTACGGTTTTGATATTAATACCCCCTATAAGGATTTATCGGATGAGGTTAAGCATGCGGTGCTTTACGGAACAGGAAGTACCAAGCTTAAGCTTAAAAGGGGCAACACCTTGGGCGGAGGCACTTACGAAGCGCCCTTTGAGGGGGTTATTAATAACCTTGAGCGCCGTTATAAGGAGACCTCAAGCGATTACGCCCGCGCCGAGATTGAAAGCTATATGACCGAGCGCCCCTGTCCCGACTGCCACGGCAGAAGGCTTAAGCCCGAATATTTGGCGGTTACGGTGGGCGGCAAGAATATTATGGAATTTTGCGATATGTCGGTCACTGACGAGCTTGAATTTATAAACAGTCTTAGCTTCGGCGAACGCGATACTATGATTTCAAAACCGATTTTAAAGGAAATTAGGGAAAGACTTACCTTCCTTAAGAGCGTGGGACTTGAATACCTTAATCTTTCCCGTTCGTCGGGTACGCTGTCGGGCGGTGAAAGCCAGCGTATACGCCTTGCAACCCAGATAGGCTCTTCGCTAATGGGGGTGCTTTACATTCTTGACGAGCCGAGCATAGGTCTTCATCAGCGGGATAACGACCGCCTTATTGCCACCTTAAAACGCTTGCGCGACCTCGGAAATACCGTAATTGTTGTAGAGCACGATGAGGACACAATGCGCGCCGCCGATTATATTGTAGATGTCGGTCCCGGGGCGGGCATACACGGCGGAAATATTGTATTTTCGGGGAGTGTCCCCGAGCTTAAAAACTGCACCGAGTCGATAACCTCGGATTACCTTACGGGCAGAAAAAAGATTCCCGTACCTAAGACCCGCCGTAAAGGAAACGGCGCGTTTCTTGAAATTAAGGGAGCGGCGGAAAATAATCTTAAAAAAATCAATGTGAAAATACCGCTCGGCACCTTCGTTTGTGTGACGGGGGTATCGGGGAGCGGAAAATCCTCCTTTGTAAACGATATTGTTTATAAGGTGCTGGCAAACAAGCTTAACAAGGCGAAAACCGTACCGGGTGCATATAAATCATTTGAGGGAATAGAAAACCTTGATAAGGTAATTAATATAGACCAAGCGCCGATAGGCAGAACCCCTCGCTCAAACCCTGCCACCTATACGGGGGTTTTCGGGGATATACGGGAGCTTTTCGCCTCCACTAAGGACGCGAAAATGCAGGGCTACACCGCGGGCCGTTTCTCCTTTAATGTTAAGGGCGGACGGTGTGAAGCCTGTCAGGGCGACGGTATTTTGAAGATTGAAATGCACTTTTTGCCCGATATTTATGTTCCCTGCGAGGTCTGCGGCGGCAAACGCTACAACCGCGAAACCCTTAATGTAAAGTATAAGGGCAAGAGCATTTACGATGTGCTGGAAATGACGGTTGAGGAGGGTATGACCTTTTTTGAAAGCATACCGAAAATCCACCGCAAGCTTAAAACCCTATTTGATGTGGGACTCGGTTATATTAAAATCGGTCAGCCCGCCACAACCCTTTCGGGGGGTGAGGCACAGCGTGTCAAGCTTGCAGCCGAGCTTTCAAAGCGGGGCACGGGCAAGACGATTTATATTTTAGACGAGCCTACAACCGGGCTTCACACCGCCGATGTTCACAAGCTAATAGAGGTATTACAGCGGTTTGTGGACGCGGGCAACACCGTGCTTGTAATCGAGCATAACCTTGACGTTATTAAAACCGCCGATTATATTATCGATTTAGGGCCCGAGGGCGGCGATAAGGGTGGAACGGTGGTCTGCACGGGTGCTCCCGAAAAAATCGCCGCCTGTGAAAAGTCCTACACGGGAAAATTTCTTAAGAAATTGCTGTAAAATTAAAACCGCCTTAGGCGGTTTTAATTGTTTTGTGGAGTTGTAACGGTGTTTTCAGATGATGTTACATTGCTGTTTTCGCTTGCGGTTTCACTGTTTTCCGAAGATGAGAATTCACTGCTTGACGAGGATGCATTATCGCTGTCTGTTGATGAAGTAGCTTCGCTGTCTGTCGATGAAGTGTCAGCATTGCTTGTTTCGGGAGGCTTTTCTTCTTTCTTTAAAAGAGGATTATCCTGTTTGTTTCCGCTTATCATAGATTTAAATATGACATTCATATCGCATCTACCGTCAACGCCGTGAACATTGCCATCGCTTGCATATTGCCAACCGTCATAAACTATATCGCCTAATAAACTATTGTTATCGGTGTAATATGCCATCCAAAGGGTATAATTCAAAAGTCTTGATTTTTCAAGATGATTATTATAAAAATTATAGTAGGTATAAAGCATTGTTTTGCAGCCGGCTTGCTTTATTGTTTCCATAAAGGCTATGGCATTATCCGTTCTTTGACCGGCAGTAAGATTTATTACTCTATCACTGTAGTGTTCAATATCAATGGCGATGGGTAAATCAAGCTCGTAATCTTTAATGGCATTTAACACAAAGTTTGCTTCCTCAATCGCTTCCGCTATGTCTTTGGCAACCGAATAAAAATAAACTCCGCATTTTATTCCCGCTGCTTTTGCCCCTATAATATTTTGTTCAAAATAAGGATCAATATTTAATCTGCCGGTTTCATATCCTCTGAAGCCTACTCTTATGATAGCGTACTCAATGCCTGCCGCTTTAACATTGCTCCAATTAATGTTTTTTTGATATCTTGAAACATCTATGCAAGTGTAAGACTCTTTAGCACCTGTTTGTGTATTAAAATAATATCTGAGTCCGTTAACATCGGCATAGCCTTTCAAGAGTTGGTCATTTTTGTAGCAATAGGTTTTACCGTCCCTTTGTTCAAATCTATAATTATCGGCAGGTGATGGAGCTTCGGTAGCTTCTTCTACATACTTTGCATAATCCGAACGGATATAACCGCTTTGATGCTTTCCGCCTATATTGCCGCTTATATTATACCAAATTATATTGTCAGTACCGATTTTTTCTCCTAAATAATCAAATACCTCGCCTTTTTTAACCTTGCCTATCGAATTGAAGCTCGTTCCTGCATCGACTCTCACATTAACATTGTTATCGGTGGCTTCTACTTTTTTTACATCCGGATTGACGGTATTGGAAACGGAAGGCTTTTGTGGGGCAAATTTATCAGGGTTAACCTCCTCGTTTGAGGTATCCTCTTCGGGCTTATAACTAAATTCGGGTGCGGTAAGAACACTTCCCGTTGAAGGTTTAATTTCTGTTTTTTCTTTGGGTATACTGTTAATATCCTCACTTACAACTGATGAAATCTCCTCAATTTCCGACACGGCGCCAGAATCGGAGTTGATATCAGATGATACCGTTTCGGTTTCACTCGGTATAGGCGACATAGTTTTTTCTTGCTTGTGATTGTTTTTTGTAAAAACAACTGCTGTAATAGAAACAATGACAATAGCAGAGACTAATGCCGATATCAATATTGCTTTATGTAATAAGAAAAATTCTAAAAATTTTTTCAATTTAATTCCTCCGTGGATTTTTACGACCTGTATATTATATTTTTTTAAGTTGCTTTTGTCAATGTTTTATACGATATTTTACACTTAATAATAGGTAAATTCGCTGTGCTTAATATAATTTACACATTATTCACCATTTGTCATAAAATATATGTAAAATGTAAACGAGGTGAGGCTAAAAGGTGTTCGGATATATCAGAATTGCAAAGCCCGAGCTTAAAATTAAGGAGTACGAGACCTACAAGGCGGTCTACTGCACCCTTTGCCGAACTTTAGGTAAGGAGTACGGAATTTGGACCCGCTTTACCCTAAGCTATGATTTCACCTTTTTAGCACTTCTTAATATGTCTTTGTCGGACGGGTGCGATGCGGTTGAGCGTAAGATATGCACTTGCAATCCGCTGAAAAAATGCAATTATTGTAAAAGTGATGAAAAGATAAAAATGCCCGCGGCGGCGGCTATAATAATGGTTTATTACAAGCTGCTTGACAATATTAAGGACGAAAAGGGCATAAAAAAATTAGGCTTTGTTGCCTTAAAACCTCTTTTTTTCCACGCCCACAAAAAGGCGGCGAGGCTTTATCCACAGGTTGAGGAGATTATAAGCCGTTATATTTCGGAGCAGTCAGCTATTGAAGACGGCAACTGCACCGAGCTTGACCGAGCCGCCGACCCGACCGCAAAAGCCCTTTCAACGCTTTTACAGCTTTGCAGTGAGGACTTGACGCAAAAAAGAGTGCTTGACCGTTTGGGCTACTGCCTCGGAAGATATATCTATATTCTTGACGCGGCGTGCGACCTGCCTGAGGATATTAAGAGCGGCTCATATAACTGCTTAAAGGCTTCACTTGAGGGAGACCCTCAAAAATACGCGAGAGACAGGGCAACCCCACAGCTTTATTTCTGTGCCAACGAGGCGGGAAAGGCGTTTGAACTGCTGGACATAAAAAAATACAGGACGATTCTCGGCAACATTATTTATTTGGGACTTGAGGATACATTCAAAAAGGAGTTAAATGTATGAAAGATCCGTACGCGGTATTAGGCGTTTCAAAGAACGCGAGCGACGAAGAAATCAAAAACGCTTACAGGGAGCTTGCGCGTAAGTATCACCCCGATAATTACACCGATAACCCGCTTTCCGACCTTGCGGGCGAAAAGATGAAGGAGATTAACGAGGCATACGACCAAATTATGAACTCCCGCCGTTCGGGCAAGCATAGCAACAGCTACTCGGGCGGGTTTGATTCTAACGCGTCTTCCTCCTTTCCCGAGGTAAGGAATCTTATAAATCAGGGCAGACTTGAACAGGCGCAGGAGATATTGGACGGCGTCCCGCCCCAGTCCCGCAATGCTGAGTGGTATTTCCTTAACGGCACCGTGCTTTATCGCCGCGGTTGGTTCGATCAGGCCTTTACCAGCTTTGCCACCGCTTCAAGAATGGATCCGTCAAATATGGAGTACCGCAATGCGGTGAACAACGCACAGCGCCAGCAGGGAAGACAACACAATCCCTACCGCACCTACGGCGGAGGCACAGGCGGTTGTGACGGCTGTGATATTTGTTCAAGCCTTATCTGTGCGGACTGTTGCTGTGAATGTATGGGCGGAGATTTAATACCTTGCTGTTAGGCTGGCGATAACTTGAAACAAAATGTTAAGATTACATTATGCGGAATAACTGTGGCGCTTTCGGCGGTTTTTATGCTGATGTCCTATTTTCCCTACTTTACCTACGCCGTTCCCGCGATAACGGGACTTCTTACAATGATGCTGGTTATCGAGATAAACGTTAAATGGGCGTTTGTAGCGTATATAGCCGCCTCGGTACTTGTCTTTATTTTTGCCGAGCCCGAAAGCAAGCTTATGTATATTTGTCTGTTCGGCTACTATCCGATAGTAAAGTCGTTGATAGAAAGAATAAACAAGCCTGTAATAGAGTGGGTTTTAAAGCTTGCGGTCTTTAATGCCGCCGCAATTATGATTTACGCGGTATTTGCGGGAATGTTTGGTGTTTCGATTGAGGATTTCAGCACCCTCGGAAAATATGGCGCGTATATATTTTTAGGCTTCGGAAACGCGGTTTTCGTTCTTTACGATATTACTGTTTCAAGGCTTTCAGGAACATATATTTACAGAATTCATCCAAAGGTTAAGAAATTGCTTAAAATATAAAAAGCACAAAACGGCGCAAAACCGTCTTGTGCTTTAAATTTTGCGTTAGGCTGACTCTCGTCAGCCTAATCCTTGCTGAAATCCTCAAGAATAAGCCCCTCGTTTCGCTCCTCCGCCCAGTTAATATTCCACTCGCTTGTGAAAATTAAGAGGTTGTTGTTTTTAAAGTCCTGCACCCATTTGGTGTCGGAGGTAAGGTTAAGCGATTTCATATCAATATCCCTATTCTTGACCCAGCGGATATACTGATAAGGCAGGTCGTTGCGTATAACATCGACATTGTATTCGTTTTTAAGGCGATATTCAAGCACCTCTAACTGCAAGATGCCGACAACGCCGACAATAACACGCTCCATACCTGTATTAGGCTCGCGGAAAATCTGAATCGCGCCCTCCTGGGCTATCTGCTCGACTCCCTTTACAAACTGCTTTCGCTTAAGGCTGTCCTTTTGCTCGATAAGAGCGAAATGCTCGGGCGCAAAGGTAGGAATACCCTCGTATTTCACCTGCATTTTCTGTGAGCAGACCGTGTCGCCTATAGAATAAATACCGGGGTCGAAAACTCCGATAATATCCCCCGCGTAGGCCTCGTTTATAACCTGACGTTCCTCCGCCATCATCTGCTGGGGCTGGGAAAGACGGACGGGCTTGCCCGCCTGAACGTGGTAATAGTCGGAGCCGCGCTCAAATTTACCCGAGCAAATACGGAAAAAGGTTATTCTATCGCGGTGGTTCTTGTTCATATTCGCCTGAATCTTAAAGGCAAACGCTGAAAAATTCTCATCAAAGGGGCTTATTTCCTTGCCGTTCGAAATGCGCGGCAGGGGAGCGGTCGTCATTTTAAGGAAGTTTTCGAGAAACGGCTCTATGCCGAAGTTGGTAAGCGCGGAACCGAAAAATACGGGAGTAAGCTCGCCCTTTTGCACCTTTTCAAGGTCAAATTCAAAGCTCGCGCCGTCAAGCAGCTCTATCTGGTCGACAAGCTCGGCGCGCTGATATTCGCCTATCAGCTCATCCAATTTTTCGGTGTCTGTAATGTCGCACTTTATCGCGCTCAGCCTTTCCTGACCCTTGTGAAACTCGTTAAAGGTTAAAATCTCCCGCTTGTCGCGGTCAAAAACGCCCTTGAAGCTAACCCCGCAACCGATAGGCCAGTTTACGGGATATGTGCCTATTCCGAACTCCTTTTCAAGCTCGTCAAGCAGCTCGAACGGATCTCTCGCCTCGCGGTCAAGCTTGTTAATAAAGGTGAAAATCGGGATATGGCGCATAGCGCATACCTTAAACAGCTTTCTTGTCTGCGCCTCGATACCCTTTGCCGCGTCTATTACCATAACCGCGCTGTCCGCCGCCATAAGGGTGCGGTATGTGTCCTCAGAGAAGTCCTGATGCCCCGGAGTGTCGAGAATATTTATGCAGTAGCCCTCGTATTCAAACTGCATTACCGAGGAGGTTATGGAAATTCCGCGCTGCTTTTCAAGCTCCATCCAGTCGGAAACCGCGTGCTTTGCGGTCGCCTTTCCTTTAACAGAGCCCGCGGTCTGTATCGCGCCTCCGTATAAAAGAAATTTTTCTGTAAGCGTGGTTTTGCCTGCGTCCGGGTGCGAGATTATCGCGAAGGTGCGCCGTCTTCCTATTTCACGTTCTAATTCGGTCACGGGAAAATTCTCCTTTAAAACTTAATTGCCTAATTAATAATTTTAGCATAAATTATTAAGATTATCAACATTGATTTTTGAAAATTAAGGGGGGACAGAAAAAATAAAAAAGCTTCCCGTAAAGGGAAGCCGAGGAAATAAGCTTTATACTGTCGGGAAAGGATTGAAAAAGGATATTGTCACCGTGTAAGCGATATACAGTACAAGCAGTAGTATTCCCTGCGCGCGGGTGAATTTGCCGCGCAGGAGCATAGGAATGACCGCGAGCGCCAACAGCCCCAAACAAACGGGAATATCAAGGAAAAGGTTTTGCGGGCAGGCGGTTAGCCCTCCGCCCGAAACAAGTGAGCAAATCGGCAGAATTATAGCTAAATCGATTAAATTCGCGCCTATGATATTTCCGACAGACAGCGAGGACTGCTTTTTGATAACGGCGCTTACCGTGGTGATAAGCTCGGGTAGCGAGGTACCGACGGCGACAACGGTCGCCGAAATAACCGCCTCGGAAACCCCGCTCGCCGCGGCAATTTCGGTAGCGGAATCGACAAGAAAGTCTGCACCGACGACTATTCCCGCCGCTCCTATTATAAATTTTACTATGTTGAGCGGAATTTCTTTCTTTTCAAATACCCGCTTTTCGTTCTGTGCCGATTCGGCTTTTCCGCTTTTAATGCTTTCGTAAACCGAGACGGCAAATATTATAAGCAACAGCACGCTCCCGATAAGCGAAAAGCTATCGCCTAAGGAGGAGATATAGAGAATTACCGCCGCTGAAAGTAAGAGCAGGGATTTTGCGGCGTACTGGGAGCGTTTAACCGCGGCGGGGATACAGATTATCGAAATCGCCATAATAAGCCCCGTGTTCGCTGTGACCGAGCCTACCGCGTTACCTATTGCTATAGCGTTAGAGCCGCGGGACGCTCCGAGACAGGAGACTATAAGCTCGGGCAGGGTAGTCGCAAGGCTTACAACCGTTGCTCCGATTACAAAATGAGGTATTCCCGAAACCTCCGCCATCCATACGGCGGCATCAACAAAAAAATCCCCGCCCTTTATTATAAGTATCAGACCGCAGATAAACAGAATTATCAGCGCCCACATAGGCCAGCCGACCGCTGAAATCATTTTAATTCCTCCAAAAAGCAACCTTTAAGTTCCGCACATTTTCATTACTATACTATGCGGCAGAATTTTGGCTATAACTCGGTAAAACTTAAAGAAGAGCCGATTTGTATAAACTCCCCGCTTTTTTGCCGACGCCGCAAGAGATTTTCTCGCCATAACCGCGGGGTTTACCCGCGGCAGGGTGTCAAAGGTTCGGCTTGACCCCTTAGCTATTCCCGCGACGGGCAAAAACTCGGTGTCCATAGGACCGGGGCAGACTGCCAGCACATTTATGCCGCGGCTCTTAAGCTCGATTCTGAGCGCCCTTGAAAGGCTCATCACATAAGCCTTTGTCGAGGAATAGACCGACATTCCCGTATTCGGCGCAAAGGCGGCGATGGAGCATACATTTATTATTTCCGAATCCTTTTGCATATAGGGAAGGGTAAGCGAGGTCATAACCGTAAGCACCTCGCAGTTAAGGCGCACCATACCGCCGTTATCCTTCGCCGAGACGGTATCAAAGTTGCCGAGCCTACCGAATCCCGCGTTGTTTATAAGCAGGGAAACTGTGGGCTTAAGCTCTGAAAGCAGGGAAGTGTATTTATTAAGGCAGTCGCTGTCGGTAATATCAAGCGCCAGCACACGGGTTTTCGCGCTAAGCTCTTCCGCCACATTATGAAGCTTGTTCTCCCGCCTTGCGATAAGCCATATTTCGTCTATTTCCTTTCGGGTTCTTGAAATCTCCGCTGCGTATTCTTTGCCTATTCCCGACGAAGCGCCTGTAACTACTGCGATTTTCAAAAAAGCCACATCCTTTACGGTTTTATAATAAAAAAATAATTATGATTTATCCGTGAAGGTCGGTTCCTATAAAGCCGACCTCTTTAAAATCGCTCGGGTTGTGACGGATTATGTAATCAATGTAGGACGCCGTCATTTTAGCCGTTAAAATATAGCCCATAGGATTCATATGCCCGAGAAGAAAGAAATTTTCATGGAATTTTTCGTCATACTTCGGCGCGTATTTAAACAGGTCGATAACATAGGTGTTATCGAATTTTTCGGCAAAATCGTAAAGAAGCGCCGCGTGCGCCTGCTTGTCTTGAATGCGCGGATCGTTTTTGCCGCCGTCAGCCATAGTCATAAGGAAAAATTTTGCGCGGGGTTGTATTTGCTTTAAACGCTGTATTATTTCGGCGTAATATCCCGCAAAATTCTTCTTATTGTTTTTATAATCCGAAAAATCGACATCGTTTACCGAGCCTAATTCCTGATTACGGCAGATAATGTCGTTTACACCGAGGGCGATTATGTAGGCTTGAGAAGCGTATTTAGCGTCCCAAAAGCCGTTTGCGTCTGCAAAGCTTTCGCAGTATTCCTTAGCGGTCATGCCGCCGCGGGATAGGTTGTAGACCTTACTTCCGCACATACGTGCAAGATACTGTCCCCACGAGTATTCAAACATATCGTGATAGCCGCGGCTGCCGTCCGCCTTTAGCGATTCAAACTCCCCCGAGGAAAGACTGTCGCCTATACAGCAGATTGTTCGGAATATTGAGGTAAAGCCTCCGTCGGTTACAATTCTGTCAAGCGGTTTTTCGTTTTCGTTTGCAATAAATTCTTCAATGTTCATCATATACACACCATTTTCTTGATTCTTCAATAAACCTGTCTTTTTTAAATGCATTATAGCATTATATATAATCGTTTTCAAGCACAATCCGCTGACTTATTAAAAAATTCAAAATATTAGGTATATTACTATTGTTTATTCCGCAAAAATATTGTATAATAGACTATATATAAGTATAGGGAGCATGGCATTTTGGAGCATATCGCTTATCTTGACAACAGTTCTACCACAAAGCCCTCAAAAAGAGCGGTTCAATATATAACCCGTGCGCTTGAGAGCAACTGGGGCAATCCCTCATCTCTGCACCGAATAGGAATGGAGGCGGAAATTGCCCTTAATGATGCGAGGGAATGTATCGCGCATACCGTAAACGCACGAGCGGATGAAATCTTTTTTACCGGGAGCGGTACCGAGGCTAACAATACCGCCCTTTTATCTGTGCTGAAGGCTAAAAGCAGGGGCGTAAGAATTGTCACCACGGCTATCGAACACCCCTCGGTGTTAGAGACCGCAAAAAGACTCGGTGATTACGGCTTTGAGGTTGTGTGTTTAAAGCCCGATAATAACGGAATTGTTCCGCTGTCCGCGCTTGAAAATGCCCTAACGGATAATACTCTGCTTGTGAGTATGATGCTTGTAAACAACGAAACCGGAGCGATTCAGCACATACGCGAGGCGGCAGCGCTTACAAAACGGATAGCACCCTTGGCGCTTTTCCACTGCGACGCGGTGCAGGGCTACGGCAAGCTGCCCGTAAATGTAAAGCAATTAGGTGTCGACCTTTTATCTGCCAGCGGGCATAAAATTCACGGTCCAAAGGGAATAGGCTTTCTGTACTGCAAAAAGGGCGTGCATATAAATCCGCTTATAACAGGCGGCGGTCAGGAGCGCGGTATGCGCTCGGGGACGGAATCAACTCCCCTAATAATGGGACTTATGGGGGCGGCGGAGGAGCTTGTGAAGCCCGAAACTCAGCTTAAAAAACAGCAGGAGCTGTTCGATTACACAAAGGACAGGCTTGTTAAAATCGGCGCGGTTATAAACTCGCCCGAGGGGTGTCTTCCTTATATATTAAATGTTTCGCTTGTCGGCTACCGCTCGGAAACTCTGCTTCATTTTCTTGAAAGCCGAAATGTTTTTGTTTCAAGCGGAAGTGCCTGTGCAAAGGGTCACGGCAGCTATGTGCTTAATGAAATGGGTTTTGACAGAAAACGTACCGACAGCGCGCTTAGAATAAGCTTTTCAAGATATAATACAAAAGAGGACTCAGATATGCTTGTCACGGCTCTTGAAGAGGCAAAAAAACAGCTTAGAAAGGCAAACTGATGAAAGAGATAATTTTGATTAAAAACGGCGAGCTGGCTTTAAAAGGCCTTAACCGCTGTAATTTTGAGGACACACTGATTAAAAATATAAAGCGACGCCTTAAGGATTTGGGCGAGACGGAAATCCGCAAGTCGCAGTCAACAATTTATATCGAGCCCAAGAGCGAGGACTATGATTTTGAAGAAGCGCTCTCCCGTGTGGGCAGAATCTTCGGCATAGCGGGCTTCAGCCGAGCCTGCGTTTGCGAAAAAACGGCAGAGGACATACTTTCCCGTTCTCCCGAATATCTTAAAAGTGTAATGGAAAACATAAAAACCTTTAAAGTTGAAGCAAAGCGGGCGGATAAGTGCTTTCCCTTTACCTCTCCCGAAATATGCCGCGAGGTGGGAGCGGTACTGCTCGAAAAATATCCCCATCTTAAGGTTGATGTTCACAATCCCGACCGAGTAATATATGTTGAAATACGCGACTTTGCCGCATATGTAAGGGCGGAACAACTAAAGGGGGCAGGGGGCTTACCCGTGGGAACCGCGGGCAAGGCTTCGATATTGATTTCGGGCGGAATCGACAGCCCCGTAGCCGCCTGGACTATGGCAAAGCGTGGACTTCGCCTTAATGCTATTCACTTTGCAAGCCCGCCTTATACAAGCCCGCGCGCCGAGCTAAAGGTGCGAACACTCCTTAAAAAGGTGGCGGCGTACAGCGGAACGATTAATCTTGCTATAGTACCCTTTACCGAAATACAGGACGAGATAGGCAGAAACTGCCCCGAGGATTATTTTACTCTTATTATGCGCCGTATGATGATGCGTATATCCGAGCGCTTGGCAAGGGAAGCGGGAAGCCTTGCGCTTATCACGGGCGAGAGCCTCGGTCAGGTTGCAAGCCAGACCCTGCCCGCCCTCGTCACGACCGACAGCGTTGTTAATATGCCTGTCCTCCGTCCCCTTATCGGTATGGATAAGGAGGAAATAATCAAGATTTCAAGGAATATCGATACCTTTGAAACCTCGATTTTGCCTTATGAGGACTGCTGTACGGTATTTACCCCAAAGCACCCGAAAACAAGACCTACGCTTGAATCCTGCCTTGAGGCGGAGCAGAGGCTTGACATAGAGCGACTTATCGAAAAAGCGGTAAGCGGGACCTTGTATTCCTATATTGAATAAAATATTTTATAAAGCGGTAATTATATGAACAACAAGATATACGAGCTTAGCTGTCAAGCCGTAAGATTATTAAAGGAAAATAAAATGACTGTTTCGGCGGCGGAATCCTGTACGGGCGGACTGGTCTCGGCGTATATTACCGCCGTTCCGGGCTCGTCCTCGGCGTTTGAGTTGGGAATAACCTCCTATTCCTGCCGAGTAAAGCGCGATATTTTGGGAGTGGACGGAGAAACCCTGCAAAACTTAGGGGCGGTAAGCCGTGAAACAGCGTATCAAATGGCGCAAAACATTCGCGAAAAGGCAAATTCAAGTATAGGCGTTTCGGTAACGGGCGTCGCGGGACCCGACGGCTCGGAGGGACACGCCCCCGGACTTGTCTATATTGCGGCGGCATATGACGGCGGCGTTCGCGTTAAGGAGCTTAACATTGACCCGCTATCGCGTAATTGCGTCAGGGAAACGGCGGTTTCGGAAATTTTTAAGCTTATAATTAAGATTATCGGGGAAGTTAAAAAATGAAGCATGCAAAAGAAAAGGCCGATTTTTTTTACAGGCTGTATTTATCCTATATTCCTAACGGACGGGACAATTTAAAGCAGATATTAATTAAGGTGTTTTTCCTTATATCGCTTATAACCCTCATCGTCTCAGCCGCATATCTTACAAACTATTTTCTGTCATCAAAGCATCAGGACGGTATTATCGAGGACACACGCTCGGTATGGCACGAAACAGAGACAGAGGACGCGCCCGAGCCTTCGGCAACCGAGCTTTTGCTACGGGAAAACAGCGATTTTAAAGGTTGGATAACCGTACCTAATACTAAAATCGATAATCCGATTTATCAAACCGATAATAATGAGTTCTATTTGACCCACAACCAAAAAAAGCAAAAAAGCGCATACGGAGCTTTGTTCTTCGACTGTAAAAATTTGATAACCGATGGTGAGACCGACAAAAACCTTGTAATATACGGGCACCATATGAAAAACGGCTCTATGTTCGCCAATCTTACAAAATATAAGTCGTTAAGCTTCTATAAGGAGAATCCCACGATAGAGTTTTCCACACTTTACAAAAAAGGTACATATAAGGTGTATGCGGCCTTTGTGCTTAACGCCTCAAAGGCGGACGATAACGGATATATATATAATATTTCAAGAAAAAACTTTATTAGCGACGAGGATTTTAATTCATGGGTAGACGAGGCTCGTGAGCGCAGTCTTATAAGTACGGGTGTTGATGTTGAAAACGGCGATAATATTATTACCTTAGTCACATGTGCGTACGATTTTGACAATGCAAGGTTTGTGGTTATGGCAAGGGAAACCCGCGAGGACGAGAGCGTTTTGGCAGATACCTCTAAAGCCGCTGCAAACCCGTCGCCTAGATACCCTAAGCGCTGGTATGAAGAACGCGGTATAGATTATCCTTTTGACTGAAAATAAAGGGGGAGCAAATATGTTTCAAAATATTAAGGTAGATATAGTCTATTATAAAACCAATACCGATTTTGAGATGGAGTTCAATCTCTGCGGCTGTTGCCGTATGAGACTGCTTACCGATAAGGCGTCGGATAAAAAGACCCTTGTGCACGATCTTGCGAGGGCGGTATCCCGCAGCCGCGTTATAATTATCGCGGGAAAGCTGTCAGGCGAGGAGGGAATTATCGAAATAACGGCTCGGGCTATCGCAAAGACCGTAACAGAAATCGATAAAAGCCTTTACGGCATAAAGTCCGAGAATATAATAAGCGTTATTAACGGCGCGACTCCGCTTGTAACGCCCGACGGCGAATTCGGCGGCTGTATTATCGAGAGCGGACCTCAGTCAATGGTACTTATTTCCGATGACAAGGCGGTTCGCAAAACGGTTATGAATACCCTCATACACCCTTATATTGAGGAGCTTTGTGCGCTTGATTTAAAGGAAAAAGCAAAAAGCGCCGCTGCGGTTGCCGCTCCCGTTACAGAGCCGCACGCTGTAAATACCCCCGACGCGAACGATATTTCCTCAATCTCAGAAACCTGCCTGCAAGAATCAGAATCGCAGACCGAGACTGCCGCCGAGGAAGCTGAGACAGCAGCCGAGCCACAGGCGGAAGCCGAACCAGGCAATGAGGATACTGCCGAGCAGGAAAAAACGGAGGATCAAGAAGAGGAAAGCTTTAAGGAAGAAATAAAGGAAGAAGAGAAAAATGAGCATACTGACGAGCCGTCCGCTAAACCGCTTTCGTCTTTTTCCTCAAAATCCGATGATGTTTCTCTTTCGGGGGGTATGATTTTTGAAACGGACGATTACCGCGCCGAGCCTTTAAGCAGTGAGGAAGATTCAGAACTTTTCATTGAACCCGAATCTCTTAAAAAGAGAATAATCGGCTTCCGCAATAACAGCTATGTTTCGGAGGAAGGCGAGGATTCACCCTATCATACCTCGGAAGAACCGACCGGAAAGCTTAAATCAGGCTTCTCGGGAAATTTGCCTATTTTGATTATATCAGTGCTTTTACTGATTGTATTAGCGGTGCTGTGCTACTGCATATTTTATGTTCCGTCAAAAGACGGAGTGACGGCTTCGGCATATCTTAATGAAACTTTTAATACACTGTTTGGATAGGCTGATCTATTCTAAGCGAGAGATAATTGTAATGTTAAAAAATAAGGAGAAGCAAAAATGAGCGAACTGTCCTTTCCGACTTTTAAAAATAACGGCAAACTTAAATTACTGATAGTTGTGGGAACAAGACCTGAAATAATACGTCTTGCCGCGGTTATCAACAAAACGCGTGAGTATTTTGACGTAATCCTTGCACACACGGGTCAAAATTACGACTACAACCTGAACGGCGTGTTTTTCAAGGATTTAAAGCTCGAAGACCCCGATGTCTATCTTAATGCGGTGGGCAAGGACTTAGGGGAAACAATGGGAAATATAATCGCGAAGTCCTATCAGCTTATGGCGGAAATTAAGCCGGACGCAGTGTTGGTTTTAGGGGATACAAACAGCTGTCTGTCGGTCATCGGAGCTAAAAGGCTTCACATTCCGATTTTTCATATGGAAGCCGGTAACCGTTGTAAGGACGAGTGTTTGCCTGAGGAAACCAACCGAAGAATAGTGGATATTATTTCCGATGTTAATATGGCGTACTCCGAGCACGCGAGGCGCTATCTTGCCGAATGCGGACTGCCTAAGGAGCGTACATATGTTACAGGCTCCCCTATGGCGGAGGTACTGCACCAAAATTTATCCGAAATTGAGGCAAGCGATATTCATTCTGAATTAGGACTTGAAAAAGGCAAATACATTCTCCTTTCTGCTCACAGAGAGGAGAATATAGATACCGAGAAAAACTTTTTATCCCTCTTTAACGCGATAAATAAAATGGCTGAAAAATACGATATGCCTATACTTTATTCCTGCCACCCGCGCTCAAAGAAAAGGCTGGAACAAAGCGGTTTTAAGCTTGATAAGCGGGTTATTCAGCACGAGCCGCTCGGATTTCACGATTACAACGCTCTTCAGATGAATGCCTTTTGCGTTGTGTCTGACAGCGGAACGCTGCCGGAGGAAAGCTCCTTCTTTACAAGCATAGGAAGGCCTTTCCCTGCGGTTTGCATCAGGACCTCAACCGAACGCCCCGAAGCGCTCGACAAGGCGTGCTTTATACTTTCGGGCATTGACGAAAACGGGCTTCTTCAGTCGGTTGAAACAGCGGTAGAAATGAACAAAAACGGCGACTTAGGTCTGCCGGTTCCCGATTACACCGAGGAAAATGTAAGCACAAAGGTAGTAAAAATCATTCAGTCTTATACAGGTGTAGTCAACAAAATGGTTTGGAGAAAATTTTAATGCGGGGTTTATTATGAACATACTTATAACGGGTGCAAGCGGTTTTGTCGGGAAAAATCTTGCGGAGTCGCTTAAAAATATAAGAGACGGCAAGGACAGAACAAGACCCGACTTAAAAATTGACGAAATTTTTCTTTATGATATTGATTCATCAAAGGACGATCTTGAAACAGCCTGCAAAAAAGCGGATTTTGTTTTTAATTTAGCAGGGGTAAACCGGCCGAAAGATAATTCCGAATTCATCAAAGGGAATTTCGGGTTTGCCTCCGATTTGCTTAATACGCTTAAAAAATATAACAATAAATGCTCCGTAATGCTATCAAGCTCGGTTCAGGCAACCTTGATAGGCAGGTATGACGGCGAATACGGTCGGAGTAAAAAGGCAGGGGAGGAGCTTTTCTTCAATTATTCAGAGGAGACGGGCGCAAATGTGCTTGTCTACCGTTTCCCCAACCTTTTCGGCAAGTGGTGCAGACCGAATTATAACAGCGCCGTCACTACCTTTTGTTATAATACCGCAAACGGCTTGCCCATTACGGTAAACGACCGTTCAACCGTTCTGGAGCTTCTTTATATAGACGATTTAGTCTCGGAAATGCTTGACGCATTAGAGCGGAAAGAGCATCATTGCGAGTTTGACGGCGTAAAAACCGTGCTTTGTGCAGACGGAAAATACTGCGCCGCTCCAATAACACACCTTGTAACCCTCGGCGAAATTGCGGATTTGCTCGATAGCTTTAAAAATCAGCCTGAAACCCTCGTAATACCCGAAATTCCGAAAAACTCATTTGCTAAAAAGCTTTATTCGACCTATCTTTCATATTTGCCAAAAGAAAAGGTGAGCTTTCCGCTTAAAATGAATGCAGATGAGAGGGGCTCTTTTACCGAGCTTTTGAAAACAAACAATTGCGGGCAAATTTCGGTAAACATCTCAAAACCCGGCGTCACAAAGGGACAGCACTGGCATAATTCAAAGTGGGAATTCTTTATCGTTGTCGCAGGTCACGGACTGATAGAGGAGCGGAAAATCGGCAGCAACGAAGTATTCAGATTTGAGGTCAGCGGCGATAAAATTGAGGCGGTGCATATGCTGCCGGGCTATACGCACAACATTATTAATTTATCAGATACTGAAAATCTAGTTACAGTTATGTGGGCAAATGAGAGCTTTGACCTAAATAAGCCTGACACATTTTTTGAGTTGGTATAAGGTTAAATTTACCAATATTTATGTATATGATCTATTTTAAGTCATTGACAAGAATATTCGTATATGCTAAAATAATAATATCAGATAATGAGTATGAATTGGGCTTAATACCGGTTATTATCGTAGGAATATTGCAGCAAGGCGGTATCAGGTATTTAGTTTAAAAGATTTAAGAGAGTAGAGAGAAAATGAGAGAACATATAAATATTAGATGGCGGCTGGTCGTCTATGATATTCTTATATTATCGGCAGTAGAATTTTTGTTGCTTGCCGTATACCGAAGCAATGAGGCTTTAACGGTAGCAGGAAAAATATCACAGGCGGTTCTTTCTTTTTTATGTGTGTTTTTATGCCGTTTTTTGGGCGGAATTTATTCGCAGATATGGCGTTACGGCGGAATTCAGTGCTACATAAGACTGCTTGTGGCGGATTCTGTTGCTTTTGAGTTGAATTTGATTTTAGAATTATTGCTTCCAATGCAGAAAATTATGTCAGTTCGGCTTTTGGCAATCAGTTCAATGAATCTTCTCGGCGCGCTTGCAATGCGTATGATGTACCGCTATGCTTATAAATGCGGGGGCTGCGGCGGCGCAAAGGGCAAATTACTGCGGTTGCTTCTGCTTGTTTTTGCGGGAAATAAAATGCAGTTCGAAAGTATCGGTGACACAGAAAAAGAAAAAAACAATAAAATCAGAATAGCAATAATCGGCGCGGGCAGAGTTGGCGTAAGCCTTGCGGAGGAGCTGATAAGCAACCCTACTGCTTCGTATCTTCCGAAGTGCTTTGTTGATATAAGCCGTGAAAAGGCAGGAAAGAAAATTCACGGAATCCCGGTTATTTCCGAAAGCGAGGCAACCTTTAGCAAGCTGGAGGAGTTCAGCGTACAGGAGATTGTTTTTGCAGTACCGCGCTTAGACAGCGAGCGAAAAAAAGAACTGTACGATTATTATAGAAAAAGCGGCTGCAAGGTTAAGGTATACGATTATCCTATTATGCAGTCGGCGGGCGGAAAGCGCAGGCTTCGCGAATTTGACATTGAAGAGCTGCTGTTCCGAAAACCGCAGGTTGTTATGGATAAGACTACTAAGGAATATTACTGCGGCAAAAGTGTACTAATCACGGGAGGCGGCGGATCGATAGGTTCAGAGCTTTGCAGACAGCTTGCTAAAATGAATCCGCGTCAGATAATTATTGTTGATATATACGAAAACGGTGCCTATAATGTTCAGCAAGAGCTGAAAAATGCTTACGGCGGAAAACTTGATTTGCGTGTTGAAATACTTTCAATAACTAACAAAAAGGCACTTGAAAGGGTTTTTGATACATATCGACCGCAGATTTTAATACATGCTGCCGCGCATAAGCATGTTCCGCTTATGGAGCACAACTGCATCGAAGCGGTACAGAATAATGTTTTCGGAACACAAAATGTTATTGAGCTTTGTGAAAAGTACGGTGCGGAGCGTTTTATGATGGTCTCTACCGATAAGGCGGTAAACCCGACAAACATTATGGGCGCGACTAAACGCATGGGCGAAATGTTGGTTCAAAGCGCCGCCTCTTATGGAAATGTCAAGTACAGCTCGACGCGGTTCGGAAATGTATTGGGCAGCGCGGGTTCTGTAATTCCGCTTTTTAAAAATCAGATTGCAAACGGCGGTCCCGTTACTATTACTGATAAGCGAATAATCCGCTATTTTATGACTATTCCCGAAGCCTCTCAATTGGTTCTTAGGTCCGGTGCAATGGCGAAAAACGGCGAGCTTTTTGTTTTGGATATGGGCAAACCGATTAAAATTCTTGATTTGGCGGAAAATATGATTCGCCTTTCCGGCGTTCAGGGAATTGAAATTGTAGAGACCGGTCTGCGCCCCGGTGAAAAGCTTTACGAGGAGATTTTGGTTAAAAGCGAAAATCTCAATAAAACCGACGACGATTTAATTTTCATCGAGAAGGATTCTTCGCTTTCAAAAGAGGAGATTGACCGCAGAATGAAAGCCTTGGCAGATGCTTGCAATTCTGAAAACGAAGAAAATGTTAAGCAGGCGCTTAGGGCTGTAGTTCCTACCTCTAAAACCCCGCAGGAGGTAAATTGTACAGTTGAAAATAAAAGCAGAACGGCTGACAGCCCTGCTAACAAGGAGTTTGCACGAGTTTGATAAAAGTCTGTCGGCTTTGCTTAAACTGAAAATGTGAATACAGTATTTTTGTACGGTAATATCAAAGCTTATCCGTCATATTTTATGCATATCAATCATACAATTAATTAGTCATAATGTGCTATAACAGCGCACGTTTGGGGAGTTGATTGTATGAAAGAGGTTACACAGGACCGAGCGGAAATACTTGGTGAGTATATCTTGGACACCGGAGCTACCGTTAGGGCAACCGCAAAGGTCTTTAAAATCAGCAAAAGCACTGTACATACGGCAGTAACAATTCAGAACGGTTTGCGTGGATGGTGTCATAAATTACGCGAATACGCATAAACAAGAACTTTACAGCACGGCATTACGCCGTGCTGTTTTCATCATACAATAACTTTGTTAAGTGTTTTGCTTAATAATAAATGAAACCTAATATTATACAAAATCTAATATGCCGCTTCGGTTGAATAGTCAGACACAAGCGACTTAAAATCTCTCGGTATCGATACCGTGCAGGTTTAAGTCCGACCGGCGGCACCAACCGAGAGCCTCGACACGCAGAGAGTAGTTGAGGCACTTCTTTTTCATAGCTTTTATTCCACCCATAAAAGCGACATATAGGTGGATTTTTCTATTCAAAGGGGAATTGATTTTTTAAGCTCAACATGGTATACTATTTTAAAAGCAAAATATCTAATTCTATGATATATAACAACAAATAAGTTCAAGGAATAAATGATGGAAAAAACATTACAAAATAAATCTGAGGCAGTATTTCAGTACTTTGAAAAAATATGTGCAATCCCGCATGGCTCAGGCGATATGAAACCGCTTAGTGATTATTGCGTTAAGTTTGCTAAGGAAAATAATTTGCGGGTGATTTGTGACAAAGCAAAAAATGTTGTGATTTATAAGCCGGGCACAAACGGATATGAAAATGCTGAGCCGATTATACTGCAGGGACATCTTGACATGGTGTGCCAGAAAAAAGAAGATCTGGCCATCGACTTTGCAACGGACGGAATAGAGACTTATACAGACGGCGATTTTATTAAGGCAAGAGGCACTACTTTAGGTGCAGATGACGGAATTGCTATATCTATGATTATGGCAATTTTGGCAAGTCGTGATTTGTCTCACCCTCCTATTGAGGCAGTTTTTACAACCGATGAGGAAATCGGAATGATTGGAGCTAAGGCACTTGACTGTACCGTTTTGAAGTCCAAAAAAATGATTAACATTGATTCGGAAGAAGCCGGCGTTTTAACCGTATCCTGTGCAGGCGGAAGTGATTTTAAACTTTTTTTGCCAATCGAAAAAACAGTTGTACACGGCACGAAAATATCCTTAGAGATTAATGATTTAAAGGGAGGACATTCCGGTGTTGACATAGATAAACACCGCATAAACGCAAATATATTAGCGGGTAGAATTTTAAATTTTGCTAAGAAAACGGCGGGCTTTAATATTATTAAAATTAACGGCGGCTCAAAAGGAAACGCCATTCCATTTTCCTGTAAGGCAGAGCTTGTAGCTGAAGATGCGGAAAACCTTATAAATATAATGGAAAATTATATATCTGCTGTTAAGAATGAAATCAGCGACCGAGAGGAAAATTGCTCGATTCGTTTGAAGGCGCAAGAAACTGGAGATTTTGAAGTTCTCAATGTTGCTGCGCAGGACAAGCTGCTCCACATACTGCTGACAACGCCAAACGGTATTGTTGATATGAGTGCTCAAATAGACGGTTTGGTTGAAACCTCGTTAAATCTCGGTATTTTGATGACGCAGGCAGACGAAATTGTTATGCAATACGCTCTTAGAAGCAACAAGGCGTCGGCACTCGACTTTTTAGAGGACAGGCTTACAGCCTTTGCCTCATATAGCGCTTGCAATTCTGAAATATCATGTAGATATGAGCCATGGGAGTTTAAAAAAGATTCCCCGATGCAGAAATTATATGCAGACGCTTTTTTTGAAAAATACGGATATAAGCCTCGAACCCAAGCGATTCACGCAGGACTTGAATGTGCAGTTTTTACTCAAAAAATCGAGGATTTGGATTGTTTTTCAATAGGCCCAGATATGTTTGATGTTCATACTGTAAATGAAAGGCTGAGCATTTCTTCCGCCACGGAAACCTTTGAACTGCTCTGTGACATACTTGAGCGCTGTAAATAAACCGTTTTTAATGGTTATTTATTATAAAAAACTTGGAGGGGAACAAACAACTATGGAAAACAAAGAGTTTAAGCCGTATATTCCGGCAGAAAAAATCACTCCCGAAATCACAGTAACCTCTATTGTTATGGGTGTGCTGTTAGCCATTGTATTCGGTGCGGCAAACGCCTATTTGGGACTTAGGGTGGGCATGACCGTTTCGGCATCTATCCCTGCGGCGGTTATTGCCATGGGAGTTATCCGCGTCCTTATGCGCAAAAATTCTATTTTGGAAAGCAATATGGTGCAAACCATCGGCTCGGCAGGTGAATCCTTGGCTGCCGGTGCCATCTTTACATTGCCTGCTCTTTTCTTGTGGGCGGCAGAGGACAAAATGGAAAAGCCGGGAATATGGGAAATTACTGCGATTGCTCTGATCGGCGGTTTGCTCGGCATATTTTTTATGGTGCCGCTGCGCAATGCGCTCATTGTAAAAGAACACGGCGTGCTTCCGTATCCGGAAGGAACCGCGTGTTCCGAGGTGCTTCTTGCCGGAGAAGAGGGTGGCGCGAAAGCTTCGACTGTATTCGCCGGAATGGGCTTTGCCGCGTTATTTAAGTTTATTATTGACGGATTAAAGCTGGTTGCAGGGGAAGTCTCGGTAAGCGTTAAAGGCTTTGCGGGACAGATCGGCACACAGATTTATCCGGCGGTAATGAGCGTGGGCTATATTTGCGGCGCAAGAATTTCATCATATATGTTTGCCGGCGGTATACTAAGCTGGCTCGTTATCATACCGTTGATTGTACTTTTCGGTGCGGATATGACCCTTTACCCCGGGACACAGCCGATAGGTGAAATTTTCGCAGAGGGCGGAGCAGGCGCAATCTGGGGTACATATATAAGGTATATCGGTGCAGGTGCGCTGGCCGCGGGCGGAATCATCAGTCTTATTAAATCATTGCCGCTAATAATAAAAACCTTTGGCGGTGCCGTAAAAGGTATGGCAGGTTCCAAAGTTAATACGGAAGAACGCACCTCAAAGGATCTTTCAATGAAATTTGTCTTTGCGGCTATTGCGGTTCTGACGTTGCTCGTATGGCTTATTCCCGCAATTCCGGTCAGTCTTCTCGGCGCAGTTATTATTGTTGTATTCGGTTTCTTTTTTGCCACCGTATCCTCCCGCATGGTGGGATTGGTCGGTAGTAGTAATAACCCTGTTTCAGGTATGGCGATCGCCACACTTTTGATTGCTACTCTTATTTTAAAGGTTACCGGAGCAAGCGGTATTTCGGGTATGTGCAGTGCAATTGCAATCGGTTCTATAATTTGTATCGTTTCCGCCATTGCGGGCGATACGTCACAGGATTTGAAAACCGGATTTCTTTTAGGCGCCACCCCCAAAAAACAACAAATCGGCGAAGTAGTAGGTGTCATTGCGGCGGCCTTGGCAATCGGCGGAACACTTTATCTCTTGGACAGTGCTTGGGGATTTGGCTCAAAGGAGTTAACGGCGCCTCAGGCGACCTTGATGAAGCTTATTACCGAAGGCGTTATGCAGGGAAATCTTCCGTGGGCGCTTGTGTTTATCGGTGCTTTCATTGCCGTATTGGTTGAAATTATCGGTATACCTGTTCTGCCGTTTGCGATTGGCGTTTATCTTCCCGTACAGTTAAACGCCTGCATTATGGCGGGCGGTCTTGTTCGTCTGGCTTTCGATAAGCTTAAACGCGATAAGAAAGAAAAAGACGCGATTGTAAATGACGGTATTCTTTTCTGCTCGGGTATGATAGCCGGCGAAGGCTTGGTCGGAATCATATTGGCGCTTTTAGCGGTATTCGATATTAGCTCCGCAATTGACCTTTCCGCAAAATTGGCTATACCTGCTGCGGTTTCCAATATCGGTGGGCTGGTGTTGTTCTGCATCATAATCTTAACGCTGTTAAGGTTCTCCCTGTGGAAGAAAAGAAAATAAGTATGCGAAACGGACAGACGAATAATTATTTAGAACTGAAACCCTTGAGAAACGAAAAATATTCGTGGTCGGTAGACAAGGAACAGGTTACGCTGGAAATTGAAAATAAAGGCGTATGGAATACGCTTTTTCAAAAAATTTTAAAAAAGCCACGAATCAGCTTTGTCCATTTGGATGAAATAGGAAGCTTTGTCTGGCCTCTTTTAGATGGAAATAAGACCGTTTCGGAGATAGGAAAATCTGTTGAAGAACGCTTTGGAGATAAAGCTAAGCCACTATATGAAAGGCTTGTTGAATATTTCAGGATTTTAGAGAGCTATCATTTTATATACTTTAATAAATGAACTTCTCAAATAAACTGCAGAATTTATCCAATTGCCAACCCACGCCATATACTTGATATATTCAAAACATTATAATAAATCTATGAAATTATAAAAGCAAAGTTTACAAAAACAAAATAACCTTCTTTATATTTATATCAGAAAATTTAATGCGTTGGAGGGCGGTAGTATATTCTGATATAAAATAAAGGAGGTTAAAAAATGATTTATGCAGAAGTTTCAGAAAACGGAAAAATAAAAGCATATGAATCCACCGTTTCCGACGGTGTGGAGTTTGAAAAGATTAAATTTAAATTTCCAAAAACTTGGGACGGATTTACAAAGACTGCTACCTTTGTAAATCTAGACGAAAAAGTCAGTATCATATTGAATGGAGAAAGTAATTTATGCATTGGCGAGGATGAATGTTACATTCCGTACGAAGTGCTGAAATCACCTGAATTTACGGTGTCGGTTTTCGGAGCTTTGGGAGATAGGCGAGCCACCACAAGTCAAGCGAGAGTGATTGTAACAAAAAGCGGATATCAACTTGGAGATGCTCCGTCTGACCCGACACCAAGCGAATATGAGCAACTTATATCCATTACTGCCGAAACAAAAGCTATAGCACAGTCTGTGCGTAACGACGCTAATAATGGTATCTTTAAAGGCGAAAAGGGAGATCAAGGAGTGAAAGGAGATAAGGGTGAGCCTTTTACATATGATGACTTTACAGCCGAGCAATTAGCCGCCCTTAAGGGTGAAAAAGGGGACAAAGGTGACCGAGGTCTTCAAGGTGAAAAAGGAGATACGGGAGCCGCCGGCGCGCAAGGTATCCAGGGTGAAAAAGGCGCCGACGGCTACACTCCGCAAAAGGGAGTGGATTATTTCACGGAAGAGGATATAGCGGGGCTTAACATTCCCTCTGTCGACCAAACCTATTCCTCTACCTCTGAAAACGCACAGAGCGGTAAAGCTGTAGCAGAGGCTGTAACTCCTATGAGACAGACTATTACTATTGATACCCCTGTATGGGAAACACAGCCGACAATAAACGGTACTTTAAATGAAGAGTTTGTAACTTGGAAAAGACAAGCATATTATATGACGCTTAAAAACACCGACGGAACAGCGCTTGAAAGCGGACAGTTTAAACTCAGTACCTCGCTTAACGGATACGCCTCTGCAATAGACCAAATTTTTACTTTGAACAGTTCGTCTATAGCGGAAAATAAACCGGTTGACTTTAAATCTATTTCCTCAGACAGAACTTCATTTGAAATGAGAAATGCTGGAGTCAATGCTATTAAAATAAAACCTAAAAATCTGAAATCACAGAGATATGTTTTCTCCGTGTTTCAGTCTGCTATATCTAAATCTACTACAGTTACTAGATATATATATTTAGTAAACGATTTGGAAGTGCGTCTAGGGAGTAATGCTGTTACATATTCACTTGTTGGCACTTATAACGGATATTCTGGATTTTTACTACAGGTAGTAAACTCTGGAGCTTCAGCTATGTTTAAAATTGGATATAGAATTCAAGTTGACAGAACAAATAACGGCTTAATCGCAAGTATGGAAGGTTTAACTTCGTCAAGAGTATTAATTTCCCAAAAAGCCTTCAGTGATACGACAAAAGGAGTAAATAATTTAAAAGGAGAGAATATAAGTTATTTTGTATTGGGGACAAGTGGAGATAATCCTTCTGCCTTAATTTTCGGAAACGGCACAACGGTAACATTTGAAGAATTTGCATAAATAAAGTTAATTAACAATAAAATTATCCCGTACATTATTAAGTGTACGGGAGTTTTTTATGAGTATTTTTCTAGTGCTTCGGTTGACATTATGTAGTTTTTGTGATAAAATTTTATAAATATATAATATACAAAATAGAAAGATTATCTTTAATTTTAACATTTGAACTTTAATACAGTAATGAGAGGTCAAAATGATATGAAAAGGTTTGACAATAAGATTTGGCTTTCGTCGCCTACAATGCACGGTGAAGAATGGCAGTACATAAAGCAAGCATATGATACCAATTGGATGTCAACGTTAGGAGAAAATATAAATGAGGCTGAAAGGCTTGCCTGTGAAAAGGTTGGCTGCAAATATGCGGTTGCACTTTCCAGCGGAACCGCTGCTTTGCACCTTGCGGTAAAGCTTGCCGGGGTAAAACTTGAGGACAATGTTTTTTGTACCGATATGACATTTGCCGCTACCGTAAATCCTTTGCTTTATGAAAAGGCAAACCCTATTTTTATAGATACAGAGTACGATACCTGGAATATGGACCCGGCGGCGCTTGAGAAAGCTTTTCAGCTATATCCCGATACAAAGTTGGTAGTAATTGCAAATCTTTACGGCACACCGGCAAAGTTTGATGAGATAACGGCAATATGTGAAAGGCACGGCGCGGTAATAATAGAAGACGCTGCCGAATCGTTAGGCGCTACATATAATGGTAGACAAACAGGTACTTTCGGTAAGTATAATGCAATTTCCTATAACGGCAATAAAATAATTACCGGTTCTTCGGGCGGTATGTTGCTTACTGATGATAAAGCTGCGGCAGACAAGGCGCGTAAGTGGTCAACTCAAAGTAGGGAGGCTGCTCCTTGGTACAATCATGAGGAGATAGGCTATAACTATCGTATGAGTAATGTTATAGCCGGAGTTGTAAGGGGTCAGTATCCGCACCTTGAGGAGCACATTGCCCGCAAGAAGGAAATTTATAACAGATACAAGAAAGGCTTAAAGGATTTACCTGTAAATATGAATCCTTATGACGAGGTAAAATCGGAGCCAAACTTTTGGCTTTCCTGTCTGCTTATAGATAAGGATGCCATGTGCAAACAGGTGAGAAGCGATAATGATGCTTGTTATGTAAGCGAGCCCGGTAAGTCGTGTCCGACAGAAATTCTCGAAACGCTTGCAAAGTACAACGCAGAGGGCAGACCTATCTGGAAGCCTATGCATATGCAGCCTATATACCGTATGAATCCCTTTGTTACAAGTGAAGGCAACGGCAGAGGTACAACTAACGCCTATATCGCAGGCGAAGGAATAGATGTAGGTGCGGATATATTCAATCGAGGGCTTTGTCTGCCGAGCGATATAAAAATGACAGATGAAGAACAAGACAAAATAATCGAAATCATAAAATCCTGCTTTTAAGGGAGTGTTACACTACGGCAACTATTACCAAGGAAAACAAAAAAGAAGAATGCGTTACAACCGTTTCTAACGGAATTTACGCAAGATACATAAAACGCCTGATGGATTTTTTTCTGTCCTTTTGCGCGATAATAGTTCTCTCTCCGATTTTACTAATTCTTATAACAGTCGGAGCAATAGTTATGAAGGGCAATCCGTTTTTTCTTCAGGAACGGCCGGGTAAAAACGAAAATATTTTCAAGCTTATAAAATTTCGTACAATGACATGCGAAAAGGATAATGCGGGAAAACTGTTGCCGGATAATAAGCGCCTCACAAAGTACGGTAGATTTCTGCGCTCGACTTCACTTGATGAACTGCCTGAACTTATAAACATATTAAAAGGTGATATGTCTATTGTGGGACCTAGGCCCCTTTTGCCGGAGTATTTACCATATTATACGGAAATAGAGAAACATAGACATGATGTTCGGCCAGGACTAACAGGCTTGGCGCAGGTGAGCGGACGGAACTCACTTTCGTGGGAAGAACGCTTTCAACTGGATTTATGTTATGTTGGAAGCATAAAATTTTCAAACGATGTTAAGATAATACTTGATACGGTGAAAAAAGTTTTAATAAGAGACGGAATAAGTTCGGGAACATCAGAAACTATGGAAGAGTTTGTCGGGACAAATAAAGAAGATAACGATAAGCAGGAGGCTGCGGTTTGAATCGTAAAGTGATTATTTTTGGTGCAGGTGGACACGCCAGAGTTATTGCGGATATTGTAAGGGCAAATAACGACACTATTATTGGTTTTCTTGATGATGATTCCGAAAAAGAAACGATAGGAACAATTTCAGAATATAATAAATATATTGATTCAGAGTTTGTTATAGGTATAGGAAATACGAATGTTCGTGAATACATTTCCTCGTTCCCTGTGAAGTGGTATACGGCTATTCATCCATCGGCGGTTATATCGCCTTCTGTTGAAATAGAAGAGGGAACGGTAGTTATGCCTAATGCCGTTATAAATGCAAACTCCAAAATAGGAAAGCATTGCATTGTTAACAGTGGGGCGATTATCGAACACGATAATATAATAGGGAATTTTGTACATGTTTCAGTTGGTGCAAAACTTGGCGGCACTGTAAACATTGGCATAAAATCATGGATTGGTATCGGTGCTACAATCATAAATAATATTTCCATATGTGAGGATGCTATTATCGGAGCAGGTGCTGTTGTAGTTAAGTTTATTTTGCAACCAGGTACTTATATAGGAGTTCCAGCCTATAGGCACAAGGATAATGTAGTATAATATGATAATTGAGATTTCTTGGATTGTATAAATTTAGTATTAAAAAAATCTAAAATATTAACCCGGTATTTACCAAATTATTGTTTTTGGAGATATAATAGTGAAAGTATTGCAAATAGTAAAAACTGCTGATGGAGCCTTATGGGCTTTTGATCAGGCAAGGGCCCTTTCGGAACACGGTGTGGAAATTGTGACTGTTATTCCTGATAAAAACGGAAGAGTAGCAAAAAAATATATAGAAAACAATTTGAAAGTTTTATTTGAAAATCTATCGCTTCCGATTACAAAACCTTGGATGCTCTTTTCAAGAATTTTAAAATTAAAAAAAATCATTAAACAAGAAAATCCGGATATAATTCATTGCCATTTCGTAACAAATATCTTAATGGTGAGAATAGCTTTAAGACACAACCGTATACCTACAGTATTTCAGGTGCCAGGACCTCTCCATATGGAATCTCAGATTATTAAAAAAATTGACATAATGACATCAAGGAAAAATGATTTTTGGATTGGTGCATGTGAATATACAGTTTCTTTGTATGAGCAAGCCGGTGTTGATAAAAATCGTTTGTTTTTAGGTTATTACGGTGGTTATGGAGGTGATGTTTGCGATCAGTATCTAAAGGAAAATGATATTTTACATATAAAATACAATATACCGTCATCGGCGATTACGGTTGGAATGGTAAGTTATATTTATAAGCCTAAATGGTATGCAAAACAAAAACGAGGGATAAAAGGTCATGAGGACTTTATTGATGCTTTAAATATCGCATATGCCTCTAATAAGAACCTAATCGGTATAATAATAGGAGGACCGTGGGGAAAATCCGAAAAGTATTTTGAAAAAATAAAAAATTATGCAGCTAATAACTGTTTGGCCCCCATTATTTTTACAGGATACAGAAATGATATAAAGAATATTTACTGTGAATTAGATATAGTTGTGCATCCGTCGCACAGTGAAAATCTTGGCGGTGCTGCCGAAAGTTTAGCAGCGGGAAGACCGACAATAAGTACTGATGTTGGGGGATTTCCGGATATAGTAATTCCAAATGAAACAGGTATACTTGTTCATAAGGAAAATCCTTCGGAACTCGCAAGTGCTATTTTATATATGGCAGAAAATCCCAGAGATGCTAATATAAAAGCAAAATTAGGTCAACAATTGGTGAGAAAACTTCTTGATCTTGATTTATGTTCAGAACGTATTATTGATATATATAGGAGTATTTTAAAGACACATGACTAATCCGCGTATACTTGTTTTTACCGTCCCTTCGTGGAATTCTAAAACAGGGGCAAATAGTTGGGCTTCTTTGCTTGAAAAGTACAATAACAAATATATTGCAAATATCTGTATCCGTGAGGAATACCCTGATAGCAATGTTTGTTCAAGATATTTTGTTATTTCCGAAAATCGAATAATAAAATCCGTATTTAACAGAAAAGTTAAAACAGGCTATGAGATAGATAAAAAGTCAGTTAATAATCAGAATGCTAAAGATTTATCCGAACATAATGTAAGATACCAAAAAATGACTCGTAAGCGAAATTACTTTTTCCTTTTGGTACGCGAACTAATATGGAAGTTCGGCAAATGGAAAACAAAAGAGTTAGATGAATTTTTGGACTCTTTTAAGCCGAATATTATCTTACATTCAATGGATGGATATATACATCTTAATAGAATTATTGAGTATTCAATAAAAAGAACAAAAGCAAAGGCTATCGGGTATATTTGGGATGATAACTTTACATATATGCAATCATCTAAAATAGGTTATAAAATTTACCGCTTTTTCCAGAGAAAGTCACTTAAAAAACTTGCGAAGAAAACCCAGGGCTTTTTTAGCATATCACAAAAAACAAAAGTCGAAGCGGATGATTTTTTCAATATAGACTCTAAAATACTGACAAAACCACTTTATTCTATTCCGACAATAAGTGATGATACTGTTACAGTTCCGATAAAGTTTATCTATACGGGAAACCTTTTGTACGGACGAAAGAAAAGTTTATTTAGTTTTTCCGAAGCTATCGGTCAATTATTGCCGGAGACCGTAACTTTAGATGTATACACACAAACACTTCTGTCGGATTCTGAAATAGAGTTTTTAAAGGATAACGGATGTGTTGTTCATAAAGCGATTTCACAAAAAGAGGTTTTAAAGCTTCAAAGGGAATCAGATGTTTTGCTGTTTTTGGAAGCTCTTGACGGTCCTAATGCGAAGACAGCAAGGTTATCTTTTTCAACAAAAATAACCGATTACCTTTCTGCAGGAAAAGCAATCTTTGCAATTGGTAATATGGATACCGCACCGATTGAATACTTTTTAGAAAACAAATCTGCTATTGTGGCTACTGATAGGAATCAAATTAAAGAGATGTTAGTTAATTTAACAGATAATCCGGAGTTAATAAAACAGTATGCAATATCAGCAAAAGAGTGCGGTCTTAAGAATCATAATCCGAAAAAAATACAAGAATTGTTTGACAGTGAGATTTCAGCGGTATTAAATAACTGATAATTTACTAATTTGCAATAATTTGTAAATTGCATAATTTTTAGAGGTGTATAGACAGTGAAAGTAATGTGGGTTTCTACAGCAATAGTGGGTCCTATAGCACAAATACTTAATTCTGATTACAATCGTTCAAGCGGAACATGGATTACAAACGAATACGATGAATATCCTAATAAGTCGGATATAGTATTCTTGTGCGGTACACGAAAAAAAATTGACGGGCTTTATGAGTATGCAAAAAACGAACACGGTGAAGCCTATGGTGTAGAGCTGCCAACCCCTGCAACCGGAGTATTACCCGGAGAAAAATTTTTAAATGCAATAAGGACTATTATTGATAGAGAAAAGCCCGATATTATTCATATTTGGGGGACCGAAACCTGTCTGCAAACGGCTGTTGCAATTGCTTCTCCTAATATTGCAAAAGTAGTATTTATTCAAGGTATTATCGGTATTCATTCCCGCTATTGGAGCGGATATTTAAAACTTTCTAAAAGATATTTTGCGTCAATCAACGGAATCAAACACAAGTATACTGAAAAAATCCAAGGTCGTCTGTTTATTAGACAAGGTGAAATTGAAAAAAGAATTATTAAAGAATCGAAGCATGTGATTATAGACAATATGTTTTCGCAGGCTTATTGTGAGAGTATTGATAAATCAATTCAATGTCACTATAAGAAGCTTAAAGCTAATACCGTGTTTCAAAATACCGTATGGAAATATGACGAGTGCGAAAAGGAATCATTATTCACTATTTACGGACCAAGACCAGATAAAGGATTACATCAGCTGTTAATTGGTTTAAATATTGTGAAGAGTAAACATCCAAATGTAGTGCTGAAAATTCCGGGATATTTTAGTTTTGATACAGATAATTATGGAAAAATAGTTAATAAAAATAAGCAATGTACACCCTTTGAGAATTGGTTGTTTGATTACATAACCCAAAACAATCTGCGGGATAATGTGATCTTTCTTGGTAAACTTTCACAGGAAGAAATGGCGAAAAATATTCAAAAATGTAATTTGTTTGTCAATCCTTCAATTATGGAAGTTCATTGTTTATCGTTAAGGGAAGCTATGACTGTGGGAGCTCCTTGTATTTCATCCGTTTGCGGAAGCGTTGTTGAATATCTTATAAATAAGGAAAACGGTTTTCTTTATCGCTATGAGGAACCTGAAATTTTGGCATTCCTGATTTCTATGTTATTAGAAAACCCTGAAACGGCCATTAATATCGGTAATAAGGCGCGGGAGTCTATGTTAAATAACAATAATAAAGTTACTTCTTTAACAGATATATATAATGATATTTTGAAGTCCTCGGAATAACTGATATTATAGTTAACTATATTGAATAAGGTAGGTTAAAATGGCTGCATATATATTATTAAGTTTTTTACCTTTATTGGTAAGTTGCTTTTTTAAGGATTTAAATATAGATAAAAAACAAAAAAAGTATTTTCTAATAATAAGCGGAATTGCTTTAGTAGTGTTTTTAGGTTTGCGTGACAAATATATAGGCAGTGCGGATACATATAATTATTACAGCTTTTTCGAATATGCAAAAAGCAAATCAACATGGAGTGCTTTTCGTTCATATAAAGGTACGTATATGAGTGGATTTAAGGAAACAGAAATCGGTTTTCAGATTTTTGTTTGGCTTTTATCCAGGGTTACTTCAAACGGTCAGGTCATAATTGTAGTAACTGCTTTAATTTACACAGTAAGTCTAATGATATATATATATATCATAACTCAGATGATGTTGTATTAAGCGTTGTTATGTATATAACATTAGGTATTATGTTTTTTGAAATGCAGGGTATGCGGCAATCTATAGCAATGAGCATTTGCTTATTATCTTATGAATCTTTAAAAAAGAACAAGTTCGTTCCGTTTGCTTTCTGGGTAATACTTGCTTGCTTTTTTCATAAGACGGCAATAGTTTTTTCGGTTCTTTGGTTGTTTAGAAAATTTACAATAAATCAAAAGCATTTATTTTATTTTTCAATATTAGGCGGATCAATACTTGTCTTTTGCAATAAAATTATAAGTATTGCAAATAATTTCTTTGAGATGGATTACAAAAATACAGTTGACGGCGGAGGTTTGGTTGCTACAAGTATTTATATACTCACAATAATTTTTGTGTATGCTTTTGTGCCCAGAGATAGGATGGATCAAAAGTTTTCCCTAGCTTTTTATATGATGTTATTGGGATTAGTGTGCTATATAGTCAGATATTTCGGGGCGCAGGCTTCTGAAAGAATCAGCTTCTATTTTATGTTTTCCCAGTTGATAGTTTTACCAAATGCAATATGTTCAATGAGTAATGACAAGGAAAAAGCTGTTACAAAAATGATTGTTGTATTACTTTCGATTGCTTTGATGATCTACCGATTGTCAGGGAGCGAACTTGTTCCGTATTCGCTTTTTTGGAAGTAGTAAAAAAGAGGGGTATTATGAAAGTAGTTTTTGTTTCTAATTTTTTAAGCCACCATCAAATACCTCTTTGTGAGGCGTTACAGAAAAAATGCAGTTCATTTAAGTTTGTTGCAACTGACAGTATAGGAAGTCGGGGCTATCAAATACCGCATGAAGCCGATTATGTAATGCATTTTGATGATGATAATCAGCGGGAAGAGGTTATATCTATTGTAAGAGAAGCGGATGTGGCTATTTTCGGAAATTGCCCGGAACAACTTATTAGTATTAGAATGAAAGATAACAAGCTTTCATTTCTCTATGCTGAACGCTTCTTTAAAAGGGGTACATGGCGCAGATTTATTCCCAAAACCCGTAGGGCGATATATAGGCGAATAGTAGCTTATAAGGACAATAATATGTATGTTCTTTGTGCCAGCGCTTTTTTGCCATATGACCTTTCTTTGTTCGGTTTTCCGGACAAAAAATGCTTTAAATGGGGTTATTTCCCGGATACAAAAAAATATGATATTGAAACGCTTCTAGATAAAAAGGTTAACATAACGACCAAAATCCTTTGGGTCGGACGATTGCTGTCGTGGAAACATCCCGACGACGCAATTAGGTTAGCCGAAAAACTAAGGAAAAACGATATCACTTTCGAAATCAACCTTATCGGTGATGGTGAACTAAAAAACAACTTAGAGGCGATGATAAAAAGCAAAAATTTAGGTGATTGCGTTCACTTATTAGGCTCAAAAACTACCGAAGAAGTGCGTAACTATATGGAGGAATCATCCATATTACTTTTTACAAGCGACCGTAAGGAGGGTTGGGGCGCTGTTTTAAACGAAGCTATGAACGGCGGTTGCGCCGTAGTCGCAAGTCATGCAATAGGCTCGGTTCCGTTCTTGATTAAGGACGGCGAAAACGGCCTAATATACCGTGACGGCGATATCAAAAACCTATATGAAAAAAGTTAAGTATCTAATTGATAATAAGGAAAAAACCGCTGAGCTTGGCAAAAGCGCCTATATAACGCTTACCGACTTATGGAATGCAGAAATAGCCGCAGAAAGGTTTATAAAATTAGCCGAAAATATACAGTCGGGTAATAAAAATAATTTGTTTGAAGACGGACCGTGTTCAGGAGCGGCGGTTTTAAAGGATAATTGGAGATAGTAATGAAGGTATCTATAATAGTTCCTGTTTATTGCGTGGAACAGTATCTGGACGCTTGTGTTGAATCAATAGTAAATCAAACATATAAAGATATTGAAATTATATTGGTTGATGACGGCTCGCCTGATAATTGCCCCCAAATATGTGATGAATGGGCTGAAAGAGACCATAGAATTATTGTGATACATAAGGAAAACGGCGGACAGGGAACGGCGAGAAATGCGGCGCTTGATATAATGACGGGAGAATATGTGCTTTTTGTTGACAGCGATGATAGAATAGTGCCGATGATGGTTGAAAAAATGCTGAACTCGACGGACTCGGGAAAAATTGATTTGATTTTATGTGGACTGACCGTTAATACGGATTTAAGAACAGTTAATACAGCCTGGTATAGCGAAAGTAAATTATACACTCCCGAAGAAATAATTTTTGAGTATTTAACTTCAAAAAAAATATTAACAGGTCCTGTTTGCAAATTGATTAGCAAATCATTAATTGCGGATATTAGATTCCCTCAATTTAGGGCAAACGAAGATGCATATATCATGCATAAAATTTTAGGTAATTGTAATTGTGCATATGTTTTAAGCGACTACTTGTATATACCAATATACGCAGGCATAGAAATGTCGAAAAACATGTTTGGGCGGTGATTGAATGTTTTTAAGAAAATGTATAAGGAATATACTTAATAAAAGAAAACTAAATGCATTGAGAAATGTTGTCATAAATTCACATCATGATAAGTTTAATTATGATAAAAATGTTGCTGATTATAGAAACAAAGGATTTTCTTTAAGCGAAAGTGCAATTTATAATTTTCCTAAAAATAATTATAAGGACTATATAACAACTTGGGAATCATATCAACCAAGAATTAAGAATAATCCATATTCGATGCTTTCAGATAACAAGTATTTGTTTTCGATAGTATTTGGGAAACATATAAAAACAGCGAAGGTATTTGCTATAATAAGGGATGGAAATCTTGTTCCTACTGAAGACAATAGTATATGTAAGGAAAATATTTATGATTTTATTTTACAAAGTGGAGGTATGGTAATTAAGGATACCTTCGGCTCGGACGGTTTTGAAGTTTTTGTTTTACATGCTAAAAACGGTAAAATAACATATAAGAATAATGAAATCAGTAAATTGGATTTGGAGAAAATAATTACCGGCTTCAAAGAGGGTGTTATTCAGGAATTATTAGAACAGGGAGAATTTGAAAACAATATTTTCTCAGAAAGCATAAACACGGTTAGAGTAATTTCTATGCGTAAAAAGGGCTTAGATGAGCATGAAATTATTGCTGCACTTCAAAGGATTGGAAATAAAAAAAGTGCACCGGTTGATAATTTTAACCAGGGTGGGGGAAGCGCTTTAATAGATATAAAAACAGGAAGAATCGGAAAGATGACATCCGCATTTTCTGTTGATGATTCAGGTAATAGAATTTTTTACGATACACATCCTGATACTGGTGCTGTTATAAATGGAGCCTATATACCTAATTGGAATAAACTCCAAGATGTTATTTCCGAAGTTACTAAAAGGATACCGTTTTTTGATTATATAGCATGGGATATAGTTGTTCAGGATGACGGCTTTGCATTGATTGAAACAAATTTGAAAAGTTCATTAAATGTTTTTCAAATACACGAAGGAATGAGAAATTCTTTTTTGGGCGATAAATACCGTGAATATGGGTTTTTGCAAAAATGATGTTTATTATTGGTGAATAGTATGTCAGATGAGGTTAATTTGAGCCAAAAAACAGCAAGCGGAGTTTTTTGGGTATTTATGGAACGAATTTGTGCACAGCTTGTAAGTTTCGCAGTTTCAATAGTTCTTGCAAGACTGTTAATGCCCGATGATTATGGATTAATCGCCATTGTTACGGTGTTAATTAATATATTAAATGTAATTGTTACCGGTGGCTTTTCAACATCACTGATACAAAAAAAAGATACCGATGATATTGATTATAGTTCGGTGTTTTGGTTTTTGATAGTATTTTCAGTCGTTGCGTACATATTGTTGTATTTTGCAGCACCTGTACTGGATAGATTTTATAATTACGATTTACTGGTAAGTGTTGTCCGTGTAATGGGATTGCAGATTATTATCGGCGGAATAAAGTCGGTTTTTTCTGCCAGGTTGACAAAAAAAATGATGTTCAAAAAATTCTTTTGGGCAACATTTATAGGCACAGCTATTTCTGCCGTTGTAAGCCTAATAATGGCATACAACGGATATGGTGTTTGGGCACTTGTTTGTCAGTATCTTATCAACAATACCATTGATACTTTGATATTGGCTTTTGTTTCAAAATGGGTTCCAAGTTTTAAGGTTTCAATAAATAGACTGAAAACGCTCATTTCTTTCGGGTGGAAGGTTTTAGTTTCTTCTTTGATTGATACTGTTTATAATAATATAAGAAGTCTGATTATAGGAGCCCGATATTCATCGGCCGATTTGGGATATTATAACAGGGGTAAACAGTTTCCTGAATTACTTATGAATAATATCAGCACATCTATTGGCTCGGCAATATTCCCTGCATTATCAAGTAAACAAGATAGTAGGGAAGATGTGAAATTGTTAACTAAAAAAACAATGCAGACAACATCTTATATTGTTATGCCGCTGATGTTCGGGTTGGCTATGGTTGCAAAACCGCTTGTAGTGTTACTTTTGACGGAAAAATGGCTGCCATGCGTTCCTTTTCTTCAAATACTATGCTTTAACAACGCATTGATGCCGCTTCAATCTGCTAATGTTCAATCTATTTTAGCATTAGGAAGAAGCGATATAAATATTAAACTAAATGTTATTAAAAAGACCTTTGGTTTGGTAGTAATATTGCTGTCTTCACAAATAAGCGTTATAGCGATGGCGTATGCCGGAATGATCACCGGATTATTTTGCCTTATAGTAAATATGTATCCAAATAAAAAATTATTAGGATATGGTATTAGAGAACAAATACTTGATGTAGCGCCTTATGTATTATTATCCGCAATAATGAGCTTTTGTATTTGGTGGTTTAAATATATACCAATGAGTCCGGTGATTCAAATTGCAGTTCAGGTATCTGTTGGCGCACTTGTTTACATTGCATTGTCGGTAGCATTTAAAATCGAATCTCTATATGATATTTTAAAATATGTAAAAAGAATAATTAAACGTTAAAAATTTATTTTGAAGTGAGGAATAGGAATATGTCATTATTTGAAAACAAAACCCTACTAATTACCGGCGGCACCGGTAGTTTCGGAAACGCGGTATTAAACCGCTTTCTGAAAACAGACATCGGTGAAATACGCATTTTTTCGCGTGACGAAAAAAAGCAGGACGATATGCGTCATGAGTTTCAGGCAAAAATGCCTGAGTTTGCGGAAAAAATAGAATTTTATATAGGCGATGTCAGAGATATTGCAAGCGTAAGAAATGCTATGCACGGTGTAGATTACATATTTCACGCTGCGGCTTTAAAGCAGGTTCCGTCCTGTGAGTTCTTTCCTATTGAAGCGGTAAAAACCAATGTAATAGGCACAGATAATGTACTTACCGCCGCAATTGACGAAGGGGTAAAGGCAGTAATATGCTTATCTACCGATAAGGCGGCTTATCCTGTCAATGCAATGGGTATTACTAAAGCATTAGAAGAAAGGGTTGCTGTTGCAAAATCCCGTACTACGACAAAAACTAAAATTTGCTGCACACGTTACGGTAATGTTATGTGCTCTCGCGGTTCTGTTATTCCACTTTGGATCGAACAGATAAAAAACGGTCAGCCGCTTACTATTACCGACGGCACAATGACCCGCTTTATTATGTCGCTTGACGAGGCGGTTGACCTTGTTCTGTTTGCATTTGAACACGGTGAGAGCGGAGATATACTTGTTCAGAAAGCGCTTGCTTGCACTATTAGGACACAGGCGGAGGCAGTTTGCGAGTTATTTGGTGGAGATAAAAGTTCAATAAAAACGATAGGTATTCGCCATGGCGAAAAGATGTATGAGACTCTCCTTACTAACGAGGAATGTGCAAATGCTGTGGATATGGGCAATTTCTATCGTGTACCCGCGGACAAGCGCGGACTAAACTATGATAAGTATTTTAATAAGGGTGACGAAAGCCGCAATTCGCTTACAGAATTTGATTCCAAGAATACCGAGTTATTGAATGTTGAACAGGTCAAGGAAAAGCTTTTGTCTTTGCAATATATACGCGAAGAATTGAATAAACAAAAGAATCCAAGTAAATAATCATTTTCTCCACTCTGAGAAATGTTTTTTCAAAATCTTAACCGAAAAAATGGGTTGAAGTTCTTAAAACTGGCTTTAAATGATAAAAGCCAAAATCATGCGTCTTTATATCTTTAGCGTGTTTTTTACGCTAATCAACTAGTACTTGCTCTTTATTAAAAGTTTGAAAAATGTCTTTATATTTATTACTGAATATAGGGGGATGTAATATTTTATGCGGGTATTGCGAATAAACGCAGTTTATAATACAAGGAGTACCGGTTGCATAGTAAAAGAAATGCATAAGTATTTTCAATCAAAAGGTATTGAAAGCTATGTTGCTTACGCAACTGAAAGTACAGATACTTCAAATGACCCTAATGTTTTCAGAAGAATCATTACATTGAGTTGTTTAATCAAATTTGCAGTAAATAATGCGTCATAATAAAGTGTTTTTAAAAGTTATTATCTGATTGAGGTTAAAAAGATGAACGAGACTCAAATTGGTATAATAAGCCTTATTAAAAGCGCCATTACTGGCGAAAAGGCAGTCATATCAAAAGACTTTGATTGGCAAAATGCAATAAAAGTAGCGAAAAAGCATCAAATAGCCCCGCTAATATATTACGGAATAATGAATTCGGATACTAAAGTTCCAGAGAATGTATTATCCATAGCAGAAAACACAACCTGCCAATGCATTGCCTTAAACCATAATCAGATTTTTGAACTTGAAAATATATACAAGGTGTTTAATGAAAGTGGCATAAAATATATGCCGCTTAAGGGTGCTGTTCTTAAAAAGCTATATCCTAAGCCTGAAATGCGGGTGATGGGAGATGGTGATATACTTATTAAAACCGAACAGTACAAGGTTATTTGTGAAGCTATGAAAGCTTTGGGTTTCACAGAAATTCTTGAAAGTGACCACGAGTTTATATGGAATAAACCGAATATACATATCGAACTTCATAAGCGGTTGATACCCTCTTACAATAAGGATTATTATTCATATTACGGTGACAGTTGGAAATTTGCAAAGCCTGACACAGGCAGTTGCTACAAAATGTCCGACGAGGATACCTTTGTGTATATTTTCACTCGTTATGCAAAGCATTATCGCGACGGAGGAATTGGTATTCGCCATATAACGGATTTGTATGTTTATTTAATATCGAATCCGAAATTGGATAAAGAATATATCGAAACAGAACTTAATAAGCTTGGATTGCTTAAATTCTATAAGAATACAATAAATACTATCGATGTTTGGTTTAATAACAAACAGGCAAATGATATATCAGACTTTATAACCGATAGAATATTTGAAAGCGGTTCTTACGGTACATATGTTTCACATATACTATCGGGTGCGGTAAAATCTTCAAATTTCGGAAAAAATGCAAAATTCAAGAAGGTATTTAACCTGATTTTTCCGCCGTATAAGAATATGAGCAGAAAATATCCTGTTCTTAAAAAAATACCACTGCTTTTACCGTTTGTGTGGACAGGCAGGATAATTAACATTCTTTTTACAAAAAAATATAAAATAGCAGAACACAGAAAAGAACTCAACTATATGTCAGAAGAAAACATTGCAAAATACAAAAAAGAACTCAACTACGTCGGAATAGATTTTAATTTTAATAAACGAATTACTTGCGTACATTCCCTTGAACAAAGAGTTTTGATAGAACTTTTAGCGGGTGAAATAAGCGGGGAAGAGAGACTTTGCGAAGCTGAGCTTAAAGCCGCTAACTGGGCTAAGGTTCTTAAAGAGGCTAAAGCGCAGGCAGTACCTCTTATGGCAGCGGAGGCTTTAATTAAGTACAAGAACTATATCCCAAATTATGATGAGTGGGGAAATTTAGCCGCAACCGCTCATGCAATTAATGTTAGGACTGCATATAATGAACAGAAGTTGAATGAAATAATGAAGGGTCATCCGTTCGTTATTTTAAAGGGTATGGCAGCGGCTGCATATTATCCAAAGCCTCACGAGCGTAGTATTGGGGATATAGATTTCTTAATTGACCCTGCCGAAAAGCAGGAGCTTGAAGAATTGTTAAGTAATAAAGGGTACGAAAATCAAAATATTAGAAATGAGCATCATGTGTCATTTAATAAATCGGATACACACTTTGAAATGCATTTTGAAATCCCGGGAATACCGTACGGTGAATCGGGGAAAACGGTAAAGGAGTTTCTGATGAATGCTTTCAAGCGTCCTGTAATTTCTCAGTTTGACGATTGGATTTTTCCGGCACCAAAGGATATTTATCATGGCCTCATTATACTTCTTCATATGCAGCATCATATGCTGAATGAGGGTCTTGGGCTTCGCCATATATGTGACTGGGCTTGTTATGTTCAAAAAACTGAAAGCATGCCTTTCTGGGCAGAATTGCTTGACTTGTTTAAAAAAATCGGTATTTTAACTTATGCAAAAGTTGTTACAAAGATTTGTTCAATGTATTTCCATATTAATTGTCCCAAATGGGCAGAAAATGCCGACGAGGAACTTTGCAATGATGTTATGAATGATGTGTTGATTGGCGGAAATTTCGGAAGAAAAGACAAGCTTAGGTCAACAAGCAGTTTAATGATTTCCAAGCTCGAAAATACCGGTATAAAGAGAGGAAAGGTTTCAAATCTGCTTTGGATTCTTCATTGCTCTGTATTATCTAAATATCCGATAATAAAAAAATGTCCGCTTTTGTACCCCGTATTTTACTGCTATCGTGCGATGCTTTATCTTATGAGAATGTTAATGGGCAAGAGAAGTTCGTTTATAAAGCTTGCGCCTATGGCAAATCAGCGTAAAAGTGTATATGACAGATTGCATCTGTTCGAAACTGAAAACAATGGAATAGACAATAATTAACCTTCATTTATCAATACTCTGTATAATATATCGTACTGTTTTCCTTATCTTATGTCGCGCAGCAACTTGATTGTTTTTTAATTTAATAAAACCTTGTTTTAAAACCTATTAATATTATTTTGGTTTTCAGGGCGCGACATAGCATACGGCTCAAAGTCGGGATTGCTTGTTCGGACGGGTAATCGGATAAAAAATAATCTACTAAAACACTGCCTAAAAAATAGGGCAGGTGTTTTGGTAGATTGTTTTTTTAAATGTAAGCGTCAAAAGAGTTTAAAAAACAAAAAAATATAGTTACTGAAAAATTACTATATAATTTAATGGTTAATATTTTTTCTGTATGAGCCCGGAGATTGGTTGTATTTCAATTTGAAAACACGCAAAAAGTGAGCAAGTGATGTAAAGCCCGAAGCAAAACATACATCGGTTACCGAAGCGGTGCTGGTAAGCAAAGATTTTGCAGCGTGTTCTAACCGCACTTCAGATAGGAATTGCTTGATAGTTTTCCCCATGTTTTTATGGAATTGGCTGCTAAGATAATTAGGCGTATAACCGAACCTATTAGACAGTGATTGCAATGTGATATTTGTGTTGTAATTCAATTTGATATATCGTGCAATATCAAGCACAACATGGTTTGTTTTTTGCAGAATTACGGAATTTGCATGGCGAAAAATTTCGGCAATTATGCAATTTAGCAGCATCCTTTCAAGTATAAGGTTATATTCCAAACCTGAATTATACTCATTTAAAAGCAAATTTAAAAGAGTGTCGCTCATATTGTGAGAGTACATACTTTTATCGCAAAATGGACTAAGTTCCGAGTCAATGAAGCTGGCTTCAAAATTTAAATTAATAATTTCGGTAGGCTCAATAAGGGTAACCGCGTGTAAATCCATAGGCGTCATAAAAACTATGCTGTTGTGTCCGCATTCAATCGATTCGCCGTTTATGTGCTGTATACACCGACCTGAAATTATATATTCTATCTCGTAAAAGTCATGGAAATGGACAAAATAATCCTTAAGCATTTTTCTGCGGAATAATGCAAAATTCGGGCTGCTGAGCTGACGGTCGGCTGTTACTTTTTTTATAATGGGACTTTTTATAATAAAAAACTTCCTTTCTTTTCATAATTGTGATTTTGCCGCGACAATTTTTTATTATTTTTATGCAAATGAAAAAAATTGTTCTGCTTTATTATGTATTTTTTGGTAAATTAATTACCAGATTTTAAAAAAAGCATATTATTTAATTCTTATTATATCACATTTTGTAGATTTTGCAATATATGATTTAAAATTTACAAAGAAATGCAAGATTATTTGTTGTATACTATGGTTGAGCAAGATGTTTAATATGTACAAAAATATATACTGAGGTGAGACTCCATGAAACAAAAATTACAAAAAAATTAAACAAGCAAATTATGCGTATGCCTTCTGTGCTTTTGTGCCTTTGTATTCTGGTTTTATCTCTATCAGGCTGCACTAAGACCTATGTGACTTCTGAATGGAATGAGGTTATCTCAGAGAACATGCCTGAAAGTATTATAGATTCCGCTACCAATGAAAAACCGGCAGAGAATGCTTCTCCGCAGAGCAATAGTTCCTCAGGCATTAAGGATAACGGAAAAGACAGTAATACCGATAACACTGTTTCCGTCGGGGAACAGGAAAGCTATTATGTTCATTCAACTGAAGCTATGCGTAAAGCGTCTATCTTAAATAAGGGTGATACTACACGCCTTGCTTCAAAAATTAAGGCGGCGCTAAACGATAAGAAGCATAATACAACTATTGCCTGCTTTGGAGATTCCATTACAGCAGGCTCTGCCGCCTCAAGTATGAGCAAGCACTATTCGTCGCTGTTCAGGGATTGGTGGAATAACAACATAAGCTCGGCTGTAACTCTGATTAATAAGGGCGTTGGCGGTACAATTTCATATTTTGGTCTTCACTGGGCAGATGAGGCTATTTTAAAACATAAGCCTGATATCATTTTTATTGAATATGTAAATGATAAGGATGAAGATAAGGATTCCCTTTACGCTATGGACAGTCTTGTAAGAAAGTGTCTTTCTCTTGATAACAAACCCGCGGTTATCCTGCTTGAGATGTCATATAATTTGAACGGTACGTTATCTAACGCACAAAAAACTCATATGAAGGTTGCAAAGCCTTACGGGGTGCCTGTAATATCTTGGCGTGACGCAATCAAAAATCCGATTTTAAACGGTGAGCTTAAATGGCGAGATGTTTCTCCTGACATAGTTCACCCTAATGATAAAGGTCATGCATTGCTTACTGAGCTTATGGTAAGTTATGTAAGCTCTGTGGTTCCGCAGGCGGCAACAGTAGGCGAGCCTACAGCTTTTTCAGCCGCAGCAGTAACCGATGAGCTTTACAAAAATGCAAAAATTCTTGACAGAAATAACCTTACCGCCGTTGATGAGGGATCTTTTACAGCTGTTGCTAAAGCGGATCCGTTCCGGAATGGCTGGGCCACAACATCGGGAGGCAGTATAACATTTAAGATGAGCTTTAAAACGCTTGGTCTTATAATGCATAAAACCAATGACGGCGTAAACGGAAAAATAACTGTTGAGGTTGATGGCAAAAAAATAATATTTGACGGTTCAGACGAAATTGACGGCAATTGGAACGAAAGCTATGATAATATCTGGGCCAAACGCCTGTATACATATGATTCCTATGCCGAGCGAACTGTTAAGGTAACTGTGGTGAACGGTGCTCTTGATGACTTCAAGATTTTAGGTTGGATGGTATCGTAACGAATTACTTGGAAGAAATCAGGAATTTACCCTCTGTGCAAAAGCTTACAGAGTCTATGATATTTACGGTATTATTTTGCTTTATAAAATAAGCATTAAATAAAAACATGCTAAAACAGAGGTAGAATAAAATGAAACTTAATCAACCTTATTATATTGAGCCGCGTGAAGACAATTCACATCTTGATTTAGGCGGCAGATGGGATTTTTGTTGGTGTGATACCGCTGTTGAAGAAATACCCGAACTTTGTTACAAGTACAGCGCTATTCTGCCTAATTCGGTTTATTACTGCCTTACTCAAGCAGGCGTTTTACCTCACCCGTACTATGGAGAAAACAGTAAGCAATACAATTGGGTAGACGAAAAGGTATGGTACTTTAAAAAGACTTTTTCCGTTGATAGTTCATCTCAGGGTAAAACCGCGTTTTTAAGCTTTGACGGCGTGGCATATTATTCTCGGATTTGGTTTAACGGACAACTGATCGGCGGCCACGAAGGTATGTTCGGCGGCCCTGTTTGCAATGTTACCGATATGCTTCGCACAGACGCCGAAAACGAGATTGTGGTTGAGGTGAAGGCTTGTAATTGGGGCCGAAAGGAGAATTATGACGGCTGGAATATAAACGGTGAAAACCGCGAGATTTCACCGTGGAATATAACTCGCGATTCTTCTTCAAGCACGGGCGATTTTATTGTAATGGGCATATGGAACCGTGTTCGTTTGGAGCTTTTAGAGCCTATACATTTGAGCAGACCGTATATATTTACCGAGGCCATAGAATCCGATAGCGCAACACTGCATTTTGAGGTCGAAATCGCTAACGGCAGAATAAATGAGCTTAAGCCTTTTATGGAGCACGCGGCAAGCTGTTACAGCTACACCTGTGCTTACGATAACGGTCTTACGGGTAAAAAGCTTGACGAAACGGTTGATATAGGTATAAAAATCACCGAGCCTGATACAGGTAAAACCGTTTATCACAGTCTTGATACCGAAGGGCTTCTTGATTATGAGGGAATGCTTGTTCATGAGCGTTATTTTGAGCTGCAGTTTTTCAGAAAAAAGATAACAATTAAAAATCCGAAGCTGTGGTATCCATATGGCATTGGTGCTCCGTATCTTTATGATGCGGAAATTACGCTACATAAAGACGGTAAACTTATGGATACGCACAAACTAAAGCTTGGTATCCGTACATTTACATCCGATTATACCGCAGGTGATAAATACCGTACTCGTTGGGAAAAATTTTTGTTTTCGATAAACGGAAGACAAATTTTTATAAAAGGTATAAATTGGCAACCGCTTGATTACCTTTATGCTATTAAACCCCAAGAATACAAATGGGTGCTTACTGCGGTAAGGAACGCGGGCGTGCAGTTTATCCGTGTATGGAGCGGCGGCGGCATGCCCGAAACCGACACGTTTTATGAGTTGTGCGATGAATTGGGTATTATGGTATGGCAGGATCATATGCTTGCTAACACTGCAAATACTCAAAATTTTCCGCAGGAAGTCTTGGAATCGCAAGAGGCATATAATCTTTACAGAATACGCAACCATGCGTCCCTTGTGCTTCATTGCGGAGGCAATGAATTTAATCCGTATTCTTATAACAATGCCGCAAGTATGTTTGTTATAAGCCGTATTATAAAGGATTTGGACCCCTCTCGGATATATCACTACACTACGCGTGATAAAGGCTCGGCACATATTTATCGCGATATGGAGCCTAACTGGTTCAGGCATATATACCGTCATTTACCGTTTCTTGCCGAATCGGGAATACATAGTTTCCCTAATTACAAAACACTTACAAGGGTGATTGATAAATCCGAGTGCGAGGGCATACTTCCCGATCTTTCGACTCCTGCGTTTTATGAAAATTATAAGCAATTAATAAACCATTTTTCGGAATATCAACCCGACCGTATTCCCCGTATGCTTTCACGTACTTCGCAAATAGGCAATATAAAAACCTTTACGCTTGAGCAAATGTGTGAAGCGTCGCAAGTACAGGCGTATGAGTATTATCAGATACTTATCGGCGCCATGCGTGAAAACTATCCGTATTGCGGCGGCATAATTCCGTGGGTGCTTAAACGCCCGTGGCCCACTGTTGCCGTACAGATGATGGATGGTTTCGGACTTCCGACGTATCCGTATTATGCGATGCAGAATACTTATAGGGGAATTACGGTTTGCTTCCTTGAGCAATGGAGCATTTTGGCTCCCGAGGAGACAGTACCGCTAAGGGTTCGTGTGTTCAACGATACCGAACAATCAGCAATCGGGATGAGCATTTTGTTGACCGTTTATACACCTGATTTAAAGGCTGCCGCAGAATACGAATGTGATGTGGATAATGAAAACGGCGAATATATTTTCGGAGAATTTAAGCTTGACAACAGCTTTACCGACAGATGCTTCCTTATATCGGTTGATTTAAGAGATAGAGACGCGCTGATTCACAGAGCTACATACTTCCTGAAGTGTACTGATAAGCTTGCTGACGGCGAATTTCTTTCAAATTACCGCAGAGCCCCGCACGAAAATCTCACCTTTGAAAACGGACCTTGGCTTACCGACAGTATCAGATCAGCAGGCAAGGCAGAGCTTGTGGTAAAGGCGCGTGAAATTGAACTCTATGAGGGCTATCGCCGCTTTGAGCTTGATATTACTAACTGCTCGGAATATCCTGCCTACCCTGTAACGGCAGAGGTTAAAAACACGGAATGCCGCCATTTCGCGGATGATAATTTCTTTATGATAAAGCCTTATGAAACCAAGAAAACAATTCTTACCTGCGACGGTCTTAAGACGCAGAAGAGGGCGGAAATTGAGGTTAAATTCTGGAACGGCGAGGCCGTTAAGGTAACAGTATAAAGGGGAATTTTATGAAATATATGTTTTTGCGCTTTCCTGAGGGCAAGACCAAGGCGTTGACCATGAGTTACGATGACGGCTGTCGGCAGGATAAAAGATTTTCCGAAACTATAACCCCCTACGGTCTTAAATGCACCTTTAATATCAATGCCGGTTATTACGGAGTGAATGAAAGGGATTGGCATTTGACCCGCGATGAAATACAAAAAGCCATAGTAGATAAAGGCCATGAGATAGCAGTACACGGATTTATTCACCGTGCAAACGGTAAGCAGCGCACCATAGAGGGTATTCGCGATGTGCTTGATTGCCGATTAGCGCTTGAGCGTGATTTCGGCGGAATAATCCGAGGTATGGCATATCCCGACAGCGGAATCCGTCAGATGATGAACGGCGCTACCTATGAGAGTGTTAGGAACTACCTTTGCGAACTTGATATCGCATATTCGCGCACATTAGGCGGAGATAACAATAATTTTGATTTACCTGACGATTGGTATGCCTGGATGCCGACTGCGCATCACAATAATCCCAAGCTCTTTGATTGGTTTGATGAATTTCTGACGATCGATGTCGATAACGAATACTGTGCAAGAAGGTATCCGCGTCTTTTCTATATCTGGGGTCACAGCTATGAGTTTGATACTAATAATAATTGGGAACGGTTAGAACGCATTTGCGAAAAGATTTCAGGACACAGCGAAATCTGGTACGCTACAAACGGCGAGATACGCGAGTATGTAAAGGCGTATGATTCGCTTGTATTCAGCGCGTCGGGCACGGTGGTTTATAATCCCACCGTTACCGCAGTTTGGTTTAATGTTGATGGAAAAAGCTACTGCATTGAGGCGGGAGCAACCTTAAATATTTAGTTGCAGGAGAATTTTTATGAATAACGATATCCGTAGAACAGAGCTTTTTTGTAAGAATTGGTTGTTTTGTTTAGGCGATTTTGAAAACGCGCAAAGCGCAGACTTTGATGATTCTGACTGGCAGCCGATTACCTTACCCCATGATTATAGTATTTGCGGCGAATTTTCTTGGCGCAACCCAACCACTGCACGCGGCGGATATCTGACATCGGGTATCGGTTGGTACAGAAAGCATTTTAAAACCGAACCGCATTGGCACGGTAAGAAGGTCGAAATTGAGTTTGAAGGCATATACCGTCACGCGATTATTTGGCTGAACGGAATAAAAATCGGTTACCGTCCAAACGGTTGGGTTGCACAGAGATACGATATAACCGACTGTCTTTATTATGACGGCAGAGAAAATGTAATCGCCGTTCGCGCGGATAATTCAGATCAGCCAGCTTCGCGTTATTATACGGGTGCGGGAATTTACCGTGATGTTTCGGTTATAACAAGGGGCAAAACCTATATAGAAAACGGCGAGCCGTATATTGTGGCAACGCCGCGCGGCGGCTTTGCCGATATTGCTATCCAAACCGAAATCGGCGGAGAGAAAAATGCCGAGTGCCGGCTTGAATTTACGCTTTTTAATGCAGACGGAGAGGCAGTAGCTACCGGCAGTGATGTTGCGGATCAAGCTTTTAAAAGCAACTTTTCGCTTGGTTTAAGCTCTCCTATACTTTGGTCGATTGAAAATCCTTATTTATATACCCTTAAAACAACCCTTTTCAGCGGTGATACCGCTTGTGACGAGGTGTATACCCGAATAGGAATCCGCTCAATAGAGTTTTATGCCGATAAAGGCTTTTTTCTCAACGGAAAACGCGTTCAGGTGCAAGGAGTGTGTCTGCATCACGATAACGGCTGCTTAGGCGCCGCGGCTTTTAAGGACGCCGACCGCCGCAGAATTTCAATTATGAAAGAAATGGGCGCTAACGCAATAAGACTTTCGCACAATCCGTTTGCTAAAAGCTTTCTTGATTTGTGCGATGAAATGGGAATGCTTGTTATGGCGGAGGCGTTTGATGAATGGCGTATGCCTAAATGTATTCCCGCGTTAAAGCATACTGATATGAACTTAAAGCTAATAGTACATAACTACTATACGGACTTTGACAGGTGGCACGAAACAGATTTATCGGAATTTATAATCCGTGAAAGAAACCACCCAAGTATATTTATGTGGAGCATTGGCAACGAAATCGCCGAACAGCGCCACAATGTTGCAGAGGGCATTGAAACCGCCAAAATGCTTAAAGCTATCGTGAAGCGGTATGATTCAACCCGTCCTGTTACCGCGGCTTGCTGTCTCGGAAACGCAGGTACACGCGACTCAGGCTTTTTAGATGTTTTAGATGTTGCTGGATATAATTATGAGGATAATAAGTATGAGGAGCATAAAAAGCTCTATCCCGATACCAAGGTTATAGGCAGCGAAACCACAAGCCTTACCTGGTTCCGCAAGCGCGGATGGTACGATCCCGAGCTTTTTGGATACATAAACGATGAATATCGCCGTAATATCCGAGATAACGGAGGCGAGATTATAGAAAATGCAGATATCGAGGATAATGTTACCCGCCGTCTGCTTATAGGCGAGCATTCCATGCAGCGTCATCTTAATAATCCGCATGTGGCGGGTATGTTTATTTGGACGGGTATGGATTATATCGGTGAGCCGACGCCTTATACATGGCCGTCAAGAAGCTCATATTTCGGTGTTACAGATACCTGCGGATTCCCTAAGGACGCATTCTATTATTATCAGTCCAAGTGGTCAGAAAAAGCGGTGTTGCATTGCGTAACCCATTGGAATTGGGAAGGGTACGAAGGCAAGAAAATAAATATAATTGCTTTTTCAAATTGCGAAAGTGCCGAGATTTTTTTAAACGGAAAATCGTTTGGTGTATGCAAATATGATTTGAATTATGCCGATCACCTTCATTGGGAAGTGCCATATGAAGCGGGAACATTAAGTGTTGTAGGCTATAAAAACGGGGAAGCTGTTGCTGAAACAATAATTAAAACTGCCGATAGACCGTACGCGGTGCGGCTTGGCGCAGACAGGTACGAGCTTTCGGGCGACGGTCGAAGCCTTGCCTTTATCACAGCCGATATTGTAGATAAAAACGGAAATATTGTACCAAACGCTGATAACAGCATTACTTTTTCGGCTGAAAACGGTATTACACTGTGCGGTGTGGACAACGGCGACCCTGAATATGTCGGTTCGCTTAAAAGTGATACAATACCCGCGCTTGCGGGCAAATGTCTGGCAGTTGTGCGCGCAAGCGGTAAAACAGGCTGCTTTACAGTACGGGCACAGGCAAAGGGGCTTTGCGGCGGCAGCTTGATACTTACTACACGTTAACACTATTCAAGGAGTTGATTTGTAATGAAGATGAAAAACAGTAAATTGCTTGTACTGTTATTTTCATTTGTATTTTTAATATCAACAGCCGCCGGAAATTCCGTCGCTTCCGCAACAAATGATACACAGGTATCAGAGCCTGACATAAAAGTAACATCTGATGACAGCTATCAGTCTTTTTTAAATGCGAAGCAGATGCAAAAATATCGGGGCGGCAATATTACCGTTGCCGCCGCGACCGGCAGTTTCAGTGCAGATAGCGGCGTGATTATAAAGGATTATTCTGGGAAACAAAGCGTTGCGGTATGGGATTCTCAGCAGGGAAGCGCGGTATTTGAAATTGAGGCGCCGCAAGCAGGCTTATATCAAATAGGTTTTGAATACAATGCGCTTGACAGCAGCGAAAACGATATTGATTTTTCACTTTTCATAAACGGCAAAATACCCTTTGCCGAGGCAGAGGAATTATCCGTTGAGCGAATCTGGAAAAATGAAACCGAAGTAAAAACTCTTACTACGGGCGACCAGATAAGTCCCGTTCAGGTACAGGCGGATACTTGGTATTTTACATGGCTTTACGATTTAAACGGCGTTTATAACGAGCCGCTTACCTTTTTGCTTGATGAGGGAGTTAATACAGTCACTGTAGCTCTTAATTCGGGCACCCTTGCGATTTCTGAAATTCGCGTAGGAGCGGTAGATGACGCGCCCGACTACGCCGAATACAGGAAAGCGAATCAAGGCGAGATTTACGGGGGCAAACCCGTAATAATCTATGGAAAAGACGCGCTTTATAAAACAGGTAAGGAATTGCTTCCCGTTTCCGACAGTACAGACCCGAGCCTTTACCCGTCAAGTGCGTTTAATCAGCAGATAAATTATATAGGCGGCTCAAGCTGGCAGATGGCAGGCTCTAAACTTATATGGAAATTTGAAGCGCCCGCTGACGGTTATTATGCATTAGGCTTTAAATACAATCAATCGTATCTGCCTAATACAAGCTCTATTCGTTCGCTTGAAATTGACGGTAAAACGCCTTATAAGGAATTATCCGCGATTGCGTTCGATTACGGTCTTACATGGCAGACCATGACATTTGCCGAAGGTGATACACCTTATTTGGTATATCTTAAAAAAGGCAGACACACACTTTCTATGACGGCGAGGCTCGGCGATTATGCTAAAATAACGCGCAAGCTTGAAGAGGTTGCGGCAGATCTTGGCAGTCTTTACCGTGAAATTATTATGATAACCGGTACATATCCCGACAAAAACCGTGATTACCGTCTGGCCGATCAGATACCTAATCTTATGGAAAGAATAGAGGACTATCGGAAACGTTTGCTTGAATGCAGGGATGAAATATACGCTGTTGCGGGTAAAGACGGCGGCTCAAACGCTGTTATCCTTGAAAATATGGCAGAGGATTTGCGCCTTATGCTTGAATCTCCATTTACAATTCAGGATTACATAAACAATTATTTCAGTAATTACTGCTCTGTGGGCGCCTATGTCTACGATATGCGAAAGATGCCCTTGGGGCTCGGCAGTATAATCCTTTATAACCCGCAGGATAGTTTAAAGGATTTTTCTGCCGGATTCTTCCAAAAGGCGATTTTTTCGGCACAAAGATTTTTAGTATCTTTCTTTAAGGATTATACCTCGATTTACGAATCAGGGGAGGACGGAAAACAGATAACCGTATGGGTCAACTGCGGACGAGATCAGGCACAGGTGATAAATGAGCTTATACGCAGTGATTTCACTTCCAAAAGCGGAATAAGCGTAAATTTAAGGATATCCACCACAAGCGTGGTACAGGGTGAGCTTGCCGGCATAGCGCCCGATGTGGCGCTTACCCAGGCGAGGTCCACTCCTGTAAGTCTTGCACTGCGCGGCGCGCTGTATAATTTACAGTCATTTGATGATTTCGATAAGGTAATAACCCGTTTTATGACGAACGCTACCCTGCCGTATCAGTACAAGGGCGGCACGTACGGTCTTCCGGATACGCAAACATTTCAGGTTATGTTCTGCCGCGATGATGTTTTATCAGAACTCGGCGTGCAACCGCCTGATACATGGGATGAACTGCTTGATGTAGCGTCGGCTGTAATGCGTAACAATATGATGATAGGTCTGCCTTATACTCAGGTTACCGATTCCGGTATGATTAATATGGGAATAGGCTCGTTAAATCTTTACCCCACGCTTTTAGCACAAAGGGGAGTTACGCTTTATAACGATGACCTTACCGCAACCAATCTTTCTACGGCAGAAGCTCAGAATGCGTTTAATCTGTTTGTTAGCTTTTACAGGGATTACCGTTTTCCTATAAGCTATGATTTCTTCAATCGCTTTAGAACGGGTGAAATGCCGCTTGCTATAGGTAGTTATACCTTGGTTTCACAGCTTTCTGCAGCGGCGCCTGAAATACAGGGGCTTTGGAGTATGCATCCGGTTCCGGGCACACAAAACGGCGACGGCACAATAAACCGTACAATTGCCGATTCGGGTACAGCATGCATAATAATGGGCAGTACCGAAAGTCCGAAAGAAGCATGGGAATTTCTTAAATGGTGGACCTCTGATAAAGTGCAGTCGTCCTACGCTTCAAGAATAGAATCGGTTTTGGGCGTTGCCGGCAGATATGCCACAGCAAATGTCAACGCGCTTATGTCGCTTTCGTGGAAAAAGGATGTTGCCGCCACTATATCCGAACAATGGAAATATGTGGTTCCCGTGGCGGAGGTGCCGGGAGGCTATTTTACACAAAGAGCTATAGATAACGCTTTTTGGCTGGCATATAACGAAAACGAGGTTCCAAATGATGTCCTTTCTAAATGGACATATATGGCAAATCAGGAAATTACACACAAGTATTCCGAATATGAAGAATAAACGAAAGGAGCAGGGCTATGAAAACAGAAAAAGCTGCAAAGCTTAAAAATAAAAACGCAGTTAAGGAAAATATGGCTCCGGTAATGGTACTTTTGCTTCCATTTACGATTTTATTCTTTATCTTTACAATACTTCCCATATTATCGTCGGTGGTTTTAAGCTTTACTTCCTATGATATGGTAAATGTTCCGAAATTTATGGGCCTTACAAACTATATACGTATGTTTTTATACGATCAGGTTTTTTCCATTGCGGTAAGAAACACTATGCTTTTTGCCTTTATAACAGGTCCTGTAAGCTATATTCTTTGCTTTGTTTTAGCGTGGTTTATCAATGAGCTTAGTCCCATAATGCGAAGCATAGTTTCCTTTATTTTCTATTCACCCGCTTTGGTAGGTAATATCTATTTTGTATGGCTTTATATTTTCAGCGGCGATTCCTACGGTCTGCTTAATTCCTTTCTTCTGCAAAACGGTTTTATCACCCAGCCGATACAATGGCTTAAAAGCGCAACCTATGCGGTACCAATTGTAATCATCGTTCAGCTTTGGGCAAGTTTGGGAGTTTCGTTTCTCGCCAATATAGCGGGTCTTCAGGGCGTTAATAAGGATCTTTATGAGGCGGGCGCTATTGACGGCATACGCAACCGTTGGCAGGAAGCGTGGTATATTACGCTTCCGTCAATGAAGGATATACTTTTTTTCAGCGCGATTATGCAGATACAGTCGGCGTTTTCTGTAAGCGGCGTAGCAGTAGCGCTTACAGGCTCGCCAAGCCCAAATTATATTACCGAAACTATTGTAACGCATCTTACCGATTACGGTACGCTTCGGTATGAGATGGGTTACGCGTCGGCTATGTCGGTGTTCCTGTTTCTTCTTATGGCAATTTTCAGAATTGTTGTCGGGCGTCTTATAGGATCACTCGGAAAATCTTAGGAGGTCGGATTTAATGCAAATTTCATTGCGTGACAAAAGCCAGGTCAGGCGTTATACACGTTCAAAATTCGGCAATTTTGTAATTTTCTTTTGTTTGGTTCTTGCAGGCATTTTTATGCTGCTTCCTATGATTTATACCATTATTTCGTCCTTTAAGCCTTTAGAGGAAATTCTTGTATATCCACCTAAATTTTTTGTAAAAAGACCCACGCTTATAAATTATCTTTCGCTGCCTTCGCTGCTTTCAAATCTTATGGTGCCGTTTTCACGCTATCTTTTTAACAGCGTGTTTGTGGCGGTTTGCGCAACATTTCTTCACGTTATAGCGGCTTCGGGCGCGGCTTATGTTTTTACGGTGTATAAGCGCTTTAAAATCATTACGCTTACTTTTATTATAGTTCAGTTTTCTTTGCTTTTTAACGCTTATACGCTGGCTGTTCCGCAGTATTTTATATTTGCTAAGCTAAATATGCTTAACACGTATTTTGTATATATACTGCCAGCTATTCCATCAGCGTTGGGTGTATTCCTTATGAAGCAGTTTATGGAGGGAAGCATTCCCCACTCTGTTATAGAGGCGGCAAAAATCGACGGTGCGGGTACTATCAGAATTTTCGGCGTAATAATTATGCCTATGGTAAAACCCGCTTGGATGACGCTTGTTTTGCTTACCTTCAGTTCCACTTGGTCAATGTCATCTTCAAATATGGTTTTCAGCGAGCAGATAAAGCTGTTGCCTAATATTATGTCGCAGATTGCATCCGGCGGTCTTGCCCGTATGGGAGCTTCAATGGCATCAAGCGTGCTTATGATGCTGCCGCCAATGATTATTTATCTTTTTTCGCAAAACAACATAATCGAAACTATGAGCAATGCGGGTATGAAGGATTAAGGTGGAAAAAATGCGCAGAACAAAACGTTGTATAATTATTTTATTTTTAAGCGTTCTTAGTGCCTCTCTGCTTTCTACTAATGCTGCGGCGCTCAGTAAGGATAATATTCCGTATGACAGCTATCAGTATTGGACATATCAAAACGGCGGATATGCTGTTATGCCCCAGCCCGATTGCTATGTTCCGGAGTTTTCCCTAAGCGGCAATGAGCTTATATCCGAGCCCTTTATTGAGCCTACGGCAATAGCGGGGGATAAGGAACTGTATATTCTTGACAGCGGCGCTTCAAAAGTTGTGGTTTTGGATAGGGAATATAAGCTTTCCCGTGTGATTGCGGATATCAGCTACATGGGCGAGCCGTTAAAGTTTGACGGCGCCCGCGGTATATATGTAGATAGCAACAGTAATCTTTATATATGCGATACACAGCATGAAAGAATAATTATATTAAACAGTACAGGCGAGGTTACACGGCTTATCGGCAGACCTGTTTCCGATATAATACCTGAAACCCTAAAATTTAACCCTATAAGTGTTACTGTGGATTCACGCGGCAATCTGTTGGTGCTTTCCGAAGGCTGTTACTACGGCGCTATGGTGTTTGACAATGAGTATAACTTCACAAATTTCTTTGGCTCCAACATAGTTTCTGCCACGGTGTTTGATTTTATTAAGGAGCTTATAACCGACGTTTTCACGACTGACGCCAAGCGGCAGGCGTCGCTGCAGGCATTGCCCTTTACATTTTCCGATTTATGCTACGACAACGGCTTTTTGTATACCGTTTCAGATATCACACAAAACGGAAAAGGTCAGCTTCGTAAGCTTACCTTTGACGGCACCAACATTTACGGCGGCGCGGGCAAATCGGACAGCATACGCTTTGGCGTAAAGGGAGGAGGCACAAAGCTTGCAAACAATAGCTATATCGACAGCAATCTTATTTCGGTAGCGCTTGATTCTTATGGAAATGTGTATGCGCTTGACAGCGGATATGAAAAGGTATATGTATACAATCAACAGTGCGATCTGCTTACCGTTTTCGGCGGCGGTATGGGCTCAGGCAATCAGGTGGGGACTTTCAGCGATTCCTGTGATATAACCTTTTTCGGAGAGGATTGCATAGTTCTTGATAAAACCCAAAAAACCTTTACCGTCTTTACAGTTACCGATTACGGCAAGAATTTGTTTAGGGCGAACAGCGCTTTGCTTGCGGGTGATTATCAGGACGCAAAGCAGTATTGGGAAAAGGTAAATCTTGAAGACCCTTATAATCAAAAGGCATATACCGGCATTGCCCGCGCGCTTATTGAAACCGAGGATTATAATACAGCTATGGAAATTGCCCGCAAGGGTGACGATGGCTATTCCTATCAGCTTGCCTTTTATCAGGTAAGACAGCGGTTTATAAATAATCACTTTTTATGGATTTTTATAATTGCGGTAGCGGCGCTTATTGCCCTTATTTGGTTAGCCTTTTACACCAAGAGGAACAGCGATAAGGCGCTTATTAAAAATGTTAAGCTGCGCAACTTTACGCATATTATAATCCACCCCGTAAATGCGTTTGGCAATATACGCAACGGGGCGGGTTCACTGCTGGTTGCAAGTGTTATGCTGCTTATGCTTTACGTATCACAGGTTCTGGCAATTACCTCCTGCGGCTTCATGCATCGGACATATGACCGCAGTAACTATAACTCCTTTTTAACCTTTCTCGGCACCACGGGTGTGGCGATTCTGTTTATAACGCTTAATTACCTTGTATCCACCCTTATGCAGGGAAGAGGCCGCTTTAAGGATGTTTACATAGCGGTAGGCTATTCTATAACACCGCTGGTACTTTATAATTTCCTTTATCTTGTTCTCTCTCAGGTTCTGGTTTATGATGAAGCCTCAATATTCTTTGTTTTTGAAACAATAGCTTGGGTGTGGACGATTTTCCTTATAATAATAGGACTTACGATAATACACGATTACGAATTCGGCAGTCTTGTAAAAAGCGTTGCAATAACCTTAATCGGTATGGTTATAGCGGTATTTCTGGGACTTCTGGTACTAACACTGTTTCAGAATCTATACAACTTTTTCAGAGACTTGATAAAAGAGTTTTTACTGCATCAAAGCCTTAAATAGGTTTTGTCTGACTAATAATTTTTACCATGGGTGGTGAAAAGCTTGAATAGAATATTTAAACCGTTTTCCCTTTTGGCGTTGGTGCTGAGCTTTGCATTTTGCTTTGCAGGCTGCGGAAAAACCACATCTGCAGTCTTTGATGAATCATCATTCCGTTTCAAGGTGCAGGGCGAGGAATTGGAATCGGAGGTTATGGCGGAAAACGGTGAATTCTCATTGTATTGGGACGCCGAGCGCGCCGCTGTTATGTTGCTTGAAAACGGCAAGCCGATTATTGGCAGTATCCCGGAAGATGAATATATGAATCCTCAGCTTTCGGACAGAATACTGAAAAACCTAACCTCTCACGTAATTATAGAATATATCGATAACGACACAAAGAATCTTGAAAAAATGGATTCATATTCCGAATGTCTGGAAAATGGCAGAATTTTAGGCGAAAAAACCGAAAAGGGATTTCGTATAAGCTATTGTTTTGATAAAGTGAACATTATAATTCCCGTGGATTATGAACTGCATAACGGCTACATAGAGGCATCGGTTTCAACCAAAAGCATCAAGGAAAACAAAACCAAGCTTTACAGCATTTCGCTTATGACAAGTTTGGTAAGCTGTAAAAACAGCGCTGAGAACTACATCTTTTTGCCCGACGGCTCAGGGGCGTTATATTCCTGTTCTGATACGCTATCGGAGCAAAGCTACTGGATACCGATGTACGGCGGCGATCCCTCTTCACTTGATCTTGTTAAGTACCGCAATACCGCCGCGGCGAGATTACCTGTTTTCGGTGTTAAGAACAACGATAAGGCAATATGCGCTATTATAACGGGCGGTAGTGAATGCGCCCGGATTAACGCCACTACTTCGGCGGGTTCAGGCTATTCAAACGCTTATGCCACCTTTGTTCTGCGCGGGTATACCGAAGTTTCAATATCAGGTATCTGGGGCAGAGCGGTTGTGGTTCCAACCTACAGCGACAAAATGACTGTAAATCAGACGCTTTCGGTGAGGTATTACCCATTGAGCGGCGAAAAATCAGCATATATGCAGATGGCAGATTGCTACCGCAATTACCTTATCTCAAAGTATGGTTTAGAAAAAACCGATTCGGATAAACAGCTTTATCTCAATCTTACAATGGCGGCAACACTCAAAAAGTTTTATTTCGGTATTCCCGCGGAAAAGGTTACCGCTCTTACCACCTGTAATCAAACTCAAAATATTTTAGAGGATATCGGTGACATAAAAACCGCGGTGCGTCTTGACGGTATTCAGAAGGGCGGTATTGAAATAGGTAAGTTTGCTGGCAATTTTAAATTAGAGCAATTGGTTGCCAAGCAAAACGAGCTTGATACTCTGCTTAAATACGCAAAGGAAAAGAATGTGGCAGTTTATCCTAATTTTGATATCGTGCGTTTCCGCAAAGGGGTCAGCGGCTATAAAATGGCGGCATACTCGGCAAGCACAAGCAAATCTTTACAGTATTTTTATAATATTGCAAAGGGTGCGGAGGACCCATCCTCATATATATATTATCTAATAAATCCTCTGCTTCATATAACGGCAGCTCAAAGGGTAATCGCCGCCGTTTAGGAAAACGGCTTTGAGGGAGTTTCCTTTGGTACGCTTTCCAATATCTGCTACGGTGATTACCGTCAGCGTTCAACCTATGTAGCTCGCGGCTTTGCAAACCGTGTAAACAGTATTTTAAAGGACGCAGGGAAAAACCTCTCGGTTATGGGCGAGGCGGCGAACGATTATGCCGCGGTTATGTGCGATGATATTATATCCTCACCCACCTCTACGAGCCGTTACAACGGCGAAAGCAGGGGAATACCGTTTTATCAGCTGGTGTTTAAAGGCTATGTTCCGCTTTCGGGTGAAGCGGTAAATTTAAGTAACCTGCCCGCTCGTGAGCTGTTGTATAACGCGTCTTTAGGTATAGGCTCGCTTTATTCGGTTACTGATGATGATACTACCGCCTTTAATTTATCGTTTTTCAGTCAGCTTTCCGGCGGTTCTTATTGGCAGCAAAACAATGAGATAAAGTCGGCGGTTGCTGATAATACCGATGCCTTTAAGGCGGCGCAGAATGAAAGTATAGAGGATTATGTTTTCCTTGCTGATAATATTACAAAAACCACCTTCAGCAACGGAAAATCAATTATAGCTAACTTTAATTCCGAAGATTATATTTACGGTGATAAGGTAGTTAAGTCGGGCGGATACATCGTTACGAAAGGGGGATGATGGAATGAAAAATAAAAATCCCGCAGCGGTTAAAAAGAGAAAATTCAAATCGATAGAAAGCCTTAAGGCAACCTACGGCAGAAGATTTGTGCTTATGTGGGAAATTGGTTTTGTGCTTTTCTTTCTTTTGCCCCTTGTGCAATCGGTATGGTTTGCATTTTCAAACGCCGACCCTGTGGATAAGTACGATAGTCTTATACCCTTTATAAGGGAAAAGTTTGCGGGGCTCACTCATTTTAAATTTTTGCTTTTTGAGCAAGCTGATTTTGTCGATAATTTTGTTGATTCCATTTCAATGTATCTTTATTCGCTGCCTTTGATAATAGTGGTAAGCTTTATAATCGCGGTATTTTTAAACGATAATTTTCGCGGCAGACTCTTTTTCCGCGCGGTGTATTTTCTGCCCGTAATTATAGCGTCGGGCGCTGTTATGAGCATCATATCAAATGTATCCTCGGTAAACAGTATGATAGGAGGTGCCTCTGCTACGGCAACGGTTGTTGAATATAAATCGGTGGATTTTGTAAATATGCTCAACAATATGGGTATAGATAATGAAATCACAAGCTTTGTAGAACAGGCAATATCCGCAATATTCAATCTTCTGTGGTCATCGGGTGTGCAGATAATTTTGTTTTTGGCGGGGCTTCAATCAATCCCTACCTCGCTTATCGAGGTTTCCCGTATAGAGGGCGCAACCGCTTGGGAACGGCTGTGGTACATAACAGTACCTATGATGAAAGACATAATTTCGCTCAACCTTGTATACACCTCTATCGCGCTGTTAACATCAATCAGCAATCCTCTTATGACACAGATGTACGATGTCATAAATCAGGGTAAATACAATGTCGGTTCGGCAATGGTATGGCTCTATTGCCCCATAATTATGGCCATAGTGCTTGTTCTGCTGATGCTTATGATGCGTATTGAAAAGCGGGGTGATGCACGATGAAAACGCCTAAGCTTTCTAAAGAAAAGCTTGCATCTGAAATAGAGTATTATAAAAGCGATCTCGGGCGCAAAAAGCTTGCCGAAAAATTTTCAGGCTTTGTATACTCTTTGTTTAGATACCTATTGCTTATAGGCATAGCATATATAGTGCTTTTTCCGTTACTTTATATGGCGGCGCTGGCATTCAGACCATCTGAACAGCTTACAGACCCCACTGTTGTGTGGCTTTCAAAAAGCTACACGCTTGAAAATATTTTCAAGGCGACCGAAGTGCTTGAATACTTTAAATCCCTTTGGTTTACGCTGCGCGTTGCAGTATTAAGCGCAATTGTTCAGGTCTTTTCCTCTTCTATCTGTGCGTACGGTCTTGCGAGATTTAAATTCAAGGAAAAGAATTTACTCTTCGGTCTTGTTATTTTTACGATAATCGTACCCCAACAGGCAATACTTATCCCGATTTATTCAAATTTTGTAAACTTTGATCCTTTAGGCCTTTTGGGACTTTTTGGGTTAGAGCCAATCAACCTTATAAATTCGGGATGGTCATTCTACTTGCCCGCAATATTCGCGGTTGGTATAAATTCCGGTCTTATGATATTCATATACAAGCAGTTTTTCCAAAGCTTCCCCGCAGAGCTTGAAGAAGCCGCGTGGATAGACGGTGCGGGACCTTTAAAAACCTTTTTGCGTATAGTGCTTCCCTCGTCGGGTGTGGCAACGCTTGTTGTGTCGCTGTTCTCGCTTGTATGGTATTGGAACGATTATATGCTGTCCTCTCTGCTGTTCGAGGATGTACAACCGTTATCTGTGCGCCTTGTTCAGCTTGAAACGCAGATAACCCAGTTATCGTCAACAAGCAATATAGAGCTTGTTCGCAATTATCTTATGGCGGGATGTCTGCTTTATATACTGCCTATACTTATTTTCTACCTTTGCGTACAGAAGCGCTTTGTAGAAAGTATGGAACGTGTTGGAATAGTCGGTTAAACGGCTTACAAAATAAAATAAAAAAGGAGAAAACATCTATGAAAATCAAAAATGCTCTGGCACTTCTAATGGTATTGTCCATCTGCTTGTGTGCCGCAGGCTGCACAAAGCAAACCCTTATTGAGTCATACTATAGCGATACTCCTGTGGAGATGGAAATTGAAAACACGGATAATAATAGTAATGACAATTCTTCAGATAATAAAACATCGAGCGCTGCGAGCGGCGGTTCTTCAACCGCAACCTCCACTCCTATAAGCTCCGAGGGTAAAAAGGCGCAGGGCGTTTATCCCGACCTTTCAGGCAAAACGGTTGTACGTCTGCTTTGGGAAAAGGTATCCACCGCAGATAAGGCAATATACGATAACTTCACCAAAGTAACAGGCGCCAAGGTAAAGACCACCGTTACCACATATAAGAATTATTTTACCAAGCTTTCGGCTATGGTAGCCGCAGGCACACGGGTGGACTCGGCATATATGCACCAGGAGCATTTCCCGCTGATGATTACCAAGGACTTGCTTATGCCTATAACAAAGTATGTTGATAAAAATGACGAGCTACTCGATTTTGAATTTATGAATAAGTTCAAGTGGGACGGCGAATATTACGGCATTCAGCTTAAGGGCACCAATCAAAATCATATGGTAGTATTTTTTAATGAGGATATGTTCGCGGAAAAAGGGGTAAAAACTCCGCTTCAATATTATAACGAGGGCAATTGGAACTGGAATACCTTCTTAGAGCTTTGCAAAAAAATGGTTGAAAAGGATAATAAGGGAGATATTAAGGTTTACGGCTGTTGTGTAAACGATGTATCGTCTTTTGCAAGTTCAACCGGTAAGAATATAATCGATTATGACGGCAAACAGCTTGTCAACAATATCCTTGATCCCGATATTATCTACGCATGGAAGTTTATTCGCGATATTGCCTGGGGCGATAACGGATACGCTATAAAGGACGCCGGAGTTCTTACCGATTATTTAACCAACGGTAAATCGGCAATGGCAATCAACGGCGCATTTGCAGTAAACCGCGCTACCACAGCAGACAGCAATTCACAGCTTTATAAAATGAAGGATAAGTGGGATTGGGTACCGTTCCCCACTTATGTTGATCAGTCGGGAGCTGTTCGCGAGCACTATCAGCCTACGCTCTTCTGCCAGTGGAATGTGCCTAAAACCGCAAAGGAGCCTGAAGCCGGCTACTGGCTTAACCGCTTCTATCTTGATCCTTATAAGTATGAGGGTTCAAGCTTCAGCGAAAGCACTATACGCACCGACGCTGATAAAAAACGTCTTGAGAAAATGTACGCTATGAAATCCAGCGCCGACTTTATCGGAGGTGTAACGGGCGCGCAGGAATCCTATGATTTAATTTGGGATTTACAGAATAAGTCTGCGGGCGATGTTGATTCGGTTGCAAATTCCTGGAAATCAAGGCTTGATAACGCAATCAAATCCTGCCTTAAGGGCTGATTACTATAAAAATACTTGAAATGAGGATGAAATTATGAAAACACAGAGCAAACGCTGGTTTTCATCACTGTTTGCCACAGTTGTCCTTGTCACTGCAATCGGGTTTAATACCGCAATAGGCGCTAACATTAACTCGAAAACAGCGGTAAATAACAGTTTGGAAGGAAGCACCGTCGATAGTGGAAATAATTTGCTGAAAACGGCGGCACAAAGCACTTTGAACCGCAACGCAAAAAGCGGATTTGAGTATAACGGAGTAACCTATAAAAACCGTTATGAAAGAACCCTTGCAGAGGATGGCTTTATCTACGGCGTCGTTCAGCCTTGGAGCGGAAGGGCTCCGGGGCAGAGCGGCAGCAACGGCGGCGATTTCGGTGATAATATTTTTCTCGGCACAAAATGCTCCTTCGACGTCGAGGTAATGCGTGAAACCCTAACCAACTGTAAGGCAATGGGACTTAACTGTGTTAAAACCTGGCTTACCAAGGGCGGCGGCGGTTTCGAATTTGACAAATACGGCAACACCGTTATTCGGCAAAAGGTTTTAGATAACCTTGAAACATATCTGCAGATCGCTAAAGAGCTTGATATCGGTATATGCGTCACAATTTTTCCGCATATCGACTTTTCCGTACATAACTATGGCAAGGATAATTACGATATTGCAACCCAGCATGCCTTTGACCCCGAAAAACGGAAGGGCACGATGGATAATATTGTAAAGCCTGTTTGCGAGGTTATAAAAAAGTATGAGGACACCGTTACCATGGTTGAGGTGTACTGCGAGCCGGAGGGCGACGTTTACGATGAAGCGGACAAAAGCACCAAGGCATACGGTACCACCTGGGACAATATGATTGACTTTATTGTTGAATGCAAGGATACAATACACTCTGTAATGCCAAATATGCCCGTCACGACAGCGTCGGGCGGCGGCGACTGGGATAAACTTAGGGACGGTACCTTTAATAAAATGGAGCTTGATATCATCGGCAATGATGTTTACAATGACGATGGCAACGTAGCCGATCTTTCGGAATTAAAGCTAAACGCTCCCTGCATTTTAGGCGAAAGCGGCGCCGGAACCAAGAATAACTGGTCGGATGAATTCCAGATTAAGGTTGTGCGCGCGTTCTATGAAAACGCTAAAGCGGGCGGATATGTAGGCGCCTTTGCCTGGCATTACGGTTACAAGGCGGATAATCTTGAAGCGCTTACCTTTGTGAATCCGCAGGGCGAGCTTCGCCCGGTCGCGTCGGCAATTCATTTTATGACGCTTGACAACAGGTATGAAAGAACGGGAGAAACCCCTCTGATTGATAAACCCGTATTTTTAGGCGGCACCGATTTCAGGAAAATACGTTTCTATGGCGCACGTACTGCAGACAGATATGAAATTTACCGTTCTGACGACGGCAGGAATTGGAAGCTGTTTAACACATGGGACGCCTACGAAATAGATAACGGTTATTATATCTGCAGCTTTGAGGATACCACGGGGGAGGTTGGCAAGACCTATTATTACAAGGTAAAAGCCATATCCGATATGGATGAAACCTCGGTTTACAGCGATTCGTCACACGGCTTCTTTGTAACCGAAATCACCTGCGCACCTGAGGATAATATTATTAAAAACCACGACTTCTCCGATTCCTTTAACGGATGGGACTTCTGGAACAACGGAGGTTCTCAGTTCAGTGTGGAAACCGTAACCGACAAATACTTTGGCAACACTCCCAAAACAGTTGCTAAAATCACGGGCAGCGGCAACTATGACGCACTTATCCAAAAAGGCGTAAAACTTAAGAATAAAACAAAATACACCTTTACATTTACTGCCAAGGGTATAGATACACCCAACCTTGACGGCGGCTGTACCGTAAAGGTTGAGTGCTACGACGCGAAGGGCAGCACCAATTTGCTTGGTTCGCAGATAGATATAGATAAAAGCGGTGAGTGGTACACCTTCTCTATTACCTTTAAAACGGGCGACTATAATGTTGACGGCGGCTCTACGGTATATTTTGGCGAGCATTTCGGTGAATTTTATATTACGGATTTATATCTGTTTGAAACACCGCTGCCACCCACAAAATAAGATTTTTTAGGAGGATATAGATTATGAAAAAACCATTGCGTGAAATTTTTTCAATCATTTTAACAGTTGCACTTTTGGCAGTATTAACAATATCCCCTGCAAGCACCGGCGTATCCGCGGAGGCTACAACCGCATATCAAGAGCCTTATGTTGTAACTACTAACCCGGGTGAAGTTACATGGGATGTAGGCTCTGCAAATTTCATTCAGAATGCAGGCCTTGAATACGGTAATGTCAATGATGAAGAACAGTCGGCTTTAGGCTCGCAGTTCTTAAATGCCGATGGTTTTTACAAATGGAATAGCAGTTTAAATGCAAATGTATTGAGAACTGCCAATTCGCAACCCATAACTGATTATTACTGTTTAACTGACGAGGATAAGCATACAGGCAACAGAAGCCTTAAGGCTAACCACGCATCCGGTACAGATGACTGGGTTGGTTTCAGTATTTATGTAGGTATTAATAATGACCGTACAGACCGTTTGCATGATAATACTAATTATATGCTTACTTTCTGGGCAAAGACTGCTAAAGCCACACCCGATTGGGCTACTGACGGTCATTATCAGTTGCTTTATAATCCAAAAAACGATACATCCACCCATTCAGGCGACCAAAAAGACACTTGGGATTGGAAGGTTTATGCTTCTAAGGACGATACAACAGACGGAACGAATGATAAGTATGCGGGGAAATATACTTCTGACGATTTAAATGTATGGAAACAATATTCCATTGTTTTTAATACAGGTAATAATGCATCACTGATTAAATTAAGATTGAACGGTCTGCGTGGCACGATTTATTATGATGACTTTGCGCTTTATGAGTTGAAACCGCATGTTGTAGACAATAATTATGGATTTATCCATTACTCTTCAAGCGCAAGCAACGCAGCATCAAATTTAATTACTGATAATGCGGGTATTGAAGCCGGCGCTACAGGCTGGCTTGCTGACCTCAGTGAAACAAGCTCTAAATATGAAACGTACAGTAAATATTATTCAATTACAACCGAGGAAAAGCACAGCGGTGAAAAGTCACTTAAATATTCTGCAGCTTCAGACCATTGGAACGGTCTTGGCTTCTGGGTAAACAATCTTACATCCTATACCAATTATTTAATAAGCTTCTGGGCTAAAGGCGGCGGAAGTAAAAGTGTTTTTAAATTTTCATCTAATGCGGATTATAAAACTATAAAGGATTTTTCAGGTGCAACTGCCACATCCGCAGAATTTGCAATTGATTCAAACGAATGGAAGCAATATACATACTTAGTTAATACCGCCAACGCTACGGGACTTCAGTTTTGGATTATGGGTTCTGCCTCTACACAAGCGGTTTACTTTGATGATTTCACGCTTATTCCTGTTTCAGGTGCTATTTCATATGTAGCAGAAAACCATAATACTCTGGAAACGGTTTCCTCAACATCGGCGCAAACCAATTTTAAATACAGCACATTTGACGACGCTCCCGAAAATTCTAATCAATACAACGGTTATCTTTGGAATTTAAGAGAGGATCAAGGCAAACCGTGCAGAAATTATTATTCTATAAGCACTGAAGAGGCGCACAGCGGCACAAAGTCATTCAAATTTACTTGGGATGGCAGCGGCGAAGGCAACGGAAGAGATTTCTATGTTGGCTCTGATTCATTGGAAAAGGGAACAGAATACATTCTGAGCTTTTGGGTTAAAGGCGTTCGCGGCACAACCGATAACAATTGGAAGATAGTCGTTTCCGACGCAGAATCAAATGCCGCCAAGGACTTTTCGGGTGAAACTGCTGCTTCGGCACAGTACCGATTTGTAAATACAGACGGCTGGCATCAGTACAGCTACCGTATAAAGACAGGAAACTATAACGGAAATATTTCTGTTACTGTTATACTCTTAGGCCGGGCTAACACAACGCTCTATTTTGATGATTTTTCAATTGTTAAAGCCGACACAGTAACCTACACTAACCCCACAACACCCGTTAAGGCTAAAATGTCCTCAGGCAGAGTGGAAATTGAAAAGCAGGATAATATCCTTTATTACGGTGTTGCAAGCGGCGAGGGTGAATATTCTTGGCAAACAGGTAATGTGTTTAACTGGCTTAATCCCAAAACCGAGTATGCCTTTGCAGTTAAGACTAACGTGGGAACGAATGTAGTTTCGGGTCTTCAACTTACTACATACACAAAGGGCGACGCCGATTATGACGGTACCGTATCTATAGCCGATATGATTCGTTGCTACAAGGTAGTAAATAATATAACAGAGGATACTACTGACTTCAACGCCGATACCGATAACAACGGTACTATTGAGTTTGCGGACGTTAATGAAATCCGTGCTATATTACTTACTGAATAACAGAGTCTTCCCCCCTGGGGGAAGGCAATGTTACTACAATAGCTAATATGGGGGAGAATAAATGAAAAGAAAAATTTTTAACGGCGTGGCAGCGTTGGTGTGCGCTCTTGCGGTAATTGCCTCTGTGATATTACCGATAAAGCCTATTACCAAAGCCGCCGACCCCGTAACGGAGCCGTATGTGCTGAATATTGACCCCGATACTGTAAGCTATAATGCGAGCGGTAATTTAATTCAGACATCGAATTTCGAGGTTAATGACATAAGCAATCTTGGTACACCGCTTTTAAATCAAAACGGATTTTATAAATGGAACGGTAGTACAAACACAAACGATTTAAGAATGGTCAACGGCAGACCTATAACGGATTATTATAATTTATCAAGCGAGGAGAATCACACTGCAAACGGAGCTAAGAGCCTCAAGAGCAATCATGACTCTGATACATGGGCAGGATGGGACTTCTATTTCTCCGTAAACGATTCCCGCACCGACCGTTTACATTCTAACACTAACTATATTCTTACCTTCTGGGCTAAGGGCACGGTAAATTCGAGTAACGATTGGGAAATACTTTATGACCCTAAGGATTCCTCTACCCGCAGCGAATATAACGGCAAGACCTGGGGCTGGAATATGTATGCCGCCGACGGCACAAGCAAATATTACGGAAATGTTGATTCTGCCGAGTGGAAGCAGTATAAAATTGTCTTCAACACGGGCAACAATTCCAATAATAATAAGTTCAGGCTTATCGGAACACGCGGCGTAGTATATTATGACGATTTCGAGCTATGCGCTATAGACCCGATTAAAGCCAAGGTAACAAACAATAACGCTGTGGTTCAGAACACAAAAAACGAAAATCATTTAACCTATGCTTACGATTTTGAGAATTTGGGAGAGAATACCGCATATAAAAATATTTTGTGGAATCTTAATCCTAATTCTGCCAACTATAATAAGCATAAGGATATCTGGTCCGTTTCCGCTGAGGATTTTCATGGGGGCGAAGCGTCGCTTAAATATACCGCGCAGCAAAGCGGTGAAAATCAACGGGATTTCTGGTATTCGGTATCAGGCCTTAAAAAGTTCACCGACTATGCCTTCAGCTTTTGGGCAAACAGCGATACTGCCAATGTTGATATGCTTAAAATTATACGTGCCGACGGCAGTACCGTTAAGGACTATACTGACGGCAATACGGGTGCCTCGTATAAATTCAGCAAAACAGGCTGGCAAAAATATACCTATCTTATAAACACAGGCGAGGATACCGAGCTTACGCTTGTTTTGTTTGGCAGAACAGCCAATGTTTACTGGGATGATTTCTGTGTTTTCGAAGCGCCGAACGGCATAGCACCTTATATCACAGACAACGCCGCAGGCAATGTGCTTTATAATGATGAGGATAACCATATAACCTATGGCAGCCTTGAAAATCTGCCGGATAGCGCTAATTGGGGGGATTTTCTCTATCACCTGCGTGATTCCTCAACGTCAAGCCTTAAAAACTACTTTTCTGTAACAGAGGAGGCGGCGTTTAGAGGCACGCACTCGCTTAAATATACGGGCGGCGACGGCGGCAACGGTGGCTTTTGGATTTCAAACGATAACAGTAAAAAGCTTACGCCCAACACCGAGTACGTATTGACTTTCCGTGCTAAAGGCGATATTGACGGGGAAAGCGATTTCAAGATTTTAAGTAACAATGTTGTTATAAAGGATTATACCTATGACGCGGAGGGCCGCAACGCGCAGTATCCTTTGGATTCTGCCGAGTGGAAGCAATATAGCTATATCTTTAATTCGGGTGACGCTACCGATATTACGCTTGTTCTTATAAACACTAAGAATCAGGTGCAGTATTTTGATGATTTGGCTATTATCGAAAAAACTAAGCTGCTTTCGGGTATTGTGGATAACAACCCCACGGTTAATCGTATCAACTGCGATGCCTCAGATAATTTAGTTCCTGTACCCGATATTGAGGGGGATTTAAGCACTAACAGTTTTTGGAGCTATCTGCTTAACCGTGATATAAAGTCTAACGGTGTCCCAACAGGCAAAAAAGTAATGGATTATATCAGCGCCGATAACACCGTTGCACACACGGGCAGCTCCTCGCTTAGGTATCATAACGAAGAAAAAAATAAACACTACTATCTTCCCATAGATTTTGCGGTTGAAAAATACAGCGAATACGCTTTCTCCTTTTGGGTAAAGGGTGAAAAGCTTGATGAGCAGGTGCTTGGATGGCAGATCCACCTTAACTGGGAATCAGGCACAAGGGATTATACCGATATTAACAACCCAAAGAGTACGCAGTATAAGCTTAATACCGAAACTATGGGCGAATGGACTCGCTATAGCTATATTATTCAGACGGGCAGCAAGGAACATATTTCATTTCAGATAATTGATAACGGCGGTACAATGTGGTTTGACAACTTTGTGCTGTTTGAAACCACTGACACAAAGCCTATGGGCGCGGCGGTTATTTCGCTGGATAATAACGCCTATGTAGCCGATCCCGACGATAATATGATAGCAAACGGAGACCTTTCAAACGCTGATCTTACTTCTAATTTCGGTACCTTTGCAGCCGATACGGGTATCACATACGGTAATGACGCTATATACGGCTTCGGCGGCAAGGGCGGATATTTAGAGTATAACGGCAGCGATACTACGAACGGCGCTTACAAAATGGCGCTTTCGGGACTTTCAAAAAATACAAATTATACCCTTACCTTTAAGTATAATACTATAACTGCGGGTGACGGCACCCTAAAAGTAGGTATTGCCGCTGATAGCACGGGTACCGCCGTCCCGAATACCGATATGGGTAACCCTGAAAACGGAATGCGCGTTATCGGAAAATCGGGCGGATGGAATCATCTTTCGGTCACCTTTTGTACTAATACCGCAGACGAGGTTTGGCTGTATATTGTATCTGACGGTAACGCAGGAAGGGTTATACTTGATGATTTCGCCTTCTATCTCGAGAAAAACGGCGTTGATACAATCATCGACGAAAATGTTAATATTCGTCCCGGAAAGGATTGGTACAGCGTTGGCGTAACCCCCGCCGGTTTTTCTGTAGAGGGAGGCATCACAAGCAGTAATAATCTGTTGAAAAACGCAGATTTTGAAGCAGATACCAACGCGCAGTGGAATGTTCCCACCTTTATTAACAGCGCCGCAACACTTACTGAAGAAGAAGCCTACAGCGGAAAAACAAGCCTCAAGTTTGAAGCAAAGGGCGCACGCGCCAGCAGTGTCTTCTGGGTTGATATAGAGCCTCGGAAAATGTATGTTTTTCAGGCTATGGTTAAGGCTTACGGTATAAACAGCAAGAATATCGGCGATTTGCAGTTCGGAATAATTTCTGCTCAAACGGGAAAGTTTATAAATTGCCCCGACCCACAGCAGAACAACTATACCATTATGTATGCGTATAGGAACTTTACCCAGACCGAACAGCTTAACCCCAATGCATGGGACGGTCAGTGGAATAATCGCGGTATGTATTTTAAAAATGATACCGATTCTGTTCAGACGGTAGGCATCTACATCACTGCGACCGATTCAACGGTTTATTTTGATGATATGCTGCTTACCACAGCCGATAAATTTGTATACACCTATACTGCAGAGGATGAAAAAAGGGAAACTGTTTTGTACGGCACACAGGTTGAAAATACCATCTGCTCCGATAGAGATAACCTTGTTAAAAACGGTATGTGCGACAGCGACGCCGCTTGGAAAAATATTCGCAATTACGGAAAATTTGTAACAGTTAATACTAAGCTTAAGCGCCTTTGCTATGTCGGTACGGGTCATTACGCAAACTATATCAGATGGTTTGATGTAAAGCCCGATACTGTATATACCTTTTCAGTATACTGCAAGGGTGAGGAAAAGGGAAATATGTCCTTCGGTATTTGCGATAACAACAGCAAAGGCTATAAAAATATCGGCGGTCAGCAGGGCAAATGGGTGCCTACATATGACGGTGTCTGGTATCAGTATTCTATTCAGTTTGATACGGGCAACTACACAAAGGTAGGCTTTTATATCTGTGACGGCGGCGGTGTTGCCGATTTTGCTAAGATTCGTTTGTTCGAATCCGAAAAGGGAACCCCGTTTGTGGAAAGCGATATTCCGCCCGGCGGCAGGGTTATAGAATCCCCGGAAACAACACCGGATAATAAGACTGACAACACCGTTATCACCGCGGCAGAAGAAGATGATGACGGTGATGATAACGGTAAAAAGACGGTAATCTCCAATCAAAGAACCCTTAAAAAAAGGAAGATAATTGTTCAGAATAATCTTTGGTGGATAATTCTTATCGTTGTGGCTGTAGTGGTTGTTGCTGCGGCAGTTATACTTATCATTGTGCTTAAAAAGCGCAAGCGTAAAAAACAATCTATAGCATAGTAAGAAAGGCCTTATCCGTCTTGCGCGGATAAGGCTAATGCCCAAAAAATATTAAGTGGGAGAGAAAAATGGAAAAAATCAGATTTGGCGCAAATTATATTCCTTCTAAAAACTGGCTTCATTGCTGGATAAATTGGGATCCCGTTTCTGTTGAGGAAGACCTTATTGCCGCAAAGGAGCTTGGTGTTGACCATATACGCGCACACCTTTTATGGCCTTATTTTCAGCTTGATGCGGGCGTTATGAACACAAAGGCGCTTGAACATTTAGAGGAGTTCAGGGGAATATGCGAAAAGGTAAAAATGGATTACTGCTTGGCCTTGCTTGACGGATTTATGAGCGGTCTGTTCTTCTGGCCTGGCTTTATAAGCCGCAGAATTCCCACTCCGCGCGGCGGCGTGGAGCTTTATACTGATGAATATATTGTAAAAGCGCAGGAGTTTTATCTTCGTAATGTGGCGGCAATTGTGGCGGACAGCCCGCAATTTATCGGCTTCGATTTAGGTAACGAGCTTTCTTGTACCTTCGGACCCGCGGTTACCACGCCTGAGGATATCAAAAACTGTGATGCCTGGGCGCAAAAAATGCTTAACCTTTGTGAGGAATTGGCGCCGAATAAGCTTCACAACAACGGCGTTGACCATCAACCTTGGTTTATACACCGCGGATTTTCAAGGAAAAATCTTGCAAATACAGGCAGCATTACTCCGCTTCATACATATATCCGTTTTACCGAAGCGCTTGGAAAATTTGGCAGAATGAGCACCGAAAGTCTGCATCTGGCGCCTTTTATGTCAGAACTTGCAAGAGCATATTCCGACGATTTAAACCGTCCGCTGTGGATTCAGGAATTCGGCACCGCTTCGGATGTTTGGGATGATGAAATGGCAGAGTTTGTTGAAAAATCAATACATAATATGTATACTACGGAAAATCTTTGGGGCATTACCTGGTGGTGCACCAACAATATTGCAAATAATTACAGCTCTTACGATAAGATTGAGTATTCATTAGGTCTTCTTGATGTAAATAACAAGCCGATGCCTGCGGGTAATCTGTTTAAGAAAATAGTTGACGATTATAATAAAAATCCTGTAGCGCCTGTAAAGCGCAGCAGCGCGATGGTGCTTAAACTTCAGGACGAAGAGTGCCGCGATTACCGTACCCTTGTTGATTTGCAATGGGAAAACGGGCGCAAGTACGCCGAATATGTTAATCAGGGGATTTATCCCGCTATTATACTTCCCGAAAAGGTCAACGATACCGCGTATCTTAAGGCACGCGGTATTACAGAAATACTAAAGTAGTAAGGAATTAGAGCAATGACAGAATTTTCATTATGCTTAAACGGCACGTGGAAATGTGCCTATATCGGTCATAACGAGCAATTAAATAAAAAGCTTGCTATACACAGTGCCGAAGATGTTGCCGCGGCCGGTCTTGAGGTTATTGACGCAACCGTTCCGGGCAATTTTGAATTAGATTTATATAACTCCGGGAAGATTGATGACCCTTATTTTGCAGATAATGTGTATTCTATTCAGGATTTCGAAAATCAGCACGTTTTCTATTGGAGAAGCTTTGAATATTGCGGTGACGCAACAAAAGAAAATGTAATTATCTTTGAAGGTATTGATACCTTTGCCGAAATTTACATTAATGGTCAGCTTATCGGCAAAACCGATAGTATGCTTATTGAGCACAAATTTGAGATTGCTGATATACTGCTCCGGGGTAAGAATGATATATTTGTTCACATTCTGCCGGCAGCTGTTGTAGAGCGTAAATATCAAAATCCTGTCGGTTCTAATCATATGAAATACAATGCCGGCTCAATGTACGTCCGCAAGGCGCCGCATATGTACGGATGGGATATTATGCCGAGAATATTATCGGCAGGAATCTGGCGGGACGTTGGCATACAGCAGCTGCAGCCGGACCGTATTGATGAGGTGTATATCACCACAAATAATGTTAATATGGCAAACGGCAATGCAAGCGTTACTGTGGCTTTCAACCTTACTCTTTCTGATGACCTTTACCGTGATTACGAGGTTTGCGTTAAGGGTGTTTGCGGTGATAGCTCCTTTGAAGGCTCCACCCGAATTTTCAATAACTCGGGCGAGATAAGACTTTATCCGCAAAACTGTAAATCCTGGTGGCCAAAGGGATTGGGCGAACCTAATATGTATGATGTTACGGTTTCGCTTATCTACAAGGGCAAAGAAGTAGCTCAGAAGCAGCTTCGCTACGGTATCCGCCAGATAAAGCTTATAAATACGGGTATCACCGACTGTGAGGGTAGCGGTGATTTTCGGTTTAATGTTAATTGGAAGGATGTATTTGTTTTGGGAACTAATTGGGTGCCCGCTGACGCCTTCCATTCAAACGATGTAAACCGCCTGCCCCGTATGCTTGAGCTTCTTGATGATGTTGGCTGTAATATGGTTCGCTGTTGGGGCGGAAATGTGTATGAAAACGATATGTTTTACGATTTCTGCGACAGCCACGGAATTATGATATGGCAGGATTTCTCTATGGCATGCGCCATCTATCCTATGGACAGTACATTTATTGATATTATGCGCCGTGAGATAACGTCGGTTGTAAAGCGGCTTCGCAATCATAGCTGTATAGCGCTTTGGGCAGGGGATAACGAGTGTGATCTTTCAATCGCAGGCGGTTGGCAAGGCATAAGGCGTAATCCCAACGAGGTAAATATTATTACCCGCAAGGTTATTCCCGAGGTGCTTTCAATGCACGATTATATAAGACCGTATCTGCCGTCATCTCCGTATGTAAGCGATGAAGCATACGAGAAGGGTATAAAATACATTACGGAGGAGCATCTTTGGGGACCGCGCGATTATTTCCGCAGCAATTACTATAACAATTCGCTTTGCCACTTTGTAAGCGAAATAGGCTACCACGGTATGGTATCGCCCGACTCTGTAAAGAAGTTTATTTCGGCAGATAAAATCTGGCCTTATAAGGATAATCAGGAGTGGCTGGCGCACGCTACCACAAGCGAGCGCGGCGCCAATGTTCCGTATTCTTTCAGAATTGAGCTTATGACAAAGCAGATTCGTGAGCTTTTCGGAACCGTGCCCGATAATTATGAAGATTTTGCCCTTGCAAGTCAGATTTCTCAGGCAGAAGCTAAAAAGCATTTTATCGAGCTTTTTCGTGGTCAGAAATGGCGCAGAACGGGTATTATATGGTGGAATCTAATTGACGGCTGGCCGCAGTTTTCAGATGCTGTTGTAGATTACTACTTCACCAAAAAGCTTGCCTATAGCTACATAAAAACTGCTCAGCAGCCTCTGCTGCTTATGTTTGGCACACCGAGCAGCTGGCGCTTACCTCTTATTGCCTCTAATAATTCTTCAAGGGATTTGGAAATCGAGTATCAGGTTACCGACCTGAAAACCGATAAGGTTGTTAAAAAGTGGCATACTGCGGTAGAACCCGATAGCAGTTGTGAAATAGACAGTCTTGATTATTCAAAGAGTATAAAAACCGTTTACCTCATTGAATGGAGCGTTGACGGTAAGCATTATAAAAATCATTATCTTTGCGGAGAACCCTCTTTTGATTTTGACGAGTATGTTGCTCTTATAAAAAAAGCGGGCTTGCTTTGCACGGAGGGATTTGGCTTTTAAGGAGATTAGCGTGAAAAATCACGCTAATCACAATATAGGGACGGCGTTCCGCTCGCCTTTTATTGAATAAAAGGCAACCGCGAAACATGCCGGTATAATCTCCATTCGCCGCTAAAGGAGATTTCATAACCTATTTGCGCTGACGCTTTAGCGGCAGAATGGAGATTAATATGCGTTATGATGTAGTAGTAGCAGGCGGTGGACTTTCAGGCGTTACAGCTGCAATTTCCGCCGCCCGCGGCGGTGCGAAGGTTTGTCTTGTTGAGCAAACGCTCACTTTAGGCGGACTGGGCACCTCGGGTATGATGACAGTAATAATTTCACCTAAAAAGTTCTTTGGAGGCACGGGCAGAGAAATACTTGACCGCCTGTACGGTGAAGACGCCCTCGGCTACGGAAAAGGAAAGGACGATTATTCCTTTGTTCCTTTTCAGAATGAGGCAATGAAACGCCTGCTTGACAGTATGATTTCAGAAGAAGCTAATATCGACTTATTGCTTTATAGCAAGATAATCGGTGCGAAATGTGAAAACGGCGGGGTAAAAAGCATAACTGTTTCCGCTTACGAAGGTATTTTTGAGGTGGAAGCCGATGTATTTATTGACGCCACCGGAGACGGTGCGCTTGCCGTGCTTTGCGGCGAGGATTATGAATACGGCGACGGCAACGAAAATATTCAGGCGCCTACTCTCCCGTCGTATTATGTAAATGTTGATTACACGAAATATTATAATTTTTTAAAGGAGAATAATTACGATTTTATCGGAACCGTAAAGGGTCTTGTAGAAAAGGCTGTAGACGAGGGGGTGCTGTCTGATGTGGATTATCATCACCCCGGAGAAAACCGCATTACCGCTGACATTGCCTCTATGAATGTAGGACATCTGTACGGTATGCCGCTTAAAAGCTCTAAAGATTTTACGGCGGCTATGATTGCAGGCAGAAGACTGGTAAGGGAATATTACGAATTTTATAAAAAGTATATCCCGGGCTTTGAAAACTCAGTCTGTGTGGCTACGGGCAGTCTTTTGGGAGTGCGTGAAACCCGCAGAATTAAGGGTAAGTATATGATTTCCTATGCCGATAAGTGCGAATACCGAAAATTTCCCGATGCCGTTATGCGCTTTGAGGGCGGCCCGTCTTATGACCTTCATGCCTCAAGCGGATCTAAGGATGATTACGAAAAATATTTTAGTAAATACACAGCGGAAAATATCCGTGAAAACGATTATGCTACTATTCCGTTTTCATCGTTTTGCGCTGCAAAAAACAACAACCTTATGGTTGTCGGGCGTTGCTTCAGCTCCGACCGCTTTGTAAACGCGCAGAATAGGGTTATGGGCTATTGCGCTATGATGGGCGATGTTGCGGGTGCTGCAGCGGCGCTTTCAAATAAAAATAAAGTTAGATTATGTGAAATTTCAATATATGAGTTACAGAAAAAACTTCAACATATGGGAATATTAAATGTTTGAATGTAACTGACAGGAGGGCAATTTACTATGAGCGGTATTGTTTTAACAGAAGAAATGAAAAAAAGGTCATTGTTGTCAATGGGTGATGACGCGAGACTTTGTAGGCTTTTTGATAAGCTAAGGCTGGGAGAAGAGGTTACCTATGCGGCTATAGGCGGGTCGATAACGCTTGGTTGTAATGCCGATGTAAGGGAACATTCATATTCTTATCTGCTGTATGAATGATTAAAGAATAATTTTTCAAACGCAAAAATAAACTACATAAACGCCGGTATCGGCGCTACCGGCTCCGTAATAGGCGTGCACAGATTACACCGTGATGTTTTATCGAAAAAGCCCGATTTCGTAACTGTTGAATTTTCTGTAAATGATCCTGTTGATGACGAAGTAAAATGTGCATACGACAATTTAGTTCATAGCACCTTGAATTCCGAAAAGCTGCCTGCGGTATTATTAATTTCAATGGTAAATAAATCAGGTTTTTCTGCTCAAGATTTACATCAGCTTATCGGCGATTTTTATCATCTGCCGATTATTAGTTACAGAAATTGCGTCTGGCCTGAAATAGAATCCGGAAGATTATTGTGGGAGACTTTTTCAAACGATAATGTCCACCCTAATAATGAGGCACATAGTTTGATTTCAACCTTAATTACCGATTATCTGAATGTCATTATGAATAAAAAAAGTAATACAGAAATTACCGTTAGCCCCGTTAATTCCTATTTAACCGACGATAGATATAAAAATGCTCAAATCTTATATGCAGGCGAATGCGAGCCGAAAAGTTTAGGATGTTTTGAACGCCAACCGGTAAGCCTTTGTAAAATGCCGTTTTGTTGGTACGCTGATTCTAATGGAGAACCCCTTGTTTTTGATTTAAAAAATTGCAGAGGGATTTCGGTTGCATTCGAGAGAACCAATAGTACGCATGGCGGAAAAATGACGGTTGACGCGAACGGGAAAACAACGGTTATAGATACAGACTTTCCGAACGGTTGGGGGACTTGCTGTAATTATTCTATCGCTTTTGAAAGTGAAGTGCCCCAAGATGTTATTGTAAAAATAACTCCGTTGTTAGAAACAGACAAAGAAATCAGAGTAGTGGCTATAATGAAGTATTAGAAATGGAGTGCTATCTATGAAAAATTCATTTTATCCTACACCGATAATAAAAGGCGAGGGAACCGATCCGAAGGTAATAAAGACAGAAGACGGTTATTATTGTATTGTGTCGGCTATAATCTATTTTCCTACTGTATGTGTTTATCATTCAAAGGATTTAATACATTGGAAACATGTCGGAAATGTTATAGAAGATGAAGAATGGTGCCGTAAAATGAATTATGACGATGTTGATGACCCGTTCGGATTTTGGGCATGCGGTTTCTTTCAGTATAAGGGCAGATATTATTGTTTTGTTGACTATGCGAGAGAGGCCGGGAAATATAGCGGTGATATTACAGTTGACGGCGTATCGATTTTTCTTTCGGGTTCTGATTCCCCGTGCGGTCCTTATTCAGAGCCAAAACATCTGATTACAACTGCTAACGGTATTGATCCTTCATTTTTTGAGGATGATAACGGAGATTGTTATTTAATCATTAAAGGCAATGATTTAAAAAATAATTCAACTGTTGCATACCCCATAGATATAGAAAACAGCAAAATAACAGGCGAAGGCTTTAACATTTGGTCTGGAACAGGCGGATCAACTCCGGAAGGCTCGTTCGTATTCAAACATAATGGATACTATTATCAAAGTCTTTCGGAAGGCGGCTGCGGCGGCCCCCAACACAGAACTACAATGGCAAGATCATTGTCATTCAAAGGTCCGTGGGAGCCCTCTCCGTATAACCCTATTATTTTTCAAGATGATCTAACCGCCCCTGTTCAACGCTGCGGGGGAGCTACATTTACCTATACTCCTGACGGAAGATGGTGGGCAGTTCATATTGGTGCAAGACCGATTGCTTTGGAAAGCGGATATTCGGTAACTCCTTTGGGCAGGGAGGTAATGCTGTCGCCAATGAAATGGACAGACGACGGATGGCTTGTGTTTGATGATGAATACAATAAACTGCCTTGTCTTGAAGAATGCTTGATTTCAAGTGAAAAATCCGATGATTTTTCCAATGGCAAAATGCATTCGGATTGGTATTTTGTTCGTATTCCAAACAAAGAATTATTTGAATGTACAAAGAATAATTTGCGTATTTACTCAGATGGAATTGATTTTAATACTAAAGAAAATAAAAGCAGATGTTTTATTCATCTAAGTGATTTTTATGTGAATATTGTTTCAAAATTCCAACCGCATTTTTCAGATAAAAAGGGAAGCGCAGGCATTACATATTTTTATAATTACAGACATTATGTGAATATTTCATTGGATGGAGATAATACAATCAGGATCCGTTCTTGCAAACACGGAGAGGAAACTATACTTTATTCTATACCATACGAACGTGAATCGGTTATATTATCGGTGGTGCTTGATCATGGTATGATAAGGTTTTCTTATAAATTTGATGAGGAATCAGAAGAAATTGTTTGCGAAAAAAGTTTTCGTGCCACTCATGTAAGCGACGAGGGATCTTCGGCAGATCCGATCGGTTGTTGCGGATACAACTTCGCCGGCGTCGGTATTTTTGTTACGGGGAAAGGGAACTACTGTGACTTCTCAAATTTTAAATATTTGAATGATTTTTAATGACTTCAAAGGAAAGATTATTAATGTACAAGAGATTATCAGAGAAAATGGAAACCGATGTTTTGGTTATCGGTCTGGGACTTGCCGGAGTTTGTGCAGCAGTTACGGCGGCGAGACAGGGTTGTTCGGTGATAGCGCTGGAAAGATTTCGCACGCTCGGCGGTAACGGAGGTCCTGATGTCGGGGTTCACCCTTCGGGCGCGCACCGTTTTCATCCCTACGCCGCGGAAACCGGAGTCATAGAAGAAATGATTGAAGAGGCCGCCTGGAAAAGAGCGAAAACTCTTACATATGACCATCATTATAATATTTCTCAGTTATGGGACGGTATTTTGTGCGAGACAATGGAAAAAGCGGGTGTGCAGGTACTGCGCTGTCATTATGCTAAGGAACCCGTAGTAGAAAACGGAAAAATCACAAAGGTTATTGTTGAGGATATTGCTACTTATCATACCAGAGAAATATTTGTAAATGTTGCTGTTATCGATTCCTCGGGAGACGGAAATGTGTCCGCTTCAGCGGGCGCGGAGTTTTGCGTTGGCAGAGAAGCAAAGTCCACCTACGGTGAACGCTCCGCTCCCGAAAAAGCGGACAATATCACTCTGGGAACAAGTATTGTGGGCTATGTGAGAAGATCCGATAAGCCCGTTGAATTTATTCCGCCCGACGGGACCCCGCCTTACCATCCGGGCTATGAGCATTCGGCTACCCGCCTGTCGCCTGTCGGCGAAGCGATTTTGGTTTATCCTACCGAAACGGGCGGGGAAAACTCATCTGATACCATAGAGGATGACCATGAGATTTATAAAACATTATTAGACCAGCTTTATGCCTGGTGGGATCGCGGAAAGAAAGAATTTCCTGAAAACGAAAACTGGGAGCTTGTTTGGGTAAGCCCTCGTACCGCCAAGAGAGAAAGCCGACGCTTTATCGGGGGATATACTCTAACACAAAACGATGTGGAGCAAGGAAGAATATTTTCGGACGCTATTGGATTCGGAGGCTTTGCTGAGGATTTGCATTATCCGCGTCCCGAAAATGATAAGTATATTGAAATAAAGTACATAGCTATTCCGCCGATATATACTATTCCTTACCGTTGTGTTTATTCAAAAGATATTAATAATTTGTTTTTCGCTTCTCGTCTTTGCAGTGTCAGCCACCTGGCTCACGGAACCGTTCGTTTACAGAGGACTCTTTCCACAATCGGTATGGCGGTAGGTACGGCGGCGGGGCTTTGTAAAAAATATGCTTGTCAGCCGCGCGATATCTATAATGAGCATATGTCTGAGCTTCAGCAAATTTTACTTAAAGAGGATATAACAATACCGGGAATCGCTAATCAGGATGATGATGACCTTGCGCGTACCGCTGAAATTACTGCGGATAGCTTTGTTCCGTTCGGAGTTCCCGAAACAGAGGATTTCTTGCCTCTTGACAGGGTCAGAGGTGTTATGCTTTGGGATTGGAAGGAAAGGCTTGACAGCTTTTTCTGTTATCTAAAAAATGAAAGCAATAATGCTGTGATATTAACCGCTGTCCTGCGTTTGTTTTCGCCTAAAGTAAAATATAAAGAAAACAATCAGAATAAAAAGTTTAAATATTTTAACAAACATAATCACATGGAGTGGGGTGTGGATGATACCCGAGGATGCTTTGAAATTGTTAAGCAGGTTGAGTTTACATTGCCTGCCGGATTTAAGGGTTGGCATAATGTGCGGTTTGATACAGAATTAGTCCAAAAAGATCCTTATAATGACGATGTTCGTTATATGGTTGAGATTTCAGCGGCGGACGGCGTCTTTTGGAGCGTCAGCAATAAATCTTATGATTTTTGCCGCCGCGCGGAGTGGCAGGAGGGTCAAAACGATTATATAACTTATTATGACGGTCACAGCTTTAATATTTCTCCGCAACCGCTGTACGGCGAACCTCAGAATATTATTGACGGAGTAAGCCGCCGTTGGTCTACCAATCCGGTACATATGTGGATTGCCGCTGAAAAAGGTCCTCAGAGTATTATTCTTAATTGGAAAAAACCTGTGAAGGTAAATCATCTAAGCATTACATTTGATTCACTTTCAAGAACCTTTCATAAAATGCCGCTTGACTGTGAGGAACGTGTTTCGGGATTGCTCGCAAAGCACTATACGGTTGAAGCGAATGTCGCAGGAGAGTGGAAAAAGGTATATGAAAAAAATGATAATTATCATAGGTTTAATAAGATAGATATAAAGACAGTAGAAACCGATAAATTGAGAGTAACTGTTTTGGAAAGCTGGGGCAAAGGCAACGCACGGATATATGAAATTCGCGCTTATAATAAGAATTGTAAATAAGGTGAGAATTTATATGATAACATCGAAAATCGATCTTTGCAGTAATTGGCAGCTTGCGGTACTTTCACACGGAGAGCATAAGGATTATATTTCTGCGAAGGAGCTTTTGCGCGACGGTGTGGAGATTATGCCTGCAACAGTACCCGGTACAGTTGAGCTTGATTTAGAAAAAGCAGGCAAGATAAGGGATCTCTTTTTTGGCCGAAATCCTGATAAGATACGACGTTATACCGAAAGACTTCACTGTTATTATTTTAAAACCTTTACTGCAGACAGGATAAGCAATGCGCCGCGTCTGGTGTTTGAAGGACTTGATTGTTACGCTGATATATATGTAAACGGCAATCTCGCGGCAAACGTTGATAATATGCTTATAGAACACACTGTAGATATATCAAACACCATTCGCTTAGGTGAAAATGAGATATTTGTTCATATTAAACCTACTATTATAGAGGCTCAAAAATATGAATATCCATTTATGGTAACAGCAGGCAAGTCAGCGTATGAACAACTGTATGTGCGCAAGCCGGCTCATATGTTTGGTTGGGACAGTATGCCGCGTTATTTATCAGCAGGTCTATGGCGACCCGTATCGCTTCAGTATACTGAGCAAGAGGAAGGTATAGAAGAGTATTATCTTTGTACCGCAAAGGCGGATGGGCAACAGGCCATCTTTGAATTTTTTTATAAAACTAAATGCGATATTGTGGGTGATGTGCGCATAAGGCTTGAGGGTAAATGTAATGAAAGCGTCTTCAAAGAAGAATTTAAAATCATTTTCCCTTACGGCAGAAGAAAGTTGGTTTTTAATAACCCTTTATTGTGGTGGCCTAATAATTTTGGTAAACCTTACCGCTATGACTGGAAAATTTCACTTCTTAAAGATGGAGAGGTTATAGAAAGTATTAGTTTTAAGCAAGGTATCGCCTCAATAAAACTTGATTATGACCCGATTTTAAATTTGAAAAATAACGAGGGTAAATTCAATTTTGTTGTCAACGGCCAACCGATTTTCATAAAGGGCATAAATTGGGTGGGCTCATATCCTTTCCATAGCGAGGATGTAAAGCGTATACCGCGCGCTTTAGAGCTTGCAGAGCAGTTGAATATAAATATGATTCGTTGCTGGGGCGGTAATGTTTATGAAAACGACCTCTTTTACGAATTGTGTGAAGAAAAAGGCATAATGGTCTGGCAAGATTTCGCTTTTGCTTGCGGTAAGCACCCCATAGATAGTGAATTTTGCGCGCGTGTGCGCGAGGAGGCTACTCAGGTTGTAAAGCGCCTGCGCCACTTTGCTTGTTTGGCTTTATGGTCGGGAGATAACGAAGGCGATTTCAGATGGAATGTTTGGGAATCAATTTCCATGGACCCCAATATCGGTAATATAACGCGTACTGTTTTGCCGGAGGTTGTTATGCAGCATGATAGCGCCAGAACCTATCTGCCATCCTCACCCTACCTTAGTCCCGAATATGTAAATCGTAAAGCTGGCGAAGGTAAAACTTTGCTTGAAGACCATTTCTATTTTTATTGGGGAGATATTTACTATAAGCAGGAGAGGCATAGTCGCTTTGCAAGCGAATGTGGGTCTATGTGCCTGCCCTCGCCCGAAAGTATGGAAAAATATATCAGTCCTGATAAGTTGTTTACAGGTACAAAATTTAACGATGAATGGGTAATGCACTGTACACAGCCTATACCGGAGCTTGAAGAAGGTATATTTAGAACGGAAACAATTCAGAAGCTGATAGAGCTATTGTTTGAGGGCGAAGTAATAAGCCTGTCCGACTATGTGATTAAAAGTCAGATTGTATCCACCGAATCGGCTAAATATGCTTTTGAACAGTACCGTTCGCAAAAGTGGGAGAAAACGGGGATGCTTCTGTGGGTGCTTATGGATATGTGGCCGCAATCTTCTGAGGCGCTGATTGACCATTATTACGATAAAAAGCTATCGTATTACGGTATACAGACCTGCTATAGCAATGTTTGCCTTATGATGCGGGATAGCTTTGATAAAAATTATCATCCGCTTATCGCCGCGAACGATACGCTTAATGATGTGAATATACGTTACAAGGTAACCGATTGCTTCACAAAGACAGTTTTGGCGAGCGGCGAAGCAAAAATAGAAGCCAATTCCAATAAACAACTCGCGATTATTCCCGAATCTCAGGAAACCCGATATATTCTTATTGAATGGAAAGGAGATTGCGAGGGTAAAAACCATTATCTGGACTTCACACGCGGCAAGAAAAATATTAACGTAAAAGATTATTTTGAATTTCTTGAAAATACAGGGCTTTATCAAGAATGGCTTAATAAAGCAAAGCGTTGGTCGAAGAAATATTAAAGTCGGCTATATGAAAGTGTAAGCTTAAGCTGTTATAACTAATTTCATGGCATATCGTCAGACCTGTAAGCGAATATAATATGGTGCAGGATATTGCCGCGGCAAGGGTCGTTTTCGGGTGCGGAGTACCGCCGGTTCAATTACCTTGCGATGGGGTGGCAGATAGGTTTACAACGTCAAGGTACTATCTTGAATATTGCCTCAAGGGTAAAAATCCCCTTTGCGATTATCTTATTGAAAATACCTTTAACGTAGCCGAATCCAATGTCGCCGGAAAGCTGTGAACGAGGGCAATTTGTGATATAACATCAGTTGTGTGGCTTATTAACTACAAGAATAAAAATATATAATCTTAAGACAGACCCGTTTACGGGCAGCGAGAACAATAAGGCATAAATAAAACCCCTTGAGGGGTAGCCTGAAAAAGGAATGCAGTCGGCAAACTTTTTCGGCGCCCCTTTAGGGGTTTCGTATGTAAAACGCCCTTGAAAGGCGTTTCGGGTTGATAATCTTTTAAATAACCTTGCTTAAAAAGTCCTTTAGCCGCGGACTTTTCGGATTGTTAAATACCTCTTCAGGAGTTCCTTGCTCCATAATTATTCCTTGGTCAATAAACAGCACGCGGTCTGCAACCTCTCTCGCAAAGCCCATTTCGTGGGTTACAACCGCCATTGTCATACCGTCGTTGGCAAGCGCCTTCATAACGTCCAGCACTTCACCGACCATTTCGGGGTCGAGGGCGGAGGTAGGCTCGTCAAAAAGCATTACATCGGGCTGCATACAAAGCGCGCGGACTATCGCAACCCTCTGCTTTTGTCCGCCTGAAAGCTGTGAGGGGTAGGCGTTCGCTCTGTCCTTAAGTCCTACGCGCTCAAGCAGGGAAAGGGCGCGTTCCTCAGCTTCAGCTTTGGTGGCTTTCTTAAGCTTTACAGGAGCGATTGTCATATTTTTAAGCACCGTCATATTTGGGAAAAGGTTGAACTGCTGGAAAACCATTCCCATTTTTTGGCGGTGTATATTTATGTTCACCTTTGGGTCGGTAATATCCGTTCCCTCAAAGTAAATATGTCCGCCTGTCGGCTCTTCAAGGAGATTTAGGGTACGCAGAAAGGTGGATTTTCCCGAGCCCGACGGTCCGATTATAACTACAACCTCGCCCTTTTTAATCTCGGTATTAATACCCTTTAAAACCTCAATTTTCCCAAAGGATTTTTGCAGGTTTTCGGTTTTGATAAGCACCTCGTTAGTGGTCACTGGTACGCAGCCTCCTTTCAAGCTTTCCTACAAGCCATGTTAAAATCATAACTATTATCAGATAAATAGCCGCCACGGTGATAAGGGGCAGGAAATAGGAATATGTTCGCCCGGCAATCGAATTGCCTGCCTTTGTAAGGTCCACAACGCCGACATAGCCCGCGACCGAGGTTTCCTTTAAAAGTGCGATAAACTCATTGCAGAGGGTAGGGAGGACGGTTTTGAACATCTGGGGAATAACAATATGTATCATAGTCTGAATGTAGTTTAGACCCAAACTGCGCCCGGCTTCAAACTGCCCGTTATCCACAGCCATAATCCCGCCGCGGAAGATTTCCGCAACATATGCGCCCGAATTTATACCGAATGCGAAAATGCCTATCGGCACGCCGTCTCTTACCGAGACAAAAATCAGGAAATATGAAATCATAAGCTGAACTACAACAGGCGTTCCTCTGATAACCGTTAAATAAATTTTGCAAACAGCGTTTAAAAACGTCAGAATAAAATATCCTATGCTCCTGTGCTGACGCATTTTGTCGCGGTTTTTATCGTATGTAGAGCGCACGGCGGCGACAATTATACCGATCGCGATACCTATAAGCAACGCGCCGAAGGTAATCTTTAGTGTGTTTACAAATCCTGTTATCAGCTGTTCATAGCGGTTTCCCTCGATAAAAACAAACCTGAATTCATCCGCAAGGGAGTTAAACCATCCCGAAACAACGTTAATTATGCTTGCCAATGCATAAACTCCTCTCTATAATAGGCTGACGTGAGTTCACTCACGTCAGCCTAAAAAACAGGGCGGTTGCAAAACCGCCCCTAATCATTTTAATTAGTCAGCCTTGATGTATTTGTCAACAACCTTTTTAACTGAACCGTCTTCAATAAGCTCCTTGAGAGCATTGTTTACCTTTTCCTGAAGCTCGGTGTTTTCCTTGGCAAAGCAGATTGCGTAATCCTCGGTTACATATTCGGTGTCAAGAATCTTAAGACCCTCGTTTGCGGCAACATATGCCTTAGCAGGCTCGTTATCAATGATAACGCAGTCAACTTTTTCGCCCTTTAATGCCTCAACCGCAAGCGCGCCGTTCTGATAACCCGTTACATTTTCCTCTCCGTAGCCGCCGTTTTCAGGCTTGTCGGAAGCGTAAATATAACCCGTTGTACCCTGCTGAGCGCCGATTTTTTTGCCGTTTAAGTCGTCGATTGATTTAATATCGCTGTCTTCCTTAACAATTACAACCTGGACGCCTGTGGCGTAGGAATCGGAGAAATTAACCTTTTCCTTTCTTTCGTCGGTAACGGTCATACCAGCCATACCCATATCGTACTTGCCTGACTGAACGCCCGGAATGATGGAGTCGAAATCAACGTCTGCAATTTCAAGCTCAAGGTTTAATTTATCGGCGATGAGCTGAGCTACCTCTGCGTCGATACCTACGATTTTATCGCCTTCCTTGTACTCGTAAGGCGGGAACTCTGCGTTAGTAGCCATAATAAGCTTGCCCTCTTTAGCAGTCATTGACTTACTTCCGCAACCGCAGCAGATAAGAGCGATAGCCAAAGCGGCTAAAACGCTGATGATTTTTGAAATTTTTTTCATTGTGAAAATCCCCTTTAAAGTATTTTAAAATCTATTAGGGATTATATCACCGAGAAGCAGACTTGTCAACACTTTTTTGCATATTTATGATAATTTTTTGAATATTTTTCAATTTTGTGCATATTTAGTGCTGAAAAAAACTGCTTACTTATGCAAAATAAATAATTATGCAAAACATCGGATTTAATGAATAATTATTCATCAAAAAATACTGTGAACGTTTACTCTGGTATCCTCCTTTACCTGATGAAGGAGCATTTTAAGGGTCTCGATATGCTCATAGAAGAGTATTTCCTCCTTGGTTTTGCTGTAAAGTAAAAGCGACGAGATCTCAAGCTCAATATCGTCAATTCGGTCGTGATTCATAAAAAACGAGAGGACTTTTTCTTTTTCGTCCCATAAACTGCTCAGCTCATCGGCATATTTATACGCATCGCCGTCATTGTATGCTTCTTCACAGCGGAGTATTAATTTTTTTGTTTCGTCGCAGGTTTTTGTGATATACATAAGGCTCGAAACGTATGCCGTGATCACCGCCGCCAGCAGTATTCCCGCCGCTATAAGTCTTTTCATTGCTTATCCCTCATTTTTATAAGGCTGAAATTTCCGTATCTGTCCATAGTCATTAAAAAGACCTGCTTTACCTCAACGTTATTCGCGGCGACCTTTTCTTTAATCTTCGCTTCGTCGGTTTCAAGGGCGTAGAGCGATTCTTTTATTATTTTACCGTCGCTGATAACGGGGAGAGGCAGGGCGGCTTTGTCCTTTTTAAGGTCAATATCGCCCGCCGTCACGGTCTGCTCTGAAGATTTTAAAAGCACGCTTAAATTTCCGTTTACCTCAAGCACGGCGAATGCAACTGTTGAAATATCAAAGACGTTTTGTCCGCGCAAAAGCTCTACTAAATCAAGAACCGTCATACGAACCTGACGCATAGCATTTTGGTCGACAACTCCGTTTTTGATTATTACAGCCGATTTTCCGTTCATAAGCTTCCTTACCGTCATACTTTTCATTGCAAGCACCGATACGATTATTTCCAAAATCACCAGCATAAATATTGCTACTACGCCGTCCAATATGGGCTGTGAGGTGTCCTGAAGGGGAATGGCGGCTATTTCCGAGATAAGCAGGGTGACGACAAGCTCATTGGGCTGCATTTCGCCTACCTGCCTTTTTCCCATAAGTCTTATTCCCAAGGTTACAAAAATATATAGTATAACCGTGCGTGTTATTGTAATAATCATTATATCACCGCACATATTATTTACGATCTATGCGTTTTTTATTTAAAAAAGTTGTTTTTATTGACAAAACGTATCTGCGGTAATACAATTAAAGTAAAAATACAGTGGGGTGATATGGTGAATATACTGCATTTAAAATATGCCGTTGAGATAGCTAATACAAAGTCTATAAGCCGTGCGGCGGAAAATCTTTATATGGGACAGCCGAATTTGTCAAGAGCCATTAAAGAACTCGAGGAAAATCTCAATATTACTATTTTCAACCGTACGTCAAAGGGGATTACAATAACTCCGGAGGGGGAGGAGTTTTTACAGTATGCAAAGAGTATAGTCAATCAGGTTGACGAGGTAGAGGAAATGTATAAAAACGGGCGCAAGCCGAAACAGTCCTTTTCGGTATGCGCACCGAGGGCAAGCTACATATCCTATGCCTTCGCCGAATTTGCAAAGAGCATTAAAACAGATGTACCCGCCGATATTTTTTATAAAGAAACAAATTCCTCCCGTACAATCAATAACGTAGTAAAAGGGGAGTACAATCTGGGTATTGTGCGGTTTCAGACCACCTTTGAGCGTTATTTTAAATCTATGTTTGAGGAAAAGCATTTAAACGCCGAGATTATTACCGATTTTAAGTATGTTTTGCTTATGTCGAAAAATCATCCTCTTGCCGAAAAGAAAGAAATTTACTGCAAGGATTTAGCGCCTTATATCGAAATAACCCACGCCGACCCATATGTTCCGTCTCTCCCGCTTATCGACGTTAAAAAGGAAGAGCTTTCAAAGTATGTGAACAAGCATATTTTTGTTTTCGAGCGCGGAAGTCAGTTTGAGATTTTACAGGAGGTAAACTCCGCGTTTATGTGGGTTTCTCCCGTTCCCGAAGATTTATACGCAAAATACGGGCTTGTTTCAAGAAATTGTATCGATAACGAAAAGGTTTATATGGATGTGCTTATTTACAGAAACGGTTATAAGTTTACTGAGCTTGACAGCAACTTTATTACCGCCGTATGCGACGCGAAAAGAAAATATTTTTAATCAAATTATGATTAATTAACACCAAAACCAAACTTCTTCTAAACCTACCTCTAACCAAAACTCCTCTGAAACCAAACCTATCAATAATCAGAGCACGTTTAAAACTGCCCTACAAGCCGATATCTATTCTTAAAAATCAGGGAGAATGGACGCTTAAAGACCTGTCGGAAAAGTGTTTACTTTTGTTGCTGACCGGATACTTTTATAAAAGAAGTGCCGCGGCTACTCGTTTGAGTACCTCGGCATTTAACTTTAAATAGGCAGCAAAAAAGATGCCGCTTAAACGCGAGAAATATAGCCTTATAAAAGAAGAAGCCCCGATACGCGTCTGCGTACCGAGGCACTCGGTTGGTGCCGCTGGCCGGACTTGAACCGGCACGGTATCGCTACCGAGGGATTTTAAGTCCCTTGTGTCTGCCTATTCCACCACAGCGGCATATTAGATATGATATAATATTTATTTCCTTTTGTCAAGTGTTTTTTAAAGGATTGGAATTATTATCCTTTAAAAACACTTGACGAATTTTTTTATTATAATTTTTCGAGAATTTTTTTGACCGTATGCTCGGTATCGCCGCATTTTACGGTTATATCGGCATATTTTTTATAAAGCGGGAGCCGCTCGTTATATACGGTTTCAAGCGTTTCACCCGATTTCATTGCGATACCGCGGGTGGTTATGTTATCTATTCTGCGTTTGATTTCATTAAGCGGAACATCAAGGTAGACTATAACCCCGTCACGGATAAGATTATTCATAGCGCTCTCGCTGAAAACCGCGCTGCCGCCTGTGGCAATTACGCTGTTTTTACAGTCAACTTTTGAAATAATCTCTCCCTCGGTCTTTAAAAAGGCGTCGATACCGTCATTATCAATAATTTCCTGAAGCTTTCTGCCGGTCTGCTTTTGGATTAAAAGGTCGGTGTCCACAAATTCTAAAGCCGCCGTTTTGGCAAGCACAACGCCTATAGTGCTTTTGCCCGCGCCGGGCATACCTATAAGTACAATATTACTCTTTGTCATAGTTCAGTTCTTAAGACTCTGGAGCGGGGCGGGGATTCTGCCTGCACGGTCTATGAACCTTTTAGGACTCTTGTTGAGGTTTACCTTCATAATAGGTCCTGAGCCTAAAAGTCCGCCGAAATTAAGCTCCTCGCCCGCCTTTTTGCCGATTGCGGGGATAACCCTTACAGCGGTGGTTTTGGAGTTTACCATACCGATTGCCGCCTCATCAGCGATAATTGCGGAAATCACCTCGGCGGGGGTTTCGCCGGGGATAGCTATCATATCAAGACCGACCGAGCAAACGGCGGTCATAGCCTCTAATTTTTCGAGCTGAAGGTCTCCTGAACGCGCCGCGTCAATCATACCCGCGTCCTCGGTTACGGGTATAAACGCGCCGGAAAGCCCGCCGACAGAGGAGGAAGCCATAACGCCGCCCTTCTTAACCGCGTCGTTAAGCAGTGCAAGCGCCGCGGTTGTGCCGTGAATACCGCAGGTTTCAAGTCCCATTTCCTCTAAAATATGGGCTACCGAATCGCCGACAGCGGGGGTGGGGGCAAGGGAGAGGTCAACTATACCGAAGGGAACGCCCAAACGCTTTGAAGCCTCGGTTCCCACAAGCTGACCCATACGGGTTATCTTAAAGGCGGTGCGCTTTATGGTTTCCGCAACCTGACCTAAATCCCCGTCAGGGCATTTTTTGAGCGCCGCCTGAACCACTCCCGGACCCGAAACGCCGACATGTATTACGCAATCAGGCTCGCCTACGCCGTGGAACGCACCCGCCATAAACGGGTTATCCTCAACTGCGTTGCAGAACACAACAAGCTTTGCACAGCCGATACACTCGCGGTCGGCAGTAATCTCGGCGGTCTGTCTTACAACCTCGCCCATAAGCTTTACCGCATCCATATTAATGCCCGACTTTGTAGAGCCGATGTTGACCGAAGAGCAGATGTTATCGGTAACAGACAGAGCCTCGGGGATAGAGCGGATAAGCGCCTCGTCTCCCGCCGAAAAGCCTTTATGCACAAGGGCGGAATATCCGCCGATAAAGTTTACGCCCGTTGCGTCCGCCGCGCGCTGGAGGGTCTTCGCGTACATAACGGGGTCGCCGCCGGTCGCCGCTAAAAGGGCAATAGGAGTTACCGAAATGCGCTTGTTTATAATTGGAATACCGTATTCCCGCTCAATGTCCTCGCCTGTTTTAACAAGGCTGCCCGCAAGTCGGGTGATTTTCTCATAAACCTTGTCACAGGAGCGCTTAATATCGGAATCGGCGCAATCCAAAAGGGAAATACCCATTGTGATTGTGCGTATGTCAAGATTTTCCTCGGAAATCATATTAATGGTTTCCATTATATCATTAATGTTAAGCATATCCTCTCTCCTAAATGCGGTGCATTGAATTGAAAATATCCTCGTGCATAACGCGTATGTCGAGATTGTTGTCTGTTCCGAGAGCCTTCATTTTGTCCGAAAATTCGGTAAAGGAGCAGTTAAGCCCGCCTATCTCCGTAAGCATTACCATTACAAACAAATCCTGCAAAACCGACTGGGTAATATCCACAATATTAGCGCCGCAGTCCGCACAGACCGCGCTTACCTTTGAAATAATGCCCACGGCGTCCTTGCCGATAACCGATACTACTGTTTTCATTGTTGTTTCACCCTCCGAAAATATTGTTTCAATTTTAACATACTTTTCCTATAATATCAAGCAATATCCTTTTTATTGTACTTATAAAATGCGGCGGCAATGCCGATTACCGTAAAAATAAGACCCAAAGTTAGATATTTAAGCTCAATTTTACCGCTTGAGAGTATATCAGCGCCGTCGGTATAGCCGAACGGGGTAAGGAATTTTAAAAACTCCGCCTTTTCGGTAAGATTTGCGACTATGTTAAGAAAATAGAACAGGGCGGCGGCACCGAGACCTATACCTGCCGAATTAGAGCTTATAAACGCCGAAATGCCAAAGCAAATGGCACAGGTTTCAAGCTGCATTATAAAGTATGCGAGGAAAAGAAGGAACAGCTTGTATACATCAGGCTCTTCGCCTATAATTAAAACCGAAAGGGCGGTAACCCCGGCAACCGCGAGGTTAAGTATTATAAGCTGTAAAAATGTCGCGCAAAGCTTATGTAAAACCACAGCCGTACGGCTTATCGGGTGGGTTAAAAGAAATTCGGCGGTGTGCTCCTTTTCCTCCTTTGAAAGGGCGGAAATGCCGAGCAAAGCCGCAAAGAAGGCGCCGCCGAGACCTAACACATTGCCGCATTCAACGGCAAAGAAGCCGGAAAACTCGCCGAAATTGATTTTATCCATACCGAAAGCCGTCGAAAAGCTGCCCATATTTGCAAACATTCCGCTGATTTCACTCATCTGACTGCCCATTTGCGGATAAATAAAAATACAGAGAGCAAGCATAAAGGCGATTATAGCCGTCCAAATAATAAGGCTGTTTTTGCCTGTTTTAAGCTCGTGCTTTATAAGAGTCATTTCTGCTCCTCCTTTGCGTAGTAGTGCATAAATATTTCCTCCAAATCGGGTTCTGCTATATTAATATCAGTAATCGGAAGCGTTGAAAGCGCGCTTAGGAGTACCGACGGACTTCCGCTGTATAAAAAGCTTACTGTATCTCCGTTTTGCTTTATATCCTTAACTCCGTCAAGCGCGGGCGGGGCGGATATACCCCTAAGGGTTACACGCTTTGCTTCGGTATGACCGATATTTTTAATGCTGTCGCAGATTAATATTTTGCCGTCCTTTATTACAGCGGCGGTCTTGCAGTGGTGCTGAACCTCGGAAAGAATATGCGAAGAAAGAAAAACGGTTGTGCCGTTATCGTTTAATTCCTTTAATATAGCATAGAATTCGCGCTGCATAAGCGGGTCGAGTCCGCTTGTCGGCTCGTCCAATATACAAAGCCGAGGACTGTGCTGTAACGCGCAGACAACCGATACCTTTTTACGGTTGCCGAGCGACAGCTCCTTTTTTTTTATTTGTATCAAGCTGTAAGCGCTCGCACAGGCGTTTTGCGGTCTCCGCACAGTCCTTTTTGCGAAGCGTCGCCGAAAGTCTTATAACCTCGCGCACCCGCATATCGGGGTAAAACGCCGCCTCGGAGGGCATATAGCCTACTTTGCTTAATATTTCGGTTTTGTTTTTTGTTGCATCCTTGCCGAAAATTTCCGCTTTGCCCGAGGTGGGGGAGATAAGCCCTAAAAGGGTGCGGACTGTCGTGCTCTTGCCAGCGCCGTTAGGCCCTATAAAGCCGAAAAAATCCCCCTCTTTTACTGTAAGGTCGATTCCGTCAATTCCCCTTGATTTGCCGTAATATTTTTTAAGCGATACTGTTTTTATTGAGTCCATTCCTTTGCCGCCCCTTTCACGGTAATTTAATTCATTATACTTAATACCGGATTGATAAGCAAGGCTTTTTAGGAATATTTACGGAATATTTATTCCTTATTAATGTTAAACGGAAATAGAAACCGTTTTTTGCACAAAAACAATTATTAATATTGCTCGCAAAAATACATTTTATCAAAATGTAGATATGCTATTGACAAACTACTCAATATGTAGTATTATAATACCGTACTAAAGGTCGCGTGACTGACGGATAAGCGGGTAACCGCATGGAGCGCGAGCCTAAAATGCCGACCGTCTGGGCGATTCAGCTTATTACTGGATTGCCCTTTTATATTATTAGGAGGTTTAAAATGACACACGGAAATTGGAACGGATTTAATAAAGGAGTATGGCAGGACGAAATTAATGTCCGCGATTTTATACAGCAGAACTACACCGAGTACACGGGGGACGACAGCTTTTTAAAGGGCGCTACCAAGCGCACAAAGGAGCTTATGGGGCGCGTAAATTCCCTCTTTGAGCTTGAAAGGCAGTACGGCGGCGTGCTTGATATAGATACCGAGACGGTGTCCTCTCTTACAGCTTATGCACCCGGCTATATCGATAAGGATAAGGAGCTAATTGTCGGTATGCAGACCAACCGCCCCTTAAAGCGCGGTGTAAACCCCTTCGGCGGTATCCGTATGGCGCGGCAGGCGTGCGAGGCGTACGGATATAAGCTAAGCGATAAGATTGAAAACGAGTTTAAGTACCGGACAACCCATAACGACGGTGTTTTCAGAGCCTACACCGAGGAAATGCGTTTGGCCCGCAGAAGCCATATTTTAACAGGTCTTCCCGACGCCTACGGCAGAGGAAGAATTATCGGCGATTACAGGCGGGTGGCGCTCTATGGTATAGACAGGCTCGTGGAAGAAAAGAAAAAGGACAAGGCGGCTTTAGCCGATGGCAATTTCGGAACGGACGAAATAAGACTTGACGAGGAGCTTTTCCAGCAGATTGCTTTCTTAGGTTATATGAAAGAAATGGCGGCTATGTACGGCTTTGATATAAGCGAGCCCGCAAGCAACGCTAAAGAAGCAATACAGTGGACATATTTTGCCTATCTTGCCGCTATTAAGGAGCAAAACGGCGCGGCTACGTCCTTAGGACGCGTCAGCACATTTTTTGATATTTACATTGAGCGCGATATTAAAAACGGCGTTTTAACCGAAGCCGCGGCACAGGAGCTTATTGACGATTTTGTAATGAAACTCCGCATTGCCCGCCACCTTCGCACACCTGATTACAACGAGCTTTTCGGCGGCGACCCGATGTGGATTACCGAAAGCGTCGGCGGAATGGGGGAGGACGGCAGAACCTTAGTTACCAAAAACAGCTTCCGTATTTTAAATACCCTTTATACATTGGGCTCTTCACCTGAGCCGAACCTTACGGTGCTTTGGTCAACCTCTCTGCCCGAGGGCTTTAAGAAGTTCTGCGCTAAGGTTTCCTGCGATACCGATTCCATTCAGTACGAAAACGACGACCTTATGAGACCGATTTACGGCGACGATTACGCTATCGCCTGCTGTGTTTCGGCAATGAAGGTCGGCAAGCAGATGCAGTTCTTCGGCGCGCGCTGTAATTTGGCAAAGCTTTTATTGCTTGCTATTAACGGCGGTGTCGATAACACAAGCGGAATACACATCGGCCCGCAGATGGGCGTAATGGAGGACGAGGTTCTCGATTATGATGCTGTAAAGGCAAGGCTTGATAAATATATTGAGTGGGTTGCAAAGCTTTATGTCAATACAATGAATGTCATTCACTATATGCACGATAAGTACGCCTATGAAAAATCCCAGATGGCTCTGCACGATACCGATGTTCACCGTTTTATGGCGTTCGGCGTGGCGGGACTTTCGGTAATAGCCGACTCCTTAAGTGCTATTAAATACGGCGAGGTTCGCCCGATCAGGGACGAAAACGGCTTTATTACCGAGTTTGAAACAAAGGGAGACTTCCCGAAATTCGGCAATGATGACGACCGCGTTGACCTTATCGCAAAAGAGCTTACACACCAAATGATTACCGAGCTTAGAAAAACTCCGACCTACAGGAATGCCGAGCACACGCTTTCGGTGCTTACGATTACTTCTAATGTTATGTACGGCAAGAATACCGCTGCAACGCCTGACGGCAGACCCGCAGGCGCTCCTTTCGCGCCGGGTGCCAATCCTATGCACAACCGCGAGGAAAACGGCGCGCTTGCTTCCCTTAACTCGGTTGCGAAGCTTTCTTACGACGATTGCCGCGACGGTATTTCCAATACCTTCTCTATTACACCCGACACCTTGGGAAGAACAGTAGAGGATAGGGTTAATAACCTTGTTTCTGTCCTTGACGGATACTTTGCAAAAATGGCGCATCATATCAATATTAATGTTCTCAACCGCGAAACCCTTATTGAGGCTTATAATGACCCCACGGCTTATCCCAACCTTACAATCCGCGTTTCGGGCTATGCGGTTAACTTCCATAAGCTTTCCCGTGAACAGCAGAGAGAGGTTATAACCCGCACCTTCCACGAGGCAATGTGATGAAAGAATTGATAAAAGGACGAATCAGCTCCTTTCAGACGCTCGGTACCCTTGACGGACCGGGCGTCCGCTTTGTGGTGTTTTCGCAGGGATGTCCGCTAAGATGCGTATGCTGTCACAACCCCGAAACCTGGGATAAAAACGGCGGTACGCAGTACACCGCAAAAGAGGTTGTAGAAAGGGCGGAAAGATATAAGGAGTATTTCGGAAAGGACGGCGGTATCACCGTCTCGGGCGGAGAACCGCTTTTACAGGCGGAATTTGTTACCGAGATATTTAAACAGGCGCACGAAAAGGGGATAAACACCTGCCTTGATACAAGCGGATGTATAATAAACGAAAATACCGAAGAATTGCTCAGCTATACCGATTACTGCTTGCTCGACATTAAGTACACAAGCGATAGGGAATACAGGCAGTATGTCGGGTGCGGAATGGATAAACCTCTTGAGTTTTTGAATCTGCTTAATAATAAAAAAATACCTACCCGAATAAGGCAGGTAATTATTGAGGGGCTTAACGACAGCACCGATAATATCAGTAAATTAGCTGAAGTTATTAAAAAGCACCCTTGTATAGAAAAGACCGAGCTTTTGGCGTTCAGAAAGCTTTGTACTTCAAAATATCAAAAGCTCGGTATACATTTCCCGCTTGCAGATACCCCCGAAACTCCGCAGTTTAAGATAAAGCTGTTAGAAGAAAAGCTGAACGAGATAATAAAAGAGCCGCGGGATTAGTCCTGCGGCTCGTAAATTTTTACAGCTTTAAGTATTTTGAAAGCGCCTTTGCACAGGGGAAAGCTACTACAAAACCGCAGATGATTTCCACCAGTCCGTTAATTCCGACAAACAGTACTACAAAGGTAAAGGGGTTTGTAGCTCCAAGCTGTGCTGCAAAGCTCTGAACAAGCTCGGTATTGTAAAAGCAAAGCACCAACGCCGTCATAAATAACAGGGTGTTAAAAAGGGGAGCGACGAGGGAAGCCAAAAGCAAAGCGGGAATATCCGACTTTACAGACTTATGCAAAGCCTTGTAAATTACTCCCGCTAAAAATCCCGCGAGTATTCTTGTCGGCAGGCATACTATAAGGGTAAGCAAGGGATTAATCCCTAACAGAGCTGCTCCGAACGGGCTGTAGCCAAGGCATTGCAAGAAAGATACAATACCGAAGACGCCTCCTAAAATAGCTCCACCTGACGGACCGTAAAGAATTGCGCCAATTGCTACGGGAATCATCGAAAATGTGATTTCAAGCCCTAAGGTTTTAAGTGGAAGAAAGGACACAATCGCGGTCAGCGCGCCGAGGACGGATAAAACCGTCAGCTTCTTGATTTTTTCTTGTTTTGTTGACATAAAATTACCTCCGATGCTCTCCGACAAGCGGTAGAGCTCATAATAATATATGCAATCCGCTTTTGCGGTTATTGCTGTCAGTTGTTTTTTTCGTATATCACACGAAGACCGTCAAGCAAGAGGTTTTCGTTGAAAATTATATTTCTTCGGCAATGGGCGATAATCTCCGCCGCAAGTCCCCCCGTGGCGACCACCGTCGGCGTTTCGCCCAGCTCCTCTTCGATCTTATCAAGCAGACCGTCAAGCATTGCCGCCGTGCCGAAAACAAGACCCGACTGCATACTTTCGGTAGTGTTAGCCCCGATAACAGATGGGGGAGCTTCAATCGGAATAGAGGGCAGCTGTGAGGTATTTTCGCTGAGTGCTTTCAAGGTTAAGCGCACGCCCGCGGCGATTGTACCGCCTAAAAATGCACCGTTTTTATCAAGCACGCTCAAGGTTGTAGCAGTCCCTAAATCAATTACAACACAGGGCATTGTGTACTCCTCAAGCGCGCCTACAGCCCCTGCGACAAGGTCAGCACCCAACTGTGCGGGATTGTCGATTTTAATATTTAGCCCTGTTTTGACGCCCGGACCTAACATTAAGGGGACAATGCCGCAAAGACGTGCGACCGCCCCGCTTATACTCTTTCCGACGGCAGGCACGACAGAGGAAATAATGCAGTCCTCAACCAAATTGTAACTGAGTCCGTGAAGATCCAATATATCCCGTATTTCCACCGCGTACTGGTCGGAGGTTTTCAAGGGGTCGGTGGCAAGCCGAGCGGTAAAGGATAAAATACCCGTATCATAGGCACCTAAAGTAATGTTGGTGTTGCCAATGTCAATAGTCAGCAGCATTTTGCTCATTCCTTATACATAAGTTAAAAACATTATAATATGTAATAGCTTTAAAATCAAGAAATTTATTGACAAGCGGGGAAAATCTTGCTATAATACAAAATGCTGATTTAAAAGATTAGCTCCTTGTTCCGCATGGCTTACGAGATTTGAAACAGCCTGTGCGGGGCCAGATGTCCAAAAGGAGGTGCAAAGTAAATGGCTAATAAGTATGAGGCAGCCGTTGTTTTTTCTGTTGCTCAGGGTGAGGATTCAGCCCTTGCGTTAAAGGAAAAGTTCAACGATTTGATTGCTAAAAACGGTACTGTCGAGAATGTTGACGACTGGGGCAAGCGCCGTCTTGCTTATCTCATCAACGACGAGGCGGAGGGCTACTATGTTTTCTTTACCTTTGAAAGCGAACCGTCCTTCCCCGCGGAATTTGAACGTATCGCGAAGATTACCGACGGCGTTCTGCGCGTTATGGTTATCAAAAAGTAAGGAGGAGCAAAAATGTTTAATTTAGTTGTTTTAACCGGTAGGCTTACATTTGATCCGGAGCTTAAAACCACTCAAAGCGGTATTTCTGTTACCTCTTTTCAAATCGCTGTTGATAGGCGTTATCGTGCTGGCGAAGAAAAACAAGCAGATTTTATCAATGTAACGGCATTTAATCAACAAGCGGAATTTGTTGCTAAATATTTCAAAAAAGGCAATTTGATCGGTATTGAGGGTTCGATTCGTACCAATAGATATACCGATAAGAACGGCAACAACAGGACTTCTTTCGAGGTTGTTGTAAATAATGTTCAGTTCGTGGAGTCAAAGCGCGACGCGGCGGCTACAACAGTCAGCGACAGCGCGCCGGCTCCTTCCTTCAGCAATGCGGGAGCTAACGATTTTGCCGATTTAGGCGATATTTCGGATGACGATTTGCCGTTTTAATTTATTTTGACCGATGATAATTGAATCGGTCTGACATTACTGTCTCAGAACAGGAGGGTTCTTAATGGAAAACGAGAAAAACGATAGACCGATGCACAGAAAAGCGCGTAAAAAGGTTTGCCATTTCTGTGTTGATCGCGTTGAGACTATTGATTATAAGGATGTAGCCCGTCTTCGTAAGTTCATTACCGAGCGCGCGAAGATTTTACCCCGCAGAGCCACAGGCACCTGCGCCGCTCATCAGCGTGAGCTGACCACCGCTATCAAGCGCGCACGTCAGATTGCTCTGCTTCCTTATGTGAACGATTAATATTAACTTTTCGGAGCGGCGTATGCCGCTCTGAGAGTGTCGACAAAGTCGCCACTCTCTTGGCGGGAATGCCGCTCGCCGAAAATCCAAAGGATTT